>MDTG01068007.1_pt1 | contig 96526 bp, 90 predicted proteins | sample 811421 | NCBI WGS metagenome assembly MDTG01 (sample SAMN05326645, study PRJNA326480) | marine metagenome | isolation source: seawater | place: Pacific Ocean: South East | collected 2011 | reverse complement strand
GCGGCAGGCGGGCTGCGGAGCCGGCGGCAAGGCCTGCCGATCCCGCGCCCGACGCGATGACGACGCGTTCCGCAGTGAGGTCTCCCAGGTCCGTCTCGATCCGGACGCGGCCGTCGCCACCGGGATCTATTGCGCGAACGGCACAGGTCTCGAAGATGCGCCCGCCTTTTTCCAGAACCGCGTTGGCGATCGCGGGCGCGGCGAAGGCGGGCGCGACCCGCCCGTCGCCTGGCGTGCGCAATCCGTATCGCCAGCGTTGTTCGGGCAGGGGGTAAAGCTGCGAGATCCGCCTGCGGTCGAGCCGCTCGGGCCGAACGCCATGTGCCTCGAGCGCTGCGGCGAAGGTCTCGTATCGCTGCGCATCCGACCGGTGAAGGCCGAGATAGTTGATGCCGGTCTCCTCGAAGGCGAGCGCGGCGGAGCCGCATCGCTCGCCCAGCTCTTTCCAGAGCCTGCAGGCCTCCACCATCAGCGGCAGCTCGGCCGGATCGCGTCCCTGCTGCCGGATCCAGCCCAGATTGCGACCGGATTGGGCCCAGCCGACCCGGTCTTTCTCGAGGCACACCACCCGGTGGCCGCGCTCGACCAGTTCGAGGGCGCAGAGGATCCCGACAATGCCGGCGCCGACGATACAGACTTCGGTGCTGGACGGGAGGGTCGGGTGCTGGGAACGGTGCATTGCCTGTCTCCTTGCGCGGGTGGTCTTGTGCGGCGCGCATGCCGTGCGGCGCGCGCGGCTGCGCCCGCCAGCCCGGAACGCCGACGCGCCGGGGGCGGGCGCAGGGCCCGCTCCCCGGGCTGTCGTCTCGACGGTGTCGTCCGCCTGCCGGCGGCTTCGCCATCCGGTCGGTCGCCGGTCAGTTGACCTGCGGGATGTCGGCCGGATGAAGCCTGAGAGCCACCGACCGAACCCCGCCGACCAGGGTCGTCCTGCCGTCGCCGAACCGCTGGAGGCGGACGCCGTGCCGGCGCAGCAGCCGTTCGATGGCGGTCGTGGTCACGAAGACGAACGCGTTGACGCGGTGGTCGCTGGCGTAGCGGCGCAACTCCTGCAGGATCAGCGACATGACCCCTCCGCGCAGCGACGGGCAGGCGGTTGCCGCGAGACGGCTGATCTCGATCACGGCGGGATCCGGCAGATAGTCTTCCCCGCGCAACAGGCCGGGAAACACCTCCGACAACATTGTCGGGCGCGTGGTCGGAATGAGCCGGCACGAGCAAATCAGCGTGTCTTGGTGCCTGACGACGAGATAGTCGCAGTCGGCATTGTCGAAAGCATCGAACTCAAGTCCGCCAGAGCACAGGACATCCCATCCGAGGCGGTCGAAGAAAACATCCTTGCGAATGCGATAAATTTTTTCGAGGTCCTTTTTGTCGCATGAAGTATTTTTGAAATATTCTGCCTTTGTAAACATTAATCCATCCCCTCCCGATAAAGTGACGGGATAATTCTTAGATATACTGCATTCTCCATCAACTGACTGATCCGACAGCATGGTCCTCCCGGAACCTGTTGGTTCCTACAGCAGAGCCCGGCAGGCCGGGTGCGTAGGATGGTCATCACAATTGACCCAATGCCACGAAGCGGAACGGACGGGGGGAACAGCTTCATGAAAACCGACAAGCTGATTCTGGGCGTGCCGAAAGGGCGTGTCATGAACGACACGAGGCGGCTCTTCGATCGCAGCGGGATCGACCTGTCGATCTCGCGAAAGGACGAAAGGGCGATTTTCGCGGACACCAGCCGGGCCGATCTGACCCTGTGTCCGGTGCGGTCCTCCGATATTCCTCTCCTGCTGGAGGAAGGGGTCCTGGACATCGCGGTGCTTGGCGGCGATGTGATCGCGGAGGCGGCAAACCTGTCCTTCGGCAGCAAGCGCGATCTGGACATTTGCAAGTGTCGGCTGTCGGTGATCGGCCTTCCCGGCGCATTCGTCAGCCGGACCTACATTCGTCGGCCGCGTGTGGCGACGAAATATCCGCGGATCGCGCGCGAATACTTCGAACGGCAAGGCTGTGCCCCCGACATCGTCAAGATGTATGGATCCGTCGAACTGGCGCTGCTCGCCGGCATGGCGCATTTCGTGGTCGATATCGTCGATACCGGAGCAACGATCGCCCGCAACAATCTGCGCGAGCTCGAGGTCATCCAGAAGACCGGCGCGATCGCCTTGATCAGTCATCGCACGACGGGTGCCAGGCGGCAGCGATGCCACGACCTCTTAAGCCACATCCTCGACGCCCCGCATTCCCTTCGTCGGTCTGCGCCGGCGATGAGCGAAGAAGCCATTCTCTAGGACCGGGAGACCTCCGATGAACGTCGCAATTCACCCCTCATCCACGCTTGAGACCGCAGCCGCAGGGCGGACCAATCCGCTGTCGATGAACCTGCCGCCCTATTTCACCATTCCGGCGGACTCGGGCCTTGTGTCCGGCGAGCAGCCTTGCCTGAAGCCCAAGAAACACCTGATGGACATCATCGAGCTCGTCGCGGCGCGCTACGGCCCGCATCACGGCCTGCGGGTTCTTGCAGGCAATGTGATCGGTGCCGGCGGCTGGTCGCGGCTCCCCACGAAACGCCAGCACGACTATGTCAACGCCCGGGCGGGGGCCTTCATTGCCTCCGGCATGATGTATCTCGAGGTGTCAGGTCCCCAGGCGCTCGACGTTCTCGACCACCTGACGCCGCGCAATCTGCGGTCGCTCAAGACAGGCCGCGCCGCCTTCACCCTTTTCACCACGCCGACGGGAACGGTCGACGAGGAGGCCCTGGTGCTGAGGGTCGAGGAGAACCGCTATCTGGTCTCCTGTGGCGGCGGCGCGCCCCCCTCCCATCTGCACGAGGCGCTTGAACGCTTTCCCGATGCGCGGGTCGTGGATTCCGATGTCGTCAGTTTCAACATCAAGGGACCGGACCGTATTGCCGTGATGCGCGACCTCGTTTGTGCCGCCGACCGGGCCGCCGTCGACGCGCTCAAACCCTTCCAGGCCTGTCGTTGTCGCACGAACGCCGGCGACGACGTGACCGTCGTCCGCTCTGTCATCGGCATGGAAATGTGGGGCATGCCGGGGGCGATCACCGCCGTCTGGACCGCCATGCTCGACATGCCGGACAGGGTGCTCCCCTGCGGTTGGGACCTGCTCGATACCTATCGCATCGAATGCACGGATATCGACTTCCTGCTTCACCCGCTCGACATGAACTACGGCACCACGCTCGCCGAAATCGGACTGGGCTGGATGGTCGATCCCGCAAAGACGGCGGACTACGTCGGTCGCGAGGCGCTTCGGGAACCGGCGGCGGGGCCGCGGATCAAGGTCCGCAAACTGGCCGTTGCCGGCGACAGGAGCAGCCGGCCCCGGATCGGCGAAGCCGTTCAGGACGCCGACGGGCGCATCCGCGGCCATGTCTCGAGCTGCGGCTATTCCTATGCGGCGGACAGACATGTCGCTTTCGTTCACCTCGCCGACGACGGGTCGGATGGCCCGCTTGAGCTCAAGGGCTGGACCTCTTTCCAGCCCGGTGTTCGCGCGGCCGGCTAGCGCGGTGAGCTGCAAGACGTCCGCCTGGCCGACAGGGTGTCGGGCGCGTGTGCCGAGCGCCCCGGACGGCGAGGCAGTGGCCGGAGGCCATGAAAGGAAACAAAATGCGAAACACACTCAATGGATTGGCGCTGCTGACCACGCTTGCCGCGATCTGGGGAAGCTCGTTCTTGTTCATCAAGGTGGGGCTGGGGTCGGTGACGCCGCTGACCATCGCCGCCGGCCGCATTACTCTGGCCGCGGTCGTCCTGCTGATCGTTGCGCGTCTTGCCGGCTACCGCTTGCCGCCCCCCGGCAAGCACTGGGTGTATATCGTAAGCGCCGCGCTCCTCGGCAACGTTCTGCCGTTCTCCTTCATCAGCATGGGCGAGCAATATATCGACAGCAGTCTTGCGGCGATCCTGATGTCCTCGATCCCGCTGTTCACCATCGCTATGGCGCATGTCATCACCGATGACGAGCGGCTGACGATCGAGAAGGCCGCCGGTGTCGCGGTCGGTTTCGTCGGCGTGGTCTTGCTGATCGGCCCGGCGTCGCTGCTGCATCTGGGCCAGCAGACGCTCGCGCAATTGCTCGTGACCACCGCGGCCGTGTGCTACGCCCTGTCGGGGATCTTGAGCCGTCACCTTCGGGATCTGCCGAAGTTCCAGACCTCGGCGGCCATCCTGCTTGTGGCGAGTGCGTTCATCCTGCCGGCGGCGCTGGTTCTGGAAACGCCGTGGACGCTGTCGCCCGAGCCGTCGGCGATCGGCGCCATCGTCGTGCTCGGGATCCTGTCGACGGCGACAGCGCAACTGATCGTCTTGCGCATTCTTCAGAAATACGACGCCTCCTTCCTGGCGCTGAACAACTACCTTGTTCCCATGTTCGGCGCGTTCTGGGGCATTCTCATCCTCTCCGAACGTCCCGGCCCGAACACCGGCATCGCCTTCCTCGTCGTGCTGGCCGGCATCTTCATCTGCCAGGGCGGCATCTCCCGGTCCGTCATCGCCATCCGGCGGTGGCGCACCCGCGACAAGGTGAACACCGGTGTCTTGTGACCGGTGCCGTGCCGCTTGCGCTTCCTTGCCCGGCGAGCACAAGCGGCGCAGGCGTGTCCGGCAAGCCCGCTACTTCAACAGCTTGAAGGGATCGCCGGAGAAAAGATCGGCGTTCAGCAGGCCCAGGATCGCGGCCTTGGCCACCGAGTGGGCCCGGCTCGTTGTCTGCAGTTTCTGCTGAATGTTGGAAAGATGAAACAATACGGTTCTTTCCGAGATCGACATGATCACGGAGGTCTCCCATGATGTCTTTCCTTCGCTCACCCACTTGAGACACTCTTTCTCGCGCTCGGAGAGAATTGGCGCGGTGGCGAGCTCCGTCTCCGCTATGCAAATGACCGAATTGCAGAGATAGGGGATGATGAACTGGGCGCCGACCATCATTTCCGGGCAAACGTCTTTCTTGCGAACGGCGAAGCTGACCGAGCAGATGTGATGGCTGCCGCGAACCGTGCAGGTCACGCCGTCGCCGATGCCGAATTCCTTCGCCGCGCGAAACACCTCGGTGTCGGAAACCTCCGACCAGAGCAGCGACGGCTTGCTGAACGTGAGGGGGCTGTTTGCCGGATCCTTCGAAAAATAGGATCTGGTACGATAAATCTCCTCCCATTCCTCGGGATAATTGTGATTGATAACAACGTTATTTTCGACGAGGTTTTCGATTCTACGGATAACAATACTGTAGAACTCGAAGTCGAGCTTTGCGGAAACATTGGACGTCAGCGCAAGGATTTCGCTGTGTGAGGCGCATTCGGCGATTGGCCGGATAAGCTCATAGAGGTCTTCGAACTTCATTTGACAATTGCTTCGAATGAGCGACTGGTCAGCCAATGTGATCGAATATGATTTCCTCATCACGCGAAATGCAACCATAAGTTTTTACAATTTGGATTGCAAGTCACTCCGGAGAGGTCGGTTTGCTCCTTTCTGCGTTTCCGCTGCGGAACGACGGTCCGTTTCCTTCAGCGCCTCACGGGCCGGTAGAACGGGATGCACCGCAAAGCTTGGTTCCTGCCGGCGGTGGATATCTGCCGCAGCCCTTGCAAAGGTGCGCGGGGACAGGAATGCCCTGCCACGGGCTGGTCGGGCGGCGGGTTGATGGCGTCGGCAAGGCCTTGAGGGGGCGATGCCGGTCGGCAGGACGCGGCCGTGTTTGGCATCCGGCCAGCGGCTGCGGGCGTTGTTTCTAGCGGCTTCCACCCGGTGCGTTTGCTTCCGCGTCGGCTTTGGCCTCTGCCTCTGCCGCCACCTCTGCCTCTTCTTCGGCGGCGGCTTCGCGTTCGGCTTCCGCGTTTTCCGCCGCCCAGACGCCGGCGGCTTCCACCGCGACCGGCGAGGCGGTCGGGAGCACGCCCAGATAGCTTTCCGTTTCCTCCGTGGGCACGACGGCGCGCTGCGTCATGCGGAAGAGCGCATAAAGCGCGATTGCCGCGAAGGTCACCCCGAGCACCGGCCAGAAGGCGAAGGGGCCGAGCCGTTCCATCGCCCAGCCGGTCGCCAGCGGGCCGACGATGGCGCCGAGCCCGAAGGTGAAGACGAGCCCGCCCGAGGCCGCCGGCATGTCCTCGGCCGAAAGCGTGTCGTTGGTATAGGCGAGAAACAGCGCATAAAGCGGCGTCGTCACCCCGCCGGCGAAAAAGGCGGCCGCCATCAGGGAGGTCAGCCCGCCGCCGGTCAGCCAGCCGAGCAGACAGGAGGCCGTGCCCAGACAGGACGCGCCGAAGATCAGCTTGCGCCGGTCCATGCGGTCCGACAGCCAGCCGATCGGATATTGCAGCACCAGCGCGCCGGCAAAGAGCATGGCGACGAAGAGCGCGATCTGCGAGGCGGTCATGCCGATCTGCGAGCCGAACACCGCGCCCATGCCCGATTGCGTCGCATAGACGCTGCCGAGCAGGAAGATGCCGACCGTTCCAAGCGGCGAGCTGGCGAACAGCCCCTTGAGCGACATCGGCCGCGCGACCTCGACAGCCGGCACATGGGCGACCGACAGCAGAATGGGCGCGAAGGAGATCGACACCAGGATCGAGGCACCGATGAACAGCACCGAGGTGCCGGCGTCGCCCAGCGTCAGCAGCCCCTGCGCGCCGATGATGCCGAGCGTCTGCGCGATCATATAGGCGGAAAGCACCTTGCCGCGGGTCTCGTTGGTGGCGGCGTCGTTGAGCCAGCTTTCGGCCGCCACATAGATCCCCGACATGCAGAAGCCGACGAGCACCCGCAGCAGCGTCCAGGCGATGGGGTCGGTGAAGAGCGGGAAGGAAATCAGCCCCGCCGACATGAAACTGCCCAGCGCCGCGAAGACGCGCACATGCCCGACCCGGCGGATCAGCGCCGGCGTGAAGCGCGCGCCCGACAAGAACCCGGTGAAATAGCCGGAGGTGACGATGGCAAGCTCGGCGGCCGAGAACCCCTCGATGCCACCGCGCAGGCCGATCAGCGTGAAATGCATGCCGTTGCCCAGCATGATCAAGACGATGCCGAGCAACAAAGCCCAGACCCCGGCCAGTACCTGAAACATGTGACCCGTCCTTGTCCCGCTCGCGCGCGTTTCCCAGCATCCAGCCCTGGCACGGACAGGGCTGCGCAATCGTCGTCGCAGCGTCGCATCCCTGCGCGATTGCGACAAATGTGACGCTGCGTAAATTTGAGGCAGTCGTCTCACGTGTTTCCAAGCGCCTGAAAACGCTTTAGCTTTGCCCGCAATCGAAGACAGCGCGCGGGGAGACGCCGGGACATGACGACACGGGATGAGGCGGTGGCGCGGGCAGCGCGCTATTTCGACGACGGCGGGTTTCGCACGGATCTGGCGCGGCTGGTCGCCTTCGAGACGGAGAGCCAGAACCCCGCGCAGGCAGCCGAACTGCGCCGTTACATCGACGACGAGGCAAAGCCCTGGCTGGAGCGGCTCGGCTTTGCCTGCGAGGTGATGGAAAACCCCGATCCGCGCGGCGGTCCGCTGCTTTACGGCGAGCGGATCGAGGATCCAGCCCTCGAGACCGTCTTTACCTACGGCCATGGCGACGTCATCCGCGCCCAGACCGAGCAGTGGCGCGAGGGGTTGCATCCCTTCAAGCTGGTGGAGGAGGGCGACCGTCTCTACGGGCGCGGCACGGCCGACAACAAGGGCCAGCACCTGATCAACCTTTCCGCGCTGGAAGCGGTGCTTGGGCTACGCGGCGCGCTTGGCTTCAACGTCAAGATCGTTCTGGAAATGTCGGAGGAAACCGGCTCGCCGGGTCTGGCAAAGCTTTTCGCGGAGAACCGCGAGCGCTTCGCCGCCGACGTGCTTATCGCCTCCGACGGACCGCGTCTGGAACCCGACCGCGCGACCATGTTCATGGGCTCGCGCGGCGGCGTGAACTTCGATCTCAAGGTGCATCTGCGCGACGGCGCGCATCACTCCGGCAACTGGGGCGGGGCGCTCGCCGATCCGGCGACGATCCTGGCGCATGCGATTGCGGCCATCGTCGACCGGCGCGGCTCGATCCGCGTTCCCGAATGGCGGCCGACCAGCCTGACGCCGGAGATCCGCGCCACGCTCAAGGGCCTGCCGGTCGATGGCGGCGACGGGCCGAAGGTCGATCCTGACTGGGGCGAGCCGGACCTGACGCCGGCGGAACGCGTCTTCGGCTGGAATTCCTTCGCGGTGCTGGCGATGACGAGCGGCGTGCCGGAAGCACCCGTCAACGCGATCTCGGGCGAGGCCCGCGCCCATTGCCAGCTGCGCTATGTGGTCGGCACCGACCCGGACGACATTCTCCCCGCGCTGCGCCGCCATCTCGACCGGGAAGGCTTCGACATGGTGGAGATCACCCCGGCGGACCGGGTGTTCTTCCGCGCGACCCGGCTCGATCCGTCGAACCCCTGGGTCGGTTTCGTCGCCGCCTCGCTGGAAAAGACCGCCGGCCAACCTCCGCATATCCTGCCCAATCTCGCAGGCTCGCTGCCCAACGACACCTTTTCCGAGGTGCTCGGCCTGCCCACCGTCTGGGTGCCGCATTCCTATCGCGGCTGCTCCCAGCATGCGCCCAACGAGCATGTCATCCAGTCCACCTGCCGCGAGGCGTTGCAACTGATGGCCGGGCTCTTCTGGGACATCGGCGAGCGCTCCGCGAAAGCGCCGTCGTAACGCCGGGTTAAGGCAAAGCCGCACCCGCGCTCGACGCAAGGCGCAACAGGCCGTAAAACGCGAGAAGTTTCGTTCTTTCGCGTTTTACGGGTGCGTCGGTGGCGGGTTTTTCAGATCGGGTTTTGTGCTTGCGTCGGCAGGCTGTGGCCGTCGTTTTTCTGGCGCTCGGCCTTGGCGCATGCGTTTCGGAAGATCCGGCCTATCCCGCCTATTACCGGTTTGCGGTGGATGTGAAGGTCGACGGCAAGCCGGTCACCATCGAGCGGGTGATCAAATGCACGGGAACGCTTGTTAAAAATCCGCCCTATGCGCCGGGAACGACGCAGGGGGCAGACTATATGAGCCCGCCGGTCATCGGCGCGAAGGTGCCGGGCACCACAGCGGCTGTCTATGTGCCTGTGGTGTTCGCCTGCCGCTGGGCAGCGCTGGATGATCAGGGGCGCACCTGGAAGGGAAAAAAAGTCGCGGATTGGGAGGCTGCGACGCCGTTCACCGAGGCTCACCGCACGCTCAAGCCCGATTCCAAACTGCCGATCCTGTGGGTCGAGGATGCCGAGCGTTTCGCCAACATCGAGTATCACATCAGCGAACGCGCCCTCTCGGGCAGGCACGGACGGATAGAGTTCGTCCGCGCCCATCCGCCGGAAAAGATGGACGAGGCGGCCTTCGAGGCCTCGGAGCGCCGCGCCCGCCTGGAAAGCCCCGATCTCACACCGTTCTTCTTTCCCGAAGAAAGCGAAATCATCCACGACACGAAGATCTACCGGGATCGCTTCGCCAAATGGAAAGGTCGTCACGATAGGCCGCGCATTGGCACCTATTGCTTGGCGGCCTGGGTCATTCCGCGTGAAGAGTGGACGCGTGTGCCCGGGGTCGAGCAGTGGGTGGAGAGCTTGAACGTGAAAAAAAATACGGCCTACCGATTGTCGGACGACCTCAATGACGCGTTTAGAGAGCATATACCGACCTCCCGAAGAGGAAGAGGGAGCGGGCAAAGCCTTTTTCCGATCGGTTATGTCTCGGACCGGGACCGGGAAGAGGTCGGCCGGTTCGCGTTTTTCGACACGGTCCACCCGGTCATCCATACGCCTGAAGGGCTTTATATCGATCTGCAGCGCTCCGGCCTGGCGGGATGCAACTATGAGGCTCTTCATCCGGAACGCCGCCACTGGGTTTGGGCCAAGGCTAATAACCTCAGCGATACCGCGCCGAATGACGCCACAGTGGTGCGTCTGGATGGGTCACAGCTCTGGGCGGCAATTCGAACGCTAGAGCGTTTTTTTATTGCTGATATCGACGCCTTTATTGTCTTCAGAGCGGTTTACACTGGCGTGAGCACGAGCGGCGAGCCCGTCGAGCAGGGATGGAAAGAATGACGATTTCTCAATGGTGTGCGCCGATCTGACACGAAACATCAGGTCGTCATCCCGGACGGAGCGAAAGCGCAGATCCGGGATCGGCGAGGCACGACGTTTCAGCTCTTGCCCCGTGAAGACGACCGGGCCTTTGGCTCCCGATACCGGATCGCAGCTTCACCTTGCCCGGTATGACGCGGGAGTGGCGGTACCCTCGACAAGCCCGCAGGCACGGTGCCTGAGAAGCTGTACCCGCCGCCCAGGGTCGCCGGCGCATCGCCGCCGGTTGCGCCTCCGACCCGCAGGCGCGACTGCCAAATTGTCGCGGGGCGAAACCGGTTCGGCTCCGCCGGCGTAAACCGGCTATCCAAAACGGGAGGACAGGATGACCGGGCTTCGCAGTCCCCACACATCGCGCGATCTGTCGCGCATGCTGACGCTTCAGGCCGGCTACCTGCGCAAGGCGGGCCTGATGAAGGAAGCCGCAGCGCTTGCCAGGCGGGCCGAGGAAATCGGCCTCTACGCCGCCACCATGGAAGCGCTGCGCAGCGCCCCGATCCGTCTGGAGGACGGCGCGCGGGCGTGAGTTTGAACCTTTTTCCCCCGACGCGTGCGGAGGCAACGGCGCGGCTTGCGGCGTTTCTTCCGCACGCGGGTAAATCTTACGCGAAGCTGCGCAATCACGACCCCGGTCCCGATGCGCCCGCGCATGTCTCCAGGCTTTCTCCCTACGTTCGCCATCGCGTCGTCACCGAGGCTGAACTGGTGCGCGCCGCCGTCGACCGGCACGGCGAGGGGCCTGCGGAAAAATTCATTCAGGAAGTCTTCTGGCGCACCTATTGGAAGGGCTGGCTCGAGCTTCGCCCGGGCGTCTGGGCCGATTATTGCGCCGCGCGCGAGGCCGCGCGGGCGCAAGCCCTCGGGAATGCCGGCCTTTCCGGGCGTCTGGCCAGCGCGGAAGGTGCGCGCACCGGGATCGACTGCTTTGACCATTGGGTGCGCGAGCTGACCGGGACCGGCTATCTGCACAATCACGCGCGGATGTGGTTTGCCTCGATCTGGACCTTCACGCTGAAACTGCCGTGGGAACTGGGCGCCGATTTCTTCCTGCGCCATCTGCTCGACGGCGATCCGGCCTCCAACACCCTGTCCTGGCGCTGGGTCGGCGGGCTGCAGACGCGCGGCAAGACCTATCTGGCGCGCGCCGACAATATTGCGGCCCACACCGGCGAGCGCTTCAACCCGCAAGGGCAGCTGGCGCAAGAGGCGCTGCCGCTCGACGACCCGCTGCCGCCCTTGCCGCGGCCGATTGCGCCCGGTCCAAGGCTCGGGAAGGACGGCGGTCGGACCGGGCTTCTCGTCTTCGACGACGATGTCGACGTGCAGGGCCTGTCGGATCGTGTCGCGCCGGTCGCGGTGGCGGCCGCGTCCAGCGCCGCCTTGCGCTCGGGCGTTCCGGTCTCGGGGCAGGTGCAGGATTTCGTCGCGGCCGTGCTGGACGACAGCCTGTCGCGGCTCTCGGTACCCGGCGCGCGCTTGCGCGATCAGGTGATGGTGCCGCATGGCATTGACGAGGCCGTGCGCGACTGGGCGCGCGACCATGCTCTCGACCGCGTGGTTGCCCGTCATGTTCCGGTCGGCCCGGGGCGCGAGCTGGCGGATCGCATCGCGCGGGCGCTCGCGCAGGACGGCATTTCCTTCGTTCAGGAGATGCGCGCCTATGACGCCCGCGCCTGGCCGCTCGCCACCAAGGGCTTCTTTCCCTTCAGGAAACACATTCCGCACCTGACCGCAGCACTTGGGGCCTCCGACTGAGTGCAGCGCAGCCCTGCCTTCACACCGCTTGACCCGCCCGCGGACGTCTCCTATCGTCGCCTTCGATTTCGTTGGGGTGCCCCTCGGGGCTGAGAGACGCGAACCTGCGTCAACCCACTGAACCTGATCCGGGTCGTGCCGGCGGAGGGAACGAATGAAGCGCCACCCGGCGCATGGCCGCAGTCTCAAGCGGTCTTTCGGATCTCCCTTTTCGCCAAATACCTGTTCCGGATCGCGACCATCGGTTTGCGTTGCGCTGAAGGCTTGTCCCGCGCGACGCCGGGAGAGCGGGTGAGACATGGACGCGACGACACGCGACGGCACGGCGGAGACCGGGCACCACGGCGCCGGCAAGCAGGCGCCGCCCGCGATCGCGCTGACCATCGCCGGTTCCGACAGCGGCGGCGGCGCCGGCATTCAGGCCGACCTCAAGGCATTTTCGGCACTTGGTGTCTATGGCGCCAGCGCGATCACGGCGATCACGGCGCAAAACACGCGGGCCGTTACCCACATTCACGACATTCCGCTTGATGTCGTCGCCGGCCAGATCGCCGCCGTTCTCGACGATCTGAATGTCGCGGCGGTGAAGATCGGCATGCTGTCCTCGCCCGAGATCGTGGAGACGGTCGCCGGGGCGCTGGGCGGCTACAAGGGGCCGGTCGTGCTCGATCCGGTGATGGTCGCCAAGTCCGGCGCGGCATTGCTGCGGCCCGAGGCGGTGGCGGCGGTGCGCGACATACTGGTGCCGCGCGCCACGCTGATGACCCCCAACCTGCCGGAGGCCGCACTCCTGCTCGGCGAAGAGGCCGCGACGGATCTTGCCGCCGCCGAACGTCAGGGGCGCGCGCTTGCAGCCCTCGGCCCGGCCGTCCTGATGAAGGGCGGGCATGCGCAAGGGGCGGTCTGCACCGATCTCTTGATCGCCGGCGATCTACCCTCGCTCAAACTCAAGGCGCGGCGGCTGGAGACCAAAAACACCCATGGCACCGGCTGCACCCTGTCGGCGGCGATCGCTGCGGGGCTGGCGAAAGGCGCCGATCTCCCGCAGGCCGTGCGCGATGCCCATGCCTATCTGCATGGCGCGATTTCCTGCGCCGACGAGCTGCGGGTGGGGTCGGGCCATGGCCCGGTGCATCACTTCTATCGCCAGTGGGGGCGCGCATGACGCAGGTCTCGGTGATCGGCGCCGGCGTTGTCGGCCTCGCCTGCGCCACGGCCATGACGGAAGCCGGCCATGACGTCACGGTCTACGACCGGGGCGAGGGGCTGGGTCCGGCCTCCTGTTCCTGGTGGGCGGGCGGCATGCTCGCACCCTGGTGCGAGGGCGAAAGCGCGGAAGAGCCGGTCGAACGGCTCGGCGCCGAGGCGCTCGACTGGTGGGCGGAGCGCGTCGACGGTGTCGCGCGCAACGGCAGTCTCGTCGTTGCGCCGGCGCGCGATGCATCCGACCTTCGCCGGTTCGAGCGGCGCACGCGAAATGCCGAGAAGATCGACGCCGAGCAGATCGCGGAGCTGGAACCCGATCTCGCCGGGCGCTTTCGTCAGGCGCTGTTCTTTGCCGGCGAAGGCCATCTCGATCCGCGCGCGGCCCTTGCCGGACTGCGGCAGCGGCTGGCGGAGGCCGGCACGCGCGTGCGCTACGGCGAGGACCGCGATCCGGAAACCGCGCCGGGCGATGTCGTCGTCGATGCGCGCGGCTTTGCGGCGCGGTCCGCCTTCGACGACCTGCGCGGGGTCAAGGGCGAGATGCTGGTTCTGCGCACGGCGGAGGTCGCGCTGTCGCGTCCCGTGCGGCTGCTGCATCCGCGCATTCCGCTCTACATCGTGCCGCGCGGCGAGGGCGTCTTCATGGTCGGCGCGACGATGATCGAAAGCGACGAGCGCGACCGCATCTCCGCCCGCGCGATGATGGAGCTTCTCGGCGGCGCCTATGCGCTGCATCCGGCCTTCGCGGAGGCCGAGATCCTGGAAATCGGCGTCGACGTGCGACCGTCCTTTCCCGACAACCTGCCCCGCCTGACGCGCGAGGGCCGGATCCTCCGCGCCAATGGCGCCTATCGCCACGGCTTTCTGCTGGCTCCCGCGCTCGCCGCGCAGGCGGCCGGCCTCGTTTCCGATCCTTCCTCCCAACCGGAGTTTTTCCATGAGCATCATCGTCAACGGCGAACCGCATGAGTGTGCGCCGTCTTCGCTGGCGGCGCTCCTGACCGACCTTGGCTATGGCGACGCCATCGTCGCCACCGCGCTCAACGGCGATTTCGTGCCGGCAGACGCGCGGGGCGAAACGGCCGTCGCCGACGGCGACCGGGTCGAGATCCTCGCGCCGATGCAGGGAGGCTGAGCCATGCTCAAACTCTACGATCACGCGGTCGAAAGCCGGCTGCTGCTCGGCACCGCGCTCTATCCCTCGCCGGCGATCATGGCGGATGCCGTGCGCGCGGCGCGCTGCGACATCGTCACCGTGTCGCTTCGCCGGGAATCGGGCACGGCTCGCGCAGGCCAGGATTTCTGGGGCTTCATCCGCGATCTCGGCATCCGCGTGCTGCCCAATACCGCCGGCTGTCACACGGTCAAGGAAGCGGTCACCACGGCGCAAATGGCGCGGGAAGTCTTCGGCACGCCCTGGGTCAAGCTTGAGGTGATCAACGACGCCGACACCCTCCAGCCCGATGTTTTCGGGCTGGTCGAGGCGGCCCGGATCCTCACCAAGGACGGCTTCCAGGTCTTTCCCTATTGCACCGAGGATCTCGGCGTCGCCGAACGGCTGGTCGAGGCGGGCTGCGAGGTGCTGATGCCCTGGGGCGCGCCGATCGGCTCGGCCCGGGGCCTCAACAATGTCTATGGCTTGCGCTCGCTGCGCGCGCATTTCCCCGACATTCCGCTGATCGTCGATGCCGGTCTCGGCGTGCCCTCGCACGCGGCCGCGGCGATGGAACTCGGCTATGACGCGGTGCTTCTCAACACGGCGGTCGCCAAGGCCGGTGACCCGGTGAAGATGGCCAATGCCTTCGCCCGCGCGGTCGAGGCCGGCCGGCTCGCCTTCGAGGCCGATCCGCTGGAGCCGCGCGACATGGCGGCTCCCTCCACCCCCGTTCTCGGCAAGGCGTTTCTGGAATGAAACTCGATCCCTTCTACCCCATCGTCGACAGCGCGGCCTGGGTCGCGCGCATCGTCCCGCTCGGCGTCCGGCTGGTGCAGCTGCGCATCAAGGACCGGCCGGACGACGAGGTCCGCGCCGAGATCCGCGAGGCGGAGGCGCTTTGCCGCGCGAATGATTGCCTGCTGGTGGTCAACGACTTCTGGCAAATCGCCATCGAGGAAGGCTGCCGTTTCGTCCATCTCGGCCAGGAAGATCTCGCAGACGCCGATCTCGACGCGATCCGCAAGGCGGGCCTCAAGCTCGGGCTTTCCAGCCACGACCGCGCGGAGCTTGAAACGGCACTTGCCGCCCGGCCCGACTACATCGCCCTTGGCCCGGTCTATCCCACCATCCTGAAGAAGATGAAATGGGCCGAGCAGGGTCTCGACAAGCTCACCGAATGGAAGGCGGCCATCGGGGAGATCCCGCTCGTCGCCATCGGCGGAATGAGCGTGGAACGCGCGCCCGGCGCCTTCGCCGCCGGCGCCGACATCGTCTCCGCCGTCACCGACATCACTCTCAACGAGGACCCGGAAGGCCGGGTCCGCGCCTGGCTCGCGGCGACGCGGCGCTGAGGCAATTCGTGCAACTTTCACAAGATGAGGCACAAGAAATGCGAATTCTGGCACTGTTTTTGGCGATATTGAGCAGCACGCCGGCGCTTGCCGCCGACAAGATGACGCTGCTGCTCGACTGGTACGTCAACCCCGACCACGGTCCGGTGATCGTCGCGCAGGAGCTCGGCTACTTCGAGGAAGCGGGTCTCGAGGTCGAGATCATCGCCCCGGCCGATCCCTCCGCCCCGCCCAAGATGGTGGCCGCCGGCAAGGCGGACCTCGCCATCTCCTATCAGCCGCAGATCCACCTTCAGGTGGCGGAAGGTCTTCCGCTGAAGCGCGTCGGCACGCTGATCGCCTCGCCGCTCAACTGCCTGATGGTGAAGGACGACGGGCCGATCAAGACGGTCGCCGACCTGAAGGGCCGCAAGGTCGGCTATTCGGTCGCCGGCGTCGAGGAGGCGCTGATGGTCGCGATCCTGAAGAAACACGGCCTGACCATGGACGACATCGAGATGATCAACGTCAACTGGTCGCTGTCGCCGTCGGTCATGTCCGGCCAGGTCGACGCCGTGATCGGCGCTTATCGCAATGTCGAGCTGAACCAGATGGAGATCGAGGGGGTGAAGGGCCGCTGCTTCTTCATCGAGGAAGAGGGCACGCCGACCTATGACGAACTGATCTATGTCGCCAATCCGGAGCTGATGGACACCGACATGATCGCGCGCTTCCTCGAGGCGACCGAGCGGGCGACGCAATATATCATCAACCACCCGGAAGAGAGCTTCCGCATCTATTCCGGCACGGCCAAGGAGCTGCAGGACGAGCTGAACGAGCGCGCCTGGTACGACACGCTGCCGCGCTTTGCGCTGCGTCCGGCCGCCCTCGATCACCGCCGCTACCAGCGTTTCGAGGCCTTCCTGAAGGACGCGGGCCTGATCGACACGATCAAGCCGGTCTCCGACATCGCCATCGACGTGACAGCGCAATGAGCGGCACGCCCGATTTCGGTTCGAAGGTGTTTGCGGCCTGGCGCGAGGCGGCAGGCCCGGCCTGGCCGGCCTACACCGGCCATGCCTTCGTGCGCGGGCTTGGCGACGGCACGCTGCCGCGCGAGGCCTTCCTGCATTATCTCAAGCAGGACTACATCTTCCTGTTCCACTTCGCCCGCGCCTGGGCGCTGGCGGTGGTCAAGGCGGAGACGATCGGGGAGGCGCGCCTTGCGGCCGCCGTCGTCGACGGGCTGGTCAACACGGAGATGTCGCTGCATGTCGAGATCTGCGGCCGGGCCGGCATCGCCGAGGCCGATCTGCTTGCCGAGGAAGAGGCGCTGGAGAACCTCGCCTACACCCGCTACGTCACCGATGCGGGGCTTTCGGGCGATTTTCTCGACCTGATCGCAGCCCTTGCGCCCTGCGTGCTGGGCTATGGCGAGATCGGCTTGCGGCTCAAGGAAACCGCCTCCGCCGATACGCCCTACCGGGAGTGGATCGACACCTATGCCGGCGCCGACTATCAGGAGCTTTGCGCCAAGGTCGGTGCGCTGATCGAGACGGCCACGGCGGCGCGTCTCGGCGAGCGGCCGCAGGACACGCCCCGCTTTGCCGCCATCGCCGACCGGTTCCGCAATGCGACCCGTCTTGAGGTCGGCTTCTGGGACATGGGCCTCAGGGGCCATGTGTAAGGATCACGCGTGACAATGGCTGAAACGCCCGCCTCCGCTCCCGGCTCGGCCCCGGCCCCGGCCCTCCGGCTTTCCGGCGACTTCCGCCACGCCGGCCGGCCGCTGTTTTCGGGCCTCGACCTGCCGGTGGAGGCGGGCCGCTGGACCTGTCTGCTCGGACCGTCCGGCGTCGGCAAGTCGACGATCCTGCGGCTTTTTGCCGATCTCGACACCGGTGGCACCTTCGACGGCGAGATTTCGGCAAGCGACGGCGCGCGCGTCGCCGGGCGGGTCGCCTTCATGGCGCAGACGGACCTGCTGGCGCCCTGGCTTGATGTCATGGGCAATGTCACACTGGGCAGCCGCTTGCGCGGGGAGCGGATCGACCGGGCGCGCGCCCGCGATCTCATCGCCCGCGTCGGTCTTGCCGATCACGTCGAGAAGGCACCGGCGCGGCTTTCGGGCGGCATGCGCCAGCGCGTCGCGCTCGCCCGCGTGCTGATGGAAGACCGGCCGATCGTGCTGCTCGACGAACCCTTCGCGGCGCTTGACGCCCGCACGCGGGCGGAGATGCAGGATCTCGCCTTCGACACGCTCAAGGACCGCACGGTTCTGCTGGTGACCCATGATCCGGCCGAGGCCGTGCGCCTCGGCCACCGGATCTTCATTCTCGCCGAAACCGGCTTGTCGGAGGTCGAGGCGCCGGCGCTCGAGCCCGTGCGCCCCGTCGAGGCGCGGGAAACGATGGACATGCAGGTGCGGCTCTTCCGCGCGCTGAGAGGAGAGCCGGCATGAGCGCGGGAGGGGCGTTCCCCGTTGAGATGACGAAATTGCAGCGGCTGCGCGACGCGGGGCTCGCCGCGGTCGCGGCGCTGCTTCTCTGGCAGGCGGTTGTCTGGGTGACCGGCGTTCCGCCCTTCATCCTGCCCGGTCCCTGGCGCGTTGCCGAAAGTCTTGTCGCCAACGCCGGGCTGATTGCGGAAAACGCCTGGGTCACCATCTCCGAAGTGATGATTGGCCTGCTGCTCGGCGCGGCACTTGGCGCTGCGACCGCGCTGCATTTGATGATCTCGCCGCTGGCGCGCCGGCTGGTGCTGCCGATCATGGTGTTCAGCCAGGCGGTGCCGGTCTTCGCGCTGGCGCCGATCCTGACGCTGTGGTTCGGCTACGGCATGGCCTCCAAGATCGCCATGGCGCTCTTGATCATCTATTTCCCGGTGGTCTCGACCTTCTATGACGGCTTGCGCCGCACCGACCCGGGGCTGCTGGACCTTGCCCGCACCATGGGCGCGCCGCCGTCGCGCACGCTTCTTTTCCTGCGGCTGCCGGCAGCCCTTCCGGCCTTCGGATCGGGCCTCAGGCTTGCGGCGGTCTATGCGCCCATCGGCGCGGTGATCGGCGAATGGGTCGGTGCCTCCAAGGGGCTCGGCTATCTCATGCTGCTTGCCAACGGACGGGCCAAGACCGACCTGATGTTCGCCTCGCTCTTCGTGCTCGCGCTCTTTGCCGTGGTGCTCTATGCGGCAGTCTCCGCCTTCACGCGGCGCATGACGCGCTGGGCGAGCGAGACGACCGACGGGGCGTGAGGCCCCGACCCTCAAGCCCCTGCGACATCGCCCTCGGCGCCGGGGCGCGCGAGCAGCACCGCGGTGCCGGCGCGAAGCGTCACGCCGACCCCTGCGTCATTGCCGGCCGCGACGCGGTTTGAAAGCGTCAGCGACTGGCCCATGGTCACGTCGCGGTCGGTAAGCGGCCAGTCGACGCCGCGCAGCGTCAGCGCCGCAAGATCGGAAAAGGCGAGCACGGAAAACAGCGTGCCCGCCGGCAGCATCACGGTCTGTTCGCCGGCCATCAGCGGCCAGGCTTCCTCCGTTCCGCTGGTCATCATCACCGGCAGGCCGCCGGCATGCAGGCTGATGCCGTGCAGCAGGTTGTGCACCGCGTGGTCGGAGCGCGCGCCGCCGAGCGCGCCGGCGATGACGAAGGCATCCGCGCCGCGTGCAAGCGCCGCCGCAACCGCAAGCTCGCCGTCGGTCATGTCCTTGTCCTGCGGATGGGACTGGCGCGGGATCTCCGCCCAGTCGCGGGCAAGCGCGTCGTCGCTGGAATCGAAGTCGCCCACCCAGAGTTCCGGCCTCACCCCGAGGGGCGTCGCATGGCGGATGCCGCCGTCGGCCGCGATCACGCGGTGGCCGGCGATCTGCGCGATGAGGCGCGGCGTCGGCACGACCGCGCCGCCAAGCAGGATGAGAAAGGGCGTGTCGCCTTGCATGTCGCGCCGTCCGTGTTGGTTCGGTGTTTGATCATCTCCTTGTAACACGACGATTTTTGCGCGCATTCTTCGTTCAAGGGAGGACCAGATGAATCTATCGCACATGCTCGCAGACCGCGCCGAGGCGGGAACCCCGGTGCGCGTCGCCCTGATCGGTGCCGGCAAGTTCGGCTCCATGTATCTGACCCAGGCCCGCCTGACGGCGGGCGTTCATATCGCGGCAATCGTCGACCTCAACCCGGCCCGTGCCCGCGAGACGCTCGCAACCTGCGGCTGGCCGCAGGAGCAGGGCAATGCGCCCTCGCTCGACGCGGCCATGGCCTCGGGCGCGACCTTCGTGACCGACGGTCTCGATGCGGTGCTCGCCGACGGGCGCGTCGACGTGGTGATCGAGGCGACCGGCGACCCGGCGGTCGGCATCCGCCATTGCCTTGCGATCATCGACAGCGGCAAGCATGTGATCATGGTCAATGTCGAGGCGGATGTTCTCGCCGGCCCGCTTCTGGCCCGCAAGGCGCGGGCGGCCGGCGTCGTCTATTCGCTCGCCTGGGGCGACCAGCCGGCGCTAATCTGCGAGCATGTCGACTGGGCGCGCACCTGCGGATTCAAGGTGGTCTGCGCCGGCAAGGGCACGCGCTATCTGCCGGGCTACCACCAGCTGACGCCCGACACGGTCTGGGACGTGCTGACGCAATATCTCGACATCACCGACCGCAGCATGATCAACCCGAAGATGTTCAATTCCTTCCTGGACGGCACCAAGTCCGGGATCGAGATGACGGCGGTGTGCAACGCGACCGGCCTGCTGCCGCAGCCCGACGGACTGGCCTTTCCCCCGGCAAGCCGGTTCGAATTGTCCAGCGTGTGCAAGCCGAAGGAGGCCGGCGGCACGCTGGCGTTTTCGGGCACGACGGAGGTCGTCTCCTCGCTCACTCGCGACGGCGAGAACGTGCCGCACCATCTGGCGATGGGCACCTTCGTGGTGATCGAGGGGGAGACGGACTACGCCCGCCAGTGCTTTCGCGAGTACCACATGCTGGAGGACGACAGCGGGCGCTTCGCGGCCCTTTACCGGCCGACCCACATGATCGGCATGGAACTGGGGCTTTCGGTTGCTGCCGCCGTGCTTCGGCGCGAGCCGACCGGCGCGCCGAGGGCTTTCGTGTCGGATGTGGTGGCGACCGCGAAACGCCCGCTCAAGGCCGGCGAGATGCTCGACGGCGAGGGCGGGGCGACGGTCTGGGGCAAGCAGCAGCCGGCGGCGGTCTCGCTGGAAAAGGCCTTCCTGCCGCTCGGTCTGGCAAGTGGCGTGCGGCTGACCCGCGACATCGCGGAAGGCGAGGTGCTCACCTGGGACAGCGTCGATATCGATACCGATGATGCGGCGGTCAGGATCCGCCGCGAGATGGAAGCGGCCTTCGCGCCCGGCTGATCCCGCTCCGGCGCCGGATCAGCACTCCACGACGTTGACCGCAAGGCCGCCTTTCGAGGTTTCCTTGTATTTGTCGGTCATGTCGAGGCCGGTCTGGCGCATGGTCTCGATGCAGCTGTCGAGCGGCACGAAGTGGCTGCCGTCGCCGCGCAGGGCCAGCGAGGCGGCGGTGACCGCCTTGACCGCGCCAAGCGCGTTGCGCTCGATGCAGGGCACCTGCACCAGCCCGCCGATCGGGTCGCAGGTCATGCCGAGGTGATGTTCGAGCGCGATCTCGGCGGCGTTTTCCACCTGCTCGTTGCTGCCGCCAAGGGCAGCGCACAGGCCGGCAGCGGCCATCGCCGAGGCCGAGCCGACCTCGCCCTGGCAGCCGACCTCCGCACCCGAGATCGAGGCATTGGCCTTGATGATGCCGCCAATCGCCGCCGCCACCAGCAGGAAGGTGCGAATGCCTTCCCGGCAGCCGTCCGGGCAATGGTCGAGATAGTAGCGCACGACCGCAGGCACCACGCCGGCGGCGCCGTTTGTGGGGGCGGTGACCAGCGTGCCGCCGGCGGCGTTTTCCTCGTTCACTGCCATGGCGTAGACGCCGAGCCAGTCCATCACCGTGTGCTGGAAGGGGCGGTTCTTGCCGGCCTCTCCCAGAAGCTTTTCGTGAATCGCACGGGCGCGACGTTTTACTTTCAGGCCGCCGGGCAGTTCGCCCTCGCCCGACAGGCCGCGCTGCAGGCAGGCGTTCATCGCATCCCAGATCCGGTCAAGCTCCGCATCGAGGTCGAAGTCGACCCCCTTGGGCGCGCGGGCGATCTCGTTGGCGCGTTTCATGTCGGCGATGGAGAGGCCGCTGTCGGTCCCCATCTTCAGCATTTCCTTCGCCGAGCCGAAGGGGTAGGGCGCGCCGGCTTCCTGTGTCTGGGTCATCAGGTCGTCCTGGGCGGCAAGCTCCTCCGCGCTGACGACGAAGCCGCCGCCGATGGAATAGAGCGTGTCCTCGGCGACGACCGTGCCGCTCGCATCCAGCGCGCGAAAGATCATCCCGTTGGCATGGCCGGCAAGCGGCGGGCCATAGTCGAAGACGAGATCCTGCGCCGGATCAAAGGCGACGGTGCCGATGCCGTCGATCTCGAGCCGGCAGTCGCGGGCAAGCCGCTCCATCTCCTCAGCCACGCAATCGGGATCGATGGTCGCCGGGTCGTGACCGGCGAGGCCGAGGCAGATCGCGCGGTCGCTGGCGTGGCCCTTGCCGGTGAAGGCGAGCGATCCGTGCAGCGACACCTGGATCCGTGCGGGTGCGCGCGCGGGCGCGAGGCCGGCCTCGCGCAGGTCCTGGAGAAACCGGCCGGCGGCGACCATCGGCCCCATCGTGTGGGACGATGACGGCCCGATGCCGATCTTGAAGATGTCGAACACGCTGATGAACACGAACCCCTCCCGCGTCTGTCATCAAGGCCGCTCCCGACGGCGGGCGCGATCATGGCGTGCGAATCGCGCTTCGTCATTCGTGCAGTGCGGCAATGGCGCAAACGCGCGCCTGCATGCCGGTTTCGGATCGCGCGGTCAGGCGTCTTCCGGCCAGAGGAAGGCGTAGACGGCAAGCGAGAAGCCGATGTGCTCGCGCAAGAGCGCCACGGCGGCCGTGGTGTCGCGGTCGAGCGTCGCTTCCATCATCTGCTTGTGATGGGCAAGGCCGAGCGTCCGGGTGACCAGGTCGGTGAAGGCGGCCCGCGCGGCGTCGTCCAGCTCGCGGTGGGCTGCGGGGGCGAACAGCATGTGCCGGTGATGGCGGCGCAGCTGTTCCGTGACCTGGCGCTGGAAGCGCATCAGGCAGTCGGAATTGCCCGCCGACAGCAGCGCGTCGTGAAAGCCGTCGTGGCGCAGTTCCCATTCGGCCATTGCGGAGGCGGCAACGCCGGGACCGGGCACGGGCGTGCGGGCGAATGTGTGATGGGCGGCGACGATGCGTCCTTCCCATTCCGCGTCACCCGAGGCGATGGAGCGGGCAAGCAGGGCTTCCTCCGCCGCCTGGCGGCCGACCTGGAGATCTCGGATCGAGGAGGCGGAGACCGGCGCGACCCGGTAGCCGCGGTTGCGCTCCGACACCACCAGCCCCTCCGCCTCCAGCCGCGACAGCGCCTCGCGCAGCGGCGTCCAGCCGAGGCCGTAGCGTTCGGTCAGCGTGGCGATGACCAGCGGCGTGCCGGCAAGCAGCGCGGCGTTGAGAATATCGGCCTTGAGCCGTTCGAAAGCCTCGTCCGTCTTTGCCATCTCGGCCTGTCCCTTGCAGGTCTGGAAGCCTTGGGTCTGTCAGGTGCGGCGCGCGCCAAGGCACGCGTCCGCCAACCTGTAGCAAAAATATAATACCAGAAATTATATATAATATATTGAGCTCGGTCATCCCGCTTGCTAGGGTGATGTCACTTCATCCACCGCCGATGCGCCACCGTCAGGGCGCGTTCCGGCGGGAAGCGCCGCGCAGGCGGCGCCAGCGAGTGCCAGGACGACCGACATGCTCACGACCCAGGGCGCCGACGCGCGCCGTCTCGATGAAACCGATCCTCTCGCCGCGAAGCGCGATCTTTTCTCCATTCCAGACGGCGTGCTGTATCTCGACGGAAACTCCCTCGGCGTGCTGCCGGCCGCCGTGCCGGCCCATGTGCAGGAGGTCGTCACGCAGCAGTGGGGCACGAGCCTGATCCGCGCCTGGAACGATCACGACTGGATCGACCTGCCGCAGCGCGTCGGCGACAAGATCGCCCCGATTGTCGGCGCCGCGCCCGGGACGGTGACGGCCTGCGACAACACCTCCGTCAATGTCTTCAAGGTTCTGGCCGCCGCCCTTGCGCTTCGCCCGGACCGCAAGGTCATTCTCTCCGACAACGGCAACTTTCCGACCGATCTCTACATGGCGCAGGGCCTGCGCGACCTTCTGGGCCGCGGCCATGAACTGAAGATCGTCGACCCGGAAGCCGTCGAGGCGGCGATCGACGAGACCGTCGCCGTCGTCATGCTGACCGAGGTCGACTACAAGACCGGCCGCCTGCACGACATGGCGGCGCTGACCAAGCGCGCCCATGACGTCGGCGCGCTCACCGTCTGGGATCTGGCCCATTCCGCCGGCGCCCTGCCGGTGAAACTCGACGCCGCCGGTGCCGACTTCGCCGTCGGCTGTGGCTACAAGTATCTGAACGGCGGCCCCGGCGCGCCGGCGTTTCTCTACGTCGCGGCCGGCCTGCAGGACAAGGTTACGCCGCCGCTCACCGGCTGGATGGGGCACGAGGCGCCCTTTGCCTTCGATCTCGACTTCCGCGCCGACACCGGCATCGGCCGCATGCGGGTCGGCACGCCGCCGGTGATCTCGCTCTCCGCCCTCGACAAGGCACTCGACGTCTTCGCCGATGTCGACATGGAGATGCTGCGCGCCAAGTCGATCAGCCTGAGCGAATTGTTCCGCGCCGAGATCGAGCGCCGCTGCCCGGAACTGGAGATTGCCAGCCCGCGCGACCCGCATGCGCGCGGCAGCCAGGTCTCCTTCCGCTTCGAGCACGGCTACGCCTTGATGCAGGCGCTGATCGCGCGCGGCGTGATCGGCGACTTCCGCGCGCCCGACGTCGTGCGCTTCGGGTTTACCCCGCTCTATCTGTCCCATGCCGACGTGCTCGCCGCCTGCGACATCCTCGAGGACATCGTCAAGACGCGCGGCTGGGACAAGCCCGAGTTCCACAAGAGGGCCAAGGTGACATGAGCGATACACCCAAGCCGCGCGACAAGCTGCTGACGCCCTTCGATCCGGAGACGGACGGGGCGGAGATGGAATTCGACGGACGCATGTCCTATGGCGACTACCTGTGCCTCAACCGGGTGCTGACGTCGCAGAACCCGCTGTCCGACGCCCATGACGAGATGCTGTTCATCATCCAGCACCAGACGTCGGAACTGTGGATGAAGCTGGCGATCCACGAGCTTGTCGCGGCGAAACGGCAGATCGCCTCCGACGACCTGCCGCCGGCGTTCAAGATGCTGACGCGCGTGTCGCGCATCTTCGAGCAGCTGACCGGCGCCTGGCAGGTGCTGCGCACGATGACGCCGTCTGAGTACACCGAGTTTCGCGAGGATCTGGGCCAGTCGTCGGGCTTCCAGTCGCATCAGTACCGGGCGATCGAGTTCCTCGCCGGCAACAAGAACGCCGCAATGCTGCGCCCGCATGCGCATGTGCCGCGCATCCACCACTGGCTCAACCAGCTGCGTCTTGAGACCAGCATCTACGACGAGGCGATCCGCCTGCTGGCGCGCTCCGGCTTCGAGATCGATGCCGAACTGCTCGCCCGCGATCCGAGCGAGCCCTACGTCCGCAATGCCAGCGTCCATGCCGCCTGGATGGCGGTCTACCGCGATCCGCGCAAGCACTGGCCGCTCTACGAGCTCGCCGAAAAGCTGGTCGACTTCGAGGACTACTTCCGCCGCTGGCGCTTCAACCACGTGACCACGGTGGAACGGGTGATCGGCTTCAAGCGCGGCACCGGCGGCACCTCGGGCGTCAACTACCTGCGCCGGATGCTCGATGTCGTGCTCTTTCCCGAGCTGTGGGACATCCGCGCCGATCTGTGACAGCGTCCGGGCGGTAAAGCGCGCCGCCCTGAACCTGAGGAGACACCGTGTCCCGACTGATCGACATCACGCCGCCGCTGGCCCCCGGTGCCGCCGTCTTTCCAGGCGATGCGCCCTACAAGGTCGAGCAGACCTTCGCGATCTCGGCCGATTGTCCGGTGAACGTGACGAGCGTCTCGCTCTCCACCCACTGCGGTGCCCATGCCGACGCGCCGCTGCATTACGACGCGAACGGTGCCGACATCGCCTCGCTGCCGCTTGAGGATTTCATCGGCCCGGCCCGGCTGATCGATGCGCGTGGGGCGGGGGCGCTCTGCCTGCCGGAGGAGATTGCCGACCGGCTCGACGATGTGCCGCCGCGCGTGCTGCTGCGGCTCGCGGATACGCTCGATCCGAAACGCTGGCCGTCGGGCTTTCGCGCGCTGGCGCCGGAGACGGTGGAGCTGCTGGCCGCGCGCGGCGTGCGGCTGATCGGCGTCGATGTGCCGTCGGTCGACCCGGAAACCTCCAAGGCGTTGCCTGCCCATATGGCGGTGCGGCGGCACGATATGCGGATTCTGGAAAATCTGGCGCTCCACATGGCGGATTTTGGGGATTATGAGTTGATCGCGCCGCCATTGAAGTTAGAAGGACTGGATGCGGCGCCGGTGCGCGCGGTCTTGCGACCTCTCTGAAGAAGAGGCGCAAGCGGGATAGGGCAAGGCGGCAGGCGAACAGACCGCCGGAATACACGAGGGAGGCGAGGGGCTTGGGAGAGCTTATGCTGGAGGTGGACCGCCTGGTCATGGACTATGGCGGGGTTCGCGCGGTCGATCATTGCTCCTTTGAGGTGCATGAGGGATCGATCACCGGCCTGATCGGACCCAACGGGGCCGGCAAGACCACATTGTTCAACCTCATTGCCGGTGCGTTTCCCCCGAGCGAGGGGACGATCCGCTATCTGGGCAAGACCATCACCAAGCTGTCCACCGACAAGCGGTTCCACCGCGGTCTGGTGCGCACGTTCCAGATCCCTCACGAGTTTCACCGCCTGACCGCGCTGGAAAACCTGATGATGGTGCCGCCGGCGCAAGCGGGCGAGAGCCTCATCGCCAACTGGGTCAGCTATGGCCGGGTGCGCGAGACCGAGGCGAAGGTGCGCGCCCGCGCCGAGGAAGCGCTGGAATTCCTGGAACTCTCCCACCTTGCCAACGAACGCGCCGGCAATCTGTCCGGCGGCCAGAAGAAGCTGCTCGAGCTCGGCCGCACGATGATGACCGATGCTCGCCTCGTGCTCCTCGACGAGCCGGCCGCCGGCGTCAACCGCACGCTCCTGCGCAAGCTTGAGGAAAAGATCGCGATCCTCAACAAGGAGCGCGGCTACACCTTCATCCTGATCGAGCACGACATGGAAATGATCGAGAAGCTCTGCGACCCGGTGATCTGCATGGCGGAAGGGCGGGTGCTGATCCAGGGCGACTTCGCGACGGTGCGCTCGGACCCGAGGGTGCTGGAAGCCTATCTGGGCGAAACGGTCGGAGACGCTGCATGAGCGACATTCTCGTGATGCGGGACCTGGTTGGCGGCTATGGCGACGCCAATGTCCTGCAAGGCGTGTCGATGACCGCTGCAAAGGCCGAGATCGTGGTAATCGTCGGCCCCAACGGCGCCGGCAAGTCGACGGCGATGAAGGCGATCTTCGGCCTTCTCAAGGTGCGCGGCGGCTCGATCACCGTCGATGGCACGGATATCACCGGCTGGGAGCCGAACCGCATCGTCGAGGCGGGCGTGTGCTATGTGCCGCAGGTGAGCAACGTCTTTCGCGAGATGACGGTGCATGAAAACCTGGAGATGGGCGCCTTCCTGCGCTCCGGCGATCTCTCTGCCGCCTATGACCGGGTCTACACGCTGTTTCCCGACCTTAAGGAACGCCGAAAGGCGCTGGCCGGCAATCTCTCCGGCGGGCAGCGCCAGATGGTGGCCATGGGCCGCGCGCTGATGCTGGAGCCGAAGCTCCTGCTTCTCGACGAGCCGACGGCGGGCCTGTCGCCGCGCTACATGGAGCAGATCTTCCAGATCTGCCGGGACGTGCGCGACACCGGCGTCACCATTGTCCTGGTCGAGCAGCACGCCAAGCAGGCCTTGGCCTTCGCCGACCGCGGCTACGTGCTCGCCTCCGGCGCCAACCGCCACGAAGGCACCGGCGCCGACCTTCTCGCCGACCGCGACGTCGCAGACATGTTCCTCGGAGGGTGAGTGCGATGGACGCGCTGGAAATCATCAACTTCTATCTGGTGCCGGGCATCGTCATCGGCTCGATCTATGCGCTGGGCGCGGTCGGCATCACGCTGGTCTTCGCCATCCTGCGCTACGCGCATCTGGCTCACGGCGACCTTGCGACGCTGGGCGCCTTCCTGGCGCTGGGCGCAGTGACGCTCGGCGGCGTCTCGCCCTATGTCGCGCTTCCCGTCGCCATGGTGCTGACGGCCGCCGCCGCCGTGATGATCGACAAGGCCTTTTACGCCTATCTGCGCGAACGGCCGAAGATCGTCACCGTGATGGCCTCGCTCGGCGTGGCGCTGATGGTGCGCGCCGTGGTGCAGGTCGTCTGGGGCGTCGATTCGGAGACCTACACTCGAGGCATCGTGCGTCCGGACGTGTGGTTCGGCATCCGCATCCGCGACCGGGAACTGATCACCATCCTCGCCATGATCGGCCTGGTGCTGGCGCTGCATGTCTTTCTGCAGCAAAGCAAGTGGGGCAAGGCGATGCGGGCGATGTCCGACAATCCGGATCTCGCGCTGCTGTCGGGCGTCGACAACAAGAAGGTCGTCATGCTGACCTGGATCATCGTCGGCGGCTTGTGCGCCGCGGCCGGCGTGTTCCTCGGCCTCAACTACGAGCTCAAGGCGATGATGGGCTGGACCATGCTGCTGCCGATGTTCGCCGCCGCCATCCTCGGCGGTGTCGGACGCGTCGAGGGCGCGGTTCTCGGCGGGCTGATCGTCGGCATCGCGGAGGAAATGTCGACGCTGTTCCTGCCGACCGAATACAAGGCCGCGACCGCCTTCGCGATCCTGCTGCTCATGCTGCTTGTGCGCCCGACCGGGCTGCTCAAGGGCAAGGTTCTTTAGGGGGGACGGCTGACATGGAATGGATCGGTCTTGCCAATTATGCCGTCTTCATGGCGATCTTCATCTGCATCTATGCGCTGCTGTCGCTGGGGCTGAACATCCAGTGGGGCTTCACCGGCCTCTTCAACGCGGGCATCGCCGGCTTCTTCGCCGTCGGCGCCTATACCTCCGCGATCCTGACCTCGCCCGCCGTCGAGGGGCGCCTTGGCGGCTTCGACCTGCCGGTCCCCGTCGGCTGGATCGGCGCGATGCTGGCTGCGGCGCTGATCGCCTGGCCGATCGGAAAGATCTGCCTGCGCTTTCGCTCCGACTATCTGGCCATCGCCACCATCGGCGTTGCCGAAATCATCCGCCTGGTGATCAAGTCGGAGGACTGGCTGACCAACTCCGCGCGTGGCATCACCGATATTCCGCGGCCCTTCGGCGACCTTCCTTACGTCTATTCGCAGCTCGCCTATCTGGCCATCGTCGCCGGCGTGCTGCTCGTCGCCTATCTGATGGTCGAGCGCCAGATCGCCGCGCCCTGGGGCCGGATGATGCGCGCCATCCGCGACAATGAGGACGCCGCCCGGGCGATGGGCAAGGACGTGCCGTTCCGCCGGCTGGAGGCCTTCATCTTCGGCTCCGCGCTGATGGGGCTGGGCGGCGCGCTCTTCGCGCATTTCAACCGCACGATCACGCCGGAGGCGATCGATCCGATGATCGCGACCTTCCTCGTTTGGATCATGCTGATCCTCGGTGGGTCGGGCAACAATCGCGGAGCGATCCTGGGCGTGGCCGTCGTCTGGATCATCTGGTCGATGTCGGAGATCGTCACCGACCAGCTTCCGCATGAATATGCGGTGAAGGCGAAATACATGCGAGTCTTCCTGATCGGGCTGATGCTTCAGCTGGTGCTGCGCTTCCGTCCGGAGGGGCTTTTGCCGGAGCCTCAGGGGACACGCGAAGAGGTGTCTGAAAAGTCGAAATGAAGCTTGTGGGGACGGCACGTTTCGGTTGAGACTGTCTCCTCAGACGGGACCGGAAAGACGGATCCCGACAAGACGCGCGGTCTCACACCGCAGCGTGAATCATAAGTGGAGGTGAGTGATGAACAAGTTCCGTACCGCCCTGGCCGCGACGCTGCTTGGCGCGACGGCGATGGCTGCGCCGGCCCAGGCCGACGTGAAGATCGGTCTGCTCGGCGGCGTGTCCGGCCCGATCGCGGCGATGGCGCCGGCGATGATCGACAGCGCCCGTCTTGCCGTGCAGCAGGTGAACGACAACGGCGGCATCCTCGATGGCGAGCAGCTGGTCGCGGTCGTCGGCGACAGCGCCTGCAACCCGCAGAACGGCACGGATGCGGCCACCAAGGCGGTCAACATCGAGAACGTGATCGGCATCGTCGGCCCGCATTGCTCGGGCGCGGTGCTTGCGGCAACCAATTCCGTCACCATTCCCGCCGGCGTCACCGTGATCACGCCGTCCGGCACCTCGCCGGAAATCTCCGGCCTCAACGACAATGACACCGTGTTCCGCACCGTGCCCTCCGATGACTTCCAGGGCCGCGCGCTTGCCCGCACGCTGCTCCTGCGCGGAACCGCGAAGGTCGCCGTCGCCTATCTCAACAACGACTACGGCAAGGGCCTTGCCGAAGCGTTCCGCTCGGAGTTCGAGGGCAATGGCGGCGAGATCGCCGGCTTCGCCGCGCATGAGGGCGAGAAGGCCTCCTACCGGTCGAACCTGGCCGAGCTTGCCTCGGGCGGCGCCGACACGCTGGTGATCTTCGACTATGGCGACGGCTCCGGCCTGACCATGCTGCGACAGGCGCTGGAAAACGGCTTCTTCGAGAACTTCGTCGGCGGCGACGGCATGAAGTCCGACGCCCCGATCAAGGAACTCGGCGCGGAAAACCTGACCACCTTCCTCTCCTCGGCTCCGGTCGGCGAGAAGTCGGATTCGCTCGAGATGTTCTCCAAGGCGTTTGCCGACGTCGGCGGTGATCCCTCGGCGATCTTCGCCACGACCTCCTACGACGCGGCCTTCATGCTGGCGCTTGCCATCGAAAAGGCCGGCGGCGACAAGGCCAAGGTCTCGGCCGCGCTGCGCGAGATCTCCAACGGCGAAGGCGAGCCGATCCGCGCCGGCGAATGGGCGAAGGCCAAGGAGCTGATCGCGGCCGGCACCGCCATCGACTACAAGGGCGCGGCTGGCGACCACAACTTCGACGACAAGGGCGACGTTCCGGGCACCTATGCCCTGTTCAAGGTCTCCGGCGACGGCTTCGAAGTGGTTTCGGAAATCCAGTAAGCGCAACTGATCGCGCAAAAAATCAGGCCGTCGGGGCATCCCCGGCGGCCTTTTTCGTTGCTGACGTGGTCAGGCGATCCGACGCGCGGCGCGATCCGTCAGGCGGATCAGGAGACCCGCGCCACGGCGCCGTCGACGGCGGGGTCGATGTTCAGCAGGAAGCGGATCTCGCCCCGGTCCTCGGCCAGTTCCGCGATCGTATGCGCGTCAAGCACGTTCATGAAGGCTTCCAGCGCTTCATGCAGCAGGCCGTTGAAGCCGCAGGAAGTGATCAGCGGACAGTCCTTGCGGCCCGATTCGAAGCACTCCGCCAGCAGGAAGCTCTCCTCGGCGGCGCGCACCACGGCGCCGACGGTGATCTCCTCCGCCGGACGGGCCAGCATCAGCCCGCCGTTGCGTCCGCGAAGCGTGCGCACGAAGCCGTTGCTGACGAGAACCTTGAGGATCTTGAAGAGATGCGTTTCCGACATCTCGAAGCTGGCCGCGATGTCCGCGACCCGGCTGGGCTTGTCGGGGTTTGCCGCACAGTAGATCAGGGTGCGGACCGCGTAATTGGTCTGTTGAGTGAGGCGCATGACCTAAGATATGCGTCGCGCCCGCAGCCGCGTCAACGCCGTGATGCGAAAATCCTGCGCGAAAGGCTCATGTTTCGGGAAATTCGCGGTTTTGCCGCCCCGCCGTCAGGTCTCGGTGCCGGCGATCGCCCCGGAGCGCAAGGCGCTGATCATGCGTGCGTTCTCGATGGCGATGGCGCTCTGGTCGGCAAAGGTCTGGGCCAGCACCATGGTCTCGGCCACGAAGGGACGCACCTGCTGGCGGTAGATGGTGAAGGCACCGACGAGGCGGGTGCCGGCGAGCATCGGGATCGCCACGAAGGAGCGCGCCCCGCCGAGACCCGCGGTCGCCTGCCGGAGCGGATCCCCGGAGCGATAGGTGTCCTCCAGTCGAACATCGAAGATGTTGATGGTCTCCCGCGCCGCCGCCATGCGGCCAAGACCGGTCTGCGGGCCGACCGCAAAGACCCCTTGCGTGTCCAGCCAGTCGCGAAAGGCGGCCGGAATGCCGCGCGAAAAGCTGGCGGAAAAGCGGGTGCCGCCGTGATATTCGAACAGGATGCCGAATTCGGCATCGCACAGCTCGAGCGCATAGCCGAGAATGGCTGGGATCACCTCGGAAATATCGCCACGCGACCGGTTGATGATCCGCAGCACCTCCGACATCACCCGTTCCCGGCCGCGGGCTTCTTCCAGCGACAGGGCAAGCTCCGAAATGACGGCTGCATAGTCGGTCCACACGCCCGCCTGCGGCGGCTCCCCGTTCAGGCGGTCGCGCAGCGCAAGCTTGGAGGAGACCTCGAGCTTTCTGTAGATGGTCGCAAGATGCGTGCGCACCGTGGATGGCGCGATGCAAAGCCGTTCGGCGATCGCGTGATAGGTCTCCCCGTCGGCGTACCCCCTGGCGATCTCATATTCGCGCGGGCTCAAGATGTCTGCGGCCGACACGAGGCAGTCTCCTCACAGGCAAACCATCCCGACCAATCTGACGGACCCGTCCCGTCTCGGCAATCCTGCAAATGCAGGATGCGCAATACTGCATTTCCGATCCCGTATTTACTGCAGATGCAGGATACCGCCGTCCTGCCGCATCTGTAGATTTGCTGCTTGGGTCAATCCGGAACAGGCGGCGGGGCAATGGACAGGGTACGGACAGCGGCTGCGGCCGTCGAAGCCTGCGAAACGGCCAAGGGGGCGGCGTGATGCGGTGGCGGATCCTGGCACTTCTGTTTTTCGCGCGCATCGCGCTCGGCATCCAGTTCCAGACGCTGGCCTCCGTCGGCGATGACCTCGTCGTCGCCTTCGGGATGGATTACGCCGGGATCGGGATGCTGATCGGCCTGTTCATGGCGCCCGGACTGTTTCTTGCCATGCCGGCCGGCTTCATGGGCCGTTATCTTCCCGACAGGGCGCTGTCCGCGCTTGGCCTTGGCGCGCTGGCCGCGGGCGGGCTGGTGTCCGGCGTTGCCTCCACCGAATGGGTCATCGGGCTTGGCCGTCTGCTTGCGGGGGCGGGGTTCCTGTTCGCGACGCTCTATTTCACCAAGATGGTCGCGGACTGGTTCGACGGCCGCGAGATCGCGACCGCGATGAGCATTCTGGTGATGAGCTGGCCTTTCGGGATCGCCATGGGGCAGGTGGGCCATACATGGCTCGCGGCGGCCTTCGGCTGGCGCATCCCCTTTCTGGTGGCGTCCGCCTATTGCGCCATTGCGGCACTTGCCGTCCTGACGATGTATCGTCCGGCAAACGATGCGCGCGGGACGCAACCCGTCGCCGCACCCCGCCTTTCGGCGCGCGACTGGCAGTTGACCGTCTGTGCGGGCGCGGCCTGGGGCCTCTTCAACGCCGGCTATGTCGTTTACCTCAGCTTCGGGCCGAAAATGCTGGAAGTGCTTGGGTATCCGGCCCTCGCGGCAGCCGGCATCATCAGCGTCGGCAGCTGGCTGATGATCATTTCGGGCGCGCTGTGCGGGCAGGTCGCCGACCGGCTCGGTCGCAGGCAAACCATCCTGACGATCTGCATGACGGCGGCGGTCGCATCGCTTCTCATGCTGAACATACCCGGCGCGGGCCTGCCGGCGAGCCTGCTGTTCGGCCTGCTCGGCATGGCGCCCGCCGGGGTCATCATGGCGCTGGCCGGCGAGGCCTTGCCCCCGCAAAAGCGGGCCTTCGGCATGGGGATTTTCTTCACGGTCTATTACGCGATCATGACCGCCGCACCGCCGGTTGCCGGGTCGATCTTCGATGCGACGGACAGTCCCTACGGTCCGCTCGTCATGGGAGCCTTGCTGTTTGCCGCCGTGCTGCCGGCAGCCCTGGCCTTCCGGTTCTTCAAGTTGGCCGGTGACCCGGGTCCCGTGAGACAGGCAAGCTGAGAGGCGACCGCGCGGGGAACGCAGGCAATCGCCGGCTTTCCGACCAGCACATCACCCGCGTCCAGATCAGACCTCGGACCGGCACAGACAGGCAAGCCCCTTGCGTCATCTGCCCAATACATGAATACTGAATCATAATTCATGTTTGGGAGGCGACGGAGAGACGGTGAGCAATCCGAAGGGAAACGGTCCGCGACCGGAGAAGGGGGCGGCGGGTCCGGGTCGGAGCCGCGCGAAACCGGTGGCTGCGGGCCAGACGGCGGCGGCGCGCCGGCGGCCGGATCCGGCCGCGCCCAAGCCCAAGACCGCGCGCGGCGAGGCGACGAGGCGGGCCATCCTGTCGGCGGCGGAAAAGGTCATCGGCGAGCAGGGCTTCAACGAGGCCTCCATCGGCTCGATCACCCGCGAGGCGGGCGTTGCACAGGGCACATTCTACATCTATTTCGCCAGCAAGGACGATGTCTTCTCCGAGCTTGTGGCCGACATGGGCCGGATGTTGCGCCATGCGATCAGCGAGGCAACCGCCGGCATCGCCAACCGGCTGGACGCCGAGCGCGAGGGGTTGCGCGCCTTCCTGACCTTCGTCTCCGCCCATCCGGAGCTCTATCGCATCGTCCAGGAAGCGCAATTCGTCGATCCCAAGGCCTATCTCGCGTATTTCCGCACCTTCGCAGAGGGCTACCGGGACGGACTGGCGCAGGCGGCGGACACTGGCGACATCCGCGCCGGCGATGCCGATATTCGCGCCTGGGCGCTGATGGGGATCGCGCGCTCGCTGGGCGAATATTCCGTCGTCTTCGGCAGCGACGCCTCTATCGACGAGATGGTCGACACCGCGCATGAGATGATCGTCCACGGGCTCGCCGCCGGAGCCGCCGGCCGCGATGGGAGCGCCGGCGATGCCTGATCTTGCCGGTCTGGAAATCGACGGCCGCGTCGCGACCGTGACGCTCGACCGGCCCGGCCGTGGCAATGCGCTGGTGCCGGAGTTGCTTCGCGATCTTCGCGACTGCCTCGCGCGGGCCGCCCGCGCGGATGTGCACGCGCTGGTGCTGCGGGCGAAGGGGCGGGCGTTTTCCGCCGGCGGCGATGTCGCGGCCTTCGCCGGGCACGATACCGACAGGCAGGCGCTGCTCGCCTATTCGGCCGAGATCGTGGGCGACCTCAATCGCGCGATCCTGGATCTGCTTGCCTTTCCCGCGCCGGTCGTGGTGGCCGTCAACGGCGCGGTCACCGGCGGGTCGGCCGGCTTCCTGCTTGCCGGCGATATCGTGGTGATGAGCGAGCGGGCGTTCCTGCAACCCTACTACTGCGACATGGGCTTTGCCCCCGACGGCGGCTGGACGGCGCTCCTGCCCGAGCGCATCGGCGCGGCAAAAGCGCTGGAAGTGCAATATCTCAACACGCGGCTCGACGCGCGGGCCTGCCGGGATCTGGGGCTGGCGAGCCGGGTTGTGTCGCCCGACGATCTCGACGCCGAGGTCGCGGCACTCGTGACGGTGACCGCCTCGAAGGACCTTGCAAGCCTGAAGGCAAGCCGCGCCAACGTGTGGACGCCGCAGCGGCGGGCGCGGGTCGCGGCCGGGCTGGAGCGCGAGCGCGCCGCCTTTCTGCAACTGATCGCCCGCCCGCAAACGGCCCGGCGCATGGCTGCCTTCCTGGCGCCGGCGAGCTCTGCGGAGAAAGGAGGCTGACATGGACTGGCTTACCGACATGGCGGCCAAACGCGCGGAACTGACGCCCGACCGCCCGGCTTTCACCGATCACGCGAGCGGCGAGGTGCTGACCTTCGCCGAGGTGAATGCGCGCGCGGAGCGCGTGGCGAGGGCCCTTGCCGCTCTCGGCGCAAGGGATGGCGACCGAGTCGCGGTGCTCTGCCTCAATCATCCGGACTTCTTCGTTCTGCTGTTCGCGGCGCAGAAGTCCGGCGTTATCCTGCTTCCGCTCAACTGGCGGCAGCCGCCGCCGGAGCTTGCGCCGGTGCTGGAGCAGGCCGGCGCCCGGATCCTGCTGCATGACGCGGCGACCCGCGACACGGCGGCAGCCCTTTGCGAAGGCACGGGCGTTCGCCGCCTCGGCTTTGCAGATGCCCAGCTGGGAGCGGGCGAGGAAAACCTGGACGATGTGGCCGACGGCCTTGCGCCGGCCGCAGGCCCGGTCGAGCCGCGACGGGTTCCGGCCGAAGCGCCCTGGTATCTGCTTGCCACCTCCGGGACCACAGGCGCGCCCAAGCTGGTGATCCAGACGCCGACGATGGCGTGGGCCAATGCGGTGAACTACAGCCAGGCCACGGGGCTTAGCGGCGACGACACGGCGGTGAATTTCCTGCCGCTGTTCCACACCGCCGGCATCAACCTGATGACGCTGCCGCTTTTTCTCGCCGGCGGCCACTCCATCGTGTTGCGCAAGTTCGAGGCCGAAACCGTGCTGGATCTCGTGCGGCGCGGACGGATCACGGCCTTTTTCGGCGTGCCGGCGATCTATCAGGCGCTGGCGCTCGATCCGCGCTTCGAAACCGTAGATTTCGCGCCGCTGCGCTCGCTCGGCTGCGGCGGCGCGCCGATGCCGGCGCCCTTGCTGCGCACCTATCTGGCGCGCGGCGTGACCGTGTGCAACGGCATGGGCATGACCGAGACGGGGCCGACGGTGTTTCTCGCCGATGCCGCGCGCGCGCCGCAAAAGATCGGCTCCGTCGGCAAGGCACAGATCCTCACCGAGGTGCGTCTGGTCGCGCCCGACGGCACGGTGGTGGAGGGCGCCGGCGAGGGCGAATTGCAGATCCGCGGACCGGGCGTCACCCCCGGCTATTTCGAGAACCCCAAGGCAACCGCCGAAGCCTTTGCCGAGGGCGGGTGGCTGCGCTCGGGCGATGTCGCAAGGCGCGATGAGGACGGCTATTACGCCATCGTCGACCGCATCAAGGACATGTACATCTCCGGTGGCGAGAACGTCTATCCGGCCGAGGTGGAGAAGGTGCTCGTCACCCATCCGGCGGTTCTGGATGCGGTGGTTCTCGGCGTGCCGGACGACAAATGGGGCGAGGTCGGCGCCGCCTATCTGATCCCGCGTCCGGGCATGACGATCGACCCGGCCGCCCTGGTCACCTGGTGCCGCGAGCGTCTCGCCGGCTACAAGGTGCCCCGCCACATCGAGATCGTTGAGGATCTGCCGCGCACCGCTGCCGGCAAGGTGCAGAAACACATTCTCAAGATGCAACACGCCGGGACCGGCAAACAGGAAAGGCAGGGCCGATGACCGCGCCCCTCGCAGATGCCGCCGCCTGCGGCGATGCCACGGAACATCACGCGCGCTGGACGCCGGACCAGGCGGACTTCGACCGCTTTGCCGCGCTGTCCGGCGACGACAATCCGATCCATGTCGATCCGGCGTTTTCCGCGCGCACCCGCTTCAAGCGCACGGTGTCGCACGGCATGCTGCTCTATTCCAGGCTCTGGGCGCTGATCCAGACCCGTTGGCCGGGCCGCCGCCATGCCGTGCAGGAGCTGATGTTTCCAAACCCCGCCTATGCGGGAGAGGAACTGGCGATCGCCATTGTGCCGGACGAGGCGGATGCCGATGATCTGGCAATCACGATCCGGCGGGTGGCTGATGACGCGGAGGTGCTGCGCGGACGGTGCCGTCTGGGGGAGGCGCCGGTCGCCGGAGCAAGCGCCCGCGAAACGCAACACCATGATGCGCCGGACCCGGGAGCGCTCGCGGTTGGCCGAAGTGCGGAACTGGTGCGGCTCTATCCGCGCGCGCAAGCCGGCGACTTCGCCGCACTTGCCGGTCTGGACAAGGATCTCGACACGGTGCCGGAACCGCTGATCGGCGGGATGTTCTCCTATCTGCTGGGCGTGAAGCTGCCGGGCTCTGGCACCAACTACCTCAAGCAGGAAATGACCTTCCATGCGCCGGCCGCCTTTGATGTTCCCCTGCGGGCGCGGGTCGCCATCACCCGGCTGCGGCCGGAAAAGCACCTCGTCGATCTGGAAACGGTCTGCGAGACGCTGGACGGGGAGGTGATCTGCACCGGGCGCGCGCTGGTCTATGTTGAAGACGTCGGCGCCTGACCGGTCGGCCGGCGGGGAAGACACAAACAAAAACACCGCCGGCAAGCCGGCGGTGTTCTCGTCAGATCCGACTGGCCGGTTAAGGCTTAGTCGAGCGCGAGCTGCGCGGCCTGCAGGCCACGGCCGCGACGATCTTCTTCCGTCACGAAGGTCAGCGTGGTGCCTTCAGCCGGAACGGCCATGCCCGAACGTTCGAAAGCGGTGATGTGAACGAACACGTCCTTGCCGCCTTCGGCCGGGGTGACGAAGCCAAAACCACGATCATGGTTGAAGAACTTGAGGGTGCCTGTCTGGCGCATGGGAAACTCCTGTCCCGAGTCTTAGTTTAAAGAGCGCAAGTAAGCGCACTTGCTTGCGCGAGCGTGGCATTCAGAAACGGGAAAGGCAGTTCTGTCCGACAAGACCGGTCCTTGGGACCGGGTAGGCGCCGCATACCGAAACTTTCTTAACCGGGGTTCGAATTTTCAAGCCCGCTTGTGAAGGACCAAAGTCCAACGACGGCATGGTAGTCGAAATGGGCCATTCCGGCAAGGGCAATGAGAATTGACGTAGGGTTTTCGGGGCGCGTTACTCTGCCTTGCACAGGTCGGCAAGGAGTGCGTTGAAGGCCTCCGACGCCTCCAGATGGGGGGCGTGGCCAGCCGTCGGAAAGGGACAGATGCGCCCGTGTCGCAGGCGGTCCAGCTGCCATTCGGCGGCCCCGCCCGCATATAGCTGGCTCGCGCCGCCGGGCGTCAGCGTGACCGGAACGTCGATCCGCGGGATGAGGGGGCGAAAGTCCTGTGCGGTGAGCGAGGTCCACATGGCGGCGAGCGCCGGCCCGCGTGCCTTGCGCATCTCGGCTTCCGCGAAGGCGACAAGCTCTTCCGGCGCGTCCGCCGCGAAGCTGCGCCGGGCGGTGGCGCCGACCAGCCGCGGCCACTGGCTGGAGACCGCGCGGGCGAAGTCCCGGCTGCGGGCGGCATCGAGGCCGGAGCGCGTGCCATGCGGCCAGTCCGCGTCGTTCAGCACTTTGGGCGACATGTCCTCGACCACGAGATGGGCGAGGCGACCGGTGCCGTGGCGCTCAATCATCGACCAGGCGACCAGCGCGCCCATCGACCAGCCGACCAGCACGACATCCCGAAGGTCCTCTACGGCAAGCAGCCGCTCGAGCGCGTCGGCTGCCGCCTCGATGGTCAGGTCGTCGCTCTGCGCGCTGTCGCCATGGCCGGGCAGGTCGGGGGCGATCACCCGGGTCATGCGGCCGAGCGCCTCCATCTGCGGGCGGAAGAAGCCGCCGTGGCACGACCAGCCGTGCAGCAGGACGAGCGGGCGCGCGTCCAGCGTCCGGGTGCCGGCCGCGCGAAAGGAAAGCACCGTCATCCGCGGCTCCGCAGCCGGCCCACCACGCCATCCGGGAAGAAATAGACGGAGACGATGAAGAGCACGCCTAGCCACATCAGCCAGCGTTCCGGTGCCACCAGGTCTGGGATGAGCGGCAGCATGGCGGTGGCGTGTTCGGCAGCCCCCATCAGGCTTTGCAGATAGGTCTGCGCCAGGATGAAGAGCGTTGCGCCGATCACCGCGCCATACATGGTGCCCATGCCGCCGATCACCACCATCAGCAGGATGTCGATCATGATCTCCATCGACAGCGTCGTCGCCGGTCCGGTGTAGCGGATCCAGATGGCGAGCAGCGCACCGGCCAGGGCCGCGACGGAGGCCGACAGCACGGTGGCGGCGGTGCGGTACCAGATCACCCGGTAGCCGATTGCCTCGGCACGGAAGGCATTGTCGCGCACGGCCTTCAGCGTCCGGCCGAAGGGCGAGTTGACGACCCTGAGCAGCCCCAGGAAGAGCACCAGCGCGGAGACGAACACGAGATAATAGGCAAGCAGCCGGCCGTCGATGCGCACATCGAGGATGCGCATGTCGAGAAGCTTGTAAGCCGGCGTCAGCACCCGCGGGATGCGGTAGGTCAGCCCGTCCTCGCCGCCGGTGATGGTGGAAAGCTGGGAGACGAGAACCGCAAAGGCGCTGGCGACCGCCAGCGTCACCATGGCGAAGAAGATCGCCTTCACCCGCAACGAGAACAGTCCGATGGCAAGCGCCAGTGCGGCGGCGACGGCGGTTCCGCCGAGAACTCCGACGACAATCGCCGTGAAGGACGCGCCGAGTGCCGACAATGACAGCGCCACGCCATAGGCGCCGATGCCGAAGAACATCGTATGGGCGAAGGAGACGATTCCCGTATAGCCGAGCAGCAGGTCGTAGCTTGCCACTAGCACGATGAAAATGCAGATGCGCGCGGCCGTATCCAGCGACTTTGTGCCGGGAAACAGGAAGGGCGCGAAGGCGAGCGCCAGCGCAATCGCGATCAGCACCAGCGCCAGGGGGCGGGAGTTCGGGCGGTCGCCGGAAAGAAGCCTGTCGATCATGGGTGCGTCCTACTTCGCCTTGACGACGGGATAGAGCCCTTCGGGCCGCCACATCAGCACCCCGACCATCAGCGCGATGGTGGAGACGAGCGCAACCTTGGGAGCGAGGAAGGTCATGTAGTTGGACAGAAGGCCGACGAGCAGCGCGCCGATGAAACAGCCCTCGATGGAGCCGAGCCCGCCGATGATGACGACGATGAAGACCAGCACCATCAGCTCCGATCCCATATGCGCGGTGATCGTCTCGTTGTAGAGGCCCCACATCACGCCGCCGAGGCCGGCGAGCGCGGAGCCGACCATGAAGACCACCAGGAACAGCCGGCGGATGCGGTAGCCGAGCGCCTCGACCATCTCGCCGTTCTCCACGCCGGCGCGCACCAGCAGGCCGACCTTGGTCGACTTCAGCACGTGACGCATGCCGAGGAACAGCACGAGGCCGATGGCGACGGCGAAGAGGCGGTATTTCTCGATCACTGCGTCGAAGACGATGACCGAGCCGCGCAGCGTCTGCGGCCGGGCGACATGGATCGCATCCGGCCCCCACACCACGTGAATGAGCTGCTGGGCGACGATCAGCCCGCCCATGGTCACCAGGATCTGCTTCAGGTGATGGCCATAGACCGGGGCGACGATGACCCGTTCGAAGGCAAGCCCGAGCACGCCGGTCACCGCCATGGAGGCGAGGATCGCGAGAAAGACCGCGGCGAGGTTCATCATCACCGCCGGGTTCTCGGTCCAGCCCGTCAGCCAGGCGAGCACCGTGAAGCCGACGAAGGCACCGACGGAGACGAAGGCGCCATGGCCGAAGTTGATCACGTCCATCAGCCCGAAGACCACCGTCAGCCCGGAGGCCATGATGAAGATCATCAGCCCCATGGCGAGGCCGGCCACCGTCAGCGTCAGCCAGGTCGCGGGGTCGGCGATGGCGATCAGCCCCGCCAGCGCCATCACCGGCGCAAGCAGCAGGGGCGCGGCCTTGCGCAGCCGGTCGCCGGCGGAACTGGCCACCAGCTTGGGTCGGATTGCGGTCTCGCTCATTGGTGTACCTCCAGGCTCAGTCCCATCAGCCGCTCCTGCATTCCGGCATCGCCGGCAAGCTCGGCCATCGCGCCGGCATGCACGACGCGGCCGTCGTCCATCACCGACACGGTGTCGCCGAGCGCGGAGGCCATGGCGAAATTCTGTTCAACGAGCAGGATCGTCGTGTCCGTCTCCTTGAGTTCTCCGAGCGCGCGGGTCATCGCGGAGATGATGGCCGGGGCAAGCCCCTTGCTCGGCTCGTCGATCAGGATCAGCCGGCGCGGCTCGATGATGGCGCGCGCGACCGCGAGCATCTGCTTCTGGCCACCCGAAAGCGTGCCGGCCGCCTTGTCCCAGAAGGTCGCGATCGGCGGGAACAGCTCCTTGATCCAGGAAAGCCGGGTCGGGTCGAAGGGCCCTTGGGTTGCCGCAAGCTGCATGTTCTCGCCGACGGTGAGGTCGGAGAAGATCCCCATGTTCTCCGGCACATAGGCAATGCCGGCCCGCGAGATCGCCGGCGTCGGCGTTCCGCCGATGGAGTTGCCGTCGAAGCGGATCTCGCCGGCGCTCGGCTTGAGAAGCCCCATGATGGTGCGCAAGGTGGTGGACTTGCCCGCGCCGTTGCGCCCCAGAAGCACGCTCACCCCGCCGCGCGGGACGACAAGGTCGACGCCTTGCAGGATGTGATAGGGACCGATGTGGGTGTGGACGCCGGAGAGCGTCAGCAGCGGGTCAGCCATGTGCGCTCTCCTCCGGCGCCTTGCCGAGATAGGCCTCCTGCACGATGGCCGAGCGCATCACCTCGCCCGGCTCGCCGTCGGCGACCAGTTCGCCGTTGTGCAGCACGATGATCCGGTCGGCGAGCGAGCGGATCACGTCCATCTTGTGCTCCACCAGCAGGATGGTTCGGTCGTGATCGCGCTTGAGGTCGCGGATCAGGTCGAGAATGACCGGCACCTCGTCGACGCTCATGCCGGCCGTCGGCTCGTCGAACATCAGCACCTGGGGGCCGAGCGCGATCATCAGCGCCACCTCCAGCTTGCGCTGGTCGCCATGCGGCAGGGCGGAGACCGGAAGGTCGCGTTTCTGCAGGAGGTTGACCTCGGCGAGCACGTGATCGGCCCGTTCGGTCAGCTCGATGTGGCTGTCGGCGCGCGAGATGAGGTCGAAGCCGCGATTGGCGCGGGCCTGCACGACGAGGCGGACGTTTTCGCGCACGGTGAGGCTGGGAAACAGGTTGGTGAGCTGAAAGGCGCGTCCGATGCCGCGCCGGCAGCGCTCCGCGACGCCGAGCCGTGTGATCGTCTCGCCATTGAGGCGGACCGACCCTTCGCTTGCCTTCAGCTGTCCGGAGATCAGGTTGAAATAGGTGGTCTTGCCCGCACCGTTCGGCCCGACGATGGCGGTCAGCGTGCCGCGCCTGAAGGCGCAGCTCACGCGGTCGACAGCGACATGGCCGCCGAAACGGATGGTCAGGTCCTGGGTTTCGAGCACCGGCGGTTCGACAGCCGTCGGCCGGCCGGCAGGATGGTCGCGCGTCACGGCGGCATCTCCGAAAGGGGGCGACGAACGGCGGCGTGGCCGGCGTCTTGCGTGCGAAAAGGGACGGGGAGACGGCGCGGGCGCCGTCTCCGGGGCGCTGGTCTCAGCGCCCGTTGCGCACAGGAATCGACATGTCCTCGATCTTCAGCTCGCGAACGAGCTCGGGAATGCCCCATTCCACGTCCGGTTCGACCCGGATCTTGAAGTGGTACATCGACTGCAGCGCCTGGTGATCCTCGGGGCGGAAGATCATCGTGCCCTTGGGCGTCTCGAAGGACATGCCTTCCATCGCCGCGATCAGCTCTTCCGTGTCCGTGGAGCCGGCCTTGCGGATGCCCTCGACCACGGCGATCGCCGCCGTCATGCCGCCGGCGGTGAAGAAGTCGGGCGGCGACTGGAAGCGCTTCTCGTGTTCGGAGACCAGCCAGTCGTTCGCCGGGTTCTTGGGGATCTCGTGATAGTAATAGGTGGCGCCTTCCATGCCGGGCAGGGCCTTGTAGGCCTTCATCGCCGCCAGGATGTTGCCGCCGGTGGCGATCTCGATGCCGAGGCGTTCCGGTTCCATCGCCTTGATCTTGCCGATGGGGTTGTTGCCGCCTGCCCAGATGATGAAGAGGAACTTGCGGCCCTCGATATCCTTCATGGCCTCGAAGATGCGCTGGGCGCTCGCGGTGAAGTCCTGGGTGTCGGTCGGCGCATATTCCTCGAAGGCGAGTGTCGCGCCGGTGCCGGCGAGCGCTTCCTTGAAGGCGGCGACGCCGTCGCGGCCGAAGGCATAGTCCTGCGCCAGCGTCGCGATGGTGACGCCCTCCTGGCCGAGCGCCACCGCATTGGCGATCGCGTCCTGCGAGGAGTTGCGCGCCGTGCGGAAGATGTAGCGGTTCCAGTTCTCGCCGGTGATGCTGTCGGCGACCGCCGGCTCGACGATGAGAAGCTTGCCGTATTCCTCGGCGACCGGAAGCATGGCAAGCGCAACGCCCGAGGACACGGGACCGACGGCGATATCCACCTCGTCGTCGCCATAGGCCTCGGCGAGCGCCGCGCGGGCGATGTCCGGCTTGAGCTGGGTGTCCTTCTCGATCACGACGATCTTGCGGCCGTCGATCTCCATCGTGCCGTCGGTGGCATATTCCAGCCCCATCATGAAGCCGGTATGCGACTGCTTCGCATAGGCCTCCAGCGCGCCCGTCTTGCCGTAGACATGCGCGATCTTGATGTCGTCGGCCAGGGCCGGCGCACCCGCAAGCCCGGCCGCGACGAGCGCGGCGGCATACAAATGTCTCATGGTCTTTCCTCCCGTTCGACGTCCGGTCGGCGCGTGGCATGTGCGTGTCGCGGCGTCTTGCAATATATGACGCATGATTCATGTTTCATGTCAATTCGCCGCCCCTCCGTACCGTCTGCCGTATCCCGGCAAAGCCCGGCGGATCCCGCCAGATCCCGATGCATCCCGACGAAGCCCGCCAGATCCCGGCCTGTCGCCCAACACGGCGAAGCGTGATGGTCGTCACATCGGAATGCCGGGGATGGGCCTATCTTCAGGACATAGGCGGACGACAGAGCCGCACGGGATGTTCAAACGGAAGCTCAGACAGAGGGAATGAAGTCATGATGAAGAAGATCGCAACCACCGGGTTTGCCATTGCCCTGACCGCCGGCGCCATGCTCGCGACCGGCTCCACCGATGCCGAGGCGAAGAAGTGGCATCACCAGAACGGCTGGGCCGCAGCCGGCGGCTTCGTGGCCGGCGCGGTGATCGGTTCCGCGCTGTCACAGCCGCGCTACGTCGAGCCGGCCCCGCAATACGTCCCCGCGCCGGTCTACTACGGCCGTCCGGCGCCCTGGTCGCCCGCGTGGTATCGCTACTGCTCGTCGAAGTACCGCAGCTTCAACCCGGACACCGGCTATTTCCGCACCTATTCGGGAAACTACAAGTTCTGCCGCTGATCCGGCGGCGATCACGAGACTGCCAGCAAAGGGCCGGGCGCACCGGCCCTTTTTCTGTTCGCGCCGGCATCCTTCGCTTCAGAGCGCGGACGACGGGTCATCGCCCGGCGGGTTCGGAAGGGTCGTCCAGAAACTCCGCGATCGTGCGGTCGCGGCCCAGTTCCTTGGCCCGGTACAACAAGCGGTCTGCCCGTGCGAAGGCTTCGTCCATGGTATCGCCGTCGCGATAGTCCGTGGCGCCGACCGACATCGTCAGCGAGATGTCCTCGTCCTCAACCGTGATCGGTGTTGCGCTTAGCAGGGTCCGCATGCGTTCGGCGCGCGCGACGCACTCGCTCGGCGAGGTATCCGGAAGGACGACAAGAAATTCCTCTCCGCCAAGGCGCCCGAGGCAATCGGTGTCGCGCAGTTGCGATTCAATGCGACGGCAAAACTCCTTCAGCACCTTGTCGCCGGCGAAATGTCCCAGATCGTCGTTGACCTTCTTGAACTTGTCGATGTCGAGGATCATCAGGCCGAGAGGTTCGCCGCGCGCCCGCGCCCGTGTGCCGCAGTCGCGTGCCGCGGACAGGATGGCGCGCCGCGACATCGTCCCGGTCAGCTCGTCGCGATGGGCGAGTTCGTAGAGTTCCGCCTGCCGCTGTTTCAGTTCGGTGATGTCGACCCGGAACCCGACCGTGCCGCCGTTCGGCAGGCGCTTTTCCAGCACCCGGACCCAACGCCCGTCCGGCAGGAGCTGTTCCACCGGCCCGGTCGGATTCGCATGGGCCGCCAGACGCTCGGCGATCCAGGCGTCTTCGCGTCCGATCGCTTCCGCATACTGTTTGCAGCGCACGCCTTCGCGAATGATCTCCTCGAAGCTGCGCCCCGGCTGGATGACATGGGCCGATTCCGGGTAGGTCTCGCGATACTGTTCGTTGCAGATCGTCAGGCGGTCGTTTTCGTCGTAGAGCACGAAGCCGTCGGGAAGCGTCTCGATCGCTTCCACCATCACCCTCCAGGCATCGCGCGCGGTTCGCTCGGCACTGTCGTGCTGGATCTCGCGCACGGCCAGATGAGCGGCATCCTCGAGGGCCTGCCGGTCGATTTCGGTGGCGTTCACGGGCGTGCGGCTCGCAAGGCACAGGGTGCCGATGGCGTTGCCGGTCGCGTCGCGAAGGGCGACGCCGGCGAGGAAGTCCAGGCCGAGTGCGCCCGGATCGACGGCCTGCCGGCTCGTCGCAGCCGAGGGCCCGTTGGCTTGCAGGATCAGCGGGTCCGCGCTCTTCAGGATGGCGTTTGCCACGTCCCGGGCGGCATCGCGTAGCTTCCCGCACCGGTCATTGGAATAAAACGCTCGCCCGTCCAGCGGATCTCGCAGGGTTATGAAGATGCATTCGACGGAGTGCAGCCGTTCGAGAAGCCGGAACAACCGGGCCAGCGATGGCGCGTCCGGTCCCTGCGAGCCGGAGGTCGGATCGGACGCGGCCGGGACATTCTTTGCCAAAGGCCATGGCCTCGGTGGTGGATTGCCAATAATCAAGAGACCAAACCCCGATAAACGCAACCGAACATTCCAAAAAATAACACGACGGCAACAGTGTAGTCCGAGAAGGTAAAAGTTCGATCAATTCGCAGGTCTATTTTTTGACGTAAGGTCTTTGTTAGGGATTCCAAGGAACGCTTCGGATTTTTTCTCAAGCGGCCAAGCGGGATCTCAAGCCGTCGGGCATTGCCCCTGCGTAAGGTCGGGTCCCCAATGCAGGGACACGCGGTGGTTCACCGGGTGGTCCTGGTGCCTGCCAGATGCGCTTCGATGGCGTGCGCGGCTGCAAGGCCTGTCGCGAAACAGGCCTGGAGCAGATAGCCGCCGGTCGGCGCGTCCCAGTCGATCATCTCGCCGGCGACGAAAATGCCGGGGTGGCCCGTGAGCATATAGCTGCCGTCGATGCTCTCCCATGAAATGCCGCCGGCGGAGGAGATCGCCCGCTCCAGCCCGGCCAGCCCCGCGACGGGAAGCGGCAGGGCCTTGATCCGCGCGGCGAGCGCCTCCGCATTGTCGGGCCGCTCGCCGGCTTCCTGAAGCAGCGCGACCGCCGCCGGCGCCAGGCCGGCGCTCTTTCTCAAGTGGTTGGAGAGTGAGTTCTTGCCGCGCGGCCGGGCGAGCCTTGCCGCAAGGGCTGCGGTTTCGAGATCCGGACGCAGGTCGAGGGTAAGGACGGGAGCGCCTTGCGTTTCCAGCGCCCGGCGGATGTCCGGGCTGAGGGCATAGATGCCGCCGCCCTCCAGTCCGCTTTCGGTGATCATGGCTTCGCCGCGGACCGTGCGGTCGCCGATGCTCAGCGCGATCCGCTTCAGCGGAACCCCCTGGAACCGGCCGGCGAAATGCGCCGACCAGTCGATGCGCACGCCGCAATTGGACGGGGCGAAGGGCGTTCGGCCGATTCCGATGGCATCGGTGGCGCCGGTCCACAGGCCGTCGCTGCCAAGCCGCGGCCAGCTCGCGCCGCCGGTTGCTAGCAGCACGGCGTCCGGCGCGGTGCAGCTTTGCCCGCCTTCGGGCGTATCGAACAGCAATTCGCCTTGCGGGCCGAAGCCGGTCCAGCGCCAGCGGGTGCGGATCGCGACGTTGTTTGCGGCAAGCCGCGCCAGCAAGGCACGCAGAAGCGGTGAGGCCTTCATCTGGCGCGGGAACACGCGCCCGCTCGACCCGACGAATGTCTCGATGCCGAGGTCCGCGCACCAGGTCCTGAGCGCCTCCGGCGGAAAGGCCTCGAAGGCGGCCCTGAGCCGCGGTTCCGCCTCGCGGTAGCGCGAGAGAAAGACGTCCGCCGGTTCGCTATGGGTCAGGTTGAGCCCGCCGCGCCCGGCCATCAGGAACTTGCGCCCCACGGAGGGCATCCGGTCGAACACCGTCACCTTGATGCCCTGCGCCGACAGGCTGTCGGCGGCGATCAGCCCGGCCGGTCCGCCGCCGATGATCGCGACCTGAGCGGATGTCCCGGTCATTGCGGCGTTCCCCGTGTCTCGCTCTGCGCCAGCAGTTCGGCCTCATAGGCCTTGGCCAGCCGCAGAAAGCGCGTGTAGGCGAAATTGGTCGAGATCACGAGGCCCCACCAGCCGTAGAGCGCGTAGCGGCGCACCACATAGGCCTTGAGAAAGGCGAAGGGAAATTCGGTGAGGAGCCGCCAGCGCGCGATTCTTCGGCCGCGCGCCGCCATGTCGTCGGCCTGCATGGTGGAGTAGCGGTTCATCTTCTCTACGTGGAAGGCCACGGAGCGAATCGAGCGGTGCGCCATCGCCGCCTTGAGCTGGGCGATGCTGGCGCCTTGCGGCGGGCGCACCGTGTCATGCACGGGAGAATCGGAGAACCGCCCCTTCCTGCGATCGTAGAGCCGGATCTGGTTGTAGCCATAAGCCCAAGGGGCCGGTTCCGATTCATGCGCGAAGACATCGCGGATGCGCACGCGCCAGAAGGGCGCCGTCTGTAGGGCGCCGCCCGCCGCGAGCGCCTTGATCTCGGCGGCGAGCGCCGGAGTGGCGGCTTCGTCCGCATCCAGATTGAACAGCCAGTCGTTCCGGCACTGCTCTTCCGCAAAGCGCTTCTGTGGTCCATAGCCCGGCCAGGCATTGGCGATAACGCGGGCACCAAACGATTCGGCTATGCGAACCGTGTCATCCGTTGATCCGCTGTCGACCACGATCACCTCGTCGGCGAATGATTCGACGCTGCGAATGGCCCGCCCGATCCGGTCTTCTTCATTATGCGCTATTATAAAGACGGAGATCGGCGTGGCGGCGGTCATGAAAAGGGCCCTTGTCGCGTGTCGAGGCAGGCGGCAGCCGGCCTGTGGGCGTTCCTTAGCGGGTTCTCTGGCCATGGTTCAAGCAAATGCGCCGGCCAAAAGCCCCGATGTCCGATACGCACGCGGAATCACGCGAAAAACCGGTTTCGGCGGAAATCCGCGCTTTCGGGCCGCCAAGTGCTAACAGGGTCTTAACGGGGTGTGCCCACAAAGACACACTGTGTCCCTCCAGTGCCTTTCTGGGGCATTTGCCGGTTGCGAGGCGCGCACCCCGTCGCTTAAAACAAACTCGAGCTCGCGGGGAAGCTTGCTCAACTCTTCATCTCCTCTTGGCCGACAGGGCCTTGCAGGAAACAACGACGAGGTCAGGAAATGAACATCAAGAGCATCCTGCTCGGCGCTTCCGCAGCTGCCCTGGCAGCCACGGGCGCACAGGCCGCCGACCTTCCGGTCGCTCCGGAGCCGGTCGACTACGTTCGCGTTTGCGACGCTTTCGGCACGGGCTTCTTCTACATCCCGGGTACCGAGACCTGCCTGAAGATCGGTGGTGGTGTCCGCGCTGAATTCCGCATGTTTGACGTTCTCGACAACGGTGGTTCCGCTTGGGACGCACGCACCGACACGTCGACCGGCCTGCGTGCTCGTGGCTACATGAACTTCGACAGCCGCACCAACACCGAGTACGGCCTGCTGCGCACCTACGTGGCTGCGTACATCACCGTCGACAACGCCGGCGCTGCTGGCCTGACGCTTGACGAAGCCTTCATCCAGCTCGGCGGTTTCGTCGCTGGTCGCACCGGTTCGTACTTCGACTTCTACACCGGCGACAACTGGGGTTCGGTCCTGAACCAGGGCTTCGCGGATAACGGCGACGTCAACCTGTTCGCCTACACCTTCCAGTTCGGCAACGGCTTCTCGGCTTCGGCCTCTATCGAAGCTGGTGACGACCGTCGTGGCAACATCTACGCTCTCGGCGCTCCGATCACGACCCCGGCTGTTGGTGTTGTCGCTGGTGCCCCGGGCATCGTCGGCGCTGCTTCCGACGGATACGGCGGCCACAAGATCCCGGACTTCGTCGCCAACCTGCGCGTCGATCAGGGCTGGGGTTCTGCACAGCTGATGGGTGCCCTGCACCACGTCTACGGTCGTAGCTACGCTGCTACGGTTGCTCCGGGCGTGAACATCCCGGGCAAGGGCAAGCTCGGCTGGGCGGTCGGCGCTGGCGCCACGTTCAACCTGCCGATGATTGCAGCTGGCGACAGCTTCTCGATCCAGGCAGCTTACTCGCAGGGTGCAGTCGGTTACGTGAACGCCAACTTCACGAACTTCTCCGACGCTTCCTACAACGCTGCTGGCGCTCTGAAGCTCTCCAGCGCTTGGGGCATCGGTGCAGGCTTCACGCACTTCTGGACCCCGGCGATCTCCTCGTCGCTCACCGCCAACTACTCGCAGCTTGACCAGGCTGCCGGTGGCGCTGACTTCAACGAGATCAACGTCCAGGGTAACATCGGCTGGCGTCCGGTTTCCGGCCTCTACGTCGGTGCCGAGCTCGAGTACCGCAACCGCGACTTCACGGCAGCTGGTGCAGCTTCCGACGACGCGCTGGTCGGTATCCTCCGCGTGCAGCGCACGTTCTAATCTGATCCTCACGGATTGGATGAAAGCCCGGCGGGAAACCGCCGGGCTTTTTCTTTTGCCCGGCCTGAAGGCCGGGCGCCTGAGCGTGAAACGGGCCGCCCGGCTGACGGGCGGCCCGTTTCGTTTGGATCTGTGACGTCGTTGGGGGCGGCCGGTCGGCGCCGTTTCACACGAGGCGCGGCATGGCCTTGCCGTCGGCGCCGAAGACATGGCAATCGCCGCCCTTCAGCCCGATCCGCACCGTGCTGTCGATCGATTGCGGCGCGTCGCCGCCGGCGCGGGCGGTGAGCAGGGTCCTGTCGGCGAGCCGCACATAGAGAAAATGGCTCTCGCCCAGTTCCTCCACGACTTCGACGGTGCCGGAGATCGCCTGATCGGTGTCCACGCCGGCATGGAACAGATGCTCCGGGCGGACGCCCAGCGTCACCCGGTCGCCTGTAGCGAGCGCGGTCGCGTTTACCGCAGCCAGGACATGCCCGCCGCCGGGAAGGGCGAGCGTTGCGCCTTCGGCGCTGGTGTCCAGCACTTCGCAGGATATGAAATTCATCTGCGGCGACCCGATAAAGCCGGCGACGAAGAGGTTTTGCGGATGGTGGTAGAGGTCGAGCGGCGCGCCGACCTGTTCGACGCGGCCGGCCGACAGCACCACGATCTTGTCGGCGAGCGTCATGGCCTCGACCTGGTCGTGCGTCACATAGACCATTGTCGCGTTCATGCGCTCGTGCAGCTTGGCGATCTCGATGCGCATCTGCACCCGCAACGAGGCATCGAGGTTCGACAGCGGCTCGTCGAAGAGAAACACCTTGGGATTGCGGACGATGGCGCGGCCGATGGCGACCCGTTGGCGTTGCCCGCCGGAGAGCTGCTTTGGCAGCCGGTCGAGAAGCTCGCCCAGTTCCAGCGTTTCGGCCGCGGCGCGCACCTTCGCGTCGATGTCGTGCTTGTCCGTCTTCGACAGTTTCAGCCCGAAGGCCATGTTCTCGTAGACGGTCATATGCGGGTAGAGCGCGTAGGACTGGAACACCATCGCGATGCCGCGCTCCTTGGGGGTCTTGTCGGTGACATCCTCGCCGTCGATTTCCAGCGCACCGGCTGTGATGTCCTCCAGGCCGGCGATCAGACGGAGCAAGGTGGACTTGCCGCAGCCGGAGGGGCCGACGAAGACGACGAACTCCCTGTCGCGGATGTGCAGGTCGACGCCGTGGATCGTTTCGACCCGACCGAACGACTTGCGCACCTGCCTGAGAATGACCTCCGCCATATCTGTCCTCCGTTGATCCGCCGCTGCTGCCGTGGCCGAGCGGGGTATCGCGTGTTTCAGCGTCAGTCCGCGCTGCGGCTGACCTGCGCATAGAGCGCGTCGAATGGCGCAAGCCGCAGCAGCGCTGCCTCGCCGTCGATGTCGATTTCACCCGAAAAGTCGGGAACGTCTCGCGCGTGTGCCTGTGTGATGCCGTCAAGCCGGATCCGAGCTTCGGTATCTCCCAGGTTGAAGGCGCACAGCAGTTCACGCCCGTCCAGGACCCTGAGGAAGGCGAGAACCGGCTCATCGGTGTCGAGCACCGTGATGTCGCCCGTCAAAAGTTCAGGCTGGCCGCGGCGCCAGGCCAGAAAGCGCCGGGTGCGGTGAAGCGGGGATGCGGGATCCGCTTCCTGCCGTTTGACGGAGCGGGCCCGGTGGTCGTCCGGGATCGGCAGCCAGGCGGAGACCTGTGAAAAACCGGTGTATGGCGCCTCGTCGTCCCAGGGCATCGGCGTGCGGCATCCGTCGCGCCCGCGAAACTCCGGCCAGAACTCCTTGCCGTAAGGGTCCTGCAGGTGTTCGAAGGCGACCTCGGCTTCCTGCAGGCCCAGTTCCTCACCCTGATAGAGGCAGGGCGTGCCGCGCAGCGACGTCACCAGGGCGACGATCAGCGGCGCGAAGGCCTCCGGCGGATGCATGCCGCCCCATCGCGTCGCGACGCGGGGCACATCGTGGTTCGACACCGCCCAGCTCGGCCAGCCGCTGCCGATCCCGGTTTCCATGGCGCGAACAGTGCGGCGGATGTGAGCGGCAGAGGAATCCGTCGTCAGAAGGTCGAAGCCATAGGCCATGTGCAGCCGCTTGCCGGCCTGTGTGTAGGCGGCGGTGGTGCCGAAGGGGTCGTGATCTGAGCCGATTTCGCCGACCATCGTGGCATGCGGATAGCTGTCGGTGAGCGCGCGCAGCCGCTCCAGGAACGCGAGGTTCTCCGGCTGCGTCTTGTCGTGGATATGGTCCTGATAGGAATAGGGATTGGAGCGCTCGACGCCGGAGATCGGCTTGCCCGGCGGCAGCGGCGGGTTGTCCCGCAGTTTCGGGTCGTGAAAATAGAAGTTCACGGTGTCGAGACGAAAGCCGTCGACGCCGCGCTCGAGCCAGAAACGCGCGGCATCGAGCACGGCATCCTGCACCTCGACATTGTGGAAGTTGAGGTCCGGCTGGCTCGCCAGGAAGTTGTGCAGATAATACTGCCGCCGCCTGGAATCCCAGGCCCAGGCCGATCCGCCGAAGATCGAAAGCCAGTTGTTGGGCGGTGTGCCGTCGGCCTTGGGATCGGCCCATACGAACCAGTCGGCCCGGGCGTTGTCGCGGCTCGCGCGGCTTTGCTGGAACCAGGGATGCCGGTCGGAGGTGTGCGAGATCACGAGATCGATGATCACCTTGAGACCGCGATCATGCGCGGCTGCGATCAACCGGTCGAAGTCTTCCAGCGTGCCGAAGATCGGGTCGACATCGGTGAAATTCGAGACGTCGTAGCCGAAGTCGTCCATCGGCGAGGGATAGAACGGCGAGATCCAGATGGCGTCTACGCCCAGGCTCTCCACGTGGTCGAGTTTTGCCGTGATGCCGGCGAGATCGCCGATGCCGTTGCCGTCCGTGTCGTAGAACGAGCGGGGATAGATCTGGTAGATCACCGCGCTGCGCCACCAGTCCGGGTCGGTGGCGGGGTGGGGGCCGGTTGCGGGGTCGGTGACGGACAGTGGAAGCATGAACGGCTTATCCCTTGACGGCGCCGGCGGTGAGGCCGGAGACGATCTTGCGTTGGAAGATCAGCACGAGAACGACGAGCGGCACGGTGACGATCACGGAAGCCGCCATGATGTTGCCCCAGGGCAATTCATGCTGGCTGGCGCCGGTGATCAGCGCGATGGCGACCGGAACCGTGCGCATGTCGTTTGAGAGCGTGAAGGTGAGGGCGAAGAGAAACTCGTTCCACGCCGCGATGAAGGCGAGCAGCCCGGTGGTGACCAGCGCCGGCCACATCAGCGGCAGGAAGACATGGCGCACGATCACCCAGGACGAGGCGCCGTCGACCACGGCGGCTTCCTCGAGCTCCTTCGGCAGGTCGCGCATGAAGGTGGTGAGCACCCAGACGGTGAAGGGCAGCGTCAGGATCAGGTTCGACAGCACCAGCCCCGGCAGCGAATTGTAGATGCCGAGCAGCCGGATCAGCTCGAACATGCCGGACAGCACCGCCACCTGCGGGAACATGGACACCGACAGGATGGTGAAGAGCAGCACCCCGCGGCCGCGAAAGCTGACCCGCGCCAGCGCATAGGCGGCGGTGACGCCGAGAAACAGCGACAGGCCGACGACGACGCTCGCGACGACGACCGAGTTCAGGATGTTGCGCGCAAACGGCTGTTCGGCGAAGACCGAGATGTAGTTGGACGGATTGAAACTGCTCGGCCAGTAGGTGACGGTGAAGAGCTCGGAGCCGGAGCGGAACGACGACAGGATCGCGTAATAGAAGGGAAACACCGAGAAGACGACGATCGCTGCCACCAGGGCATAAAGGCCGAGTGTCTTGAGCGGAGAGCGGCGCATCATTTCATCTCCCCGCCGAGCCGGACCTTGCCGAGCGTGATGGTGGCAATGGTGAGCGCCGCGATGACCAGGAACAGCAGAGTCGAGGCTGCGGAGCCGTAGCCGACCTCCTGAAAGTCGACGAGTTGCTGGCGCGCATAGACCGACATCGACATGGTGTCGGAGGAATTCGACGTCAGCACGTAGATCAGGTCGAAGATGCGCAGCGCGTCGAGCGCGCGGAAGATCACCGCGACCATGATCGCCGGCCGGATCAGCGGCAGGGTGGCCTTGAAGAACACCTTCACCGGATGGACGCCGTCGACCCGCGCGGCTTCGTAGCAATCGGCGGGCAGCATCTGCAGGCCGGCGAGGATCAGCAGCGCCATGAAGGGCGTCGTCTTCCAGACATCGACCATGACCACCGCCCACATCGCTGTTTGCGGATCCGCCGTCCAGGCAACCGGCTGGGACAATAGTCCGATGCCCATGAGAATGTCGTTCAGGACGCCGAACTGGTCGTGCAGCATCCAGCCCCACATCTTGGCGGAGACGATGGTCGGGATTGCCCAGGGGATGAGAACGGCGGCGCGCACCAGGGCGCGGCCCTTGAAATTGGCGTTGAGCACCAGCGCGACAATCAGCCCGAGCGCGGTTTCGATGGAAACGGACACGGCGGAAAACCAGATCGTGTTCCACACGGCATTCCACCAGGACGGATCGACGATCAGCCCGTAGGTCTCGCCGTCATAGACCGAGTAGTAGTTTTCAAGCCCGATGAACCGCGTCGCCGACAGGTTCGACAGATTGGCATCGGTAAAGCCGAACCAGATGGTGCGCAGCAGCGGCCAGCCGGCCACCACGGCAAGGACAACGATCATCGGCGTCAGGAACAGCCATGCGGATCTGAGCCGCGACCGCGACAGGCGCGAGCGTCGGGCCGGCGCGGCGGGGGCTGTGGTCAGGGCAATGTCGCTCATGGGATCGGGTCCGGTTTGCCCGCGCGACCTCCGCCTGGGGTCGGCGGGAGAGGCGGGAGGCGGTGGCGGCAGGTGACCGTCGTCGGGACCGCCGGGCGGGACGACGTCCGCCGTCTCGCCCTGTCGGGGCGGTGCCGGCGCGCCTACCAGCCGCGCCGCTTGATCCGCTTCAGCTCGCGTTCGAGATCCGCCATCGCGGTCGCCGCGTCGGTCTTGCCGGAGAGGACGTCATGGGAGGCGTTCCAGAAGGCGTTCGAGACGCGGTTGTAGTTCGTTCCGGTCACGCGCGACGGCCGGGCGACCGCATTGGTGAAGGTCTCGTAGAGGTCGCCGAAGAAGGGGGCGGCCGCGAGCACGTCCGCATCCTCGTAAAGCGATGCAATCGTCGGATTGTAGGTGCCCTCGATGGCGCGGCGCTTCTGCTCGGCCTCGCTCGTCAGATACATCACCAGATCGGCGGCGATCTCCGGGTTTGCGGAGTATTTCGACACCGAAAGCTGCCAGCCGCCCAGCGTGCCGGTGTTCTTGCCGTCCGGTCCGCCCTTGGGAAGCGCCGTGACGCCGATCTTGCCCTTCACCGGGCTGTCGGCGGAATTGCCCAGGCCCCAGGCATAGGGCCAGTTGCGCATGAAGACCGCATTGCCGGACTGGAACACGCCGCGGGCCTCCTCCTCGGCGTAGTTCAGGACGCCGCCGGGGGTGATGTCGCCGACCCAGGAGCCGGCCAGTTCGAAGGCTTCGATCGCCTTGGGATTGTTGATGGTGATCTCGCCGTCGGCGTCGACGATGGTGCCGCCGCCGAAGCTGTCGACCCATTCCAGCGCGTCGCAGGTCAGCCCCTCATAGGCCTTGCCCTGGAAGACGAAGCCCCAGAGCGTGTCCTTGCCCTCCGCCCGCTCGGCGGCCTGGATGATCCTGGCCGTTTCGGTCATCTCCTGCCAGGTCGTCGGCACCGGCTTGCCGTGTTTTTCCAGCAAATCCTTGCGGTAGTAGAGCAGCCCCGCATCCGTGTACCAGGGCATGGCGACAAGCTGGCCGCCGACCGTGTTGTTTTCGACGATGGGGGCGAAATGCGCCTTTTCCGCGCCATCGGAATAGGCGGCGAGGTCGATGAAATGAGTGCCGAGAATGCCGGGCCAGATCACGTCGATCTGGAAGACGTCGATGTCGTCCGCGCCGGAGGCGAGCAATTGCTGGTACAGAGCCAGCCGTTCCGTGGTCGAGTTCGGCGTGGAGACGATCTTGACCGTGTTGCCGGTCTTTTCCGCCCAGGCATCGGCGCCGGATTTGCACAATTCCAGTTCGATGCCGACAGCGCCGCAGGAAATGGAGATTTCCGCAGCCTGTGCGCCGGCGTGCCCGGCACCCAGGGGGGCAAAGAGCGGCACCGCAAGCGCGGTCGCGGCCAGAATGGATGTGCGCAGCATCATGGTCCTCCGATTGCTTCGGCCCTTGCACCGCCAAGGCGATGTCCGCCGATCCCGTCTCGCGTGGCCCGACCGCAAACCGGCAGGCATCACCGCGTCGTCGAAAAAGGTTTCGACCGGCAAAATCTGTCTGGAGAGGGGATGTCTCGGATGGCGAAGACTTGAGATCCACGCCGGAACGGTCCCCGCGTGTCACCCTGCCCCGGCGCGCCCCGTACGAAGCTGCGTCATCCTGGTCAGCGCCCCTCCCAAAGCGCTTTGGATTTTGAGCCTGCCGGATCGTCCCGGATGAGTCAAGCGACGTTGCGGCACTTTCCATTGTGCAGAGCGGCGAGGTGGTTTTGCGACGCACAAGAAAAATGGCTGGATTTGGCGCTTTCAAAGCCCTTAGGATCAGCGAGGAGGGTAAGCTTGCACCCGGGGATGCCGATTTTCCGGGGAGGGCCCGCTGCGGTCTGGCAAGAATTCGCCTGTGAAAAATGCTGATCTCGAAGTGTTTTTCCAAAGCGCTTTGGGTTACGATCTGTGTGCGGCAACGGATGCGGCCGGCTGTCGGATGCGGCCGGCTGTCGGATGCGCGGTCTTCGCAGTCTGGCGCGGGTCGCGGGGGCGGGGCGGGGCGGTTCGCGGATCGCCTTGCAAAGCCGACGGCCGTGTGGTCGAAGCGCCGGGACGCGCGGGCGGGATGAAAACGGAGAGAGGCTCTTGTCGGGAGGATCGGTCGGGTGAACCTGCGTGAACTCTCCGCTCATCTGGGCCTGTCCCAGACCACGGTGAGCCGGGCGCTCAACGGCTACGCCGACGTTGCGCCCGCCACCCGCCGCAAGGTGGTGGAGGCCGCGGAGCGGGTTGGCTATCGCCCGAATTCCGGCGCCCGGCGGCTGGCGACCGGGCGCTCCCAGGCGCTCGGCATCGCCTTTCCCGTCGACCGCAACCTGCTGCTCGATCCGCATTTCATCGAATTTCTCGCCGGCGTTGCCGCGACGGCGGGGGAGAAGGGCTACGACCTGACTGTCAGCCCCACCACCGGCACGGAAGACGAGGTCTATCGCCGGTTCGCCCGCACGCGCACGGCGGACGCCGTGATCCTGTCGGGACCGGCGGTTGAGGATCGGCGCATCGCCCTGCTCAACGGGCTGGGTCTGCCTTTCGTGGTGCACGGGCGCACGCAAACGCCGCTTCCCTACGCCCATGTCGATATCGACAACCGCGGCGCCTTTCGCCAGGCATGCCGGCTTCTGCTCGATCTCGGGCATCGGCGGATCGCGCTGATCAACGGCGATGAGGGGCAGACCTTCGCCCGCGACCGCCGCTCGGGCTGGCAGGAGGCGCTGGCGCAGGCGGGGCTGGCCGACGATCCGGACTGCCCGTCCTGCTGCGGCGCGATGACGGAAGAAAACGGCTACCGCTTCGCGCGCGCGCTTCTGGAGCGAACGCCGGCGCCGACGGGCCTGTTGTGTTCCAGCGTCCTGCTGGCGTTCGGCGCCTATCGGGCGATCCGCGATCTTGGCCTCACGGTTGGACGGGATGTTTCCGTGATCGCCCATGACGACGATCTTCCGTTCTTGCGTCCTCACACGCTCGATCCGCCGCTGACGGTCACCCGCAGCCCGATCCGCAAGGGCGGCGAGCAGGTCGCCGATTTCGCGATCCGTCTTGCCACCGGTACGCCGATCGACCAGCTCACGGACGTGAAGCCGGTGGATCTGGTCTATCGCGGATCGGTGGCCGCGCCCGCAAGCGGGTAGATCTCCCCAAGGGGTGATGACGAATTTTTTAAAACGTCAAGATATTGATATAATGTATTTTTTTAAATCTAATTGACGTAATGGTAAAAATAATATCTTGCGCGTTTCCCGCCAAGGTGGAATTCTCGCTGCCGATCCGATCGTCTCTGTCCGATCTGCTGCCGGTGCCGGCCATGAGCCGGGGCGCGGCGGGGATGCGCGACCAACAGGGAGTAAGCAGATGACCGCTGCCATCGTGGGCTGGGCCCATACGCCATTTGGAAAGCACACCGAGGAAACCGTCGAGAGCCTGATCGTCAAGGTCGCGCGTGACGCCATCGCGGACGCCGGGCTCGAGGCCGGCGATGTCGACGAGATCGTGCTCGGTCATTTCAATGCGGGCTTTTCCGAGCAGGACTTCACCGCCTCCCTGGTGCTTCAGGCCGACCCCGCCCTGCGCTTCAAGAAGGCGACTCGCGTCGAAAACGCCTGCGCGACCGGGTCCGCGGCCGTGCATCAGGGCGTGCGCGCGGTGACCTCCGGCGAGGCGCGGGTGGTGCTCGTCGTCGGCGTCGAGCAGATGACGACGACGCCGGGTCCCGAGATCGGCCGCAATCTGCTCAAGGCCTCCTATCTCCCCGAGGATGGCGACACCCCGGCCGGTTTCGCCGGCGTGTTCGGCAAGATCGCGCAGGGCTATTTCCAGAAATACGGCGACAAGTCCGATGCGCTCGCCGCGATTGCCGCCAAGAACCACCGCAATGGCGTCAACAACCCCTATGCGCAGATGCGCAAGGATCTGGGCTTTGATTTCTGCCGCACCGAGAGCGAGAAGAACCCCTTCGTCGCCGGCCCGCTGAAGCGCACCGACTGTTCGCTGGTGTCCGACGGTGCGGCGGCGCTCGTGCTCACCAATGTCGAGACCGCGCTCGGTCGCGACAAGGCTGTTGCCTTCCGCGCCCTCGCGCATGCGCAGGACTTCCTGCCGATGTCGAAGCGCGACATTCTCGCCTTTGAGGGCTGCGGTGCGGCGTGGAGCCGGGCGCTCGACTCGGCCGGCCTTGGCATCGAGGATCTCTCCTTCGTCGAGACCCATGACTGTTTCACCATCGCCGAACTGATCGAATATGAGGCGATGGGCCTGACGAAGCCGGGCGAGGGCCATCGCGCCATTCTCGAGGGCTGGACCGAGATGGGCGGCAAGCTTCCGGTCAATCCGTCGGGCGGGCTGAAGGCAAAGGGCCATCCGATCGGTGCGACCGGCGTCTCCATGCACGTCCTGAGCGCGATGCAGCTCACCGGCCGTGCCGGCGACATTCAGGTCAAGGACGCAGAACTCGCCGGGATCTTCAATATGGGCGGCGCTGCCGTTGCCAACTATGTGTCGGTGCTCCAGCCGCTGCGCTAGGCGGTTTTGGCGAGCTTAGACGCCGGGGCGGACGGCGGGCGTCACGCGCGACGCCTTCTTCCGTTCGCCCCGCGCAGCGCAAAGGCACCCTAGATCAGGCTTGCCTCCATGTGCCGCGCCAGATCGAGCAGGTCGAAGGCGATCACGTCCCACGCATCGGCGGGCGCAAGGTCGGTGGTCTGGCCCTTGCCGAATTCCTTCGGTCTGGAGAAGAAGGCTGTCTTCAGGCCGGCGGCGCGCGCGGCGTCGAGGTCCCGGTTGTGGGCCGACACCAGCATGACCTCGCCCGGGTCCAGCCCGATCGCGGCGGCGCAATGGGTGTAAACCTTGCTCGCCGGAGGGTGGCAGCGCGCCAGATCGGCCCCGAGGATCAGGTCCCACGGCAATCCCGCGCTCTTTGCCAGCCAGGTCATCATGGAAATTGAGCCATGGCTGCAGGGCGCAATCACATATTCGCGCCTGAGCGCGCGCAGCCCGGGCACGCTGTCCGGCCATGGGCGCAGGCTCTCCCAGGCGCGCTCCAGCGCCGCCCTTTCCCTGGCGCCGAGGCGATGGGCCAGATCGGCGTCGTCCAGGACTTTCGCCAATGTCTCGCGATGGGTCGTGTCGAGGGGCACATAGCGGGCCTCGTCGGCGGCATCGCCCGCGGTCTCGAGGAGGCGGGCGGCGATTTCCGCGCGCCAGGCATCGGCAAGGTCCCGGGCCCTGATATCGGCGCCGGATTTGGCGAAAGCCTGGTCGAAGGCATTTGCGATGCCGCTCCGCCAGTCCACCACGGTTCCGAAAACATCGAAGAAAATAGCTTTGACCACGGCATTCACTCTTGTCGAATTATGGGCTGTCTCAGGGTAGAATGCATGTCTGAGGTTGTTCGTTCAAATTGATCAACCCTTAGTGTATTTTGAGAGTAAAATATTAGCATCGTTAAAAACGATTCGGTATGACAAAGTACTACTTCTGGCGGCGAAAATATTTCATAGGGTGTCTGATTCCGGTTAATGCCAATTAATTTTATTTCTATATGGCAGATGTGAATTCATTTATATTTAGGTTGTGGCTAACAAAATTATGCAATTCTCACTTCGCGTTTTTTCTTACCGCAAACGTATAAGAGTACGCGGATCCAAGCAAACCATGTTTTCATGGCCAGCGATGACCGGTCTCCGCCATCAATTCGATGGCGCTTTGGAGCCCGGCGACGCGGGAGAATGATTTTTCTCTCTTTGCCCCTGCGATTGAAATGCCATGCCCGGCGCAAAGTCCGCGCAGGCCTTATGTGTTGGCGGTATCCAACGCAGTCGGAGTCTGCTGTCCATGTCGCGCCAGTCCGATCGAAAACTCGATGTGTTTCCAGCCTTTCAAAAGGTCGCGGGTCGCCGTGTGGTCGTGGTCGGCGGCGGCGAGGAGGCGGCCGCCAAGCTCCGGCTTCTGTCGGAAACCTCGGCCGTGCTCGAGGTGATTTCGCCCACCGTCGATGAGGCGCTCGCCGCGGCCATCGAGACAACCGGGGCGATCTGGCACCGCACGGCGTTTCGCCCTGCATTGCTGACCGGGGCCGCTCTTGCCTTTGCGGCAAGTGGCGACGAGGCGGCGGATACCGCCGTCGTCAACGCCGCTCGCGTCTTCGGCATTCCGGCAAATGCGGTTGACCGTTCCGCGCTCTGCGATTTCTACGTCGGCGCCCTGGTGAACCGGGCGCCGGTCGCCATCGCCATCACCTCAACGGGCGTCGGGCCGGTTCTCGCGCGCCACATCCGTGCGCGCATCGAGGCCATGCTGCCCGGCACGACCGGCGACCTTGCCCGTCTGGCCGAGAGTTTTCGCGACACGGTTGCGCGGGTGATCGCGCCCGGCGCGGACCGCCGGCGCTTCTGGGCGCGGTTCTTTTCGGGAAGCGTTGCCGCAAACCTTCAGGCCGGGCGTGCCGACGTGGCGCGCGCGGAGGCGCAGCGCCTCCTGAACACCCGCAACGACGAGCCCGGTTTCGTCTGGCTGGTCGGCGCCGGTCCGGGCGCGGAGGATCTGCTGACGCTGCGCGCCCAGCGCCTGCTCCAGGAAGCCGACGTGATCGTGCATGACGCGCTCGTTCCCGATGCGGTCGTTGCCATGGGCCGGCGCGATGCGGAGCGCATCGCCGTCGGCAAGCGCAAGGGCGCCCATTCGGTGCCGCAGGAGGAGATCAACGCCATCCTGGTGCGCGAGGCCGCTGCCGGGCACCGGGTCGTGCGGCTCAAGAGCGGCGATCCGCTGGTGTTCGGCCGGGCCGGCGAGGAACTCGCCGCGCTCAAGGCGGCCGGCATCGGCTGCGACATCGTGCCGGGCGTCACGGCGGCCCTTGCGGCTGCGGCGAGCGTGCGCATTCCGCTCACCCTGCGAGGTGTTGCCTCGCAGCTTGTCTTTGCAACCGGCCACGACAAGGACGGCGACACGCTGCCTGCCTGGGCCGACCTTGCGCTCTCCGGCGCCACGGTCGCCGTCTATATGGGCCGCACCGTGGCTGCGCGGGTCGCGGCGCGGCTGATCGCGGCCGGCCTGCCGGCGCAAACGCCCGTCGCCGTGATCGAGAACGCCGCGCAGCGTGGCGAGCGTTTTCTTGCCGGCGCGCTCGACGACCTCGGCGTGCTGGGCACGCGCGACGACATCGACGGACCGGTCCTGATCGTGGTCGGGGAGGTCGTCGCCCATGCGGATCTCGCTGCCAGCGAACCGCTCCGGGTTGCCGGGCCGCTGCGCGCCATCGCTGCCGCCTGACGAAATCTTGCTGAAAGGATCCTGCACATGAAGGCACTGACCGCAAACCGGCTGATCGACGGCGAGGTCGTCTGGCTCGGCCGGTCCGGCCAATGGGTCGAGATGTTGCAGTCGGCGTGGGGACTGGAAACCCCGGAAGCGGAAGCCGAAGCGCTGGCCATCGGCGCGAAGGCCGTGGCCGACAGGCTTCTGGTCGACCCCTATCTGATCGATCTGCGCCGCACGGAGGATGGCATCGAGGCGGTGCGCTTCCGCGAGCGGATCCGCGCGAAAGGGCCGACCACGCGCCCCGATCTCGGCAAGCAGGCACGACGCGAAACCTCCGCCGCGTGACGGCAGTCAACGGGCCCGCGCGCCTTCAGGAGACATGACATGTACCGCTATGACGAATTCGACACCGATTTCGTGTCGGCCCGGGTGGAGCAGTTCACCGACCAGGTGCGCCGTCGCCTTGCCGGCGATCTCGACGAGGAGCAGTTCAAGCCGCTCAGGCTGATGAACGGCGTCTACCTGCAGCTTCATGCCTATATGCTGCGGGTGGCAATTCCCTATGGCACGCTGAACGGCGCGCAGATGCGCAAGCTCGCCTATGTCGCGCGCACCTACGACCGGGGCTACGGCCATTTCACGACGCGCCAGAACATCCAGTTCAACTGGCCGCGCCTGAAGGACATTCCGGCCATTCTGGAAGAGCTCGCCACGGTCGAGATGCATGCGATCCAGACGTCCGGCAACTGCATCCGCAACGTGACCGCCGATCATTTCTCGGGTGCGGCCGCCGACGAGATCCTCGATCCGCGCCCCTATGCGGAAATCCTCCGGCAGTGGTCGTCCCTGCACCCGGAATTTTCCTTCCTGCCGCGCAAGTTCAAGATCGCGGTGACCGGCGCGCCGCACGACCGCGCCGCCGTGCAGGTGCACGACATCGGCCTGCAGGCCAAGCGCGACGACGACGGCAATGTCGGTTTCACCGTCTTCGTCGGCGGCGGATTGGGGCGCACGCCGATGATCGCGCGCAAGGTCCGCGACTTCCTGCCCGAGGAGGATCTGCTGGCCTATTGCGAGGCGATCCTGCGCGTCTACAACCGCTACGGCCGGCGCGACAACAAATACAAGGCCCGCATCAAGATCCTCGTCCACGAGACGGGCGTCGACACTTTGAAGGCTGATATCGAGCGCGAGTTCGAGGAAATCCGCCACGGCGTGCTGCGGCTGCCGCAGGACGAGATCGACCGCATCACCGATTACTTCGCGCCCCCTCCCTTCGATGCGGGGGCGGATGACGGCAGCCTTGACCGCGCGACCGCCGCCGATCCGGCGCTGGCCGCCTTTGTCGAGCGCAATCTCCATGCCCACAAGGCGCCGGGCTACGCCAGCGTCACGATCTCGCTGAAGCCGATCGGCAAGGCGCCGGGCGATGCGACCGCCGATCAGATGGACGCGGTGGCAGCCCTTGCCGAACGCTTCGGTCACGACGAGATCCGCGTCAGCCACGAGCAGAACCTGGTGCTGCCGCATGTGCGCAAGGCGGATGTACCGGCGATTTTCGAAGGACTGAAGGCAGCGGGTCTGGCGGAGGCCAACGCCGGCCTCGTCACCGACATCATCGCCTGCCCGGGCATGGATTTCTGCGCGCTCGCCACCGCGCGGTCGATCCCGGTCGCGCAACGCATTTCCGAACGTTTCGGGACGCCGGAGCGCCAGCGCGACATCGGCGATCTCAAGATCAAGATCTCCGGCTGCATCAACGCCTGCGGCCATCACCACGTCGGCCACATCGGCATTCTCGGCGTGGAGAAGAAGGGCGAGGAGTACTACCAGATCACGCTCGGCGGTTCCGGCGACGAGAACAGCTCGATCGGCGAGATCATCGGCCGGGGGTTCTCCTACGACGATGTCGTCGACGCGGTGGAGACGCTGGTCGACACCTACATCGGCCTGCGCGAGACCCCGCAGGAGGATTTCCTGGCCGCCTACCGCAGGGTGGGTGATGCCCCGTTCAAGGAGGCGCTCTATGGGACGGCATGAAGCCCTTGCGGCAGTCGACGACACGGGCGATCTCGCGAGCGTGCTTGCCGCCCGCTTCGACGGCGCGCCGGCGGAAGAGGTGATCACCGCGGCGCGGGAGCAGTTTGCAGACGGCCTCGCGCTAGTGTCCTCCTTCGGGGCGGAATCGGCGGTGCTTTTGCATCTCGCCGCCCGCGTCGATCCGGCACTTCCGGTGCTGTTCATCGACACCGGCAAGCTCTTTCCGGCAACGCTGCGCTACCGGGACACGCTGGTCGAGCGTTTCGGCCTCAGGGACGTGCGGGTGCTGAAGCCCTCAGTGGAGGATCTTCAGGCGGAAGATCCGACCGGCGCGCTGTGGATGCGCGACACCGACGCCTGCTGCGACATCCGCAAGGTGCGCCCGCTGGCACGCGCGGTCGCGGGCCTCGATGCCTGGATTTCCGGCCGCAAGCGGTTTCAGGCCAGCTCGCGCTCCAATATTCCGCTGTTCGAGGCCGACGGTCCACGCGTGAAGGTCAATCCGCTTGCCGACTGGGACCCTGGCGATCTGCGCGCCTATATGCAGGCGCACGACCTGCCGGCCCATCCGCTGGTCGCGGAAGGATATCCTTCCATCGGCTGCATGCCCTGCACAAGTCCGGTGGCTGAGGGCGAAGACCCGCGCGCCGGACGCTGGCGCGGCGGCGAGAAGACGGAATGCGGGATCCATTTCCCGCTTCCGCAGGAAAACGAGAACGGAGCGGGGATCTGACCATGGCGGCACAGCTTTACAAAGACGGCGGCTTTGTCGCCGATGACTGGCGCCATCTGGGCGACGACGAACCGCTGCCCGAGGCGGGCGCCGTCATCCTGCCGCTCGCGCGCTTTCTGGAGAATGTTGCGACAGCGCCGGCCTCTCTCAAGCTTGCGGTGCTCCTGCGCGCGGCGGACGATCCCGACGCGCTGGCACCGCATTTGTCGCGGCTGGAGCTGATCGCCGTCGACTTCGCCAAGTTCTCCGACGGACGCGGCTATTCCACAGCGCGGCTGCTGTGCCGGCGCCACGGCTTCGACGGCGAGCTGCGGGCGGTCGGCGATGTGCTGCTCGACCAGATCCCCTTGATGCGCCGCTGCGGCTTTACCGCCTTCGAGATCGTGCACGCGCCAACGCGTCGCGCCCTTGAGGCTGGTCACAATGTCGAGGTGCCGTTATATCTGCAGCCTGCGGAGCGGGCCGGCGAACGCCCAGCCGGCGCGCGCGCCTGGGCCAGGCGCCCGGCGGCATCGCCGGTGTGAGACTGTCCATTGCTGTGCATCGGGTGCCTGGACCGCGATGCGCACACCGGCCGGACCGGACCCCGGCGGCCTGTCGTGAATTGCGAATGTAAGGATGCATGGCATGAATGTGGTCGATCTTTCCGGTACCACGGCGGATGTCGTTCCCGCCGGCGCCACCGCCGAGACCGTGACCGAGGTCCAGCATTACACCGACGACCTGTTCCGCTTCCGCATGACGCGGCCGGCAAGCTTCCGCTTCCGCTCCGGCGAATTCGTGATGATCGGCCTGATGGTCGGCGAAAAGCCGATCTACCGCGCCTATTCGATCGCCTCGCCCTCCTGGGACGAGGAGCTTGAGTTCTTCTCCATCAAGGTCCCCAACGGTCCGCTGACCGAGCATCTCGCCAGGATCAAGGTCGGCGACAAGGTGCTGATGAAGAAAAAGCCGACGGGAACGCTGGTCAATGACGCGCTGATCGCCGGCAAGCGGCTCTACATGTTCTCCACCGGAACGGGCTTTGCCCCCTTCGCGAGCCTCATTCGCGATCCGGAGACCTACGACAAGTTCGACGAGGTCATCGTCACCCATTCCTGCCGCTTCAAGGCGGAGCTTGCCTATTCCATCGAGACGGTGGCGGCGGCCAAGGAAGATCCGCTGATCGGCGAGCTTGCCTCCGAGCGGCTGCGTCTCTTCACCTCCACGACGCGCGAGCCTTCGGAGCATGTCGGCCGCATCACCACGCTGATCGAGAGCGGGGAGCTGTTCGAGGCGCTTGGCGTTCCGCCGCTTGATCCCGCGACGGATCGCGGCATGATCTGCGGCTCCATGGCCATGCTCAAGGACACCAAGGCGCTGCTGGAAGCGCGCGGTCTCACCGAGGGCGCCAACAATCGACCGGCCGAATTCGTCATCGAGCGCGCCTTCGTCGGTTGAAGATCCGCCGTCCTCGTGCCATCGCTCCCGACAAAGCGGCAGGGGCGGGAAACGACGGAGCGGACGTGTGAGCGACGACGGGACGACGGCTGGCGGCGAGGACAGGGATGCGCGCGTGCGTATTCTCGACACGCGCACGCTTTACCAAGGCTTTGCAACCTACCGGGAAATGGATGTCGAGGAGCGCCGCGCCGATGGCTCGACGCATCGGCTGTCGCGTGAATACCAGACGCGCCGGGATGTCGTGGCGGTGCTGCCCTTCGATCCGGAGCGAAAGGTCGCGCTTGTGGCGCGGCAACTGCGCGTGCCTTTGCTTGCGCGCGGCGACGACGATGGCTTCCTGATCGAGGCGCCGGCCGGTTATGTCGACGACGGCGAAACGCCTCTCGACGCTGCCCGACGCGAGGCGGCGGAAGAGGTCGGGGTTGTTCTCAAGCATCTCGATCCGGTCGGCCGGGTCTATTCCTCGCCCGGCGCCATGACCGAACGGATCGACCTGTTTCTAGGCGAATACACCTCCGCCGACCGCCAGAGCGCCGGCGGCGGGCTTGCCCATGAGGGCGAGGAGATCGAGGTGCTGGAGCTTCCGCTTTCACGGCTTGTGTCGGACCTGCAAAGCGCCGGCAGCCAGGACGCCAAGACGCTGCTTCTGGTGCAGGCGCTCATGTTGCGCCGCACCGAACTTTTTGCGTAACCTCGTCGCAACGTGCCGGGGCGGCCCTTCGGTCGCATCCTGGCGATTTCCCTGAAAATCCGAGGATCCTGCAATGTCGATGAACCGTACCGTGCGTCTCGTCAAACGTCCCGCGCCCGGCCTTGTCAGCCCGGACTGCTTCGAGATCCGCGACGAGCCGGTGACTGAGCCGGGCGAGGGCGAGTTTCGCGTGCGCGCCGAATATGTCTCGCTCGATCCGGCCATGCGCGGCTGGGTGAACGAGGGCAAGTCCTATGTGCCGCCGGTCGCGCTTGGCGATGTCATGCGCGCCTTTTCCGCCGGCACGGTGGAGGCGTCCAATCACCCCGAGTTTCGCGAAGGCGACAAGGTGGTCGGTCTCTTCGGCGTGCAGACCCACGCGATCTCCGACGGACGCGGCGTGCAGCGCGTCGACACCGCCATCGCGCCGCTGCAAAGCTGGATCGGCGGCCTCGGCATGCCGGGCCTGACCGCCTATTTCGGCCTGTTGCGCGTCGGCGAGGCCAAGGCCGGCGACACGGTGGTCGTTTCGGCCGCCTCGGGCGCGGTCGGCTCGCTGGTCGGCCAGATCGCCAAGCTCAAGGGCTGCCGCGCGGTCGGCATTGCCGGCGGGCCGGAAAAATGCCGGGCGCTGCTCGAGGTCGATGGCTTCGACGCGGCGGTCGACTACAAGGCGGGCGACCTCGGCGCGCAGCTCGACAAGGCCTGTCCGGACGGGATCGACGTCGATTTCGAAAACGTCGGCGGCGAAATCCTCGACACCATCCTGCCGCGCATGAACACCTTTGGACGCATTGCGGTCTGCGGGCTGATCTCCGCCTATACGGCGACCTCCGTGCCGCCGGGACCGGTGAACCTGCGCTATGTGCTCACCCAGCGGCTGAAGATGCAGGGGCTCATCGTCTTCGATTTCGCCCGCGACAATGCGGTTGCGCTTGCCGATCTCGGCGCCTGGGTGAAGGAGGGCAAGCTGAAGCTGCGCGAGGACGTGCGCGAAGGCGGGGTCGATGCCTTCGTGGAGACGCTGAACCTGCTCTACACCGGTGGCAACTTCGGCAAGCTCAGCCTGAAGGTCTGAGCTCAGTGCCAGTGGCGCGTCGCCATTCTCCTGACACGATGTCCCCGCCATCATTGCGCGGTGGCGAGATGCGGTTGGGAGGATGGCGATGCGGTTGAAGCGGATGAAAACGGGGGCCCGGGCCGGGCTCGTGGCGGCGGCGCTCGCCGCCGGGGCGATGCTTGCCTCCTCCGATGCGCTGGCAGCCTCGCTCGACAGCTGTGTTGCCAATATCCGCGCGCAGGCGATCAAGGCCGGCGTGAGCCGCGCCACCGCCGACCGTGCCCTGTCGGGCGTCGCCTATGACGAAAAGGCGGTGCGGTTTTCGCAAAGCCAGCCGGAATACAAGACCCCGATCTGGGACTATCTCGCCTTTCTGGTCGACGAGGAACGCATCACCGACGGCAAGAAGATGCTAGACCGTCACGCCAACACGCTGGCCCGGGTCGAAAAATCCTACGGCGTCGACCGGTACATCGTGCTCGCGGTATGGGGCGTGGAAAGCGACTACGGCCAGTTTCGCGGCGATTTTCATGTGCCGCATGCGCTTGCCAATGTCGCCTGCAACGGCCGGCGCGCGAAATACTTCCGCTCCGAGCTGGTTGAGATCCTGAAGATCGTCGACCGGGGCGACGTCAAGCTGACGGACCTGCAAGGGTCCTGGGCGGGCGCCTTCGGCCAGACCCAGTTCATGCCCTCGACCTATCGCCGGCTTGCGGTCGACTATGACGGCGACGGCCGGCGCGATCTGGTGAACTCCGTTCCTGATGCTCTCGCTTCCACGGCGAATTATCTCAAGAAGGCGGGCTGGGTGACCGGCATGCCCTGGGGCTACGAGGTGCGCCTGCCCAAGGGCTACAACGGCCCGTCGGGGCGCAAGAACCGCGCGACCGTCACCGCCTGGGGCAAGCGCGGCATCACCCATCTCGACGGCGGCAAGATCGCGGGCGAGGCGCGCGCGGGCCTGCTGTTGCCGGCCGGTGCCGACGGCCCGGCGTTTCTGGTCTTCAAGAATTTCGACGCGATCTATTCCTACAACGTCGCGGAAAGCTACGCGCTGGCGATCTCCCATCTCGCCGACCGGCTGCGCGGCGCCGGCCCCTTCGCCACGCCCTGGCCGACCTCGGATCCCGGACTGTCCCGGGCCGAGCGTTTGAGGCTCCAGGAGCTTTTGCTGCGCGCCGGCTATGACATCGGCGAGGCCGACGGCCGTGTCGGCCCGGCAACCCGCGCCGGGATCAAGCAGGCGGAGGCGCGCTTCGGCATGCCGCAGACCGGCCGGCCCGGCCGCAGGATCTACGAGAAACTCGGCGGTCGGTAGCCGCAGGTCGCAACGAACGGCTGCGGCTCACCCCTTGCCGGGAATGCCCTTGAAGGCCTCCTTGCCCCAGACCCGCTTCACGGTCTCGTCGCGTCCGCACGACCAGCGATAGAAGCTGTAGCGGGTGCTGCTCTTCTCGTAGAAGTCCTGGTGATAGTCCTCCGCCGGATAGAAGGTCGCGGCCGGCAGGATCGGGGTAACCACCTCCTTGTCGAGAATGCGTGCGGCTTCCGCCTTTTGCTGTTCCGCGACCTGTTGCTGGGCGTTGTCGGTGACAAAGATCGCCGTGCGATAGGACGGGCCCCGGTCGCAGAACTGTCCGCCCGCATCCGTCGGATCGACGCTGCGGAACAGGGCGGCCACCAGCTCCGCGTAGCTTACGGTGTCCGCGTCGAAGGTGATGCGGACGGCCTCGTAGTGCCCCGTTCCGCCCTCGGTCACGGCGGTATAGGTCGGATTGTCGAGCGTGCCGCCGGTGTAGCCGGAGACCGTTTCCAGAACGCCCGGGATCGCGTCGAAATCCGATTCCACGCACCAGAAACAGCCGCCGGCGAAAATCGCCGTCTGTTTATCCGCCGCGGTCGCGGGGCCGGGCAGGGCGGTCGCCAGCGCCGCCAGGAAGAGCGCTCCGATCAGGCCGCTTGCGGCCCGCCGTGTACAGGTCGTTGTCATGGAAATCTCCTTCTGATCGCCCAGCAAATGGCTGCCACCGGGCCGGCGATCAAGTCAAAGCCGTATCACATCCTCGGGATGGACACGGCCGGGCTCGCCGCGGACGGACGCGCCCATTCGGATTGCGGGGGCTGGTGCCATCGGCTACCGTCCCCGCAACATCGTATTCGTATGACAAACGGGAGGACGGCTTTGTCCAGCGAAATCAGGCGTTTCCAGGCCGTGATCGACGGCGTCGCCGGAGAAGCGACCGGCGGCCGTCGCATCGACGTGATCGCGCCGAGCACGGGCGAGGTTTTCGCCAGCATTCCGCGTTGCGACGCGGGCGACGTGGGGCGCGCGGTGGTTGCCGCGCGCAACGCCTTCGAGGGCGGCAACTGGGCCGGTACGCCCGCCGTTGAGCGCGGGCGCATCCTGTCCCTGCTGTCCGCGCTGATCCTTGCGAATATCGACGAACTGGCGGAGCTGGAATCGCGCGACACGGGCAAGCCCTTGCGCCAGGGCCGGGCGGATATCGTCAATGCCGCGCGCTATTTCGAGTTTTACGGCGGCGCCGCCGACAAGGTCACCGGCGACACGCTTCCGGCCCAGACCGGTTTCATGGCGATGACCCTGCGCGAGCCGCATGGCGTCGTCGGCTCGATCGTGCCGTGGAACTATCCGGCGCAGATCATGGGCCGCGTCGCGGGGGCCGCCCTTGCCATGGGCAACACGCTGGTGATGAAACCGGCCGAGGACGCCTGCCTGTCCGTGCTGCGCATCGCCGAGCTTGCGCTGGAGGCCGGGCTTCCGGCCGGTGTGTGGAACGTGGTGCCCGGCTACGGCGAGGAGGCCGGCGCCTCGCTTGCCAATCATCCGGGCATCGACTTCCTTACCTTCACCGGCTCGCCGGAGGTCGGAACGCTGATCCAGACGGCAGCGGCCAAGAACCACATCGGCTGCACGCTGGAGCTTGGCGGCAAGTCGCCGCAGATCCTCTTCGCTGATGCCGACCTGGAGGCCGCGCTGCCGGTGATCCTGAACGCCATCGTGCAGAACTGCGGCCAGACCTGCTCCGCCGGCAGCCGTCTTCTGGTCGAGGCGGCGGCCTTCGATGCGGTGGTGGAGGAGTTGCATCACCGCTTCCGCGCGCTTGTCAGCGGTCCGCATGACGCCGACCTCGACCTCGGCCCCCTGATCAACGAGGCGCAGGCGCGGCGGGTGGAGGCCTTTGCCGAGGAGGCGGAGGCCGAGCAGATCCCGCTGATCGCGGAAGGCTCGATCATGCCGGACAGCCCGGCCGGCGGCTTCTATCAGCCGGCGCGGGTCTACGGTCCGGCGCCGCGCGATGCCCGCCTGGCGCAGGAGGAGGTCTTCGGTCCCGTGCTCGCGGTCATTCCCTTTGCCGACGAGGCCGAGGCGGTGGAGATCGCCAATGGCACCGACTATGGCCTCGTCGCCGGTGTGTGGACCCGCGACGGGGCGCGGGCGATGCGTGTGGCGCGCGCGGTCCGGGCCGGGCAGGTCTTCGTCAACGGCTATGGCGCGGGCGGCGGGGTCGAGCTGCCCTTCGGCGGCTTCAAGAAATCCGGTCACGGGCGGGAAAAGGGCTTCGAGGCGCTCTACGAGTTCTCGGCGCTCAAGACCGTCGTCGTCAATCACGGATAGACCGCGCGCCTCAAGAGCGCGGCAGCAATCGGGAGAAACTGCATGGGCGGACGTCTTGCGGGCAAGGTGGCGATCGTCACCGGTGCCGGGTCGGGCTTTGGCGAAGGCATTGCGAAACTCTATGCCGGGGAGGGCGCGTCGGTGATCGTCGCCGATGTGAATGGCGATGCGGCGTCGCGGGTTGCGGGCGAGATCGGCGCGAGCGCCCATGCCGTGACTGCCGATGTGGGCAAGCGCGCGGGCGCGGAGGCGATGTGCCTGGCCGCCGGGGAGCGCTTCGGCGGGCTGGACATTCTCGTCAACAACGCCGGCTACACCCACCGCAACGGGTCGCTGATGGAGGTCGACGAGGACACGTTCGACCGGATCTTCCAGGTCAACGCCAAGGCCATCTATCTGGCGACGCAGGCGGCCGTGCCGATGATGAAGGCGCGCGGCGGCGGCGTGATCCTCAACACCGCCTCGACGGCGGGCCTGAGGCCGCGTCCGGGGCTGACCTGGTACAATGCCTCCAAGGGCTGGGCGATCACCGCGACCAAATCCATGGCGGTCGAACTCGCCCCCGACAACATCCGCGTCAATGCGCTGTGCCCGGTCGCGGGCGAGACCGGCATGCTGTCGCTGTTCATGGGAGAGGACACGCCGGAAAAGCGGGCGCAATTCGTCGCCAGCATTCCCCTTGGCCGGCTGTCGCAGCCGCGCGACATCGCCAATGCCGCGCTGTGGCTCGCCTCCGACGAGGCCGACTTCATTACCGGCGTGGCGCTTGAGGTCGACGGCGGACGCTGCATCTAGGGGAGGGGTGAGGGGCAAGGCACGCAGCCGCGCCTTGCCCCATGGTGTTACGTCTTGAACTTCCGGATCTCGCCGCTTGCAAGCCGCGCGCTGTAGGAGTTCAGCTCCTTCCTGACGAGCTTCATCAGGAAATAGAGCGCGAAGATGTTCACCACGGCCATCGAGAAGATCGCCGCATCGGAGAAGTCGATGACGGGGCCGAGGCTTGCCGCCGCGCCGATCACGATGAAGATGCAGAAGATCACCTTGAAGACCAGTTCGGTCGTCTTGCCTTCGCCGAACAGATAGGTCCAGGCTTTCAGGCCATAGTAGGACCAGGAGATCATCGTCGAGAAGGCGAAGAGCACCACCGCGAGCGCCAGCACATAGGGGAACCAGGAGATCGACGATCCGAAGGCCGCCGATGTCAGGGCGACGCCCGAGGTGTCGCCGATGGTCTTGATCGCGCTTCCCGCCTCGTTGAGCACGAACTGGCCCGTCTCGGGGTTGACGATCAACTGTCCGGAAATGGTGATCACCAGCGCGGTCATCGTGCAGATGACAACGGTGTCGATCAGCGGTTCCAGCAGCGACACGAAGCCCTCCGTGATCGGTTCGTTGGTGCGCACGGCCGAGTGGGCGATGGCGGCGGAGCCGACGCCGGCCTCGTTGGAGAAGGCGGCCCGCTTGAAGCCCTGGATCAGCGCGCCGACAAGGCCGCCGGCGACACCCAGCCCGGTAAAGGCGCCGGCGAAGATCTGGCCGAAAGCCCAGCCGATCTTGTCGTAATTGACCAGCAGGATGACCAGTGCCGCGCCGACATAGAGGATCCCCATGAAGGGCACGACCTTCTCGGTCACGCGGGCGATCGACTTGATGCCGCCGACAATCACGGCGAAGACGACCGCCGCGAAGATGAGCCCGGTAATCCAGCCCGGGTAGTCGCCGACGATCCCGGCGATCTGGGCATGGGCCTGGTTGGCCTGGAACATGTTGCCGCCGCCGAGCGCGCCGAGGATGCAGAAGACGGAGAACATCACGGCCAGGATCTTGCCGCCGGGAAGGCCGAGCTCCTTGAAGCCCTTCGACATGTAGTACATCGGTCCGCCGGAAACGGTGCCGTCGTCATACTCGTTGCGGTATTTCACGCCGAGGGTGCATTCGGTGAATTTCGAGGCCATGCCCATCAGGCCGGCGAGGATCATCCAGAAGGTGGCGCCCGGACCGCCGATGCCGACGGCGACCGCGACACCGGCGATATTGCCGAGGCCGACCGTTCCCGACAGGGCGGTTGCCAGCGCCTGGAAATGGCTGACCTCGCCCGCGTCCTTGGGGTCGGAATAGTCACCCTTCACCAGCGCGATGGCATGGCCGAAGAAGCGGAACTGGACGAGGCCGAAATAGACGGTGAACACCGAGGCCGCGACGACGAGCCAGAGTACGATCCAGGGAAAGGCGGTTCCGGGAAAGGGCGCGAAGATGAAATTGACGAAGGGGCCGGTGACGGTCGCGAAGGTCGCGTTGACCCGTTGATCGATGGTCATGGCCTCCTGGGCGAGGGCGGGAGCGGACAGGCCGACTGCGGCGGCCTGCGCGAGCAGGATCTTGCTGAGGTTTTTCATGATGCCACCTCAGACGACGACCGTGACGGGCACGCTGGCGCTCATCACGAGGTTTGAGGTCGCGCTTCCGAAGATGCGCCGGGTGAAACCGCCCTCGGAGGAGCGTCCGACGATGATCTGGTCGGCGCCCTGTTCCTCCGCGAGGGCGTTCAGCGTTTCGGCCACGTCGCCGTGACGCACAACCCCGGAGGCGGTGAACCCGGCGTCCTGCAGCTTCTTCACGGCCGGGTCGATGATCCGGCTCTTGGCGGTGGAGATTTCCTCTTCGCGGCGCTTGTGGCGCTGGGCGTTTTCTTCCTGCGTCTGGAACGAGTAGGGCGACCACTCGATGACATAGGCGGCAATGAGTTCGCAGTCGCCGATCAGCTTCGCCAGCATCTGCGCATGGGCCATGGCGCGCTCGCCCGATCCGTGGCCGTCCAGGCCGATCAATAATTTCATTCCCATTTCTTCCTCCTGAAATCAGGGTTCCCCGATGGTCGTTTGATGTCGAAGGCGCTGGCGCGGTTGAGGTCTGCGCTTCTCGCACCTTCAGCGATCAATTATAGGAAAAAAGACTGGTTAATGTGCCTATATTTGGTCTATATTCAGGAAATAGACCTAAACTTTAGAGAAAAATAGCCATATTGGCTGCGAAACGGACTTTTCGACTGAAGGGGCAACTGCGTGAGGCGGCATCTCGATGCGATTGATCGCAAGATCCTGAACGCGCTTCAGCGCGACGGACGACTGTCCATCGTCGAGCTGGCAAACCGGGTCGGCCTGACCAAGACCCCCTGCGCGCAGCGGGTGCGCCGGCTGGAGCGGTCGGGGGTGATCAGCGGATACGCGGCGCGGCTGGATCCGGTCGAGGTCGACCGGAATCACGTCACCATCGTTCAGGTCAACATGATGCTGACCGCCGACACGGCGCTGTCGGATTTCAACGACGCGGTCAAGCGCATCCCGGAAATCCAGACCTGCATGATGATCGCGGGATCCTTCGACTACCTGCTTCAGGTGCGCACGCGCGACATCGCCCATTTCCGCCAGCTGCTGGGCGACAAGATCAGCAAGTTGCCGAACGTCATGCAGACGCATTCCTTCGCCGTGCTGGAGACGGTGAAGGACAGCGAAATCATCGAGATGGCAGAAGAGCGCGCGCGGATCTAGGCGAAACGGCCGCGCTTACGAGGCGACGACGCAGTCCCGCCCGGCGGATTTGGCCGCATAGAGCTGGATGTCTGCGGCATGGAGCGCGTCTTCCAGTGTATCGGCGGTGCCGTCGTTGAGGCCGATGCTCAAGGTGACCGGGCCGATCCTGCTCAGCGTGCCGCCGGGGCCGGTGAGGGTGTTCATGCTGCGGCGCAGGGCGTCGAGGAAGCGCGTACAGGCCGCATGATCCAGCTCGGGCAGCACGACGCAGAATTCGTCGCCCCCCAGACGGGCGGGAAATGCCTGCGGCGGACAGCACTCGGCAAGCGCCCGCCCGAAGGCCCGGATCAAGGCATCGCCGGCCTCATGGCCATGGGTATCGTTCACGCTCTTGAAGCGGTCGATGTCGATCGAGGCGACCCTTACGCCCGCGCCCTTGTGGCGCGCCGTGTCGAAGATCCCGCGGCCCTGGGAAAACAGGTGACGGCGGTTGGACAGGCCGGTAAGCGCGTCGCGGTGGGCCATGTCGGCCAGCGCCTGGATCCGGTCGAGCGTGTCGAGGTTCTGCGAGATCCGCAGCATGAATTCTTCCGGAGTGCAGGATTTCGGCAGAAAGTCGTTTGCGCCCGATTTCAGGAAGCGGGCGATGATTTCCGGTCCGGCCTGTCCCGACAGGCCGATCACCGCCAGTTCGTGCATGCCGTGGCGGGCGCGCAGATTGCGCAGCAGCTCGAACCCGTCGGCGCGCGGCATCAGATAGTCGAGCACGACCAGGCGGAGGTTCGGGATGGTGTCGAGCATCGCCAGCGCGGCGCCGTGATCGCTCGCGGTATGGACGTTGAGCTGGTAGAGCCTGAGCCGGCGCGCCACGATCTCCAGGTCGACCCGGCTGTCGTCCACCACCAGGGCATCAATGTTCCGGTTGGCATAGACGCGCTGCACCAGCGACGTCACATAGGCAAGGCTCGAGGCGTTGTCCTTCAGGATGTAGTCGACCACACCCTTTGCGAGCAGCGTGTCGCGCAGCCGTTCGTCGAAGCGGCCGGAGAACACGATGGTCGGCAGACGCGCCGCCATGGTGACATCGACGATCTCGCCGTCGGGCGCATCCGGGAGCGTCAGGTCGACAAGGGCGACATCCAGCGTGATTGCCGGATCCGCGATCACCCGTTCGGCGTCGGCGCGGGTGGGCACGGAGATAACGTCGAGTCCTGCAAACGTGCTGAGCTGGCGCTTGATCACCCGTTCGAAGAACGGGGTGTCCTCAACAAGAAGAACCTGTCCCATGGCGCGCTCTCGGTCCTTTGCCGGTCCCGTGGTGGTGAGAACAATTGTCCGTGACGGGTTAAGGAAACGTTCATCCGGAAAGGGGCGATTCGCAGTGAACCGTTCCAAGGCCAAAACGGCCGGACGCGCGGGGCGTCCGGCCGTCTTCGGGCGATCCGGATGTTACGGTTCCACCGTCAGGCGGGAACCTTGACCTTCGCCTTGGTGTTGGCGAGCACGTCCTCGATTGTCACGTCCGGGGCGAGTTCAACCACCTCCAGTCCGTCGTCGGTGACGTCGAAGACACCAAGGTTGGTGATGATGCGGTTGACGCATTTCACGCCGGTCAGCGGCAGGGTGCATTCCGGCAGGAGCTTGGGGTCGCCCGCCTTGGAGGTGTGATCCATGATCACCACCACGCGCTTGACGCCGGCAACGAGATCCATCGCCCCGCCCATGCCCTTGACCATCTTGCCCGGGATCATCCAGTTGGCGAGATCGCCGTTTTCAGACACTTCCATGGCGCCGAGGATGGCCATGTCGATATGACCGCCGCGGATCATCGCGAAGCTGTCGGCGGACGAGAAGAAGCTCGTCTGCGGCAGTTCGGTGATGGTCTGCTTGCCGGCGTTGATCAGGTCCGGGTCGATTTCGTCCTCGGTCGGGAACGGGCCCATGCCGAGCATGCCGTTTTCCGACTGCAGCGTCACATGGACGCCTTCGGGGATGTAGTTCGACACCAGCGTCGGAATGCCGATGCCGAGGTTCACGTAGAAGCCGTCTTCCAGCTCCTGCGCCGCGCGCCGAGCCATGTCATCGCGAGTCCAGGCCATGTCTGTTCTCCTTCGTTTTCTCAGGCTGCGCGCACGGTGCGCTTTTCGATGCGCTTCTCGTGGGTGCCCACGATGATGCGGTCGACGAAAATGCCCGGCGTGTCGATGTGGTCGGGGTTGAGTTCGCCGATCTCGACGAGTTCCTCGACCTCGACGACCGTGATCTTGCCGGCGGTCGCCATCTCGGGATTGAAGTTGCGGGCGGTCTTGCGGAAGACGAGGTTGCCTTCCTTGTCCGCCTTCCAGGCCTTGATCAGCGACAGGTCGGCGACCAGGCCCGTCTCCAGGATATAGGTCTCGCCGTTGAAGTCCTTGTGCTCCTTGCCCTCGGCAATGAGCGTGCCGACACCGGTCTTGGTGTAGAAGCCCGGGATGCCGGCGCCGCCGGCGCGCACGCGCTCGGCCAGCGTACCCTGCGGGTTGAATTCCAGCTCGAGTTCGCCGTTCAGATACTGGCGCTCGAAGGTGGCGTTCTCGCCCACGTAGGAGGAGATCATCTTCTTGATCTGACGGGTCTGCAGGAGAAGCCCGAGGCCGAAGTCGTCGACGCCGGCATTGTTGGAGATCGCTGTGATCTCCTTCGCGCCATTGTCCCGCAGCGCGACAATCAGATTCTCGGGAATGCCGCACAGGCCGAAACCGCCGGCCATGATCGTCATTCCGTCGAAAGTTACGCCCTCAAGCGCGGAAGCCGCGTCGGGGTAGATCTTATTCATAGGGATCTCCTTGCATCGGATGAATGCCGGGCGTTCGTCCCAACATGAACCGCTCGTCAGGGGCTTGTGATAACGCCAGAGGCCGCGCACCTCAAGCGCCAAGCGCAGACCGGTCGCTCGCCGGTGCCATTCGGGCGGCTTTCGCCTTGAACCGTTGCACGATAGAGCCTATTCCCGCATCAAGGGACATGCAGCGCGCCCGACGCTTGTACCCGCCCGCAAGAACCGGATCCGCACATGAAACGTCTTCTCGCGATAGCCGCTGCGATCGTTGTGCTGGGTGCGCTCCTGATCAGCGCGCCGGCGCTGCTCATCTCCACCGACGCCGCGCGCGCGCGCATCGAGACGCAGCTCTCGGCCTGGTTCGGGGCACGGGTGCGGGTCGGCGCGCCGCCGCGCCTTTCCGTCCTGCCGCGGCTCAGTCTCGGGCTCGACGACGTCAGCCTTGAGGGTCGCGGCTGGAGCCTGACGGACGCCCGGTTGACGGCCCGTCTCGATCTCTCCGCGCTTCTCGGCGGAACCACGCGCCTCGCCTCGCTTGCAATCGACAGTCCGACGATCCGCATCGCCGCGCCGTCGGAAGGCCGCCCGCAGGCCGCTTTCGCCGCCGGCCGCGCGCTGCAGCGCATCCTGCGCCATCCGCTCACCGTCTCGAATGCCAGCGTGGCGATCGGCGAGACGCAAGAACCGGTCCTGCGCGACATGACGCTCAGGCTTGCCGCCAGCGGCGACGGTGCCAGCATCCGCGGTGCCTTTCTGTTCGACGATCAGCGGGTGGAGGCCACCCTGTCGCTGGCCAACACCTCGGTGCTGGCAGGCGAGGGCACCGGCAGCGTGATCGCGACGCTCAATGCTCCGCTGGCGTCGTTGCGCATCGAGGGGATGGCGGGCGAGGGCGGCGCCCCGCGCCTTGCGGGAACCTTCGCCGCGTCCACCAGCGACTTGCGCGGCCTGATGCGGCGTTTGGGCTATGCGCTGATCGGCGATACGGCCTTCGGGGTCGCGGAGATCTCCGGAACCGGGTCTGTCTCGCTCTCCGCGCTTGAACTCGACGCGGCGCGGGTGGAACTCGACGGCAACGCCGGCGAGGGGCGCCTGGCGCTTTCGGACGGCAGCCTGCGGCCCCGCCTGGAGGGAACCCTGGCTTTCGAGCGGCTCGATTTTTCGCCCTATCTGGAAGACCTGCGCGGTTTTTCGCGCACCGGAACCCCCGAACCGGACTGGGTGCGCGCGCCGATGTTCCAGCTGTTGTCGGGGGCGGATATCGACCTGCGCCTGTCGGCGGCAAGCCTCGTTGCCGGCACGCTGGAGACCGGTCCGAGTGCGGTGTCGCTCCTGCTGCGCGACGGCGACCTCTCGGTCAACCTCAGCGAGACGCAGGTGGCCGGGGGAACCGGAGCCTTGACCGTTCGCGCCCGGCCCGAGGCGGAAAACGGCTATGCGGCGACCGCGATGCTGATCGGCGAGGATCTGGCCTTGAGGGAAATGCCCCTTCCCGAGGGCGGACCGCAGGTCGCCGCCGGCCGGGTCGGCGGCCGCCTGGACGTCACCGCCCGCGGGGCGACGCTGCTGCAGCTTGCGCAACGCTATGCCGGGACCTTGACCGTCGACGCGGAGGTCGTCGAGATCGGCGGGGGCGATATGGATGCGGCGATGGGGGGGCTGCTGGCCGGGGGGGCGGAAGGCGACGCCGGCAGCAGGTCGCGGTTCGAGACGGTTGCCGCGCGTCTGCAGGTCGATGCCGAGCGTCTGCAGGTGAGCCAGCTGGACGTGCTGACGGCGCGCCACCGGCTCGATCTCGCCGGCAGCATCGCGCGCGCCGATGCCGGCCTTGCGATGCGCGGTACCTTGAGCGAACGCCGTGGCGATGAAAACGGAGCCGATGCGCCGCCGGCGAAGGCGATGCCGGTGCTGGTGCGCGGCACGCTGCTGGCGCCGCGCCTTCTGCCCGACATGACCGGCCTGACGGGGCCGCCCGCGCGGTAGCGATCCTGCGTGAAACACGCGACTTCGCGCGGACCTCGGCCTGATGTATGAAAGAGCTGGAAGCTCAAGGGCCGGGGGCGGATTTCTTGCTGCGCATGCTGTCGACGTTGTTGAAAATCGGGCTGGCCTCGCTCCTCACGGGCGCGGTGCTGGCCGAATTCGACGTGTCCGCCAACGATCTTCTGGCCCAGGCCGGGCTCACCCCGCAGGACATCGCCGACTTCGCCGTGCAGACCTACCAGTGGGCGCTGCCGAATGTCATTCTGGGCTCGCTGATCGTCGTGCCGGTCTGGCTGGTGATCTACCTGTTCCGGCCGCCGCGCGGTTAGGCCGGGCCGGTCGCGCGGAGCCTCACGCCTGCGCCTCGGCGAGGCGCATGTCACGCTCCTTCAGCACTTCCTGGCGCTTGGTGACGATGGAGGCGGTGATGACGATCACCGTCACCAGCCCGACCAGAATGGTACAGACCGCGTTGATCTCCGGCGTCACGCCGAGGCGCACCTGGGAATAGATCTTCATCGGCAGCGTCGTGGCTTCCGGCCCCGTGGTGAAGCTTGCGATCACCAGATCGTCGAGCGACAGGGTGAAGGCGAGCATCCAGCCGGCGATCACGCCCGGCAGGATGATCGGCAGCGTCACCGAGAAGAAGGTGCGCAGCGGCGGGCAACCGAGATCCTGGGCCGCTTCCTCCAGCGCCCGGTCGAAGCCGGCGAGCCGCGACTGGACCACCACCGCGACGTAGCACATGGCAAAGGTGGTATGCGCGATCATGATGGTCCAGAAGCCGCGGGCCTGGTCGATGGCGACGAAGAGCAGCAGAAGCGACAGGCCGAGGATCACCTCCGGCATGACGAGCGGCGCATAGACCATGCCCGAAAACAGCGTCCGTCCGGCGAAGCGGCCCGAGCGCGCCAGCACGATGGCGGCCAGCGTGCCGAGCACGGTGGCGAGCGTTGCGGAGAAGAAGGCGACGCGCACCGTCACCCAGGCCGCGTCGAGCAGCTGCTGGTTGGAGAGCAACTCGACGTACCACTTGGTGGAAAAGCCGCCCCAGACCGTGACCAGCCGCGATTCGTTGAAGGAATAGATCACCAGCAGGACGATCGGCAGATACAGGAAGGCGAATCCGAGCACCAGCGAGGTGACGTTGAACCAGCTTGGCCCCTTGCGCATCAGTTCCGCCCTCCAGGTGTCGCTTCGCCGGTCATTGGCTCTTCTCCGCAACCCTTTGCTGCTGGTTCTGGAACAGCACGATCGGCACCACCAGAATGAGCAGCAGGATCACGGCGACGGCGGAAGAGACCGGCCAGTCGCGGTTGGTGAAGAACTCCGTCCACAGGGTCTTGCCGATCATCAGCGTGTCGGAGCCGCCGAGAAGATCGGGAATGACGAATTCGCCGACGGCGGGAATGAACACCAGGAAACACCCCGCGATGATGCCGGGCATGGAAAGCGGCACGGTGATGGTCCAGAAGGCGCGCCAGGGCGGGCAGCCGAGGTCGCTCGCCGCTTCCAGCAGGCTCACGTCCAGCTTTTCCAGGTTGGCATAAAGCGGCAGCACCAGGAACGGCAGGTAGGAATAGACGATGCCGATATAGACGGCGATATTGGTGTTGAGGATCGTCAGCGGATCGTCGATCACGCCGATCCACAGCAGGACCTGGTTCAGCAGGCCCTCGTTCTTGAGAATACCGATCCAGGCGTAGACGCGGATCAGGAAGCTCGTCCAGAATGGCAGGATCACCAGCATCAGCAGGGTCGCCCGCCACTCCTTGGGCGCGCGCGCCATGCCGTAGGCGATGGGGTAGCCGACGATCAGCGTGATCAGCGTCGAAATCGCGGCGATCTGGACGCTGGACAGATAGGACTTCCAGTAGAGATCGTCCTGGGTCAGCCAGATGTAATTCTCCAGCGAGAACTGGCGAATGGCGGCGACCACATTCGACCAGCCTTCAGCCAGGTCGATGGTCGGCAGATAGGGCGGAATGGCGACGGCGATTTCCGACAGCGAAATCTTGAAGACGATGAAGAAGGGCGCGAGGAAGAAGACGACCAGCCAGGCGTAGGGAATGGCGATCAGCAGCCACCCGCCGGCGCTGCGCCTTTGGCGGGGCGGGCGCGGAATGTCGCTGCCCGCGGTGGTGGCTGGAGCTGGCGTCCTGTCCGCGCGCGTCATCTGCCGGTCCCCCTGTTCGAATATGTGCCCGACACAGCCCTGGAGCGGGTCATTGGGTCAGCACGACGCCGGCGTCGCGGTCCCAGGAGAGCCAGACCTTGTCCTCCCAGCTCATCGGACGTTCCACCGTGCGCGAGCGGTTGGCGACGGTGGCGCGCACCGTTTCCTCCGCGGCGATATGCGTATGGTAGATCGACACGTCGCCGAGATAGCCGATGTCCCAGACCTCGCCGGACAGCCGGTTCGCCGGACCCTCCGGTTCGTCGAAGGAAATGCGCACCTTTTCCGGGCGGATCGCGAACCACACCGTGTCCCCGATCCCGGCCTCGACCGGTTGCGCGACTTCGATGGCGCAGTCGAACAGCGGAGCATGCAGCTTCGTCATCTCGCCGTCGCGCGCCGTCACCTTGCATTCCATCAGGTTGATGTCGCCGATGAAATCCGCGACGAAGCGCGAGTTCGGCACCTCGTAGATCTCCGAGGGCGTCGCGATCTGGACGATGCGGCCCTTGTCCATCACCGCGATGCGGTCGGCCATGGTCATGGCCTCTTCCTGATCGTGGGTGACGATCACGAAGGTCATGCCGAGGTCCTGCTGCAGGTCGGTCAGCTCGAACTGCGTTTCCTCGCGGAGCTTGCGGTCGAGCGCGCCAAGCGGCTCGTCGAGGAGCAGCACCTTCGGCTTCTTGGCGAGCGAGCGGGCGAGCGCGACGCGCTGGCGCTGGCCGCCGGAGAGCTGGTGCGGCTTGCGTTTGGCGAAGTCCTGCAGCTTGACGAGCGAGAGCATTTCCTCGACCCGCCCGGCGATCTCCGCCTTCGGCATGCCCTCCTGCTTGAGGCCGAAGGCGACATTCGCCTCCACGCTCATATGCGGAAACAGCGCATAGGACTGGAACATCATGTTGACCGGGCGCCGATGCGGCGGAACGCCGGCCAGGTTCTGCCCGTCGAGAAAGATCTCGCCCGCGTTCGGCGTCTCGAAGCCGGCGAGCATGCGCATCATCGTGGTCTTGCCGCAGCCCGACCCGCCGAGCAGGGCGAAGAACTCGCGCTCGTAGATCTTCAGGCTGAGGTTGTCGACCGCGGTGAAGTCGCCGAATTTCTTGGTGACGTTTCGAAATTCGATATAGGGCCGGGCCTGGGGATCGTCCCAGGGGGCAAAGTCGCGGCGGATCGGTCCGATCGGTTTCTTGGCCAAGCTCAACCCCTCCCTGGCGGATGACGTCGGGAGGCCCGCGAACCGGGCCTCCCGCGCACACTCACTGACCGGTCTTGACCGTGGTCCACTCCCGGGTGCGGGCCCGCATGGCGCGGGGCGACTTGGTGGTGGTGGAGAACAGGTTGTTCACCGTCTCCTCGCTCGGATAGATCGCCGGATCCTCAAGCACTTCCGTGTCGACGAACTCCTGGCTCGCCTTGTTGCCATTGGCGTAGAAGACGTAGTTGGTCGCCTTGGCGATCACCTCGGGGCGCATGATGTAGTCGAGGAAGACATGCGCCTCCTCGGTGTGCGGCGCATCGGCGGGGATCGCCATGTTGTCGAACCACATCATCGCCCCTTCCTTGGGGATCACATAGCTGACGGTCACGCCGTTGTCGGCTTCCGCGGCGCGGTCGCGGGCCTGCAGAACGTCGCCCGACCAGCCGATCGCCAGGCAGATGTCGCCATTGGCCAGCGCGTTGATGTACTCCGAGGAATGGAATTTCTGGATATAGGGGCGAACCTTCATCAGAAGTTCCGTCGCCTTCTTGAAGTCTTCCGGATTGTCGCTGTCGGGATCGAGGCCGAGATAGTTGAGCGCGGCCGGGAAGATCTCGTCGGCGGTGTCGAGCATGTGCACGCCGCAGTCCGCGAACTTCGAGACGACCTCGGGATCGAAGATCATGTCCCAGCTGTCGACCGGCGCGTCAGGCATGCGCTCCTTGATCTTCTCGACGTTGTAGCCGATGCCGGTGGTGCCCCACATGTAGTTGATCGCATACTCGTTGCCCGGATCGAACTTCTCGATGCGCTGCATGATCTGCGGCCAGAGATTGTCGAGGTTTTCCAGTTTGGACTTGTCGAGTTTCTGGAACACGCCGGCCTGGATCTGGCGACCGAGGAAAGTGCCCGTCGGCACGACGACGTCATAGCCGGTGCCGCCCGCGAGAAGCTTGGTTTCCAGCATTTCGTTGCTGTCGAAGACGTCGTAGACGACCTTGATCCCGGTTTCCTTGGTGAAATCCTCCAGGATGGATTCGTCGATATAGTCCGACCAGTTGAACACACGCACGGTGCGCTCCTGCGCCGAGGCCGCGCCGATCGCAAGGGCGCTCGCGAGCGCCACCCCTGTCAAGAAGAGCTTCTTCATCCTGTTCACCTCCGTTTGGCCCGTGCGCCGGTTTCCGGCCGTGGGCGTTCCGCTCTGTTTCGTGTCCGCGCGCCGGTCTGTGCGGCAGGCTTGTTCTGCGGACCGGCCACCCGTGGCGGACATGCGCCACCGGCAGCCTAGAAGCATTTCGCCCGCCGCCTCAAGGGGTGGCGACAGGCATGCCGTAAATTTCACCGTTTCGCCAACAACTTCCCCATTGCGTTCATCCCAGCGAGACCGTGCGGCCTCTCAAAGATACGTCTGGCGTTCCAGCGTCGAAATTTCGCGCCCGAATGCGAAGAGCTCGTGACGCTTGATGTCGGTGAGCACCTTGTGCATCTCCTCGCCCACCGCCTTCTTCATCCGCTCCGATGCCTCGAAGGCGTCGATCGCCTCGTCCATCCAGGGCGTGAGGCGCGGCGCCGTCTTTTCATAGGCGTTGCCGTCGACCGGCGGCGGCGGCGCGATCTCGCCGAGCACGCCGTCCATCATCCCGGAAAGGACGCCGGTCAGCACCAGATACGGATTGGCGTCGGCGCCGGCGATCCGGTGCTCGATGCGCGCCGATTCCGGCGTGCCGGCCGGCACCCGCAGCGCCACCGAGCGGTTGTCGTGTCCCCAGCAGATGGAGGTGGGCGCATAGGAGCCGGGCTGCATGCGCCGGAAGCCGTTGAAGGTGGAGACGAACAGGAGATGCGCCTCCGGCATGGTGTCGAGCAGGCCCTTGATGGCATAGCCGAGCCGCGTCTCGCCGTTGTCCGGATCGGCGAAGATATTGCCGTTGCCGTCCTCCAGCGAGCAGTGCACATGCATGCCGTTGCCGGGCCATTCCACGAAGGGCTTGGCCATGAAGGACGCCTTGAGGTCGTGCTTGCGCGCCACGCCGGCGACCAGCCGGCGCAGCAGCACCGCGTCGTCGGCTGCGCGCAGCGGATCGCGGCGGTAGTGCAGGTTGAGCTCGAACTGGCCGGGCGCGGCCTCCGACACGGCCGCGTCGGCGGGAATGTCCTGCGCGTCGGCCGAACGGCGGATCTCGTCGACCAGCGGCATGAAGGCCTCGAGGTCGGAAAGCGCGTACATGTTCTGCCGCGCCGGGCCGAGGTGGGTCGAAAACACCGGCTGCGGCGCGCCGCTCCAGTCGCCGTCGTCCTGATCCTCGAACAGATAGAATTCCAGTTCGAAGGCGGCGGTGGCGGTTAGGCCATGGGTGCCGAGCAGCTTCGTCATGCGGGCCAGCACGTGGCGCGGGTCGCACAGGAAGGCTGCGCCGTCGCGGTCGTGCATCGACAGCAGGACCTGTGCCGTCGGCCGTGCCGCCCAGGGCACGGAGCGCAACGTGCCGGGCACCGGCCAGCACACGCCGTCCTTGTCGCCGGTCTCGATGTGCATGCCGGTTTCCTCGACCTCGCGGCCCCAGACATCCAGCCCGAACAGTGAGAAGGGCAGCGCCACGCCGTTTTCGAAAACCTTGCGCAGCGCACTGCCCGGCAGCCATTTGCCGCGCAGCACGCCGTTGCTGTCCGGCAGGATCACCTCCAGCGTGTCCAGATCGGGGTGCTCGGCCTCGAACCGCGCGAGCTCCTCCTGCCAGGCGTCGCCAGTGTCTGGACGTGCCCAGGCGGAACGGGACGTGTGAAGCATGAAATCCTCCAGGAGGTCGGGCCATTGCGGCCGCGACGATTGCCGATTGGGTAAAAATGTGATCACGTAGCGACGACACTGTCAAGCAAGCCTGTCCGGAGGTCTGTGACCGCGATGCCCGTTTCCTCTTCCCGGCATGCCGCTGCGTCGGCGGATGCGGCGGCGCCGGCTCCGCGCCGGTCCGTTCGCGACGAGGTGGAGCAAAGCCTGCGCGCCGGTCTCCTGTCCGGGCGCTTCGTGCCCGGCCATTCGGTGACCTTGCGCGGGCTGGCGCAGGAACTGGGTGTCAGCCCCATGCCGGTGCGCGAGGCGGTGCGGGCGCTTTCGGCCGGAAACGCGCTGGAAATCCGCAGCAACGGGCGGATCCAGGTGCCGACGATGACGCCGCAGCGCTTGTCGGAAATCCTCACGGCCCGCCTTCTGCTGGAGCCGGAACTGGCCTTTGTCGCGGCCGCGCATCTGGGGTCCTCCGACGCGACGGCGTTGCGCAAGATCGACGACCGGGTCGACGAAAGCCTCTCCGGCGGCGATGCGGAAACCTATATGCGGGAGAATTTCGCCTTTCATTTCCACATCTACCGGGCTGCCGGGTCGCAGGTTCTGATGCCGCTTGTGGAAAGTCTGTGGTTGCAGTTCGCCCCCTTCATGCGCACGGTCTACGGCCGGGTCGGCACGGCGGCGCTCGACGATCACCACAAGGAGGCGATCGCCGCTGTGCGCAGCCGGGATGCGGGCGGCTTGCGCGACGCCATCGCCGCCGACATCCGCTGCGGCATGGAACTGCTCGACCGCAGCTCCGGGGAGGGCCTGCGGGAGGCGCAGCCGGGCCCCCCGGATTGACACATTCGGGTAAATGTGATCACAAATTGAGGTGCCTTGGCTTGCCGCGCAGTCGGTAGCCGGGGCGTGCGGCGCGGGACGTCCGGCCGTTGTGCGAGGAAAGCAGGTGCAACCGTGAGCAAGAAAAAGAAACCTCAGCCGAAGATCGAGAGCCGGCGCGGCGTTGCCTCACTGGAGGAGGCGAGCACCTGGCTCATCGAGCGGGGCATCGAGGACATCGAGTGCATCGTGCCCGATCTCGCCGGCGTCGCCCGCGGCAAGATGATGCCGACGGAGAAGTTCTTCTCCGGCCCGGTGATGACCATGCCCTCGTCGATCTTCGCGCAGACGATCTCCGGCGACTATCCGCCGGACGACGACCGCTTCCAGCACAATCCGACGGACGGCGACCTGTTCTTCCGCGCCGATTATTCGACGCTGACCACTGTGCCATGGGAGAGCGATCCGACGGCGCAGCTCATTCACGACGCCTACACCCGCGACGGCATTCCGGTGGAAACCGCCCCGCGCAACGTGCTGAAGCGGGTGCTGCAACTTTATGAGGACGAGGGCTGGGCGCCGATGGTCGCGCCGGAGATGGAGTTCTATCTGGTCAAGCCGAACACAGATCCGGATTATCCGCTCGAGCCGCCGACGGGGCGCTCGGGCCGTCCGGAGGTCGGCCGCCAGTCCTATTCGATCTCCGCGCTGAACGAATTCGACGACCTGATCGACGACATCTACGACCTGTCGGAGGCGCAGGGGCTGGAGATCGACACGCTGATCCACGAGGAAGGCGCGGCGCAGATGGAGATCAACCTGCGCCACGGCCATCCGCTGGAGCTGGCCGACCAGGTGTTCCTGTTCAAGCGCACCATCCGCGAGGCGGCGCTGCGCCACGACATGTATGCGACCTTCATGGCCAAGCCGATGTCGAACCAGCCGGGCTCCTCGATGCATATCCACCAGTCGGTGGTGGACGCGGAAACCGGCAAGAACATCTTCTCGCTGGAAAACGGCGAGGCGAGCCGGGAGTTTCTCTCCTTCATCGCCGGCCACCAGACCTATCTGCCGGCGGTGACCTGCATCATGGCGCCCTACGTGAATTCCTACCGCCGCTTCACGCGCGATTCCACCGCGCCCGTGAACGTCTTCTGGGGCTATGACAACCGCACGGTCGGCCTGCGCGTGCCCAATTCCAAGCCGGAAGCCCGGCGGCTGGAAAACCGCGTGCCGTCGTCGGACGCCAATCCCTATCTGGCAATCGCCGCCTCGCTTGCCTGCGGCTATCTCGGCATCAAGCAGAAGCTGACGCCGGACGAGCCGCGCACCGGCGATTCCAGCGACAAGATGCACGCGCTGCCGCGCGGCCTGCTGGAAGCGGTCGCCATGTTCGGCGAATGCGAGGAACTGCAGGAACTGTTCGGCGAGAAATTCGTCGCCACCTACCGGGCGATCAAGCAGGAGGAGTTCGAGACCTTCATGTCGGTGATCAGCCCCTGGGAACGCGAATACCTGCTGCTCAACGTCTGAGCGGGCAGGGCGCGTTCCCCACGCAACCCCTTATCACGCGCCTGTTTCGCCACGGGCAGGCGCATCGACATCTATCGCAGCGCGTCCGCGCAAGACGCGCCATATTCGGGAGACATCACGCCATGACCGGGGCCTCCAACCTTTATCCGACCCGCGAGCTGCAGGCGCGCGACGCGGCGCACCACATCCATCCCTTCTCCGACACCAAGTCGCTGAACGCGGAAGGATCGCGCATCATCACCGGGGCCAAGGGGGTCTGGCTGACGGACAGCGACGGCAACCGCTATCTCGACGGCATGGCGGGCCTGTGGTGCTGCCAGGTGGGCCACGGGCGCGACGAGATCGCGGATGCGGTGAGCCAGCAGATGCGCGAGCTCGACTATTACAACACCTTCTTCAAGACCAGCCATCCGCCGGTGATCGCCCTGTCGGAAAAGCTCGCCGAGCTGTCGCCGCCGCAGTTCAACCGCGTGTTCTTCACCTCGTCCGGGTCGGAAGCCAATGACACGGTGTTTCGCATGGTGCGGACCTATTGGGACCGCATGGGCAAGCCCGACAGGAAGATCATCATCGGCCGCTGGAACGGCTATCACGGCTCGACGCTTGCCGGCACCAGCCTGGGCGGCATGAAGGGCATGCATGAGCAGGGCGACTTGCCGGTGCCGGGCGTGCGCCACATCGCCCAGCCCTACTGGTTCGGCGAGGGCGGGGACATGTCGCCCGACGAGTTTGGCATCTGGGCCGCGCGCGAGCTGGAGCGCGAGATCGATGCCGCCGGTGCCGACAAGGTCGCCGCCTTCATCGCCGAGCCGATCCAGGGCGCGGGCGGGGTGATCATCCCGCCGGACACTTACTGGCCGGAGGTGGCGCGCATCTGCAAGGAGCGCGACATCCTGCTGGTCGCCGACGAGGTGATCTGCGGCTTCGGGCGTCTCGGCACCTGGTTCGGCTCGCAGTACTACGGCTTCGAGCCGGACCTGATGCCGATCGCCAAGGGCCTGTCGTCGGGCTATCTGCCGATCGGCGGGGTGCTGGTCTCCGACCGGGTCGGTGCGGCCTTCGTCGACAAGGACGGCGACTTCAATCACGGTTACACCTATTCCGGCCATCCCGCCTGCTGTGCGGCAGCCCTTGCCAATCTGGAAATCATGCAGCGCGAGAAGCTGGTGGAGCGGGTTGCCGACGACATCGGTCCCTATCTGCAGGCGCGCTGGAAGGCGCTTGGCGACCATCCGCTGGTCGGCGAGGCGCGCATGGTCGGTCTGGTCGGCGCGCTGGAACTGGTCCCCGTCAAGGGCGACCGCAGCCGCACGTTCGAAAACGTGGGAACCGTCGGCAACCTGTGCCGCGACCTCTCCTTCGACAACGGGCTCGTCATGCGCGCGGTGCGCGACAGCATGATCATCTCGCCGCCGCTGGTCCTGACCCACGAGGAGGCGGACGAACTGGTTGCGCGCGCGCACAAGACGCTGGACCAGACCTATGCCGCGCTGAAGCGCGACGGCCGCATCGCCGCCTGAAAGACCCGCGCGCCATGACCGACATCACCGAGGCCCATGCGCCCTCCTATTATGCCGCGACCGCGCCGGAACGCTCCGCGCGTCCGGCACTGGCGGAACCGGTCCGGGCCGATGTCGCCGTCATCGGCGCCGGCTTCACCGGCCTTAATGCGGCGCTGACGCTGGCGGAGGCCGGGCGCTCGGTCGTGGTTCTGGAGCAGAACCGGGTCGGCTGGGGCGCGAGCGGGCGCAACGGCGGCCAGCTGCACAGCGGGCAGAGGCGTGACCAGGAACATCTGGAAAGCGCCTATGGCCTGCCGACCGCGCGCCGTCTCTGGGAGATGGCCGAGGAGGCCAAGGCGCTGCTGCACGATCGTGCCGGGCGCTATGCCATCGATTGCGAGTGGATGCCCGGGCTGATCGAGGCGGCGCACAAGAAGGGCTTCGTCGACGACGAGCGCGCCTATGCGGAAAAGCTCGCGCGCGACTACGGCTACGACAAGCTGTCCCTCCTGTCGCGCGAGGAGCTTGCCGCCGCCATCGGCACGCCGGTCTATTACGGCGGGGTGCGCGACGCGGGTGCCGGACATCTGCACACGCTGAAACTGGCGCAAGGTCTCGCCGATGCGGTGGAAACCGCCGGCGGTGTGGTGCATGAGGCGACGAAGGTCACCCGCGTCACCCCACGCGGCGGGCGGGTGGTCGTGGAAACCACCCACGGTTCGGTCGATGCGGGCTCCGTGCTTCTCGCCGGCAATGGCTATGTGTCGGGGCTGGATCGCGACAGCGACGCCCGGATCATGCCGATCAACAACTACATCCTCACCACCGAGCCCCTGTCGCAGGCGCAGGCCGATGCGCTGATCCCGGGCCGCGAGGCCGTCTCCGACAGCCGCTTCGTCGTCTACTACTGGCGGCTGACCCAGGACCGGCGGCTGCTGTTCGGCGGCGGCGAGACCTATCGGCGCGGTTTTCCGCCCGACGTGCGGGCCTTCGTGCGCAATCACCTGAAGAACGTCTATCCGCAGCTGGTCGACGCGCCGGTGTCCCATGCCTGGGGCGGCACGCTTGGCGTCACCCAGACGCGCATGCCGTGCCTGCGGCGCACACAGCCCGGCGTCTATGTCGCGGCCGGCTTTTCCGGCCATGGTGTCGCCATGGCGGGCTTTTGCGGTCATGTCACCGCCCAGGCGATGATCGGCGATGCTGAGCGCTTCGACGTGTTCTCCAGCCTTCCCACGCCGCGCTTTCCGGGCGGGCGCGCCTTCCGCTGGCCGATCCTCGTGCTGGCGATGAGCTGGTTCGCGCTGCGCGACCGGCTTTAGCGGCCGCGCGCCGGGTCCTGCCCGGCCGTCACGTGCGCGCGGTGTTGTGGTCGCGGAAGCTTTTCGCCGAGGTGCGGGCCAGCAGGATCGACGGCAGCAGGCCGACGAGCACGATGGCAAGGGCTGCCAGCGCGCCTTCGCCCACCGCCTCGCGCGAGGCGGCGTTATAGACCGTCGTTGCCAGGGTCTCGAAGTTGAACGGCCGGAGCAGGATCGTCGCCGGAAGTTCCTTCATGCAATCGACGAAGGCGAGCAGCAGCGCGGTCAGCAGCACCGGCCGGATCATCGGCAGATGCACCTCGAAGAGGATGCGCCCCGAGCTGCGCCCGAGCGTGCGCGCGGCCATGTCGAGATGCGGCGTCACCTTGCCGAAGCCGCCTTCCACCTGCCCGTAGGCCACCGCCAGGAAGCGCACCATATAAGCGTAGACCAGTGCCGCGCCCGAGCCGACGAGCAGCAGGCCGGTGGAAAAGCCGAAGGTGGAGCGGGCGATGCCATCGACGAAATTGTCGAGGGTAGCGAGCGGGATCAGGATGCCGACGGCAAGCACCGTGCCCGGAATGGCATAGCCGATGGAGGCGACACGCCCGAAGAGCTGCGTCGCCGCATTCGGCCGCACCCGCTGCGAATAGGTCAGCACGACGCCCAGCACCACGGTCAGCAGCGCCGCGGCGACGGAGAGCGTCAGGCTGTTGACGACCGCCGAGATCAGGGCGGGGTCGGACAGTTCGTCGAGCCGGCGGCTGGCGTAGTCGACCAAGAGGCTTGCGGGAAAGACAAAGCCGAGGGCAACGGGCGTGGCGCAGGCGGCGATCGCAAGGCCGGCGCGCCAGCCAGTCAGCCGATAGCTCGGCAGCGCCAGATAGCGCGAGCTGGTGATGTGGAAGCGCTGCTTGCGCCGGGCGTGGCGTTCCACCCACAAAAGCGCGAAGACAAGCGCCAGCATGGCAACGGCAAGCTGCGCCGCCCCGCCAAGGCTCGAGCGGTTGATCCAGGTGTCGTAGATCGAGAAGGTCATCGTCTGCACGCCGAAGAAGGTGACGGCGCCGATGTCGTTCAGGCATTCCATCAGGGCAAGCGACAGGCCGACGACGATGGCCGGGCGCGCCAGCGGCAGCGCGACCCGGAAGAACAGGCGCAGCGGCCCCGCGCCAAGGGTGCGCGACACGTCGAGCGCGCAAGCCGATTGCAGCAGGAAGGACGCCCGCGTCGTCAGATAGATGTAAGGGTAGAGCACGAAGCTCATCACGAAGATCGCACCGCCGAGAGAGCGGATTTCGGGAAACCAGTAGTCGCGCGAGGTCTGGAACCCGAAGACGGCCCTCAGCGCCGACTGGACGGGGCCGGTGTAGTCGAGGATTTCCACATAGGTGTAGGCGATGATGTAGGTCGGCACGGCCAGCGGCACCAGCAGCGCCCAGTCGAACAGCGCACGGCCTGGAAAGCGGCACATGGTGACGAGCCAGGCGGTCCCCACGCCGATCACGAGCGTGATCGCGCCGACGCCGGCCATCAGCAGCACGGTGGTCCACAACGAGCGCGGCAGCACCGTTGCAAACAGGTGTCCCCAGATGTCGCCGGTCGCCTGGAAGGCCAGAACGATCAGCGCGATGACGGGCATCAGGGTCAGCGCGGCGGCGATGAAGCCGGTGCCGACCCAGATGCGGTCCACGGCGGTCGCTGCCGATTTCGGCGGACGTGCCGCCGCGAGGGCGTCGGAATGGGTTGCGTCGGTCATGCCCGGCTGTCTTGAAGGCTCGGCGCGGCTGGCGGCAAGCGGAAACGGGAAACGGCGCCCGGGCGAAATGGCCGGGCGCCGTGTGTTCTGGACGAAGCTGTCTTGATCAGCTGGAGGGCCCGTCGTTGAAGCCGACCTTGTCGACCAGCTCGCTGGCGGTCTTGCGGTTTTCGGCGATCTCGGAAAGCGGCAGGCTGTCCGGGGTCAGCTCGCCCCAGGAGGCGACGCGCTCGGAAACCGGAACGCCGGGCTTCACCGGATATTCGTAGTTGGAGTCCGCGTAGATGCGCTGGGCGTCCTCGGAGGTGAGGAACTCGATCAGCTTCTTCGCGGCATCCGGATGCGGGGCATGCTTGGCCATCACCACGCCGGCGATGTTCACATGGGTGCCGCGGTCCTGCGAATTCGGGAACAGGATCTTGACCGAGTCGGCCCACTCCTTCTGCTCCGGCTCCTTCTCGTTGGTCTGCATCTTGCCCATGTAATAGGTGTTGCCGAGCGAGATGTCGCATTCACCGGCGTAGATCGACTTCACCTGCGCCCGGTCGTTGCCGGACGGCTTCGAGGCGAGGTTGTCGCGCACGGCGGCAAGCCATTCTTCCGTCTTTTCCGCGCCGTGGTGCGCGACCATCGAGGCGAAGAGACCGATGGAATAGACGTGCTGGCCGGAGCGGGTGCAGATACGTCCGCGCCACTTCTCGTCGGCCAGTTCCTCATAGGTGATCGTGTCCTGCTCGACCCGGTCCTTCGAGGCGTAGATCACGCGCGCGCGGGTGGTCAGGCCGATCCAGTGACCTTCGGGGTCGCGGTACTCGGCGGGAATATTCGCCTCGATCGCGTCGGAGGTGACCGGCTGGGTGATGCCCATCTGCTTGGCGCCGTCGAGGCGGCCGATGTCGACGGTCAGCAGCACGTCGGCGGGCGAATTCGCGCCTTCCGCCTGGATGCGCTCGCCAAGTCCCTTGTCGGCGAAGATCACATTGGTCTTGATGCCGGTTTCCTTGGTGAAGGCGTCGAGCAGCGGCTCGATCAGAAACGGCTGGCGGTAGGAATAGATGTTCACTTCTCCGTCCGCGGCTGCCGGCATGGCGAAGCTGGCGGAGGTCAGGAAGAGGGCGGCAAGCGTGCAGGCACGCGCGGCCGTGGTCTTTTTGGTCATATCGAACTCCAGACGATCAGGGGGCAAGGCCCTGCCGAAGAGGCGGATGTCATCGCCGCGCCGCCCCGGTGCGGGTGCGTCGCGACTGGGGGCATCATAAAAACAGGAGTTTCTGTGTCAACAATAAAAGCGTGCAAAATCAATACCTTGGAATTATTCCAAAGTAACCTGAGTGGAGACGTCCGGTTTCGCCGGCTGGAGGCGTATCGAACCACCTGCAAGGCGTTCGCAAAAGCGAAGCCGGGTCAGGGAGTTGGCGTTCCGCCGGCGAGCACCTCGGCCATCCAGCGGGTGTCGATGTTCTGTCCGCACAGGATCACGCCGGGCGTTTCGCCGCGCTTCGTGTCCGCCATCAATGCGGCGAGCGGGGCCGCACCTGCGCCCTCTGCGACATTATGCGTCGTGCGATAGTAAAGGCGGATCGCCTCGGCGACCTGGTCGTCGCTGACGCGCACGATGTCTTCCGCACCGGCGCGGATCATCGCCAGCGCCTGTTCGTCGGGGCAGCGCACCGCCATGCCGTCGGCGAAGGTGGCGGCGCTCGCCGTTTCCGTCAGGTGTCCGCTTTCCAGCGAGCGCGCATAGGCGTCCGCCTTGTCGGAGACGACGCCGACGATCTTGGTCTTCAGCCCGAGCGCGTCGCGGGCGGAAATCAGGGCGCAGATGCCCGATCCCAACCCGATCGGCACATAGACCACGTCAAGCTCCGGCACCGCGCGGAAGAACTCCAGCCCGTAGGTGGCGACCCCGCGCACCAGATCGGCATGAAAGCTCGGGATCATCGTCAGGCCCTGTTCCTCGGCAAGGCGCATGGCCTCCGCCTTGGCGGCATCGAAATCGGCACCATGTTCGATGAGATTGGCGCCAAACGCCCGCATCGCCGCGTTCTTTTCGGTCGAATTGCCCTGCGGCACGACGATATGGCAGTCGAGGCCGAGCCGGCCGGCGGCAAAGGCCAGGCTCTGGCCGTGATTGCCCCGCGTGGCGGAAATGATGCCGGTGCCGCGCGGCATCTTTTCCGCAAGCCCCTGAAGCAGCACCAGTCCGCCGCGCACCTTGAAGGCGCCGGTCGGCGTGTGGTTCTCGTGCTTCACCCAGACCGTGCGGCCGACCGCCTCGCCGAGCAGCGGCCAGGCATATTGCGGCGTCGGGCGCATCGCGCGATAGACGATCTCGGCGGCGTCCTCGATGGCGGCGAGGGTAAGCATGGCAATCTCCGGAAGTGGCGCGGGCTGCGCGAAAGAGGCGGGCGTGCCGGGCCGGCGGCGCGGCCGGCCCGGTCGCAAAAGTTTCGCGCGTCTGCAAGGCCCCGGTCAATCCCGCAGGCGCTCCGCCTTGGACGGGACGTGCCCTATTCGGCGAGAACGCGCTGCGGCGGGAAGGTGATCTCGATCAGGGTGCCCTGATTGACCTCCGAATCGATGCGGAAGCTCGCCCGGTTGGCTTCCACCAGCGCCTTGGTCAGCGGCAGGCCGAGACCGGTGCCGCCGCCGTGGCGGGCGGTGTGCAGCTGGCGGAACGGCTCCATCGCCGCTTCCAGGTCCTTGTGGCTCATGCCGGTGCCGGTGTCGCGAACCCTCAGGATCACCTCGCCGCTGTCCTCCAGCGCCGAGGAGACGATCACCTGACCGCCGGGCTGATTGAACTTGATGGCGTTCGACAGGAGGTTGAGGATCACCTGGCGCACCGAGCGCCCGTCGGCGACGATGTTGGGCACCGAGCCCGGCAGGCTTGCGCGGATGATCACCCGCTCGCGGTTCGCCTGCGGCTGCATCAGCGCGACGCATTCGCGGATGATGTCATTGGCCGACACCGCCTCGAAGGTCAGTTCCAGCTTGCCCGCCTCGATCTTCGACAGGTCGAGCAGGTCGTTGATCAGGCTCATGATATGCGAGCCGGAATTGTGGATGTCGCGCAGGTAGCCCTTG
>MDTG01209196.1_pt1 | contig 96697 bp, 96 predicted proteins | sample 811421 | NCBI WGS metagenome assembly MDTG01 (sample SAMN05326645, study PRJNA326480) | marine metagenome | isolation source: seawater | place: Pacific Ocean: South East | collected 2011 | reverse complement strand
CGAAGGGGCCCGAGCCGGCACACGGCGTCACAAGCGCCAGGGACCTAACGGCCTCCTTCGCGCAACCATCCTACGACACCTCAAACACACAGGGACCTACGGGAAACTCATCACTTGAAGTGATCTCCGGTAGATCCCGGATCTGCAGCCTGCTTCTGCGGGCCTTTGTCCGGGAGAAATGGATAGCTCTCTGTTCCACCAAACCTCGTCACCCTGACTTTCGTCAGGGTGACGGTCGGTGCGGATGTGCGCAATCAGCGTCGACCCGAACCGGAACCCGCCTAATCGTAGGGATAGGCCCGCGCCGCTGCGTGGGTCCGGCGCGTATCCATGGCGCGCACTTGCCGTGTCGCGTGCGACAGGCCGGCAAAACGCGTGCGCACCTCGCCCGAGGCGGAAATCAGGACGATGCCGCGATAGCTGTAGAGCGGCGTGAAGGGACGCTCGACCCCGCCGGCCAGCGCACCGGTGAAGAAGCCCGGATCCAGGGTGACGGTCTCGCGGGATGCCGGTGCGAAGTCCGCGGTCTGCGTCACGGTGTGTCGCGGGGTGTCGCTGTGACGGGTCTCGTATGTGGTCACAATGTCATACGAATGGTGCAACTGTGCGACGTCTGTGCGACGGGTCTGCCGCGGCGCGCCTTCCAGCCGGGTCACATCGGCGGAAAACCCTGACGGTTGAGGGCGTTGCGCCTCATCCGGCATCTGCGTGAAACGGCAGGCAGGGCCAGTATACGCCCCGGCCAGGGCCCGGCGGATATCCTCGGGCGAACACTCCCGCGCCGGCGCGCTGCCGGATTGCGCAAATGCCGCCGGTGCCACCAGGAGCGCGGTCGCCAAAACCATGAAAACAGGGCGTAAAGCGTGTGCCATTCCGGCACAGTATCGCGGACGGTCAGGCTTGCGAAGCCCGTGCACCCGGCACGCGAAACCGGGGATAAGTGCACACCTGTCCGCACCCCCTCAGAAGTCGCTTAGAATGCCCTTCTTCTCCCAGTCGCCATAGCGGGTGGGTTCCGGCCCGTTGCGGCGTCCGCCGGTTTCCGGCGGCAGCTCGGCCTTCGCCTGCGCCTTGCGGCGTGCCTCGGCCTCTTCCAGCGCCCGCCGGGCGGCCGGGCTCAATGTCTTGCCGGGCGCCGCAGCAGCAGGGATTCCCGCCATGCCCGTCCCGTCTTGCCGTTCTTTCTGGGTCATCCCATTTATCTAGTCCGACAGGGGCCTGTCGCCAAGAATGGAAACTGCCACAACCATGACTGCCAACGGATTGAGAACCTTCCTCCTGCTCGCCGGCATGACCGCCCTCTTCATGGCGATCGGCTATGTGCTGGGCGGAGCCGCCGGCGCGATGATCGCCCTGGTCATTGCCGGGGGCATGAACCTGTTTGCCTGGTGGAACAGTGCCGACATGGTGCTGCGCATGCATGGCGCCCGCGAGATCGGTCCGGACGAACGCCATCCGCAATTGCGCCAGTATGCCGCCGATGTCGAACATCTCGCCCGGCGCGCGGGCCTGCCGGTGCCGCGCGTCTTCGTGATCGAGAGCGACCAGCCCAACGCCTTCGCCACCGGCCGCGACCCGAACCATGCCGCCGTCGCCGCGACGACCGGCCTTCTGGCCCGGCTCGACCGGGAAGAGGTGCAGGGCGTGATGGCGCACGAGCTCGCCCATGTGAAAAACCGCGACACGCTGACCATGACCGTCACCGCCACCCTGGCCGGTGCGATCGGCATGCTGGCGAATTTCGCGCTCTTCTTCGGCGGCAATAACCGCGCCGGCCTGATCGGCTCGATCGCGCTGATGATCTTTGCCCCCATGGCCGCCATGCTGGTGCAGAGCGCGATCAGCCGCGCCCGCGAATACGAGGCCGACCGGATCGGGGCCGAGATCATGGGCAAACCGATGGCGCTGGCCAGCGCGCTGGAAAAGATCGAGCGCACGGCCCGCCGCACCGTCAATGACAGCGCCGAGCGCAATCCGGCGACGGCCCACATGTTCATCATCAACCCGCTGAACGGCCAGCGGATGGACAATCTCTTCTCCACCCACCCGGATACCGCCAACCGGATCGCCCGGCTGCGCGAAATGGCCGGCGCCGCCGCTCCGGTCCAGTCCGGCCCCTGGGCCCCGCGCGGTCCATGGGGGTAAAGGCACCGGTTTTCTTCCCCACATCCGTGGGGAAGTGGGCCGCAGCGGAGCTGCGGGTCGAAGGGGTGCCGGCAAAGCCGGCGTATTCGCACCGGGCCCATATCGCCGCGCATCCGCGCGGCGCCCCTCCACCACGCCTGCGGCGCGGTCGCCCTCCCCACTCGCGTGGGGAGGAAGGCCAGCAACGCGCATTAGACGGGCGCGCCTGCGCGTGCTAGCTCCCGCGCCATGAAAGACGGATTGCCCCCGCGGCGCTGCGCCGCCCTGGCCTATGCCACCATCCTGCGCGACCGGCGCGCCCTGGAACCCGCGCTGGAACACACGCCCGGCTATCGCAAGATGAGCGACCGGGACCGTGCGTTTGCGCGCGCCATTCTGGCGACCACATTCCGCCGCCTCGGCCAGACCCGCAAAGTGCTCGACCACTTCCTCGCCAAGCCGCTCGAGGAAACCACCGAATATGCCGCCGCCCTGCTGGTCACCGGCGCGACCCAGCTTCTGTGGATGGACGGCCCGCCGCACGCCGTGGTGTCGACCACCGTCGCCCTGTGCCAGGACACGACCGAGACCTACGGGCTGAAGGGCGTCGTCAACGCCGTCCTGCGCAAGGTCAGCACGGAAGGACCGGACCTCGCCGCCCGTACCGCCCCGCGCGACAATCTTCCCGACTGGGTATCCCGCTCCTGGCGCAAGGCCTACGGCCCGGGCGCGCTGTCGCGCATCACCAATGTGCAGATGCAGCCGCCGCCGCTCGACATCACCGTGAAAGACCCCGTCGAGCGCGAACGCTGGGCCGGGGCGCTGGGCGCGGAAATCCTGCCGAACGGCACGCTGCGCCGCAGGGAGATCGGCGATATCACGCAATTGCCCGGCTTCCGCGAAGGGGCCTGGTGGGCCCAGGATGCCGCCGCCGCAATCCCGGCCACCCTGCTCGGCGTGAAGTCCGGCGACCACGTCGCCGACCTGTGTGCCGCCCCCGGCGGCAAGACGCTGCAGCTTGCTGCGCTGGGCGCCCGCGTCACGGCTGTCGATGACAATGAGGGCCGGCTGAAACGCCTGCGTGACAATCTCTCGCGCACCGGGCTGCGCGCCGCGGTCGCGGTCGAGGATGTCCGCCGCTTCCGGCCGAAAGGTCCGGCCGACGCGGTCCTGCTGGACGCGCCCTGCACGGCCACCGGCACGATGCGCCGCCATCCCGAAGCCGGCTGGATCAAGAAGCCGGGCGATGTCCAGCGCATGTCCAGGCTGCAGCTGGAGATGGCCGGTGCCGCCGCCCGCATGCTGCGTCCGGGCGGCTGGATGGTGATCTGTACCTGTTCGCTGCAGCCGGAAGAGGGCGAACAGCTTGCTGCCCGCCTGCTGGAAACCCGCAAGGACCTGAAGCCCGTCGCGATCCAGGACGGGGAAGTGCCCGGCCTGGCCGAAGCCATCACCCCGGAAGGCTGGCTGCGCCTGACCCCGGCCCTGTGGGCAGACCGCGGCGGAATGGACGGGTTTTTCGCGGCCCGGTTCGAAAAGAGCAGTTAGCCGGCCGTCTGCCGCAAGGGCCGGACCACCGGCCGTCTTGCGCCGGTCCGGCCCCCCTGTTATCGGACTTGCATGGGCGCTTCCACAATCATCTCGCCGTCGATCCTTTCGGCCGATTTCGCCAAGCTGGGCGAAGAGGTTCGTGCGATCGACGAAGCCGGGGCCGACTGGATCCATGTCGATGTCATGGACGGTCATTTCGTACCCAATCTGACGATCGGGCCGGGCGTCATCAAATCGCTGCGTCCGCATTCTGAAAAACCGTTCGACGTGCATCTGATGATCACGCCGGTCGACCCGTATATCGACGCCTTTGCCGAAGCCGGGGCCGACATGATCACGGCGCACCCGGAAGCCGGCCCGCACTTCCACCGCACGGTCCAGAAGATCCGCAGCACCGGCAGGAAGGCCGGCGCCGCACTCAACCCGTCGACCCCGGGCGAGACGCTGGATTATGTCCTCGACGAGCTCGACCTTGTGCTGGTGATGAGCGTAAATCCGGGCTTTGGCGGCCAGAGCTTCATCGACAGCCAGCTGCGCAAGATCGAGGGTCTGCGCCAGACGATCGACCGCCGCGGCCTGCCGACCCTGATCGAGGTGGATGGCGGGGTGAACCCGGACACGGCGAAAGCCTGCATCTCGGCCGGCGCCCACGCGCTGGTCGCCGGATCGGCGGTATTCCGCGGCGGGCCGGACGCCTATCGCGACAATATCGCAGCGCTTCGCGGCTGATCGCCATGGCTCGTGCGGTGCGTCTGTCCGATTATACCGCCGCCACCGTCATGGCACTGCGGCGCGAGGCGTCCTCGACGCTGCACGCCATCGGCCTGCCATCCGGGCTGAGCGATCTGGGCAGGCTGCCCGACGCGCTGAGCGTCCTGCCCGAAGATGTCTATGCCCCCAATCGCGAGCGCGGCAACGCGATCCTGAACGGCCGTTTCACCCTGGCCGGGGAAAGCCTGTCGACCGACGGTCCCGCCGCCGCCTGGCTGCAGCCGGCACCGACCCGCGCCTTCGCCCGCCGCCTGCACGCTTTCGGCTGGATGCGCGACTGCCTCGCCGCCGACGCCGATGACGGCCCGGATGCAGTGCGGCGCTATGTCGACAGCTGGATCGATAATTTTGGCCGCTGGAACAGTTTCGCCTGGTCGCACGATATCCTGTCGATGCGCCTGTTGAACTGGCTGCGTTGCGGCGATGCCCTGTTCAATGGCGACGAAGACAGCCGCAAGGCGCGCCAGGCCCGTTTCCGCTCGCTGCTGCGCCAGGCGCGCTATCTGCAGCGCTCGATCGCGATCGCGCCGGACGGCACGACCCGTCTGCAAAGCGCCGCCGCGCTCACCCTGACCGGTCTGTGCCTGCCCGGCCGCGACGCCCTGCAACGCGCCGGCTTCCAGGCGCTGGCCCGCGAGGTCCAGCGCCAGATCCTGCCCGATGGCGGTCATGTCACCCGCTCGCCGCGCGCCTGCGCGGAAGCCCTGATCGACCTCGTCACCGTACGCGAAGCGGCCCAGGCCGCCGGTGCAGACCTGCCACAGGAAGTGCGCCGCGCCATCGACCGGCTGGCGCCCATGGTCCGCTTCTTCCGCATGTCGGATGACGGGCTGGCCAGTTTCCATGGTGGCGGCGAAGGCGATCGCCACGCGCTCAAGGCCGCGCTCGACCACGACGACACCCGCGCACGCCCCTTCGGCTTTGCCCCCCATTCCGGCTATCACCGCGCCGAAGCCGGCGAAGCCACCGTGCTGCTCGATGTCGGCAACGCCCCCAAGGGGCCGCTGAGCACCGGCGCCCATGCCAGCGCGCTGGCTTTCGAGCTGTGCACGTCCGGTGGCCGCCTGGTGGTGAATTGCGGCTGGCATGACGACCAGCCTGCCAGCTGGCGCGAGGCCGTGCGCGCGACGGCGGCCCACTCCACCCTCATCCTCGACGAAACCTCCTCGGCCCGCCTTTTCCCGCCCGGCTGGAAGCGCGACCTTCTGGGGCCGCGCCTCGCCACAGCGCCGGCCTCGGTCTCGGCGCGTCGCAATGAGGAGGAGATGGGCATCTGGCTGGAGGGCATCCACGAAGGCTATCGCGAGGAATACGGCCTGTCGCATAGACGGCGGATTTTCCTGGCGGCCGATGGTGGCGATGTCCGCGGCGAGGATGCGCTGTTCCGGCCCGTCAATGATGGGGCGCCGGACGATGTCGATGTGCGCTGGCGCTTTGCGATCCGCTTTCACCTGCACCCCGATGTCCGCGCCTCCCTGTCGCGTGATTCCATGAGCGCGCTTCTGGTCCAGCCCAATGGCGATGGCTGGCGGTTCCGCACCGATGGCGGCCCGATCCGGCTGGAGCGTTCTGTGTATCTGGCTGCGGGCGCACCTCCACAACGCGCCACACAGATTGTAGTACAGGGAGAAGCAGAACCCTTTGGTGCCGGGGACCGGCCGCCCAATCGCGTTCGCTGGGCTTTTCAGCGTCTCGGCCAGGTCGGCGGCGCAGAAGGGGAAACCGGATGAGCACACCGCGTCCTCAGGACGGACGCCGCCGGCGAGCGCGTCAGACCATTTCAGGCAATCTGGCCGCCACGCGCAACCAGTTGTCGATGGTGGCGGTTGCGCTGTTCGATCTCGCCGCCGGCGCCTTCTCGATGTGGGCGGCGGTCCTGCTGCGCTACCGGTTCGAACCGGACGGTCCGCCCGAACAGGTCATGCTGCAATCGGTGACGGTGTTCGCACTGGCCTGTGCCATCGTCTTCCCGCTGGAAGGCCTGCATCGCGGCCTGTGGCGCTATACCGCCCTGAACGATGCCGCCCGCATCGTCCGTGCGGTCCTGGTGGCCAATCTGGTCTTCCTGCCGATGCTGTTCCTGATCAACCGGCTGGACGGCTTTCCGCGGACGGCGATCCTGATCGACATCCCGATCCTGATCGGCCTCCTGCTGGCGCCGCGCTTCCTGCTGGCCGCCTTTCGCACCCAGGGCCTGCGCGGCGTGCTGCAGGTGGAAGACCGCTCCAAGCCCGCCGCGATCCTGGTCGGCTCGGAAGCCGATCTGGATGAGGCCCTGCGCGACATTGTCCGGCGCAACGGATCTGCACCCTTCCGGCCGAAGGGCCTGATCGAACCGGGCTCGCAGCTGACCGGTCACGCCATTCGCGGCGTGCCTGTGCTGGGCGGTCTGCATGCGCTGACCCCGGCGCTGAACCGGCTGGCCCAGGCCGAAACCCTGGCGCCGCGCCTGGTACTCGCCGGCACGAATACCGATGTGGAAGTGGTCAACGAGCTGATCCGCGTGGCTGCCCACACCGGGGCCAAACTGTCCCGCGCCCGTCCGTCCGAAGGCCCGGGCGCCTTCTCGCCGGTGGAAGCGGCCGACCTGCTGAACCGTCCGCCGCGGCCGCCGAACCTGGAACCCGCCCGGCCGCTGATCGAAGGCCGCCGCGTGATGATCACCGGGGCCGGCGGCACGATCGGCTCGCAGCTGGCGCGGCTGGCGGCAACGCTCAATCCGGAAAAGCTGATCTTCTTCGACGCGTCCGAGGCCAATCTCTACGAGATCGACCTCGAATTCGCCCGCCGCCGGCCGCACATGCAATGGCGCGCCATGCTGGGCGATATCCGCGACACCCAGCGTCTGGAAACCGCCTTCGCCGAAGAACGCCCGGATGTGGTTCTGCACGCCGCTGCGCTGAAACACGTGCCGATGAGCGAGCTCAATCCCGGCGAGGCGGTGCGCACGAATGTCATCGGCACGGTCAACACGATCGAGATGGCCAAACGCTACGGTGCCCGCATCGTCGCCCTGATCTCGACCGACAAGGCCGTCGATCCGGGCAATGTCATGGGCGCGACCAAGCGCGCCGCGGAACTCTATGCCCGCTCGGCCGCTGCCGACGGCTCGGAGACCCGCATCTGCGTCGTGCGCTTCGGCAATGTGCTCGGCTCGACCGGCTCGGTCGTGCCGTTGTTCGAGCGCCAGATCGAGGCCGGGGACCCGGTTACCGTGACCGATCCGGATGCGACCCGCTATTTCATGACCGTCGAGGAGGCCTCGGGCCTCGTGCTCGATGCGGCCGCCCAGACCGCTTTCGATGCCGACCTCAATGGCGCCCTGTACGTGCTGGACATGGGTGAGCCGGTCTCGATCCTGCGCCTGGCGCGGCAGCTCCTGCGCCTGCGCGGCCGCGACCCGGACGCGCCCGGTGCGATCTCGATTGTCGGCCTGCGGCCCGGCGAAAAACGCCACGAAAACCTTGTCTACGCCTTTGAGCGCCGCGAACCGACCGCCATTGACGGCGTCTGGTCGATCACCGGTCCGGTTCTCGACACCGAAGCGGTTGCGGCCGAACTGGAATGCCTGCTCGATGCGGCCCGCAGCGGTGACGCCGCAGCCGTTTCCGAAGCCTTGGGCGCGCTGTGCGCCCTGCGGCCTGCCACGGCCGCGGATTGACTTGCTGCGCCGTGATGGATACCTCGCCGCGCACATCCGGATGGTTACAACGGAGCCCCAGCCATGTCCGACCTTGATCTTGCGCCTCTGCGCCGCGCCCTGATTTCCGTGTCCGACAAGACGGGACTGGTCGAGCGCGCCCGCCAGCTCGTCGATGCCGGCGTGGAGATCCTGTCCACCGGCGGTACGCTGCGCGCCCTCAACGAAGCCGGTATCGCGGCCCGCGACGTGTCCGAGGTGACCGAATTCCCAGAAATGATGGACGGCCGCCTCAAGACGCTGCACCCGCGCGTGCATGGCGGCCTGCTCGGCCGGCGTGACAATGGCGAGGACCGGTCTGCCATGGCCGATCACGGCATCCCGAATATCGACCTGCTCTACGTCAATCTCTACCCGTTCGAGGAGACGGTTGCGAAAGGCGCCGAAGAGGCCGACTGCGTCGAGAATATCGATATCGGCGGTCCGGCCATGCTGCGCGCCGCCGCCAAGAACCATGCCTGGGTGAGCGTGTGCACCGACGGCGAGGATGTCGATGCCGTGCTCGCCGCGATGGAGGCTCATGAGGGCCACACGCCGCTCGCGCTGCGCAAGCGCCTGGCCGCCAAGACCTATGCGCGCACAGCCGCCTATGACGCCGCGATCTCGAACTGGTTTGCCGACACGCTGGAAGACGCCAGCCCGGCCTGGCGTGCCTTTGGTGGCAAGCTCGCCCAGCCGCTGCGCTATGGCGAGAACCCGCACCAGAGTGCCGCCTTCTACGCCACGCCGGAAAACCGGCCGGGCATTGCCACGGCCCGCCAGGTTCAGGGCAAGGCGCTGAGCTTCAACAATCTGGCCGACGCCGACGCCGCCTTCGAGCTGGCCGGTGAGTTCGATCCGGCCGACAAGGCGGCCGTGGTGATCGTCAAGCACGCCAATCCCTGCGGTGTGGCCACGCACGACGATCTCGCCGTCGCCTATGAGAAGGCCTTCGCGGCCGACCCGATTTCCGCGTTCGGCGGCATCGTTGCCATGAACCGCAAGCTGGACGCCGACACGGCCGGCGAGCTGGTGAAGATCTTCACCGAAGTGGTGATCGCTCCGGACGCTGACGAAGACGCGCTGTCGGTGCTGTCCGGCAAGTCGAACCTGCGGGTCCTGCTGACCGGCGGCCTGCCCGACGCGAAACAGTCCGGCTGGCTGACCAAGACCGTGGCCGGCGGTCTCCTGGTCCAGGAACGCGATACCGCGATGATCTCGGTCAAGGATCTCAGGACCGTGACCCAGCGCGAACCCACCGAAGCCGAGCTGGCCGACCTGATGTTCGCCTGGAAAGTGGTCAAGCACGTCAAGTCGAACGCCATCGTCTATGCCCGCAACCTGTCCACGGCCGGTATCGGCATGGGCCAGACCAGCCGTCTGGAAGCGGCCCGCCTGGCGGTTCGCAAGGCCGAGGCAACCGCGCAGGAAAACGGCTGGGACGAGCCGCGCACCCAGGGCTCGGTCTGTGCATCCGACGCCTTCTTCCCTTTCGCCGACGGCCTGCACGCTGCCGCCGAGGCTGGCGCCACCGCCGTGATCCAGCCGGGCGGCTCGATCCGCGACGAGGAAGTCATCGCGGCGGCCGACGAGGCCGGCATCGCGATGGTGTTCACGGGCATGCGCCACTTCCGTCACTAGGGCGGGGCGTGCCGCGTCACTGCGCGTGAATCCCTTTTTCATTGACCCTGGCCGGCCCCGCCCGCCAGGGTCTTTTCATGTCGGGAAACACGATCCTGCGCGGCGGACTGGCCACGCTCATCCTTCTGCTCTCGGGGCTGGGCGGCTGCGCCATCGGGCAGGCAACCGGAATCACCACGCCCCGGCGCGATATCGCTGAACAGGTGGCCCTGCTCAGGCCGCACGCCACCATCGGGATACCCGCGGATGCCGCCGCGCCGGTTCCTGCGGCGATCCTGCTGCATGGTTGCGGGGGATTGCGCCAGGTCCAGCCGGACTATGCCGCCGCCCTTCTCGAGGCCGGCTATGGGGTGATCACGGTGGATTCCAACAGCGCCCGCGGCATCGGCCGGTTTGCCGCGATGAGCCAGGTGTGCACCGCGCTGCGTCTGTGGGGCCGGGAACGGGCTGCGGATATCGAGGCGGCATTGGTGCTGGCCCGCGAGGACCCGCGCATCGACGAAACCCGCCTCGCCCTGATCGGCTGGAGCCATGGCGGCTGGACCGTGCTGGATGCGCTGGACTATGCAGGCGAGGATCGCGCGCCACCCAGCCTCACAGCCTTGGAGACGCCGCCGCTGGCCGGTGTCCGCTCGGCTATCCTGCTCTATCCCTATTGCGGATTTCCGGTACGGGCCGACGGCCGGAGCTTTCCGTCAGACATTGCCGTCCATGCCATTCTGGCCGGCCGCGACATGGTCGCGCCCACAGGCGACTGCGTGAGGCTGTTCGAGCGTGCGGACACGGCCGGTCATCCGGTCGATCACGTCACCTGGCCCGGCGTGACCCATGCCTTCGACGAACCGGCGGCACCGCCGGATCCGCGGATGGAATACGATGCGGACGCGGCAGCCCGTGCGCGCGCCCGCATTATCGGCATTCTCGACAGTACCCTGCGCGATCAGGGCTGAGCGACAGCCGCCATCTCGCCGATCTGGGTCGAGGCAATCGCCAGCTTGGACAGGGTCCAGGTGCCGGACTCGTCCAGCTGCCGCTGCACCGAGTCGACCCGGCCGGCCTCTTCCTCATTGACCGTATTCCAGGCCTCGACAACCGCATCGGCCCAGTCGCGGGACGGATTCTCGATACCCGCTTCCAGCGACCCGCCGGCCTGGCGCGCGAAGCGCATCATCGATGCCGTCACCGCCTGCTGGTTGGCGTAGAAGTCTTCCATCAGACGACGGACCGCCAGACGATCCCAGTGCAGGTCGGACGAGACCTCCTGGCCGAGACCGCGCAGGCGATCAAACCGGAAACGCGCGCCCGCCGCGTGGTAGATGTAGGCGGTCGAGGCAAGCGGCCAGTCGAAATCATTGGCCATATCGATCACGTCCGTCGACGAGGTCAGCGGCCGCAATTCGGCAACCGACTGGGCCAGATCGGCCGGAGCGCCGGCCTTGACGAAAGCCGACTTGCGCTTCTTCACACCGGCGCGTTCATGCTCGGAAATGATCTCGTGCACCATGGAGCGCAATTCCTGCACGCCCGGCCGGTAGGAGGCAATCACGTCGGTGATCGAGCTGGCATTGGCCGTGGCTTCGTTGCGGCCGCGGCGTACGAGCCAGTACGTCTGGCGGCGCAGGAGGCGGATGATTTCCTCGTGCAGCTTGATCTGGACGTCGGCCGGAGCCTCATTGTCCAGCGCATTGATCGCCGCCGTCAGTTCTGCGAAGCCGAAGATACCCCGGCCGGCCTCGAAACCGCGGGCAATCGCGGGCACGGTCGCCGTGGTCGAATCGATCGCGCGGTGGATGAAGGTCGGACCGCCCAGATTGATCATCTCGTTGGCCAGCACCGTCGACACGATTTCGCGCTTCAGACGGTGCCCGTCCATCGCGGCGGAGAATTTGTGGACACCCTCCGGGAAGTAGTTGGTCAGCATGTCCCGGAAGTGCGGATCGTCCGGCACGTCGGAGGCAACCAGCTGATCGAACAGGGTGATCTTGGCATAGGAGTTCAGCACCGCCAGCTCGGACCGGGTCAGGCCCTGGCCGCGGCCCTTGAGCGCGCGCATGCCTTCGGAAGAGGGCAGGCCCTCGACGTCGCGGTCCAGCCGCCCCTGCTTCTCGAGCGACAGCATGAAACGCTCATGCGCATCCAGATCGGCCTCGGCGGTATGCTCGGCCATGGAAAGGGCCAGCGTCTGGTCGTAATTGTGGCGCAGCACGTGTTCGGCGACATCGTCGGTCATCGATTCCAGCAGCGTGTCGCGGTCTTCCCGGCTCATCTCGCCATTGCGGACCATCGGACGCAGCAGGATCTTGATGTTGACCTCGTGGTCGGAACTGTCGACGCCGGCCGAGTTGTCGACGAAGTCGGCATTGGCCCGGCCGCCAAGACGGCCGTATTCGATCCGTGCCGCCTGGGTGAAGCCCAGATTGGCGCCCTCGCCGATGACCTTTGCCTGCACCTGGTCGGCATTGACCCGCAGACCGTCATTGGTCTTGTCGCCGACTTCCCAGTGCTGCTCGTGCGTCGCCTTGGCATAAGTGCCGATACCGCCGAACCACAGGAGTTCCACTTCGGCCTTCAACAGGGCGTGGATCAGCTCGGTCGGGCTGACCGCATCCTTCGTCAGGCCGGTCAGCGCCTTGATCTCGTCGGTCAGCCTGATCGACTTCTCGCCCCGCGAGAAAACGCCGCCGCCCTTTGAAATCAGCGAGGTGTCATAGTCCTGCCAGGACGAGCGTGGCAGGTCGAACAGACGCTTGCGCTCATTCCACATCGTCTCCGGATCGCCCGGATCGGGATCGATGAAGATGTCGCGGTGGTCGAAGGCCGCCACGAGACGGATCTGTTTCGACAGCAGCATGCCATTGCCGAACACATCGCCGGACATGTCGCCCACGCCGATCACGGTGAAGGGTTCGGACTGGATGTCCTTGCCCATCTCGCGGAAGTGGCGTTTGACGGATTCCCAGGCGCCGCGTGCCGTGATGCCCATCTTCTTGTGGTCGTAGCCGGCCGAGCCGCCGGATGCGAAGGCGTCGCCGAGCCAGAAATCGAACTCGTCGGTCGCCAGCCCGTTGGCCGTGTCCGAGAAGGTCGCGGTGCCCTTGTCGGCGGCAACGACGAGATAGGGATCCTCATCATCCCAGCACAGCGTTGCGTCGGGATGTCTCACCACGTCATCGACAATATTGTCGGTAATGTCGAGCAGGCCGCGGATGAAGGTCTTGTAGGCCTCGCGTCCGGCTTCGAAAATCTCGTCGCGGCTGCCATTGCGCGGCAGGGCCTTGGGATAGAATCCGCCCTTCGAGCCGACCGGCACGATGACGGCATTCTTCACCTGCTGGGCCTTCACCAGACCCAGGACCTCGGTGCGGAAATCGTCGCGCCGGTCCGACCAGCGCAGGCCGCCGCGGGCGACCGGGCCGAAGCGGATGTGCACGCCCTCGACATCTGGTGCCCAGACGAAGATTTCGCGATAGGGCTTGGGCAGCGGCAGCTCTTCGAGCAGTTCACTGGCGATCTTGATCGAGATCCGCGCCTTGGGCTGACCGTCGGCGCCGAGCTGGTAGAAATTGGTCCGCAGCGTGGCGCGGATCAGATGGAAGATCCGGCGCAGGGCCCGGTCGTGGTCGAGGCTCTTGACGCCGTCCAGCGCCTTGCCGATCCGCTCCTCGACATCCCAGACAGCGTCGGAACGCGTCTTGCGGTCGTCGGTGAAGGCAGGATCGAACTTGACGCGGGCCAGTTCCAGCAGGCCGCGGGCAATGTCCGGATAGGCGGCCAGCGCCTCTTCCTGGATGGCCTGGGAGGGGTCGAGCCCGGTTTGCTGGCGGTAGCGCGCGCAGGTGCGCAGGAAAGCCGCCTCGCGCCAGCTCACGCCGATCTCGACGATCAGGCGGTTGAAACCGTCATCCTCGGCGCGGCGGTCAGCCATCGCCAGAAGCGCATCCTCGAGCACCGGCGCCAGCGCCTTGACGTCCTGGCCCTTCAGCGCATCGGACTTCATCTCGAAGTCGTGCACATAGGCGCGGTCGACGCCCTGGCCATCGCTGGCGCGGCGATCCACCGGGAAACCGGTCTCCTGCACCACGTAGAGGCCGAGATTCTCCAGAACCGGCATCACCCGGGACAGCGAAACCGGCTTGCCGACGCGGTAGATCTTCAGCCGCAGCTCATTGTCCGGATCATTGGCTTCGCGATAGACACGCACCGCGACCTGGTTGGGCGAATCCAGCCCTTCCAGCTTGATCACGTCGGCGAGGGCATCTTCCGGATCGTAGAGCTCGCGATAGCCGGCCTTGAACGCGTCCTGATAGGACGGCATGCGCAGGCGGATATCCTCGGGCGCATTGCGGCGCACATGGGTTTCCAGATCGTCTTCCCAGGTGCGGGCCAGACGGGCAACACGGCGTTCCAGCTCGCCGACTTCCGGCTCCGGGTGATCGAAGGGATTGAGCCCGATAATGTAGTGCACCCGGGCCAGCGAACCGTCGCCGAACTGCGGATAGAAGGCCGAGAGGCGGCCACCGAACGCGTCGCGGATCAGCTCGCCCGCCTGCTCGCGGACTTTCGAGGAATAGCGCTCGCGCGGCACGAAGAGCAGCGCCGACACGAAGCGGTCGAACTGGTCGCGGCGGATGAACAACTTGGTGCGCGGCCGGTCATGCAGGTGCAGAATGCCGAGGCAGATTTCCAGCAGATCGTTCTCGTCGGTCTGGAACAGCTCGTCGCGCGGGAAATTCTCGACCGTATTGCGCAGCTTCTTGGCGCTGTGCGTACCGGGCGTCTTGCCGGCACGCTCGAGCACGCGGCGCACCTTGCGGCGGATCAGCGGCACCTGGGCGGCGGACTGGTCGTAGGCCTCGGCGGTGAACAGGCCGACAAAGCGCATCTCGCCGATCACAGCGCCGTCCTCGCGGTAACGCTTGACACCGATATAATCCATGTAGACGCGGCGATGGACGCGCGACTTCATATTGGCCTTGGCGACAATGATCGGGCTGGGCTCGCGCAGGAAGGTCTCGATGGCCGGCGTCAGAACAGCAGGTTCGGACCCTTTGCGCAGGACATGGCGATCGGGATCGCGCAGCACGCCGCGGCCGGTCTCCGGACGTACGCGCGGATGACGCTGGGCCATGCCGCCGTTTTCGTCGACCTCGAAGTCATAGATGCGGCAGCCCAGGAAGGCGAAATGATCGTCGCGCAGCCAGCGCAGGAACTCGCAGGCCTCCGTGAGCTCTTCCGGCGAGGCATTCGTGGTCGCCTGGGCGAGATGGGCAATGGCCTCGTCCATCTGGGCGCGCATGTCGGCCCAGTCCTCGACCGTCACGCGGACATCGTCGAGGGTCGCGGTGACCCCTTCGATCAGCGTGCGGCGGGACAGATCGTCCAGCGGCGGCAGATGGACCTGAATCATCGACTCGGCGAGACAGCGCCCGCCCTGATCGACCCGCGCGCCGTCATTGTCGCGGCGCACCTGAACGATCGGGTGGAACATGGCCAGGATGTCGTAACCCTGGGCGCCGATTTCGCCCATCACGCTGTCGACGATAAAGGGCCGGTCGCGGCCGATGATCTCCAGCACGTCGCGCGGCAGCTCGCTGCCGTCGTCCCGGGTGGCCGTGCGCATCCGGACGAGGATCTCCTCACCATTGCGCTGTTCGCCATAGTGCCAGAAATCGACGCACATGGATGCCAGATCGGCGGCCGCGACCTGTTCCAGGTCTTCGGCCAGGGCATCGTCGTAGATCTGCGAAAAGAAGGACGTGCCCGTCTCTCCGCACTCGCTGCCATAGCGATCCTGCCAGCGCGAATGCGCGGCCTCCATGAATTCGTCACGGGTGTACGCGTGCGCGACTCCGACGACCGCCCCCATGTGGCGCTCCCTGTGGTCTGTTGTGGTTCTTGAGGCGAGCCTAGCCCTGTTTTCCCCGCACGCAAGCCATGTACGCCGTTGAAAACGCAAACAAGCCATTCTTTTTGGCAGGAGCGGAGATTTTTGGGGAAGCGGGGCCATGCCGGCCCGGATTTCACGCCGCAAGCAGCGACGGTACCGCTTGTGACGATAGCGGCACCGCCGGGTAGGGACAGGGAACCCGGCGGTGCCTGGCAGACCTCATCGGCAGGCTGGGGGGACGCTCGTTTGAGGCCTGATCGTCTGGAGCGGCCATCATCCTGCCCGCTCGAGGGGAGGAGAACAGGGCAGGGCGGCCACTCGTTACTCATGTAGGAAGGCGGGGACTGAATCCAAGACCGTCAATGCCGAAAATTGCCGGCCCGGACACAGCCGTTTCCACCGCGTTCGGGAAACGATATGGCGTGCGACAGTCTCCGCGCCAAGGGCACGGCCCGTCACACTCTCGTGAGCCCGTCGGCCCGCTCCGGAGAGCGGGTTCAGCCTGCCGTTTCTGCCAGGCGTGGCCACTGCCGGTCGATGGCCTCGAGGCTGAGTGACGGCGCCAGACGGCCTGCCAGGTCGAAGGCCAGGGCCCGGGTTTCCGCGACATCGCGCGGCGCAACGGCGAGCGCCCCCACGGCTTCAGGCACCAGGGTCAGCGGAATGTCCCGGGTCTGGGCGTCGAACAGCGTCGCCAGGATCGAAAAGGGCGCGGAAAATCCGACCAGAAGACAGTCCCGGCCGGTATTGCGCGCCATGAACTGGTGAAAATAGCTGTCCGAGAACGCCGACAGGCCCCGCCGCACGAAAACAGGTTCCCGCGTCAGGGGTCGCAGGGCAGGCACCGGTGTGCGGTCCGCGCGTGCGCCGTCTGTGATGGCGTGCTGGCAATGGCAGATCGACCAGCCATCGGCCCGGGCCCGGCGCAGCAGCGCCTCGATCCGGGTCATGGCTGCATGATTGTCCGCATCGATCCGGCCATCCGGCCCCTCGACCCGGTCACGCTGGCAATCGAGCAGGATCAGCGCCGGGTTATGGGCGTTCGTCATGCCGCTTCCTCCTTCGATTTCTTCTTGTCTTTCCTGGCCTGTTCCTTTTCGGCCTCGAGCCGTTCGAGCGACAGGTCGAACGGGCCGGGGCGGTCCCACTCGCCATCGGGGCGGATCAGGACCATCGGATCCGTATCCGCCGTGATCGCATTGGCCGGCGGGATCAGCTCGCGCTCGATCTCGACATAGGCGTAGTCCGAGAAATAGAACTCCGGCCGGTCCGGTCGAACGCGAAAGCCATGCGTCCGCCAGTATTTCACCCGGTTGAGCTGGGCATGTCCGATGACGCGGCGATAGCCGCGGCGGGCGCTGTAGCGCAGGGCTTCCTGCATCAGCACCCGCATCACGCCGTCGCGCCGGTATTGCTGCAGCACGGCCGCACGCTCCACCTTCGCGAAGTCGGCGAACCAGCGCAGGCGCAGCACGCCGACAGGCTCGCGCCCTTTCCAGGCAATCAGGTGCGAGGCCGCCACCAGGTCGTTGCCGTCATACTCTTCGGCATAGGGCGCTTCCTGCTCGCCCAGATAGATGACACCGCGCAAGGTCATCGCCATGACCACCTGGTCGAGCGTGCGGGCCACCGTCACGTCAATCACTGTCCCGTCCGTCGCATCCGTCATCGCGGCGCCTCCCAGTCCCCAAGAATACTGTGCCGCAGCAGCATGGCGCCGAGCTTGTCGGGAAAGCCGGTGCTGCCATAGAGCGGATTGACCCCGTCCGGCCGCGCGCATTCCTCGAAGCCCAGCCGGCGCATCAGCGCCTGCCCCTCCGTGGTGCGCGCCCGGGCATAGACGCGGACATCCGAATAGAAGCCGCGCCACCCGACCAGAAGCGCCCGCAGGGCCGCTGCCTGGGCATGCGGCGTGCGGCCGGCCAGCCCCCAGGACAGCAGAGCCGCGGCCTTCTCGTCGAGCCCGCACACCCAGTCGCGCCTGGCATTGGCAAAGCCGAACTCTCCGGCCAGCAACGCAGACACGCCTTCTTCACTCAGCGGAATAGACGCGACGAATCCGTCAGGGGTGCCATTCCAAACGCGCATATGAAGAGATCTCTGCGTCCAGCCCTGCACACGTGCGATATCCTCGGCGCTCGCAATCTCGCCCTCTATGAGCGCGTCTGCAAGTGCATGAAATTCGCCGATCCTGTCGAGCGTGACAGGCTCGAAATCCATTGATGCAAAAGCCTGATCCAGCCGGTCCAGGGGAAATTGAAACCCGCTTCGGGTTTGGCTAGTGTGGGTTGCTTGAGTCACCGTCGCGCTCCTCATGCCAACACGGTTACCCAATGGTTAACATCCCGCCTTGATGGCGACTTCTGCAAAGTTGGAATAGTGGACAGTCAGCAAACAGATACCCTTCTCCGGCGAACCCTGTTCGACTGGGACGATCTGCAGATTTTCCACGCCGTGGCGACGACGGGATCGATGAGCGCGGCCGCCACAGCACTCGGTTGCCAGCAATCCACCATCTCCAAGCGCATGCGCCAGCTGGAAAGCCGGCTTGGAAGCCAGCTGATCGAACGGCATGCCGGCGGGATCATGCTCACACCCGCGGGTGAAAACGCCTTCGACTATGTGCTGACCATGCAGCGCTCGGCACACCAGCTGGAAACCCGGATCGCCGGCCGCGACCGCGCAATGGAAGGCGAGGTCACGCTGCGCGCTCCGGACGGGCTGTCCAGTTTCTGGCTCGCAAGACACGTGCCGGAATTCCAGCGGACCCACCCGGCAATCGGCCTCAAACTGCTCGGCGAACACTCGGCTGCAATGGGGGAGAACGCGTCGTCTATCGCCGTCACCTTCGTGCCGGAAAAGACCATGGACACGCAGGCCGAGCTTCTCGCCACCCTGCACTATATGCCTGTAGCGTCACGGGAATTTATTGAAACCTATGGTGCACCCCGGTCCCTTGTCGATGTCATGAACCTGAGGTTCGCGACGCTGGAACAGTATGACCGCTCGCTCTCGTTGTGGGGCGAAAAAGCCGAGGCCGCAGATACTCTTATTAAATATTCCTTCCGCACCGACCTCAGTTCGGTGTTATTTGAAGTGGTACGCCATGGCGGCGGTATCGCCATGGCACCGACCTATCTTGCCGCCCTTTATGCCGATGAATTGGTAGTACTGGACTACGACTTTCATCAGGACATCAAGGTTTGGCTCAAATATATGCCCGGAAGTCAGGGGATTGGCAGAATAAAGTGTGTTGGCGACTGGATCACCGGCATATTCAATCGTAGAAACAATCCTTGGTTTCGCGAAGAGTTCTGTCATCCGCGAGAATTCTGCGGCATAGACGTCATTAGACCACAACCGTGAGGATGCCATGAGTGCCAGGGGCCCAACGAGTATTGACCAGCATGTCGGAGCGCGTCTGCGTCTGCGCAGAAGCCTGATGGAAATGAGCCAGTCCGAGCTGGGCGAAAAGCTGGGTGTCACCTTCCAGCAGGTCCAGAAGTACGAGCGCGGCACCAACCGTATCGGCGCCAGCCGGCTTTTCCATGTCGCCAAGGTCATGGAAGTCCCGGTGTCCTACTTCTTCGAAGGCCTCGAGGAAGACGGCTCCTCCGAGCTGAAGGGTCCCGAATCCGACACGCTGTACGATTTCATCGCCAGCCCCGACGGCCTCGCCCTGGCCCAGGCCTTTGCCGGCATCAAGGACCAGACGGTCCGCCGCCGCGTCATCGACCTGCTGCGCTCGCTGGCAGACTAGAACGCAGACAGATCCTGCAGAGAAAGGGCCCGGCGAAATCGCCGGGCCCTTTTTCGTGTGCGCCACCCATGCCTAGACTGCCGGCGGGTTCAGCCGTGCAAAACCGTCCTGCCGTTCATAGGGCGCATGCGGATAGGGCGCCGGCACACGACTGACGGCGTCCAGCCTTTCCATATGACCGTCGCTCAATGACCAGCCGACCGCGCCGAGGTTGTCGACGAGTTGCGCCTCGTTCCGCGCCCCAAGGATGACCGACGAGACCCCCGGGCGGCGCGTCAGCCAGTTGATGGCAATCTGCGGCACACTCTTTCCGGTTTCCCCGGCGATCGCCTGGAGCACATCGACAATATCGTAGAGCCTTTCATCGTCCACCGGAGGGCCGAAACCCGCAGTCTCATGCAGGCGGCTACCCTCCGGAAGCGGACGGTCACGGGCGATTTTCCCGGTAAGACGGCCCCAGCCGAGCGGACTCCACACCATCGCGCCGAGCCCCTGGTCCAGCCCCAGGGGCATGAGGTCCCACTCGAAGTCACGGCCAATCAGGGAGTAGTAGACCTGGTGTGCGACATAGCGTGGCCAGCCCTGCCGGTCGGCCACGGCGAGCGACTTCATCACCTGCCACCCCGGGAAGTTCGAAACGCCGACATAGCGCAGCTTGCCGGCTCTCACGAGAATATCCAGCGTGTACAGGACTTCTTCCACCGGCGTGAACGCATCGAAGGCATGAAGCTGGAAGATGTCGATCCTGTCGGTCTTCAGCCGACGCAGCGCGGCTTCGACGCAGTCGATCAGACGCTGACGGGACGAACCGGCCGTATTGGGGCCTTCGCCCATCGGCAAGGTCGCCTTGGTCGAGATCAGCACGTCGTCGCGACGCCCCTTCAGCGCCGCACCGAGGATGCTCTCGGAGGCCCCGTCAGAGTAGACGTCGGCCGTGTCGAACAGATTCACGCCCGCCTCAAGGCACAGATCGATCAGCCGGATCGCCTCGGTCTCGCCGGTCCGGCCCCAGTTGGAGAAGAGCGGACCGGTGCCGCCGAACGTCCCGGCTCCGAAACTGAGAACGGGAACCTGCAGGCCGGAACGGCCCAGATAACGGTATTCCATCTTGGAAACTCCTGTCAGTGAAAGAGGTCAGCCCGCCCGCACGGGACACGGCCGGTTCCGGCCGGCCCGCAGTGCCGCCAGGGCCAGCAAGAGACCCAGCAGCGGCAAGGCAGATGCGAGAAGCGGCAGGGCTCGCAGCGGCATGCCGCTGTCGAGAGCCAGGCCTGCCAGGCCGGCGCCCAGCGCATTGCCCAGATTGAAGGCTGCGATATTGAAGCTTGAAGCGAGGCTCTGGCTTGCGCCCTGCGCCCTTTGCATCACCCACAGCTGCAACGGCGGAACCGTGGCAAATCCGGAAACACCCAGCAGGGCTATCGCCACGACCGCACCCGTCTGGCTCGCAAGCAGGACACTCATCGATGCCAGAACCGCGCAAAGCGCGAGGATCGTCCCGACGAGCGCCGGTACCAGCGCCCGGTCCGCCAGACGTCCGCCAAGCAGATTGCCCGCAATCAGCCCGCCGCCAAGCACCAGGAGAAGAGGCGAGAGTGCCGGTTCTGCAAAACCGGCAACCCGGGTCAGCAGCGGGGCGATATAGGTGAAAACCGCAAAGACCCCGCTGAAACCCAGCGTCGTGGTCGCGAAGCCCAGCAACACGGCCGGCCGCGCCATGGCAGCGAAGTCCGCTCGCCAGTCCCCGTCGCGCTCGGGTGCCGGGGCATGGGGCACGAAGCGGGCAATGACGGCAATTGCGAACAGCCCGACGATAGAGACCGCCCAGAAAGTCGCCCGCCAGCCCAGCTGCTGACCCAGCCATGTTCCCAGCGGAACTCCGAGAATATTCGCAAGGGTGAGGCCGGTGAACATGATTGCGATGGCCGATGCCTGACGGTCTTTCGCGACGAGGCCGGCCGCTACGACGGAGCCGACCCCGAAGAATGTGCCGTGCGCGAAAGCGGTCAGGACCCGCGCCGCCATCAGCAGGCCGTAGTCCGGCGCGATGGCACAGGCTGCATTGCCGATGGTGAAGATCGCCATCAGGGCCAGAAGGACCGATTTGCGTGACAGGCCCGCCGTGAGTGCGGTCAGGAGGGGCGCCCCGGCGACCACGCCCAGCGCGTAGCCGGAAATCAACAGTCCGGCAGCAGAAAGGCTGACGCCCAGATCGGTGCTGACCTCCAGCAGCAGACCCATGATGACAAATTCGGTAACGCCGATGCCGAAGGCACCGACCATGAGAGCGTAGAGCGCGCGGGGCATGAATGAGGATCCTCGTCGATCCGGTTTCTGGTGCGGCTCTAGATGGCGCCTCCCGGCAGGTTGAATTAGACTTGGACAAAGAAACTCATATATGAACTGAATTCACATGACACAGCGCGAGATCAACCGCGTCGCCGAGATGGAAGTCTTCGTCACGGTGGTGGAACAGAATGGCCTTTCGGCCGCCGCGCGCGAGCGGCGCATGACGCCATCCGCGGTCAGCAAGCTGGTCTCGCGCCTGGAAGCCCGCCTCGGCACGCAATTGCTGGCGCGATCGACCCGGCGGCTGCGCCTTACTCCGGAAGGCGATCTGTTCTACCAGCATGCGCGCCGCATCCTCGCCGACATAGACGAAGCCGAACGCACCGTGGCGTCCGGAGAGGAGGCAACGGGGCGTGTCCGGCTCAATACCAGCGCGTCCTTCAACACACACATTCTGGCGCCCGTCTTGCCGGACTTTCTCGCCCGCCACCCACGGGTCGGCGTCGATCTCGCGCTCACCGACCATGTTGTCGACCTGATGGAGGCGCGTGCCGATATCGCCGTCCGCGCCGGCCCTCTGAAGTCGTCCAACCTGATCGCGCGCAAACTGGGTACAAGCCGCAACCGGATCGTTGCAGCACCCGCCTATATCGAGCGTCACGGACAGCCGGAAACGCCAGCCGATCTGGGCCGCCATACCCGCCTCGGCTTCTGCTATGAACGTGCCGTTTCAGCCTGGCCTTTTCGCGTAGATGGCGTCGAACGCCGCTATCCGCCGGACGGGCGCATACTGGCCAGCGACGGGGAGAGCCTGCGCGCCCTCGCTCTCGGTGGCGCCGGCCTTGCCAGGCTTGCAGAGTTTACCGTTCGCGCCGACATCGCCGCCGGCCGGCTGGTGCCCGTCCTGCAGGACCATATCTGCGAGACCGATGTCGAGGACTTCTACGCCGTCTATGTGGGTGCAGGAGAGCTGCTGCCCACACGGGTGCGGGTCTTCCTCGACTTTCTGGCCGAACACGCACGGGTCACATGACACTGGCGGCGTCCGGTCTGAAAATGATCCGAAGGAAGAATGGAGCGGGCGATGAGATTCGAACTCACGACATTCACCTTGGCAAGGTGACGCTCTACCCCTGAGCTACGCCCGCTCACGATGTGCGGGGCTTGGCCCCGCCGGGGAGCGGGGTATATCGCGCAAACGCCGGATAATTGCAAGCACCTGATTCCGTCGACTTGCACATGGCCGCATCTCGCGCTTCAACAGGCGCATGCCAGCGACACGCCAACAGCTTTTCGACCGTCTCGACGCCCTGGGTATTGCCCATGAAACCGTCGATCATCCGCCTGTATTCACCGTCGAGGAAGGCCGTGACATCAAGGCGAAGATGCCGGGCGGGCATACCAAGAATCTCTTCCTTGCCGACAAGAAGGGCCGGATCATCCTGATCTCTGCGCTCGGCGAGACGCAGATCCCGGTCAACCGGCTCCACCGCCTGCTCGACTGCGGCCGCCTCTCTTTCGGCAAGCCGGACCTGATGGAAGCGGTGCTGGGCGTGACGCCGGGGTCGGTGACCGCATTCGCGCTGATCAATGATGTCGATAGGCGGGGGCATTTCGTGCTCGATGCGGCCCTGACGCGCCACGACCCGGTGAACTTCCACCCGCTCTCCAATGACGCCACGACCGCGGTGAGCTGTGCCGACCTGATCCGCTTTGCCGAGGACACCGGCCACCCGGTAGAGATTGTCGATTTCGACGCACTGTCTGCCGAGGCGGGCGCGGCGCAGTGACGCCTTGCATCGCGGCGCCGGCAAGGCCAACTAGGACACAGCACAGCGATGCGACTGTCCGTGTGCCGTCCGCATCGTGTCTTTGAACAATCCGGACCGGGCCGGTTTCCAAGCGGAAGCCTCCCGGTCTAGGGTGACACGAACACAAGGAATTTGGTCATGAGCGCAGATCTGACCCTGGGAACAGGCGCGCCGGCAGGCGATATCGTCAAGGACTCCACCGATCAGGCCTTCATGCAGGACGTGGTCGAACCGTCGCGCGAAGTCCCGGTTATCGTCGACTTCTGGGCGCCCTGGTGCGGCCCCTGCCGCCAGCTGGGTCCGGTGATCGAAAAGGCCGTGCGCGATGCGGGCGGCGAGGTGCGTCTGGTCAAGATCAATATCGACGAGAATCCGGGCATCGCCCAGCAATTGCGCGTCCAGTCCATCCCGGCTGTCTTCGCCTTCAAGAACGGCCAACCAGTGGATGGTTTCATGGGCGCGCTGCCGGAAAGCCAGATCAAGGACTTCATCCAGCGCATTTCCGGCAAGGGTCCCAGCGAGGCCGAGCTGAAAGCCATGGTCGACAGTGCCCTGGCCGCGCTTGAAGCCGGCGATCTGGGCGGTGCGTCCCAGGACTTCGCCGCCGTGCTGCAGGCCGACCCGGGGCATCCCGGTGCCCTGGCCGGTCTGGCCCGTGTCTGGCTGAAGAATGGCGATACCGACAAGGCGCGCGAGATTCTCGACCATGTCCCCGAAGACCGCGCCGGCGACCCCGCCGTTGAAAGCGTGCGTTCGGCACTCGAACTTGCCTCCGGAGCCCCCGCCGATGACAGCGAGACTGCCGCGCTGCGCAGCCGCGTCGAGCAGGATCCGTCGAACCTTGAGGCCCGTTACGAGCTCGCCGAGGCCCTGGTCGCCGCCGGCGATCACAAGGGCGCCATCGACCAGCTGATCGCGATCACCGCGCTCGACCGTGAGTGGAACGACCAGGCCGCCCGCACCCTGCTGCTGAAAGTCTTCGACGCGGCAGGCCCGGCCAGCGAGGTGACCCGCGAGGGCCGCCGCCGCCTGTCGGCCATCCTGTTTTCGTAAGGAAGAAGACGATGAGCGAGAACCAGACCGCACCGCGCGAGATTGATCCCAAACTGCTGGAAATCCTGGTCTGCCCGGTCACACGCGGCCCCTTGAAGTATGACCGCAAGGCCCAGGAACTGGTGTCGGACAGCGCCGGTCTGGCCTATCCGATCCGTGACGGGATTCCGATCATGCTGCCCGACGAGGCCCGCAAGCTGGAGCGTGACTGATGGCGCGCCCCTGGCCCGAGCAGTTGCGCTTCTCCCGCGCCGACAAGGCGCTGCATGTCGCCTTCGATGACGGCAAGCGCTTTGCCATTCCCTTCCAGACCCTGCGGGTCGAAAGCCCCAGCGCCGAAGTCCAGGGACATGGCCCCGGCGAAAAGCGGATCGTGACCGGCAAGGAGAATGTGCTCGTCACGGCCGCCGAGCCCGTCGGCCGCTATGCCGTGCGTCTCGTCTTCGATGACGGCCATGATTCCGGCCTGTTCACATGGGATTATCTCTATGCGCTGGGTGAAACCGCGCACTGATCACCGGTCCGAGGAGACTGCGATGTTCAAACCCGTTCTCGCCGGCCTCGCGGCCGCCATTGCCGTGCCCGCACTCGCCTGGGCCGGCCCCGGTGACTTTGCGCCCGGCCCCGTTATCGAGGAATTCGGCCCGGTTGCGCCTGTCGAAGGCGCTCTGCCCATTCCCGAAGGCACCGAGTTCAGGGTCAGTTTCGACACCAAGGACCAGACCGCCGAAGGCGAGCTGAATTCCAAGCTGACCGCCGCAGCGCGCTTTCTGAACATGCAGGCCGCCGCGGGCGTGCCCGTCGAGAACATCCACCTGGCCATCGTCGTTCACGGTACCGCCGTCCACGATGTGACGCGCGACAGTGCCGGCGCCAATGCCGATCTTGTTGCCGCCCTGGTGGAGCACGGTGTCGAGATCTTCGTCTGCGGCCAGAGCGCGGTCTGGTACGACATCGCGGCCGGCGATCTCCTGCCGGGCGTGTCCATGTCGCTTTCGGCCATGACGGCTCACGCCCGGCTGCAGTCCGACGGCTATACGCTCAACCCCTTCTAGGCGGCGTCCAGACGCTGGCCTTTCAGGAGACGCGGCGGATCGCCGGTCTCGCCGCCGGCCTGTCGCATGAAGAAACGGCGCGCCGGCGGGATGCTGTCGACGATCGACAGACCGATCCCGCGAAGCTGGCGGATCGGCTCGATGTCGTTCGAAAACAGCCGATTGAAGAAGTCGGTACCCGCTGCCAGCGTCGCGCTGTCGAATTTGCGCCAGTCCTCATAGCGGCGCAGCGTCGAGACGGCTCCGATATCGAGCCCGACCCGCCTGGCCTCGCCGCAGACTTCCGCCAGCGCGGCTGCATCGCGAATGCCCAGATTGAAGCCCTGTCCGGCCAACGGGTGAATCCCACGCGCGGCATCGCCGACAAAGGCAATGCGGTCGTCGCAGAATTGTTCGGCATAGCGCAGCCCCAGCGGATAGGCGAACCGCGGCCCTTCCGGCCGGACCTCGCCCAGGAAATCGCCAAAGCGCGCTTCCAGCTCCTCCTGGAAGACCGCGTCCGGCGCCTCCTTGAGCGCATCGGCAATCGCGTCCGGCTCGGTCCAGACCAGCGAGGAGCGGTTGTCGGTCAGGGGCAGGATGGCAAACGGGCCTGACGGCAGGAAGTATTCATAGGCCGTGCCATTGTGCGGCTCGGCATGACGGACGGTCGCCACCAGACCTTTCTGGCCATAACCCCAGCCTGCGGTGCGCACACGGGCCTGATCGCGCAGGCGCGAGAACTTGCCGTCACAGGCGACCAGCAGCTTGCCGGACAGGCGTTGCCCGTCGGCCAGGACAAGATCGATCCCGCCCTTGCGGTGTTCATAGCGATCGGCCCGCGCCGGTGCGATCAGCGTGATCTGCGGCCGCGCCTGCAGCGCCTTGACGAGCGCCTGGCGCGAGCGCCGGTTCTCGGCCATCCAGCCCAGCGGCTCTCCGTCCGGGCCTTCGGAAATCTCGTTGCGGTCGAAATGCAGCGTGTGCGGTCCCGGGCCGCCGGGCTTGTCGCCGCCATAGGGCCGCCCGTCACAGACGAGGATATGCTCGATCCGCTGGGCATGTTCGCGCAGGTGTTCCGCCACCCCCAGCGCCTCGAACATGCGCCAGGACGTGTAGGCCAGCGCCGAGGCGCGCCCGTCGAAAGTGGGCGCCAGCTGGTCGGAGAATTCCAGCGCATCCACAACCGCGACCGAGAGACCGGCCTGGTCCATGGCCAGCGCCAGCGTCATTCCTGCGAGACCGCCGCCTGCGATCACGACATCGCCATCAAAAAGGGGTTTGCTTGTCATGGAACGGAGAATACGGGGTTTGTGTTCTGTGAAAAGCGGTCAGAGCGCCGCAGCGCATTCAGTTTCTGTTTACCCTGCGGGAAGACTTCCCCGCTAGGACGGTGTTCATGAGCCGCAAAGCCGCCGCCAACGCCGACACCGGGGACACGAACCGCGCCGCCAAACCGCTTTGGCGGTTGCGCCTGCACGATCTTGTGGCGGGCGGGCTGATGCTGGCCGCCGGCCTCTTCCTGCTGCTCTCCCTCCTGTCGCACAATGTCCTCGACCCCAGCTGGAACGTCGCTGCCGAAGGCGAGGTGCGAAACTGGATGGGCCGTTGGGGCGCATCCCTGTCGGACATGCTGCTGCAATCGGTCGGCTGGGCCGCCGGCGGGCCGGCGATCGCCCTGACCATCTGGGGCGCGATCCTCGTCTGGCGCGCGCCGCAGCCCCGCCCGCGTTCGGTCGCCGGCTTCCGCTGGTTCTTCGCAGCCCTGGGTACGGCCGGTTTCGCGGCAGCGGTGAGCGCGCTTCCCGTCCCCAATGCCTGGCCGTTCGCCTCGGGCATGGGCGGTCCCATGGGCGATATTTTCCTCAACACGCTGGCCGCTCTGCCGGCCCGCTTCGATCTGCCGGGCGCGACAGGGATGGCGGCGGGCTTTGCCCTCCTTCTGTCGATTGCGGGCATCTTCCTGACCTTCGGTCTGCGCTCGCGCGACATTGCAGCGGCCATCGATGCCGCGGGACTGGCCTGGGCAACGGTACGCGTCTGGCTGGATGCTGTGCGCGGCCGGATTGCAGGCTTCTCGGGCGATGACGGTCCGGACGACGAGGATCGCCGCCCCGTGCGCGAGGAGCCGGTCCTGCGCCGCGCCATGCGGGCTGCGGATGACACGCCGGCACCAGCCGCCGCCCGGGCACAGTCCGACGAGCCCGAGCTCTCGAGCGCGGTGAAGGTGGCACCGGGCCGCAAGGCGAAGCAGTCCGACCGCGACGTCCGCGAGGCGCAGGGCGCGCTGCCCTTCGTCAAGACCGACGGGTTCAAACTGCCCCGGCTCGATCTTCTGGCGAAACCCTCGGTGCGCAATGATGCCGTCGACGAAATGGCGCTGCGCCAGAATGCCGAGCTGCTGCAGGGCGTGCTGTCGGACTTCGGCGTGAAGGGCGAGATCGTGCAGGTGCGTCCGGGACCGGTTGTCACGCTTTACGAATTCGAACCGGCACCCGGCGTGAAGTCCTCCCGCGTGATCAATCTGGCGGACGATATCGCCCGCTCGATGTCCACCATGGCCGCCCGTGTCGCCGTGGTGCCCGGCCGCAATGCGATCGGTATCGAACTGCCCAATCCCAAACGCGAAACCGTCTATCTGCGCGCCCTGTTCAATTCCAGGGCCTTCGAGGACGCGAAGGCGGAACTGCCCTTTGCTCTCGGCGAGACGATCGGCGGCGAGCCCTTCGTGGCCGACCTTGCGCGCATGCCGCACCTGCTGATCGCGGGCACCACCGGCTCGGGGAAATCGGTGGGCATCAATGCGATGATCCTGTCCCTGCTCTACCGGCTGCCGCCGGAAGACTGCCGGATGATCATGATCGACCCGAAAATGCTGGAACTTTCCGTCTATGACGGCATCCCGCATCTTCTCACCCCGGTCGTGACCGACCCGAAAAAGGCCGTCGTCGCCCTGAAATGGGCGGTGCGGGAGATGGAAAGCCGCTATCTGCGCATGTCCAAGATCGGCGTGCGCAACGTCTCCGGTTTCAACGAGCGCGTCGCAGAAGCCCTCAAGACCGGCGAGGAACTCTCGCGCACGGTCCAGACCGGCTATGACAAGGAAAGCGGTGAGCCGGTCTACGAGACCGAGACGATTCCTGCGGAGAAAATGCCCTATATCGTCGTGGTGATCGACGAGATGGCCGACCTGATGATGGTCGCCGGCAAGGAGATCGAGGCCGCCGTGCAGCGCCTGGCCCAGATGGCCCGTGCCGCCGGCATCCACCTCGTCACCGCCACACAGCGTCCCTCTGTGGACGTCATCACCGGTACGATCAAGGCGAACTTCCCGACCCGGATTTCCTATTCGGTCACCTCGAAGATCGACAGCCGCACCATTCTCGGCGAGCAGGGCGCGGAGCAATTGCTGGGCATGGGCGACCTGCTGTACATGGCCTCGGGCGGGCGCGTGCGCCGCCTGCACGGCCCCTTCGTTTCCGATCGCGAGGTCGAGGAAATCGCAGCCTTCCTGAAGAAGCAGGCGCCGCCGGAATACATCGAGGCTGTCACCGCCGGCGGCGATGACGACGAGGACGGCATCCCCGGTCTCGACATGGGCGACGAAGGGTCCGGCGACCAGCTTTTCGACCAGGCGGTTGCCCTTGTGGCCCGCGACCGCAAGGCCTCGACCTCCTACATCCAGCGCCGCCTGCAGATCGGCTATAACCGCGCCGCCACCCTGATCGAGCGCATGGAAGAAGAAGGCATGATCGGCCCCTCCGACCACGCCGGCCGCCGCGAGATTTTCCTGCCGGAGAATGACGGGGTTTAGGGCATTGCCTTCCGGTGCGAGGGCGGTCATTTTCCCGCGCCCGCAATGGTCCGGAGCGCGACTGTCATGATCACCACACTGGCCTTCGATGCAGACGATACGCTCTGGCATAATGAGCGCTTCTACCGGCTGACGGAGGAGAGCTTTACCGCGATGCTGGCCGATTTTGCCGAGCCGGACCACCTGTCGGAACGGCTGCTGGAGGCGGAGCGGCGCAATCTCAAGCGCTATGGCTACGGCATCAAGGGTTTCGTTCTGTCGATGATCGAGACGGCGGTCGAAGTGACGGAGAACCGGGTGCCGGCAGCCACGATCCGGCAAATCCTGGATGCCGGTCACGACATGCTGGAGCATCCTGTCGAGTTACTGCCCCATGTGCGTGACACAGTGGAAGCACTGACCCCCCATTACCGCACCATAATCGTCACAAAGGGTGACCTTATGGACCAGGAGCGCAAGATTGCGGCCTCCGGTCTGGCGGAGCTGTTCGACGGGATCGAGATCGTCTCGGAAAAGACGCCGGACATCTACCGGAGTATTTTCGACCGGCATGGCGACGGCGCCGAGCGCGCGATGATGGTGGGCAATTCGATGCGCTCGGATGTGGTGCCGGCGATCGAGGCGGGCAGCTGGGGCGTTCACGTGCCGCACGGGCTGACCTGGGCGCTCGAACACGCCGAAGCGCCGGCCGGACACCCCCGCTTCCGGGAGATCGGCGATCTGGGCGGACTGCCCGGCCTGCTCGACACGCTGCGCTGACCCGGCCCCCCCCGGCTTCACACAGATGTGACTGCGCGCGCTTCCGGCCGGCCTAGAATGGGGCCGGGAGCGGAGGAGAACGTGCATGCTTGTTTCCCTGATCGCGAGCACCTGCCTGGCGCCGGTGCTCGAACCGGTCTGGCGGACGGACGGGCTGGATGCACCGGAAAGCGTCATCGCTGACGGGGCCGGCGGTTTCATCGTGTCGAACGTCAATGGTGAAGGCGCCGAGGCGAATGGCGCGGGCTATCTGGCCCGGCTGGACGCGCAGGGCCGCCGCATCGGGCCGGAGTGCTGGGTGACGGGCCTGAACGCGCCCAAGGGTCTGGCCCTGTCGGGCGGGCGGCTGTTCGTGGCGGATATCGATACGCTGGTCGAGATCGATCCGGGGCGTGGCGAGGTCGTTGCCCGGTACCCGATCGAAGGCGCCGGCTTTCTCAATGATGTTGCGGCGCATGAGGGCCGCGTCCTTGTGTCGGACAGTGCGCGCAGCCGGATCCATGTGCTCGAGGATGGCGAGGTCTCGCTGTGGCTGGAGGATGCGGCGCTGGCCGGGGTGAACGGGCTGCTGCCCGAGGATGACCGCCTGCTCGTGACGGCCATGTCGAATGGCGAAGTGCTGGCGATCGACTGGCAGACCCGTGCCGTCACGCCGCTGACCGGCGGCCTGCAGAATGCCGACGGTATCGCGCCGGCGGCGCCGGGCGGCTATATGCTCAGCCAGTGGCCCGGCGATCTGTGGCACTGGGTGGAGGGCGAGGCGCCGGTTCACCTTGTCGAGCGCCAGGATCCGCCGGTGCTGATGAATGATCTCACCGTGCACGGCGAGCTGGTGATCATCCCGCACTGGCAGCCGGGCGCCGTCTCGGCCTGGCGGCTGAGCTGCAGCGATGACAGCGGGCTGACGGAAGAATGAACATCCAGGCCTTGCTCGCGCCCAAATCCCGGGCCAGCTTGCGCCCATGATTGCTCTGCTTTTCTCCCTCGCCCTGCTGCAGCAGGACCCCGCGGCCGACGCTCCCGCCGAGGCCGTGCAAACGCCGGTTTCCGAAGAAACCGGCGCGGCGCCGCAGGCCGGTCTCGACCGCGAGGCGGCGCTGGCCGACATCAATGCCTATCTCAACGGTATCGGGACCCTGCGTGCCGATTTCGTGCAGGTCGCACCGGACGGCTCAGCGGCGACCGGCGAACTGGCCATGTCGCGTCCCGGCCGCCTGCGCTTCGAGTATGACGAGCCTACGCCGATCCGCATCATTGCCGACGGCACCACGGTCGCGATCGAGGACAGCGCCCTGGAGACGGTCGATCGCGGCCCGCTGCGCTCGACGCCGCTCTGGTGGCTGCTGAAAGAGGATATCGATATCGCCCGTGACGCCGAACTGGTGGGCATGGAGAGCGAGTTCGGCTTTCTCTATGTCACGCTGCGCGACCCCGGCGAGGAAATGCCGGGCGAGATCATGTTCGTCTTTGCCGAGCCCAGCTATGAGCTGCGCGAATGGTTCGTCACCGACGCGATGGGCGAGATCACCCGGGTCAGCCTGAACAATGTCGAGACGGGCATGCGTCTGAACCCGCGCCTGTTTGTCATTCCGGAGGCGGAAGACCGCCGGGATTCGCGCCGCAACCGGTAAAATGGTTGATGTTTTTCTGCCACAGGCAAATCCTTTCTCATTTTTTATTTGCAGAAATCCGGACGATGTGGCGTTATTGATACGCTGACTGAGAGGCAAAGGATCGGCGTCGTCCCCCCGCTTGCAGATCCGTTCTCGGTCGCGCCGGACTGATCCCCTCCCGGCGCTGCGCTGTAAAAAGACATGCGCACGGCTTGGCGCCCGGTCTCTCCCCCCTCGAGACCGGGCGCCTTTCGTTTCAGCTTCCGTCATTCGCGATCCGGTGCGGCACACCTTCCCCCTGTCAAAGACAGGCCCGGATCGCTAAATACGTCACATGCACTTCCACGACGAAGACGAAGGCGCCGACATCCCGCGCCTGCTCGAAGAAATTCCGCTGCTCTACAAGGCCCGGGCCTTTGCCGAGAGCCTCAACGCCAACACCTGGTTCTCCCGTCTTGGCGAGCCGCTGGACGCGCGCGAGCGCGACCTGGCACGAACCTATCTGGACGGGCTGGGCTTTCCCGAAGCCGAACCGGCCCTCTTGTCGGACTGGGACGAGGCCGCCGGCGCCGCCGAATCCCAGGACCGCGACCCCATGGGCTGGGAAGCCGAGGAGATGCTGCGCACCGGCCTGGTGTCCCGCGTCCTCGAACGGCTGGACGAGGAAGCGGTCCATGCCGCCCTCACCCTGGTGGCCCAGAAGACCGGCGATACGGCGCGTGATGCGGTCGAGGAGGCCGCGGCACTGGCGGATGTCGAGGATATAGGACTGGTGCATGCGGCGGCCGGCGCCCTGGCGCAGGCGGCCAATGGCGCCGTTCTGGTGGTGCTCGCCGAGGCCGAGGATGACGATCCGCCCCATCCCTTCCTCGCACGCTGGCGCCTGTTTGCGCGCGGCCGCTGGCCGGTGGGCCTGGCCGGCGCCACCTACAATATTCTCTGACCGCCCCTCGGCCGATCACCCGCACAAGGACTGCCCATGACCGCCTTCACGCTCGCCAGCTGGAACATCAACTCCGTGCGCCTGCGCGCGCCGCTCGTGGCCGACTGGGTCAGCCAGGCCGATCCGGATGTGCTGTGCCTGCAGGAGATCAAGTGCCAGAACGAGCAATTCCCGGAAGAGGCCTTCCGCGAAATGGGGTTCCGGCACTTCCACGTGCGCGGCCAGAAGGGCATGCACGGCGTGGCGATCGCCTCGAAATTCCCGCTGGAGGATCTGGGCGACGAGGATCTGTGTCCCAGGGCCGAAGCCCGGCACCAGCGTGTGATGGTGGAAGGCATCGAGCTGCACAATTTCTACATCCCGGCCGGCGGCGACGAGCCGGACCCGGCGATCAATCCGCGCTTTGCCCACAAGCTGGGCTTCCTCGACCGCATCGAAGCCTATTTCAAGGCGCGCGCGGCCGAGAACCCGCCGCTGGTGCTGGTCGGCGATTTCAACATTGCGCCCTATGAGCACGATGTCTGGTCACACAAGCAATTGCTGAAAGTGGTCTCCCACACGCCGGTCGAGACCGAGGCGCTGGAGCGCATCCGCCAGGCCGGCGATTTCGCCGATGTGGCGCGCGAGCTGATCCCGATGGACGAGAAGGTCTATTCCTGGTGGAGCTACCGCGCCCGGGACTGGAAGAAGGCCAATCGCGGCCGCCGTCTCGACCATATCTGGGCCGCCCCCGCCGTGCGCGAACGGGCCCTGGCCGGCGGACGGGACGCCTTCAGGATCTGGGAAGATGTGCGCGGCTGGGAGAAGCCCTCGGATCACGCGCCGGTGGTGCTGCGGATCGGCGGCTGACCGGCGAATTCTACCCAATCTCTTGTAATCGGGCCGTTTTCCGACGCATCCTGTGCGCCGGGGGGACGGGTTGATGCGAATTTTCCTGACAGCAGTCGCGACATGTGTCCTGGCGGCCGGCACGGCCCTGGCCCAGGCAGGCACAGGCTCCGGGGAGAATACCGGGAGTGCCGCCGGGATCTGTATCGGGTCCGGCGAGCCGGGCGGGCGCTATCATGCCTTCGCGGAGCGCCTGATCGAGGCCGGGCTCGAAGGCTCGGTCTGCAACACGCCGACCGCCGGCAGCCTGGAGAATCTGCGCGGGCTGCGCGAGGGCCGGCTGGCCTTCGCTATCGCCCAGAACGATCTCGCCTATCACCAGTTTACCGGCGGCCACGGGCTGGAGCGCTGGCAGGACTTTGCCGCCGTCGCGCCGCTCTTCCCCGAATTCGTGCAGGTCTTCGTGCGCCAGGAAGACAATGCGCCGGACCTGTTCGGCGAGCTGCGAGGACGCCGCATCAATATCGGCGTGCACGGATCGGGCAGCACGATCAATGCGCGCGACGTGCTGGCCGCAGCAGGCTTGCGTGAAGGGGTCGACTATCTGCCGGCCAATCACGGCATGCGGGAAGCCTTCGCGGCACTAGGCGAGAATGAGGTGGATGCGGTCTTCGTGACGGCCGGCGAGAATTTCGAGTTCGATGCGGACCGCTTCTCGCGCCTGGCCGTGCCGCCCTCGATCATCACCCAGCTGGCCAACGAGAACCCCTATTACGAAAGCTCCGGGCTGGAGATCGACGGGCGCATCCAGCCCTCTCTGGCGACGCGCGCCGTGCTGCTCGCCCGGCGGGACGCACCGCGCGAGGTGGTCGGAGCGCTGACCGGCACGCTGCTCGCGATCTGGCCCGGCCTGCAGGAGGACGTCGGCGGTCTCTATCCGCCCGAGGACTTCGTGACGCGTCTGGCGGTGGACTTTCATCCGGCCGCACGCGCGGTCCTGGTCGAACGGGGCCATGCCGCTGCGCCGCCGCGCTACTGGCTCTGGCTGATCGCCTGGGGCGCGCTGCTGGCCTCGAGCGTCGCGGCGATCTCCATGCGCACCACCTATGACCGTACCGGCGAAGCGCGGGCCCGGGACCGGCGCCTGCCGGGCGTGCAGCAGGCGATCGACCTGTGGGCCCGGCCCAGCCCCTGGTTCATCGGCATCAGCCTGTTTGCCATCATCCTGTGCGGCGCCTTTATCGCCCTGCGGACAGCCGAGGCGATGCACGCGCGGGCCTTCAACCTGGACAATCCGTTCGGCGATCTCGCCTTCATGGAGGGGATTGTCTGGATGCTGGCCTTCGTGGCCAGCGGCTTTACCGAAAACGACGCCTATCCGCTCAGCCCGCCAGGCCGGGTGATGGTGGCCTGCCTCGCCCTTTTGGGCATTGGCGGTCCGATCACGGCGATCATCGTCACCAGCAATTTCATCGGCCGGCAGCGCGCGGCCAGGGCCGCCGGCTGGGCCCGCACGAAATGGCATGACCACATCCTGGTGTGCGGCTGGAACGAGCACCTGTCCGGCGTGGTCTACTCCCTGACGGGACAGGACGCAGCCGAACGATACAAGGTCTGCATGGTGGCCCAGTCGGGCGATGCGAGCCCGATGGACGGTCATCATTTCAATCCGAAACGGGTCCGCTTCCGGCGCGGCGACAGCGCCGACCGCAAGACGCTGGAGGAAGCCGGCGCCAGGCGCGCCTCCCACGCCATCATTCTGGCCGATTACGAGCGCCGGGAAAGCCAGAATATCGGCGCCATCCTGACGGCGATGAACCTGAAGCGGCTGAACCCGGACATCCGCATATCGGCCGAGCTGAATTTCAACCAGAATGCCGACCATTTCGCGAGCTTCGGCTGCGACACCCTGATCACACCGGACCTCTTCATCGCCAAGGCGGCGGCGCTCTCCACCATCCACCCGCTGATGGTGGATTATCTGCTGGAAGTGCTGACCTATGACGAATTCGACGAGATCTATGCCGTCGAATACGGCGAACTGTGCGACCGCCACCCCGGCTATGGTCCGGAGATGGCGCTGTGCGATGTCGAGCGGGAAATCTGGCGCAGCGGCGCGAACCTGATCGGTGTGGTGCGCGGCGATCTCAAGCGCGAGGCCGTCTACGACGCCGAGGTGGAGGATGGCGGTCCGATCATCTCGCTGACCCGCGAGGCGGGCTACGACTACGTCCCGGCCCGCAATGACAGGATCATCTATGCCGCCCATACCCGCGACACGATCCTGAAGCCCGGGCACCGCCAGACCGTGCTGGACGCGGCCCCGATCCCCCGCGATCTGTTCAGTTTTTCCCGGCCCGAGGGCACGCGCATCCTGATCTATGCCTCGGAGGAACATGTCGAGCGGCTGGAAAAGAACCTGCGGGCCTTTCATCGCGATCCGCAGATCTGCGTCGTCACGATCGAGTCGACCCCCTTCCTGACCCGAAATGTCCTGGCCGAACGCCTCGACGGCTTCAGGACGGATTGCGGCGTGGAAGCCTTCGACTATGCCATCGTGCTGGCGGATGCGAAGAAGAAGCGCAATGCGTCCAGCTCGGCCCGGGTGCGCGCCGCCGACGCGCACACGCTTCTGGCCACCAAGCTGATCCGGCAGATCGCCGACAGCAGCGGGTGGACCTGCAAGATCATCGCCGAGGCCATCGCCCGCGAGGACCGCGACGCCTTTCTCGGTCCGCAATTCTCACAGGGACAGGACCTGCCCGTCCGCGAGACCGCCAGCCATGCCGGCGCCGGCGCCAATGCCGTCATCCCCAGCGCCACACTGGTCGAACGCTTCCTCGTCAAGGACGTGTTCGACGGCAATTCGGTGCTCGATTTCCTGATCGCCGTGATGAATATGCGCGATGGCACCCATCTCTACATGAAGGAGCTGGCGGCCGGCGATCCGCTGATCGGGCAGAGCTATGCCAGCCTGGTCCGGACCCGGCATGCGGGTCTGCATCTGGTCGGCTGGCTGCCGGTGACCCAGCGCGACACGCTGCGCAACCGCAAGGGCGATTTCGATTTCCATTTCCGCACCTGCTATAATGACAAGATCGAGCAGGACACGCTGCAGCAGGGCGACCTGCTGGTCTTCACCGCCTGTTTCGGGATCTGGGAAGGCGGAACGGGCGAGCCCTGAGACAGACCGCCCTGCCTCACCCCTGCAGCCGGTAACCACCACTCTCCGTCACCAGGAGCCGGGCATGGGCCGGGTCCGGTTCGATTTTCTGTCTTAGCCGGTAGACATGGGTTTCCAGTGTGTGCGTCGTCACGGCCGGATTATAGCCCCACACCTCGTGCAACAGCTCGTCGCGCGGCACCGGCTTGCCGCCGGCGCGGTAGAGGTATTTGAGGATATTGGTCTCTTTTTCCGTCAGCCGGATCTTCTTCTCGTCGGCGGTCAGCAACAGCTTCATCGCCGGCCGGAACTCGTACGGCCCGATCCGGAAAACCGCATCCTCGCTCTGCTCGTGGCTGCGCAGATGGGCGCGCACGCGGGCCAGCAGGACCGAGAATTTGAACGGCTTGGTGACATAGTCATTGGCGCCGGATTCCAGACCGAGGATCTGGTCGGCATCGGTGTCCTGGGCGGTCAGCATGACGACCGGTGCGGACACCCCGTTCTTGCGCATCAGGCGGCAGGCCTCGCGGCCGTCCATGTCCGGCAGTTCGACATCCAGCAGGACCAGATCGGCGCGTTCGGCCTTGGCCGTCGCCATGCCTTCGCCGGCCGTGCCGGCGCTGAGCGTGCGGAATTCCTCGTGAAGCGCGAATTGTTCGACCAGCGCCTCGCGCAGATCCTCGTCATCGTCCACGATCAGAATCGTTTTCTGTGCGCTCATGATGCGATCATGCCCTTTTCCGGCCGCAAGGCAAATTCTGCCCACCGGCAGGATGTGCCCGGCAATATCTGCTTAAGCATAGCGAAGTGTCCCGTATTTCCATCACGAATTCTGGTACCGAAATTGCTTGGTTAGCGCCGAGTCCGCAGGCTGGACACCCATCCGTGGTGGGGGAGGCGAAGCGGATGCCTGTGCCATTTCCGGCACAAGAGCATCCCTCGCCGACCACCGCTTTTTTTTCATCTATGCTGGCGTCATGGATTGGCAAGTCTCACGAACCGGGCAGATCGACCTCGGCGGGCGCACCGTACGCGCGGCGCTGGGAAAAGGCGGCATCACGGACGCGTCAGACAAGCGTGAGGGCGATGGTGCCACACCGCTGGGCCGCTATGCGCTGCGCCGTGTGATGTACCGGGCCGACCGGGTGGATGCGCCTGACACCGCGCTGCCGGTGCGGGCGATCCGGCCCGATGACGGCTGGTGCGACGCGCCGGACGACCCCGCCTATAACCGCCCCGTCCGCAAGCCCTATCCGGCGTCTCACGAGGATCTGTGGCGCGAGGACGGGCTCTACGACATCATTCTCGTGCTCGGCCATAATGACGATCCGCCCGTGCCCGGAGCCGGCTCGGCGATCTTCCTGCACTGCAAGCGCGGCGATTACGAGCCCACGCTGGGTTGTGTCGCGCTGGATCCCGACGATGTGCGCGCCCTGCTGGCGCAGGCGAAACCCGGCGACACGCTGACGATCAGCTAGCATTTTCAGCGAAAGTGGGAACCGGTTTTGCGGTTCGAAAATGCGACCACTCAAAAAAAGCCGGAGCCATTTCATCGGCCTTGATTGCGATGGAATGGCTCTAGGTGTCCCGATCTCCGAAGAAGGCCGTGCCGACACGTACAGACGTGGCGCCCAGCGCGACGGCTGTCTCGAAATCGCCGCTCATGCCCATGGAAAGCCGCGCCACCCCGTTCTCGCGGGCGAGCTTGCCGAGCAGGGCAAAGTGGAGACCGGCCGGCTCCTCGACCGGCGGGATGCACATCAGACCCTCGATCTCGAAGCCGTACACCTGCCGCATCCGCGCCAGGAAATCCGGCAGCTCCGCCGGAGCGACGCCGGCCTTCTGGTCCTCCTCGCCGGTATTGACCTGCACATAGAGCCGCGGCGTGCGCCCCTGCGCATCCATCGCCTTGCGCAACGCGCCAGCCAGCTTGTCGCGGTCGAGCGTCTCGATCACATCGAACAGGGCAACGGCGTCTTCGGCCTTGTTGGACTGCAGCGGGCCGATCAGGCGCAGTTCGAGATCGGGATTCCCGGCGCGGCGGGCGGACCAGTGGGCCTGGGCCTCCTGCACGCGGTTCTCGCCGAACACGCGCTGGCCCGCCGCGAGCGCGGCATCCAGCCGCTCTTCGCTCTGGCGTTTCGATACGGCCACCAGGGTGATATCACCCGGATCTCGCCCCGCCGCACCGGCTGCGGCGGCGATCGTGTCGAGAAGGGCCTGACGGTTTGCGGAGATTGCAAAAGTGTCGCTCATGATGCCGCCATATGACGCCCCGGCGGGCTTGGCAAGACAGGCGCTTGCGGTGCAGGGCGCACGCGGGGCCGGTCCGCCGGCGCTGCTGGCACTGACCGATCCGGCCCGCACGCCGGACCCGGAAGCGTTCGCCGCTGCGGTCCCGGGCGGCAGCGCGGTGATCTACCGGCATTTCGGCGTGCCGGACCGGCTTGAGGTCGCGAAGCGGCTGGCTGCGATCTGCCGCGAGCGGGACAATTGGCTGCTGGTTTCCGGCGATCCGGATCTGGCCCGGCGGGCCGGGGCGGATGGCGTGCACTGGCCGGAACGGCAGATCGCCGAGGCCGCCGCCTGCCGGGCCCGCGGCGACGCAGGCATTTACACAGCCGCCGCCCATTCCTGGCGGGCGCTGGCCCGGGCGAGCGCCGCCGGTGTCGATGCAGCCCTGCTGTCGGCGGTGTTTCCCAGCCAGAGCCCCAGCGCCGGGCGGCCTTTGGGGTGCTGGTCCGCAAGTGCCATGGCGCGGGCGACAGACCTGCCGGTCTATGCGCTGGGCGGCGTCAATGAGCGCACGGCGAAACGGCTGACAGGTCTCGGATTTTCAGGAATTGCGTGTGTCGGCGCGATCAGAAGCGCAGGGCCGACTCGAACTTGATTTCCGGTTCGCGGCGATCCTGGCGGTTCTCGCGAAGTGTGAAATATTCGCTGTCCGGCGCGGCAAAGCGCACCTGGCCGCCCAGGCGGAAGCGTTCGCCGAGATTGACGAAGGCGCCGGCGCTGACGTCTTCCATCTCGAAGCGCGTGTCGGAATGGTCTTCAACGCCCAGCGTGATGCCCCAGCGGCCGCCGGCGGATTCCCAGTCGAACGTGTCGGGTTCTTCCAGGCCCGGATGGGCGGCTTCATTCATGGACAGGGTGAAGGCCTCATACCACGGCGTCTCGGCCCCGGACGCAGCCGGAGCCGGCGTCGCGACGGCAGCAGCGGTATCGTCCTGGGCGAAAGCCGCAGGCGCACACAGGCACAGGGCCGCAGCCGTTACAACTGCAGGCGCCGTCTTGCCAATGATGTCAAACGGATAGCTCCGCCCGCTCATTGCACTCTCCCTCACACAGCTTTCGTTCTACCGTATCGAAGCTGTGCGTCCCAAGAAGATTCTGCGGCGCTTACAACAGTTTCACGCCGCCTGTGGCGGATTTGTCAAAATTGCCAGCCGAGTTCAAGAAATCCGACGGTGTCCCCGGACCGGACCTGCGTGCGTCCACCCGGCGTGAGCACCGGATCCCACCGCCTTGCATTGCGCAGTCCGACGCCGGCAAGCCAGCGCTCGCCGATCAGGCGCGATCCGCCCACTTGCCAGCTGGTGCCGTCGACATGAACCGCGTCGTCGGAAAAGCCCGCATATTCCAGCGTGAACAGCCAGGGCCCGGCCTCATACCCGGCCGAGGCCGACCAGGCCTGATACCCCCGGTCGCCGGCGAGACCGTTATCGCTCACCAGACCGCGCAGCCCCGCCGACCAGTCGCCAAGGCGCCAGGACAGGCCCGCATCCCAGGCGAGGAGACGTTCGAAGCCAGGCCGGCCGGTGGCGTCGGCGCCGCTGGCGATACCGAAGGAGGCCTCGATCTCGTGATCGCCGCGGCGGATCGCATAGATCAGGCCCAGCTCGGCCACGTCGTCGAAGACCGGGCTGACCAGACCGGCCGGTCCGTATTCGCGATGGCAGACATCGACGCCGCAATCGCGCACGGCGGGCGTGAAGGAGGCCGAGGCCCGCAAGGTTCCGATCGTGCTTTCCTGTCCGAGGGCAACGGAGCGGAACAGGATTTTCGGCGACCAGCCCGAGGCGAGATTGGCCGTGCGTGCGCCCGACAAGCGGTCGGTGGCGACCCGGCCGCCATCGGCGCGGCTGAGACGGAAAGCGGCCGGACCGCCGGCCGTGTCCAGCTGGGCAGCGCCCGGTCCGTAGCCGAAGCGCAGCTCGCCCCAGCCCGTGTCATAATAAAGATAGGCCTCTTCCAGAGCCGTGCGGGTGGCATCGCCGACCGGTGCGCCACTGCTGCGATAGCCGCTCGCCGGGCTCACCCCCGTGGCACAATCGCCGCGCCCGGCCGGACAATCGCCCGCCAGCCCGCCCCATCCCCGGCGGCCGCTGTCGCGCTCGATCCGCCCGCCGGCGACCAGGCCATAGCGGCGGCCGGCATCGGTGAAGCCTTCAACGGTCAGGGCGGTATCGATGTCGAACAGGGGCGTATCGGCGCTGTCGCCCGAGGCGAGTACCGTGCCGGCATCCAGCTGGAAACGCGTCTCGAACGCTGCGCCGAAGCCGCTGTTTTCATTGGAAAATATGCCGGAGGACGAGTCCGTCTGGGGGAATGCCGGCGGGGCCGCAAGCGCTCCGGACAGAGCGGCGATCAAGGTCGCGCTGAGTGTCCGTACCATGTCTCGCGGTCCCGCCGATCGGCCCCGTCCCCCCGGACGTCGCGCCCCTAGAGGAGGTCAGCACGCCCGTCCGGTCAAGCACCCCGGACGGTTTGCGGAAAACTTGGCACAAAGTTGTTGCGATCCTGCCACGCTCGCAGCGGGTGCCTTTCGGCGCTGGCGTGTCCCGTTTCGCATGTTATACAAATCGTCAAAGCAAGGAGCGCGTCCGCGTTCACGGTTCCCCGCGTGTTACCGCTGTCTGTTTCGAAGGAGTCTCGGCTTATGTCCGACCGTCGGATTCTTGGAGTAGCCCTCTCCGCCGCCATTCTTGGCCTGTCGGCCTGTGCCTCGAACAATGCGGCCGAGCAATCCGCCGCGTCGGAGAGCCGGTCCGGCCTGCGTCTTCCGTCCCTGCCCAACCCGCTGGGTGGCGGCAATCGCCCGGTCGAGGTCGAGGGCATCGGCGTCAACGGTTTCCTGTGGCGCGCCAGCCTGGACACCATCTCCTTCATGCCGCTGTCGGAAGTCGATCCGTTCGGCGGCGTCATCATCACGGACTGGTATGCCAATCCGCAGATGCCGACCGAGCGCTTCAAGCTGACGGTCTATATTCTCGATACACGCCTGCGTGCCGACGCGCTGGCCGTCAACGTCTTCCGCCAGGTCCGCAACGACCAGGGCGAATGGACCGACGCGCAGTCCGGCGACGACACCGCCTACGAGATCGAGAATGCGATCCTGACCCGGGCCCGCCAGCTGCGTATTTCCCAGCTGGAAGGCTAGTGACGCCATAACGGCCTCGCAGCGAGCATGACCATGAGCCGATACAATCCCCGCGAGGCCGAACCGAAATGGCAATCGGCCTGGGCGGAGCGTGATGCCTTCCGTGCCGGCGGCCCTGAGTCCGGCAAGCCGAAATACTATGTCCTGGAGATGTTCCCCTATCCGTCGGGGCGCATCCATGTCGGCCACTCCCGCAATTACACGATGGGCGACGTCGTGGCGCGCTACAAGCGCGCCCGCGGCTTTGACGTGCTGCACCCGATGGGCTGGGACGCTTTCGGCCTGCCGGCGGAAAACGCCGCCCGCGACCGCGGCGTGCATCCGGGCAAGTGGACCTATGGCAATATCGACGTCATGCGCAAACAGCTCCAGCGTCTGGGCCTGGCCCTCGACTGGAGCCGCGAAATCGCGACCTGCGACCCGGCCTATTATCGCCATCAGCAGGCCATCTTCCTGAAATTCTGGGAAAACGGCCTGGCCTATCGCAAGACGGCGAAGGTCAACTGGGACCCGGTCGACCAGACCGTTCTGGCCAATGAACAGGTGATCGACGGCAAGGGCTGGCGCTCCGGTGCCGAGGTCGAACAGCGCGAGCTGGACCAGTGGTTCTTCAAGATCACCCAGTATGCCGATGTGCTGACCGATGCCATTGAAGGCCTCGACCGCTGGCCGGACAAGGTCCGCACCATGCAGTCGAACTGGATCGGCCGGTCGCGCGGTGCCGAAGTCCGCTTTCCGCTGACCGACACCCGTTTCGGCGAGACGATCGACGTCTTCACCACCCGTCCGGACACGCTGTTCGGGGCGAGCTTCCTGGCCCTGGCGCCCGATCATCCGATCGTGAAGGCGCTGGCGAAAGACAATCCGCAGATCGAGGCCTTCTGTCAGGATTGCGCCCGCATGGGCACGACGGAAGAAGAGATCGAGAAGGCCCCCAAGAAGGGGATCGATCTGGGCATCAAGGTCCGCCATCCGTTCGACGAAAGCTGGGAAATCCCGGTCTGGTCGGCGAATTTCGTGCTGTCGGGCTATGGTACAGGCGCGATTTTCGGCTCGCCCGCCGGCGACCAGCGCGACCTCGACTTTGCCCGCAAATACGGTCTGCCGGTCAATCCGGTGGTGCTGCCGCCCAATGCCGATGCCGCGACGCACACAATCGAGGACGAAGCCTTCACCGGCCACGGCACGATCTATAATTCCCGCTTCCTGGACGGGCTCGAGACGCCGGCGGCGATCGAGCGCGCCATCGAGGAACTGGAAAAGCTGGACCTCGGCAAGGGCGCGACCAGCTATCGCCTGCGCGACTGGCTGGTCTCGCGCCAGCGCTACTGGGGCTGCCCGATCCCGATCGTGCATTGCGCCGATTGCGGCGCCGTGCCGGTGCCGGAAGACCAGCTGCCGGTGGTCCTGCCCGAGGATGTGACGTTCGACCAGCCGTCCAACCCGCTGGAACGCCATCCGACCTGGAAAAACACGGACTGCCCGAAATGCGGCAAGCCGGCGCGCCGGGAGACCGACACGCTGGACACTTTCGTGTGCTCGTCCTGGTATTTCCTGCGCTTCACCTCGCCCTGGACCGGGGACGCGCCTTTCGCGCCCGCAGAGGCCGAGCACTGGATGCCGGTCGACCAGTATGTCGGCGGTATCGAACACGCCATCCTGCACCTGCTCTATGCCCGCTTCTTCACGCGCGCTCTGAATGATTGCGGCCTGATGAAGCTGGACGGCGGCGAGCCTTTCGCCGGCCTGTTCACCCAGGGCATGGTGACGCACGAGACCTACAAGTCGGCCGATGGCAAATGGCTCGGCCCCGACGAGATCGAGGAGCGCGACGGAACGCGTGTCGAGATCGCCACCGGCAAGCCGGTGACCGTCGGTGCCATCGAGAAAATGTCCAAGTCGAAAAAGAATGTCGTCGATCTGGATGAGTTCATCGAGAACTATGGCGCCGATGCGGCACGCTGGTTCGTCCTGTCCGACAGCCCGCCCGAGCGCGATGTCGAATACACCGACAGCGGCGTGGAGGGCGTCTGGCGCTTTATCCAGCGCCTGTGGACAACCGTCATCTCGCTGCCCGGGGGCGCTCCGGGGCCCGCAACGATTGCGGCCGACGCCACAGGCGACGCGCTGGAGATCCGCAAGACCGCTCACAAGGCCCTGAAATCCGTTACGGATTCCATCGAAGGTTTCCGCTTCAACTCGGCCGTCGCCCAGGTCCACGACCTGGTCAATGCACTGCGAAAGTTCGAACCGTCCGATGCGGCCGGTGTGGCCGCCAAGGCGGAAGGTCTGGGCATTCTCGTGCGCATGATCGCCCCCTTCGTACCGCACCTCGCCGAAGAGTGCTGGTCCGTGCTGGGCGGTGAGGGCCTGGTGATCGACGCGGCCTGGCCGGAGGCCGATCCGGCGCTGCTGGTCGAGGATACGGTGACACTGCCGATCCAGGTCAATGGCAAGCGCCGCGCCCAGATCGATGTCGCCAAGGGCGCGCCGGAAGACGTGGTCAAGGCGCTCGCCCTGTCGCATGACGGGGTGGTGCGCGCCACCGAAGGGCTTACAGTGCGCAAGGTGATCGTGGTACCGGACCGGATCGTCAATATCGTCGTGGGGTAGGAAAACCATGCGTACCAGCCGTCGAGTGATCCTAGGCTCTCTGGCAGCCTCCCTCACGCTGGCGCTGGGCGCTTGCGGTTTCTCGCCGATGTACGGATCGAGCGCTGTCGGCAGCACGCTGTCCCGGATCCGCGTCGAGACGGGCGACGAACGGGTCGACTTCCTGCTTCAGGAGGCCCTGATCGACCAGATGGGCTCGCGCCACGCCGATGGCGATCTGACGCTGCGGACCGAGACGGATCTGGGCGCGACCGGACTGGGCGTCGGTGCCGACGCGATTGTCCGGCGCTTTGCCATCCGGCTTGATGTCGATTATGCGCTCTATCGCGACGGAGAGACCGATCCGGTTCTTGTCGGCTCCACCTATGGCGAGGCCTCCTACAATCTGTCAGGGTCCGTCTACGCCTCCATGATCTCCGAACAGGATGCCGAGGCGCGCGCCGCCCGGATGGCGGCCCAGCGGGTCTCCATGCAGCTTGTGCGCGCGCTGGACGAGATCCAGACCCACGGACCCGCCACGCCATGAAGGTATCGGCCCGCGACGCCGATGCGCGCGTCCGGACCCCGGATCCGGCCATCAAGGCCTATCTGATCTACGGGCCGGATCGCGGCCTCGCTCACGAGCGCGCCGGCATGCTGGTCAAGTCGATCCTGCCGGATCCGGACGATCCCTTCGCGCTGACCCTTCTCACCGAGGAAGACCTCAAGTCCGATCCGGCCGCGCTTGCCGATGCGATGGTCGCGATGTCGCTGACCGGCGGTCAGCGCCTGGTCCGGGTCCGGCTCAGCGGCGAGACCGGCGGCGGTCCCGTTGCGGACGTGATTTCGGAAATCGAGAGCGGCTCTCTCGCGCCGCAAACCGTGCTCGTGGTCGAGTCCGGAGACCTAACGCCGCGAGGGAAGCTTCGGAAAACCTTCGAACCGGCGAAAAAAGCTTTATCTATAGCGTGTTACGCCGACGATGCGCGATCTCTCGGAAACCTCGCGGAAGACGTACTCAAGGGTGAAGGACTTTCGATTGCATCCGATGCGCGCATGCTCTGGCTGCCGCGGCTCGAAGGCGACCGGGCACTCGCCCGCGGCGAGATCGACAAGCTGATTCTCTACAAGGGTCTCCGCGGCCAGCGGGCCGAGGGCGACGACACCGTGACGCTCGAGGATGTCGAGGCGATCGCCGCCGACCAGGGCGAGGCCCAGATGGACGCCGTCATCGACCCCGCCCTGCTCGGCCGGCTCGCCGAAGCCGACAAAGCCTATGTCCGCTCGGTGAGCGCCGGCGGCAGTCCGGTCGCGATCCTGCGCGCGCTGCAGCGACGGCTCGACCAGATCGGTGTCGTGCAAGGCTCCGGCGGAGACGATGCGGCCCTGGCACGCTCGGGTGCGCCGCGCTTCGGTCCCCAGGCCGATGCCTTCAAGCGGCAGGTCAGCCTGTGGCGCGGCCGCCGGCTCGATCATGCGCGGCAACTGGCCTTCCAGGCCGAGCGGGATGTGAAGCGGTCGGGCAGCCCGGCCGAAGCGCTGGTCAGCGAATTGCTGATCCGGCTGGCGCGCGGCGCCGCACAGGCCAGCCGGTAGCTCTAGCTTATTGAAGACGTCAGGCTGTGCGGTTTCCGGACAGCCGGCGGCAGACATCGTCGAGCTGTTCGAGCGTCTTGTACTGCACCCGGATCTCGCCGCCCTTGCTGCCATGCCGGATATCGACGGACAGGCCGAGACGGGCCGTGACGTCTGACTCCAGCGCCCGCGTGTCAGCATCCTTGTCACCAGGCTTGGGCGTCTTGCCGGGCTTGCTGTCAGCGGCTTTTCCGGACTGGGCGTCGCGGGCGAGGCGCTCGGTCTCGCGCACGGACAGACCTTTTTCGACAATGATGCGGAGCAGTGCTTCCGGATCGGGCGCGGTGGCGATCGCCCGGGCATGACCCGTGCTGATTTCACCGCTGGCAAGAGACGTCAGGACGGCCTCCGGCAGGGCCAGAAGACGCATCATGTTGGCAACATGGCTGCGGCTTTTCGAGACAGCGCGGGCGACATCGTCCTGGGTGTGACCGAAGCGATCGATGAGCTGGCGGTAGGCATGCGCCTCTTCCACCGGGTTGAGATCCGAGCGCTGGACGTTCTCGACAATGCCGATTTCCAGCGTTTCCCTGTCGGTGAGCTCGCGGACGAGCGCGGGAATGTCGTGCAGCCGCGCCTTCTGGGCCGCGCGCCAGCGGCGCTCGCCGGCGACGATCTCATAGGCTTCGTCCTCGCCCTTGACGGGCCGTACCAGGATCGGCTGGACCACGCCCTTTTCTGCGATCGATTCCGACAGCGCTTCCAGTTCGGACTCGGTGATGGTCTTGCGCGGCTGGTCCGGATTGGGCCGGATCAGCTCGATCGGCAGGGTGCGCACACCATCACGCGAACGCGGCGCGGAGGCCGGTGCATCACCGCTGTCCGGCGCGGCATAGTCCTCGGTCTCGACCTCACCCAGAAGGGCGGACAGGCCTCGGCCCAGACGGCGGTTCTTGTCAGTGGATGTCATGCGGCTTCACCCTGCTCTTCCCGGCGGCGTTTGCGCTCTTGCTGGACGATTTCCTTGGCCAGGCTGATATAGGCCTGCGATCCGGAGCACTGCAGATCGTAGAGCAGCACCGGCTTGCCCACGGAGGGCGCTTCAGAGACCCGCACATTGCGCGGTATCATGGTCCTGTAGACCTTGTCGCCGAAATGCTCGCGCACATCGGCGGCGACTTCGGCCGAGAGATTGTTGCGGCCGTCATACATGGTCAGCACGACGCCCTGGATCTCGAGCTTGGTATTCAGATGGCCGCGCACACGCTCGACGGTGCGCAGGAGCTGGGACAGGCCCTCGAGGGCGAAGAATTCGCACTGCAACGGCACCAGGATGGCGTCGGCCGCGGTGAGCGAGTTCACCGTCAGCACATTCAGCGAGGGCGGGCAGTCGATCAGGATATAGTCCAGCCCGTCTTCGTCGTGCGACAGGGCAGCAATGCTCTGGTCGACGGCGCGCTTGAGCCGGTAGGAGCGGCGCTGGTCGTCAGCCAGTTCCAGCTCGACTCCGGACAGGAGCTGATCGGAGGGCACGATGGACAGGCCCGGCACCACGGTCGGCACCAGAGCGGACTTCAGCGGATCGCCGCCCACCAGCACGTCATAGGATGTCAGGGTGCGCTTGCTCGGCGGCACGCCCAGTCCCGTTGACGCATTGCCCTGGGGGTCCAGATCGATGATCGCGACCTTCTGGCGAATGGCCGCCAGGGCAGTCCCCAGATTGATGGCGGTGGTGGTCTTGCCCACCCCGCCCTTCTGGTTGGCGATGGCGATGACGCGGGGCGCTCTGCGGCGCTCGTTCTTATCGGACACGCTCGACCTCTTTGATGCGCAGGATCACACCGTCGCTCGTCTGACTGGGTATGACTTCAGGATCGACTGTCCAGCTTTTGCGGGCTTCGGTCAATTCATCCCGGTACTGCCGACCCTTGAAGAAGAGGCCTTCTGCCCCGTTTTTCAACAGGGGCTCGGCATAGCCCAATAATTTATTCAACGGCGCGAAGGCGCGCGCGGTGACGAGATCGAACCCTTCCGAGGGATCGAGCATCTCGACCCGCACCGGGCGGGCCTCGGCGTCGAGGCCGAGCTCCTCGATCACCTTGTGCAGAAAGGCGACCTTCTTGCCCACGGAATCGACCATGACGACACGCGCTGCCTGTCCCCGATCGCGGAAACCGAGCGCCAGGGCGATGCCCGGAAAGCCGGCCCCCGCACCGAGATCGGCGACGAGACGCGTTTCACGTGAAACAAGCGGCATCAGCTGGAAGCTGTCCAGGGCGTGGCGCTCCCAGAAGTGATCGAGCGAACTGCGCGCCACGAGATTGGTGTGAGCGCTCGTCTCGACGAGAATCTGCCGCCAGCGGTCGAAGCCGTCGAGCGTTTCACGTGAAACACCCGTGCGGGCCTGGAAGTCGTCGCGTGTCACCTAGCTGGCCTCTTTGCTGAGCCGCTTCACATGCGCCAGAACCGCCGTCAGAGCGCCCGGCGTAACGCCCTCTATGCGGGAGGCCTGGCCCAGCGTCTCGGGACGCGCCCGCTCCAGCTTCTCGCGGGCCTCGTTCGAGAGGCCACCGACGACGCGATAGTCGAGATCGCGCGGAAGACGCACCGCCTCGTCCCGGCGGAAGGCGAGAATATCGGCCTGCTGGCGATCGATATAACCGGCATAGAGCGCATCGATCTCGATCTGCTCGACAATGTCCGGCGCGATACCGTCCAGCTCGGGCCAGATCGGCGCAAGGTCGCTCCAGGCGATATCGGGATAGGCGAGCAGCTCGCTCGCCGTGCGGCGCTTGCCGTCCGCGTTGACAGCGAGACCGTGCGCCTTGGCCTCGTTCGGCGTCAGGGTCAGAGCCTGCACCTGGCTGCGGGTCGTTTCGAGCGCCGCCATCTTGCCGGTGAAGCGTGTTTCACGTGAAACAGACGCCGCCCCCAGCGCGATCGCCTTCGGTGTGAGGCGCTGGTCGGCATTATCCGCCCGCAGGGTGAGACGGTATTCGGCGCGCGAGGTGAACATGCGATAGGGCTCGCTGACCCCGCGTGTGATCAGATCGTCGATCATCACACCGATATAGGCGTCCGACCGGCTGAGCACGAAAGGCTCGCGCGCCTGGGCGGACAGCGCCGCATTGAAGCCGGCCATCACGCCCTGGGCGGCCGCCTCTTCATACCCCGTCGTGCCATTGATCTGACCGGCCAGCCAAAGCCCCGCCACGGCGCGCACCTGCAGCGTGGCGTCGAGCTCGCGCGGATCGACATAGTCGTATTCGATCGCATAGCCGTAGCGCTTGACCTCGACCTGTTCGAGACCCGGCAGGGTCTTCAGGAAGGCGTCCTGGACATGGCCGGGCAGCGAGGTGGAGATGCCATTGGGATAGACGGTGTCATCGTCCAGACCCTCCGGCTCCAGGAAAACCTGGTGGCTGGTCCGGTCGGCAAAGCGCACCACCTTGTCCTCGATGGACGGGCAATAGCGCGGCCCGCGCCCGGCAATCGCGCCGGAATAGACGGCCGAGTGTTCGAGATTTGCAGCGATTATGGCGTGCGTCGCTTCCGTGGTCCGGGAGATCGCGCAGGTGATCTGCGGCACCTCGATCCGGTCGGTCAGGAAGGAGAACGGTACCGGCGTTTCGTCCGCCGCCTGCTGTTCCAGTGTGTCCCAGTCGATCGACGACTTCTTCAACCGCGCCGGCGTCCCGGTCTTGAGGCGGCCCATCTGCAGCTTTAGCCCGTAGAGCGTCTCGCCCAGACCCACAGCCGGCGCCTCGCCGGCCCGGCCGGCGGGAATACGCTCGGCACCGCGATGGATCATGCCGCGCAGGAAAGTCCCCGTCGTGAGCACGACAGATGCGGCGGCGTATTCATTGCCCTCCGCGTCCGTCACCCCGACGCAGCGGCCCCCATCGATGATCAGGTCTTCCACGGCCGCGGCCCGGATCTCCAGATTGTCCGTCGCGGCCAGAACCGACTGCATCGCGGCCTTGTAAAGCGCCCGGTCGGACTGGGTCCGCGGACCGCGAACGGCGGGCCCTTTGGAGCGGTTGAGCAGACGGAACTGGATCCCCGACGCGTCCGCGACGCGGCCCATGACCCCGTCCAGCGCATCCACTTCGCGCACCAGATGCCCCTTGCCCAGACCGCCAATAGCCGGGTTGCAGGACATCTCGCCGATCGTGTCGAGACGATGGGTCAGCAACAGGGTCGATGCGCCGAGGCGCGCGGCTGCGGACGCGGCTTCACAGCCGGCGTGCCCGCCCCCGATAACGATGACATCCCATTGCTTCATGACCGGCTCGATCCCGACGCTCTGTCTTGCGGAAAAGGTCGGCCTACATAATGCCCGCGGGCCGTCGAGTCGAGGGGCGGGCCCGCGTGTTTCACGTGAAACACGCCGCGCGGTTCACAACAGCCTACTTGCCGATGCAGAACTGGCTGAACACCCGGTCCAGAACGTCCTCGACATCGACACGGCCGGTCAGGCTTTCCAGCGCCCGAACCGCCAGTCGCGCATCCTCACCCGCCAGCTCCGGCGCATCGGCCAGCCGCTCGCGGCAGCGCTTCAGGGCTGCCAGCGCGCTTTCTACAGCACGGCGATGCCGGGCCCGGCTCAATGCCGGAAGCTCACGCGCGCCGAGGCGTTCGCGCACGATCTCCTCGATCTTCGCCTCGAGCATGTCCACACCGTCGCCGGACTTGGCCGAGAGACGGTAGGCCCCTTCCGAGCGTTTCTGCGGCGCCAGGTCGAGCTTGTTGAGGACAAGCAGATCGTCATCCTTCAGACGACCACGCAGATCGAGCAGGTCCTCGTCGGAACGCGCATCCACGACACCGATCCGCAGATCCGCATTGTCGGCGCGATCGAGCGCCCGCCGGACGCCCTCGGCCTCGATCGCATCCACCGCTTCACGCAGACCCGCCGTGTCGGAGATGATGACCGGAAAGCCCGCCATCGTGACGCGCACCTCGACCACGTCGCGCGTGGTGCCGGGAATATCCGTGACAATCGCTGCTTCGCGCCGCGCCAGCCGGTTCAGCAGGCTCGACTTGCCGGCATTCGGGGCGCCGATCAGCGCGATGGAGAAGCCGGTCCGCACGCGCTCGCCGCGCCGGCCATCATCCAGATGCGCCTCCATCGAGGCGATCAGCCGGCTCAACGGTGCATGTGCCACGTGGGACAGCGCATCGGGCACATCGGCCTCGTCGGGGAAGTCGATCTCGCCCTCGATCGAGGCCATGGCAACAATCAGATCCTCGCGCCAGCCTTCATAGAGCTCGCGCAGAGCCCCGGACATCTGGGCCAGGGCCTGCTGCCGCTGTCCTTCGGTCTCCGCTTCGATCAGATCCGCCAGGCCCTCGGCCTCGGTCAGGTCCAGCTTGTCATTCTCGAAGGCCCGCCGGGTGAACTCGCCCGGCTCGGCCGGCACCGCCCCGCTTTCGTCGAGCGCAGACAGCGCAGCCTCGATCACGGCCGGCCCACCATGCAGGTGCAGTTCGGCACAATCCTCGCCGGTAAAGCTCGCCGGTCCGGGAAACCACAGCACCAGTGCCCGGTCGATGACAGATGCATCCGGCGCGTTCAGCGTCCGCAGCGCCGCGCGGCGCGGTTCCGGCCTGGGCAGACCCGCCAGAGCATCCAGCATGCCGCCCGCGCTAGGACCGGACAGGCGGACAACCGCCACACCGGAGCGTCCCGGGGGCGTGGACAGGGCATAGATTGTCGTGTTCACGGCCTAGCGATCCTTGCTGCTGCCCGTCTTGCCGCCGGCAGCGGGCCCGGCCGCACTGCGCATCAGCTCCATGAACTGGTTCGTCATCTCGCCGCCAAAGGCCGACCACTGACGCATCAGAACCTCGGGGTCCAGCTGATCCATATTCGCTTCAGCCCGCTTCTGCATTTCCGTCATCAGGCTCTCATTGAGCGCCGTGACGTCCGGCAGGCCGAGAAAGCTGCGCGCTTCCTCCGGTGTGCATTCGATCTCGATGTTGACCTTCATGGCCGCCTCGCAGGATGGTGGGTCCTCTTCCAATGAACAGGAGCATGACATGACAGGTCAAGACATCCGCATCACCGGGCCGGCCGGCGAATTCTCGGCCTATCTGGCCAAACCGGCGAGCGGTACCGGACCCGGCGTCGTCGTCCTGCAGGAAATCTTCGGCGTCAATCACGTGATGCGCGAGATGTGCGACCGCCTGGCCTCGCAGGGTTTCATCGCGGTCTGCCCCGACCTGTTCTGGCGGATCGAGCCGGGTGTCGACATTACCGACAAGAGCCAGGCCGAACTCGACAAGGCCTTCGACCTGATGGGAAAGTTCAACCCGGATACCGGGATCGAGGACGTCCAGGCGACCCTCGACCATGTGCGCAACATGGATGGCTGCACCGGCAAGGTCGGCGCCATCGGCTTCTGCCTCGGCGGGCTGATGGCCTATCTCACCGCAGCGCGCACCGACAGTGATGCCACGGTCGGCTATTACGGCGTCAATATCCCGAACTTTCTCGACGAGGCCGGCAAGATCTCGAAACCGCTGATGCTGCACATTGCCGGGCGTGACGAGTTCGTACCGCCGGAAAGCCAGGCTGCGATGCATACCGGTCTCGACCCGCATCGGCAGGTGACGCTGCACGACTATCCCGACGATGAGCACGCCTTCTCGCGCATCGAGGGGGCACATTATAACCCCGAGAGCGCCCATCTCGCCGATAGCCGCACGCTGGAATTCTTCCGAAAGAATTTGCGAACGGAGTAGACCGAGCCAGATCTCATCCTTCCCCTTGATGGGGAAGGTGTCCGGCTTTGCCGGACGGAAGGGGTGAAACGCAACGCGTTTCCGGTTCCGGAAAATCACCCACTCCACCACGCCTCCGGCGCGGTCCTTCGTCACGTCGAACAGTCCCCCGGACTGTTCTTGGGCTCCTCAGCGCCCATCAAGGGCGAGGACAGACGCTACTCCACAGCTGTCGCAGCGACCCAGCTCTCGCGCTTGGTCAGGCGTTTGAAATAGGCCTGTACATTCTCCGGCGCGCCGTCGAACTGACGCATCACCTTGATCAGGTACAGCATGTAGACGATCGAGATGTCGGCCGCGGTCAGGCGGTCACCGGCCAGGTATCCGCGGTCTCCGACCCCATGTTTCCCAACAAATTCAAGAAGATGATCCACTTCTGAACGGGCCCACTTCGCCAGTTTCGGATCGCGCGCCTTTTCGGGCAGCAAGACCGTGTGCGCCAGCAGCAGGCTGACCGGCATCATCATTCCGGCTTCGCCGAAATGCAGCCATTGCAGATACCGGCCATAATCGGCCTCGTCCGGTGTCACCTCCAGCGGTGACGGTCCGTAGCGGCCCAACAGGTATTGCACGATGGCCAGCGACTCCAGGACGATGGTGCCCTTGTCGTCGAGCGCGGGAACCTTCCGCAAGGGGTGGATCTCGGCATAGGCCTCGTCACCGGCCGGACGCGAGTCGAACTTCACCGGCACGATCTCGTGCGGCAAACCCATTTCCTGCAACAGCCACAACACCCGGATCGAGCGCGTGCGCGGTGCGTGATAGACGCGAATTCCTGACGTATCGGCCATGGCCGGTCTCCCCTTATCCGTGCTTGTGCGTGTCCTACCGTTCCACGGCGATCTTGCGCCGCCGCGCTGAATTTCGGCATGTCACAGATACAACTCTGTCGCGGGCATGGGATAGTGTTTCGCGACACTTTCCGGAGACACCCATGCTGAAGCGCCTCATCCCCTCCCTTCTCGTGCTGGCCGCCGCCTGTTCGCCCTCCGCCCCGTCAGTGGCTGAAACCGCGCTGGCCGCACCGGCGATCCAGCTCGACTGTTTCCGGGAAACCGGGGCTGCCATGCTGGCCGCCCACCGTGCCGGCCCCGCGCCGGGCTATCCGGAAAACGCCCTGTCCACGCTGCGCCGCCTTGCCGATCTGGGCGCGCTCTATGCCGAGATCGATGTGCGCCGGTCCGCCGATGGCGTGCTATTCCTGCTGCATGACGACACGCTGGACCGCACCACGACCGGAGCCGGCTCCCTGGACGGTCTCGCCTGGGGCACGCTTTCCGGCACGACACTCCGCGATCCGGACGGCACGATTGTCGAGGACACCATCCCCACCCTGGCCGACGCTCTGACGGTGGCGCGTGAGGCCAGCCTTGTGCTCAATCTCGACCTGAAATCCGTCTCCCCCGAGGAGATCGTCGGCTTTGTGCACGAGCATGATGCGCGCGACGAAGTCGCCATCATCGCCTATTCGGTCGACCAGGCTGCCGCGATCCACGCGCTTGATGACGGACTTCTCCTGTCCGCTCCCAACGACCCCGCTGCGCTTCAAGCCGCCGGAGCCAATCTTGAGGCCGTCTATATCTGGACCGGGGTCGGTGCCGCAGACGCCGACCAGGATGCCCGCCTCGCCGAAGCCGGACTGGAAACCTCCGCCGGCCTGTTCAGGCTCGAGAATGGCGATCCCGCTGTATACCAGACGGCTGCAGCAGCCGGCGTGGAACTGCTCTCGATCGACGATGTGGACACGGCTGTTGTCGCGCTGGGCGGTGCGGATGTGCTGCAGGCACAGATCGCGGCCTGCATTGTTGATTGACAGTTCGCTACCTTGGTAACAATATAGGTCCATGACGACTGCATTGACCCGGACCCAGACCGGCGTGCGGCTTGAAACCCGCACGCTTAAAACACTCAAGGGTCTCGCCGAATATCTCGATCTGTCACTCGGCGATCTTCTTGAAGGGATCGTGTGGCACGCTTTCGAGGGCAAGGTCGCGTTTTCGCCCGAGACACTGACGAAGATTGACCAGCTGAAAGCCGTCTACGGCCTCGACCTGACCGCCGCTGACAGCCACTCACTGCACGAGGCCGGCGATGACGACCCTGCCCGATAATGATTCCGGACTGAACGCCTTCCTCGCCGGACAGACGGACCCGTCCACCTTCAGTCACGCGAAACACGTCCTTCTCGCGCGGCAATTGCTGGAGCGTTCCAGCTTTCTGGAAGCAGCAGTCCTCTATGATCGTGCGCTGACGCGCATCACTGAGCATGCCGGCGTTCCGGAGAAGCGTTCGGTCACCAAGACCCTCGCATTCCTGTCGCTGATCCAGGAAAACGGCGCCAGTCCCCATCCCGGACTGCTTGAAACCTGGTACACGCCAGCGCGCCTGGCGGATCCCCGAGGCCGCAACGCCTTTCTGATGCCCGACCGCTTCATCGGCTAGTGTTTCACGGGAAACATCTTATCTGAAAGGATGTTGATACGGGAGCACGCACAATGAGCATCGAGGCGATCCGCATTCACGAGACCGGCGGACCGGGCGTGCTGCGCCTGGACACTCTCGATCTGCCCGATCCGGGACCGGGTCAGATCCGCATCCGGCACACGGCCATCGGCGTCAATTTCATCGACACCTACCATCGCTCGGGTCTCTATCCGCTGCCCCTTCCCAGCGGGATCGGCCTGGAAGCGGCCGGTATCGTCGAAGCCCTCGGTGATGGCGTGACCACGCTGAAGGAGGGCGACCGGGTCGCCTATGGATCGGGGCCGATCGGCGCCTACTCCCAGGCTCACATCCTGCCGGCCGGGCGCGTCGCCAGAATCCCCGACGGTGTGAGCGACGAACAGGCCGCAGCCCTCATGCTGAAGGGCATGACGGTGCGCTATCTCTTCAAGGACACCTATGCGCTCAAGGCGGGCGACACGATCCTCTTCCATGCCGCCGCCGGCGGGGTCGGCCAGATCGCCTGCCAGTGGGCGGCCGATATGGGCGTCACCCTGATCGGCACGGCCGGCAGCGACGAGAAATGCGAGATCGCCCGGCAGAAGGGCGCGGCGCATGTGATCAATTATTCCCGCGAGAACGTCGTCGAGCGCGTCCGCGAGATCACCGAAGGACGCGGCGTGCCGGTCGTTTATGACGGGGTCGGCAAGGATACGTTCGAGATGTCGCTGGACTGTCTGGCACCGCGCGGTCTTCTCGCGACCTTCGGGAATGCGTCCGGACCGGTGACCGGTGTCAATCTGGGCATCCTCACCCAGAAGGGCTCGCTCTACGTCACCCGGCCGTCCCTGATGCATTATGTGGCGTCAGACGAAGACCTCGCCGCCAACACCGCCGATGTCTTCGACACCGTCGCCCGCAGCGCCATCTCGATCGACATCAACCAGCGCTACGCCCTGGCCGACGCGCAAAGGGCGCATGAGGATCTGGAGGGACGGCGGACGACAGGTGCCAGCGTGCTGGTGCCGTAGCGATCCTCGCCGATGTCATCCCGGCCGTATGGCCTGCGAAGGCGGGCCGGAGGGCCGGGACCCATACGCGCCGATCTCTGCCGAAAGCAGGCTCGATGTCCGCGACAGCTGGGTCGGCACCGGGATTATGGGTCCCGGACTTGCGCCCCGCCTTCGCGGGGCATCCATCCGGGACCACAAACATCGGCGATGCAGTCCCTACGTATTCATCGAGTCGAAGAATTCGTCGTTGGTCTTGGTCTGGCGCAGCTTGTCGAGCAGGAACTCGATCGCATCCTGGGCGCCCATCGGATTGAGGATGCGGCGCAGCACATACATTTTCTGCAGCTGGCTGCGGTCGACGAGGAGTTCCTCTTTCCGCGTACCGGATTTGAGGATGTCGATCGCCGGGAAAACGCGCTTGTCGGCGACCTTGCGGTCCAGCACGATTTCCGAGTTGCCCGTACCCTTGAACTCTTCGAAGATCACTTCGTCCATGCGCGAACCGGTATCGATCAGCGCCGTGGCGATGATGGTCAGCGAGCCGCCATGCTCGATATTCCGCGCAGCACCGAAGAAGCGCTTCGGCCGCTGCAGGGCGTTGGCGTCGACACCGCCGGTCAGCACCTTGCCGGAAGACGGGACGACGGTGTTGTAGGCGCGGCCCAGACGCGTGATCGAGTCCAGCAGGATGACCACGTCGCGGCCATGCTCGACCAGGCGCTTGGCTTTCTCGATCACCATTTCGGAGACCTGGACGTGACGTGTAGCCGGCTCGTCGAAGGTCGAGGCGATCACCTCGCCCTTCACCGTGCGCTGCATGTCGGTGACTTCCTCCGGGCGCTCGTCGATGAGCAGCACCATGAGGTAGCAGTCCGGGTGATTATTCTCGATGGAGTGGGCGATGTTCTGCAGGAGGACGGTCTTACCGGTCCGCGGCGGTGCGACGATCAGGCCACGCTGGCCCTTGCCGAGCGGGGCGACGATATCGATCACCCGGCCCGAGCGATCCTTCACCGTCGGATCCTGCGACTCCATCACGAAGCGGCTCTCGGGATAGAGCGGCGTCAGATTGTCGAAATGCACCTTGTGGCGGGCGCTTTCGGGATCCTGGAAATTGATCGAGGAGACCTTGAGCAGCGCGAAATAGCGCTCGCCATCGCGCGGGCTGCGGATCTCGCCCTCGACCGTGTCGCCGGTGCGCAGGCCGAATTTTCGGATCTGGGTCGGCGAGACATAGATGTCGTCGGGGCCGGCCAGGTAGTTGGACTCCGGCGAGCGCAGGAAACCGAACCCGTCCTGGAGGACTTCCATCACCCCGCCGCCATGGATTTCGACGTCGCGTTCGGCGAGCGCCTTGAGAATGGCGAACATCATGCCCTGCTTGCGCAGGGCCGAGGCGTTCTCGATCTCCAGGGCCTCGGCGAACTGCAGAAGTTCGGTCGGCTTCTTTTCCTTGAGATCCTGCAGGGTCATCCGCTCCAGGCCTTCGAGCGGGGCGGGCAGGGAAGTTTCGTCGGTCATGATGGGTCTATCTGTCAGACATTACGGGCGACCATCCCCGGACGGGGAGCTGTCGCGTTCAAACAATCGGCGTGCCGGATGACCCGGACACGACCTGTGACATGTGGAATGGGCTGGCGCGTCGTCGGACCGATGTCCTGCGCCACGCAAAGAAAGGATCCATAAGAGGAGTTACGCAAAGCCTTGCCACGCCTCGCCATCCTCGTCAAGCACAAGCGGGGGCCGTCGGCTATTTCAGCGCCACTACCGCGATCGGCACGATGAAGAAGGCCAGCAGGAAAGGCACTTCATTGAGCATGCGATAGCGCTTGTCCGACCAGTCATTGGTGCCTTCAGCAAACAGACGGGCCCGTTTGGAATAGACGCCATGCATCGCCGACATTGCCAGCACGAGTGCAAACTTGGCCATCCAGGCCCAGTGCAGGAAGATCGTCCAGCCGCCGGCGCGCTCGGCATTCGACCAGATCAGAAGCAGGCCGAACAGCCAGGTCGCGATCATCGCCGGGTTCATGATCCCCTTGAGCAGACGGCGCTCCTGGATTTTCAGCGTCTCGTCCAGCTCGCCGCCCGGCCGGGCGCCGCAATGATAGACGAAAAGCCGCGGCAGATAGAGCATCGCCGCCATCCAGGCGATCACCGCCAGGATGTGCAGGGCCCGCAACCAGTCATACGCTGCTGCCAGGATCATGCTGTTACCGGTTCCCCGTTCCGGCAGGGACATCCGGACCATTCCGCCGGACAGATCCGCCCGCCCGTATCGCATCGCGGACCGGGCGCCCCCGCCAGGGCAGACTTCACCAATGTCGCCAGGGATTCAATGAAAACGGCATCCAGACCCAGCGCCGGCACACGGACATAGGATGTCACGCCGTGCTCGCGGGCCAGATCGCCATATTCCTCGTCAAGCTCGACCAGCGTCTCGATATGCTCGGAGACAAAGGCGATCGGGCTGAGAAGGATGTTCCGGCCGTCCTTCGCAGCGCCCTCGATTGCTTCCTCGGTCGACGGGCCGATCCATTCCAGCGGCCCGACCCGGCTCTGATAGCACACCTGCCAGTCCGGAAATTCCGGCAACTGGCGCATCACGGCCTCGACCGTCTGCTCGACCTGCCACTGATAGGGATCGCCATCCTCGATGACTTTCTTCGGCAGGCCGTGGGCCGAGAACAGCAGACGGACATTGTCCGGCCGGCCCGCCTTCTCCCAGGTCTTGCGGATCAGCGCTGCATGCGCATCCACAAAGGCCGGTTCGGTGGGATAGCAGCACACCGTGCGGGTTTCCGGACCGCCCGCCTCGCGCCAGCGCTTCAGCGAGCTCGCCGTCGTCGTCGTGGAAAACTGCGGATAAAGCGGCAGCAGCACACACTCGTCCGGCGCCCAGGCCGAGACTTCATCCGCCACGTCCTCCGTCAGCGGATGCCAGTAGCGCATCGCCGGCCACACACCGATCTCGTGATCGGGGAAAGCCTTCTGCAGCTCGGCCTTCAGCGCCTCGGCCTGCTTGCGCGTCTCCGGCAGGAGCGGCGAGCCGCCGCCCATCTTGGCGTAATTCGCCCTGGCTTCCTTCGCCCGCGTCGTCGAGATCAGCAGCGCCAGCGCCTCCCGGATCAAACCGGGCGCGCGGATAATCGCCGGATCTCGGAAGAGGTTACGCAAAAAGGGACGGACATCGTCCGGACCGTCCGGGCCGCCCAGATTGAACAGCACAACAGCCAGCTTGCGGCGCGCATCGCCCATGGCGCTCTCCTGTTTCAGGCCCGCTCCCGGATGCACGCCAGCAATTCGTGGACATGCGCGACCGGGACATCGGGCGTAATGCCGTGACCCAGGTTGAAGATATGGGGCCGTCCCGACCAGCTATCCAGCAAACGCTGCGTTTCACTGCGCAGGGCCGCACCGCCCGCCCGCAAGGCCGCCGGATCGAGATGGCCCTGGACCGGCATGCCCTCGGGCAGCATCGACTGGGCCCAGGCCGGATCCATGCCGGTATCGAGCGCCACGGCCGTGACGCCGGTCTCGCGGGCATAGCGGGCATAGAAGGCCCCGGCCCCGCGCGGGAAGCCGATGATCGGCACCGTCACGCCGGCAGCCCGCACCGTGTCGACAATCCGCCTCGTCGGCCGGATCACGACCCGCTCGAACAGGGGCTCCGGAAGCCCTTCCGCCCAGCTGTCGAAAATCTTGAGAACCTCCGCCCCGGCTTCGGCCTGCATGACCAGATATTCCGCCGTCGCATCGGCGATCCGGTCCAGCATGCCGTCGAAGGCTTCGGGATGTTGCCAGGCCGCGACCCGGGCGGAAAACCGGTCCTTGGATCCACCGCCCTCGACCATATAGGTCGCAACGGTCCAGGGCGCTCCGGCAAAGCCGATCAGCGTTGTCTCATCGGGAAGTTCAGGCGCAACCCGGCGCAGGGTTTCACCAACCGGCGCCAGCACCTCACGCGCACGCTCCGGCGTCGGCGTCTCGAACGCCAGCGGATCGAAGGGTTCCAGCCTGGGCCCCTCACCCGTGACGAACCAGACCTTGCGGCCCAGCGCGATCGGGATCAGCAGGATGTCGGCAAACAGGATCGCTGCGTCGAAACCGAACCGCCGGATCGGCTGCAGGGTCACTTCCGCAGCGAGATCCGGCGAGAAACAGAAATCGATGAAGTTCTTCGCACGGGAACGAACCTCCCGGTACTCGTCGAGATACCGGCCGGCCTGGCGCATCAGCCAGACCGGAGGCGGGGTGCGCGTCTCTCCGGAGAGGACGGCGAGCATCGGCTTTTTCGAAGTCAGTGTCATACCGCCTGATTAGGCACCTACGGGCGTTCGATCAATGCGCCCTTTTCACCAGCCCCTTTTCCTTCCCAAAACCATTTAATTGAATTGATGTGATTGTAGGGCCGTGAATCGTGTGGGCGAATACGGTTATACCGTTTTGCCGGATATCCCCGTCCCCGGCACGATATCCACAAGCCGGCGATCAGGACGTCCTTGAAAACCTGAATAACAAAACAAATTCATACCATTGCTCGGCAGTCTTCGCAGAATATCGTGTCGAAAACCGGATCCACCCTGTGAATTGCCGATATTCCTGAACAGGCTTGTTCACAGCCTCCGGCGTGTGGAAAGAGGTGTTGGTTCTGCCGGGTAACACCCGGTACTACTCACAGGGCGGGAAGCGAATGGCCGGAATGTGGCCGGTTTTCCCAATTTGTTAACAGATCGTAAACGCGATCGAGGGGCAAAAACGCGTCATGACCGTTCCGCCATCCACACGCTTCGAAACTTGTTTCCACATCCATATGGTGTCGGATTCAACCGGCGAGACATTGATGGAGGTCATGCGCGCTTCGGTCGCGCAGTTCGAAGGCACGCATCCGCTGGAGCATCTCTACGCCCTGGTGCGCTCGTCGCGGCAGATGGAACGCGTGTTCGAGGAGGTCGAGGCCTATCCCGGCGTCGTGATGTACACCATCGTCAATGCCGATCTGCGCCGGGAGCTGGAAACGCGTTGCGCCGAACTCGGCGTGCCCGCCATTGCCGTGCTCGATCCGATGCTTGCCACGCTGAGCACCTATCTTGGCCGGCCGGTCGCCAGCCGCGCTGGAGCCCAGCGCTCCCTGGACGCCGAATATTTCCGCCGCATCGACGCGCTCAACTATACGATGGCGCATGATGACGGCCAGGGCGATGACTATGAAGCGGCCGATATCGTGCTGCTGGGCGTCAGCCGTACCTCGAAGACGCCGACCAGCGTCTATCTCGCCCATCGTGGCTATCGCGCGGCGAATATCCCGCTGGTCAAGGACGTGCCCCTGCCCGAGGCGATCTTCAAACTGCGCAATCCGCTGGTTGTCGGCCTGACTGCCTCGCCTGAGCGTATCGTGCAGATCCGCCGCAACCGCCTGCTGAGCCTGAACGAGGATCGCGATACCGACTATATCGACGACTTCGCGGTGCGCGACGAAATCCTTTATGCCAAGAGGCTCTACGCCAAGCACAAATGGCCAACCATCGATGTCACCCGTCGCTCGATCGAGGAAACGGCCGCCAAGATCATCAATCTCGTCAACGAAAAGCGCGCAGCCAAATCATGACCGAATTCGTTCTCGCTTCCGGCAGCCAGATCCGCCGCCAGATCCTCGACAATGCGGGGATCGACTTCACGGTCGAAAAGCCCGATGTCGACGAGAGCGTGATCAAGGACCGGCGCAGCGATCTCTCACCGGCCGGGATGGCGCTGGTTCTGGGCAAGGCGAAGGCCGAAGCGGTGTCGCGTGGCCGGCCGCGTGCCCTCGTTCTGGGTGCCGACCAGACGATGGAACTCGATGGTGCCCTGCTCGACAAGCTCCCGGATGCTGCCCTTGCCCGCGATCGTCTTATGGCGATGCGCGGCCGCGCGCATCAGCTGCATTCCGGCCTGGCGCTTTACCGCGGCGGTGAATGCGTCTGGCAGCACCAGCAATCCTCCACTCTGCATGTGCGCGCCTTTTCCGACGCGTTTCTCGACGACTATCTCGAACGCGCCGGTTTTGCGCTGACTGCCAGCGTCGGTGCCTATGCGTTCGAAGGTCTGGGCGCGCAATTGTTCGAGAAGATCGAAGGCGATTACTACGCCATTCTCGGCCTGCCGCTCCTGCCGCTGCTGGACGCGCTGCGCGAATTCGACGTGATCCCGGCATGACGGTCGGGCTGACAGGCCGCGCGGTCTTCGCCGGTGTGGCAGGCGATCCGGTCGCGCACTCCCTGTCGCCCAGGCTGATGGGGCACTGGATCTGCAGGCTCGGTCTGGATGCGGCCTATCTGCCATTCGCTGTACCGCCTTCGGGCTTTGAGGCCTTTGTGCGCGGGCTGGCCCGCACCCAGGCAAGCGGTCTCAATGTCACCCTGCCGCACAAGGAAGCTGCCCTTGCCCTGGCCGACCGGGCGACACCGGCCGCCAAGGCCATCGGTGCCGCCAACCTCCTGACATTTCATCCTGACGGTATTCTGGCCGACAACAGCGATGCAGCGGGCTTTCTTGCGGCGCTCGAACCCGCCGAACCCGATTATGCCGGCTCGACGGCTCTTGTACTCGGCGCGGGCGGTGCGGCGCGGGCGCTGGTTCACACGCTGGTGACATCGGGTGTCAAGAACCTGCTCATTTCCAACCGGACTGCCGACCGGGCCCGGGCGCTGGCGGCTGAACTTGCCCCCGATGCCGGGATTGTCCCTTGGGAAGACCGCGATGCAGCACTCGCCGAGGCTGATATCGTCGTCAACGCGACGGCGCTCGGCCTGAAGGGCGAGAACGACCTCGTCATGGACTGGGCAAAAGCGCGGCCCGGCGCGATCGTGTTCGACAGCGTCTATACGCCGCTCGTCACGGGTTTTCTCGCCGGGGCGAGGCAGGCCGGGCTGAAAACCATCGACGGGCTGGACATGCTGATCGGCCAGGCACGGCCCAGCTTCCGGGCTTTCTTCGGTCATGATGCGCCAGCCGATCCGCCGGTTCGTCCGGTCCTGCTCGAAGCGCTGGGAGCCCGCCCGTGAAAATCATCGGTCTGACAGGCTCCATCGGCATGGGAAAATCGGCGACGGCGAGGCTTTTCCGCGAGGCCGGCATCCCGGTCTTCGACTCCGATGCCTGCGTGCATGCGCTCTACGACGCCGGCGGCGCGGCGGTCGGACCGGTCGAAGCCGCCTTTCCCGGCTCGCTTTCCGAAGACGGCTCGATCGACCGGGCGCGGCTTTCCAGACAGTTGAATGACGACCCGGACGGCTTTGCCCGTCTTGAGGCTATCGTGCACCCGCTGGTCGCAGAGGCCCGGCAGCATTTTCTCGACGCAGCGAGAAACGATGGCGCCGATATCGCCATCCTCGATGTGCCGTTGCTGTTCGAGACCGGCGGTCATGAACATGTCGATGCGGTGATTGCCGTGCATGCACCGCACGATGTCCGCCGCGAGCGTGTGCTGCAGCGGCCCGGCATGACGGAAGACAAGCTGGCCGCCATAATCGCGCGCCAGACACCTGATTCGGTGAAGCTGGAAAAAGCGGATTATATCGTTGAAACATCGGGCGGTTTTGACGATGCGCGTCAGCAGGTTGGCAAGATCATTGCCGCGCTGCGCGCGAGCTAGACATTCCGGCCGGCGGGCAAGCGGCCGACAAGCCAGAGAGGTCCAGGGGCGGACATGCGGGAAATCGTCTTCGATACGGAAACCACGGGTCTCGATCCCAATACCGGCGACCGGGTGACCGAGCTGGGCTGCGTCGAGGTGATCGACTGCATTCCGACCGGCAAGACCTTTCACACCTACGTCAATCCGCAGCGCTCCATCCCCAAGGAAGTGATCGAGATTACCGGCCTGACCGCGGAATTCCTCGCCGACAAGCCGCTGTTCGAGGAGATCGCCGAGGACTTTCTGGCCTTTGTCGGCGACGCCGTCCTGGTCGCACACAATGCGCCCTTCGACCGCGGCTTCATCAATATGGAGCTCGCGCGGCTCGGCCACCCGATCTATCCGGAAGACCGGTTCAAGGACACGGCCCGGATCGCCCGCGCCAAGTTTCCCGGCTCCTATGTGTCGCTCGATGCGCTGTGCAAGCGGTTCGACATCTCGCTCGACACGCGTGACAAGCACGGCGCGCTGATCGACGCCCTGCTGCTGGCGGAAGTCTATCTGGAACTGACCGGCGGTCGCACCCGGGCACTCGACCTGTCCGGCCGGCATGCCTCAGCGGATGGCAAGGTGACGTTTCCCGCGCGTGCGCCGCGGCCGCAGCCGCTGGTCTCGCGTGTGTCCGACGCAGAGCGCGCCGCCCATGCCGCCTTTATCGACGAGCTGGGCGACGACGCGCTCTGGAAACGTCTGTCGAACGTCTAGCGGCTTGCGTCAGTTCGACGCGGCCGGATCGCCATTGCCGTTGGTGTCGGCGCCCGGAACGGCGGCGGCACGCTTGGCCAGCTGCTGGCGGTAGAGGCTGGCGAAATCCACCGGATCCAGCATCAGCGGCGGGAAATTACCGTCGCGCGTGGTGTCGGCGAGGATGCGGCGCGCATAGGGGAAGATCATGCGCGGGCATTCGATCAGCAGGAAGGGCTCGCGTTCGGTGTCCGGGATGTTGGCCAGCTGGAACAGGCCGCCATAGGACAGTTCCGCGATGAAGACGACGCTGTCTTCGCCGGCTTCGGTCTTGCGGCTGGCGCGCGCATTGATCACCAGGAGAACTTCAAACGTATCGTCGCCGACACCGCGGGCGCGCACGTCGATCGACAGATCGATACCGGGGGCCGGCTGGCCCGGACGCAGCGTGTCCGGCGCGCCGGGATTTTCGAAGGAGAGGTCCTTCACATACTGCGCCAGCACGCGGAGCTGCGGCTGGGCGGGCGTCTGGTTATCGGTCGGCGTTGACGGTGCGTCGGTCATGTAAGTCCCCGGATGAGCCCCGGTTCGGGCAAGGTGAATGTCGGACCCCTCGAAAGGGCCGCACTGAAACAAGGCGGGCCCGTTAACATGCGGGCCTGCCTGCGGCAAGCTGGCAGCACCACAGCGCAGAGGCTGACGTGACCGCCAATCCGGCCTATATCTAGGGACTGGACCTGTTGCTTGCCCTGTCTGGCGGACCTTGATGATCGAACTTCTCTCGACCCTTATCTTCGGTGCCATCGCCGTTTTCTTCGCCATCCGCCTGTATTCCGTGCTCGGACGGCGCGAAGGCCATATGGAAGCGCCCGCCCCCCGGGATGTCGAAACCCGCAAGGACCTCGCGCCGGAAAACGCCACGCATCTGCGGCCGGCCTTCGAGGGACCGGCCGCTGCGGGTCTGGAAGCCATTGCCGCTGCCGATACCGGCTTCGACCCGGCCCGCTTCCTCGAAGGGGCCCGCGCCGCCTATGAAATGATCGTCGAGGCCTTTGCCCGCGGCGATCGCGAAACCCTCAAACCGCTGCTCGCGCCGACCGTCTATGAACGCTACGAGGCCGCCATTGCCAGGCGCGAGACCAGGGGCGAGACCGTGCGCACGGAGATCGAGCGGATCCGCTCGGCCGAGATCACCGAGGCGGATCACACCGATCATGTCGCGACGATCAAGGTGCATTTCGATGCCGAGATCGCGACCGAGACCCTGGATGCCAATGGCAAGTCCGTCGCCGGCGACTTCAATCGCCTCTCGACGGTGCATGAGGACTGGGTCTTCCAGCGCCGCACGGACGACAGCAATCCGAACTGGGTGCTGACCCGTGTCGCCTCGGCTTAGAGGCCGGCGCGCACCCTGGACGGTCGCGGCCGGTTGTCTGCTGCTGATTGCCTGCCAGCCGGAGCCTGAACCCGCGCCGCAGCCGGAAGAACCACCGGCACCCGTCCCCGATACGCTCGACTTCCTGCCCGCCAGCTGGGATGCACTGCCCGGCTGGGCGGAGGCCGATCTCGCCGATGCGCAATCAGCTTTCCTGCGCAGCTGCGAACGCCTGCGGGTGCGCGACGGGGCTGTGCCGCTGAGCGAACGGGCCGCCTGGGCCGGAACGGTCGCCGACTGGCGCGAGGCCTGTACCCAGCTCGATGCGGTGGAATCAGGCACGGCGCCGTTGCAGCCGGTCTTCGAGGCGGTGTTCACACCGGTCCGTGTCGTCGCTGCCGATCCGGAAAGCGGTGCCCAGGCGCAAACCGGTTTGATGACAGGCTATTACGAACCCTTCGTCCATGTCCGTCCGGAGCCGGGAGACGGTTTCACCCAGCCCCTGCGCCGCCGTCCCGACGATCTTGTCACCGTCGATCTGGGCCGCTTCGATCCGGCCCTGGCCGGGCGCCGGATCGTCGGCGAGGTGCGTGGCGGCGAGCTGGTGCTCTACAAGGATCGCGGCGAGATCGAGCGCCAGGATGCCGGCGAGGTCTTCGCCTGGGGCCGTCCGGCCGATGTCTTCTTCCTGCAGATCCAGGGCTCCGGCCGTCTGGTCTGGCCCGACGGGCATCAGGAGCGTGCCGCCTTTGCCGCCCATAACGGCCTGCCCTACCGCTCGATCGGCCGCGAACTGATCGAGCGGGGCGAGCTGGACGCCCATGCGGCCTCCAAGGCGGGGATCGAGGCCTGGCTGGAGGAGAACGGTCCGCAGGCCACGGCCGAGCTGTTCGCCGTCAATCCGCGCTATGTCTTCTTCCAGACCCAGATGCTGGACGATCCCGCGACCGGTCCGTCCGGTTCGGCCGGTGTGCCGCTGACGCCGATGGCCTCGATCGCGGTCGACCCGTCCCGGCATGCCTATGGCGTTCCGGTCTGGCTGAGTGCCGACCTGCCCGAGCTGGGCCCCTGGTCCGGCCTGGTCGTGACCCAGGATACCGGCGGGGCGATCACCGGTCCGTTGCGGGTGGATTTTTTCTGGGGCTGGGGCGAGGCGGCAGAGCGCCGGGCCGGCTCGACGCGGGCGCAGGCGGAATGGGTGATGCTGTTGCCGCACACAGTGGTTGCACGCCTGTTCGCCGACCGCCAGCCCGCGTGATCGCCGATGAAGGGCAAGCGGACAATACGGCCCGAGGAGCGTGCGCTCTGGCGGAAGGTGGCCCGTTCGGTGACCCCGCTCGATGATGCCAAGAAACAGTCGCTTGAGCATGACGAAGAGCCCCCATTGGTGCCCCCTTCGCGTAACATTGATGACCCATCCGGTGACGTTTCTGCCCGCAAGCCCGACAGGCCGCTGCCGCAGCGTCATGCCTATCGCGATCCGGCGACCCATCACCCGCCGGTGCCGCATGACCGCTCGACGGAAAAACGCGTGCGCCGGGGGCGGGTGGAGATCGATGCCCGGCTCGACCTCCATGGCCTGACCCAGGACCAGGCGCTGTCCTCGCTGCGCCATTTTATCACGATGGCCCACAGGGGGGGATATCGCACCGTGCTGGTCATCACCGGCAAGGGGCTGAAGACCCGCGAGCGCGATGCCGAGCCCTGGGATTATGTCGAGGAACCCGGCGTCCTGCGCCGCAAACTGCCGGAATGGCTGGGCAGTCCGGAATTTCGTCAGCAGGTGTCAGGAATAGCCCCGGCCCATATCCGCCATGGCGGCGGCGGGGCCTTCTATGTGACGCTGCGGGTGAAGCCTAGAGAATAAACTTCGACAGATCGGCATTCCTGGCGAGTTCGCCGACATGTTTGGCGACATAGGCCTCGTCGATCGTGACCGTCTCGCCCGAGCGGTCGGAGGCGGTGAAGGAGACCTCCTCCACCAGTTTTTCCATCACGGTCTGCAGCCGCCGTGCGCCGATATTCTCGACGGTGGAATTGACGTCGGCGGCCAGCTTGGCCAGCGCTTTCACGGCGTCTTCGGTGAAGTCCAGCGTCACGCCTTCCGTACCCATCAGCGCAGTGTACTGCTTGATCAGATTGGCTTCCGGCTCGGTCAGGATGCGGATGAAATCGGCCTCGGTGAGCGCGGTCAGCTCGACCCGGATCGGCAGGCGGCCCTGCAATTCGGGCAGCATGTCCGAGGGTTTGGCGACGTGGAAGGCGCCCGAGGCGATGAACAGGATATGGTCGGTCTTGATGGCCCCGTGCTTGGTGGCCACCGTCGTGCCCTCGATCAGGGGCAGAAGATCGCGCTGCACACCCTCGCGGGAGACATCGCCGCCGCGGGCGTCCGAGCGCGCGGCGATCTTGTCGATCTCGTCGAGGAAGACGATGCCGTCATTCTCGGCCAGCCTGATCGCCTCGGCGGTGATCTGGGCGTCGTCGAGCAGATTGTCGGCCTCTTCCTCGATCAGCGGCGCATAGGCATCCTTCACCTTCATGCGCACGGTCTTCGTCTTCTTCGGGAAGCCCTTGCCGAAGAGTTCGCCCAGATTGAGCACGCCGGCCCCGCCCGAGGGCATGCCCGGAATGTCCAGCATCTGCATGGGCGAGGAGGTTTCCGACAGCTGGATCTCGACATCCTTGTCGTCCAGCTCGCCGGCGCGCAGGCGCTTGCGGAAACTGTCCTTGGTGCTCTCCGACGCGCCCGGCCCGACCAGCGCCTCGAGCACGCGGTTCTCGGCAGCCGTATGAGCGCGCGCCTTCACTTCCTCGCGCTTTTTCTCGCGCACCAGGGAAATGGCGATCTCGACCAGGTCGCGGGCGATCTGGTCGACATCGCGGCCGACATAGCCGACCTCGGTGAACTTGGTCGCTTCCACCTTGATGAAGGGCGCCCCGGCCAGCTTGGCCAGGCGGCGGGAGATCTCGGTCTTGCCGACACCGGTCGGCCCGATCATCAGGATATTCTTCGGCGTGACTTCCTCGGCGAGCGTCTCGTCGAGCTGCCGCCGCCGCCAGCGATTGCGCAGGGCGATGGCCACGGCCTTCTTCGCGTCGGACTGGCCGACGATGTGGCGGTCGAGTTCGGAGACAATTTCGCGTGGAGAAAAATCGGTCATCGAGAGCTTTGCGTTGCCTGCTGGTCAGCATGATGTAATCAGGGCTATGGCCTGAAACCAGTCCCGAAAGGCAGAACGCCCATGAGCCGTCCCCGTTTCCACCTGGCTTTTCCCGTCAACGATATTGCCGAAGCGCGCCGTTTCTATGGCGGTCTGCTCGGGTGTCCGGAAGGCCGTTCGGCCGAGAACTGGGTCGATTTCGACCTCTACGGCCACCAGATCGTCGCCCATTATGCGCCGGACGAATGCACGCCGCCGCCCACCGGCGCGGTCGACGGCCACCAGGTGCCCTGCCGCCATTTCGGTCTTCTGCTGGACTGGTCCGACTGGGAAAGCCTGGCGGAAAAATTCCGCGATGCCGGCTTCGAATTCGTCATCGAGCCCTATGTCCGCTTCGAGGGCCAACCGGGCGAACAGGGCACATTCTTCGTCCGCGACCCGGCCGGAAACCATCTGGAATTCAAGACCTTCCGCAACGACGACCAGATTTTCGCGGCGTAGGGCCCGTTCTTCTTGTCATCCCGGTCGCATGGCCTGCGGAGGCAGGCCGGAGGGCCGGGACCCATACGCTCGTTGTGCCGCGTAGCAGGCGCGAAGTCCGTGGCAGCGGGATGGTCATCGGGATTATGGGTCCCGGACTTGCGCCCCGCCTGCGCGGGGCAGAAGCCTGCGCCCGCGTATGCGGGTGGCCGGGATGACACCGGAAAGGTGTGACGCATCAAGCGCTGCAGCAAACACGCTTTTCCCCGGACCCCGTTCCGGGGCCCGGCACACGAAGGCAACTGCGCTCAGTTCGTCAGCAATCACAGGCCCCGGCACAAGGCCGGGGGAAGTGTGTTTGGGGTGAAGGGCTAGTCTTCCGCCGCGTCCAGTGCGGTGCGGGCTGTGCGGGTCATGTCGAGATTGATCTGCGGGTGGCAGAAGTTTGCGCCGCGATCGGGATGACCGGTGGCGATCAGCCAGCCATATTCCAGCTTGGAGCGGCCGGTATTGTTGCGGCTCACCGTGACCAGGCCGGCGGCGCGGTCGACCAGCAGGTTCTGACCGCCCCAGCCCAGCGACCAGGCCAGCCCGTCATCGCTGTCGATCCACCAGGAATAGCCGAACGCATCCACCGCCGCGGCGCCCTGTTCGCCGCGCATGTCGGCCAGCGGCTGCAGGCTTTCGCGCACCCAGGCCTGCGGCACCACCTGTTCGCCGGCCCACACGCCGTCCTGCAGGTAGAGCACGCCGAAACGGGCCAGGTCCCGCGCCGACAGGCGGATGATATATTGGGGATAGTCGGATTCCGAATTGGCCTCGTAATAGACGTCCTGCGGCCGGAAATCCTGCATGCCAAGAGGCCCGGCGATCCAGCTGTCAAACGCCTCGCCAATGCCCAGTCCGGTCTCGCGTTCGAAGATCGCGCCCAGCGTGTTGAAATCCCAGTTATTGTAGAAATAGAAACTGCCGGGCGCATGGCTGCCGCGGCCCGGCCGGCCGTCGCGCTGGCCCTGCGTCTCGCCGCCGGCCTGCAGATAGATGCCGGATTGCGAGGTCAGGAGGTCCAGCACCGTCGCCGACAATTCCGTCGGGGTCAGCGGTGTGGCGCTCTCGTCGATCCCCAGATCGGCCAGGCTGGCCTGCGGGTCGATCAGGCCGCGCTCGATCGCGATACCGAAAAGCGCGCTGAGCAGGCTCTTGCGCACCGAATGCGTGTTGTAGCGCGTGGCATCCCGGCCCCAGACCCACAGCGGCGCCTCGCCGCGCGCCACCACGAGCGCCTCGCACGGATGCTCCGCCTCGGCCTGCCAGTCCTGCAACGCGGCCCGCGCACCGGCGGCCCCCGGTCCGCCATCGAGATCCGCTGCCGGTGTCGATGGAGATGGCGGCGCACACGCCACCAGCTGCCCGGCCCCCAGACCCGCCACCAGCACAGGAAACAGTGAACGCAACATCGCCCCCTCCGGACAAAACGCCGTGAACGCTACACGCAGGAGGGCAGCAAAAGAAGAGATATATTGCCGGTTTAGCAGGTGGAACGCGCCAAAGCTCCGCTTCCCCCGACCTTTTCCCCCGGACCCCGTTCTTTCCCCGGACCCCGTTCCGGGGCCCGGCATACGAAGACGTTTTGTGCTCAGTTTGTCAGCAGTCACAGGGCCGGAATGCGCTGTGCGCCTCCGGGGAAACCGGTCCAAGGATGGGTCGCGGGCGCTACCCCTTCAACGCCGCCAGCTGAGCGGCGCACAGATCGGTCACGCCGGCCTTGGCGAGGGCGAAGAGTTCGTGGAAATCGCTTTCCGGGATCGGCTTGTCCTCGGCGGTCGCCTGGATCTCGACAATACCGCCGGTATTGGTGAGGACGAAATTGGCGTCGGCTGCGGCGCGGCGGTCTTCCTCGTATTCCAGGTCGAGGCGGGTTTCCCCGTCGATCACACCGCAGGAAATCGCGGCGAGCTGGCCATGCACCGGATCGGCTTTCAGCAGGCCTTCCTCGATCAGATAGCCGGTGGCCTGTTTCAGGGCCACCCAGGCGCCGGTGATGGCCGCTGTGCGGGTGCCGCCATCGGCCTGGATGACATCGCAGTCGACGGTGATCTGGCGTTCGCCCAGCGCCTTGAGGTCGACCACGGCCCGCAGGGAGCGGCCGATCAGGCGCTGGATTTCCTGCGTGCGGCCGGACTGTTTGCCCGCCGCCGCCTCGCGGCGTCCCCGGGTGTGCGTGGCACGTGGCAGCATGCCGTATTCCGCCGTCACCCAGCCCTTGCCGCCACCGCGCAGCCAGGGCGGGACGCTGTCTTCGATGCTCGCCGTGCACAGCACGTGCGTGCCGCCGAAGCGGGCCATGCAGGAGCCTTCGGCATAGACGGAAACACCGGCTTCCAGGCTGATCTCGCGCAGTGCGTCGCGGGCGCGTCCGAAGGGTCTCATGCATTTCTCCACGTCTTGATACCGGCCGCTCCTAGCGGCATGTGCGCATCGCTTCAAGCGCCGCGGCAGGGATCGCAGACAGGAATAGAGAATTGAACCGGCGCAAAGCGGAGATTAATTGAATGGCATGGCTGATACGCGACCCGAATCGACCCTGGCCGCCCTGGACGGACGGATGCGCACGATCTTCCGCGAGATCGTGGAAGCCTATCTGCGCTCCGGCGAGCCGGTCGGTTCGCGCACGCTGTCGCAGACCGGCAATCTGTCGCTGTCGCCGGCCTCGATCCGCAACACCATGTCCGACCTGGCCCAGATGGGCCTTCTGACCGCACCCCATTCCAGCGCCGGCCGCATGCCCACCCATGCCGGTCTGCGCCTGTTCGTCGACGGACTGTTGCAGGTCGGCCAGCTGACCGAGGACGAGCGCAAGGCGATCGAGGGCAAGGTGACCCGCTCGGGCCGCACCCAGCAGGACCTTCTGTCGGAAGCCTCATCCCTGCTGTCGGGCCTGGCGGGCGGTGCCGGCCTGGTTGTCACGCCCAAGCGCGAGGCACCGCTGCGGCATGTCGAATTCGTGCCGCTCTCGCCGCAGGAAGTGCTCGCCGTGCTCGTCTTCGAGGACGGCACGGTGGAAAACCGGCTGATGCGCGCGCCGGACGGCATGCCGCCGGTGACGCTGATCGAGGCGGGCAATTATCTTTCGGCGCGGCTGAAGGGACGCTCCCTCGCCGAGGCGCGCAAGGCGATCGAGGCCGAGATCGCCCAGCGCCGCTCGCAGCTGGACAGCGCGGCCGAGGACCTGGTCAAGCAGGGCCTGGCCGACTGGTCCGGCGGCTCGGCCGAGCGCGCCCTGATCGTGCGCGGCCAGGCCAGGCTGCTGGAAAGCGTCGATGCGGCAGGCGATCTCGAGCGGATCCGGCTGCTGTTCGAGGATATCGAACGCAAGGAAGAGCTGATCACACTGCTGGACAAGGCCCGCGACGGCGATGGCGTGCGCCTGTTCATCGGCGCCGAGAACCCGCTTTTCAGTCTGTCGGGTTCAAGCGTGATCGTGGCTCCCTATATGAATTCCGACCAGGAAATCATCGGGGCGCTGGGTGTAATTGGCCCCACCCGTTTGAACTATGCGCGTGTTATCCCCCTTGTCGACTACACCGCCCGTGTCGTCGGACAGATCCTCGACGGCACGCGATCTTGAGAGTGAAAGCGAATGAGCGAGACCGAAAACAGCAAGCCTGAAGACAACGGCCAGCCTGAGACGGAAGACACCGCCGCGACCCCGCAAGCGGGCGCGGAGGACACGGCCGGCGAGACCGGTGCCGATGCGTCGCCGGACGATGCGATCGTGAAGCTGACGGCCGAGCTGGATTCCATGCGCGACAAGCTGTTGCGCGCCCTGGCCGAGGCCGAGAATACCCGCCGCCGGGCCGAGCGCGATGTCGCCGATGCCCGCAGCTATGCGGTATCCAGCTTCGCCAAGGACATGCTGGACGTGTCCGACAATCTGTCGCGGGCGGTCGGCGCCGTCGATCCCGCGACGCTGGACGGCGCACCGGACGCGGTGAAGAACCTCGTCGAAGGGGTGGCGATGACCGAGAAGGCCCTGCTCTCCAAGATGGAGCGGCATGGCGTGAAGAAGGTCGATCCCCAGCCGGGTGACGCCTTCGACCCGCACCGCCACCAGGCCGTCGCCCAGATCCCGTCCGACCAGCCCAATGGCCGCATCGCCTCGGTGATGCAGACCGGTTTCGTGATCGGCGAACGCACCCTGCGCGCCGCCATGGTTGCCGTCTCGGCGGGCAATCCGTCCGGCGACGGCAATACGTCAGGCGGTAACGGCGTCGACGTCACCGCCTGACGGGACATCGCATCAACAACACCCGTTTTCGCCGCGCCCCCTCGCAAGGGGCGCGGCGAAAGTCCATGATGGCGCCGTCATGACACGGGGTTGAAAATCATGTCGATGCTGCCGCAATGGGCAATGGACGCGCTGAACATCCTGACCCAGCTCCTTGTGCTGGCGCTGGGCGCCGCGGCGCTGGCGATGATCGTCATGTACATCATTGATCGCGCCCAGCCCGCCGATGCGGTGCGCCGCAACTATCCGCTGGTCGGCCGCTTCCGGAACCTGTTCACGACGCTGGGCGAGTTCTTCCGCCAGTATTTCTTCGCCATGGACCGCGAGGAACTGCCCTTCAACCGGGCGGAGCGCGACTGGGTCTACCGGTCGGCCCAGGGCGAGGGCGGCACCGTGCCCTTCGGCTCCACCAAGCCGATGGACAAGGCCGGCACGGCGCTCTTCGTCAATTGCGCCTTTCCGCTGCTCGACGATCATGCCGTGGCCACCGAACCCCTGCGCATCGGACCGCACGCCCGCCACCCCTATGATGCGCCCTCCTTCTTCAATATTTCCGGCATGAGCTATGGCGCCCTGTCGAAACCCGCGGTGCAGGCCCTGTCGCGCGGCGCGGCGAAGGCCGGGATCTGGCTGAACACCGGCGAGGGCGGGCTCTCGCCCTGGCATCTGGAGGGCGGCTGCGACATCGTCTTCCAGATCGGTACCGCCAAGTATGGCGTGCGCAATGCGGCCGGCGGGCTGGATGATCAGCGCCTGCGCGACATGGCCGATATCGATGCGGTGAAGATGTTCGAGCTGAAGCTTTCCCAGGGCGCCAAGCCGGGCAAGGGCGGCATCCTGCCGGCCGAGAAGGTGTCGGCGGAAGTCGCGGAGATCCGGGGCATTCCGGTCGGCGAGGCCTCGATCTCGCCGAACCGGCATCCCGAATTCCACGATGTCGACGGCCTGCTCGACATGATCGGGCATATCCGCGAGGTCACCGGCAAGCCGGTGGGGCTGAAGGCGGTGATCGGCGCCCATGGCTGGATCGAGGACATGTGCGAGGCGGTCACACGCCGCGGCACGGAGAGCGCGCCGGATTTCTTCACCATCGACAGCGGCGATGGCGGCACCGGCGCGGCGCCGATGGCGCTGATGGACAATGTCGGCCTGACGATCCGCGAAAGCCTGCCCATGGTGGTCGACATTCTCGAGCGCTACGGCCTGCGCGGCCGGGTGCGGGTGATCGCGACGGGCAAGCTGCTGCTGCCGGGTGCCGTGGCCTGGGCGCTGGCAGCCGGTGCCGATTTCGTCCAGTGCGGCCGCGGCTTCATGTTTTCGCTGGGCTGCATCCAGGCGATGAAATGCCACCGCAATACCTGCCCGACCGGTGTCACCACGCACGACAAACGCCTGCAGCGCGGCCTCGTCGTCACAGACAAGGCCGAACGCGTCGCCCGCTATGCCGACACGATCCGGAGCCATGTCGAGATGATCGCGCATTCCTGCGGTGTCGCCGAGCCGCGGCAATTGCGCCGCAAGCATGTGCGCATCGTCCAGGAAAACGGCCGTTCGCTGCCGATGAGTGTGATCGACTTCATGCCGCCGCCCGATGGCCGCAACCGGCCCGGCGACATGCCTTCCCAGCCCTAGGACCGCCGCGGTGGTGCTGTTTGTCCTGCGCCTGACGCACACGGCCGTGTTCGCGCTCTGCCTCACCTGTCTGGGCCTGATCGCGCATTATGATCTGACGGGACGGGGTCTGGTGCCGGCCCTGTGGGCCCTGCTGCCGCCGGCAATGGTGGGTCTGGGACTTCTGCTCAATCGCGGCGAATGCATCCTGCAGAGCTGGGCCAGGCAGCTCACCGGCAGCGGCGAGGCCTGGGCGCGCGACGTTTTCTTCCTGCCGGAAAGCTGGGCGCTGCGGACGGTGCCGGTCATGCTGCCGCTGTCGCTGGTGCTGATCGCGGCCATGCCGGCCCGCTATCTCGCGGGATGACCAAAGCGTAACGGGTGTGACACGGGCCCGACAGGCCGCCTGCCGTCAGGATGCTCCGGCAAAATCAGGGGGAATGGCATGCTGGGACTGATCGTACTTCTCGCGCTCGAGGCACCGCCGGCGGAACCGCTGGCGCTCTACGCCCGGGCGCGCGAAACCGTCGAAACCCATGGCGACGCACTCTGGCCGGGTCTCGCCGACGCGCCCTTCCGGATGCTGCTGAATGATGGCGAACGGGAGTTTCTGGTCTGCGGCGGCACACCGGACGGGTTCGAACCGGCCGGGACGGATCCCGCGACCGGCTGTTCCCTCTCCTGGCGCGATGCGCAGTTCGGGCCGAACCTGCTGGCCACCTTCCCGCTGTTCGGGGTCAGCACGATCGTGACCGGCACGCCGGAAGAGACCGGACAGACCCCGCGCGCCTGGCAGCAGGTCGTGCTGCACGAGCACATGCACCAGTTCCAGGACACACATCCCGCCGCCAGCTATGCCGCCGTTCAGGCGCTTGACCTGCATGGCGGGGACGAGACCGGCATGTGGATGCTGAACTATCCCTTCCCCTATGCCGACCCGGCGACCGCGGAAGCCGGGCGCGCCCTGGCCGACGCGGCCCTGGCAGCGCTCGATGCAGAGCCGGACGGGTTCGACGCGGCCTTCGATACCTATGCCGCCGCCCGCGCAGCTTTCACCGCCGGCCTGTCGGACGCCGATGGGCGCTATTATGAATTCCAGGTCTGGAAAGAGGGGGTTGCGCGCTGGACCGAGCTGGCACTGGCCCGGCTCGAGGGCGACGCCGAAGAGACCGCACGCCAGGAAGCCCGGCTGCGCCAGGAATTGCGCGATCTGTCACTGCCGGACTGGCAGCGCGTCGCCTTCTATGCGCTGGGCTCGGCCGATGCCGAACTCCTCGAACGCCGGGGTGCTGCCTGGCGGGAAGCCTATTTCGACCACCCCTTCCGGCTCGGCACCCATTTTGTCTCCGCCGGCACCCGCTGAGCCGGCGCCGGCAGAGACCTGTATCGACCAGACTAGCAGGCGCGGTACTCGCCATTGCGCCAGTAGGTGCAGCCGTCGCGCTCGTCGACATAGTATTCGCGGCGTGCACGCTCGTCATAATAGAGGCGGGAATGGCTGGGATTGTTCTGGTTCCAGGCGCAGCCGCCCTGGGACCGGCATCCGGCATAGGCACCGCCCGCCGCACCGATCACGCCACCGATGATGGCGCCGGTCTCGGCATCGCCGGACCCGGTATTATTGCCGATGATGGCGCCCGCCGCCGCGCCCAGCGCGCCGCCGGTGATCGCCCCCTGGGTGGTGGCCCCGCAGGCCGTCAGGCCCAGTGCGAGAACACTCACTGCAAACGCTTTCGAGATCATGCTCGTCTCCCTGTCGCACCCGGCGCGGTCCGGCCATGTGCCGGGGCATCGCGAACGGGTGGAAAGGCCATTCTGCCCGCAATTGCATGACTGCGCCATGAACCAGCAGGTCGCAGGGCGCACAAAAAGCGCCGGGAGCGGCAACTCCCGGCGTTCGACCGGCAAGGGGTACCGGCGATGTCTGTGGCGTTCGGGTTCAGCAGGCGCGGTATTCGCCGTTGCGCCAATAGGTGCAGCCATCCCGGTCGTTGACGTAGTAGTACCGGTTGGCCCGGCGATCGAGATAGAGCTGCGAATGGTTGGAATTGCTCTCGTTCCAGCGGCAGCCGCCTTCCTCGCGGCACCCGGAATAGGCACCGGCCGCGGCACCGACGGCACCGCCGATCAGGGCACCGGTCTGGGCATCGCCCGAGCCGGTATTGTTGCCGATGATCGCACCTGCAGCCGCGCCCATTGCGCCGCCGGCAGCCGCATTTCGCGTGGTGGCACCGCAGGCCGTAACGGTCAGGGCGGCAGCACTGACGATCAGAAGTGTCTTCATCATGGCGTCCAGTCTCCCGTGTGTTGTTCGACACAGGATGCAACGCCCGGACGCAGGAGCCGTTCCATGGACCGGCGATTTCGCCGGCGCCGCGGGCGATCAGGCCGGCGTCACCCGCCGCATGGTCAGATTGATGCGTCCGCCGCCGGGGAAAACCGTTTCCGGCAGCAGGGTCGAGGTGCCCGGATAGATCCGGTCGATGCCGTGATAGCTGCGCCGCGAGGCCCCGCCGAGCACCACGACATCGCCCGAGGACAGCACCATGGAGGCCGTCTTGCCGCGCCGCGTGGTGCCGCCGATCCGGAAACGGGCCTTGTCCCCCAGCGAGACCGAGACGACGGCCGCATCGGTCGCCGCCTCGTCGCTGTCGACATGCAGGCCCATGCGGCTGCCCGGCGCATACCAGTTCACCAGGCAGGCTTCCGGCGGCGCGGGATAGCCGGACACGGCCGTCCACAGATCCAGCAATGCAGTGGGCAGGGGCGGCCAGGGTGCGCCGGTTTCCGGGTGCGCGGGCTCGTAGCGGTAGCCGCGCGCCTGGTCGGTGACCCATCCCAGCGGGCCGAAATTCGTCATCTTCACCGAGAGGGGCTGGCCCGTCCGCGGCATGGAGGGCCGCCAGAAGGGCGCCGTCGCGGCCGCCTCGATCACGGCCGCCACCAGATCCGACTGGACCGTCCGGTCGAAATGACCGGGCAGAAAGCGGAAACCGGGCAGAGGCGGGGCGGGCTCGTCCATGCCTCCAGCATGGCGCGCCGCAGGCCGCGCTTCCACCCGGAATTCATCCCCCGGCAGTCATCCCCTGTCGACCGCCGGCGGACGCGTTGCTGCAGCGCCCGCCAGCGGCCGTCCCAAACGCCTAACGTGCGCCGGAACCGGTAAAGTCGAGCCGCATCTCGCCATTGTTCAGCCGGACATTGCGGGATTCCCGGCGGCCATCGGGATAGATCACCTCGACAAAGGCCTCGGTGTAGACCGTGTTCATGCTGGTCGAGAATTCGCCGGGCGAAGCGACGCCCGGGCGATGACGGGTGACGTGGAAGGTGTGGGTCAGCGGTGTCGTGCCGATGAAATTCATCGAGGTCGTGTCCCGTCCGGCCGGGATCGATCCCATTACATCGGTCGAATTGACGCCGACCGAGCGGTGGCCGGTCAGCGACATGTAGACCTCGGCCCCCGGTTCCGGCGTGGTGACGATGAAGGTCTGCTGCGGCAGAATCACCGAGCAGGCGGACATAATTAATGAGACCGCTGCGACAACGGGCAGCATCAGGCGTCTGGCGATCATTGTCCCCCCTCGGGCCGCCGGGCCCTGTCCTTGAAAACCCGTACGGTTTACCGGGGGCTTGCAGGGCAGGCCATTCGGCGATCGACGAAGGCGCGCGGGATTTTCTGCGGTCCGCGCCGCCGCGACACCCCGTCCCTGCAACGGACGCGTCTGCGGCCTTGCGCTTGCAGTCATCCCTCCCTAAATCGCCCACCAAGCGCGGGGTTATTCCCCGAACATGCGTGAACCACTCCGGTGTCGGCATCACCGGATATTCAATGACGATCCCGAAGGGGACGGTGAACGGCATCCGGTACGCTTGCGACAAGGTCCTGATGCGCCGAACCGGTCCCGCTTGGAAAAAACGGAGAGACGATCAATGAGCAAGGTCATCGGCATCGACCTGGGTACCACCAACTCCTGTGTGGCCGTTATGGAAAACGGACAGGCCAAGGTCATCGAGAATTCCGAAGGCGCGCGGACGACCCCGTCCGTGGTCGCGTTCACCCAGGACGGCGAGCGCCTGATCGGCCAGCCGGCAAAGCGCCAGGCCGTCACCAACCCGGACTACACCTTCTTCGCCATCAAGCGCCTGATCGGCCGCATGATGGACGACCCCACGGTCAAGAAGGACATCGACATGGTGCCCTACAAGATCGTGCCGTCGGACAATAACGACGCCTGGGTGCAGGGCCGCGACAAGAAGTATTCCCCGTCCGAGATTTCCGCCTTCACGCTGCAGAAGATGAAGGAAACCGCGGAAAGCTATCTCGGCGAGAAGGTCGAGAAGGCGGTCATCACCGTCCCGGCCTATTTCGACGACGCCCAGCGCCAGGCCACCAAGGACGCCGGCAAGATTGCCGGTCTTGAAGTCCTGCGCATCATCAACGAGCCGACCGCGGCCGCCCTGGCCTATGGTCTCGACAAGGGCGAGAACAAGACGATCGCCGTGTTCGACCTCGGCGGCGGCACGTTCGACGTCTCCGTCCTGGAAATCGGCGACGGCGTCTTCGAAGTGAAGGCGACCAATGGCGATACCTTCCTGGGCGGTGAGGACTTCGACCTGCGGATCGTCGAATACCTCGCGGACGAGTTCAAAAAGGAAAACGGCATCGACCTGAAGCAGGACAAGCTGGCCCTCCAGCGCCTGAAGGAAGAAGCCGAGAAGGCCAAGAAGGAACTGTCCTCGGCCACCTCCTATGAAGTGAACCTGCCCTTCATCACGGCCGATGCCTCGGGCCCCAAACACCTGAATATCAAGCTGTCCCGCGCCAAGCTGGAAGCGCTGGTCGACGATCTGGTCAAGCGCACCCTGGAGCCCTGCAAGAAGGCGCTCAAGGATGCCGGCCTGTCGGCTTCCGACATTGACGATATCGTTCTGGTCGGCGGCATGACCCGCATGCCCAAGGTGCAGGAAGCCGTGAAGGGCTTCTTCGGCAAGGATCCGCACAAGGGTGTGAACCCGGACGAGGTGGTCGCCATGGGTGCCGCCATCCAGGCCGGCGTCCTGCAGGGCGATGTGAAGGACGTGCTGCTGCTCGACGTGACCCCGCTGTCGCTGGGTATCGAGACGCTGGGCGGTGTCTTCACCCGCCTGATCGAGCGCAACACCACGATCCCGACCAAGAAGTCGCAGGTCTTCTCGACCGCCGACGACAACCAGACCGCCGTCACCATCCGCGTCTCCCAGGGTGAGCGCGAGATGGCCGCCGACAACAAGCTGCTGGGCCAGTTCGACCTGGTCGGCATCCCGCCGGCGCCGCGCGGCCTGCCGCAGATCGAGGTCACCTTCGACATCGACGCCAACGGCATCGTCAACGTGTCGGCCAAGGACAAGGCGACCGGCAAGGAACAGGCGATCCGGATCCAGGCGTCCGGCGGTCTGTCCGACGACGATATCGAACAGATGGTCAAGGACGCCGAGGCGAATGCCGAGGCCGACAAGAAGAAGAAGGAACTGGCCGAGGCCCATAACGGCGCCGAAGCCATGATCCACCAGACCGAAAAGCAGCTCGAGGAGTTCGGCGACAAGGTGCCGTCCGCCGACAAGGAAGCCATCGAGGCGGCCCTGTCCGAGCTGAAAGCGGTCAAGGATGGCGAGGATGTCGAAGCCATCCAGCAGAAGACCCAGGCCCTCGTCCAGGCCGCAATGAAGCTGGGTGAGGCGATGTATGCCGCCCAGCAGTCCGAAGGCGCCGAAGGCGGTGAAACCGCCTCCGGGGACTCCTCGGACGATGACGTGGTCGACGCGGAGTTCTCCGAAGTCGACGACGAAAACAAGAAGGACGGCTAAGGTCCGGTGATCCGGAGCGGCACGCGGGATACCGCTGCCGCTCCGGGCCCGCCGGCCCAGGAGCGCCTCATGGCCCGTCCCGACCCGATTTCCGCACCTTTCGGTGCCTTCGCACTTCCCGAGCTGGCGGAGCGCTTCCGGCGCCTCCCCATGTCCCTGCCGCTCGACGGCCTGCGCCGCGGCGCGGAGACCGTGGTCCGGCGGACCCTGATGTCCGGCGGCCGCGAGATCGCCGATGTCGAGGTGTTTCCCGGACAGTTCGCCCGCCTGCACCTGCGCGACAATCGCTGCGAGAAGCGCGTCTTCGCCGGAGCCCGCACCTGGGACGATGCGGAACGGGCCGAGATCCGCGCCCGCATTGCCGCCCACGACGCCGATACCCCCTTCAATTTCGTCGATGCCGGCGCCAATGCCGGCCTCTACACCCTGTCCGTGCTGGCAGACGGAAAGACGCTGGGGCGGCCGGTGACGGTGGTGGCGATCGAGCCGGACACGGAGAACCGGCGGCGGCTGGAATTCAATCTGCGATCGTCCGGCGCCGAAGGCGTGACGGTCGTGCCCTGTGCGCTGGGCGCCGAAGCGGGGGAAGTCCGCATGGTGCAATCCGGCAGGAACCGGGGCGAAGTGCATGTCGAAACCGGTGGCGAGGGCGATACGGTCGCCATGCGTCCGCTGCAGGCCGTGCTGGATGAGGCCGGTATTGCGCGCGTCGATGTCATGAAGATCGACATCGAGGGTTATGAGGGTCCCGTTCTGGAGGCTTTCTTTGCCCGGGCGCCGCGCACGCTGTGGCCCGGCATGATCCTGATCGAAACGCGGCACGAGGCCGCGATCCATGACGGCGCCGCGGGCCTGTGTCTTGCACAGGGCTATTCGCTGGCGCGGCAGATGCGGCAGAACGCGGTACTGGTTCTGTCCCACGGTGAAGCTTGATGAGTAAACGCGACTATTACGAGACACTCGGTGTCGACCGTTCGGCAGACGAAAAGGCGCTGAAGAGCGCCTATCGCAAGCTGGCGATGCAATATCACCCGGACAGGAATCCGGGCGATGCGGAGGCCGAGGCCAGGTTCAAGGAAGTCGGCGAGGCCTATGCCATCCTGTCCGACAAGGACAAGCGCGCAGCCTATGACCGCATGGGCCACGCCGCCTTCGAACAGGGCGGCATGGGCGGCGGCCAGGGCCCGTTCGGCGGTGGCGCCGGTGCGGCCGAATTTGCCGACATTTTTGAACAGGTCTTCGGCGAAGCCTTCGGCATGGGCGGCATGGGCGGCGGCCGTCGCGGCGGGCGCAGCCATGGTCCGGCGCGCGGTGCCGATCTGCGCTATGATCTCGAGATTGCCCTGGAAGATGCCTTCAGCGGCAAGGAAGCGACCATCAAGGTCCCCACGGCCATGCATTGCGAACGCTGTGACGGGCAGGGCAATGAGCCGGGTACCGAGCTGGAAACCTGCGGCACCTGTGGCGGGGCCGGACGAATCCGCCGCTCCCAGGGCTTCTTCACCATGGAACAGACCTGTCCGCATTGCGGCGGGCGCGGCCAGTACGTGAAAACCCCCTGCCAGGACTGCGACGGTGTCGGCCGGGTGCGCAAGACGCGCACGCTGAATGTCACCGTTCCGGCCGGCGTCGAGGACGGCACGCGCATCCGTCTTGCCGGTGAAGGCGAAGCCGGGGCCCGTGGTGGTCCGCGCGGCGATCTCTACATCTTCATTTCCGTCAAGCCGCACGAGATTTTCGAGCGCGACGGACCCAATCTCTACTGCCGCACCCCCGCCTCCATGGTGCAGGCCGCGCTGGGCTGTTCCATCGAAGTGCCCACGATCGAGGGCGGCAAGGCCGAGATGAAAATCCCCGAAGGCGCCCAGACCGGACGCCGCATGCGCCTGCGCGGCAAGGGCATGCCCCGCCTGCGCGGCGGCCCGCGCGGCGACATGATCGTCGAGCTGTTCGTGGAAACCCCGCGCAATCTGTGCGACCGCCAGAAAGAGCTCCTGAAGGAGTTCTGCGACCTCTCCGGCGAGGGCTGCAATCCCGACAGCGCGGGTTTCTTCAACAAGGTCAAACAGTTCTGGGACGATGTGACGACCGATGACGGTCGTCCCAACGCCAACTGATCCGCCGCACGCAATCCGCGTGACACCCTGCGCCGCAACGGCGTAGGATTCGCGCATGGATACCAGGCCGGACACGACTGCCCCTGCTGACACGCCCGCAGACGCAACGCATTTCGAACCCTTCGAGATGCGGCTCTATCGCGTGTCGCCGCTGGGCCCGCTCCTGACAACGCTGGCGCTGTTCGTCCTGGTCTATGGCAGTTTCGTGCTGATTGCCGAGACCACCCGCCAGCCTTCGCTCTTCCATGTCAGCGCGACTGGCGGGATCGTGCTGGTACAGGTCGCGTGGATCGCGCTGGTCCTGTCGCTGATCTTCACGGCCGGCACCGCCTTCACCGAATTCAGCCGCCGCATGTGGGAGGCCGAGACCGACGCCCTGGTTGCCGCCCTCTCACCGGCCGGGGCCGGCGATGCGCGCGCCTTCGCCCTGGGCATTCCGCGCAGCTGGAGCCGGCGCTATGCGCTGATGTTCTTTGCCGGCGCCGCCGCGGGTCTTGCCTTCAACGGCATGATCATCCTCACCAGCAATTTCACCTTCGTGACCTATCTCCAGTCGGTCGGCCTGTGGTTTATCCTGGTATCGCCCGTGCTCTACGGCATCGGCTTTCGGGCCGGGATCGATCTGGCGCGCGAGAGCGCGGCCATCAAACAGCTGATCCGCGACCACCTGACGATCGATCTCTTCCATCTCGACCGGCTGGACGTGTTCGGCCGGATCGGGCTGCGCGCCGCGCGGTCCTGGCTGATCATGGCCGGTATCCTGCTGCTTTTCCTGATTAATCCGAACCGGCCCGACGCATTGTTCGACGCCACCCAGTTGTGGATCACCGTGCCCGTTGTTGCCGCCTCGATTGCCGGCGGCGTCATCGTGCTGACCAGCGCGCTGCATCCGGTGCACACCAAGATCCGCGCCGCCAAACAGGCCGAGCTCGACCGCATTCATGCCGAGATGGCCAGGGTGCGCGAGCGGGCGCTGGCCGGCGATGCGGAGACCGCATCGGCCCTGGCCGGTCTGACCGATTACGAGATCTGGGTGAATGCGCGGCCGGAATGGCCGGTCTCGGCCGGTGTGACGACGCGCTTCTCGCTTTATGTACTGATCCCGGTCATTCCCATCATCGGGTCCTATGTGTTTGAAAAGCTGGCCGATCAGTTTGTTTCCGGAGGAGGAGTATGAGCCAGGTCATCCGTGTAGCGCTTCTGGGTGTGACCGGGCGTCTGGGCCGGGCCATCGGCCGGGCGGTCCTGCAGGCACCCGATTTCGCCCTGACAGGCGCCGTCGTGCGCGCCGGTTCGTCCTCGGAAGGCGAGGATGTCGGCGAATGGCTGACCGGCACGCCCTGCGAGTGCATCGCGACGGTCGCCCTCGAGAAGGCGGTGCGCGACGCCGATATCGTGCTCGATGCCAGCCTGCCGCGCATGACGGCCGCAACGGCAGAACGCCTGGCTGGCTGGAACGGTCCGCCCCTGGTCAGCGGTGTCACCGGGTTCGACGCGGACGAACAGGTCCGTCTGACCGCGGCGGCCCGCCGGCTGCCGATTCTCTCCACGGGGAATTTCTCGCTCGGTATTGCCCTGGCCGAAGCCCTGGTGCGCCAGGCCGCCGGCCGGCTGCGCGCGCATGACTGGGATATCGAGGTCGAGGAGACCCATCACCGCATGAAGCCCGACGCGCCCTCGGGCACCGCCCTGCTGCTGGGCCGGGCCGCCGCCGAAGCCCGCGGCGAGGATCTCGATGCCGTCGCGACACCGGGACGCCATGGTACGACCGGTCCGCGCAAGCCCGGCACGATCGGCTTTTCCGCCACGCGCGGCGGCACGATCATCGGCGAGCATGCCGTGCGCTTCCTGGGCGATATGGAAGAGATCTCCATCTCCCACCGCGCCTTCGACCGCTCGATCTTCGCCGCCGGAGCACTGGAGGCTGCGCGCTGGATGTCGAACAAGGGCGAGGGCCGGCCGGCCGGCCTCTACTCCATGCAGGACGTCATCGCCGTCGCATGACAGGATTTGTCAGGACTTGTGTGGCAGGCCTCGACCTGCGTTGCACGTGAAACATGCCGGATATGGCGCCGGCCGGGCCAAGCTTGCGCAGGGCCCGAAATCCTGACATCATCCCGCCAGATCAGCCGGCCTCAAGGCCATGTTTCAGGGGGTGTCAGTGCGCAGGGCCGAACGTCTCATCCGCATCGTCCAGGCCTTGCGGGAAGCCGCGCCCGGCGCCGTGACCGCCCATGACATGGGCAAGTGCTTCGAGGTTTCCGAACGCACCATCTATCGCGATATCGCCCATTTGATCGGCTCCGGCGCGCCCATCGACGGCGAAGCCGGTGTCGGCTATGTGCTGCGCCCCGGTTTCGACCTGCCGCCGCTCACCTTCTCCTATGAACAGCTCGACGCGCTCGCCCTGGGCGCCCGCCTGGTCAAGGCGACCGGCGACAAGGATCTGGCCATGGCCGCCGCCGAGGCGCTGGGCAAGATCGAGCACGCCCTGCCCGACACGCACCGCCAGCGCCTGCGCTCCACGCCGCTGTTTGCCGCCTTCCTCGACGAGACCGTGCGGCCGGAAGCCTTCGGCCCCGTACGCAACGCCATCGCTTCGAAGCGCAAGCTGCGCGTGGTCTACAACTCGCTGCAGGACGAGAAAACCAAGCGCGTCATCCGTCCGCTCGCGCTGACCTGTTTCGGCCGCGTCTGGCTGCTCTCGGCCTGGTGCGAACTGCGCAATGATTTCCGCCACTTCCGCACCGACCGCATCGAACGCCTCACCGTCCTCGCCGAAAGCTATGAAGACGAGCCCGGCAAGCGCTACGAAGACATGCGGCGCGCGGCGTAACCGCTCTCACTCACCCGTTGTCATCCCGGTCGGATGGCCCGCGCAGGCGGGCCAAAGGGCCGGGACCCATACGCCCGGTGCAGGCCGGGGCGGCCTCGACATCTGTGAGAACTGGATGAGCAGCGGGGCTATGGGTCCCGGACTTGCGCCCGGCTTTCGCCGGGCATCCATCCGGGATGACAAAGAAGGACCGGGGAAGGCTGAAAAAGGCCCGTCTCTCCATTGATCTCTTGCCTCCCCTGCGGCGAAATCCTGGCATGAAATCAATGGGCTGGTTTGCGCGTGCGCGAGCCTATCAAAGCCCAGACGCCCGCCTCAACGGGCGCAAGTGTCCGTCAGGGCCCGGTCCACAGGGCACGCTCATCACAACCAGCTCTACGAGCTGGGTTCCGGCTTTCGCCGGAATGACGGTGGAGCGGAGACGGCAGGCCCTGCCGCGCCGGCCCTACCAGCTCCCGGTATTCTCCATGCTCGCCCAGGGTTCCTGCGGCGGGAGATTGTCGCCGCGCTGCAGGAGTTCCACGGAGATACCGTCCGGCGAACGCACGAAAGCCATATGGCCGTCGCGCGGCGGACGGTTGATCGTGTAGCCCATCGCCTGCAGGCGGGCGCAGGTGTCGTAGACATTGTCCATGCGGTATGCGAGATGCCCGAAATTGCGGCCGCCGGTGTATTCCTCCGGATCCCAGTTATGGGTCAGCTCCACACAGGGCAGGCCTTCGGGAATCTTGCTGCCGGTATAGACACCGCCCGGATAGCCCGCGGCCTCCACATCTTCCGGCGTGGCGAGAAAGATCAGGGTGAAACGCCCTTTCTCGCTGTCCATCCGGCTGATTTCCTTGAGGCCCAGGCCTTCGCAGTAGAAACGCAGGCTCTCGTCCAGGTCCGAAACCCGGACCATGGTGTGCAGGTAGCGCATGGCAATCCGTCCTAATTCGTCTCGTTGGCGGGTTCGGTCCCCGTATCCCGCTGGCCGGGATTTTTCGGATCGGGCACCGCTCTTACCGCCCATTTGGGGCGTTTGCGCGGAATGACAATGTCATCGAAGGGTTCGCCGCGGGCGCGGGCCAGGGCCGGCACGAAGCCTTCCGGCGAGCGGGCATGGTGGATGCGGGCCATCAGCGCGCCGCAGGCCGCCCAGATCAGGCAGAATCCGAAGAACATGTAGAACATCCACGGATAATAGCCCTCGTCATACCAAGGCCCGCCATCCAGCCCCATGACGATGACCGGCCACAGCGCCACCAGGCCCAGCGCGGCCAGCGGCGTGATCGCGATCGCCAGCACCAGTGTACCGGCGGCATAGAGCGCCCAGCGCGGCTCGTAGGCGGCGACATAGAGGCGTTCGAACGCGGCCGCGTCGACGCCCCTCACGGTCGCCGGCTTGCTCTCACAGCGCTCGGCATATTCGATCCGCGCGTCTTCCATCAGCCGCCGGCGTGCCGCGACCCAGCGGATCAGGAAGGCGGCGGCCGCGACAAGGCCGGTAATGCCGGCAATGGCAAAGGGGTGTGAAAGGTCCATGGACCCAGTTTAGCGTGCTGCCGCCTCGTAGGCGAGCATGGCGCGCTTGCGTTCGACACCCCAGTGATAGCCGGTCAGCTGGCCGTCTGCCGCGATCACGCGGTGGCAGGGGATCAGCCAGGCGACCGGGTTGGCCCCGACCGCCGCACCCACGGCGCGCGCCGCCTTGGGCGTACGGACCTGCTCGGCAATCGACTTGTAGCTTGTCGTCTCGCCGGCCGGGATCTCCAGCAGGGCCCGCCAGACCTGGCGCTGCCAGGGCGTGCCATAGAGCGCCAGCGGCACCGGCGCACCGGGCCCGCCGCCCAGGAAGATCCGCCCGGCCCAGGCCCGCACCTCCGCGTCGTTGCGGACATAGTCTGCGGCGGGAAAGCGAGCGTGCAGATCGTCGAAGGCCGTGTCGATATCCGGTTCGGCAAAGGCGAGGGCGGAGAGGCCGCGCGGCGCGATCAGCAGCACCGCTTCGCCGAAGGGCGTGGGCGTTGCGCCCCAGACGAAGCTCAGCCCGGCGCCGCGCCGTTTTGCATCGCCCGGCGTGACGGCTTCGTGGGCGATGAAGAGATCGTGCAGCCGGCCGGGGCCCGACAGACCCGCATCGAAGGCGGCATCGAGAATGCTGGCGCCGTCCTCCAGCGCCTCGCGCGCGGCGCCATGGGCCAGCGCGCCGACATATTTCTTCGGGCTCAGCCCCACCCAGCGGGTGAAGAGGCGCTGGAAATGGTGCGGCGACAGGCCGGCCGAGCGGGCTGCGGCGTCCAGATCGGGGTGGTCGCGCCAGTTCTCGCCCAGCCAGGCGAGGGCCGAGGCGATCCGGCGATAATCACGGCAGGCCGTGTCGAGATCGAGAATCTGTGCGGTCATCATGCGGCCAGTCTAGCCACCGCTCGGCACCGCTCCACCCGGTTCTTGCGCCCGGTCCTGCGGGGTTTCCTGTGCCGGGTTGAGGGATCGGCGTGCCGTATCGATCGCCGCCCCCAGCGCTTCGGCAAATTCGCCGCGCTCGGGCGGGCTGAGAAAACTGCCCAGCACCAGCGCGCGGCCATGGGCGCTCAACGCCAGCTGGGCGTGGTGTTCACCCGGATCGATCAGCCGCAGCTGCACCCAGGCCGTGGGCAAGCGATAGCGGCGGCGATGCCCGGTCGGGTGCTGGCGCACCACCTCGATATCGCGCGCATTCACCGTCACCCATTCGCGCGCGCGGCCATCGCGATAGGAAATCCGGAAAGCCAGCCAGACCAGAAAGGCATCGAGCCCGAAAAACGGCGTCACCGGCCAGGCCCCGATGGTGATGAACAGCATGCCGGCGCTGAAGGAGATAATGGCGATGGCGATCATCAGCGCCGTGAAGGCGGGGTTGGGCAGCGACCGGTTGGGCGCCAGTTCGGCCTCCATGAAGGCCGGGCCCTCATGCGGTGCAACGGCCTCCGCCTCGGCGGGCCAGCTTTCCACGATCGTGCGCATGACGGGCAAGATAGTCGCTCCTGTGGCCGAGACAATGGCCGCCGGGTCCGCTCGCCGGATGACAGGCCGCGCGAAGCGGCTATACCTGCGGCCATGACGACATCGACGCCCCGCAAGACCGCCGCCAGACCGAAATCCCGCCGCAAGCCGCAGCCGCGCGGCCTTTCGCGCGAGCAGGCCCACGACCTGATGGCGCGGCTGGCGCAGGACCGGCCCGCGCCGCGCACCGAGCTGGACTATACCAATCCCTATACGCTGCTGGTCGCGGTCGCTCTGTCGGCCCAGGCCACCGATGTCGGCGTGAACAAGGCGACGAAGCTTTTGTTCCAGGAGGCCGATACGCCGGAGAAGATGGTCGCGCTGGGCGAGGATCATGTGCGCGACCGCATCAAGACGATCGGCCTGTTCCGCAACAAGGCCAAGAATGTCATCGCCCTGTCGAAAATCCTGATCGAGCAGCATGGCGGTATCGTGCCCGCCGAACGCGAGGCGCTGGAAGCGCTGCCGGGCGTCGGCCGCAAGACGGCGAATGTGGTGCTCAACGAGGCCTTCGGCGTGCCCACCATCGCCGTCGACACGCATATCTTCCGCGTCTCCAACCGCACCAGACTCGCCCCGGGCAAGGACCCGCTGGCCGTCGAAAAGCGGCTGGAAAAGATCATGCCCGACGAATTCCGCCAGGGCGCCCACCACTGGCTGATCCTGCACGGCCGCTATGTCTGCAAGGCCCGCAAGCCGGAATGCTGGCGCTGCCCGATCGAGGATCTGTGCCAGTTCAGGGACAAGACACCCGCCCCGAAAGGCGTTTGAGGCACAGGGCTTCCCCTGACACCCACTCCGTTTTCCCGATACGGCCCATTTTCCCCAACCTCACCACTTTCCCCGGACCCCGGAACAAGTCCGGGGAAAGCGGTTGGGCTGAGTTTACCCCCTACCGCTCCACGGCGATCAGCGTGTCGTAGTCATACTGCGCCCGCAGGGCCTCGCTGATGCGTTCCAGGCGTTCAATAGCCGGGTGGCCGGAGCAGCCGCGATACCAGCTGACATCCTGACGGCCGTCCATGCGGGTGATGGAAAGCTCATAGCCCGGCGCATCAGTGTGCCAGAGCGGGCAGGTGTCCTCGTCTGTGCGGCTGACCGAGACCGGCAGGCCGGCCGCATCCTCGCGCTCGAGCACGGCCGTCATGCGCGCAAAACTGCCCGTGTCCAGCGCGCCCGTGGTGCGGCCCTGCGTCCGCGTGTGGCTGCGCGCTTCGAGCACATAGCGGTCATCCGGCGTGACGGTGATCGTATAGGCGGGGCAGAAACCGAAACAGGGCGTCTCGGTGACGCTGATTGCACGATAGGCCACGGGTGCAGGCGGGTCTGCCGTGGCCGCACAGGCCGACAGGCCCACAAGCAAAAGCGTCGCCAGGCAAGCGTGGCGGATCATGGGGGCCTCTCTTTGAGTTTTCGCGTCCGGTACCGTGAACAGGACAGGCGTTCCGGGCAATTTCATGACCGGCGGCCAACCCGATTGCTGCATCTGGCCGGTGTGCCCTGTAGCAGGTGAAGCGGTCTGAATAACAGGAAATGCTATCCAAAAAATGACAAGGGCTTCATTTGACTTGCGTTGCCAAAAAAAGGAACCCTCTCGGAAATACAGATAGGGGGTCTGGATGCGATACATTTCCGCAATCTTGGTTACATTTTCCACTATTTTTGCGAGTCTGTCATTTTCAGCCTCGGCACAAGAGGAGGCGCGCCCACCCGTCATCGCACTGTTCCAGTCCAACAATCGCGTTCTGGTCATGCTGACCGTCGGCGATCACCCGCCCGTACCGGCCGTGTTCGATACCGGCACCAATGGCAATATTGTCGATATGGACGTCGCCACCCGCATGGGCCTGGAAAACAGGGGTCCCTCGACGGCCATCGACGGCAGTACCGGCAATCCGGTTCCCGGCTTTGCAACCTATATCACCGGCGCCAGCCTGGGCGGGGTGCCCATCGCCGACGGGCGCGCCAACGCCATGCCGTTCAACTTCCCCAATGAAGTGGCGATCTTCGGTCCCAACAGCTTTCCGGGCCAATATGTGGTGATGGATCTGGGCCGCAGCCGTCTGGTCCTGTTCGAACCGGAAACGGCTCCCCAGGGCGGCGAACCCATTCCCTATCTCGGCGCCGGCAGCTCTTCGGCCCTGCCCTCGCTGACAATCGAGATCGGCGACCGGTCGATCCCGGCCATTCTGGACACCGGCAATGACAGCGATTTCCTGTTGCCGCTCAGCCTGGTTCCCAGCCTCAATCTGGAAGCCGAACCGGTCTTTGTCGGCACCGCCACCTCGGCCGCCGGAACACAGGATGTCTTCGAGGCACGTCTGGCCGAGGATGTGACGATTGCCGGCGTTCATATCGAGAGACCGCGTGTCCACTTCATGGAAGGCGGACGGCCCAATATCGGCATCGGCGTGCTGCGTCAGCTGGTCCTGATGTTCGACCCCGCCGCCGAGCGCACCTGGGTGCTCAATCGGTAGGCTCGCGCGCCTAGGCCGGCACAGCCAGCATCCGCCCCAGCGCGCGGGCCAGGGTCTCGCCCATTTGCGGGCCCTGTTCGGGATAGAGATAGGGTTCGATCAGCTCGATCTCGATCAGTGCCAGCTGGCCGTCGAGCCCGCGCAGCATGTCGACCCGCGCATAAAGCGGCTCGCCCTCGATACAGTCGAGCACCGAACGGGCCAGCGCCAGCTCGTCTTCGCCGGGCACATGGACTTCCTCGCGGCCGCCATATTCCGACTGCACGCGGTAATCGCCGCTGGCCGGGATTTTCCGGGCGCAGTGCGAGAACTCGCCGCCGAAGAAGAGGAAGGCATATTCACCCTCTTCCGCCACGGCCGGCAGGAAGGGCTGGATCATGCAGTCCGCCGGCGGCAGGGCCTCGGCGGCCGGGACGGGCTCGCCCTTGCGGATCCGGGCCTGGCGCCAGGCGCCGGCGCCCAGAACCGGTTTCACCACGATATCGTCGCAGTCCAGCGTCTCGAAGGCCGCCGCGATCGTGTCCGCCGTGGCGCGCCCGGCCCAGACGGTCGGGATCATCGGCGCGCCGCGTCCGGCGAGGTCTTTGAGATAGGTCTTGCGGCTGTTCCAGCGCACCATGGGCAGCGGGTTGAACAGGCGCGTCGCCGCCGCGATCGCTTCCAGCTTCGCCATGAAGGCGTCCGGCTTTTCCATATAATCCCAGCAGGTGCCGATCATGGCGCCGTCGAAGGCAGCCGGGTCGAAGTCCGGATCGTCCCAGATCACCGGGACAAGGTCGAAGCCGGCGGCCGCACAGGCCGGCTGCAGCGCCGCGATCTCGAGCTCGTACTCGAAACAGTCGGCGCGGGCGGCGGGATTGTCGCGGAACATGCAGGCCGCGGTGAGGAAGGCGATACGGGTCATGGCGCGGGCTTTAGCAGAGCGGCGTCCGGCCGCAAGCCTTGTTCTCGCGCGGCGCTGCGGTTAGGTGTCACGGCTCAACCCGCTGTCTTTCAGCCACTGAACGGATTTTCCATGTCCCAAGCCCGTTTCGACGTGCTCGCCGTCGGCAATGCCATTGTCGACGTTCTCTCGCCGGCCAGCGACGAATTTCTCGCCGCCGAGGGCATCGCCAAGAATGCCATGACACTGATCGACGAGGACCGGGCGCGTTCGCTCTATGCGCGCATGCAGCCGGGCAAGGAAGCCTCGGGCGGATCCGCCGCCAACACCGTCGCCGGTGTCGCCTCGCTGGGCGGCAAGGCGGCCTATATCGGCAAGGTGGCCAATGACCAGCTGGGCGAGATCTTCACCCATGATATCCGCACGATCGGCGTGCATTTCGACACGCCGGCCCTGCAGGAAGGTTCGGCGTCTGGCCGCTGCCTGATCAATGTGACGCCGGATGCGGCGCGCTCGATGTGCACCTTCCTGGGCGCCGCCGCCCTGGTGACCGAGGATGATGTCGAGGCCGGCGCCGAGGCGCTCAGGGCTGCCGAGATCATCTATCTGGAGGGCTATCTCTTCGACCGCGAAGAAGCCAAGCGCGCCTATGTCGCCGCCGCCGAAATGGCTGCCGCTGCCAATCGCCGCACCGCGCTGACCCTGTCCGACGTGTTCTGCGTCGACCGGCACCGCGCCTCCTTCCGCCATCTCGTGGCCAATCACATCGACATCCTGCTGGCCAATGAGGCCGAGCTGCTGGCGCTGTACGAGACCGGGGATTTCGACACCGCCCTCAAGGCCGTGCGCCAGGATGTGGCGATCGCCGCGGTGACGCGGTCGGAAAAGGGTGCCGTGATCGTCGCCGGCGAGGAGACCGTGACCGTGGCGGCCGAACCGGTTTCGCAACTGGTCGACACCACCGGCGCGGGCGATCTCTTCGCGGCAGGCTTCCTTCTGGGCATCGCCCAGGACCGGCCGCTGGCCGAAGCGGGGAAAATGGGGGCGATTTGCGCCGCCGAGATCATCTCGCACTACGGCGCACGTCCCGACTGCAGTCTGAAAGACCTCGCCGAAGAGGCCGGAATCGCCTTCGAGTAAAGGCGTTTCCGGTATTCGACTAAAAACTTAACGAAAAAACTCCGGCATTTTAACCACAATTCAAGTGCTTGGTGTCACCGTGACCCTTGAGAACGGGCGAGAAGGTCTTCTTGCCTGCGTATTTGGTGGCGAAAACGCGCTCCGGAACGGGAGTGCGCTCAGGGGTAGACATGGCACCCATCCGCAAAGCGGTGTCGCGAGTAATGCGTTCGCTGGTGATGAAGTTCACGCTCCTCACCGGCGCTCTTATCTTCGCGACCACACTCATGCTGATGACGCTGGAGAGCATTTCCGCGCAACGGGAAACGCGTAACCTGCTGATCGACCGGTCCGTGGCCTCGCTGCAGACCACGGCGAGCCGGCTGGCCAACGCGGTGTCCGAGAACAATAACGGTTTCGTCGACCTGTATGTCGAGGAACTGATCGCCTCGCTGGGCGCGTCGGAAATGTACGTCCTCAACAATCGCCGGGAAGTGCTCGGCGAAGCCTATGACGACGATCGCGAACAGGGCCGCCTGCGCGCCGCCGACATGGCCGTCATGGCCCTGGGCGCCGGCGATCTGCGCTATTCCGTGCATGACGGTTTCCTGGAAATGGCCGCGCCTGTCTATACGGCCGAACGCCGCCTGGTCGGTGTCGTCTATGCCAAGCGCGAACTGGTCGAACTCGTTGCCTCGCGCAATGCCGCGATCCAGCGCCAGACGCTGATCGCCCTGTTCGCCCTGGGGATTTTCCTGCCGCTGGCCGCGCTCATCGTCGGCCGCGCCCTCAAGCCGGTGCAGACGCTGACCGATGCGGCGCGCCTCGCCTCGTCGAAAAATCTCGACATGCGCATCAATGTGAAGACCGGCGACGAGCTGGAAGTGCTCGCCAATGCCTTCAACCGCATGTTTGCGCGCCTCGACGGCAATCTGAAACGCATCCACCGCCTGGCCTATGTCGACCTGGTAACCGAGCTGCCCAACCGCGAGCGCTTCCGCAAGGAAACCGAGCGCGTGGCCCGCAAGGCGCTGGAAGAGGGCACGTCCGGTGCCGTGCTCTTCCTCGATCTCGACCGCTTCAAGCGCGTCAACGATTCGCTGGGTATCGGCGAGGGCGACCGCCTGCTGGAAATGGTCGGCCGCCGTCTGTCCGAGGTGGCCCGCGGCTGTGACATGGCCTCCGCCAGCGGCGAGGAACCCTCCATGGTCGCCCGTCTCGGCGGCGACGAGTTCACCGTGCTGCTGCCACAGATCGCCGACAGCGCCGACGCGGCCCGTATTGCCAACAAGCTGGTCGATGCGATCCGCATGCCCTTCGAGATCTCCGGCCACCACGTCTTCCTGGGTGTGTCGATCGGTGTCGCCGTCTTCCCGCAGGACGGGGCCGACCCGGAAACCCTGATGCGCCATGCCGACCTCGCGATGGCCCATGCCAAACGCGCCGGCGGTTCGGCCGCGCAATTCTTCGAGCCGACCATGAACCAGTCCGCCTTCGAGCGCCTGGTGCTGGAGAACGAGCTGCGCGACGCCGTGCAGCAGGACCAGCTGGTCGTCTACTACCAGCCGAAAGTCCTGATGAAGGACGGCACGTGTGCCGGGGCCGAGGCGCTGGTGCGCTGGCAGCATCCGACGGCGGGCCTCCTGTCGCCGGGCGCCTTCATCCAGGCGGCCGAGGAATGCGGCCTGATCGGCGAGATCGGCGACTGGGTGCTGCGCGCCGCCTGCCGCGAAGCCGCCTCCTGGCGGGCCCGCGGTCTGGAAATTCCGGTCGCGGTCAATGTCTCGGCCATGCAGTTCGAACGCGAGGGCTTCTCGGACTCCGTGCTCGACGCGCTGCACGCCGCCAATCTGCCGCCGCACCTGCTGGAGCTGGAGCTCACCGAGTCGATCGCGATGGAAAACCCGGAACGGGTGATCGAACAGGTGCAGCCGCTGCGCGATCGCGGTGTCAGCTTCGCCATCGACGATTTCGGTACGGGCCACTCCTCCCTGTCCTACCTGACGCGCATGCCGTTCGACGTGTTCAAGATCGACCAGTCCTTCGTGCGCGACATGGCGACCGACCCGCACGCCCGCATCGTCGTCGAGACGATCCTGGCCATGGCCAAGTCGCTGAAACTGGAAACCGTCGCGGAAGGCGTGGAGACCGCCGAGCAGATGAACATGCTGCGTGCCCAGGGGGCCACCCTGGCCCAGGGCTTCCTGTTCGGCCGCCCGATGCCGGGTGCCGATCTGGTGGAATTCGCCACCGATTCCAGCGCCGACCGCGCCGTCAACGAATAGCCGCGCCCGGCGCCCAGGGCACGCTCGATACGGCAAAGCCTGCTTGTCATCCCGGACGGATGCCCGGCCTTGTGCCGGGCGCAGGTCCGGGACCCATGGGCACGGTGCGTCTCCAGACAATTATCGGTCCCGGCAACGCGCCTGCTTCCGGCCAGCCGCGGCGTTTATAGGTCCCTGTGTGTTTGAGGTGTCGTAGGATGGTTGCGCGAAGGAGGCCGTTAGGTCCCTGGCGCTTGTGACGCCGTGTGCCGGCTCGGGCCCCTT
>MDTG01405126.1_pt1 | contig 96808 bp, 87 predicted proteins | sample 811421 | NCBI WGS metagenome assembly MDTG01 (sample SAMN05326645, study PRJNA326480) | marine metagenome | isolation source: seawater | place: Pacific Ocean: South East | collected 2011 | reverse complement strand
TAGTTCCCGGGGCAAGCCCGGGATGACGGATTGGTTGTAATACGCCACCATCCGTCGTCCCGAAATCGCCCCAGCGATATTCGGGATCTTGGAAACATCCAGCGGTGGTTGTTTTTAGATCGCGGCCTGTTTGAGTAGGTACCGGGGCAAGCCGAGGTCCCGGGGCAAGCCCGGGATGACGGTGAGGGGGGCAAACCTTAGCTCCGAAGCTTTTTTATTAGGTCCCGGAACGAGTCCGGGATGACGGTGAGGGGGTAAACCTTAGCTCCGAAGCTTTTTTATTAGGTCCCGGAACGAGTCCGGGAAGACGCTTATCCGGGATCTTGGGCACAAAAAAGCCCGGCGGACCGGGCTTTTTTACAGTTAACTTAAAAATTAACCTTGGAAAGGATTACGCTTAGTGTGACCACCTTGCTCATCTGGAACGCTTCCAGAGAAACCTTGTGTCAACTCAGCCAAACTACCTGCTTTATCAAGCTTCGGCTGCGCATATGCCTTTTTGCTTTGTTCTGTAACAACTGCCTGTTGTGATTTCATATTGATACTCCCTTATTTACTGCGGCGAGTAGCACGAAGTGCTAACAAACCAAATGCGACGAGTAACAAACCAGCAGGAGCAGGTACTTCACCGAACGCGTCAGTATCTGTTTGGAATGCTAAACCACTACCAGCTGCGATGAACGCAGAGATGGTCATGGTGCCGTAAAGCTCATCTTCAACCAGGTTGCTATAGCTAGCAGTTGCTTGAGGATCGCTGCTTACGAACTCATGGCCAGGGCCGGATCCATTTGCAGAAGCATCGAAGAACGCAGTATCAAATACAAAGCCTTCACTTAAAATATCAATAGTGATACTTACAACGTCAAACGGACCGTTGAAGAAAGTGAATAAACCATAAAACGTATTTGAAACAGGGTCGTAGTCACCGAAAGAATCGCCGTCAAGAATCAACGCCCAGTCAGAAGCACCAAACGCACCACCTTGAGTAGCGGTTAACGCTTGCCAAATAGCAGACTCGCTCGATCCATTAGCAAAATCAACGGAAACAGAAATGCCAACCATATCTGCACCGGTTACACCTTGAACATAAGACGCATTTGCTTGAAAAGAAGCAAACAACGTCATTGCCATTGCGATAATAAATTTTCTCATTAAAGACGTCCCTAAAATGAAAGTTATAAAGAGTACTGCTACTTCCAAACACTGTATTGCAAAGATCGTACCCTAATTAATTTTAATTTTATTACATTGATTTTATTAAGGTATTTTTGATCTAAATAGATCGCGTTTGATCTGAAGAAGTTGTTTTGTAAAAGAAACCGACACTAGAGTGGTGGCCAAATAGGCAATGAGGCTTACGGAACTGTTGATTTTAAAAAGAAAAACCCGGGTATTTCTACCCGGGTTTCTGCGATGAATAGGCTTTTAGCGATTAGCCTTGGAACGGATTACGCTTAGTGTGACCACCTTGCTCGTCTGGAACACTGCCAGAGAAACCTTGGGTCAGTTCAGCTAAGCTACCTGCTTTTTGTAACTCAGGCTTCGAGTATTCGCGCTTTTCTGCGTGCGCGTCACGCTGTTCAATAGAAGTCATCGTTACTCTCTCCATTATTTAGATGATTTACGCGCAATACGCATACCCATCAGGGCCAATGCAATCATTGCAAAACCTGCTGGTGCTGGAACAGAAATCTGGTCAGTGTCAGTTAAGAACACTTGCATTTCACCAGATGCTACAACAACCTGGCTAGAACTTAGCAGAGTCATTGTACCAAACAGCTCGTCCATGTAGTTGTCAGAGTAAACTGCAAACACATCAGCGTTTGAAGATACTAACTCACGACCAGGACCTGAACCATTTGCTGACGCATCGAAATATGCGGTATCGAACACGAAACCTGCAGCCAATGCGTTGAACGATAACGAAACCATGTCGAAATCGTAGAAATTCATCATTAAGAAACCGCCAAACAGGTCGCCTGTTACTGGGTCAAAATCACCAAACGAATCACCGTCCAGTAAAACTCCCCAAGAAAGCAAACCAAAGGCACCACCTGCGCCAGGAGCAACAGCACCCCAAGTGGTGGTTTCAGTAGCACCATTTGCAAATGTGGCAGTTACTTCCATACCGACCATATCTTCGCCGGTTACACCTTGAACAAAGCCCGCGTTTGCTTGACAAGCAAAAAACGCCAGGATCCCTGCTAAAATTAATTTTTTCATCGCTTCCGTCCTCTAAAAAAAGCCCAGCACCGAAAATTCGAATACTACGTCCATAACGATACAATGTTCGTGCCAAAAATATAATAGCTATTAAAAACAACAGCTAAGCCCAAAGCTATCTAAGCGAAACCTAGTTTTATAGGCTCTTAAGCGGTTGTTTGTAAAATTATCCGACACAGCTTTCAATTCTTTAGTCAGATCCGCTGTTTAAGCGCTTTAACTAGTCTATTTTCGACTTGTGGACTAGTTTACTTCGGTTTGCACTTTTTTAAAAGCCTTACGGGTTGAATGTAACCGTAGTTTCACAATTTCAGTAATTACATGATATTTAAATACTTTTTTATTTTTCATGGTAGTTAAGTATTTGTCAGGCACTATGTGTGTGCAACTGCACAAAATTTAAGCAAATATAGTTTACCACCAACTTTATTTACGCTTTTTTAGGTACCTGCGAGTGCTAAGGTCCCGGAACAAGTCCGGGATGACGGTTTGGTGGGTTGTTTTTGCATTGTGGCCTTTTTTAATAGATCCCGGGGCAAGCCCGGGATGACGGATTGGTTGTAATACGCCACCATCCGTCGTCCCGAAATCGCCCCAGCGATATTCCCATCCGTCGTCCCGGAAAGTGCGAAGCACTTATCCGGGATCTAAGAAACATCCAGCGGTGGTTGTTTTTAGATCGCGGCCTGTTTGAGTAGGTCCCGGGGCAAGCCAAGGTCCCGGAACAAGTCCGGGATGACGGGTTGGTGGGTTGCTTTTGCATCGCCGCCTGTTTGAATAGGTCCCGGAACGAGTCCACGATGACCTTGTGGTCTTGCTTACTCAGGCCTTAACGGGCATAGTGTTGTCACACTCAGGAAGATAAACATATCAGCATGACCGCGTTGTTTGCCATGGTGGCAGCAGACCACCACGCCATAATGGATCTATTCGATGAAGCCAGTCGACACGCTACGCTGGCATTAAATTGGCAAAACGAACATTGCTTGGTGGGCAATTATTGTTACCGCGGTAATGCGCGAACGCAGTTGCTGAGTCAGTTTTCCTTGCCACAGGGCAATATTATTGCCAACGCCAGTGCGCCGCTTTCCAATAGTGAATTAAGCGAACAATTTTCCGCACAGCCCGCAGCGATCTCAAATGCGATCACCGGCCCGCATACGGTATTTACCTGGCACAACCCGCACAAATTGCTGTTTGCTTCACGCGATCCACTAAATCAACATGCGTTATACTACGGCAAAGTGGGTGGCGTGACGGTAATTAGCTCCGAGGCGTCGTTTATAGCGAAGTTAATGCCCAAGCAGCCGTCGCTGAATACCACAGCGTTGTCGTGTTGGTTAGCAGGGCAGCCTAACCCGGCTCTTTGTTTGTATAATGAAATTAATACGTTACCGTTAGGCACCAGCCTTTCTGTTAGTCCTCAGGGCAACGTAACTGAGCACACGTTCTGGGATATCGACCCGCAAAATAAGCTGGCGCCCGCGTCCGACGGTACATACCGGGATACGTTTTTAGATTTACTAAAACAGTGTGTGAGCAGCCATATACACCCTTCAGATTCGCTGGTTGTAAGCCAGATGAGCGGAGGTATGGATTCAACATCCATTACCGCGCTGGCAAACGAATTGCTCACCGAGCCACGTAGTTGCAGGGCGCTGTCGCATTTGTACAGTCATTCTGCCAGTTGTGATGAGTCTGACAACATCAAAGCCATGTACCAAAAGCTGGGGCTGGTTGATCCTATTCAGATCACCGTAGATGCCGGTGCGCATCGCGACTTCATGTCGCTCTACCCTACTGATTACGACTCACCGGGAACCGTGTTATCGCCGCGCTATCATCAGGAGTGTGAGATCATTCAGGCTGCCGGTGGGCACCGACTGCTTACGGGCAACGGTGGTGATGAAATGTGCTGGGGCCACGCCAGTGCCTATACCGAACGGCTTTTCAAGGGTGAGTTTGGGGTTATTGCCGAGGTGCTGAAGGCGTGCAAGCAGACGGGTATGGCACGCTGGCCGGTCGCGCGTTCGTTGTTTGTAAAACCCATGATCCCTCAGTGGCTGCTGAATAGTGCTTATGCGTTAAAAAGCTATACGCCGTCTGACATCCCCGCCTGGCTCACGCCAGAGGCCGCAAAACTGGCTACGGATGCAAGTAAAATTCCCAACCCCTTTAACGAACGCAAACAACCCGTTGGTTATGCCCGGTATCAGGCATTAAAAACCACCTCTACGTACAATTCAGTGCGTTCCTACCAAAAGGTGGGCTGGCAGTACGGGATTGATGTTGCCCACCCGTTTTTCGACCCTCGTATGGCTGAATTCAGTTTTGCGGTACCCGGTAAACAGTTAATTCGCGGTCCTTACCCCAAATGGCTACTGCGCAATGCCATGCAAAACCACCTGCCCGAGTCAGTGTGCTGGAATGTAAAAAAGGTCACTTTCGACAATCATTTTGGTCAGTTGGTAAAAGACAACGCCAAACCTTTGCGCGAACTATTGAGCGACACGCGCCTGGCATCGTTAGGGCTGGTCGATAACGACGTTTTACTTACAGCATTTGATGCGGCAGTGGGCGGCAACGGCGTGAGCGTTCACGTTGATCTGCTATACGCTATTCTCACTCAGCGCTGGATCCAGCAGCACCATTAACGAATAACGGTGCAAACCAACCATAAAAGCTAGCGCAGCGACGCCAGAATATGTTGCGACTGCTCCCCGGCCAGCTTGAGCTCAGTATAGGTATTGACCACCTCGGGACCGTCGTTGATTAGCTGTCCTTTGTGCGTAAGCCAACAATGCGCTTTCAGGCGCGCGTCTTGTTTAGCCACACCAAAATGCAATGCTAAGTCATAGCCATATTGCGCGAGTAGCTGTTGCTGTACCACGCAGCGACGTAAACAATTTATGGGAAAGATGTGGTGCCGGGCGGCCATTTCACTGAGTCTGATGGCTTCAGACAAAGAAAGCGGTAGTGAGTGCCCACTTTCGATATTAAACTCGCTAAATATACGCGCCTTCCACCAATGGTAGGGAAAATACTGAATACGAATATGCCATAGCGCGAACTGCCACCAGCAACGCCGAAACCAACGTCGCTGATCAGGGGCGAGCGCCCGGTATTTAGAAAATGACTTAAGCAACGCCTGCTTCGGCTAAATTAGCCTGAACCAAATCGTGCATTAATACCTGAAAATCCTGTTCAGCCTGCTCCGCGGTTACGTCGTAAATGTCTGCAATGTACTGTGCAATTTGTTGCGCAGATTTACCTTGCTGCAGTTGCTCGAGCATGTCGGCACCCACATTGTTTAACGTGAAATATTCACCGGACTCCGGCTCAAGTAACACCATTTCATCGGCTACTTTCTGTAGCAACAATTCGGGCTTTAACTGATAGGCTGACATGTTTTACTCCTGATAGTCGGACCTGATTGATTGACGCTGCAACGTACCGTTTTCCAATTGGTACACCACATCCGCAACGTCAGACAGTGTAGGATCGTGCGAGATCATGATAACGGTAAACTGCGCAAACAATCCATGAAATTCCTCTTTAAAACTCAGACGGGCTTGTTCGTCCAGCATTGACGTGGGTTCGTCCAACAGCAGGATCTTTGGCTTCATTAATAGTGCCCGTGCCAGTGCAATACGCTGGCGCTGACCACCCGACAGACGAACCCCGCCCTCGCCGACCTGGGTGTCATAGCCCTGAGGTAAGCGCATAATTAAGTGGTCCAAGCCTGCCTGGCTGGCCGCTTTGTATACGTCGTCTGCGGCTGGGTTCGCCAGACCATAGGTAAGGTTGTCGAAAATACTGCCGTTTAACAGCAGCACGTCCTGCGACACCAGGCCAATTGCATGGCGCAATGATGCCGTAGTGGCCTGCTGAATGTTTTGCCCGTCAATCAGAATCTTACCCGTGGCTGGCTGATAAAAGCGCATCAGCAAGTGCAGCATGGTGGTTTTACCGCCACCATTCTGACCGTAGATCAGCATGTTCTGACCAGCTTTTAAATGAAATGACACGTCTTTCAGTATGGTACCACGCTGAGGAAAGCCAAACGCCACGCTGTCGAACACAATGTCGCCGTGTTCGATGGTCATGGGTGTGCCGTGCTCATCGCGTGGCTCACTTTCCAGGTGATACACATGCAGCAGTCGCTCTGACGCGCCTATTACCTGCTGAAGCTGACCGTACAAGCCTGCCAGTGAACCCAGCGGCCGTGTGAATACAATGCCGTACAATAATAAGCTTATGAGATCGGGGATCCCAAGAGCGCCTGAATTAAACTTCAGCACGCTCATGATCACAACAACCAGAATACACAATGACGCCAAAAACTGAATTAACGGCGAGAGCAATGCCTGTAAGCGGAACTGGCGGGCTCTGAGCGCCAGAATTTCATTCGAACGGCGTTTAAATTTAGACGACTCCGCTTCTTCTTTGTTAAATGCTTTGATTAACGAGATCGCCCCGATGTTTTCACTCGCCTGCGCCAGTGAGTCTGCCTGACGTTGCACCAACGCCCGGGAGATAGGCTGCATGCCACGGCTCACCAGCTTCAGAATGATGTATATCAACGGCACCAGGAAGCAAATTAACAGGGCAATCGTGGGTTCAATCATGTACATCAGAATGCCCGCACCAATCAGTACCAGAATATTTGGGATCAGGTTGGTTAGCACGCTGGACGCGAAAAAGCTCACCACGGCCAGATCGTTGGTCAACATAGACAGCACGTCACCGCGCTTATTTTCCTGGAAATACTGAATGGGCAGTACCTGAATATGATCGTACAAACGGCAACTCAATTCGGCCATTAAGCGCGCACCCACCAGATTTACATTGTAGGTAGACAAAAAACGCAGTGCCGCTTGCGCAGCAAATAACGCAACCCACAAATATAAGTATTTCAGGTGGTTATTATTGAGAATTGTGACTTCTTGCAGGAATGACTGGGACTGCTGGCCAATTAAGTAAGGCACACTCAGGCTCACCGCGGTTTCGGTAACCATAAGAGCTACCACCATAATGAAAGACCATTTATAAGATTGAAAAACCTTTAAGCCGTAGTGCAGACGCAGGCTATCGAACATGTGTACTTCCGTAATTGCTACCTGAGCACCAGGCATCGTCCTATTTTATGTCTGGCGTTACTTTACAACACTAGCTTCGTCGCGTCATCTAGCCTTTTTGTGTAGGCCCCGGTTGAAAGGGAAAGAACGTCGCCTCACACCGTCGTCCCGGAAACGCGAAGCGCTTATCCGGGATCTTAGAAACATCCAACAGGGGTTATTTTGAGATCACGACCTTTTTGTTAGGTCCCGGGGCAAGCCCGGGATGACGGGGGAGTGGGTTGTTTTGATATCCCGGCCTTTTCAAATAGGTCCCGGAACAAGTCCGGGATGACGGTGAGGCCGTCATCTCACCATCGCGGTGAAATACCTCCATCCGTCGTCCCGGAAACGCGCAGCGCTTATCCGGGATCAAAAGAACACACCCGTCGTCCCGAAATCTCCTCAGCGATATTCCCATCCGTCGTCCCGGAAAGTGCGAAGCACTTGTCCCCATCCGTCGTCCCGAAATCGCCCCAGCGATATTCGGGATCTTAGAAACATCCAACAGGGGTTGTTTTGATATCACGGCCTTTTCAATTAGGTCCCGGAACAAGTCCGGGATGACAGTTAGGGGATCTTCTCAGCATCGCGGTGGGATACATTCAACCGTCGTCCCGGAAAGTGCGAAGCACTTTTCCGGGATCTAAGAAACATCCAACAGGGGTTGTGTTGAGATCACGGCCTTTTTAAATAGGTCCCGGGACAAGCCGAGGTCCCGGGGCAAGCCCGGGATGACGGTTAGGGTGTCGTCTCACCATCGCGGTGGAATACCTCCATCCGTCGTCCCGGAAACGCGCAGCGCTTATCCGGGATCTAAGAAACATCCAACAGGGGTTGTTTTGATATCACGGCTTTTTTAAATAGGTCCCGGGACGAGTCCGGGATGACGGGATGAGGGTTGTGTTGAGATCACGACCTTTTTGAATAGGTCCCGGAACGAGTCCGGGATGACGGCTCTTTATAAACCCGGAACGAGTCCGGGATGACGATGTATAAGTAAAAACCTTACAAACAGGGATGTTATTTCCCAAACTTATCTATACAATAGATTAAAAACAAACATAACAATCGAGTTAACAATAATGAAATGGCCAAATCTTAAACACTTACATTACTTGGTAACTTTACATCAGGAACAGCATTTCCACCGGGCGGCGCAGCGTTGTAACGTGAGCCAGTCAACCCTGAGCACTGCAATTCAGAATCTCGAAGAACATTTTGGCAGCCAACTGCTAGAGCGTGAGCACAAAACCTTTGTGTTTACTTCGCTAGGGCTTGATGTGGTGGAGCGTTCGAAGGTTATTCTGCAGGAAGCAGGAGAACTCGTGGAATACGCGCAAAACGCCGGAAACTGGCAGCGTGGAAAGCTGAAGCTCGGTGTTATACCCACCATCGCACCATTCTTGTTTGAAGCCATGTTAGGCGCATTCCGTACCTTCTTACCGGAAATCCAATTGGAGCTGCAGGAAGACACAACGGCAAATCTTACGCGACAACTCACCGACGGCAGCCTGGACTTGCTGGTACTGGCACTGCCCATGGAAACGCCGGGATGCAAACAAATGGTGTTGGGCCACGACCCATTCCATTTAATTGCTCATAAAGATTTGGCCAACGACTTACCTTCACCACTGGACATCTCCAGCTTACCGAAGAAAAGCATTTTCCTGCTGCAGCAAGAGCATTGTATGACCGGCCATGCCGTGAGCGCGTGTAACCTGCAACACACCGACCAAATCAGTTCGTTGGCTGCCAGCTCACTGTATACCCTGGTGCAATTAGCGAACAGTAAACTGGGCTATACATTCCTGCCAGAACTGGCACTTAACCAGGATTTGCTGAAGAACACGCAACTCACCTCGTTTCCGGCGGAAGAAAAAGCGTTCCGGGAAATTGGACTGGTATGGCGTGCTGGTACTACGCGGATGCGTCTGTTCCGTCGTGTAGGTGAGATCATATCTCCGTTGCTTCCGGTCCCTACCCTAAAATAATTTTCATACCGGGCAAACTTTTTTGCCCGGCCCCCCGACTATACCCACAACAACATAAAACTTTGGGGATATCCGGTGTTTGAAAAGCACGACGAACAATTAATTGAACAGGCCTTAAAAGGGCATAAAAAGGCCTGGTTCGCGCTGATTAAACGCTACGAGTCTGCGATTTATCAATATGGCGTACGCATGACGGGCAACCCGCATGACGCTGCAGACTTGATGCAGGATATCTTTATTGCCGTTTTCCGTAGCTTGACCAACTACCGCGCCGAAGGCAGTTTCAAAGCCTGGTTATTCCGCATCGCGCATTTTCGTTGTATTGAATTTTACCGGCGCAAACGACCAGACTCACCGCTGGACGAAGACGACGAACTCAGCTGCGAGCGCCCCTGCCCCGAGCACAACTTAATGACCGACAGCACCAGTCAGGCGCTGACGGCCGCAATGCAACGTTTGCCGTTAGCGCAACGTGCTGTTATCGAATTGAAATTTTTTGGACAGTTTACCTTCGACGAAATTGCCGACCAACTGGGACTCTCCAGCAATACGGTGAAGTCGCGCCTATACAGCGCCCTGTCGAAGCTAAAACTGGATTTGGAGGTAGAACATGGCTAATTACGAGTCAGATTATTTATTCGGCCAATGGCTGGACAATGCCTTAACCAACGAGGAACGCGAAGCGTTTGAAGCGCTCTGCCTGAGCGATAAAGCCTTCGCGGCTCAAGTGGAAACTGCCACGCAGCTGTCGGTTGCCGCAGAGCAGTTTACCCCGCCGCCTATGCCTGCCTGGGATAAAAATGCCACTTTCGTGGCCCCGGACAAACCCAAATGGTGGCAATGGCAGGGCTTGCCCGTCATGTCGATGGCCATGTCAGCATTGGCGATTGTATTGGTGGTAAGTGGCTTCTCTGTACAAGTAAGCGAAGGCAAATTAACCATGGGTTTTCAACAAGGGCCCAGTGACGAACAAGTTGCGGCCTTGGTGAATCAGAAACTCAATGACTACCAACAGGCAAATCAGGCCATGTTCACCCAGTATGTTGCCGCACTCCAGCAGCAACAACAGGAAAACAGCACACAGCTTACTCAATATCTGCTGACTTCGAGCCGACAGGAACGTCGCGAGGACTTTGCAGAGCTTATTAAGTTTATTAACCAACAGCGCGATGACGATCAGCGCTACTACGCACGCCAGCTCACTCAGCTTCAGCGTGAAATTAATTCACTGGATGATGGCTACCCCGCCCTCACCGAGTAATCAGACAATAGGTGGAATGATTATGAAAGCACTAGCAATTGCATCGCTATTTGGCGCAACCCTGGCTACCAGTGCCGTTGCACAAAACCTGACCGAACTGGATAAACAGCTGAACATTATGTCCGGTGTTATCGACACCGCTTTAAAGCAGGATACCCGCAAAGAAGGCGTGCGCTACCGCAGTATCGAAGCCACGTACCTGGCAAAGCAAGGGGTTATATTTACCATCCACACCGGTAGTCGCGGTATGATGTTCGACTTTGATTTCGGCGACTTAATGAGTGTTATACCTACCCCACCGTCTGCGCCCGACGCGCCCACTGTTACGGTAGTGGCCGACGGCATGCATGTGGAGAGCCACGGCGATTACGAGTTCATCGTCGAACAGGATTGGGGTGAAACCGCCGAACGTGTCGTTCGTCAGGTAGAAAAAATCGTGCGTAAGACCGACGAGAAATTACGCGAGTTTCGCAGTGATCGCCGCGAGATCGAATGGGAAATCCGCGAACTAGAACGCCGCAACCGCGACCTGGAATTCGAGCTACGCGCTGCCGACAACGAGCGTAAGCGCGAAATCGAAGGCGAAATGAAGGAACTCAAAGCAGAACTGGACCGTTTACAGTCTCGTCAGCAAGAGCTTCAGGACTACGCACAGGAACTGGCCGAAGAGAAAAAGGCCGAGTTGGCCAAGCAACGCGAAATGCAGGAGAAAGCTTACAAAACCTTTCTTGCCAATTTCGAGGGCAGTGTCGGCGACACCTTATGTAGCTTTGGTGCCGGTTTACGTGAACTCCCGGATGACGAACACATCAGCTTTATCCTGAAGAACTTCGGCAAGGGCGAAGATGGCAAAGCCCAGGACCGCTTGTACATTTTCAATAAAAAGTCAGTGAAGAGCTGTGTGGCCGAGAAAATCACGCCCAGCGATTTACTGGCAAAAGCCGAGGTGTATGTATTTTAGAGCAAAGGTCCCTCCCCTGTCGTCCCGGAATCGCCCCCAGCGATATCCGGGATCATAGAAACATCCAGCGGGGGTTGTGTTGAGATCACGGCCTTTTCAAATAGGTCCCGGAACGAGTCCGGGATGACGATAAGGGGGTCGTTTTGACATCACGGCCTTTTTGAATAGGTCCCGGGGCAAGCCCGGGATGACGGAGTAAAGACGTATCAACGCATCCGTCGTCCCGAAATCGCCCCAGCGATATTCGGGATCTTAAAAACCACAGAACCGTCGTCCCGGAATCGCCCCCAGCGATATCCGGGATCTTTGAAACATCCAGCGGAGGTTGTTTTAACATCACGGCCTTTTTGAATAGGTCCCGGAACAAGCCAAGGTCCCGGAACAAGCCCGGGATGACGGAGTAAGGACGTATCAACGCATCCGTCGTCCCGAAATCGCCCCAGCGATATTCGGGATCTTAAAAAACCACAGAACCGTCGTCCCGGAATCGCCCCCAGCGATATCCGGGATCTTAGAAACATCCAGCGGAGGTTGTTTTAACATCACGGCCTTTTTGAATAGGTCCCGGGGCAAGCCAAGGTCCCGGAACGAGTCCGGGATGACGATAAGGGGGTCGTTTTGACATCACGGCCTTTTTGAATAGGTCCCGGGGCAAGTCAAGGTCCCGGAACGAGTCCGGGATGACGATAAGGGGGTCGTTTTGACATCACGGCCTTTTTGAATAGATCCCGGAACGAGCCAAGGTCCCGGGGCAAGCCCGGGATGACGGCGCTTTATAAGCCAAGAACTCAACCTACAATCAAGGGATACAAATCCAACCATTGGGGATTCTTTTGTGTGATCAGTTTTTCTTTCCAGCTTCGCCGCCAGCGTTTTAATTGCTTTTCGCGAGTAATCGCGGCGTACATTTCTTCGTGCATTTCGTAATACACCAGGTCTTTTACGTTGTAGCGGGTACAGAAGCCGGATGCCATGGACATTTTGTGCTGGTACACGCGCTGGGGCAAATTGCTGGTAACACCAACATACAGCACGGTGCGTGTGAAGTTAGATAAAATATACACGGCGGGATAACGTTCAGACATGCCATTGTCCTGAAAACAAACATAGCTTATTTGAGCGCTATCAAACGATGTTGACTACTGAATCAAAGATCGGAAAACAAAGGTAGGAAATCGGCAATATCAGTTTGAAGCACAAAAGCACCTCAAACCGATATACCTGAATTTATACGCCAAATATGGCTTTAAGCGTGAAGAAGCACAGAATAGACAGGATTGCGCCAGCAGGCAGTGTTACTACCCAGGAAATCACGATGTTGCGGATGATGCCCAGGTTAAGCGCAGACACGCCGCGTGCCAGGCCCACACCCAATACCGCACCTACCAACGTTTGCGTGGTAGAGATTGGTAGCCCGGTGCCTGAGGCAATGACCACGGTACAGGCAGCCGCCATTTCAGCCGCAAAGCCACGGCTAGGGGTCAAGTGAGTGATACCCTCACCAATGGTAGCGATAACGCGGTGACCAAATAAAGCCAGACCCGCAACAATACCTAAACCACCTAAAGGCAGAATCCAAGGAGCCAGTGCGCTGCTTGAACCAATTTCACCACCGTTGGATACAACGCTAACTACCGCTGCCAATGGGCCAATGGCATTCGCAACGTCGTTAGAGCCGTGCGCAAAAGCCATACAACAAGCGGTAACAACCATTAACAACGCGAAGACTTTTTCTACGTTTGCACGCTGTAAATCCGCGTCTTCTGAGTGACTATAAGCCTGGCGACTGATAAGCCATTTACCAATGAACGCAATAATTACGGCCAACACAACAGACAACACATAGCCTGTGGTTGGAGACAGGTCCAAACCAACGTGTTTCAGGCCTTTTTTAATGGTCACCAGCGACATCACGAAGCCCGCAAACGCCATGTAAAACGGCACGTATTTGCGTGCGTAATGGAACGGCTTGTCGGTTTCGAAAATCAGTTTGTGTGCGCTCATGAAAATCAGATACGCAATCACGCCGGAAATCGCCGGCGTTACAATCCAGCTGCCAACAATACCGCCAACTTTGCTCCACTCAACCGCGTCCATACTCACGCCTACAGCCGTGAAGCCAATGATGGCACCAACAATAGAGTGAGTAGTAGAGACCGGCCAGCCCAGGTATGACGCGACCGCCAACCACAGACCTGCAGCAAATAAAGACGAGATCATACCCAGTACCAGGTACTCGGGAATATCAACAAAATAAGAGGTATCGATGATGCCTTTACGGATCGTCGAGGTCACTTCACCACCGGCCAAATAGGCACCGGCGAATTCGAATATCATGGCAATGATAATAGCTTGCTTGATGGTAAGGGCTTTAGAACCTACTGAGGTGCCCATTGCATTGGCCACATCATTTGCGCCAATACCCCATGCCATCACAAATCCCACCGCAGCGGCGAGGATGATCAGAATCATGCCATAACTTTGTAGGAAATCCACTGACAATAGCTCCCAGTCTGTTTAGCAGTCTGTCAGACGTCGCGCGTTGAAAGACGTATTTACTGCTGACGGGCATTCTGTCGTGTTCACGCTTACTGCCAGCACGTTGAATTTATGCATTGTTCTTCGTTCGTTTTTTATACTGAAGCTTCAATATTGCGGCGCATTCTAACTTAATCCGAAGACAAGCCATAGACCATTTTCGACGATCTGCTACAAATAATCGGCTTTATCATCCTGATCGATGATATTTACAGCAAATATTTCACTTTCGTTACAGATTTAAGACAATGTTAGCCGGTATTTTGTTTTTCGCTCAGGTTAAATCGTCTAATTTTTGTTGCAAACTCTCTAATGGCGTATGACGCACGTCTTTTCCGCTGGTCAGCGACACTATGTATTCGCAGATATTTTTGCAGCGATCACCAATGCGCTCCAGCGATCGCAGTGCCCACAATATTTCCAGCCAGTCTTCCATGTCTTCACCCGACCGCGACATTTCACCGGTGGTAAAAGTCAGCAATTTTTTATATTCGCTGTCGATGCGGTTGTCCTGATCATACACGTGCAGCGCTGCGCGCTCGTCCTGACGAGCAAACGCATCGAAGGTACCGCGCATCATGGCCGTAACCTGCTGACCAATTTGCAACATGCTGCTTTTTATCGACTCCGATGCCGGGATCTTTTGTTTAGTTACCAGCTTGGCAATACGCTCTATTTCATCACCCATGCGCTCAATGTCAGTGATGGCCTTTGAGATGGTCATGATCAAACGCAGATCACTGGCTGTTGGGTGCCGCTTGGCAATAATCCGCACGCATTCTTCGTCGATCTGCATTTCCATGGAATTGACTTTCAGGTCGTTGAGTATGACCTTTTCTGCCAGCCCCGGATTATTCGTACTGATGGCTTTCAGAGTATCGATTAACTGCTGTTCGACTTCGCCGCCCATAGTGAGCACTGAGTTTCTGAGGTTTTCCAACTCCAGGTTAAAGCGATCAGAGATGTGAGTATTCAGTGCGACCTGATGCATACGCGTCCCGCTCCTTAGCCGTAACGGCCGGTGATGTAATCTTCGGTTTGTTTCTTGTCGGGCATGGTAAACAGCGTATCACTGTCGCTGTATTCCACCAGTTCGCCCTGATGCAGAAACGCCGTGTAATCTGACACCCGCGCCGCTTGTTGCATATTGTGGGTAACAATCACAATGGTACAGCGTTTCTTGAGCTCACCCATCAGTTCTTCAATAAACAGCGTGGTAAGTGGGTCCAATGCCGAGGTGGGCTCGTCGAGTAACAGAATACTCGGTTTCAGCGCCAGCGCCCGTGCAATAACCAAACGTTGCTGCTGACCGCCCGACAGGGTCATTGCCGAGTCAAACAGACGATCCTTTACTTCTTCCCACAGTGCAGCTTCGTGCAATGCGCGCTCTACAGCGTCATCGAGTTGCCGGCGCTGCTTGATGCCCTGCAACCGCAGTCCGTAACACACGTTGTCGTAAATGCTCATTGGAAAAGGATTGGGCCGTTGAAACACCATGCCTACCTGAGAGCGCAGCAACGACAGGTTTTCTTTTTTGTGATTAATATTGCGCCCTTCAATCACAATTTCACCGCTGGTCTGGCTGTTCAGGATCAAATCGTTCATACGGTTAAAACACGCGATCAGCGTGGACTTGCCGCAACCACTTTGGCCAATTAGCGCGGTAATGCGGTGTTTGGGAATGCGCATGTTAATGTCGTGCAGCACATGCTTCTGACCAAAACGCAAATTCAGGTCGCGTACTTCTATGGCCGTTTGTTCCGGCGACAGGCCTTCCAGGTCGAGTCGTTCCCGTTCGAACAGTTTCAGCATGAGCGTCAGTAACCTCGCAAATATCGTTGACGTAGCCGCTTACGTAAAATGACAGCCAGAATATTTAACACAAAAACCACCAGCAATAACAGCAAACAGCTGGCAAACATCATCGACGCGCTGCGCATATCGGTTTGGCTGTGGAATGCGCCGTCGTAAATTAATACTCCCAGGTGCATAAACTGGCGGTCCAGATGCAGGTAAGGGAACTCACCGTCAAACGGCAAATTCGGCGCAAACTTCACAGCGCCTACCAGCATTAACGGTGCAACTTCACCGGCGGCCCGGGCTATGGCCAGAATAACACCGGTCATGATACCCGGACTCGCAATGGGTAATATAGTGTGCCAGATGGTTTCCAGTTTAGTGGCCCCCAGTGCATAACTGCCCGCTTTGAGCCTGTCTGGCACACGGCGCAGCCCTTCTTCGGTCGCCACAATCACTACCGGCAAGGTTAAAATAGCCATGGTGAGTGCCGCCCAGAATACCCCGGGGGTCCCCATGGTCGGTGCCGGTAAGCGGTCGCTGAAGAACAGCTCGTCAATTTGACCACCTACCATATACACAAAAAAGCCCAGCCCGAACACGCCATACACAATAGAGGGCACCCCCGCCATATTACTCACGCAGATGCGTATCACCGCTGTCATGCTGTTGTCCGGGGCGTATTCGTTCAGGTAAATGGCTGCCATAACGCCAAATGGCGTTACCAGTATGGTCATTATAAAAATCATCAGCACGGTGCCAAACAGCGCCGGGAACACCCCACCCGCGGTGTTAGCCTGCTTTGGCGACTCACTCAGGAATGTCCACACTCCGTCAGCGGCAACCCCTAACTTGCCCCAGGTCGTGAGCTGGCCGGTATAGGTAAGCTGGTCCAGCTCATTCAGCGCAATAGAGAACGGCGCGCCGTCAGAAAACTGCACGTTTAAACGAAACTCGGCTATTTGGGCTTCCCGTTCCAGGACCTTGGTTTGCCACTCGCGGAATTCGGCAGACAACCGCTCTCTGGCTGGTGCGTCTTCAGCTACCGCGCGAATATCCAGCTCGGCCAGACGACGATGAATAGGCGCCAGGTGCTGCGTGCGGATTTGATCAACGTCCTGCTGCAGCAAGTCTACCCGGGCTTGCGCCTGAGCCAGTGAAGACAGCGGCTGCGCCTGATTTTCCGGCATGTCCACACTCACGGGTTTCGCAAACACCCGGGTGCCGTCGGCTAACAACATGTCTGCTGCGTCTTTGGCAACGGCCAGGTTTTGAATCGCGGGCGTTTCCAGAATTAATTGATTTCCATACGGGTAGCGCGTGTCTGAATAACGAATCAGCCACAAGCGCTGGGTACCGGCACTGTACTGGCTGGAGGCGTGCCCCACGCCTACCTGCCCATATACTTTGTGTTCCTTACCGGCCAGGTCAACATAGGTCAGCGAGTGCACCGGCCGTGGCCAGAAGTAATCACTGCCACGCAGTGCAATTAGCGCCAGCACACATACCAGGGCGACCAGCAACAAACTGGCACAAAACGCGCCCAGGCTGATCACAAAGGACTGCTGCTGACGGTTGGAGAGAAATTGCCTGAGCGACCATTTACCCATAGCTGGCATTCCTGCGCAGACGCTGGCGCAATAGCTCTGCCAACGTGTTCACCACAAAGGTAAAGGTGAATAACACACAGGCCGTTAAAAACAGTACCTTGTAATGCATGCTGTCTAGCTCAGCCTCGGGTAGCTCAATGGCAAGGTTCGCGGTAAGCGCACGCAAACCGGCAAACAAGTCCCAATCGGCAATGGGTGTGTTGCCCGTTACCATTAATACAATCATGGTTTCGCCAAAGGCGCGTCCGAATCCCAGCATGATCGCCGCCATGATGCCCGGAAACGCCACGCGCAACACCACCCGGCGTAAGGTTTGAAGACGTGTCGCGCCGAGCGCATAAGAGGCCTGTCGCAGGCTGGCAGGCACACCGCTAATGGCGTCTTCGGCCAGCGAATAAATACTGGGAGAAATAGCAAATCCCAATGCAATGGCAACCAGAATAGTGGTTTTACCTACCGGCACACCGGTGGCGTCGGTAATGAAATCAAAGTCATTGACTTCCAGCAGGTAGAACAACAACTGCGGCGCCCATTCGATGCTGATGTAACCGAGACCGACAATCCCTAACACCGGCAGTATCAGTTCCGCTACGTTGCGAACTTCTGACGGCAAATTGCGCGCTACCTTGTGCTGCACAAACGCAATCAACAACAAGCTAAACGGCACGGTAAATAAGAACACCGCGAACGAAAATAAAAAACGTTCTGCCAGGGGCGCCAGCCAAATGGCAGCTATAAAACCAATGAGCACCGACGGAATGGCTTCGAGCATTTCAATCGCTGGCTTCATATTGTCGCGCACTTTAGGGCGAGCAAAATACGCGGTATACACCGCCGCGCCCAGTGCGAGCGGTATGGCAATCAACAACGCCAGCCCCGACGCCTTAAAGCTACCAATTAGCAGCGGTACCAGGTTCATTTTGGTTTCCTGATAATCCGTTGCACTGGTGGTTTGCCAAAGCTGATCTGCCTCTTTGTACCCCTCGTAGATCTGCGGCGTCAGTAAGCTGTCTGCGGTACTGAGTCCGGCAAGGTGTTGAATGCGAAGTTTGATCATGACTGCATCGGAAAACACATAAGCCCGGTTATCGAACCAGCTCACGCCCGTTGGCTGAATTGGCAACCCGCGTCGCTCTACAATTTCGCCAGTTACCCGATTAATAAGCAGTAGCTGTTGTTGATTGGTCACCATGGCCAGGCCATTCACACTGGCATGCGGGTAAATGGCCACAGGTTGTTCCTGCTTACGCAACGCAAGTACGTAAGTGCGCTGATAGCGCAGCGTGCCTTTGTCGTTAAACACCGTGTAGCGACTCACCGTGCTGTCGGGGTGGGTAACAAACAGCGAGCGGTTTTTCACAAAGGTAAACACTTTATCGACTGCTTTGGTGAGGGAAATCTGGTTTATCAGCTGATGTTTTTCATTGTAAAAGCGCAGTTCTCGATCGCGTATCTGCACCACTTGTTTGCTGTCGGGCAGCAACACAACGGGGTGTGATGAAGGCAAGGTATGGCGCATGATATTCGCCGGGTCCTGACGATTTACCCACTGAATTAATTGCGACTGTGCGGTATTCACCACCATGATCAGCCATTGTTCACCAACGCCGAGCGTCCAGTCTGTGTGTTCGGCCCACACCGCTTCGGGGATCGCAAATGAAAGCTCGCTGGCCAGAGGCGTACCGAACGACCCCAGGGTCTGGGCTGTGCCGACCGTTGGCACGGGTAATAATCGCACTTGCCCGCTGGTAGAAATATCCACCGCATAGGGCTGTCCCTGCACTTGCAAGGTGGTAAGTGTGTGGCTACAAGGACGGCGAATGGATTGGCGGGCAGTCAGGGTATCGGCTTCGAGCCTGGCCAGAGTCAAACGGCATCCGGGTCCATCAATAATAGCAGCCTGACCACTGTCCATATCACCGACATATAAGTAGCGACCAGACGGTAACACCGGGATTTCGGTCTGAATGTCAGCGTCTGGCGACATCGCAATGCTGGCCGCTTGCGAGAACAAATGCCATATAAGAATAACCATGGTTAGCAGCACGATTCCGCCAAAACCACTGATAATGACGCGCGCAGCAGTGTCCCGGCGGCGACGTTTTTTCAGTACAGATCCCTGCTCAGCTGCTACATTCATTATCCAGAGTCATGATTTGGCTTAAATTGCACTGCTCAGCAGTGTAAGTTGTGATATTTTAAGATCAAGAGAAACTTATAAATACCTGACTTCGTCGCGCTTTTTTTCGACGACGCAGAACAACTCACAGGAGTGAATGCATGAAGCCTGTCATCATCACTGTAATAGGTAAAGATCGCCCCGGTTTAGTCGATGCGGTGGCGAAAAAGGTGTATCAGTTCGGTGGCAACTGGCAAGGCAGTAGCTTTGCACATATGGCCGGACAATTTGCGGGTTTTGTGGAAGTACTGGTGCCGGCCGAACAACATCAGGCGCTCATTGACGCGCTGAATACGCTGGACGGATTACAGGTTCAGTCGCAGTCGGTTACCGATACGCTGGAACAGCCCGACGAAATGCTGCGCATTGAGGTGATGGGCAATGACCGCGCCGGCATCGTGCAGGAGCTTACCAATGTACTGCATGGCTTTAATCTCAACATTTTGCACTTTGCGTCGACCTGCGAAAGCGCGCCTAACTGGGGCAGCCAGATGTTTAAAGCTCAGCTGCGCGTAGGCGTGTCGGCCGACCTGGACCGTGACGATCTGCAGGAAGCGCTGGAGGCCGTTGCCAACGACCTGGTTGTAGACATTACCACAACCCTGTCGTAGGGCTTGTTACCCGCGGCCATTGCCAGCCAAACACTGGCCGCAAAAATTTGTTTGCGCCGTCAACATGCTGTCACACTTCGCTGGCATGTTAACGCGTTTTGATCGCTGAATAATTGATGTAATTATGGAATCGACTGATCTTTATTATCCCAAAGAACTGAGCTGGCTGGCGTTTAACGAACGCGTATTGCAGGAAGCCGCCGACAAGAATAACCCCGCCGTTGAGCGCATTCGCTTTTTGGGCATCTATTCAAACAACCTGGACGAATTCTTTCGGGTACGGGTTTCTGACGTAAAACGGCAAATCATTATTGCCCAGAATGACGGCAACGAGCTGGAAGCCCAGCACCAGCGTAAACTACTGGAACAAATCCAGCAGAAGGTGATGGCGTTGTCGAAGAAGTTCGACACTATCCACAAAGATGTGGTGAAAGCGCTGGCTCGCTACAATATTTACATCCTGCAAAAGCACGAGCTGACAGACTATCAACGCGAATGGGTAAGGAATTACTTTATAAACAAAGTCCTTCGACACATCGCGCCTATTCTGATTGATAAGAAAACGGACCTGCTCAGCCGATTAAACGGCAATGCGGTATACATGTATGTTGCACTGCGTCGCGAAGGGCGCAGCCCGCGATTTGCAGCAGTGCAGGTACCAACTTCAGAAGTTTCACGCTTTTTTTTGATTCCGCCGCAGAAGAGCCGCAAAAACAAACACATCATTTTGCTCGACGATATGATCCAGCTCTCCATGGAAGATATCTTCCGTGGTTTCGTGAAGTTCGACACGCTGGAGTCCTACTCATTTAAAATGACCCGCGACGCAGAATACTCCATTAACGACGAAATCGACGAAAGCTACGTGGAGAAAATGTCTGAGAGTATGAAGCAGCGCCTGATTGCCGAGCCCGTGCGCGTGATCCACGATCAGGACATGCCGGAAGACATGGTAGAGGACTTACAGAAGCGTTTAAAAGTCACCAAGCTCGATACCCTGCATTCTGCCGGTCACTACCGTAACTTTAAAGACTTTATTGGCTTCCCTAACCCGGGTCGTGAATACCTTGAACACCCGCCGTTACCGGCCATCGACACGAAAGACTTCTCGGCCTATAACACGGTATTCGACGCCATCAGCGACCACGACATATTGCTGTACTATCCGTATCACCGCTTCCTGCACTTTACTGAGTTTGTGCGTCAGGCCGCGTTTGACCCTAATGTGAAGTCGATTCGGATTAACATTTACCGGGTAGCCAGCCATTCTCGTATTATCAGCTCGTTAATTGACGCAGTAGATAACGGCAAGAAAGTCACGGTAATCGTTGAGCTGCGCGCCCGTTTTGACGAAGAAGCCAACATTGAATGGTCGAAGCGTATGACCGACGCAGGCATTCGCGTGGTACTGGGTGTGCCGTCGTTAAAAATTCACTCCAAGCTGTGTATTGTGTCGCGTGAAGAGCGCGGCAAACTTATGCATTACGCGCACTTCGGCACCGGTAACTTCAACGAGAAAACCGCGAAAATCTATACCGATTTCAGCTTGTTTACCAAAAACCAGGAGCTGGCCGAGGAAGGCAACGCTGTGTTCGACTTAATTTCGAACCCGTACCGCCGCTACAAGTTCCAGCATCTGCAAATATCACCGCTGAACGCCCGTACCAAAATTCAGTCGTTGATCCGTCAGGAAATCCAATACCTGAAAGAAGGCCACAAAGCCGGCATTACGTTTAAGATCAACAATCTGGTCGACAACGAACTGATTGACGATCTGTACCGCGCGAGCCAGGCAGGCGTGAAAATCCGCGGTATCGTACGCGGTATGTGTAGCTTGCGTCCGGGCATTAAAGGTCTGAGTGAAAACATCAAAATCATTTCCGTAGTAGACCGCTTCCTGGAACACCCCCGGGTGATGATTTTCAATGGCGGCGGCAACCGCAAAGTGTACATCTCATCGGCTGACTGGATGATGCGCAACATGGACAACCGTATCGAGGTGGGTGCACCGGTTTATGATGATGCGCTCCAGCAACGCATTGTGGATATTATGGAAATTCAGTTCCGCGATACCATGAAAGCCAGAGAGATCGACAAGGAACAAGTTAACCAGTATGTTAGACGTGGAAATCGCAAAAAGCTGCGCTCTCAGGAAGAGATTTATGACTACCTTAAACAGCTAGAAGAGAAGAAATGAGTCCAGACCCTTCGTCATTTGCCAGCGTAGAAAGTCGTGAAGCCAGTAAAGTGGCCGCGCTTGATATTGGCTCAAACAGTTTTCACCTGGTGGTTGCCCGCATCGTTGCAGGCTCAGTGCAAATCCTTCACCGGGTGAAACAAAAAGTCAGACTGGCGGAAGGGTTAAACGAAGACAACGTGCTGCAAGGCGAAGCCAAGCAGCGCGGGCTGGATACCTTAAAAATCATTGCTGATTCGTTAAAAGGGTTTGAACCGGACTCGGTTCGCATTGTAGCGACCCACACACTTCGCCGGGCCGTGAATGCCAAAGAGTTTATTGAAGAAGCACTGCAAGTGCTGCCCTACCCCATTGAAGTGATTTCCGGTACGGAAGAAGCCCGTCTTATTTACTCTGGGGTAGCGCATACCAATCACGACGCGGGTAAACGTCTGGTAGTTGACATCGGCGGCGGCTCTACTGAATTCATCATTGGTGAAGGTTTATCGCCTTTACTGCTGCGCAGTTTACAAATGGGATGTGTTAGCTACACCCAACGCTTTTTTGCTAATGGCGAACTGAAAGCCAAAGCGTTTGACAAAGCCATCATCGCTGCCGAGCAAGAAATGGAACCTATTGAGGAGCGCTACCGCCGGTTAGGCTGGCAGCGCTGTATCGGCACTTCCGGTACCATTAAGGCCATTTACAATCTGGTTCAGCAGACTCAGAAAGAAGGCGAGCATGATGTGCCAGTAACGCTGAAGGCGTTAAAGTCGCTAATGAAACAATTCATTGAAGCTGGCCATATCGACAAGCTCAATTTCCCGGAAATGACCGAGGACCGACGCCCGGTCATTCCCGCCGGTTTGTGCGTACTGATTGGCTTATTCAAGGCGCTCAAGATTGAAGCGTTGGAATACTCCCCTGCCGCTTTGCGGGAAGGCGTGCTGTATCAAATGGAAGATGAGCTGCACAACAGCGATATTCGCAGTCGCACCGCCAGCAGCCTTGCGACCCGTTACGATGTCGACATCGATCAGGCAAACCTGGTACTCAACACGACTCTGACCCTGTTTAACCATTGTCAGAAGGCGTGGAAGCTGCGTCACCCTGACTATCGCGCTATTTTAGGCTGGGCGGCGTTGTTACATGAAGTCGGCTTTCAAATTAACACCCGCGGCGTACAGCGCCATTCAGCGTATATTCTGCAAAATGTAGATATGCCCGGGTTTAATCAGGCTCAACAAGAATTGTTAGCCACCCTGGTGCGTTTCCATCGTAAGAAAATACGCATTGCCGATATTCCGTCTTTTACCCAATACGACAAGGAAGACGTGTACCGTTTGATTGTGATGCTGCGACTGGGCGTGCTGTTAAACATAAAACGCCAGGAATCATTCTTGCCTGAGTTTGAAGTTGACGTCGAAAAAGACAAACTCAGTGTGACCTTTCCAGCAGAATGGCTGCCGTCAAAACCCATCATGACGGCCGACCTGGAACGCGAAAAAGGCTATCAGTCAGCTGTGGGTATTGAGCTGGACGTTTCCTAAGATAATGTCATCCCGGACTTGTTCCGGGATCTTCGGGACGACGGATGGAGGTATGTCATCGCGATGCTGAGACGCCCCACTCCCCGTCATCCCGGGCTCGTTCCGGGACCTTGGTTCGTTCCGGGTAAAGAGCCGTCATCCCGGGCTTGCCCCGGGACCTACTCAAAAAGCCCGCGATCTAAAAACAACCACCGCTGGATGTTTCATAAGATCCCGGATAAGTGTCATCCCGGGCTCGACCCGGGATCTTCGGGACGACGGATGGGAATATCGCCGGGCCGATTTCGGGACGACGGATGGGGACAAGCGCTTCGCGTTTCCGGGACGACGTCTATATCGATACGTCCTTGCTCCGTCATCCCGGACTCGTTCCGGGACCTTGGCTTGCCCCGGGACCTATTCAAAAAGGCCGCGATATAAAAACAACCACCGCTGGATGTTTCCAAGATCCCGGATAAGTGTCATCCCGGGCTCGACCCGGGATCTTCGGGACGACGGATGGGAATATCGCTGGGGCGATTTCGGGACGACGGATGGGGATAAGCGCTTCGCGTTTCCGGGACGACGTCTGAGTGGATACATCCTTGCTCCGTCATCCCGGACTTGTTCCGGGACCTTGACTTGTTCCGGGAGCTTGGCTCGACCCGGGGTCTTCGGGACGACGGATGGACGTGGCCTAAACCGTAATCACCTGATTACGGCCTGCGGCTTTGGCGTTGTATAGCGCCTGGTCGGCTTCTTTTACGCTGCTGAAGAACTCGCTGTTGTGGGTCATTTCAATCACCCCAAATGAAGCCGTGAGCATAAGGTTTACCCCTTTGGCTTCAATTTCGGTTTCACTGATAACCTTGCGCAGCCGTTCAGCCAGTTCGGTGGCCTGATTGCGGTCGCAGTGCGGGCTCAACACTAAAAACTCTTCACCGCCCATGCGGATCAATGTATCTTCGGCCCGCAGTTCGTCCTTAATAATCTTACAAAAACGCTTTAAGGCAATGTCACCCACTACGTGGCCGTGTTTGTCATTGATAGCCTTAAAGTGGTCGATATCACAGGCAACCACCGACAGAATTTCGTTATTACGCAACGCGTGGGCACTCAATTTTGGCGCAATTTCGTAGAAGAAATGACGGTTTTTGGCCCCCGTGAGCGGGTCGGTATGCACTTGTGTATGCAAGCGGTTAACCAGCGAATGCAACACACTCACCGCAAACGACAACATAAACACCAGCATAAACACCAGTAAAATCGCGAAGGTTAAACTGTGGTGATGCACAATACTGGCGTCGAAGAAAATAAGGTAGATCGGCAAAATAGCCAGTAGCGTATAGAACACCGTCGACAACACGGCATAAAGCACTTTGTCGCCAAGGCTGTTGGTTGCCAGATAATATTTTACCCGGCGGATAGCCTGCCACACCGGAAACGCGACGCTTAACAATATAACCGTATTGGCAGTCCACTGAGGAAGGTAACCTGCCTGAAGCAGCAATGAACACAGTGCCACGCCCACCAGATGCAGCAGCACTAACGTTATTTGTTGGCGATTTAATGAATGCCCGTAGCGCTTAACAATGGTCATCATGAGCATGTATGCCGCTGAGAGAGACATTACATAGAACCCCATGCGACCGATGTCTTCGTATCCGGAGAAACGCACTGTCTGAAAGACTTCTACGAGCCAGCAGGCAGCCAGAAAAAGTCGGGCAAATACACCGGAACTGGCTTTTGTTTTATGGTTTGGAACGGGGAGTGCGAACGTGAATACCACGCCAATCAGGGCAACTATCCCCAGCAGCAAAGTCTGTGCTACCACATAATCATAATCCATCACGGTGACAACCTACTTTCTTTGTTATTGTATTGTTAAAAGCGATTACGGAATATACGCGAATGCAGTACAAATAACCAGCAGGATAATTAGGGGATAGCGTAGCGATATCGTGACGCCGACGAAACCGGCGTCACAGAGAGGCAGGATTAGGTTAACGAAGCCTGATAAATGGCTTCAATAGCGGTATCCAGTGTTGCTTCAAACTCGGCGTCGCTTTGTTGTGCCGATACGCCTTCGGTCAGTGCACGCGAGAAGCTCGCGATCATGCCGTGGTTTTCAGCCAGCTTGGCATTGGCATCGTCGCGGCTATAACCGCCAGACAGCGCTACCACTTTCAGCACTTTCGGGTGGTCCACCAACTCTTTGTAGAAATCGGCTTGCTCCGGGATAGTCAGCTTAAGCATGACTTTCTCATCGCCCAGCATGTTCAATTGCGCCAGAATTTCCAGCTTCAGCAGGGCTTCTGCTTCCGCTTTTTCAGGGCTGTTGATATCAACTTCAGGCTCAATGATAGGTACCAGACCTGCCGCCAGAATTTGCTTACCCACTTCAAACTGCTGCTCAACAACGGCTTTAATGCCCTCGTGATTAGCCAGTTTTACTACTGAACGCATTTTAGTCCCAAATACGTCTTGTGCGTTGGCTTTTGCTAACAGTTCGTCAAGACCCGGCATTGGCTTCATTAACTGAACGCCATTGGCTTCGGCTTCTAATCCTTTGTCGACTTTCAGAAACGGAACAACGCGCTTCTTTTGCCACAGGAAATTTGCAGAAGACAGACCTTCAATGTCGCGGTCCAGGGTATTTTCGAACAAGATAGCGCCCAGTACGCGCTCGCCAGAAAAGGCATTACAGGTAATGATACGGGTACGCATGGCGTGAACCATGTCGAACATTTCGTCGTCGTTAGCGTAAGCTGACTCGTCGATGCCGTAAAGTTTGAGGGCTTTTGGGGTACTTCCACCGCTCTGGTCCAGTGCGGCAATAAAGCCTCCCTGAGTGAGGATTTTATCAAGCATAGCTTGCTGTGCCTGTGATGCCATGTGCAACACTCCTTTCTTTTTCATGTACCGCGATTAAACGGCTGTAGGGTTACGAAAAATCGTTTGACCTGCTGATCCGTTAGCAGGCTGCCAGGCCCTGTGTTTATGTGTCACAGGTACCCGGCGGGGAAGATCTGCTGCGTTGCGTTGTTGTTATTTATTTTTTTCTTCGAGTACCGCAACGGCAGGCAGAGTTTTCCCTTCTAAAAATTCTAAGAAAGCGCCACCACCGGTTGAGATGTACGACACTTTGTCAGCAATATTGTACTTATCCACTGCTGCTAGCGTATCACCACCGCCGGCAATTGAAAACGCATTGCTCGCTGCAATGGCTTCTGACAGTGCTTTTGTTCCAGCTGCGAACTGATCGAACTCAAAAACACCAACCGGACCATTCCAAACAATGGTGCCCGCGTTCTTCAAAATGTCTTCAAGCGCAGCTGAGCTGTCTGGGCCGATATCAAAAATCATATCGTCATCAGCAACATCAGCAACGTTTTTCAGTTCTGCTGGCGTATCTTCAGCAAAAGCCTTACCGGTTACTACATCAGTCGGTACCGGAATATCACCGCCATTTGCCTGCGCCTGGGCGATCAGTTGTTTTGCTTCGTCAACCAGATCCATTTCTACCAGTGACTTACCCACATTGTGGCCTTGAGCCGCAATAAAGGTATTGGCAATACCGCCGCCTACAATCAGTTGGTCTACTTTCTCTGCTAATGATTTTAACACAGTCAGTTTGGTAGACACTTTTGAGCCACCCACAATTGCGACCATCGGGCGAGCCGGATTATCCAGTGCTTTCGCCAGTGCAGCCAGTTCACCAGCTAACAATGGACCAGCTACCGCTTGTGGAGCAAATTTGGCAACGCCGTGAGTCGATGCCTGGGCGCGGTGAGCCGTACCAAATGCGTCCATTACAAACACATCGCACAGCGCGGCGTATTGCTTAGACAGGGTTTCGTCGTCTTTCTTTTCGCCTTTGTTAAAGCGCACGTTCTCTAAAATTACGCACTCACCGGCAGCTACGTCAACGCCATCCAAGTAGTCTTTTACCAGTTTTACGTCGGTATCCAGCACGTCATTCAGGTAGTCCACAACAGGCTGCAGTGAAAACTCATCCGATGGCTCGCCTTCAGTCGGGCGTCCAAGGTGTGACATCACCATCACCGCTGCGCCTGCGTCAAGCGCGGCTTTAATGGTAGGCAGTGACGCTTTAATACGTGCATCTGAGGTGACTTTGCCGTCTTTTACCGGAACGTTCAGATCCTGACGGATCAATACGCGCTTACCTGACAAATCAATATCTGACATGCTTGGGATTGACATTGCTCTTCCTTATTAAATTAAAAGTTAAACCTAAAATGCGTTAATTAATGACTGCCCACCTGATACATCGCCAGTGCCGTATCTAACATACGGTTTGCAAAGCCCCATTCGTTGTCACACCACACCAGGGTTTTCACCAGCTGCTTGTGACTCACGCGGGTTTGCGTACCATCCACAATACACGAATGCGGATCGTGATTGAAATCCACCGACACCAGGGGTTCTTCGGTGTAATCGAGAATACCGGCCAGCTTGCCGCTTCTGGCATTGCGAAGCGCGTCGTTTACCTGCTCAATCGTAACCTGTGCGGCTAACGTTACGCTTAAGTCCATAGCGGTAACGTTGATGGTAGGTACGCGCACGGCTATCGCTTCAAATTTACCGGCAAACTTCGGCAGTATCCGCTCTATGCCCCGGGCCAGTCGCGTGTCGACCGGAATAATCGACTGGCTGGCAGCGCGCGTACGGCGCAAATCCGGGTGGTATGCGTCGATGACCTGCTGATCGTGCATAGAAGAATGAATAGTGGTGATGGTGCCGCTTTCTACGCCAAAGGCTTCGTCGAGTACCTGAATCACCGGCACTATACAGTTAGTGGTACAGGAGCCGTTAGACACCACGGTTTGTTCCGGGCGCAGAGTATCCTCGTTACAGCCAAAAATAATGGTGTTGTCCATGTCGGGCGCACCGGGCTGGGAAAACAGGACTTTTTTAGCGCCGTTTTGAATGTGCAGTAAACCGCTGGCGCGGTCCTGATACTGCCCCGTACACTCCAGCACAATATCTACATCCAACTCTTCCCAGGGCAAGCCCTGAATATCGGACTGGTGACATAAACGAATGCGGTCGCCGGCAACAATGAGGTCGTTACCGTCGCGTTCCACATGGCAGGCAAAGCGGCCATGTGACGTGTCGAATTTGAGCAAGTGCGCCATTCCGGCCGGGTCGGCCAGTTCGTTTATAGCAACCACTTGCATAGATTGGTTGCGGCCACTCTCATAGAGTGCCCGCAGTACATTTCGGCCAATGCGGCCAAAGCCATTAATGGCTATTCTTACCATATGTTTTTACTAGCCTGCTGGCCAGGGCGTTTATAGCCCCAGCGCCGCCTCTACCACTGCCTCAACAGTAATATTGAAGTGCTTGAACAGGTCACCTGCTGGTGCAGACTCACCAAAGGTGTCCATGCCAATAATTGCACCGTTAAAGCCAACGTACTTGTACCAGCTTTCTTTAGACAGGGCTTCAACTGCTACGCGCTTAACCACGGCAGATGGCAGTACAGCTTCGCGATAGTCTGCATCCTGACGCTCGAATACGTCGGTAGATGGCATAGACACTACGCGCACCGCTTTACCCTGTTCGGTAAGTTGTGCCGCTGCATCAACCGCCAGTTGGACTTCTGAACCAGTGGCAATCAGAATAAACTCAGGCGTACCTTCACAGTCAACCAGTACGTAACCACCGCGAGCAATATCAGCAACTTGTTGTGCGTCACGCGCTTGTTGAGCCAGACCCTGACGGCTGAAGATCAAAGACGTTGGACCGTCGTTGCGCAGAATAGCTTGTTTCCAGGCTACGGCAGATTCGACCTGATCACACGGACGCCAGTTGTCCAGGTTTGGTGTAGCGCGCATCGCGACTACCTGCTCTACCGGTTGGTGAGTCGGGCCGTCTTCACCCAGACCAATTGAGTCGTGCGTGTACACAAAGATAACCGGTTGTTTCATTAACGCGGCCATGCGTACAGCGTTACGGGCATATTCCATGAACATCAGGAAGGTTGCGCCGTAGGCTTTGAAACCGCCGTGCAGGGCAATACCGTTCATGATGGCAGACATACCAAATTCGCGCACACCATAGTAGACGTAGTTACCGCTGGCGTCGTCTTTTTCTACGCCTTTGCTGCCCGACCAGATTGTCAGGTTAGAACCTGCCAGGTCAGCAGAGCCGCCCAGAATTTCAGGCAGTAACGGACCAAACGCATTCAGCGCGTTTTGTGACGCTTTACGGCTGGCAATGTTTTGCGCGTTTGCTTGCAAAGACGCAATGTATTCGTCGGCTTTGGCTTCAAAATCGGCAGGCAGCTCACCGGCTAGACGGCGCTTCAGTTCAGCGGCCAATTCTGGGTACGCTGCAGCGTAATCGTTGAACAGTGCATTCCACGCTTGCTCAGCTTCACCGCCTTTGGTTTTGCCATCCCAACCAGCATAAATATCTGCAGGCACTTCAAATGGCGCATGAGACCACCCCAACGCTTCACGGGTCAGTGCGATTTCGTCATCGCCCAGCGGCGCACCGTGGCAGTCTTCTTTACCTTGTTTGTTTGGAGAACCAAAACCAATCACGGTTTTACAACAAATCAGGGTAGGTTTGTCACTTTGTGCTTTCGCCGCTTCAATAGCTGCGTTGATGGCTTCCGGATCGTGACCGTCGATACCAGTAATGACATTCCAGCCGTAAGACTCAAAACGCGCAGGCGTGTTGTCAGTAAACCAGCCTTCTACTTCACCGTCGATTGAGATGCCGTTGTCATCCCAGAACGCGATCAGTTTGTTCAGGCCTAAAGTACCGGCTAATGAACAGGCTTCGTGAGAGATACCTTCCATTAAACAGCCGTCGCCCATAAAGGCATAGGTGTAATGATCAACAACCGGGAAGTTGTCGCGGTTGAACTGCGCCGCCAGCACTTTTTCTGCCAGCGCCATACCTACGGCATTGGTGATACCCTGGCCCAATGGACCTGTGGTGGTTTCAACACCCGGTGCATAGCCATACTCTGGGTGACCAGGTGTTTTAGAGTGCAATTGGCGGAATTGCTTTAATTCGTTAATCGGTAAGTCGTAACCGGTCAGGTGTAACAGTGAATACAACAACATAGAGCCGTGACCATTCGACAGCACAAAGCGGTCGCGGTTCGCCCATTCCGGGTTAGACGGATTGTGTTGTAGGTGATCGCACCACAGCACCTGGGCAATATCTGCCATGCCCATAGGCGCACCAGGGTGACCAGATTTAGCTTGCTGGACGGCATCCATACTTAATGCCCGAACGGCATTGGCGAGTTCTCGACGAGAAGGCATGTTGTCTCCTGAAATAATGAGTGTTGCTGCGGCTCTTGGCGAAGTTGCAAACGAGACGACAGCGATTACGTCTTACACTGGGGCACGTATTGTCGCCCAGTGACTTATCCAGTTCAACGTGTTTTCTGTCTTAGTTGTGGGATTTCCGTAATTTTTGCAACGAAGAACTGATCCCTTGTGTCAAGTTAACGTAACAAATAGACCTTTAGACGTCCAGAAGTAAAGACTGGTATTTATTATTGTGCTTGCTACAATATAGAGATTCAGTTTTTCAAAATATTACGGAGACACCATGGCAGCGCGTTTATTTACATCCGAATCTGTGTCAGAAGGACACCCGGATAAAATTGCCGATCAAATTTCCGATGCGGTCCTCGATGCGATCCTTGAGCAGGACCCAAAGGCACGTGTTGCCTGTGAGACCTACGTAAAAACCGGTATGGTATTAGTCGGCGGTGAAATCACCACGTCTGCCTGGGTAGACATTGAAGAACTCACCCGTCAAACCGTACGCGACATTGGTTACACCCATTCAGACATGGGCTTCGATGCTGACTCATGCGCCGTATTAAACGCCATTGGTAAGCAGTCTCCTGACATCAACCAGGGTGTGGATCGCGCCAGCCCGGAAGAACAGGGTGCCGGTGACCAGGGCTTGATGTTTGGTTATGCGTCAGATGAAACCGACGTATTAATGCCTGCGCCGATTACCTATTCACACCGTTTGGTTCAACGCCAGGCCGAAGTGCGTAAGTCTGGCAAGCTGGATTGGCTTCGCCCGGATGCCAAAAGCCAGGTAACGTTTATTTATGACAACGGCAAGCCGGTTGGTATTGATGCGGTTGTCCTGTCTACCCAGCATTGTGACTCTGTTGCGACCGATACCGTGCGTGAAGCGGTAATGGAAGAAGTGATTAAGCCTGTATTACCTGCTGAGTGGATTTCCAAAGACACCAAATTCCACATTAACCCTACCGGCCGATTTGTAATCGGTGGCCCAATGGGTGACTGCGGTTTGACAGGCCGTAAAATCATTGTAGACACCTACGGCGGTATGGCACGTCACGGTGGTGGTGCATTCTCGGGCAAAGACCCGTCAAAAGTTGACCGTTCAGCCGCATATGCCGGTCGTTATGTTGCCAAGAACATTGTTGCAGCTGGCCTGGCTAAACGCTGTGAGATTCAGGTGTCTTACGCTATTGGTGTGGCAGAGCCAACGTCTATCAGCATTGATACCTTTGGCACCAGCAGCGTGGACGAAGCAACCCTGGTTGCGCTGGTGAAAGAGCACTTTGACCTGCGCCCTTATGGCTTAATTCAGATGCTGGATTTGGAACGCCCTATTTACCGCCCTACAGCTGCCTATGGTCACTTTGGCCGCGACGCTTTCCCATGGGAAGCTACCGACAAGGCAGAGGCATTACGCAGCAGCGTAAAATAGCAATATTTGAAAGAAAACCTGCGACTTGGTGTCGCAAACAAAAAAGAGGCACTGGTTGCCTCTTTTTTTATGTGTGCAAATAACCCTAGGTGTTAACTGCTCGTGCTTAATACTGGCAACTCACCATGGCCAGCGTGTCGGGCAAGCCGAACTTTGCCAGGTGAACATTTTGGTATTCACGCCGGTGAGTCACTTCAAATTCAGCGAAATCCGGTGGCAGAAATTGCCTGCTGTTCATTTCTGAGTCGAACTCAACCTCAACAAGCATCAACGGCTCAAGGTGACCCGCAAACACATCGAGAATAAGACTGTGGCCGAAAAAGCCGATGCGATAGCGCTGCTTTTCCACCCGCATGTGCTGCGTTAGCGGCCAGAGTTGTTCGAATTGCTCGGCGCTGATTGCCATTCGGGTATCCTGACGTTTATGTCCAAAACCCTGGCTGATGATCATAGTGTAGTTACCTCCTTCATCCAGGATGCGTACCTGACGCTCCCCATCTGACGAGATATACCCTTGCCTCACCTTTACTGGCTGACGGGTGTCTAACAATCCTTCAGGTAAAAAAGTAACGACAAATTTTCGCTCAATTTCCCATTCTGCACGCATAACTTAGTCCTCGTATACGAACGTGTTCCTGACTTTCTGCTGCGGTACTCCGCTCACCGCAAGATACTTTAACGTTAGTCCACAGAGGGGAATATTTCCATATCATACTGCTGCAGACTGTAAGACTTTACTGCCTGCGTTGTGTTCAGCTTTTCTGCTTCCATTCAATAGGTTAGTGAAAATTCTAACTGCTGCTCAAAACACGTATGTAAGCACTAACTTGAGCCTTCATCGCGCATGGGTAAACGGCAAAAAAATAAATTCAAAAATGTGGAAATTATTTTTAGCGGGTTATTGAGATCCGACTGAATAACGCTATAGTTAATAAAAACACTCAACGAAAAACCGGAACGTTTTAATGCCACTGCGCCGCGCAATCTTATTGTGTTTGGCCGGTAGTTTTAGTAGTCCTCTGCTGGCAAATCAACCTGCTTTTTTACCAGAATCTCCGCTGGTAAGTGCGCCTGCGGACAACGCCCGGTATTTCATTAAGTACCAAAATGCCCGGTTACCGAAATGGCGCTTCGATATTCGGATGAACAGTCGAAGTAATCCTTACGTTCCCACCAATTTGCCACGCGTTGATTTATTGGATTTGGCTGCCGTCAGTCTGTCGGCGCGCCGGGCGGTGACCTCCTCGTCGACCCAGTGGGTTTATGCAACATTACGTAACACACAGTATTTCCTGAACCCGCAGGCAGCGGCCTTGCCGATAACGGGCCATAATGCCACCGCGGCGGGTGTAGGCTGGCAATTCGGTGAACCTTATGGATTTGGATTAGCCGTAGGCTATGAATTTCGTTATGTCGGTGACGAGAACAATAACTCCCTGGTAATGGGTGTGCATTATTATTTCTAACCAGCTCCGGTCAGCCGTCTCAATTGGGATTGCTACTCAGCATGAAGTCTACAGCACTCTTTGCATGTAGCTCTGTAGTGTCCAGTACCGGTAATGACGAATTCTGCGGAGCAATCAACAAACCGATTTCGGTACAACCTAATATAACCGCCTGCGCGCCGCGTTGTTTAAGCTGCTCAATAATGCGCTGGTATTGCTGTCTTGAGCTATCGAGCACTTTACCCTGGCACAATTCGTCGTAAATGACCTGATGAACAATGCGACGATCAGGCTCGTCGGGCACCATCACGTCTAACCCACCCGCGCTTAGGTGCTCTTTGAGAAAAGGTTGCTCCATGGTAAACGCCGTACCAAGCAAGGCGACCTGTTGATACCCCTGCTCTTTGCAGGCGGCGATAATGGCATCACCAATGTGAATAACGGGGATCTGCACCACTTCCGTGATATTCGCGGCGACTTTGTGCATGGTATTGGTGCAGATTAGGAGCCCTTCAGCCCCCGCTTGCTCTAGATTTTTGGCAATGTCGCACAATGCCGTTGTGAGCGCTGGCCAGTTATTGTCGTGCTGTAACGCGGCGATTTCCGCAAAGTCGACACTGTGCAAGATGAGCGGTGCGCTGTGCAATCCGCCACAACGGGCTTTAATACCTTCATTGAGCAACCGGTAATAGAGTGCGGTAGACTCCCAGCTCATGCCGCCGATTAATCCTATGGTGTGCACACAGACTCCTTAACACAGCGAATATTAACGCTGATTCACCACTGTCTTTTGGTTGTTCAGCGCCGCTTGCCGGGTTTGAAAAAACGTTTGTTGAATGATTTCAGCGTCTACACTGGCGCGATGCCTGGCTATTGTCAACGATTGCGTAACCCGCTGTTTAACATGCTGCCAATGGTCCATCTGATATTCCGACAACACATATTCCAGCGCGCGTATTTCAAATTGCATGGGTACACCCGCTGCACTGAACAGCTTTATAAGCCAGGGATGGTCAACGACCCAGCCGTCACTGTATACGGTTGTGCCTTTTAAGAAATCGTTTAAAGCCAGACAGACCGCGGTTCCATCATTGCCATGAGCAAGCAGATGCTCGCGACTCAGCCCGTGTAATGACTCAGCTTCTTGTTCCCAGTGGGTCCAGTCCGGGTAGGGTTTAACTAACTGACAAAATTTGCCCCCGTCCTCCCGAATAACGCCAATTTCAACCGGGTAGCTGTGTGCACCAAACCCACTGGCTTCGATGTCGATAATAGAAGGAACCTGCATAATCACCTTTCGTTATTGTTATTCTTTTAATCATAGTACGTTTTCCCGGGTTAACCCGATGAATACGCTTCTCACGTTTCTGATGCAATCGTTACCGGATAGTTCAGTATCCTTTTCAGCGGCTAAAAACAACGCTGTTTTTTTATTTCTACGCAGAAATCGACTATAACCCTATACAATTACTTAACAATTACTGTGCCAACGAGTATGTTTAAGCGCATTGTTGGAAGCAATTTGAAATGGGCTTATCCCCGAAACCGGATTGTTTGTTATGCTTAACCCACGTATCTGTTATCGGTTGATAACCCACCAGCCAAAAGGAGACTTGCTGTGAAGAGTCGACTGTCACTGCTTAGCGTTACGCATTTGATGTTTAAAACATGTGTTATAGCCTGTTGTGCAGTGTCTTCTGTTTTTGCTGCCCAGCCTGTCGTTATTGGCCTGGATGCAGATATGAGCTCTGTTGCCATTGAAGGTGGTCAGGCGATTAAACGCGGCGCGTTGCTGGCGGTGGATGAAATCAATGCCAATGGCGGGATTTTGGGTCGCAAAGTCGTGCTGGAAATCAGCGACCACCGCGGTAACCCGGCACGGGGCGTAAAAAACATTGAGCAATTTGCCAAAAACCCCAACTTACTGGCAGTGCTAGGTGGGGTTCACACCCCCGTTGCTCTGGCAGAGCTCCCGCTGATTCATGAACACAAATTATTGTATCTCGGCCCTTGGGCGGCGGGCACCAGTATTATCGACAACGAGTATTCGCCCAACTTTGTTTTTCGCATTTCTGTTCGCGACGCAGAAGCCGCCAAAGTGATGCTGCGCCATGCAGCGTCACGCGGTATAACCCGGATCGCGTTAGCATTGGAGCGCACTGGCTGGGGCCGCTCTAACCTAGCGTCTCTGGAGCAACACAGTCAGGCTTATGGCATTACCATCACCACGGTGCAATGGGTTAACTGGCGGCAGGAGTCCTTTCAACAGGAAATGGATGCAATAATGGAAAGCGAAGCAGAGGCATTATTTTTGGTGGTTAATGCACCTGAGGGAGTGGTGATTGCCAATACCATGCTGCAACAAAGTACGCCCATCCCCATGATCTCGCACTGGGGCATTGCTGGCGGCGATTTTGTGGCCAAACTGGGGCTTGCCACGTTGAATCAGTTAGACTTTGCGGTTTTACAAACCTTCAGTTTTGAACGTAACCCCGATGGTGCAGTTGAACGACGCGTATTTAATGCTTATCGCGAACGGTTTGACGCTCATGCTCAACCAGATAGTATTCTGGGTGTCGTAGGGCTGGCCCATGCTTATGATTTAGTTCATATTCTGGCAAAAGCCACAGAACAGGCCGGCTCGCTGAATTCAGACGAAATACGCATGGCGTTGGAAAAAATGACAGAGCACAAGGGGTTGATAAAACACTATGCGCCGCCGTTTAGTCCTACTCGCCACGATGCGCTGTTTGCCGATGACTACTTTATGTCATACTACAACGCGCTTGGACATTTAGTGCCTTTTACCGAGGATAATTGATGCCGCGTTTGCCATCGCTCAGGCAATATCTTCAACGCATAATGCTGCCCAAGCTGGCGGCCATTCTGGTGGTATTCACAATACTGATTTTTTCAACGGTATTTTTCACCGCGAACCGCCACATAGCAGAAGTACACCAAGGTTACCTTGACGACCTGACCGACAGTATTGAGCGAAGTATTGATTTAACCCGCACCGAACTGTCGAATATCGCAAACAACGACTTACTGGTTAACGGGCTAATCGACGTAGAATACCAACAGTATTATCTGCCTCTGTTTATCCAGTCCCTGCAAATTACCGGAGATCGCAACTTAAGTCTGGCGTTGTTCAATTTCTCGGGTGAGCGGTTGTTGTTTAAAAACTGGGACGAGCGGGTCCCTAAGCACTACCTGAAAGCCTGGCAGCAGCAAGTACTCAGTGATGCAGACACCTATACCTCGGTAAATGATGACGGCGTATTTATTGCCGCGCCTGTTATGATAAACGGCATGGCCGAGGGTGCGCTGGCACTGTATGTCGACTCATTGCACTGGGTAGTGAGTGATCGCCCGAACGTGGCTACGCAGCTTGTGATTGGCGAAGAAGGAAAGGTGTTGTATTCCAGTCGTCCCAAGCAGTTTCCGGTCGGCACGGAATTCGATACCCTGGATTTAGATGCACAGTACATTGCCAATACAAAGTGGGAAAACTTTCGTCTGGTTAGCTTCGAGCCGGTTATAGATGCCTACAACAACATCTTCTGGCTCATTCCCATCCTGGCACTTGCGGTAGTCTCAATTATCTTAACCAGTCTTTATAGCGTCAGAGCCGCCGCGAACTTGTCTTCACTGACTTTGCAACGTCTACACGAAAACCTCGAACACCAAATCGACAATACTCAGGGCAACAGCGAGATCCGCCAGGAGCCTACCCTGGAAATGTCGCAAATACGCCACGCCTTCGAACAACTCATCGACAGCGTTAACGACCTGTCACTGTCGAACAACCGGTTCAGCAATATCATTAACTCGATGGAAGAGATGTTAATGGTCGTCAATAACGATAATCAGCGACTGCTGTCTAACTCGGCGTTCACCCACTTTCTGGAGCATTATCAGCAATCACTGGATGACATTATTGAAAACGTGCTTCACCTGGCAATACGCACCGACAAGAAACTACAACTGAGCTACCAAAAACCGTCTGGTGAAACCTTGCACGTTAGCTGGAATGCCAGCCCTATGCTAAACACTGAGGGCGAATTCATTGGGCATATTCTAGTAGGCGAGAACATTACCCAGCGGGTTATTCTGGAAAAAGACGTGCTTATTCGCACCCGGGCAATGAACGAAGCGACAGTGAGTATAGTCATTTCCGACGTTACTCAGCCCGACAACCCGCTTATTTACGTAAACAGCGCATTTGAAAAACTTACGGGTTACCGGAAGGCCGAAGTGATTGGCAAGAACTGCCGATTACTGCAAGGCCCGAATACTAACCCGGAACACGTTCAGCAAATATCAGAAGCGCTGCAAGCCGGAAAAGGCGTAGAAATTACCCTGCTTAACTACCGCAAAGACGGTTCTGAGTTTTACAATCAACTCACGCTGTCACCAATTCAGCAGCGCGATGGCTCGGTCTCACACTTCATCGGTATTCAGCAGGATGTGACACTGCAGGAACAAACATCCCGCTATTTGGAAGAAGCTAAACTTCGCGCCGAGGAGTCTACCCAGCTCAAATCCCGTTTCCTGGCCAGTATGAGCCACGAAATTCGCACGCCCATTAATGGTATCTATGGCATGTTGGGCCTGTTGAACAACGGTAACCTGGATGAAGCACAACAAAACTATGTGCGCATGGCACGCCAGAGTACCAAAGACCTGTTGCACATTATCAACGATATTTTAGATTTCTCGAAAATTGAAGCCGGCAAATTGCTGGTAGAACGGCATGATTTCAACCTGGAGGCATTGCTAAACGAAACCATTGAGCATTATGCGTTTGAAGGTGAGTCCAAAGGGATCCCAGTTGAATTACATTGTTCATTGAGCGAAACATGGGTCAGTGGTGATACAGTTCGCATTCGTCAGATCATCAGCAACTTGCTGAGCAATGCGGTGAAGTTTACCAGCGAAGGAAAAGTCTCAGTCAACGTATCGATAGAACGCGCCGACGATCACTATCGCTTTGATTGTGAAGTATCCGATACCGGTGTAGGCATCGATGCAAGCAAACTCGACAATATCTTTTCCCTGTTTAGCCAGGAAGATGAATCTACGACCCGTCAGTTTGGTGGTACCGGACTGGGGCTGGCCATCAGTAAACAATTGATACAACTGATGGGCGGCGATATTGAGGTCAGCAGCAAGAAAGGCCAGGGCAGTAAATTTAAGTTTCACATACTGCTGTATCCGCCGCTGGAAGCCAGGATACAAACAACCGCAAGCAGTGAAACTGATGCCGTCGAGTCATTTGCCAAGAGCAACAGCAAGCCACTGATTTTGTTAGTAGAAGACAATAACATTAACCAGGTAGTGGCTCGTGAACACCTGAGCGACTGCCGGGTTATGGTAACGACCAACGGCCAACAAGCTCTGGAAGCACTGCAAGGCGCGAAAGCCCATTTCGACCTGATCCTGATGGACTGTCAGATGCCTGTAATGGATGGCTATGAAGCAACCCGCCGGATCCGCGCCGGTGAAGCCGGAGAGCGTTACCAGCAAACCCCCATCATTGCCCTGACCGCCAATGCCATGAAAGGTGACCGTGATACCTGTATTGCCGCAGGCATGAACGACTACATCAGTAAACCGTTTAACGAATCAGAATTGCGTCAGAAAGTGTGGCAGTGGTTTCACATTGCCCACGCTGATTAATCCTGGTGACAGCTGGATCTGGTGTCTGGCACAGACCTGTGTAACACTGAGAGTGATCTAAATCATCCCATTGCCGTTAACGGTATTCTTTTATATATTTTTTCACACTGAGATTATGGACGCATCGCTCAATAAGGTAACTGATACTTCAACCCGGCATTTCCGCTTCTTCGACTTTATGTTGGCCGCTACCTGCATATTAATTGTCTGCTCTAACATCATAGGTGCGGGCAAGGTTGCAGAAATAGCAGGCTTTACATTCGGTGCCGGGGTCATTTTCTTCCCACTGTCTTATGTATTAGGCGATGTGCTTACCGAAGTGTACGGCTACCAACGCGCGCGCCGGGCAATTTGGGCGGGATTCTTCGCAGCAGCATTTGCCGCTTTTATGGCTTGGTTTATTACCGAGATGCCACCTGCGTCAGGATGGAATTCGGATGTCGGCGGTATCACGCGTCAGGACAGCTTTGCAATGAATTTTGGCCAGGCCCCGCGTATTGTGCTGGCGTCAGTACTGGCTATCTGGCTGGGCGAGTTTGCCAATGCCTTTGTGATGGCAAAAATGAAAGTCATGTCTAAAGGCAAAGCGCTGTATCAACGCACCATTGGTTCAACCATTGTCGGTCAGGCTGTGGATTCAGCGGTGTTTTACCCCATCGCGTTTTGGGGTATCTGGACACCAGAGCTTATTCTTACCGTAATGCTCACCAATTACGCGTTAAAAGTATTGTGGGAAGTGCTGCTCACACCGGTCACTTACAAAGTCATAGCGGTATTAAAGCGTGCCGAAGGGGTAGATGTGTATGACGAGCATACTAACTTCACGCCCTTCTCTATTAAATAAATGCTACCCCACCCGGTTGCAACGGGCTGGGGGAGTGCTTTATTAAAGTTGAAAGCGCTGAATTTGCCCTTGTAAGGTTTCAGCCAGCTGACTAAGCTGTTCGGCGTTGGCGGCAACCATCTCAGTAGCTTCATTCACTTCACTGGTTACCGACATAATGTGTTTAACATGCGCGTCGATATCGCCGGCAACCACCGTTTGTTCTTCGGTGGTTTGTGAAATATCTTCTGTCATGGCATGCACGCTGTGCATATCTGCGGCCGTACCGGCCAGTACCGATACAGCGTGCTCTGTGAGGGCGCGGGCTTTTTCAGCCTGTGATTCGCTTTGTTCCATAGCCTTAACAGAACTGTCCACACTGGACTGCAACCGCTCAATGGCCTGACGTACCACGTCGGTAGAGGTGCGGGTACGTGAGGCCAGCTTGCGAACTTCATCGGCAACCACCGCAAAACCGCGACCAGATTCACCGGCTCTGGCTGCCTCAATGGCCGCATTTAACGCCAGCAGGTTGGTTTGCTCGGAAATACTCTCTATTTCAACCATAACCTCGGCAATTTGCGCGGTGTCTGTTTCCAATGATCGCAGCCGCGAGGCGGTGTTGCCCACCACGCCAGACAGCGCCCCTACCATAGATTCAGACGCGTCCAGTTCAGTGCGACTTTCGTGGACCCGCTCATTAACGGTATCGCCCAGCGTGGTTGTTTCGGCACTTTGCTTACATATAGCGTCGATGGTCGCCAGCAGGCTTTCAACGCCGGTGTGCATTTGGTGGGTAACATTGACCTGATCGGTACTGCCCTTGTGCGACTGTAACGAAGCGGCGGACAATTGCTGAGCGCTGCCGTGCAATTGTGTTGCCGACGATGACAACTGTTGAATTAGTGACACCATATTATCGAGCATGGTATTCACCGCTTTACCCATCCTCCCCAGCTCGTTGTCGGCCTGATACGTTACCCGGTGTGACAGGTTTGCAGCTGCCATGTCATCAATAACCGCTTCGATTTCGTGCAGTGGAACCACTATTGAGCGCACCAGCCACAAAGCAATCAGCAACAATAGTGAACCAATGATTGCAACGCCTGCAAGGCTGTAGATGAGATCCTGTTGTACCGCACTGTGAATATCAGCCAGATACACGCCGGAACCAACAACCCATCCCCAAGGTGCAAAGGCCTTTACATAACTGATTTTGTCTTCAGCAGCAGACTCACCGGCTGCGCGCCACTGATACTCAAAAAATGCGCCCTCGGACTGCCCCATAGTGACTAAAGCAGACATATTGGCAAACACGGTAACACCGTCTTCACTTATCGCATTGGCAAAATTATTACCCCTGACGGCAGGCTGCTGACCATGCCCAATCATGTCGACGGACTGATTCAATACAAAGAAATAGCCATCCTTACCAAACTGTTGTGCATTGAGTACTTCAAGCGCCTGTTCCCGCGCTTGCGCTTCAGTAAGTGCGCCCTGCTCGGCACGTTGATAGAAATAATGGACCTGACTGGTGGCAGCATCCACCAAACGCTGCAATTGCTGCTTTTGGTGTTGCACCTCATCACGATATTGACTGCGTAAATTAACGGTTTCCAGTGCCAGCATCGCTAGCAATGACAATGACAGTAAAACGAGTAGACGAGTCCTTACAGACCAAGATGTTGCAAGCATAACCACATAAATTCAATAACTTATGAACGCCGAACCTACATGAAAATAATTCCTATTACCAGAGATTTTTATAAAAAAATATACATAAATAGAACCTTATAAATAAAAAACCTTCACTATATTAAGGCGTTTTTAATCGGATTGTGCGTATCTGTTTTGAGCGTGGAATGTGAATGATGACCAGGCAGCACGGGCGTAATACGAGGAATAGCAGGCGTGTTCGACCTTGCACAAAATGTTGCTAACAAAGATAAATATGCGCTGCTGACGCAAAAAAAAGCGCCGCTATTTTGCAATAGCAGCGCTCACTCAGCAGGACTTAATTAAAACGTAACGTTGAAATTAATTGCAGTAGTGCGAGGTGCACCAATCCAGGCAGCACCTGTTGCAATCGTGCCCAGGTAGCTTTCGTCCATCAGGTTGTTAATGGTCAGACGAACGTCAATTTGTTCAATACCCGATACCGGTTGTTCCAGCGTCGCACCCAGATAGAAATCACTCACTGAATAAGCATCAACAGTAAACGACCCGGCAGAGCGATCACCCACGTACTTGGTAGACAGGCCTGCACTGTAGATATCGCGCTGATAGTCGAGGCTGATGACTGCCATGTCTTCCGGCGTACCGATAACCTGCACCCCTTCTGATCCCTCATCGGTATACTCAGAGCTGTTATGGGTGTAAGACACGTAAACACCAAAGGAATCGGTGACCTGATAATCCACTGCCAGTTCAATACCGTCTGACTCAATACCACCGTCATTGATGTAACCACCAGCAGCTGATTCGAGGAAATCAATACCGCTCACATCTTCGTTGCTAACAAAGCGGATACGATTCTCAAAGCTGATGCTGTAGTAGGTCAGGCTGGCATTCAGGCCGGGCATGGCATAGCGAATACCCACATCAATGTTTTCTGCGGTTTCTGGCTCGACTTTGCTTAAGTCGGCGTCGTCACGCTCCAGCACAACATCTTTAATGGCCGCGTAGTTTTCTGCGTAACCGGCGAAGACTTCTACGCCTTCAACAGGCAGCGGCGCTACTACACCAGCCGACAGCAGGACATCTGAGTCTGAAGAAACAGCGAGGTTATTCGCGCTGTCAAAGCGGTCTTTCTTTTCAACATCTACATTAAATTGTTTAGCACCCAGGCGAACTTTCGCCACGTTGAAATCCAGTTCGTCTTCGACGTAGAACATCAGGGTTTCTACCGGGAATTCGCGGCTGTACTGGATCCAGTAAGGCACGTGATCAAACTCATAACTGACTTTTGAGTCGATGATTTTTTGCCAGCTACGTGTTTCTTCACGGTTGTAGTCTTCATACCACATACCACCGCGCAGGGTGTTTTGCATATCGCCAATCATAGTTGTCCATACCGCATCAACGTTGATACCCGCACGTTGTTTTTTATAGTTGGTATGGCGATACGAACTCACCGGAATTGCATTATCCGGGTAGCAAGCCGGATCATATTCTGCGCCGCCACCGCCGTATGGAAAGGTCAGAGAGCTGGCACAACCCTCTTCCGGCGTGAGTGCCATGCCATTGGCATCGACAAAGAAGATTTGCCCGAGCACTGAGCCGCCCATCGCCGTGTTGCCGTGAACCAGTTCAGAATGGCCGTTTGTGCCATCGTCCGTCACATCCACAATGTAAGGTGGGATCCAGTCACCGCGGCCTTTGTTGTCGTGGTAATACGCGTTGGCTTTGACTTCTACATCGCCGAACGTCATGTTTGCTTCCAGATAAGCGAACCAGTTTTCACGCAAGGTAGACCAACCGCGGCGGTATGACTGGTCGATATACGGAATACCAGACCAGTCAGAGGTTAGCTGATCCCACTCCGGGTTTTGCTCGAACTGGCTCAAACCATAGATACGCTGGTAATTATCTTCATGGCTGTCGTCATAAGACAAATACGCTGTGATATCCATATCGTCCAGGTAGCTGACAATCTTTGCCGCATAGTGATCGCGATTGGCTTCACCAACTTCGTCCATCCAGTCGTTGTTGTTTTGTGACGACAAACTCATCCACGCATAGGTATTTGGCGCGATTTCGCCCGTTTCCAGCCGTACATATGTCTTTTGCGCACCAAAGTCGCCGGTTGTTGCACTTACTACCAGCTGTTCATCCATACCTGGGTTTATGGTCGTGAAGTTCAGTGTACCGCCCAGGGCTTCGTTCGAGCGTGATGCCACATCAGCCGTACCCTGAGATACCTCAACTGCACGCAGGTTTTCGGTGTCGATGTAGCGATTGGCTTTTGCGCCCCCGCCGTAGTTAGAGTTACCGTTGGCAATGCCATCTACTGTAATACCAATTTGCTGCTGGCTTAAATCAACCTGAAAACCACGAATTGAAATACTCGTAGACCAGTCATCTGAACCGAAGGTATCACCTTCGTTAATCAGTACGCCGGGCAGGTTGTCTACCGCTGCCAGCACGCTGGTCAGGCTGGTTTGCTGTTTCAGCATTGGCTCATCAGTGGCGTTATTTGCGTAGGACACGCTACGGCCGATAACCGTCACTTCTTCGATTTCGTCCGGCACCTCTACGGCAGCTTCATCTGCCTGCACGGCAGTGCTAGTGGTAACAGAAAATGCGCTGATTACTGCCAGTGCCAGTAACGAACGCTTAGGCATCATTGTGGTGTTCATGTGTGTTCCTTTAGCTATTATTTGAATAGTGATGGCGCGATAGGCTAGAGCCGCTGAATGACAAATCCATGAACGAAACTTGACCATTCGGTGAAGGAATAATGACAGTTAATTCATTGTGTTATCGCTTAAGCTTGTAAAATTATTGTTAATTTGAAGCTTATGGAGAATTAACCTTAAAAAATAGGGAAAAAGAAACAAAACGAAGTGGAGATTCGTCTGATTTTTACTAGCCTTAAACTAAAGTGGAAATAAAACAACGACGATGATCACCTATCAATCGGTTCACGTAGACTCAGACTCGGAGACCCTTACTGCAAAGCTTCATGAATTTCATGATGCGATTCTCCGTGACCACACACATATCATCCGAGTTGCCTGTGCGCTATACGAGGAGAAAACGGACTACCTGAAAACCTTCATTCACAGCACCCGGGATGGTCATGCCATCACGGCGTATCAGGCAAAGTTGAGCGAAGTACCTTCTCTAAATGCACTGGCTGAGCATCAGGAATGCCGGGTAATTGACAACGTCCAATTCGAAATTAAACCAGGAACAGAACATTCCGACTGGTTGTTAGATCAAGGGTATGTGAGTTCATTTACCGTCCCCATTTACCATCACAATCGATTAATTGGTTTTCTTTTTCTGGACAGTGACAAGTCCAATACATTTTCAGAACAAACACAACGACAATTACTGGTTAAATGTAACCAGATTGCCGAAGTGGTGTCTTGCGAAGTCGCCACTGCACGTTTGCTCATTGCTACTGCTTCTGCCATACGCAATGTCGCAGGGTTGCGGGATTTTGAAACCGGTATGCACCTGACACGTATGGCGGAATTCAGTAAACTGATTGCACAAAATATGCCTGCAAAATATGGCCTGAATGACGAGATAATTGAGCATATTTACCTGTTTGCGCCGCTACACGATATCGGCAAAATCGGGATCCCTGACGCCATTTTGTTAAAGAAAGGCAAACTGACTGACGAAGAACGTCAGATCATGCAGGCTCACGTCACCAAAGGGGTAACTATTGCAGATCAAATACTCGAAAATTTCGGCCTGCTCGACTTAAAAACCGCGCGAATTATGCGCAACATCATTGCATGTCACCACGAGTATATGGACGGCTCTGGATACCCCAAAGGTGTAAAGGGCGACGAAGTGCCGGTGGAAGCGCGTATTGTTACAGTCGCCGACATTTTTGACGCTCTCACTCACGAGCGACCTTATAAAAAGCCCTGGTCAATTCCCGATGCGTTAGCTGAATTACGAAAGATGGTAGATTTGGGCAAACTGGATGAAAACTGCGTGAATGCGTTAGCGTCATCAATGAACGATGCCCGCTTCATCGTAAAAGAATACAACGATTCCTAAACTGCGATCCTCAAAGAAAAGTCGGAGATGGCCGTAAGCCGGGTTCTGTTCTCTTTCGAGTGGTAATCATTCCTCTAGGCCAGCAATTGCTCACTGGCTCAAGCAACCTACCCGCTCCCCGTGCGGGCCGCACGTATAGGGAGCCTATTTGGTCTTGCTCCGGGTGGAGTTTACCGTGCCACAAACTGTTACCAGTTGCGCGGTGCGCTCTTACCGCACCCTTTCACCCTTACCGGCGCCGAAGCGCTTAGGCGGTATACTCTCTGCTGCACTGGTCGTCGGCTCACGCCGCCCAGACGTTATCTGGCACCCTGCCCTATGGAGCCCGGACTTTCCTCCCCTTTCGCAAGCGAAAGCAGCGATTACCTGGCCATCTCCGGCGCGCATGATACCGCGTTTACTCAATAATACCAATCGGCTTATTCGCTGAACCCCATTCTCGATGCATCGCCTCAATTGTAAAGAAAAAATTTTAACCATAACACCAGTTAATTCAATACGTTAAACAATATCCAGATTTGGCTATGTGATTTTTTTGTAAATTTTTTAGGGGGATTTTTTTACCTTGCCTCGTCTTTACTCCTAAGCAGCAACTCACCCTTGCTGTGCCGGTGCTGACTTGACCGGCAATTTGTTGTGTAACCCGTGCTTGTGCGGCCAATGGGCATTTTCTCCCTGGTTTTACGCCCATTGGCCCGCTGGTCGGCTTACACAGGATCCACACAATCGTCAGGACAGAGAACATAACATGTACAACAAAACAAAAACCGCCTGCGCAGTAGCAGCCGTGCTATCCACTATGGTGGCATCACCGCTGGTACTGGCCCAGGACGCCGCCCAACAAGAAGTTGAAACCATTGCTGTTACCGGTATCCGCTCTTCTGTTGCCAAATCCATGGACGTCAAGCGCAGTTCCGCTGGCGTGGTAGATGCAATCAGCGCAGAAGACATTGGTGACTTCCCCGACACCAACCTGGCTGAATCCCTACAGCGTATTACCGGTGTGTCTATCGACCGTTCAGGTGGTGAAGGTCAGTTAATTACCGTGCGTGGTTTTGGCCCGCAGTTTAATACCGTGTTGGTTAACGGCCGCCAGATGGCGTCGGAAAACCAAAGCCGTGCATTCAGCTTCGACACCATTGCTTCAGAGCTGGTAAGCAGCCTGGACGTACACAAAACGTCTACAGCCACTATGCAGTCTGGCGGTGTGGGTTCAACCATCAACGTAAACACCGCGCGTCCGTTCGCATTGGGCGGCTTCAAGGTCGCTGGCAGCGTGAAAGGCGTGTACGATGAAAACAGCGAATCAACGACACCGCAACTGTCGGGCTTGATCAGCAACACCTTCAACGACGACACCTTCGGCGTGCTGCTGGCGGTATCGCATCAGGAGCGTGAAACCCGCCTGAACCAGGCGCAAATTGACGGCTGGTTAGAAAACGTCGGTGTACCCAACCCGGTAACCAAAAGCGGCGAAGCGTGGGATGGCAATGTGTTCTCACCGCGTAACTACGACCACAAAGTGACTTTTGAAGACCGTACCCGTACCAACGCTAACCTGGTATTACAGTACGCACCTAGCGATGACCTGGTGATCACGGCTGACGCGCTATATTCAAAATTTGATGTGGAATCCAATGCCACGTCTTACGGTCACTGGTTCACTGCGCCGAATATTCAGGGCGTAGCCGACGACGGTAGCCTGTTCGATGCCAATGGCGATCGCCTGAGCCCTACCGTTGATGCAAACGGCACGGTTATCGACTTGTACCAGGAAGTGGGTCTGGCGACCGATATGCACGCCAAGACTTTCGACCGTCTGACCGACACGCTGTCACTGGGCCTGAACTTTGATTACCAGTACAACGACAACCTGAACCTGAAGTTTGATTTAAGCCATTCAACCGCAGAACGCGAAGCCAACAACGGTGGCGGTGACCAGCTGTCTCTGATTGGTTATGCAAACCGCGTACGCTTTCAGGTTGACGACAACATTCTGCCGGTCGCCAGCATGTTTGCTGACGCCAACGCCAACATCTACAGCGGTCAGCAAGAAATCGACGGCGCCATCGTGGCCTCTCCTGTTGACGGCTTCCCAGCTTACGATAGCAGCCTAACGCCAGCTGGCGTGAGCGACTTGCTGGACAAAGACAACAGTCGTGCACACGTTATGTTACGTCGTGGCTGGGCAGTAGAAGATGAAGTGACGCAACTGCGTTTCGACGGTGAGTATTTCACAGACAACGGCGGCATTACCGAAATTCGTTTTGGTACCCAGTACAGCAACGAAACTAAGAGCCTGACCCGCTGGGACAACGAAGGCGTTGGTATTCACTGTACGTACTGTGGCTACCCTGACCTGCCGGAAATCCCTGCCGATGCACAATACGTGTTCAACGCGGGTAACGACTTCTTAAGCAGTGTAAGCGGCAGCGGCCGTATGCCAACGTCATGGCTGGCACACAACGGTGAAGCCAACTTCGCGTTCCTGGAAAACTACTACCAGAGCGTTAACGGCTCAGCCATTAGCTTCGATGCCGTGCGTCGCAACAACAGCTTCGACGTGGAAGAGCAAATCCTGTCTGCTTATGTAGAAATGGATTTTGAAGGCGAAGTGGGCGACATGTTGTTGTCTGGTACTGCCGGATTCCGTTACGAATCTACCGATGTGTCGGTAACCGGTACCGAAGCCCCGATCATTCAGTTAACCGTACTGGACCAGACTGAAATGCTGGCGCAATACGGCGAAGCGCAACCTATCGACGTTGACGCCGATTACGACGTGATCCTGCCTAATTTCAGCATGAAGCTGGAAATCACCGACGACCTGATTGCCCGTGCAGCGGTGTCTACCACCATTACACGTCCAACGTTGGAAAGCATGTCGCCGGTAACGGTTATTACTACAACCCGTCAGGGTGGTGACTTAACCTCGACCAGTGGTAACCCGGGTCTGGAGCCATTTGAATCAGACAACTTCGACTTGTCTGTTGAGTGGTACTACGACATCGCCAGCTACGCGTCAATTGGTTACTTCCGTAAGCACGTGTCTAACTTCATTGTGAACAGCCAGGAAGATCGCACCTTTACGCTAAGTGACGGCAGCCTGCTGACTGACCCGTCTACCGGGACAGACAGCAGTGGCCCGGACGGCGCTGACAGTGTTGCTGTGTTTACCAATACCCTGCCAAACAACGGTGAAAACGCCATTGTTGACGGTTTCGAACTGGCCTGGCAGCACAGCTTCGACTCAGGCTTTGGTGTACTGGCTAACGCGACCCTGGTCGACAGCGATGCCAAGCTGGACCCGTACAACATCAACCAGGTGTTTGCGCTGACCGGTCTGAGTGACTCCTACAACCTGGTCGGTTTCTACGAAAACGATGATTTTATGATCCGCCTTGCCTACAACTGGCGCGGTGAGTTCGTGCAGTCGTTAACCCAGTCTCAGGGTGATGGCCCGACTATCGTTGAGGATTACCAGCAACTGGATCTGAGCGCCAGCTATGAGCTGTCTGATTCACTGGGGATTTTCTTTGAAGGTATTAACCTGACCGAAGAGTACGTGCACAAGCGCGGACGCTTCAGCAACCACATGCTGTTAGTTGAAGACAGCGGACGCCGCTGGGCGTTTGGTGTAAGAGGTTCATTCTAACGAGTGCCCCGGCCGGCGTGCGTGTCACCCTTTCGCGCACGCTGGCTATTATTATGTAAACGCACAGCGCGCTGTGCCTTTACACAATAATAAATGAGGTAACTACGGTGACAAGTGCATCACAACCTGTTCGCAAAGTGGTAATCGTTGGCGGCGGCACAGCCGGTTGGCTAACCGCGGGTCGCATCGCGGCTGAACATGCCACTAAAGCCCATCATCCAGTAGAGGTGGTGCTGGTTGAATCCCCGAATATTCCTACAATTGGCGTGGGTGAAGGCACCTGGCCAACCATGCGTAACACCCTGATCAAACTGGGGATCCGAGAAACCGATTTTATTCGTGAATGCGACGCCAGTTTTAAACAAGGCGCTAAATTCGCAGGCTGGGTAACCGGCGACACCGACGACTTCTACTATCATCCGCTCATGCTGCCGCAAGGATTCAGTCAGGGTAACCTGGGGCCTTACTGGCAACAGCATCAAGACACTATTGAGCAATCGTTTTCGAATGCCGTGTGCTTTCAGGAAGCCTTGTGTGAACACAACCGCGCGCCAAAATCGATTCGTCATGCCGAATTTGGCGCGGTTGCTAACTATGCGTATCACCTGGATGCAGGCAAATTTACTTCGTTTTTAACCCGTCACTGCACAGAAAAACTCAATGTCCGGCACGTGCTGGCAGACGTAACCGGCGTAACAGCCCATGACAATGGCGATATCCGAGCCATTCAAACTCAACAGGCTGGTGAAATAGGCGGTGATTTATTTGTAGACTGTACCGGCTTTCAGTCGTTGCTGCTCGGCAAACATTACAAGGTACCTTTTGTGCCCTGTGATGACGTGCTGTTTATTGACCGCGCTCTGGCAGTGCACGTGCCTTACGACAGCCCGGACGCCCCAGTGGCAACCCATACTATCTCCACTGCGCAACAGGCGGGCTGGATTTGGGATATTGGCTTGCAAAGCCGCCGTGGCGTCGGCCATGTCTATGCCTCGCGCTACCAGAGTGAGCAACAAGCCTTGGACCAGCTTGCCCAGTATGTCGGACCGCAATTTAACGATTTATCGGTAAAACAGATCCAGATTCAAAGCGGGCATCGCGAGCATTTCTGGCACAACAATTGTGTCGCCGTCGGCCTGTCAGCGGGTTTTCTAGAACCTCTGGAAGCCTCAGCTCTGGTACTGGTTGAGCTATCAGCCACCATGCTGGCAGAGCAACTGCCGGTAAACCGCGCAACGATGCCAATTATCGCCAAGCGGTTTAACCAGACTTTCCAGTACCGCTGGCAGCGTATTATTGATTTCCTGAAGCTGCATTACATGCTCACCAAGCGCACTGACACCGCGTTTTGGCGCGACAACTGTGATCCCGCTACCATCCCGGACAGCCTACAAGAGCTATTGGATTTATGGCGCTATCACCCACCTTACGACCACGACTTTACCAGCAACAATGAAGTGTTCCCGGCGGCCAGCTACCAGTATGTGATGTACGGCATGGGGTTTGAGTCAGACCTGAGCTTTGGTCAGCAGCAGGTAGCCAAGGCATTTGCGCAGCAACAACTGCAAATGAATCAGCAAGCGAGGCAAAAAGTGCTCAGCGCCCTGCCAACTCACCGTGATTTACTGAACAAAATTAATCAATACGGCTTACAGCCGGTATAACAATAAGCGAGCCCTGTATATGTCTTTAGTTGCCCTCAACCCCAATGCCCATAAGGCACTTAAAATCAACGCGCAGCAGGTGCCACATATTGGTGCCAACGCGCATCTGATCCCCGTGGTGGTGTCGGAGTTTCAAAAGCTGGTAGTCAACTACCCTATTGTGTTTACCAAGCACGCAGACACCGGCCAGTTTGTATGCTCGGCGCTAACCGGCTTTAGCGAAGGTGAAAACCTGTTCTGGCAGGAAGGTAGCTGGCAAGCACTGTATATTCCGGCGCAAATTGAACGCCACCCGTTTTTTGTGGGCCAGGACACAGATGCACAAGGCAACGCAAAGCCGGTGATCTGTTTTGATGACGCCAGCCCGGCCATTGCTGACACAGACGGCGACGCGTTATTCAATGACGACGGCACGCCTACGTCGCTGCTCAACGAAAAACAGCAGCTATTGGCTCAATTACTCGACGGCGAACAGCAAACCCAACAATTTATAGACGCTTTGCTGTCTCACGCACTTATTACCCCCATAAAACTGGCAGTCACCTTTGCCGATGGCAGCGAGCATGCAGTGCAGGGCTTGTTTACTATCGACGAAGAAAAGTTATCGCAGTTGAGTGCAGAGGCCATTGCCAGTTTGCATGCCGGGCAATGGTTAGGGGCTATTTACACCCTGATCGCTTCCACCGCGCAAATTTACGCGCTCATTGACCGCAAAAACCAACGCATCGAGCATGGCAATGCCTGGTTTAGCTGAAGCGAATGCACCGATGGGTGCCATTCGGCTGCACTACGTAGGCCAAAGCCGTACGCCGTTATTGGTGGTGGATGATTTTCATCCGGCCCCCGATGCGCTGGTTGACGAAGCTTGCCAGGGGCAACCTTTTCAGAAGCTTAGCGACGATTTTTACCCCGGTGTAAGAAAGCCGCTGCCCGGGCACTACTCAGCTTTTCTGCGTAGTGCCCTGCCGGCGGTACTCTGGTTAGCCGGTGAAAACGACAGCGCGTTTTCGCTGTCGTTTGCCCAGTTTTCCATGGCAACGGCATCGCCCGAGAGCTTGAAACCGATTCAGCGCATTCCTCACATCGACTCCACCGTAAATAACGAGTGGGCGATGGTGCATTACCTGTTTGACAATCCAAAGGATGGCACTGCCTTCTACCGCCACAAAGAAACGGCACTGGAACGGCTGAATACCGCAGAACATACCCGCTATATGCAGATCCTTAAAAATCAGGCCACCACGGTGGGGTTACCGCCGGCCGAGTACATTCAGGGTTCGACGGCACTGTTTGAGCAGACCGATAAAGTGGATGCAGTTTATAACCGCGCTATCTTCTATCCGGCCAACGTGTTTCATTCGGGGTGTATTCAGGTGGGAAGCGGTCTGAGTGACGACCCTGCCCGCGGGCGACTGACCGCGAATTGCTGTATTACTATTGCTGAATCGTAAAGCTAATAGGTAGCCCGCACGCCAACTACATAACGCGCGCCAGAGTCTTGCACTAGCAACAGCTGATTGTTAAAGCGGCCGTGCTTGTGCACGGTTTCATTAGTCAGGTTGATCCCTTCTGCATACAGGGTAACGCGACCGTTAAGCTGGTATGAGGCGCTGACATCCCACTGCTGATAGGGGTTAACAAAGGTCGGCTCGTTGCTTTGTGACTGCACCAGAGACTGTAAAAATCCGCCCCGCCGATTATATGCTACGCGCCATTGCAGTGGTCCTTTCTCGTAGAACAACACCAGATTGCCTGCCCCAGAGAGGCCGGTTAAGGCGAATTTAGTTTTAACGTCGTCCTTATCGAGTTCAGCGTTACTGCTTACCGCACTGACATTAGCCTGCACACCAAAACCGGAATCGCCAAAGGCGTGTTGCCAGCTTACCTCAATGCCATCGACCATAGCAGTCTGGCCGTTTACCGGGCTGACAATATCAAATACAGCCGTATTGTCGGCTTCATCCGGCGCATTTGGGTCATCGCCGGTACTGGGATCCTTCACCCCAGGAAAGGGAACATCCTGGTTGGCACTCAAAATAAAGTTATCCACGTATTTACGAAATGCCGCGGCGGCAAGGTAGCTGTCTTTCTGATAATAATACTCTAACGCGATATCGAGGTTACGTGACTCGAACGGCTGCAGTAACGGGTTGCCCACCGAGGCACGTAAATCGCCGCCCTGGCGTGTAGTTGTAAACGTAATTCCAGGCGTCATTTGCGACAGTGTAGGACGGGTAATACTGTGGGAATACGCGCCGCGTAGGACCCACTTATCGCGATAGGTTGCTTTTACCTGAATACTGGGTAGCCAATTGGTGTAGGACTGCGAATAATTCACAGGCGCGGCCGCTCCCGTGATTGGCGCCAATTCAGTTTTGTCTAAGATCACCAATGAGTCCAACTGCTCGTTCACCCCGGACACCTCAACATCGGTGTGAGCGAGCCGCAAGCCTGTGTGAGCCACCACAAACAGCGACGAAAAATCCCATTCGTAGGTGAGATCAGCATATAGTGCGTAGGTTTTCTCGTTAATGACAAACGAGTTATTACGCCGCACAGCACTTAAATCAACGCCTCCCGCTTGCTCCAGAAAAGCAAACAGTTCAGGGCCATTGTGTCTTAACCACTGGTTGGGTATGCCATCATGCCCACTGACTTCATCTAAAAAGTCGTCACCGGCGTTAAACAGGGTTTGAAAACTGTCGGGAATATCGGGCGTATCGAAATAACCGCAAAAAGCACAATGGCGTGCATTGAGTTCATTGTCGTAACGGGTGTTTTGCTTGGTTTGATCGGCCCCCCGCCAACCAAAATCGAGTTGGGTGAGGCCGCCATTATTCAGCAGATAGCGGCCATCTATCTTCCACTGTTTCACCGTATCACTCACATCCCACCCGCGTTTTAGCATGACATGCGCACGACCATTTGCCGGGTCAAGATAATCGCCAACACCGACGACTTCGCCGTCAGCGTTTACCTGTGTAGGGTTTGCAGTCTGGAATCCATAAATAGCCGGTAACACAACATTGTTCGTGTGATCGAATGTAGACCGGTTCAGATACCCGATAAGCGACAGGGCATTACCGCTGCCCTGCTTGTCCTGTGACGTGGCGCGCGACATGGAGAGATCGCTGTTGAGCGACAGAAAATCGGTGACCTGCCAGTCGATGTTTATACCACCCGCATGCAATGTGCTGTCGCGGTTAAACGTACGTGCATGAAAATCTGTTGCGTGGCCTTCCTGCTGGCTGAACTTCACCGCGGTGCCGTTATCATCCAGCTCTACAGCCTCAAGATTACTCGAAGTAAACCAGTGGCCCATGGACGTTGCAGAGGTATTTACGTCAAATCGCGACCCCAGATAATCAGCGGTAATATCGAGGGAATCATTAGGCCGGTATTGCAATACCAGGGTGCCGCCAGTGCGGGAGCGATCGTCAAAGCGCACCCGCTGATCGTAGTTTCTGGGGACGTATAATGTGTCAGTATCGCGGTTCAGTGAAGACGCGGGGACGTTGGTATTTACCAGCCAGCCGTCAATTTGTGCCTCATCGATGCGGGCATCACGTTGATGATGAGTAAGCGACAATAACACCCCAAGCTTATGATCCAGAAAGGTATTGCGCATTAACACCGAGCCCTGTGGAGTCCATTGGTCGGCGTTGTCATCGTACTGCATTTCAACGCTGCCTGCGGCCCGCATTCCGCGGTACGACAGCGGTTTGTCGGTAATGATATCGATGGTCGCGCCAATGCCACCAGACTGCTGCGATGCCTGATTTTGCTTAAAAACGGTGACGTTACTGACCAGCTCAGACGCCAGGGTGTCAAAACTGAATTCACGGCCCAGGGTGTCGGTGGCCAGTTGCCGCCCATTTATAAGCACCCGGTTGAATTCAGGGCCGAAACCTCGCACGGTGACATAACGTCCCTCGCCTTCCGCCCGATCAATGGCAACGCCTGATACCCGCTGAAGTGCTTCAGCCAGATTCTGGTCCGGAAATTTGCCCATTTCCACCGACTGAACGGTTTCCAGCAAATAGTCAGCGTCGCGTTTTATGGCCAGCGATTGTGCGGTTCTTGCTCGCAGGCCGCGAACCTCAATGTACTCAACCAGCGCTTGCTGATCTTCCACCGGCACACTGAGTAAATCATCGCGCTTTGCAAACAGGTCTGAAATCCACCTGAACAGTCCGCTGCTCAATTCATCATCGGGCTTCACCGACACTTTTATGCGCCCGGAGTCGGTAACCTCAGCCATGAGGTCGGTGCCCGCCAACAACAGTGTGATTGCCTGTGCAACCGGATAAGTCCCCTTCACACTGTTGGCCATGCTGTGACGCACTTTGTTGTAAGGGAACACAATGGTGAGCTGGGCCTGATTTGCGAAGGCAATTAACGCTTCATCGGCAGGTTGCCGAGCAATATCGAATGAAATGGTTTGCGACTGCTGTGATTGAGGCGTAGTCGTTTGAGCAACGCTATCAGCCGACAGTGCAAGGTACACTGCCGCTGCAACAGGCGCCCAAAACAAGCCTTTCACACGATTCAAGTTAACCACCTGTTTACTGCATTTGGGCACACAATCGCCACATTTAGTTTGATTTTTACCAATTTTAGCTATTCGCACACGAGGCCGGCCTGACGACCAGATTGATGCGGACACAACCCTATAATAAGGCTGGGGTTTGTGTAAAGCAGGAATCACATTTTATTAACAATACCCATTATTCACCCCGATATGCAATTTTATCTATAATGCTATGGGGGAATTCATTTTGTTGGTCGTCCTATAGAAAGTAGTAGCAAAATAATAATGAAGATGTCAGTCGATAACACCATTCACAACGCCTACATGACGGCTCGAAACGGCATTGCAAAAATGCTGTCGAGACTTGTGCCGCCAAAAGAAGTGGACGACATTTTACAGGACACCTACGTACGATTATGTCAGGTGAAAGACCCCAGCCATATTCGTGAACCTCGTTCTTTTTTGTATAAAACGGCGCGCAATCTTGCTTATGATCATCTTAAGCGTGCCGATGTCAGGTTAATCGATGATGCGATCGAGGCAATCGACCAGTTAGACAGTCAGCTAGACGAATTCGAAGACGAAACGTTACGCCAGACAGCCAGTCAGCAGGAGTTTGCGCATTTTTGTGACGCCGTTCGCTTGTTACCGCCACAGTGCCGCCGCGCATTTGTGCTGAAAAAAGTGTACGGACACACACAAAAAGCCATCGCATCTGAGTTAGGTATAAGTGAAAAAACAGTGGAAAAGCATATAGCTGAAGGTGTTAAACGCTGCACGTTACACATGCGAAAAGTGCAACAACGCGACGAAGGCGTGACAGGCGTGCGAGGTCAACACAATGGCTGAACAAAATGTAAATAATGTTGTGTCGTTGCACGGCGAAGACCGCATCATCGACGAAGCCAGCCTCTGGCTGGTAAAACTCGACAACGGCCTGTCTCAGCAGGAAGTGACGGCTTTAAAGCTGTGGCTGAAAACACCGGCTCATCAGGATACGTTTCTGGAAGTTGCCGCCTTGTGGGACAAAATGGAAGTACTCAGTAAATTAGCAGAAATAGTGCCGGCGCCGCGTTCACAGCGCAGTGTTATGCGCCCCTTGGCTATTGCTGCATCGTTTCTTTGCGTGGCGTTGCTGGGTTGGTTGGGACTCAGTGCCTGGCAACCGCCATCGCAATCTTTCGCTACCGTGCAATATCAGAACGCACTGAGCACCCAGGTGGGTGAAATGCGCGAGTTGATTTTAAGTGATGGCAGCAAGCTTACCCTTAACACTGATACCCAGGTGGCCGTTACCTACACCGACCGCCAGCGTCTGATTGAACTCAAACGCGGTGAGCTTCACATTGAAGTGGCCAAAGATACCAGCCGACCACTCAGTGTACTTGCTGATGGCCAGATGATTCAGGCGGTGGGTACGGCATTTAACGTTGAATGGGTAAACGATACGCTGGACTTACTGGTAACCGAAGGCCGGGTTCGGGTAGCGCCACAAACACAACCTGTAGAAGCACTTACACAATCGGTGGACGTGCGGTTACCGGCCAGTGCGCTATCTGTTTCGCAGGGGCATTATTCGACTCTGTCAGAGCCCGTTCAAAAAGTACGTCGCATAGACGATGAAGACTTACATGCTCAGGTATCCTGGCAGACAGGCAAATTAATTTTCCGCGGTGAATCTCTGGCCGAAGTGATTCGGGAAGTATCACGATATACGCCGCTGTCTATTGAGTTGGGAGATGCGTCACTAAAAGATATTCAGATTGCCGGCTTGTTTAACGCCAACGATGTAGAAGGTTTACTGGCCGCGCTGGCTGAGAACTTCCCGTTGCGGTATGACTACACATCCAGCGATACGGTGGTGATTCATTCTCTGTAACGCTTTGTCTGTATGACATTTTTCAGAGGCTATAAAAAAGGTGAGCACTTGCTCACCTTTTTTGATCTTCTGCGATTTTATTGTGCTGTCATATCGAAAAACAGCGCGTGGAACCCGGCCGTTTCCGACAACTCGACCTGTTCACCAGGCGCGAACGCTACACCATCACCGGCAGCAACGGTTTCACCATTCACCAACGCAGTACCTTCAATAACCTGCAACCAGCCAATGCGTGATGACGGTAGTTCGTGTTGCCATGTCGTATTGTCCAAAAGGCGACCTGCATACACATCTGCATCCTGATACAACGGCAGTGAAGCCCCCCTGCCTTCTTCGCTAAATATCAGAGTCAATTCGCTCGCGGCTTCCGCCAGCGCAGGTATATGTTGCTGTACATAACCAGGCGCAACATTCTTTTTGTTTGGTACAACCCAAATCTGCAAAAACTCTACGGTATCGCTGTTACTGTGGTTGAATTCACTGTGACGGATACCCGTACCGGCCGTCATTTTCTGCACATCACCCGGGCGTATGACCGATTCATTGCCTTCACTGTCTTTATGTGCCAAACCACCGCGTAGCACATAGGAAATGATTTCCATGTTAGCGTGCCCATGTTCAGCGAAGCCGCCACCCGGCTGCACGGTATCCTGATTAATAACGCGCAAAGGGCCATGCCCCATATGGTTGGCATCATAGTAGTGCCCGAATGAAAAACTGTGTTGTGACTGCAACCAGCCAATGTTGACCTTACCGCGTGCTCCAGCGTGACGAATTTGCATAATGATTCTCCTCAAAGTTGATGAGCTCAGTCTAGCAACCTCACAAAAAGAGACAATACAACCATTAAGGGATACACTGTCGCATATTACACAACAATAAAAGTGCCAGATGGATAAACTCACCGCAATGCGGGCCTTTATGACAGTAGCCGATCAGGGTAGCTTCGCAGCGGCGGCCCGGCAGCTTGGCCTGTCTCGTTCCCAGCTAAATCGCCAGGTGCTGTGGCTTGAGGATCACTTGCAAGTGACCCTGTTCAACCGCACTACTCGGCGCGTGTCGTTAACTCACACAGGCCAGGCCTATCTCGAAAACATCGTGCCATTGCTGGATAACCTGCATGACACCGAAGCCCAGTTGCAACAAGGCCAAACCGGTTTACGGGGCGTAATAAAAGTAAACGCCCCCATGTCTTTTGGGTTGTCTCACCTCACCCCCGCCGTATTGGCATTTATGCAACAATACCCCGATATCCGGGTTCAGTTGGAGCTCTCAGACGAAAAGCGCGACCCACTGTCGAATCAGTTTGATGTAACCTTGCGTATTGGCAAACCTGAGTCCAACCCCGCATTAATTGAGCACGACATTACGCATACATCCCGCCGTATTGTCGCGTCTCCTGATTTTCTGGCGAAATACGGAGAGCCAACGGAGATTAGTCAGTTAGCCACACTTCCCTGCTTACAATACGGCAGCCTGTTGCATGGCAATTACTGGGATCTGATGCACCAGCGTACCGCGATGCGGGTTAAAATTAACGGGGTACTGAGTTCCAACAACGGTGACGTCCTCAAACAAGCCGCGTTGCAAGGCAGAGGGTTAGCGTTTCTGCCTACCTTCATTGTGGGTGATGCCATTGGTCAGAGGGCGTTAATACCGGTACTGGAGGCATATCAACCTGAGAAACTGGTTATTTCGTTAATCTACCCGCCTAACCGACATATGGCGTTGCGTTTGAGTGTGTTTGTGAAGTTTATGCAGGACGCGTTTGAGGATAATGATTTTATTGTTGGGTAAGAGCGTGATTTTTTTAGATCCCGGCCTTTTTGAGTAGGTCCCGGAACAAGTCAAGGTCCCGGGTCAAGCCCGGGATGACGGTTCTTTTTTCCCGGCTCGGAGGCCGGGATGACGACCGGGATGACAGAGAGCGCTTATCTACTCCAATACAGCCATAAAAAATCCCGGTAAAAGACCGGGATTATTTATGGCTTCTATATCAACTCTACTCAGCGGCGTCAGGTGTAACCGCGTTGTGGTAGACGTCCTGAACGTCATCACAGTCGTTCAGCATATCCATGAACTTCTGGAACATGGGCATGTCGTCTTCGCTGATGTCCACATGTGTTTGTGGTACGAAGGTGATTTCTTCTACTTCGAAACTCAGCTCTGGGTAGGCGTCTAATAACGCAGTCTTTACTTTGAAGAACTCAGTGTTAGGTGCGTAAACTGAAATCTTGCCGTCTTCAGATTCAACATCCGTTACATCGACATCGGCTTCCATCAGGACTTCCAGTACCGCGTCTTCGTCTTCACCTTCAAACACAAAAATAGCCTGGTGATCGAACATATGCGACACCGCGCCCGGCGCGCCAATTTTTGCACCGGTCTTTGTGAAACAGTTACGTACGTCAGTAATGGTGCGATTGTTGTTGTCAGTCAGACAGTCAACAATAACCATGCAGTTACCCGGACCAAAGCCTTCGTAACGGGCTGGAACAAAGTCTTCACCTGCGCCGCCGGCAGCTTTATCAATCGCTTTGTCGATAACGTGCCCTGGAACCTGATCTTTCTTCGCTTTGTCCATCAAACGGCGAAGCGACAGGTTAGTGTCTGGATCGGTACCGCCGTTTTTCGCGCAGACGTAAATTTCTTTACCGTATTTAGAATACACCTTGGTTTTGGCGCCGGCGGTTTTTGCCATGGCCGCCTTTCTTACTTCAAATGCTCTTCCCATCTTAACAATCTCTACTTTCTGACTTCTGGTGTCGGCGTTCTGTAAAAGGCCCGAGTTTACCGATTTTTAGTGGCTATGGTAAGTGCTCTTTGGCCAAATAATCATGTGACTGCATTTCCTGCAGACGACTTAAGCAGCGTCTGAACTCGAAGTTTAGCAGGCCTTCGGTATAAAGGTTCTGCAAAGAGACCTCGGCAGACATGATCAGTTTTACGTGTCGCTCGTAAAATTCGTCGACCATGGCGATAAAGCGCCGGGCAACGTCATCATTGTTTTGACCCATCTGCTTTACATTGGCCAGTAGCACCGTGTGATAGCATCGGCTCAATTCAATGTAATCAGACTGACTACGCGGGCCTTCACATAGCTCTTTAAAGTCGATCATCAAGACACCATCGGCGTCGCGCACGGTTTGCAGCATGCGGTGATTGACTTCAATTTTTTCGCCCTGAGTACCTTCATCGGGCGCAAGCTGACCAAAGTAATCGTTCAAATTTACCGTAGCCTGTTCATCCAGCGGGTAATGATAAATCTCTGCCTGCTCCAGGGTACGCAAACGGTAATCGATGCCACTGTCAACATTCACCACGTTACACTGGGCGTTAATCAGTGCGATAGCCGGTAAGAATCGAGCGCGTTGCAGCCCGTTTCGATACAGTTCGTCGGGCACTATGTTCGACGTGGCTACCAGCACAATCCCCTGCGCAAACAGCGCTTCCATGAGCGTACCCAAAATCATGGCATCGGTAATATCTGAAACAAAAAACTCGTCGAAACAAATAATGCGCGTTTCGTCGGCCAGTTTTTTCGCCACAATTTTCAGCGGGTCCTGCTTCCCGCCAAGTAACTTCAACTCGTCGTGCACCCGGTGCATAAAGCGGTGAAAGTGCACGCGCATTTTCTTTTCGAACGGCAGGCAGTGGTAAAAGGTGTCAACCAGGTAGGTTTTACCCCGCCCAACGCCACCGTAAAAATAGATGCCTTTGATGTTGGAATGCGATGCGGATTTTGCGCCGAAAATAGCCTTCATCTTTGAAGCCAGAGACGACTTGGGCATCCCTTGTAACATTAAGTCGTCGTATAAGCGCTGCAATTCACGTACGGCATTTTCTTGTGCAGGGTCGAACTTAAAATCATCCCGTTCAAGATCTTGTTGGTATTTTTCCCACGGCGTCATCGCCTGTTTTACTCCTCGAGTACCACGAATTAAATCTAAGCGCTTGAAAAGCGTAATTATGCCCCGAATTCAGGCCGAATACCAATTCACCGCCGTTATTTTAAGCAGTCTGTTCAACATCTATGGCTTCCGCGGCGCGCTTGCGTGATAATTGGAACCGATACATTTTGCCACAAACTGTCTGAGCAAAGTGACGCGGGTCTTGCTATAGTCTGCAATAGCAACAGTGAACGCTGCGCAAGCAGTTACCGGGTCCACCTGATAACACAGGCCCGGTCTTTGAAACAACGGAGAAAAGAATGGAAGTTGTCATTCCCTTAGCAATGCTGGTAATTGGTTTGATTATTGGTTTTTTTGTCGCTCGCTATGTCTTCACCAAAGAAGGCGCAGTGAAAGCCAATGCGGCAGCGGAAAAAGCCATGAAGGAACTGTTGGCGCAACAGGCTCAACATCATTTGTTTCAGGTAAAACAATCCATTGAGGGACTTGAAAAACAGTGTTCTGACCTTAAACAGAGTGTAGCGGACTACGAAACCCTGCTGGAGTCTGACAACAGCGACGACACCCCGGCAGTGCCGTTTTTTGGTGAACATACTACCGCTTATTTACGTAACAACATTAAAGGTACAGAAAAATCTAAACAATCTGCGAACAGTGACACCCAACCCCGTGACTTCGCAGGCCAAAGTTCAGGACTGTTTGTCGGCGCAAACGCACCATCTAACGCAGACAAAGAATAACCCCGGGAACTTTTCCAATAGTCACAGAGTCTTTGGGTAGGTAGTTGCAAGAACGCAATGAGACTAGGAGTTATGTGTCTATGAATAAGTCTTTTCGAAAGCTTGTCGTGGTATCGGGTATTGTTGTCAGTACTCTTGGTATGTCGGTATCCACGCAAGCTGCGCTTCCCTTCTTTGGCGATAGTAAAAAAGAAGTCCCCACCCTGGCCCCAATGCTTGAAGAAGCCATGCCTGCGGTTGTGAGTATTGCGGTAGAAGGAACCCAAACCTCACGTCAGCAGGTGCCAGAAATGTTTCGTTACTTTTTTGGCGGGCCATCTGAACAGGTTCAGGAACGTCCTTTTCGTGGTTTAGGTTCGGGTGTTATTATTGATGCCAAAAAGGGCTATGTGGTCACCAATGCTCACGTTGTCGCTAACGCCGACGAAATTACCGTGAAGCTGACTGATGGCCGTGAGTTCATCGCCAAAAAATTGGGCGCTGACGAGCAAAGCGACATTGCCATTCTTCAAATTGAATCTGATGATCTAACCGCACTGCCACTGGCAGACTCTGATGAGGTACGCGTGGGTGACTTTGTGGTTGCCATTGGTAACCCTTTTGGCCTGTCTCAAACAGTGACCTCAGGTATTGTAAGCGCATTGGGTCGCTCAGGCCTTAATATAGGCGGTTATGAAGATTTTATTCAAACCGACGCTGCCATTAACCGCGGTAACTCAGGTGGTGCACTGGTTAACCTGCACGGTGAACTGGTAGGCATTAACACCGCTATCTTCGGGCCAAACGGTGGCAACGTAGGTATCGGTTTTGCGATCCCGGCCAACATGATGAAGAGCCTGGTGGATCAAATCGTTGAATACGGTGAAGTGCGTCGTGGCCAGCTCGGCATTATTGGTAGCAATGTCGACCAGGGCCTGGCTGAAGCCATGAACTCCGAGTTCAACAAAGGCGCGTTTGTCAGTGAAGTGCAACCGGACTCTGCAGCAGAAAAAGGCGGTATTCAGGCTGGAGACATCATTATTGCGGTTAATGGCAAAGATCTGACAAGCTTTGCAGAGCTGCGCGCCAAGATAGCCAGCATGGGTGCAGGTGCAGAAGTTGAGCTAACCGTCATTCGCAAAGGTGAGCGCCTGAAGCTGGATGTAGTTCTGGACGATGCTGCTAAAGCAGAAGTAGTGGCGAAACAAATTCACCCGGCCCTTGAAGGTGCAACGCTGGTTAACGGTGAAGACGCTGGCGGTAACCCGGGTGTTGAAGTGAGCAACGTGGAAGAGAACTCTCCAGCCGCGCGTATTGGCTTGCAGGAAGGAGACGTGATCCTGAGTGTAGGTCGCGGTCGCGTGACCAACGTGGCGGAATTCCGCGAGATACTCGATGGTGCCAAGGGCGTTATTGCCCTGAATGTTCGCCGCGGCAATGCATCACTCTATGTGGTGATCCGCTAACAAGCGCTGAACTCGCCAGATAAAACGACAGGCGGTGAGCTGCTAACGCAGCCACCGCCTTTTTATTTGTGCACAGTTTTGGCGTAAAATGCTATCCTAATCACATTGTTATGAAATCCGGGATTTAGTGTTTAACTCCCCCCAACCTGAATTTGAATCATTGTGTCGAGCAGGCAACTACTAGTTTTTATATTTCGTTCTGTCTTTTTAGGCCTGGTTGTTGCGGCGCTTATTTTGCTGCTGGTGCCGGACCTTCGCCGTGGTGCGGGCTTTGGTGACAACTGGTTTTCATCGAAATCGCCTGCCGCAAGCAGAGAAACTTACTATCCTGCGCTAAGTCGTTCAGCCCCAGCGGTTGTCAATATCTACAGCGTCAGTATTGAAAATAACTATTATCAGCCCCGTCAACGCACCAGCTTGGGCTCTGGTGTGATCATGACAGAATCGGGTTATATCATTACCTGTCACCACGTGATCAAAGACGCCGACAGCATTTTTGTTGCGCTCCAGGATAACCGGGTAGCACAGGCGCAGATTGTAGGCACAGACCAGCTTACCGACCTTGCCGTTTTAAAGGTCAATGAAGACAACCTGCATGTGATACCGCAACTGGAAGAAACCGACCTTCGCGTGGGTGATGTGGTAATGGCCATTGGTAACCCCTACAACCTGGGCCAGACCATTACACAAGGTATTGTAAGTCGCGCCGGTCGCACCGGTCTGTCTAACTTTGTCGACTTTATTCAAACCGATGCGGTACTGAACCAGGGTAACTCTGGTGGTGCATTGGTAGACAGCAATGGTTATTTGGTCGGTATCACAAACGCCAATTTCCAGGTACGTGACGAACGTCGCGGCACATATATCGTCGACGGTATCAACTTCGCGGTGCCCTATGAACTGGCTAAGCGCGTAATGGAAGACATTATTACCAATGGCAAAGTCACCCGCGGCCAACTAGGCTTCGTAGGCGAAGAGTTACGCGGTCGCCCGGGTATTGAGGTTAAAGCCGTTGCCCAGAACTCCCCGGCCGCCATTGCCGGCCTTCAGCCGGGCGATATCATCATGGCCATCGACGGCATCCGACTGGAAAGCGCATCTAAAACGCTGGACATGATTGCCGAAACCCAGCCAGGCACCGTGCTTGAAATGGAAATCAGCCGTAACGCCCGCACCATTACCATGCAGGTCACCGTCGCCGAACTGATGGTGCCTCAATAACAGGTTACGCACTTCGATTTTAAGATCCCGGATAAATGTCATCCCGGCCCCCGTGCCGGGATCTCCGGGACGACGGATGGGGATAAATGTCATCCCGGCCCCCGAGCCGGGATCTCCGGGACGACGAATGGGCATATCGCTGCGCAATTCCTGGACGACAGATGTCGGATAAATAAAGAGCCCCGTCATCCCGGACTTGTTCCGGGACCTACTCAAAAAGGCCGGGATCTAAAAACCACAAACACTGTTAAAGGGTCACTAAGATCCCGGATAAATGCTGCGCATTTTCCGGGACGACGGATGTCGGATAAATAAAGAGCCCCGTCATCCCGGGCTTGACCCGGGACCTTCCGGGCTTGACCCGGGACCTACTCAAAAAGGCCGTGATTTAAAGACAGCCTCGCTCCTACTCGCTGGCGCGAGTAACGTTGGCGCCTAAACCGCCCAGCTTTTGTTCGATAGCCTCATAGCCACGATCCAGGTGATAGATTCGGCTGATATGGGTTTCGCCGTCGGCAACCAGACCAGCGATGATCAGACTGGCGGAAGCGCGTAAATCGGTCGCCATGACCGGTGCGCCTTTCAATACAGACTCGCCTTTACTTACTGCACTGTTGGTTTCCAGCTCGATTTCCGCCCCCATGCGTTGCAACTCAGGTACGTGCATAAAGCGGTTTTCAAAAATGGTTTCGGTGATCACACCGGTACCTTTGGCCACAGCGTTCAGCGCCACAAACTGCGCTTGCATATCGGTTGGGAAACCCGGATGCGGTGCGGTTTTTACCTTCACGGCGGTTAAGGTTTTGCCGCGCATATCCAGCTCAATCCAGTCTTCACCGGTTGTTACAGTAGCGCCGGCTTGTTGCAGCTTAGACAGCACTGCATCCAGTGTTTCTGGCGCGGCTTTTAAACAACGTACATGACCGCCAGTGACAGCGGCAGCAACCAGATATGTGCCGGTTTCGATACGGTCGGGCAGTACCCGGTAATCGCAACCGTGTAAGGTTTCTACGCCTTGGATTCGAATCTTGTCGCTGCCCGCGCCGGTGATTTTTGCGCCCATGCTGTTCAGGCAATTAGCTAAATCCACAATTTCCGGCTCGCGCGCTGCGTTTTCAATGACGGTTTCACCGTCGGCCAATGCAGCGGCCATCATTAGGTTCTCGGTAGCGCCAACGCTCACAATATCCATAAAGATGCGTGCGCCTTTCAGACGTCCGTCAACGCTGGCTCTAACGTAGCCTTCATCGACCTGGATGTTTGCACCCATTTTTTCCAAACCTGCCAGATGCAGGTTAACCGGGCGCGCACCAATGGCACATCCGCCGGGTAACGATACGTTTGCGGTGCCAAGTCGGGCGAGTAACGGCCCAAGTACTAAAATAGAGGCGCGCATTGTGCGAACCAGTTCGTAGCTTGCTGTGTCACTGCTCAACGTTTCTGCGTGTAGCGTAACGGTATTCTTTTCGTCTTCAACCACGCCGACGCCCAGCTCTTTGAGCAGTGCCACCGTGGTATTGATATCACGCAATGCCGGCACATTCGTGTAGCGGCAGGGTTCAGACGTCAGTAAGCTGGTCATTAACAGCGGCAAAGCGGCATTTTTTGCGCCAGAAATCACCACATCACCGGCCAGTGGCGGGCTTTTTTTAATTATTAGTTTGTCCACAACCTGTTCCTGGAGTGATTACTGAGGAAGATTAAACTGACGCTCGCGTTGCCAGTCTTTTTCGGTAAAGGTTTTAATGGAAACGGCGTGCATAGACCCGTCTGCAATAAATGGATTAAGGGGTGCGTAAACGAATTGCTGGCGCTTTACGCGACTCATGTCGGCAAAGGCATCGCTAACGGCAATGATGTTAAAGTGCGAACCTTCACCTTTCACGTACACTTCGGCAAGGTTCAGGCTGTCTTTTAAAAGGGTTTCTATTTCTTTGATGTCCATAGACTCTATTGCGATGGTGTGGCGTTCTGCACAGGCAGAAGCGCGTCGATTTCACTGATTTTCGCTAATTTAAGCATTTTTTCAGGAAGGTTGCACAGGGTTATTTTTATCCCTTGCGCACGGCCGTCCCGAATCGCATTAATTGTCCAGGCTAACCCGGCGCTGTCCACCCGCTCAACCTTTGCAAAATCAAAGGTACAGGCGCCAGCCTGACGGTAAGACTGCTTGTCGCTGCTGCTTAGCTGCGACCACCAGTCTTTGGTCAGGCTTTGGCGATCTAATGCGCCACTGAGGGTGATCAGGGTGCGCTCACTCACGCTTTACTGCCTTTTCCGGAAATATCATCCAGACTCTTCAGTTGCATAGGCTTTTCAATACGCTCACGCATGATTTCGATTACTTTGTCGATACCTTCAGTACGGATGATTGGCTCGTATTGTCTGATTTCGTTCTGCAGCATGCTAATGCCTTCGGCCACCATGTCGTAGGCTTTCCATTCATCGGCTTTGCCGCTCTTGCGAACTTTAAACGCAACACTGATATCCGGACGTTTGCCATCGCGGATCACGGCGCGAATGGTTGCGCTTTTATCGCCGTCAAAGTCCTGCTCAGGCGCGAAAATAACTTCCTGTTCGTCATAGTAGCTCAGCGCATCTGCGTAGCTGGTGATCAGGTACTGACGAAATACGCGAATGTACTCAATCAGCTTTTCTTTGTCGGCTTTTTTAAAGTCGAAGTGCTTACCTAATACCTTAAATGCGCTGTACTGATAATCAATGTAAGGGAGTAATTCTTCTTCCATGATGGTGCGCAGCAGTTCCGGATTTTCTTTTATCTGCGCTTTGGAATTTTTCATACGCTCAAAAGTACGGTTCCCGACCTGTTCAACCATGGTATAGGGATTACGCGTATCAATTTCAGCCTGCTGTGCAGCGGCGGGGAACACCATCATTAATAAGCAGGTAAAAATAACGCCTAACTTGATTTTCAACTTCACTCTCCTAACTAGATTTCTTGCGACTTACTTAACAGACCGGTTAAGTAAGTATTATTCTTCACTACTGCGGCTGAACAGAAACTGACCGATGAGTTCTTCCAGCACTAATGCCGAACTGGTGTCTTCGATATAGTCACCGTCGGCCAGATTCTCAACCCCATCAATGGTAAATCCGGGTTCAAATCCGATATATTGCTCTCCCAGCAAGCCCGAAGTCAGAATTGACGCCGAACTGGTCTCAGGAAACGCGTTGTATTCAGCCTGAATGGTCAGTTCAACTACCGGACTGTAATCTTCACTGTCCAGTTTAATACTGCTCACCCGGCCAATTGTTACCCCACCGACTTTCACGGGTGAACGCACTTTTAATCCGCCAATATTGTCGAATTTGGCATACAGGGTATAAGTATCACCATCAGTTACCACTGTTTGATTGGCGACTTTTAGCGCCAGTAATAACAAGGCGGCAATGGTCATTAATACAAATACGCCGACCATTAATTCCGTTTTATATCGGTTCATTACGTTACTTTCCCCTACTCGATACCAAACATCAGGGCGGTAAGCACAAAGTCCAGCCCCAAAACTGCTAATGATGAGAACACCACGGTTTGCGTGGTGGCCTGACTGATACCTTCGGAAGTAGGTATCGAATCATAACCTTTAAATATGGCAATCCAGGTCACAACTAAGGCAAAGACGAGGCTTTTTATAACCCCATTTATGACATCTTTGTCCCAATCAACCGTTGATTGCATGATTGACCAGTAGCTGCCTGCATCGACACCTAACCAGTCGACGCCCACTAAATGGCCGCCCAAAATACCTACTGCCGAGAAAATCAGTGCCAGCATTGGCATCGACAACATCCCCGCCCAAAAACGCGGTGCTACCACTCTGCGCAGCGGATCAACCGCCATCATTTCTAAACTGCTCAACTGTTCGGTGGCTTTCATTAAACCAATTTCAGCAGTCAGTGCTGAGCCTGCCCGACCGGCAAACAGTAACGCGGTTACTACGGGTCCCAGTTCGCGGAGCAATGACAACGCCACCATAGGGCCAAGGCTGCCTTCAGCACCGTAGTCGGTCAGAATGGTATAGCCTTGCAAGGCCATTACCATGCCAATAAACAAACCTGACACAATAATAATGGCCAGCGACTGCACACCTACCACGTAAACTTGCTTAATGGTCAGTGGAATATTTTTTATGCTGGGCGGTGCAATCAACGCACCAAACAACATCAGGCCTGCTCGTCCTGTCGCGCTGACACGGTCAAGCGTAGTGCGCCCGATTTGACGAATCCAATTCAAACCTCTTCTCCCAACATACTTTCCTGTAACGACGGTGCCGGGTAATGGAACGGTACAGGACCATCTGCCTCACCACGCAAAAACTGTTGTACCAACTCAGAGTCGCTGTGTTTAATTTGTTCTGCGGTCCCTTCACCAATAATGCGTTTATCTGCCAGAATGTATATGTAATCAGCGATGGTCAGTACTTCTGTTACATCGTGGGTTACCACAATACTGGTTAGGTTGAGCGCATCATTTAATTCGCGAATGAGTTTAACCAGCACACCCATAGAGATCGGGTCCTGTCCGGCAAACGGTTCGTCGTACATAATGAGATCCGGGTCCAGCGCAATTGCCCTGGCCAATGCAGCACGGCGCGCCATACCACCCGACAGTTCACTGGGCATTAACTGAGCTGCACCTCGCAGTCCTACTGCTTGCAACTTCAACGATACAATAGTCGCAATAACCGACTCTGACAGTTTGGTATGCTCCCGCAACGGGAACGCCACATTATCGAACACCGACATATCGGTAAACAACGCGCCACTTTGAAACAACATACTCATACGACGGCGGGTCTGATACAACTCGCGACGCGACATATTCACAATCGAGTCACCGTCAAACGTTATATCGCCACTATCGGGCTGCAACTGCCCGCCAATCAACTTTAATAGCGTGGTTTTACCAATACCACTGGGGCCCATTACCGCGGTAATTTTGCCCTTTGGTACCCGCAATGACACACCGTCATAGATAACGCGCTCTCCGCGGGAAAAGGTCATATTGTCTACGTTGACTAAATAGTCCATGCTTTTTTGAAATTCCTGTTGCTGACTGACAATGCCCAACGGGCGATTTTCAGTCCAGAGGCCACATCCCGGCCCTTTTGTGGGATTGTACGCTGTTTCGGCGTCATCCTCTAAACACAAATACGTTACAATTTATAACTAACGGGCTTTCCGCAAATTATCGTCTAAACTTGTTATACGGTCTGTATGAAAGATCCGGTTTTCTCATTCGAAATCCTCGAATCAACACAAACCGGCACAGCATACTCATAGCTTACAGTTTACCGGGAAACAAAAGTAAACCGTTAGTCTTCGAACGGCGACAGATCGCCCTACTTACGGTCTACGCCTTTCGTAATCTGTGCTGGCTACACCCGACGGTTAAGCATTAACCGGGAAATACTGGCGATTCTCGCATTCAACTAAAGTCTATCACAGCCATTTGCAATTACATACATTCATGTAGGTATATATCGTAAATAGATGTAACAGATGGGTAAATTGTCACCACATCTTCCCATAGGACCAGTGAAAGCGAATATTTCTCCCCGGCGAAGCATAGGAATAGCGCTTTTTTTTTGCGAGAATACCCTTTTTAGCGCAATGCAGGACTTAGCGTGGTAACACAAATAGCCATTTTCCTGGTCGGACTCGGAGTACTCAGCTGGAGTGCAGACAAGTTTGTTTACGGTGCCTCGGCACTGGCCAAGAACATTGGTATCTCCCCCATGATGATTGGGTTAACCATTGTGGCAATGGGCTCGTCCGCGCCAGAAATAGTGGTGTCTGCGGTCGCCTCTATGAGTGGTAACCCCAATACCGCGGTAGGCAATGCGTTAGGGTCCAACATTACCAACATTGGCCTGGTACTGGGTATCACTGCCCTGATTAAGCCGCTACTGGTATCGTCTACCACGTTAAAGCGCGAATTCCCGGTGCTACTTGCGGTAAATATTATTGCGGTCTACTTCCTGTACGACGGTGAACTGAGTTCCCGCGAAGGTATCATTCTGATCCTGCTGTTCATTTTCGTTTTAGCTGGCATGGCGTGGATTTCCCTGCTAGTGGAAAAAGGCGATCCGCTGATGTCAGAGACATCCGATGAAATTCCCTCCGAAGTGGAAACGGGCAAAGCCGTAATGTGGATTGGTGTAGGCCTTGTATTATTGCCGCTGAGTGCACAATACATGGTGGACTCAGCCGTTTTTATAGCTCGCTACTTCGGCATCAGTGACTTAATTATTGGCTTAACCATCATTGCACTGGGTACAAGTTTACCTGAACTGGCCGCCAGTGTGGCAGGCGTGCTCAAAGGCGAAGACGACTTAGCGCTGGGCAACGTAATTGGTTCTAATATTTTTAACTTACTGGCGGTGCTGGGAATGCCCGGTCTTATTGCGCCGGGAATTCTGGACGAACAGGCCGCCAACCGCGATGCCTACGTCATGCTGGGTATGACTTTATTGCTGCTTACATTTAGCTTCAATTTCAGGGGTACCCGCCAAATTAATCGCATAGAAGCCACGCTATTAGTGCTAAGCTTTCTGGCGTATCAGTATTGGTTATTCGCATAATGACAACGACAAACGCACAATTTATTGCCTCCGGCAAACAGGTAGTGGATATCGAACTTAACGCTATCGCCGCACTCAGCAGCAAGCTGGACGAACATTTTGCCAACGCCTGTAATTTGCTTATGCAGTGCAACGGAAAAGTCGTCGTAAGCGGGATGGGGAAATCGGGGCATATTGGCAATAAAATTGCCGCTACGCTGGCCAGTACCGGCACACCCGCCTTCTTCATGCACCCGGGTGAAGCAAATCACGGCGACCTCGGCATGCTGGCACCCAACGACGTACTCGTGGCTATTTCCAATTCCGGCGAAACCGGTGAGCTACTGAACCTGCTGCCCGTAGTCAAACGCATGAATGTGCCGGTCATAGCGATAACCAACCGGGCAGACAGCACGTTGGGCAAACACGCTGATGTTGTGCTGGACATTGGCGTCGAGCAGGAAGCCTGTTCACTGGGACTGGCACCGACCACCAGCACCACGGTTACCCTGGTTCTGGGCGACGCACTTGCCGTTGCACTGCTGGATGCCAAAGGCTTCACGTCCGACGACTTTGCGTTATCTCACCCCGGTGGAAGCCTGGGCAGAAAGCTGTTGCTCACCGTAGACGATATTATGCTGAAGGGCGACGAAATCCCGTTGGTAAGCGCCGAAGCGACGATCACACAAGCGTTGCTGGAAATCTCCAAAAAAGGGCTGGGACTTACCGGCATCGTTGACGACAATCGAAGCCTGCTCGGGGTGTTTACCGATGGGGATTTGCGTCGCTTACTGGATGCCAGGGTCGATATTCATACTACCCGGGTAGCCGAGGTCATGACCACCGGTTGTAAAACCTCACAAGCCGGGGAACTTGCTGTCGAAGCCTTGAATCTAATGGAAAACTACAAAATCAGTGCGTTGCTTGTTGTGAATGAACACAAACAGCCTATTGGCGCTTTTAATATGCACATGCTGTTAAAAGCCGGAGTGATTTAATGAATACGGTTGATACCCTTTACGGCCCAATGGCACTTAAACAATTTAAGCAATTACGCACGTTGCGACTGCTGGTATGTGATGTAGACGGCGTGTTCTCAGACGGGCGCATCTATCTTGGCAACGACGGTGAAGAACTCAAGGCCTTCCACACCCGCGACGGCTATGGCATAAAGGCATTGATTAACGCCGGTGTTGACGTGGCTGTGATTACCGGCCGTACGTCGGCCATCGTAGCGAATCGCATGAAGTCACTCACCGTTCAGCATATTATCCAGGGCGAGGAAAACAAAACCGATGCCCTTGCTGCTCTCATGAAACAGTTAAATGTAAAACCGCAGGAGGTTGCTGCCATTGGCGACGATATGCCCGACACCGGTATGTATCAGCACGCTGCCATTAAAATTGCGGTTAACGACGCGCATCCGCAAGTGAAGCAACAAGCCAACTGGATCACCACATTACCCGGTGGATTTGGGGCAGTCAGAGAGGTCTGCGACACCATTTTACAAGCCAAAGATAAGCTGAAAGGCATTCTTGGGGCCAGCGTATGAACCGTTTGGGCCTGATCATTGCCAGTTTGTTTATACTGGCGTTGGTGTTGTATTTACCCGGCTTTTTAGAAGAGCCGCCGGTTCAGGTTCTGGATGAAGACGCCCGGGCACTCACACCGACATATCAGGCAAGAAACCTGACTACCACCATTTATGACGAACAGGGTAATCGCATTCAGCAGGTTTTCTCGTCACACATGGAGCATTATCAGTTTTTAGGCTTTGTGCTCTTCCAGGCTCCGCAATATACTATCTACCAGGAGACTAATGAGCCGCCCTGGCAAGTCGTCGCCAGTGAAGGCACATTGTACGACAACAACATGATCCAGTTAGAAAATGATGTGGTGATTGTGAGTAAAAACCCGGAAGACTTTGTGCAACGGGTAGAAACCGATTATCTGGAAATAGATCTGGACAAACAGTCCATGGTGTCAGAAGCTCATGTTGAAATCTCCGGGCCTGACTTTCTTATTCAAAGCAACGGATTAAAAGCCGACCTGCTGAATAAAACATATGAGTTAAACCAACATGTACAAACCACTTATCAGCCTGCTAACTAGCGCGACGCTGGCATTCATTGCAACCAGTGCCACTGCCGAGCAGTCGGATTTTAAAAAGCCGATTGAGCTCAAAGCCGAGTCGCAGTTCTTAGACGGAAAAAACAAAAAGTCCGTTTTTATCGACAATGTACAAATAGTTCAGGGCAGTCTGAACATTCTGGCTGACCGGGTTGAGGTAGAAGCCACCGAAGGAAAAGGAAAAGAGGTTTTTTCCGCTACCGGCAAGCCAGCGGTGTACCGCCAGAAGCTCGATGATGGTCGTACCGTAGAAGCCCGCGCGTTTGAAATTCGCTATGAAGTTAGCAGCCGCACGATTTCCCTGAACGGGCAGGCTGAACTGATTCAGAACAGCTCCGTCGTAAAAGGCGACTCCATTGTGTACAACATGGAAAAAGAGCAGCTTATGGCTAAAGGCGATGGCAGCGGCGATGGCCGGGTTACAACGGTATTCAGTACCGAAACCATTGACGCCATTAAGCAAGACAAAAAGTCCAAAAAGCCAACGCCCGACAACGACGACCAGGAAGAGCCGCACTAATGGCTACCCTTACCGCTAAACACCTGGCTAAATCCTATAAATCCCGTCAGGTTGTAAGGGATGTAAGTGTAGAAGTCTCTACCGGCCAGATCGTGGGTTTACTAGGCCCCAACGGTGCAGGTAAAACCACGACCTTTTACATGATTGTGGGTTTGGTACCGCTGGATAAAGGCGATATTCGCATCGGCGATATGGACCTTACACGCCATCCAATGCACGAACGGGCCCGCCACGGTATTGGCTATTTACCGCAGGAAGCGTCGATCTTCCGCAAGCTCAGCGTGTTCGACAACATCATGGCCATTTTGCAAACCCGTAAAGATTTAAATGCAGAGCAACGGCAAAATGAAGCCGATGCCTTGCTTGATGAATTCAATATTAACCATATACGTAATAGTACAGGGATGAGTTTGTCGGGTGGAGAACGCCGCCGTGTAGAGATTGCCCGGGCGCTGGCCGCTAACCCGAAGTTTATTTTACTGGATGAACCCTTTGCAGGTGTTGACCCAATTTCGGTTAATGATATAAAGAAGATCATTCAGCATTTACGCGACCGAGACATCGGTATTTTGATCACCGATCACAACGTGCGCGAAACCCTTGATGTATGTGAAAAAGCGTACATAGTGAGTCAGGGTGAACTTATTGCACAAGGCACCGCTGAACAGGTTTTGAGTAATCAAAAAGTGAAGGATGTATACCTGGGTGAGCAATTCAGGCTATAGTTAAGGTAAACATGAAAAAGCTTGATGCGTTACCCCATCCAATAACAGGGCGTTAAGAAAAGAAGTAGATGAAACCATCTTTACAACTCAAATTTAGTCAACAACTTACCATGACGCCGCAGTTGCAGCAGGCGATTAAACTGCTGCAACTTTCTACGTTGGACTTACAACAGGAAATTCAGGAAGCGCTGGACGCCAACCCGTTGCTGGAAGTTGATGAAGGCAGCGACAACGACACTATCGAAAAGAGCAATCTGGATGCCGACAACGACGTGCAGCCCAGTGCCAGTAGCGAGAGCCTGGATACCAACGAAGCATTAGAAAAAAACGAGCTGCCCGACGAATTACCCATCGACAGCACCTGGGATGAGTACTATTCAGCAGGCTCTGCGCCCGCTCCTGGCCCCGCGTCCAACGACGACGAACAAATTTTCCAGGGTGAAACCACCGACAACATTCAAGACCATTTGCTGTGGCAAATGCGCTTAACACCCTTTAGTGACGTGGATCGCGCTATTGCCATCGCCATCATCGACTCCATCGACGAATCAGGTTATTTAACAGTTAGCCTGGACGATATCCTTCAGAGCGTTAATACTGAAGATGAGATGGAAGAACTGGTTGAATTGGACGAGGTGGAATGTGTCCTTAAACGCATTCAAATGTTCGACCCGATTGGGTCAGGCTCGCGCACGCCTCAGGAATGTTTGCTGGTCCAGCTAAAACAATTCGCAGATGACACTCCCTGGCTGAACGAAGCCAAACTGCTAATCGAAGAATACGCCGATCTGCTTGGCAGCAAAGATTATCGAACCCTTATGCGTAAATCGCGTCTGAAAGAAGACGATTTGCGCGAAGCCATGCGCTTGTTACAAACACTGAACCCGCGTCCCGGCAGTGCCTTGATTACCAAAGAGCCTGAATACGTGATCCCGGATGTGTCGGTAACCAAACGCAATGGCCGTTGGGTAGTTGAACTCAACCCGGACAGTTTACCGAAGCTGAGTGTTAATCAGCAGTACGCGGCCATGAGTCGCCAGGCGAGAAACAGTTCAGATTCACAATTTATACGCTCGCACATGCAAGAAGCAAAATGGTTCATTAAGAGCCTGGAGTCGCGTAACGAAACGCTGATGAAAGTCGCTAATTGTATTGTGCAACAGCAACTTGGCTTTTTTGAGCACGGGCCGGAAATGATGAAGCCCATGGTACTGAATGACGTTGCGGAAATGGTAGACATGCACGAGTCGACCATCTCGCGTGTTACTACTCAAAAATACATGCACACACCGCGTGGTATTTTTGAGTTGAAGTACTTTTTCTCGAGCCACGTTGCCACTGAGTCAGGCGGCGAGTGTTCGTCGACTGCAATCCGTGCATTAATTAAGAAACTGGTTGCCGCAGAAAAACCCAGTAAACCGCTCAGCGATAGCAAGATTGCTCAATTGTTGGCTGATCAAGGCATTAAAGTTGCCCGGCGGACAATAGCAAAATACCGGGAATCACTTTCGATTCCACCGTCTAACCAACGCAAGAGCCTAATTTAGGCCGAAATATAAGGAAGACGAACTATGCAAATTAATCTGACTGGTCATCACGTCGAGATAACCGATTCTTTGCGTAATTATGTTGATACTAAATTCAGTAAGCTGGAGCGACACTTTGATCACATATCCAATGTACATGTGATCCTTAACGTAGAAAAATTAAATCAAAAAGCCGAAGCCACCGTTCACCTCAGCGGTGCAGAAGTGTTTGCTTCGTCTGAAGACTCCGATATGTATGCAGCAATTGATAGCATGGTAGACAAACTGGATCGCCAGGTTATCAAGCATAAGGAAAAACTCAAAAAACATTAAGTCACCAACCTTATGAATATACAAGCGTTAGTGAGCCTGGACCGCACCGAGTGTGCGGTTCAGTGCAATAGCAAGAAGCGAATTCTTGAAATCATCAGCGACATTGCTGCTCAGGCAAATCCCGAAGTCGAAAAAGAAGCTGTGCTGAGCGCGCTGCTTGGCCGGGAGAAGGTGGGCAGTACGGGTATTGGCAACGGTATAGCCCTGCCCCACGGTCGCTTACCTGAATTAACCAAAGTCACGGCGGTTGTGGTCACGACCACCCCAGCTATCAACTTCGACGCCATTGACGACAAACCGGTCGATATTTTCTTTGCCATTCTGGTACCTGAAAATCAAACGGAAGGCCACTTGCAGACTTTGGCAACAATCGCAGGTAAACTCAGTCAAAAAGAGATTATTAAAGCTATCCGCGGCGCCGAGACCAAAGAAGAGGTAATCGCAGCTCTGTGTGATGGTTGATACACTGGCTAACAAGGAACCAGGCTACACATGAAACTCATCATCATCAGCGGGCGATCTGGCTCAGGTAAATCCGTCGCATTGCGCGCACTGGAAGATCTGGGCTATTACTGCGTCGACAATATTCCGGTTAACCTGCTTCCGACGCTCACCCATACCGTGGTCGACGAGTACGATCAGGTTGCGGTAAGTATAGACGTGCGTAACCTGCCTAAAGATCCTGACGAGTTGGTCGAAATCCTGGATTATCTGCCGTCGTCCTGGGCTATGACCATCGTGTATATCGACGCCAGCGACGATATATTAGTTAAACGATTCAGCGAAACCCGCCGCCTACACCCGTTAGCCAAACTCAACAAGTCACTGGCTGAAGCGATTCAGGCAGAACGCGAGCTGTTAGCGCCTGTTACCGAGCGCGCAGATTTATACATCGACACCGATAACCTGTCTATCCACCAGCTTGCAGAACTCATCCGCGAGCGTATTCTGGGTAAGAAAAGCTCGCGCCTGGTTATGGTATTCGAATCCTTTGGCTTTAAACACGGTATCCCCAAAGACGCGGATTACGTGTTTGATGCCCGATTCTTACCCAACCCGCATTGGGAGCCCGACTTAAAACACTTAACCGGACTCGATTCACCGGTAGAAGCCTTCCTGGGGTCTCAGCCGATTGTTACCAAGTTTATCTGGCAAATTCAGAATCTGCTGACCACCTGGTTACCGCACCTGGAACGCAACAACCGCAGTTATGTCACCATTGCCATTGGCTGTACTGGCGGACAACACCGCTCGGTATTTGTGGCACAATCACTGGCAAAACTCTTTAGCGATAAACACCCGGACGTACAAATCCGCCATCGGGAGCTCAATCGATAATGCGTATCGAAAAAACACTGACTATTGTAAACAAACTGGGGCTGCACGCACGCGCAGCTACGCAATTAGTGCAGTTGGCTAACCAGTTCAACGCCACCATTACCGTTAAAAAAGGCGACAACGAATGCAATGCCAACAGCGTACTGGGATTGATGATGTTAGAGAGTCATCAGGGCGAACAGGTCGATATTATTTGCGAAGGTGATCAGGCCAGGGAAGCCATGGAAGCCGTTGAAACGCTTATCGTTGGACGTTTTAACGAAGACGAATAACCGCCCTTTTTAACCAGACAAATCCTTGACCATTCAGTCCACTTCCTTGTTTTAACAAGAATTTTTTATTCCAAACTTGTAATTTTTTTCTTCATACAACTCGACAAGCCACTGTATCTGGGGTAACGTCGTAAAATAAAATATTTATAAAATCCAATAAATTACACGTAGTGGCTAGCCGTATACTCACGTTTTTAAAGCAGTACCTGCTTATCGACGACCAACATCTTCTGACAACCGATGCTGATGTTTGGAAGCTGAGCGTATTGCGAATTATTCTGCTTATCGGCGTAGTATTAACGTCTACTATTGTTGCGCACTCCTCATACATGGCGTACCAACAACAACTCTACTATGTAATCTGCCTGACCTGCGGTTTCACCTTGATGCTGTGGAGCACGCTTGCCCTAAGCAAACATCAGATTCAATTTGCATCAGCCAGTTTAACCTTCATTATTGTTGCAGCCGGGCTTTGCATTCTGTTTTTTACCGTGGACCTGGCGTCCTCGCGGTACGGTCTGTTGTTTTTCTTCACGCTGCCCATAATTTTGCGCCTGTTTTACGGTAATAAGGCAGCGCTGATAGGGATGCTTGTCAACATTATTCCTTTTATCATTCTGCTTAGAAATGAACCCATCGCGCCTTTGTTTGGTGTTGATATCACCTTACCAGACACGCACACTTATCTGAGTGCGCTCATCTTCTTGTTCTTTAATTTTTGTTTGCCCGTTGCAGTGATACGCGTGATGTCGTCTCTGGAGCAGCAGGCCAAATACAATCAAAAACAGAGCTTAAAACTGGAAAAATTAGTTAACCGGTATCAGGAAATTTTTAACAATGGTGGTTTGCCTTCTTTCTTTTGTGATGCTCAGGGCAATATCCTTCAGGCAAACCGTAGTGCACGCACCTTGATAAAAACGCATTCCAGCTGTAGTACAAATTTATATCAACTGTTTGATTTAAAGACACCATTAACGCCAGGGGTAAGACAACGAGCGACTATTTTTAACCGACCTGATTGCGTGTTTGAGATCCAACCAGCCAGTCTGGAACACCATAAAAAACAGTTGATTCACTGTTATGACATATCAAAGAATGCAGCTAAGGCGAAGCGATTCGAAGATTTCAAAAAACAACAGTTTACAAAACATTATTTTGACGAACTGACAGGCCTGAAAAATCATCATTACTGGAAGCTAGCCGAAACAAACGACACACTTACCGGCCGCTACTGGGTACTGCTGAAACTCAGCAATCTTCGGGATATTAATACCCAGTACAGTTATAACAACGGCGATCAGTTATTGAGCCAAATAGCGCTACTATTAAAAAGCCAACTTCCGATCGATGCAGGGTTATACCGTTTTCCCGGAGCCAAGTTTTTTGTCAGTATTACGGTTCCGGCAGATACCACCCCGGTGATCACGGAGTGGATAAAGTCCTTCTTACCAACACACCTTGTCCATCGTAGCCTGTCAACTCAGGTATCCCTGCACTGGCATGCAGGCATTTATCCATGTCATAACAAAGCGAAACCCGGCAACGTTTTGGAAGCGTGTACAATTGCATTGAGTCAGGCGAATTATCAAAGGCCTTATGTGGTATTCGACCCTAACAGTGTCACGCAAATTCGGCTACATTCACAACATAAAGACAGGGTAAAGTTCTTAATAGACAACAATCACCTCATTCTTTATCTTCAACCACAGGTCAATCTGAATCAGGCCATTGTAGGCTACGAGGTTCTGGCCAGGCTTACTGATCCTGACAGTTCACAAGTATTACCGCCATCAGACTTCATTCCCATTGTTGAAAAATACCAATGGCATGTGTTGTTTAGCCGGAAATTACTGGAAAAGGTGTTGGCTCTGTTATCAGATTGGCCAACCGGCCTTGCGAATGTTCCCATAGCAATAAATCTATCCGGCCCGGAATTACTCGATGATGTTTTTTTCGAAAAGGTGCTTCGCTATTTTACAGAAAACCCCAGCTTGCGAGATAGTTTGAAGCTGGAGCTGACAGAGACGTCGGTATTATCCAGCCATTTGGAGACAAAACGGCGATTAAACTTACTGGCAAACGTGGGAGCAGTGATCATTATTGATGACTTTGGCACTGGTCATGCGTCACTGTCACAACTTATTGATATGTCAGCATCTGTACTAAAAATAGACCGTGAATTTGTGAACCAAATTGAACAATCAGAGCGTCACAGGAAAATAGTCAATATCACTTTAGAACTGGCCAAAAGCCTGGCGATGGAAACTATTGCTGAAGGCGTTGAGACACCAGCACAAGCACACTTGTTGCAACAAATGGGGGTACGTATATTTCAGGGGTTCCTGTACGGCAAACCAGCCCCGGTCTCTTATTGGTCAAGCAAAAAAAGTAATCAAAAAGTGCATCAGCTTTTAACAAACTGATGCGTTGATGCAGACTTCCCTATAGTAACCTGTCGTTTTTTTTCTCCCATTCATCTCGCTCAGCGTCTCCTACTCCTAATATCATCTGATTGATTTATATAGGGGTATTGCATTGACCGTGATTAATATTTAATCTGGATATTCCGTATACTTTATAACCCTGAACAGAGCAGCCTTATGAAACGTGAAATGCAAAACTTACCTCCTGTTGATTCCTCACGCCGCAAATGGCTAAAAACTGTCGGAATTGGAGCGGGTGCCGCTGCCTTGTCAGCGTGCGTGGATTCTGGTGTAAAAGAGCTAAGTGCAGCCGGTATGCAAACCGAACACTTTCCTTCTGCCACACCAAACCTGAACGACGGTTTAATCCGTCTGTCTTCTAACGAAAATGCCTTTGGTCCATCAAAGAAAGCAGTGGAAGCCATGCAAGGTGAACTGCTGAACCTCTGCCGTTACTCAGACGCAACGGTAAATGTGCTGGTGAAAAAGATCGCGGCACAGGAAGGCGTATCAGAAGACCAGATTATTGTTACCAACGGGTCGTCTCCCATCCTGTTTGGATATGCCGACTGGATCACGAAGAACGGCAATAAACTGGTCACGTCCATGGCTACCTACGAGGGTGTGCCGCGCGGCGCAGAGTTTATGGGCGCCGATGTTACCTATGTGCCTCTGGACGCCAACATGGACTTCGATTTAGATGCTATTGAAGCAGCCGTCACAGACGACACCACTGCCGTGTATATTTGTAATCCGAATAACCCCACTGGCCGCGCCGTAGATGCCGCTAAACTGACGGCATTTGCTAAACGAGTGTCACAGAAAGCGCAGGTGTTCATTGACGAAGCCTATATCGAAATGTCAGATGCTTATCCGTCAAACGTGCAGTCAAAACTGGCTGCAGACGGCTACAACGTAGTGATTTGCCGTACCTTCTCGAAAATTCATGCCATGGCGGGTCAGCGTTTAGGTTATGCCATTATGCCGGCAGACCAAGCCAAGCAAATGGGTCGTATGCTGCGTATGGGTGGTGTGAATTACCTGGGCCTGGTAGCAGGTATGGCCAGTATGGAAGACCTGGAAAACCTCAATACCATGCGTAGTCGCGTGGGTACCGAGCGAGCTAAATTAACGGCAGCGGCTGAAGCCTTAGGACGTCCGTATGCGAAGAACCCTCAGGGTAACTTCATCTACATGGATACTGGCATGCCGCACGATGAATTCGCGACGAAGATGCGAGCTTTAGGTGTGAAAGTCGTTGGTCGTACCTGGCCGGGTTACGATACCTGGTCACGTATCAGTGTAGGCACACCAGAAGAAACCGATGCCTGTGTGAATGCACTAAAAGCCGTCTACGCTTAAATTTCGGCACTTTCAGCTATTCTCCTTAGTTTTTAACACCCCACAACCTGACAGGTTGATGGGGTGTTTTTAACATCCTAATTATTTTTCCAGATTACCTTCATCGAATAGTTTCGTTTTAACGAATCAAATGTCTGCGTCATACTTCTCTTCATTGAAAAGAGGAGTCCATTATGAAACCTGCAACCTGGGTGATTACCGGCCTGTTTATCGCCGCTTTTGCTATTACTTATTCGCTGACTGCCAGCACACCGCTAAGCCTGTCAATGGCTGGTGCGTTATCGCTATTCCAGCTCGGCATGTATTGGGTATTGGCTGATTTACAATTTGCCAGTTCAACACAATAAAAAACGGCTGGCACAAGGTGCCAGCCGCTTTTGTTCGATTAGATTTAGTCAGTAACTTCAGCGCTGTCCCGTACATTCTTTTGCACCGCGATAGCGGCAAACAAACTTAACGTATACGCCATGCCAAAGAAACCTTTCTCACTAAGTAATAAGTCCGCGTTGATTAGGCCAATCACCAGCAGTGCAATACCGGCCACGGTAGCAGCGACACACGCCACCATATAAGGCTTGGTCACCATAATGCCTGCCAGTTTGTCGCGAATACTTTTTTGCAGTGACACGACACCAAACAGCCCCAGCAGTAATACGGCAAAATAATAGCCTTTTTCGTTTAACATCATGGTGGCGTTGTATAAGCCCACCAGATATGCCAGAGAACCGGTTGCAAGTGCCACGCCTGAGGCAATACTAAACGCTTTGGTTGGTTTCATTGTGCTGTCCTTATAAAGTAATGGTTGAGCCATCGGGCTGCATGATCACAGCTTGCTCTGTCAGGCCATATTGCTGCATATAACGTTGCAGGCTGCCAAAGGTAGCGGTAGCCACTTTTCCTTTGTGGTCGTTCAGGGTAATGCCGTCTGAAAACAGGCCACCCAGTGTCAGTTTGAAACGGCTCAGATTCACAGGTTGAGGCTTAAAATACGCCTGATTATTGCTTTTTATGCGGTCCGGATTGTCGGTTTGATAAATAGCCGCCTGTAACACGTCTAAGGTAAATTCCGTACAGTTCTGGCGATAGCGATTGTGCGGATTCGCCACCACTGAATAATGCGGGTTGTGCAGGGCTTTGTGTTTACCTGATGCAATCAGTGACACTAACTTTTGCTGAATTGCCGGTGTCGGAATGATGATCCCGGCTTTCATGGCTTTCGCAGCCCAGAAGAAATCAACCGGGTAATCGACAATAATGTCGCTGCGCCCTGGTTTCTTGGCACGCTGATACAAGTTGTGGATGGCGTATCCCTGCACTACCTCGCCATTGTCCAACTGAATGTCGGAGTACACTGCTATGGCGACATGGGTAAACCTAATGCCTTTGGGCAAGTCCTTATCCGGACGCCCCTGACGGCCAATAATAAAAGCATATGCCTGTTGTTGCGCAGCATAGTGCTCAACCTGCTTTGCAAAATCAATGACCTCTTCCGGCGAGAATAACGCCTCGCCAGTAGCCTGACTACCCGCGTTAGCTGTCTGGCTAAGCAGTATCGTCAGGCTGGAAATGATAATAATCAGATAACGCATGGTATGCTCCCGTTAGTGCCTGAATTACGGTTTTACAACCGTTTGTTCAACCACCACCTCTGACGGAGGCGGGTCACGGGTAATGACTTTGGTGGTGATCACCAGCGGCTTTTTCTCTTTGTGCTGGTGACTTTGATGCAACGAATCCGCAGCCTTATCGGCGACACTGGCAACAGTGACTACGGCAGCCGCACTCACCACGACGGGTACAGCCACCACTGCACTGGCTACACTTGCGCCTACCGAAGCCCCTTCCACGCTGGCTAGCACGCTGTGTTTACTGGCTTGCGCACTGTGATCAACCGAATCATCGGCAACAACAGGACTGGCTAACATTGCGATTAATACACCTGTAACTAACTTTTTCATTGCGAGTTTCCTTGTTTGCTTAAATGCCTAATCAAACTAGCCACAAGTACAAATATTGTAAACTCACTATAAAAATGTAGTATCTTTTACCACCCTAGGTATCAATTTTTAATACTATGAGCCAAATTAAGCAACTTACCCTAACGTTAAAGCAACTGCTTCGGGAACATGATCTGACTTACCGTGACATTGCGGACGCCCTTGCATTGAGCGAAGCCAGTATTAAACGGTGTTTCTCTCAACAGAGTTTTACATTGGAAAGACTGGAGCAAATTACCGATATTATGGGCATGACACTCAGCGATGTGTTTGTATTAATGGCACAGCAGCAGCAAAAAGTGTCGCAACTTACAGAATCCCAGGAGCAACAATTATTAGAAAATCCCAAATTGTTGCTGGCTGCGGTGTGTGTACGGGACGGTTGGCAGTTCGATGAACTTATCGCCCATTACGATATCAGTGAGCACGAGGCTATCCAGCTATTTGCAAAGCTGGATCGTTTGCGGCTAATAGAACTGCACCCGGGCAACCGCTACCGTTTGCTTATTGCTCAGGATTTCCGGTGGATCCCCGGCGGGCCGTTGGAGCGGTTTATGGAACAGGAAGTCATGGTTAAATTTATGGCGCCGAAAAAGAATGAGCCATGGACGTTTCGCTTTTACCTGCGTGGGCGTTATTCGCAATCATCGGTAGAGATTTTGCAGCGTCGGCTGAATCAAATAACCCGGGAAGCCGCAGAGCTAAACGAAGAGGACGCCAGGCTGCCTATTGCAGAGCGCACGCACATGGGGTTATTAATGGCGATGCGTCCCTGGGAGCCCTCTTTGTTCGAAGCCATGCGCCGCTAATCGCGGTTATTGACCTCGGCCACCAGGGCAATAATATCGTTGTGGTAATTGTCGGCGACTTTGTATTCCCGGTAGCCCTTGGACACCGCATATCCCATGGTGTACTCGACGCCTTCAATGCTGTAGAGGCCTGCGCCTTGTTTGCCGTTTTCAAGTTGCGTCACCTCCCCGGGTAACGTCAGTGTGTCGCCAACCTGCCAGGGAGCGCTTTGACATGCGCCAACAACTTTGCCGCTGCGTTCAATGTAGACGGCGATGCGTTTTCCATTGCTGCCCGCCACGACGTCGTTCAACATGTCCTGAAACTGCGGCGTGCTGTCGAACACCAGGCCTATTCCCCCCAACAGCGTACTCTGCTGTTGAATCGCCGCATTGTAGATATACGTATACTGGTTGTTGTAATACGGGCTAGGTACAAACTCAGATACACAATACTGCTGTGGTGAATTCAACGTTTTAACGCCCTGCCAATGGCTGTCTGTATGGGCCGTTTCACCAATACGAGCAGCAAAATCCGGGTTAGACGCGGCAACAATGTTGCCCTGATTGTCGTAAAGGTAGATACAGGTATAAACGGTATAGAGGTCGTTAATATAAACCAGAATGTCGCTTAACATTTGCTGGGCATCTTCAGACTGATGTGCTGAACCAATCAGTTCAATAAACTTCGAAGTCAGTGCCCACCATCGGCAGTCATTGGCACGCTCGTAAAGATTGCGATCCATGATGTCGATGGCCAGTGCCGCATCAAAACTCAGGTCGTTAAAATGCGTGCTCAGCGCGGTACTCATTAACTGACTCACCGAATCGCTGAAAATGGTCTGCATTTGACGGCCAATTTTACGGATCTCTTCCAGAATGGGAATAAACTCGTCGGCATCACTGCGGGCTGCCGCTATGCGCCCATTAAGCACCACCAGATCCAAATCGTCGGTGACGATTTTCGAGCGACGCTGAATCCCTTTTAATGTCGGAGAAAAGCCATTCCAACGTTTGCTATCTACCACATCAGCTTCAGCGTCTGCAGACGTGTCGTTAACCGGCACTAACGGCAATAACACGCAACCTTGCCATCCCAATCCCATGTATCCCTGATAACCCCGGGTTTTCGCCCTGGTCACCAGATACCGACGGTTGTCCAGCGTCAACATTTGATTGTCACCATTGAGCGCCAGCGCCGTATCTTTCGCTAGTAAATGCGGCTGACTCGACACCAGTACATTCTCTTTGTTGTCCAGCAAAGCCAGAATAGCCTGATTGTTCTGCCCGAGATCGCCGAACAATGCCGCCATCTCGTCTTCTAATTTAAAGCTCAGACACAACACGCCGAGTATATGACCGCCATCCTGTTCTGGTGCCCTAATCGGCGCTAAAAATAGTGACGACAGCGGTTGGTTTGGCCGTAAACAGGAATACCGGCACAATTCATAGTAGGGCTCACTGCCTTTCAACACTTCACTGATAATAGGGTCGGCCGTGTCTGTCACCGGATTTAGTGTATCCAATTGCGCTGTCACGTCCCCATTAACATCGATAAGCAGGATGTCATCGTACACCGTGTATTTGGCTGCGTATTCCTGTAGTCGCGCCTGTATCTCACTTCGCTCATAGTCACTGCGGGAAAGCTGCGAAAGATAGTTTGTTAAATCAACATCGGTGGCCAGGAAGCCCACATCCGCTGTACGCTCGAACAAATTTCGATTGGGAATATCGACGATCACCTGGGCAATTGCAGCGTTTCTGCGATGTTGCTGCAGCAACTGTTCCGACAGCAGGTTTTCAATCAGTACCGCCTGAAGCTCAGCAAACTCCGCTTTTGTCTCAAGCATGTTCACCAACAAGCTTTGAGGTACGTTCAAGCTGTTGATTTTGCCAATCAATGCGACTTTATCCCACCAGGTATTCAAACTCCCCAAATTGACCTGGTGCTGATTAACCGATTGGAATAGGGTAAATAAACTCTCTCTGTTCTGTTGTATTAGCGCTTCCATCTTACTTCCCTACAACTTTAGTATAAGTTACTGTTTTATTTATAGTTTTAACTTATCTTTTATATCAGATGCCATACCGCAGAATTGTATAAATTATGTTAAAAGTAATACCGTTTGATTATTAAAATAGAAAGCGCCCTAAAAATATGGAATAAAAAATAACCAATCGGCCGTTTTGATCATGACAGAAACTCTATGCTGCTGTAATCTAAGCGCATGCGAGCCGCGAGGCATTTTTGGGAGAAGTTTGGTGGCAGAAGCTATCGAAACGAAATACGCACAGAGTCAATTACGCGACATCAACCAGGCTTTGTCAGAAGGCCGGTTTGTGTCTGTGCGCAAGTTTCTCCACGAAATGCCGCCCAGTGATGTCGCCCACATCCTGGAGTCCAGCCCAACAAAAACCCGTGATGACCTGTGGGAACTCCTCGACAGCGATTTTCACGGCGACGTTATAGAAGAATTATCTGAGGATGTCCGCAACGGGATCATTGCCAAAATGATGCCGGCCAACGTGGTTGATGCCCTTGAAGACATGGACACCGACGATCTGGCTGAAACCCTGTCGAGTCTGCCGGACGAGGTGTTGCAGGACATCCTGCAATCGATGGACGCACAGGATCGCCATCGCGCAGAGCAAGCTATGTCCTATGGTGAAGAAACTGCCGGGTTCATAATGAATACCGACACCATCACCTTAAGGCCTGATGTGTCGGTTGATGTGGTGTTGCGTTATTTGCGCCTGAAGGGAGAGTTGCCTGAAAACACGGATACGTTTTACGTGGTCAATCGCACCGACAATCTGGAAGGGATCGTGCCGGTTTCGCGACTGCTAACCGCCGATCCTGAAGCCACGGTTTCCGATGTGATGGACGAAGAGCCCGAAGCAATTCCCGTCAATATGCCCGACGATGAAGTAGCCAGTATGTTCGAACGTTACAACTGGTTGTCAGCCCCCGTTGTAGATGATAAACACCGCCTGGTTGGTCGTATTACCATTGACGACGTGGTCGACATCATCCGTGAAGATGCAGAACACTCCATGATGAGTATGGCGGGTCTGGATGACGAAGAAGATACCTTTGCCCCTGTTATGCAAAGTACCAAGCGTCGTTCAGTGTGGTTGGGTGTGAACTTACTTACCGCGCTTATGGCTGCTGCTGTCAGCGATCTGTTTGAGGCGACACTGAGCCAGTTGGCTGTGCTGGCCATTCTGAATACCATCGTGCCCAGCATGGGCGGCGTAGCAGGTAACCAAACCCTGACGCTGGTGATCCGCGGGATGGCACTTGGTCATGTGAACCCGTCCAACTCCCGTTGGTTGATCTATAAAGAACTTGCTATTGGCGGGTTGAATGGTGTGATTTGGGCCGTGCTGATTGCATCAGTCATTGCAGTATGGAAACAGGACCTCACTCTCGGGTTGATTATCGCTTTTGCGATGTTGATGAATATGATTGCTGCCGCACTGTCCGGGGCGACACTGCCGATTATAATGAAGAAACTGCGCATCGATCCTGCGTTGGCGGGTAGTGTTATTCTGACGACGATTACGGATGTCGTGGGTATCTTCGCGTTTCTTGGTACCGCAACCTTGTTCCTTATCTAAACCTTCCGTTTATATTGCCTAAGCACTGTAAGGCAATGCCATTTCGGTGGGCAATACGCTCGCCGAATTAAACTTATAGCCGACTCCCCAGACCGTTTCGACTAACTTACTGTGTAAGGGAGCTTTGTCGAGTTTGGCGCGTAAGCGATTTACGTGACTGTTCACCGTGTGCTCATAGCCGCTGTAGTGATAGCCCCACACCGAAGACAACAGCTGTGCACGGGAAAAGACCTGGTCCGGGTGACTGGCCAGGAAATACAATAAATCAAATTCGGTGGCGGTTAAGGGTAATGCGTAGCCATTTACCGTTGCATGGTGATAGTTGTGATCAATACGGAAGCAGCCTATCTGAATAGGGCGTTCATTGCCTGTTGACGAACTTGCGGGCGTTCTGCGTAACTGAACGCGTACTCTGGCTTGTAATTCGGCAGGGTTACACGGGTAATCCAGATAATCCTGGGCCCCGAGTTCGAGGGATAAAATGCGCTCTGCTTCACAGCCTTGCTGCGCCAGCACGATGACGGCCGAGTTCACTGCTTTGCGCACCAGAGCGCGGAAATCATCGAGGCATTCGACCAGGGGCTGGCTTAACGCCAACACAATGACCGGCACAAACTCATGCGTGCATTTGTGTAATGCAGTCGCCATACTGGTTGCCAGCGCACAATCTGCATTGACGCGCTGTAAACAGTGCTGCAGTTCTGATGAGGGTGTGTTGCCTTGATTTACGATTAGAATCATTCCGTTTCTCCGGTCTGTCGAATTGCCTGGCTACATTTTGCTCTGGCCAGGCCCACTGCCTCATTTTATTGATGAAACAATGCTACTCTTATCCAACAGACCGGAAAAACTAACTAATTATTCCACACGGGTAATAATTAATCGGGCGACCGGGTTATCAAACCGGTGTTCAGCCATCAGTACCGAGTCAGGTAACGTGTCCTGGGAGGACACCACGCCCGGGTGATAACTAACAGTATCCGCGTCATCACGCTCGGCGTTAAACCCTTCACCACCGTCAGCGGGGCCCGGTATGGTGCCAGCAGCTTCGCTGTTAGCTTCCGTACCTGCGTCATAAACCGGCAACATCATCGCCATAGAATCATTCACCGCCATTTCGCTGAGCGCTTTGTTGGTTATTCCGGTAAAGGCGTCGTTGGTATTTACCAGCATAGTGACTACCGACAGATACGCCGCCTGCTCGTCCGATACGGTAAGCTGATACGACTCGTTGCTTCCGGGGCCCACAGGTGCGCTGCCCGACTCTGTTGCCAGCGTACCTTCGGTTGCCAGCACATCGCTGTTGTCGCCCCCCTCAGCAAGCACTTCCAGTGCCGCCGACGCGCTTTCACCCACTTGCCACAATGACTGCTCACCATGCAGCAGAACCGCTACCGGCGACAGAGGCTGTGCAGCACTGATATTTTCGATAGTCACTTCATAGGTTAACATCACCGGCTCAGGTTCTGGCTCAGGTGTATTGCGGTTATTGTCATTGTGATCACAGGCGGCAAGTAACGCCGTGCCCATTCCCACTACAGCCAGATTACGTAACATTGAAAGCTTCATAACGCCTCCTTATTCCGTTACGGTCACGGTAACTTTGGCTACCGGGTTCAACCAGCGTTGCACGGTATTCTGAATATCACTTTGACCGCCCATCATATCCGCATCGCCCAGATTACCGGGGTGAATGTGCACCATGGCGTTGTTGATAGTGGTTGTAACACCGCTGCCACCTGTGCCAATCAGATCCTCTAGTGGCGGAGGTACAGGCATACCTGGTGCTCCCGGCGCACCGCCACCACGAATTTCATCGTTCGCTTCTGTACCGGCATCATAAGCATTGAGGTAGACGGTGTAGGTGCCTGCTTCCTGGGGAATAGGCCAGCTATTCAGACCGACAAATCCATCATTGGTAGGTAGCAACATACCCACAATAGACAGCGCAGTGTTGGTGTCTGCCGTGGTAAATGTTGCCGTGGTGCTTGCAGTAGGCATCAGCAAACCGCCAGCCGGGTTAGCCACCATATCAGCACTGATAGCCATAGCTGCTGTCTCTAATCCTGAAATATCACCGCCTTCTGCCATAGCCTGCAGTTCAGCAGAGGCCGCTTCACCTACATTAAACAGAGATTGGTCAGGTGTGTGTGCTGTCACTAACAGCGGCGTGAAATAAATCCCGCGTGTGAGGTTTTGTACCTCAACTTCTACATCAACGGCATGCGCCTGAACAGCGGTGCCGGCTAAAGCAGCGGATAGCATTAAACGGAACAGATTTGAACGTGTCATTGTATCTCCTTACTAAGTCAAAACGGTCATCAGCTGACATCAACTGACGGGTGTAAGAAGATAATGCGAGGAAGGTGTCGCGAAATTATCACGACAATTTCACAATTTTATGCCAGGGGTAAAAAGCAGGTGGTGGTATTTGCTCAGACGTTAAAAGTAAAAAATCCGGCCTGGGCCGGATTTTCAATATAACTACTTAACCACTTTCAGGTTCGGTTTACCCGTCGGTTTGGGCGGTGCCTGTGGCGGCACTTCTGCATCAGCTTTTGCTTCTGCAATCACCGGCGATGGTGCTTCCGTTTCCGCTGTTTCTTCCAGCGGCTCGGCGGCAAATACCGTTCCAGCGCCATTCTCTCTGGCATAGATAGCCAACACAGCATGACAAGGCATACTGATTCGACGTGGCTGACCACTAAAGCGCGCCTGAAATGACAAGCCGTCTTTGTCCAGGTAAAAGTTCACGCAGGCTGACGGTGAGATGTTCAGTACAATCTGACCGTCTTTTACAAATTCCTGCGGCACATCCACTAACTCATTAGTAGCGTCTACCACTATATATGGCGTAAGGTCGTTATCGACAATCCAGTCGAAAAACGCACGCAATAAATAGGGTTGGTTTGACGTCATTTGGGTCATAGTGGGTTGTGGATCTCGCGTTCCTGATCGGTTAACGATGCTTTGAACGAGCTGCGAGCAAAAATGCGGTTCATGTAAGCATGAATATCTTTGCTGCCGTTACCTGTCAGCTCAATGCCCAACGCAGGTAAACGCCATAACAGCGGTGCCAGATAGCAATCCACCAGGCTGAACTCTTCGCTCATGAAATATGGCATTTCAGAGAACACAGGTGCCAGACTTAGTAATGCTTCACGCAGTTCATTGCGCGCCGTTTCAACGTCGCCTTCACCACGGAATATTTGAGCTGCCAGACTATACCAGTCCTGCTCGATACGATGCATCATCAGACGGCTTTGACCGCGTGACACAGGGTAAACAGGCATTAATGGCGGGTGCGGGAAACGCTCATCAAGATATTCCATGATGATGTGCGACTTATAAAGCACCAATTCACGATCGACCAACGTTGGTACCGTACCATACGGGTTTAGTTCAAGTAGATCCTCAGGCAGCTTGCTGGGGTCAGTGTAGCTGATTTCTACGCCGACACCTTTTTCCGCCAATACGATGCGAACCTGGTGACTGTAGATATCAATTGTGTCTGAGAACAACGTCATGATTGAACGTTTATTCGCGGCTACGGCCATTCATTCTCCTCCGTCAGAGATACGTTTGAAACTGTCCACTTTAACACCCTATTAAAGTGAAAAAAGGGGGCGAGAAGCCCCCTGTTGGTCATTATACTATAAATTGGGCTAATTAGTGCACATCTCGCCAGTATTCTTTTTTCAGCAAATATACAAACACAAACAGCACTAAAATGAATACCAGAACCCACTTACCAATCGACTCAGATTCGAGGCGGAAAGGCTCGCCGGTATACTCAAGGTAATTCACCAAATCCAGTACCGCCTGGTCGTATTCTGCCGTTGTCATGCTGCCGTCGCCATCGGTTTTAATACCAACGTGACGCATGACTTTTTCGCCGTCAACCAGTGCTTCTTCCTCGGTCATGCGAGGTGTACCTTGCAGAGGCTGAAGTACGTGAGGCATACCCACTTCAGGGAATACGGTGTTGTTAACGCCAAATGGACGAGACTCATCTACGTAAAAAGAACGCAGATAGGTGTAGATCCAATCAGCACCGCGAACACGGGCAACCAGTGTCAGGTCTGGTGGCGCAGCACCAAACCACACAGCAGCAGACTCAGCCGGCATTGAACGCGTGATGTAATCAGAGATTTTCTCACCGGTAAACTGCAGGTTTTCCTGTGCTAAATCTTCCGGAATACCCAGGTCGTTAAAGGTGCGCTGATAACGCTGGTACTGCTGGCCGTGACAGCCAAGGCAGTAGTTCATGAAGATCTTAGCACCACGCTGTAACGACGCCTTGTCAGACAAATCATAGTTAGCTTTGTCCAGGTGTACGTTACCGCCTGCGGCAAACGCAAAACCAGGTAATAGCAAAGCCAGAATACAAATTAGTTTTCTCATTTAGGGATCCTCGCTGGAACTGGTTTTGTGGTCTCATTTTTACTGTAGATGAACAGTAAGATGAAGAACCCGAAATACATTACTGTCAGAATCTGTGAGGCAGTAATTTTCCAGTTTTCCTGCGGCGTACCACCCAGGTAACCCAAGAATACGAACACAATGGCAAACACAATCAGGTTGGTTTTATGCAGACCACTGCGATAACGCCATGACTTCACAGTACCACGGTCGAACCAAGGTAACAGGAACAGGAAGATAATGGCGCCAAACATGGCGATAACACCAAACAGCTTATCCGGAACCGCTTTCAGGATGGCGTAAAACGGTGTGAAGTACCAAACCGGGAAGATGTGCTCTGGTGTCTTCAACGGGTTAGCGATTTCAAAGTTAGGATGCTCCAGGAATTTACCACCCATTTCAGGGGCAAAGAACATAATGTATGTGAAACCAGCCAGGAAGATACAGAACGCCACCAGGTCTTTCAGCACGATGTGCGGGAAGAACGGCAATACGTCATCAGCAATGTCGTACTTGCTGGTGTAGTACTCGTGAATTTCAAACTTGGTTTTCTCGTCTTCAGACAAGCTGCCTTTCTTGTGCTTGATGGCCACGCCGTCAGGGTTGTTTGAACCCACTTCGTGAAGCGCAATGATGTGCAGGAATACCAGAATCACAATTACCAGTGGCAACGCGATAACGTGCAGAGCGAAGAAACGGTTTAGCGTCGCACCAGAGATAACGTAGTCACCCTGAATCCACTGAACCAGGTCAGGACCAATCACCGGAATCGCACTAAACAGAGATACGATTACCTGTGCACCCCAGTAAGACATTTGTCCCCATGGCAGTACATAGCCCATGAAAGCTTCCGCCATCAGCGCCAGATAAATTAGCATACCGAAGATCCACAGTAATTCACGTGGCTTCTGGTAGGAACCGTAAATCATGCCGCGGAACATGTGCAGATACACCACAATGAAGAACGCAGAGGCGCCGGTGCTGTGCATGTAGCGAATAATCCAACCGTAGTCGATTTCGCGCATGATGTATTCAACTGAAGCAAACGCGCCTTCAGCAGTCGGGTTAAAGTTCATGGTTAGCCAGATACCGGTAACAATCTGGTTTACCAGTACGACAGTGGCTAAAAACCCAAACACGTACCAGAAGTTCATGTTTTTGGGTGCAGGGTATTGGATTGCGTGCATATTGGCTACACGCATCATTGGGATACGTTCTTCGATCCAGGCTAAAAACGCTTGCATGTTAAGCAACCTCCGCTTCTGAACCAATGATGACGGTATTTTCGTCAACGAATTGGTACGGTGGCACCACCAGGTTTAATGGTGCAGGAACATTTTCGAATACGCGTCCTGCCATATCAAACTTAGAGCCGTGACATGGGCAGAAGAAGCCATCCGGTACGCCTTCAACATATTCTTCGAAGGCACCGTCTTTCATATGCTGTGGAGAACATCCAAGGTGGGTACAAATACCAACCAGGATCAAATATTCTTCTTTTAGTGAACGATACTGATTTTTTGCAAAAGCAGGCTGTTGCTCATTTTCAGAATTAGGGTCGCGTAACTGATCTTCGTGATTGCCTAATTCAGCAAGAATCTCAGGGGTACGGCGCACAATCCAGACTGGCTTGCTTCGCCACATAACACGAATTAGCTGACCGGGTTCAATTGCACTGATATCTACCTCGACATCAGCACCGGCCGCTTTCGCTTTCGCACTCGGATTCCAAGACGCTACAAAAGGTACAGCCGCACCAGCTGCACCTACGCCGCCAACAACACACGTTGCTACGGTTAAAAACCGACGGCGCGGATTGTCTTGCGGCTTGTCATCACTCAGCGCAGACTCTTTTGCATCTACAGACACATTGCTCATCCACTTTTCTCCAGGTTTTGGATAATATGAATCCGAGAATCACCTACCTAGGTCAGTGTTTAACGGTATTCATGGTACTTATCGTGTTACTCGCTCTTGGTACTTTTTGCAGTTCGGCGATTTCACGAAAGAAAGTCAAATTTTTCGACCGAAAATGATAAAAGAAAACCCCCTCAAAACACAAGGAATTACTGGAATTAACTAGCGAAATAGTTGTAAGGTTTGAGCCCCATCAAAGACGATGAGACGAAAGTCGTAAACCCAAACACAGCAAATCACATATTTTTTACATGGATTTAGCATTTGCTTTGACTCGTCGCCAGCCCATAGTACGCCAAGCTTTCCCATTGATTAATTTATACTCAGCAGCAGGGTGCCATTCGCTGCCCGCATGTAGCTGAAAAAACAAACAATGCGCTTAGTTTTTATCACGGTTAACAAATCCGCTTTTTTCTAAAAACGGCCTTTTTTTTGAAATTTAGCCAGCAAACCGCTCATTCAGGTAGCTGATGATGGCCTTAGACTCATACATCCACTCCACCTGACCATCGTCATGCTGAATACGCAAACAAGGCACCTGTACTTTACCGCCGCCATTAATTAGCGCATCACGATGCGGTGAGCCTTGTGTGGCGCTCAGTTTTTTTACGGGAGCATTCAGTTTATAGATTACACGACGGGTTTTGGTACAAAACGGGCAGGCGAAAAAATGATAAAGGGTTAAATTCGAAGCAACTTCATTGACCTTCTGTTGAGCTTCTGGTGAACGTTTGATGCGACTCCAGCGGGTTACAACATCGGCAGAAACAATCACTAATCCCAGGGCATTTCTGATTAATTTTACTAACATACCTTTCTCTTACTTTGCATTAGTGTGAATGAAGAACGTTTGTGTGCGGCGGTCCGGATAAGCTGGACCCCTGTTCGTTTGAAGACACAAACAACCCAATGTGGGCAGGTAAAAAAAAACCCGGCAAAAGCCGGGTTTTTGAAACCGTATAAAACGAATTAACGTTTTGAGAACTGAGGCTTCTTACGTGCTTTATGCAGACCAACTTTCTTACGTTCAACGCGACGAGCGTCACGAGTAACAAAGCCAGCTTTGCGCAGCGCAGGACGAAGAGCTTCGTCATATTCCATCAGAGCACGAGTGATACCGTGACGGATTGCACCAGCCTGACCATTTGAACCACCACCAGCAACAGTGATGTAAAGGTCAAATTTTTCAGTCATTTCAACTAACTCAAGTGGTTGACGAACAACCATACATTCAGTTTCACGACCAAAGTACTCGTCAAGAGCACGTTTGTTTACTGTGATGTTTCCTGTACCTGGACGCAGGAATACACGAGCAGTAGAACTTTTGCGACGGCCAGTGCCGTAATATTGAGTATCTGCCATGTGAGT
>MDTG01012189.1_pt1 | contig 97456 bp, 91 predicted proteins | sample 811421 | NCBI WGS metagenome assembly MDTG01 (sample SAMN05326645, study PRJNA326480) | marine metagenome | isolation source: seawater | place: Pacific Ocean: South East | collected 2011 | reverse complement strand
CTGGCATGTGCCACAGCTGCCTCTCCGTTGTTTTGGACGGCGGGTTCGAATACACCCATGACGGAGTGATCACGCCCATGGGCGATGATGAGGTCCTCATTTGCAGCGCCCGGCCAACCAGCGACTTGGTGGTCGATGTATGAGCCAATGAGCATCCAATGGGTCTATCCCCCTCTTGGTGCTGGGGCTCCTGCCCGCGGCCTAGCCGAGAAGGGACGTGAAGTCAGCTGAGGTCCACAGGGGCCGTCGCTGGCGTTCAGGAGTTGTCAATTACGAACATCTTCTCGAACAGTGACATGATGCGCTTAACCGCGTCGCGGCGGATATGGCGCTGATCGGCTTCCCAGGGGTTTTCCAGACAGTGCATGACCATCTCATAACTAGGGAAATAGTGAACATTTTCATTGGCGGCGACAAATTCGTCCACCACCACTCGCAACACCGCCTTGGAATGTGCGTTGGCGACCACCACGTGCTTTTCGTCCGCCAGACCAGTGGCCAGGAACGGCACCGGTGAAACGGTGACGATGAGGGTCAGGTCCGGATTGTGGGTGCGCAAGACGTCTAGGAACCGCTGCAGGTAGGATAGGTTCTCGGCCATAGTGAGGGTCCGGTGTCGGAAAAGGGCAACGTGTTCCTTGGATTTTGGGTTGCGTGATGCGAAGGCACCGTCCGCCAGGAACTCCCAGCATTCATTGAGCCCGAGCGTGACGATTAGGACACGGCATTGCTCAAGAGCCGCGCGGCAGGCGTCGATATGCGGCTTGCGGTTGGCATCCAATTCTTCCACCGACGCGAAAGGAATGTTTTCGCGGAACGGATCCTGCCAAAAGCCGGCTTGGTGATATTCTGCCAAGCGCGGCATTTTGCGCAGTCCGAAGGCCTTTTCAGCAAGCTGGGTGAAGCTCGGCGTGTTGAATAGTATGCCCCAACGTGCCGGCGATTCCGGAATGTCCCCGTCGCGCGGATGTTGTTCCGTGACGACGTAGTTGAATCCATGGCTTTGCAAGTAATAGGCGATCTCGCTGGCGAAACAGCTGCCGGCGGACCCGATGGGCGTGTGTTTGTCCAGCAGCGGCACGGGGGCGACGTAGGGCAGGGTGTCGAACAAAGAGCGGGGAAACTTTGCGTGCGTTGGGTTCGGCCAGAACACGGCGTCCGGATTTGGCTTCATTTCCGAACGGTATCGGTAGACGTCAACGCTGACGTGACGCTCGAATTCGTCCAACCGGCGTGCCTGCACCAGGATTTCCGAATCCAACGCGCCCATGTCGGCGTCGCGCATGTTGTCCGCTAAATTTTGAGCGAAGAATCCGCGGAGCGCACCCAGCAATTCATCAAGACTATTCATTTGCCGCTCGCCATCGGCGAAGGCCAATTTGACGAAGTCGCGGACGGGGCCGGGCGTGAAGATGGCGTCGGTCACGTGGCGAACGTAAGCGGGGCTCAAGGGGCCGGCGGCGGTTGCGGCGGCTTGTAAAACTGTCGTTGCGTCTGTCTTTGCCATTTTCCAGCAACCGATCAATAGTAGCTGATGTGAAGAATTTCTTCTCTGATTATAGCCGTTGATTGGTAACAACCGGTTAAAATACGTGCCTCGGAAACAGTGTCGGAGCAGGGAGGATGCGGCGACGTGAAAAAGATTTTCATCCTTGGGTTTCCGCATAGCGGCACCTCGATCCTGAAGCGGATCATTGGAAACGCGCCTGAGGTCCACGAACATCCCTACGAAACAAACGCGATCAAGCCGGAGATGACCATGGCCGCCGCGGCCGATGGCAAGCAAGCCGTCGTCATCAAGGACATCAATTGCCCTTGGCTCCCAAGCTATGCGATTCCAGGCGACGTGCCGCGTCTGGTTGGAGAATTTAAGGTGTATTTAGCGGATAATGCGTCGGCCCTGTTTATCATGGTCATCAAAAATCCCGCGGACATCTTTGGGTCTTTCAACCGCCGCTTCGGCAAAGCTGGCCCTGATTCTCGCCCACCCGGCCACCAGTTTGTCGAGTGGGAAACCTGGGCTGCTGTGTTTACTCTGTTCCGGTCGGCTCCGCCGGCCAATCTGTTCACCATCCGATATGAGGAATTCTTCGCCGATCGCCATTCCAAGCTTTCAGAGATGTTTGGCTTTCTCGACTTGCCGTTCAATCCTTCGTTGCTGCAAAGCGATCGCCCGAGCATGATTGTAGAGAGTATCGCCTCGGTCCCTAACGAGGAGCCGGATTCTCGTACCGATGGTGACGGGCACGGCCAATTCCGGACCTGGCAGATAAACCAACCGTTTCGCGACATGACGGGTGAGAGCGCGGTCCATCTGGATGACCAAACGCGGGCGGAGATTGTCGCGTCGGTGATGGCCAAGCGTCTCGGGTACGTCCCTTAGGCCATCACCGATGCGGCAATACGGTCACGAAAAGCAGCCGTCGCGGTCGGGTCGAGAAAATCGACGGCGATTGCGTTCAATTCATCCATTGTTGGGCCGGCGATTAGGTCTTCCGCTTCGGCGACGATGGACGCAAGCATGTCGCGGTCGGCGGGATTGGTGGCGGCGAAATAGACGCCGAGGCCTTGGCCTTGATCGTTGACGATGGCTTGACCGCCGCAAAGGTTGGGCACAATGTCCTGGACCTCAGCATGGGAGAGGTTGTCTTCCACGTGCATTTCGAAGGGGTTGCCCTCGACCTCACCCTGGGGCCAATGGCCGATGGGGATCGACAGGGCCATGAAGCGTGACTTCATAGCCGCGCGGGATAGGACATCGCGCGCTTCGTTGGCGGACATGTGTTCAAGCATGTCGCCGAATAGTGCCACGTCTGAAGGGCCTAGCTTTATGAAATCAAGGTATCGGATATCTGCCACAATCACTTCGTCGTATTTATCCCGGAGATCATACTTCTCGACGTACGGTCCCCAGACCTCGACGGCCCACCACGCGGCGTCGGGGGTCAAGTTCCGAAAAAGGTCGGCGTAGGTCCCCGCGCCGGGGCCTATATCGACAACGCGCCGGGCGTGGCCGCGCGCCGACAGTCTGGCTAAAACAGCGCCGATCAGGGGTTTGCCAAAGGCCATGCTGGTGGGCATGAAAAAGGGGCCTCACGAATGGGGCGGCACCGGTTCGCCGCACAGAGCATCTTTGATGCAACGGGCGCGGGATGTCCAGGTGTGATCGTACAAGATAACCTCTCGTCCAGCGTTAGCGCGCTGGTCAAGATCTTTACCGTCATCCAAAAGTTGGGCGATTCGATCGGCAAGATGGTCGGGCCGATCCGCCTGAATAAGGGCGCCGCTAGTATTAAGAGCGTCGAAATCGGTCTGGCCGATCATCGCCACGAGGCTTCCGCCCGCCAAGCCCTCAAATAGACGTTCGTGGGAGGTGTAATAGGCGGGCGTCGTATCGACGACGCATTGGGCATGTTCGGCCATGTCCTGGACGATTCTCGAATCTAGGGGGCCGGTAAAGTGGACTGTATCTGGGGCGCTCGTCCCCAGCCCGCCCCAATCTCCGATAACGGTCAGCGGCAATTCGGCAAGTCCCTGCAGCATATCTTCGCGCACCAGGGCGCGGGCATAGGGGTCGAAGTACCGCATCATCTTGGCAATCGCGCGCGGCGCGGCCAGCGGGCTGTCCGAATTGCCGGTTGCCGCGAGCGCGTGTTGGCACAGACTTTCGAGGGTTGGCGCGCCGCTATCGGTGAGCATGTCGGCCATGGCCTCCAATATGGGGATTTCCGTCCCGCGCGTGGTCCACGCTGCACGCAGCTGCGCCGAGCTCTGGCGAAGGTTGCCGATCAGCAACAGGGGAATGCCACGATCCGCCCATGCCGTCGGCGTGCGGGGTTCAGCGCCATGGGCAACATGTAGAAAGTTAAAAGAATTAAGGCCCCATCCGCGACAACAGGCTACATTGCTGGCGGAGGGGAAGCTCAGAGTTGTGCCCGCTGGGGCGGCCTCCATCAAAGGGTAGAGATGGCATGGGTGATCCGTGCCAAAGACGAACAATCGGACCCCCTCGCGAGCGATCAGATCGTGCGCCGTCAGCGGAAATCCGACGGCATTCAGAGACATGATCGAAAGCACGCGGCCCGATGACACAAGATACTCCAGGCGCCGGACGGGCGCCTCGCCGGGTTCGCGGTAGTCGATGATCACTGGCTCCAGACCGCATTGTCGTAATCCCTGGGCCAACGCTTGGCACATACGGTTGATGTTGCCGTGGTCCACGTCAGCCAAGGGCAGAACCACCAAATTCCGCGTTGCCAATGTGTTCACGAACTTCTCCTACAGGACAAAAAGATGACGTCGCTGTGCCAGTGCTACCTCATGGTTTCGTTCAACGACCAATCGTATTTGTAGGCGGCGATATTCACACTTTTCATAATGGTCACCTCCGTATCGGAGCTGGCGTGGCGGGCGATATGATCTAAGACCATTGTTTCGCTGCCGCCGAAATCCTCGGCGAACCAGGCGTAGATTTTCGACAGGACAAGGCCGTCTGGAGAGTGTAGGACACCCTGCGGACTTTTTATATAGGCGCTGGCGGCCTGGTGCAGCATGGCGTTGATCGCCGTCGCCATGCAGGGCTTCGCAGCCAGGTTGGGACAACCGACGGAGGCGTGATTGACCGCGTAATGGAGGCGCGGGTCGCGCCAGACCGGCCTTAGTATGCGATGTTCGATGTCGTTCAGGCTGATCATTTCGCCATCGCCGCTGCGTTTGACATAGGTTTTGAGAAAATTACCCCAGGCCGTATGGTCGATAGTTTGCGTCGATGTCGGGTCATGGGCCTCCCACTTCGGCCAGAGATCGGCGCGGGGCGAGAACAGCGTTTCCAGGACCGTGAAGCCGGACAGGCCAACCGCAACCGTGACTGCGACCAAAGGCCTGAGAAATCTGTGTTTCATGATCTGATCCTATTTTAAACACGGCGCCTGATTGACAAAGGCGATGAAGAACTAACATACACGCTTGTTCAGCAACTTATTAGTGATGGTTTGGCGTCGCGGCGTGGACGACAGGTAGCGCGGTCCGGTAGGCGACCTGCTTAAGTGAAAATGCGGACTTGATCGACGCGACGCCCTCCAGACGGGTGAGTTTGTCCATGAGAAACCGCTCGTATTGCGCAAGGTCCGCGGTTACGACCCGGAGATGGTAATCCGCGTCGCCAGTCATCAGATAGCATTCCATGACCTCCGGCCATTTCTGGATCTGGCGTTCGAATAGCTCCAGGGCTGGTTCGATTTGTTTCTCTAATGTGACCTGGATAAAGACACTAACCGGCAGGTTGACCGCGTGTTGGTCCACGAGCGTCGCATAACCCTTGATAATCCCCAATTCTTCAAGCCTACGAACGCGGCGTAGGCACGGCGATGCCGATAGGCCGACTTTTTCGGCAAGCTCCACATTGCGCATACGGGCGTTCGCCTGGAGCTCGGCGAGAATTTTTGAATCTACCTCATCTAGTTCAATTTTAGACATATTATGCCTTAATTTATATAATATTTTATTTTTAATTGCGTTTTCTGGGGATATCAAGCCTCGAATCGCAAGGACCTGCCAGCTTCGTTTGGCTAAAATTAGTTTGTACATTTCTGCCAGGAGATCTGCCATGCCCCCCCGCGATGAGCTCGCAATCCCCGAAGCTATTTCCCATGACGTCGGCGACGGCGCGTTGCGTTGTTTGCAGGACCTGGAAAGTCGGGTGCGATGGCTGTCTAGCTGGACCATTCACCATGCCAATCACATCCGCGAACACGGGGATGGCCTAAAGGTCGGTGGTCATCAAGCGTCATGCGCGTCGGCGGTGACCCTGATGACGGCGCTCTATTTCCATGCGCTTCGGCCACAAGATCGGGTTGCCGTGAAGCCGCATGCCAGCCCAGTGTTCCATGCCATCCAATACCTGATGGGCCATCAAAGCCGAGAGAATCTGGAAAGCTTCCGCGCTAAAGGTGGCGCGCAAAGTTACCCGTCGCGCACTAAGGATGCGGACGATGTGGATTTCTCGACCGGCTCTGTCGGGCTGGGGCCAGCCATGACCGCATTCTCTTCCATCGTTCAGGACTACTTACGCCGTCATCATGATGATCTTCGCCGCAAAGAACCCGGACGAATGATCGCTGTAGTCGGCGATGCCGAGATGGACGAGGGCAACATGTACGAGGCCTTGTGGGAGGGCTGGAAGCATGATCTCCGCAATTGCTGGTGGATCATCGACTACAACCGTCAGAGCCTCGACGGGGTGGTCACTGATTATCTCTTCCGCCTGATCGACCGATTGTTTCGAACAACCGGGTGGCGGGTTCTGACATTGAAGTACGGCAAACGCATGATGGCGGCTTTCAAGCGGCCGGGCGGCAAGGCGCTCAAAAAATGGATCAATGATTGCCCGAATGATCTTTATTCGGCGCTGACATTTCAGGGGGGCGCGGCTTGGCGTGAGCATTTGTTGGCGGATTTAGCCGATGATCTGGCCGCGGCAGCGCTAATTGGCGGTTATACGGACGACGATCTGCAGGCGTTAATGACGAATCTGGGCGGGCATTGTCTGGAGACGGTCCTGGATGCCTTTGCCACGGCCGCAAGGGACGACCGGCCGACTTGCTTCATCGCCTACACTGTGAAGGGCTGGGGTTTACCGTTGCAGGGCCACAAGGATAATCACGCCGGCATCATGACCTCTGATCAGATGGCGGGTTATCAGGCCGGGCTCGACATTGCCGCCGGCGACGAGTGGGAGCCGTTCGCCGGCATGGAGGAACGGGCAGACGCGCTACGTGCCTTTGTCGATGCCGTGCCGTTCAATCGGCTGCCCGAATCTCGTCAGATGTCGGCGGTTCCCATCGACATTCCGGATGCCCTGCCGGTGCCGGATCAGAATACGCTTAGCACGCAGGAAGCCTTCGGGCGCATCATGTACGACTTGGCCGGCTCTCGAACGGACTTAGCTGACCGCATTGTCACCACATCGCCCGACGTTACCCAATCCACCAACCTGGGTGGTTGGGTGAACCGGCGTGGCATCTTCGCTCGCGATAAAAAGGCCGACGTGTTCCGCGCCGAACAAGTGCCGTCCGCACAGAAATGGGAATTTACCGACGCCGGACAACACTTGGAACTGGGCATTGCAGAGAACAACCTGTTCATCCTTCTCGGCGCGCTCGGCCTCAGCCACCAACATTTTGGAAAGCGTTTATTTCCCGTGGGCACGCTCTATGACCCGTTCATCGCGCGTGGTCTGGATGCTCTGAACTATGCCTGTTACCAGGATGCCCGGTTCATGGTCGTAGCCACGCCCTCAGGGATAACGCTCGCGCCGGAGGGCGGCGCCCACCAGTCTGTGTCGACTCCGTTGATCGGCATAGGGCAGCCGGGCCTGGCCAGCTTCGAGCCGGCCTACGCCGACGAATTGGCCACCATCATGCGTTGGGGGTTTGATTACATGCAGGCGGATGACGGCGGTGCGGTTTACCTGCGCCTGTCAACCCGGCCGCTGGCGCAACCCGATTGGACTATCGAGGAAAAATGCAATGGTGGCGTCATCGCGGGCGCATATTGGCGGGCCCGCCCGGCCACGCCAGTTTCGGGAGGTATCATCTACATGGGCGCCGTAGCGCCGGAGGCTGAAGAGGCGCACGCTAAGCTTGCGGGCAGCGGTTACGCGCCTGGGTTGTTGGCTGTGACGTCACCGGATCGGCTTTATGATGACTGGCGGATACGCGGACCAAATTCCCACATCGCCAGCCTCCTGGGAGACCTGACGCCTGGTGCGCCGCTGGTTACGGTGTTGGATGGCCACCCGGCAACCCTGTCGTGGATGGCGGGTGTGCATGGGCATCGAAACCGGCCCTTGGGTGTCGACCGGTTCGGCCAATGTGGCGACCTACCCAGTCTTTATGATGAGTACGGGCTGGACTCGAAGAGCATTTGTGCCGCTTACCTAGAGATCTGAACGGGCGGAGATAAGGCGGCAAACGACCAATGAAGATCAATGCTGGACCTAATTTAACGCCGTTTTTGGGTGTGGAGAGAACGACGGAAAAAATGCTGTCCACCTGCCACGCCAGGCATTTTGAACGGCCCAGCTCGGCACTCTCGTGTTGGCTCGTGTCACGAATACCAATTGACTAGCCTATCTGATTGCCTTCTATTTTTATGAGTTGGGGGATGGAAGGCGCGAATTAGAGACGATTTGCGTTACGCATGGGTTTAAAACATCGTCGTTCCTCCCGTTTAACGAAAGGTGAGAAATTTCACACGGGGCCTTAGCCCTGATTCTGCCAACCGGCAGAATCGTGCATGGCCTGCAGTTCAGCCAACCGTTCTTCCCACATGTTGAGCTCTTCCTCGTCGCCGTCCTCGTCGCCGTCGGCGATGAGCTGGCCATGGTACTTCACTTGGCCGCGCACAGACTTCAAGAGCTCTTGGAAATGCGCCTCCGAGAGTGCATTGATGGCTACCTTGCCGTCGAATAGCATGTCGGCTCGCTCCATGAGGCCCAGGCTTTCCAGGCGCTCGTCCATAGCCTTCCATTGTGTATACCAGTGTGCGTAGACGCTCTCGTCAGGCGCCTTCATGCGGCCGCCATAGGTCTCATCCATGATGCCCATGATGATCATGAACTCGTGCACGCTCAGTTCGATCTTTTGCATGATCGGTTTTTCCTCAGTCTTTACGTATCAAAAATTCGCGGCCGACTTTCACTGACGGCCGTCCATCATAGGAAACGATGTCCGCCGTAGCGTAGGTTTCTGTCCAGATGTCTGGCAGGTAGGACCCCGTTCCGACCACGTCGATGGGTGCGCCCACGTCGGCCATGACCTTGCACTTTGTGACGTCGAAGCCCGATGAGGCGACGATCTTTACACGATCGAAGCCTTCTCGGTCCAGGTATTCGCGAAGATGAAAAATGGCTGCTGCCGAAACGCCGGTACCTGTGAGCAGTCGCAATTCCTTGTCATTGCGGTAGCGACGTACCGCCAAAGGCGCGTGCCGTTCTAGCACCGCGTAGGAAGCTTGCGGGTCCAGGCCTTCTATGAAGCGTCCGCCGTGGGTGTCGAGGCGGAAACTCAGCATGCCGCCTGAGGCCAACTCTGGAAACCGCCTACAAACGGTCAATGCATCGGTGACCTCCCGGCCATAGTAGTCGACTAAGACAGTCACCGGTTCGCCCGGGAAAGTGTCGACGAACAGCTCGGCTGCCTTAAGGGTCGAGCCTGCATACCCGATTAGGGCGTGTGGCATGGTGCCGACCCCTTTTTTGTTCCCGAAGTAATGGGCGGTGGCGTTGGTGGAGTTGCCAATAAACCCCTTAGCGCCCACCTGGGCCTGGGCAGCATTCGAGCCAACAGAGGCTGCATAGGCCATCATGTCGGCCATTTCCAGGCCCGCACAATGGCGCGCGTCCATGGCCAGGAAGGCAACGTTGGGCAATTCCACGCACATAGAAAAGGCGTTGTTAGCGGCAACGCAGCACGCGCCTAGCTTCTGTAGGTAGACTGTTTCCAAGTCTACCAACTGCGCTAGTGACCCGACTATATAGAGAAGCGGCTCACCGGCCCCTACCCACTGGCCTTCCTCGTAGTTGAGGTTAATCCCAAACTGGGTGCCCCGCTCGTCTGCCACCGAGTTGAGCCAATCGACCATGAGCTTAGGCGCGAACAACACTGGGCGGCGCATAAAGACAGCGTAAGTAACCGTGGTATCGCCCTTAGATTCGACGACTTTCTTAGTTTTGAGAAAATAGTGGTCGGCCCAGGCTTCAGCCACGTCTGGCGAGTCGTCCCGGCATGGTAGTTGGGTGGTTCCCTCACTCATCATCTAATCTTTCCGTATCTCTTATGAACCGGCGGCGATTTTCATTGGTTCGTTGCAGCGCCCGTCCTTCAGTGTTTCTGCCAACAGAAAGGCCAATTCAAGGGCTTGGTTGGCGTTTAAACGCGGGTCGCAATGGGTGTGATAGCGGGCCGACAGATCGTCATCTGTGATGGCCCGCGCGCCGCCGGTGCATTCAGTCACTTCTTGGCCGGTCATCTCGAAATGCACGCCGCCGGCGTGAGTACCTTCCGCAGCGTGAACCTGAAAGAATCGTTTTACCTCCTTAAGGATCGCGTCGAAAGGCCGCGTTTTGTAGCCGGAGGAACTCTTAATCGTGTTGCCGTGCATGGGATCGCAAACCCAGACTACAGTGCGACCTTCGTCCCGGACACGTCGGACAAGGGAGGTTAAGCCGTCGACCACGCCTTCGGCGCCCATGCGCGACACAAGGGTCAGTCGACCCGGCTCATTCTTCCTGTTGAGGATGTCGATCAGTCGAATCAATTCATCTGGATCCATGCTTGGGCCCACCTTAATGCCGATGGGGTTAGAAATTCCACGCATGAATTCGACGTGGGCGGCATCCGGCTGACGGGTGCGGTCGCCGATCCACAACATGTGTGCCGAAGTGCAGTACCAGTCTCCGGTCAGGGAGTCGACCCGCGTCAGCGCCTCTTCATAGGTTAGCAAAAGGCCCTCGTGACAGGTGTAAAACTCGGTTTCACGAATCTGTGGTGTGGTTTCCGACGTGATCCCGCAGGCGGCCATGAACTGCAGCGTCTCATCCAGGCGATTGGCGAGGTCGCGGTAGCGTTCCCCCAGCGGGCTATCGGCGACGAAGCCCAGGTTCCACTGATGCACCTTGTGGAGGTCAGCAAAACCGCCCTGGGCAAAGGCCCGAAGCAAGTTCAGGGTTGATGCAGACTGGTTATACACTCTCACCAAGCGTTCTGGGTCTGGAACCCGTGCGTCTTGCGTGAACGCCATGCCGTTGACCATATCACCCCGATAGGAATCGAGGGTGACGCCGTCGATGGTTTCCGTATCCGATGAACGCGGCTTGGCAAACTGACCTGCCAGGCGCCCCGTTTTCACAACCGGCAGGGAGGCACCGAAGGTCAACACGACGGCCATCTGTAGTAGGACTTTGAAAGTGTCACGGATGTTGTCGGCATTGAATTCGGCGAAGCTTTCGGCACAATCGCCGCCTTGCAACAAGAACGCTTTGCCCTCCGCCACCTTAGCCAGGGCGCTCTTCAGGTTCCGCGCTTCACCGGCGAACACCAGCGGCGGTGAAGCGCGCAGCGTCTTCTCCACAGCGGCCAGTTTGTCCGCGTCCGGGTAGCTTGGCACTTGAATAATCGGTTTTTCCCGCCAACTCTGTGGCGTCCATTTTTCGCCCATGACGATCTCAATTCGTATTTTCAGTTGTTGCCCAGATCTTCTTGGCCCATCCTATACGCCGAAACTGCGGATTTATCCAGTTGTTCCGCCCCAGCACACCATGAAACAAAGCCCATGGCATTGCGCCGCGGACGGCGATATCATGCGATTATGTTTGTGCTCGGTGGCGCCATGAAGGTGAGAAAGCGATGATGACACCCACGTTGCCTAAGAACCCGAAACCAGATCATTGGTCAGATGCCGAATGGCGTCTGCGCGTCGAGCTTGCGGCCGCGTACCGGTTGGTAGACCATTTCGGCTGGACCGAGCTGATCTACGGACATCTGACGGCGCATGTGCCCGGCGAAGAACCGCACTTCCTCATCAATCCCTACGGCCTCAACTATGATGAGGTGACCGCTTCGAATCTGGTGAAGATCGACGTCGACGGCAACACTGTTGAACCGTCGGACTTTAACGTCAACAAGGCCGGTTTCGTTATACATTCGGCGATCCACTTGCACGCGACCGAAGAGAACCGCGTGGTTATGCATACCCACACTCGTGCTGGCATGGCCGTGGCAGCGCTAAAGGAGGGGCTGCAGCAGGTCTCCATGAACGCCACCTCGTTCTACGGCGACATCGCCTATCACGATTACGAAGGGCCCAGCCTCTATCTGGATGAGCGCGATCGTCTGGTTGAGTCCTTGGATGGCAAGCGCGCGATGATTCTGAAAAACCACGGCCTGATGACCATTGGAAATACCGTTGCGGCGGCGTTTCAACGCCTCTACCGGCTGGAGCGCGCCTGCCAGGTGCAGATCGACGCCGGCGCGGCGGGGACGTTGAACGTGATTTCCGACAACGTGGCCGCCAAGTCCGGCGCCGACACTAACGCTTTCGCCGAAAGCGAGGACGGCTTCGGCTTCGGTGAATTAGAGTACATCGCCCTTCTCCGCAAGATGGACCGACTGGACGCGTCCTATGCGGTGTAAGTGGCTGGGCCTGGAAATCTTCTAATTCTGAAGATCCCTTATCGAGGAGAAGCTCTATGCACCTCAGCAGAGGCAGCAAGGTCTATGCTTGGGTAGACCTCTGCCAAATTCCGCGCCCTTAAGACTATAGTCTGCTGAACAACAAGCCTTTCAACTTGGCTAACGCCAAATAACCAACCTGCAGGCCGCGGCGCCTGAGCCGCAGCTGGTCTCTCCCAGGGGCGAAGGCTAGTTCAATTCCCGGACTGCTGCTGCTTGAGCCTTGGCGCCTGCCATCATGAAGGCCATGTCGCTGCCCGAGAGGATTAACTTCATGCCCTTGTCCACGTATTTGGCCATCATTGCCGGATCATAGACGCCGCCCATGCCGGGATGCTTGCCGTGCTTGTGGCAGGCAGCGACGACCGTATCGTAAGCGGCTCCCACGTCCGGATGATCGAACTGGCCAGGGATCCCCATTTCCATACAAAGATCGTTAGTGCCGATCAATAACGCGTCAACCCCCTCTACGGCCGCGATTGCGTCGGCGTTTTCCACAGCACGTGGCGTCTCGATCATCAAGATTAAGAGCGTGGCCGCGTTGACCGCCTCCGCCATCTCGCCAATAGGATGGCGGACGAAATTGACTTGCGGCAGTGCACCCGTCATCGAGCGATGGCCAATGGGTGGATAGCGGCAATTCGATGCCATCTGCTTCGCTGTTTTCACATCGTCGACATGTGGCACGACTATACCCAGGGCGCCTCCGTCCAGCGCACGGGTTGCCATATGGTGCTCGAATCCGGGCACCCGAACGATGGGTGTAATGCCGGCGTCCTGGGCGGCGATGGAGATTTGGCAAGCCATGTCCATGTCCATGGAGTTGTGCTCCAAGTCAATGAAAAGCCAATCGAAGCCGGCGGCCTTCATAGCCTTGCCGATGTCCACGGTGCGCGCCTGGCGCAAGCCGACGCCCAGGGAGATCTCGCCCGCCTCCAGTCGTTCCTTGGCGGGGTTGGGAATGGTAATCATAACTGCGTCTCCATGATAAGGGTGGTGAAGAACCAGATAATATTTTTGGCGCACTGTTGGGGCCGTTTCCAATGAGAGCATTGTCATCGGGGTGACAGGCCAACCCCGGCGTCAACTGGCACCAGATGGCTGACCGTTCGGGCCAATCTTAAACATGAACAAGCGGAAAGTCGCGACCCGTACGGTGATAACTTAAATCGAGGTCGGGAAAGGAAAAGGTCGCCATCTGCTTCGGGCGCGCCCTGCTATTCTGCGGCCAGGGGCACGCCGCCCTGCCACTCGCGTAGCGCGTTGCCGAAGGCCGCAAAAAGAGGCCTGGAAACCGGATCTTCCGTGGCCTTATATTCCGGATGCCATTGCACTGCCATGGCGAAGCCGGGCGCGTCTTTGATGGTGATCGCCTCGGGTGTGCCGTCCGGCGCAGTGCCGTCGATGATGACGCGTGGGCCTGGTTCTTCGATGCCCTGGCCATGCAAGGAATTGACCATTACTTCGTCAGACCTGAACAGGTCGATGTAAGGGCTACCCGAGATCATCTTGATTGGATGGCGATAGGCGAACTTCTCGTCTATGGTGCCTTCGGTGGGCATGCGGTGGTTCATTCGCCCGGGCAACTCCCGGATCTCGGGATGCAGGGTGCCACCCATGGCGACGTTGAATTCCTGGAATCCACGGCAAACTCCCAGGATCGGTTGACCCCGCTCTACGCAAGACCGAATCAATGGCAGCGCTATCCCGTCGCGGTCCCGGTCAAAGTCTCCGTGAGCCACCGTTGGCTCGTGGCCGTATTCTTCCGGGTGCACGTTCGGCCGCCCGCCGGTCAGGAGGAACCCGTCACAGGCCGCCAGGATATCGTCTAGTTCGAGACGCCCGGGCAGCGACGGTATGATCAGAGGTATCGCGCCCGCAGCATCCGCTACGGCTTCGACATTCATTCGGCTGGAGCCCTGGATCCAATATTGATCGTTGATCAGGTGCGCATTGGCAATGATACCAACAATAGGTTTTCGCATGGCGAGACCGCGTTCGTTTCCGCAAATACAGTTAACGACGATAAGACATTTAATCACATCTGGGCCCGTGCACAATCCCGGTTGCACTGCCTGTCGTTCAGAGGACATGTGTCAGCAACTCGACACAGGTGTTGGACTCAATCTCTTCTGGTTTTTAATGGCACGCAGAGCGGCAATATCTTCCTGATGATAAATGTTCTCGCTGGCACTTTTGCTGGGGCCAGCGGGTAATTGGACACACCTTTGTTCTTCGACGGGAGCCATTGTTTCGAAATAGTCTTTTCGTCCCCGCCATGGATCCGGCGTCGACAGAATGGAATTCCGCCCAACGCATTACCACTCCAGACGTGCCGGCTGGCCGGCGATTTTAGGGGTAAGAATCCGGGCCTTTCGAAAACGAAAATCCGGATGCGCGCTGCGGATCAGGGCCTGGGTATCGCGTCTGACCGACTGGACCGCCTCGAGGTCCTTGTTTTATCCGGGCTGTTGATCTTGCTGAACCTCCGATTGGGACGCCTTTCCACCGCCTTAATTTCCCGCTATTCAGGCTCCATGAACCTCATGAAGGCAATCACCACGGTGGGTAGCTACACTATGCTGAGCCGCGTCTTCGGCTTCGCACGCGATATTCTGGTCGCGGCTGTGTTGGGCGCGGGCAGCGTGGCGGACGCTTTCTTCGTGGCCTTCCGGTTTCCGAATTTGTTTCGCCGTCTGTTCGCCGAGGGGGCATTTGCGGCGGCCTTCGTGCCTATCTTCTCATCCATTCTGGAGGAAGAGGGGCGTAAGAAGGCGAAAGAAATGGCTGAGCAAGTCTTTGCCGTCTTATTCGTGATTTTGGTACTGTTCGTGGCGCTCATGGAGCTGGCCATGCCTTGGGCCATGTGGGTGCTGGCGCCCGGGTTCGATGAGGTCGAGGGTAAAATGGCGATGGCGACGGAGATGTCGCGGATTACCTTTCCTTATCTTCTATTTATCTCACTGGTCTCCCTACAATCGGGGGTCCTGAACTCGCTGGGCCGGTTCGGTGCCGCTGCCGCCGCGCCGGTGCTCCTCAATCTGGTTCTAATCGCTGCCATGCTGGGGTTTCGTGATGCGCTGGAGACCCCGGGGCACGTGCTATCCTGGGGCGTGTTCGCTGCCGGGGTGGTGCAGTTTGTCTGGCTGATCTGGCACTGCAAAAGTGCGGACTTCCCTCTCCGCTTGGTTCTCCCTCGCCTGTCCCAGAAAGTGCGTTTGTTGGGCCGGCGGATCCTGCCCGTGGTGTTCGGGGCCAGTCTCTATCAGATCAACCTATTTATCGGGACCATCCTCGCGACCCTGGTCGCCGATGGAGCGGTTTCATATTTGTATTATGCGGATCGGGTGACGCAGCTGCCTTTGGGGGTCGTCGGTGTCGCCGTGGGCACGGCGTTGCTACCGACCTTGTCACGCCAGCTGGCAGCTGGTGAGGAAATGGCGGCCGCCAACAGCCAGAACCGGGGCCTGGAATTCGCACTCCTATTGACGTTGCCGGCGACGGCGGCGTTGTTGGTGATCGCGATGCCTATCGTCACCGTGTTGTTCGAGCGCGGTGCTTTTGGCCCGGTTCAGACGCGGGCCACGGCAGATGCGCTAATGGCCTATGCCACGGGTTTGCCAGCCTATGTTCTCATTCGCGTTCTGACGCCCGGATTCTTTGCTCGCGAGGATACGTCGACGCCCGTACGAATTGCGGCGGCAGGCATGGCGGTGAATATCGTCCTCAACCTTATACTAATGAAAGTGTGGGGGCATGTAGGCATCGCTTTGGCCTCATCTGTGGCGGCCTGGGTCAACGCGGCAGCCTTAGCCGTGGTGTTGAAGCGACGCGGCCAGCTCACCATCGATAGTCGTTTGGCCCAACGCGGTCCGAAAATCGTCCTGGCTAGCGCGGGTATGGCCGCGTGCTTGTTCGCGGGGGAACGTCTTGTTGCGCCCCCCTGTGCTGGGCCGTGTGCGGCTAATGTTCCCGCATTGGTCGTCTTGATCTTCGGCGGCATGGTGGTGTTTGGAGGGTTGGCATATATACTGGGCGCAGCGCGCTGGTCGGACCTAAAGGGGCTGCGGAGGCCTGGCAGTGAAGAGGCCGGGGACGCTTGACCGCTCCCAGTTGAGCCGCCATAAAACGGGCGCTTGAGAACCTTTATAAGATTATAAGGCAGGGCCCTAAACATGAAACGGATCTTCTCCGGTGTCCAGCCCACTGGCAACCTGCACCTTGGAAACTACCTCGGCGCTATCCGCAACTGGGTGCGTCTCCAGGATGAGTTTGACGACTGTCTGTTCTGCGTTGTCGACCTGCACGCCATTACGGTCTGGCAAGATCCCAAGAGTCTGGTGGCGAACATCCGCGAAGTGGCGGCGGCGATGATAGCCGCGGGCATCGACCCGGCGCGCAACGTCGTTTTTAATCAGAGTCAGGTTTCGGCCCATGCGGAGTTGGCTTGGATATTCAATTGTGTGGCACGCCTGGGTTGGTTGGATCGTATGACCCAGTTCAAGGAAAAGGCAGGCAAGGACAAGGAGCGTGCTTCGGTGGGGCTGTATGCATATCCGAATCTCATGGCCGCTGACATCCTGGTGTACAAGGGGACCCACGTTCCAGTCGGCGAAGACCAAAAGCAGCACCTGGAACTTGCCCGCGATATCGCACAGAAGTTTAACCACGATTACGGCCATGAGTTCTTCCCCGTGGTTGAGCCGTTGATTTTCGGCACGGCGACTCGGGTCATGTCCCTGAAAGACGGCTGGTCGAAGATGTCTAAGTCCGATCCGTCAGATAATTCGCGGATCAACATGACCGATGACGCGGACGGCGTCGCGCGAAAAATTAAAAGGGCGAAGACCGACCCAGAACCGTTGCCCTCAGAGTTTCAAGGCCTGACTGGTCGGCCAGAGGCCGCCAACCTGGTTGGGATTTATGCTGCGCTTGCCGACACCGACATGGACGCGGTTCTCGCCGAATTTGGCGGCCAGGGCTTCGGTGCTTTCAAGCCAGCGCTGGCCGATCTGGCTGTCGCCAAACTGAGCCCCGTCCAAGATCAGATGCGCCGCTTGATGGACGACGCGGCGTATGTTGAGTCCGTGTTGCGCACTGGCGCGGAAAAGGCGAATGACTTGGCGACGCCGATCTTGAAGGAAGTACAAGAACTCGTCGGCTTTCTGCGTCCATAAAAAGGCACCGCAACGACTTAACGTCGACGCGAGAGTCCGTATCATCCTCCAGAGAGAATTGAGCTGAAACCTGAGCCTGGGTTGAAATCATGACGTTTTCGCAGCGCACTCTCAGATTGCGCCTGCCAGCGAGACGACATTTGCGTTGGGGTAGTTCATCAGGCCTAACGTTCGCTCTGGGCAATTCGATGCAGAAAGACGGCTTCGAAAAAGACGAAGGAGGTATCCAAAATCCCCTGGCCAACCCTGGTATGTTGCGGTGGCGAATCTAACGGAATGTGTCGCCAAAAGCACCGCTTATGGCCGCGTTCCTCTCAGGACCTGATGGCTTTTGAGAAATTCTTGTCTAGCTCCACCGGAATGTTGGAGCTGGGGTACTTCAACAAAAATAACGCGGGGACTATTTAGGAAAGCCAGTGTGACTAGGTTTCCGACTTTCACAACCTATCACCAATGTCCGGATAGGACGGCGGGGAGAATGCGGTATACTGAAGGCCTTCGATCGTGTTCGCGACGGGCTTGACGCCAAGGCCGCTAGCTTCCAAATTTAGAGCAATCGTACAGGTTCAGATAACGACGCGAGGGATAGTAATGTTTATTCAGACCGAAAGTACGCCCAACCCCGCCACATTGAAGTTTCTGCCCGGCAACACCGTCATGGAGACGGGCACAGCCAACTTTGCCGCGCCAAATGAGGCGGGCCTCTCGCCCCTGGCGCAGTCCCTGTTTGCCTCCGAAGGTGTGATCGGCGTGTTCCTGGGTGCGGACTTCATCACCGTTACGAAATCCGGTGACAAGGAGTGGGATGTGATGAAGCCGCTCATCCTGGGCGCCATCATGGAGCACTTTCAATCCGGTCGTCAGGTCATTGAGACCGAGGATGTCGACAACGGCGTTGCCAAACTTGATGGTGATGATGATAATGAAGTTGTGGTCCAGATTCGCGAACTCATCGACACACGGGTGCGTCCCGCCGTCGCGCAGGACGGTGGCGACATCGTCTACAAGGGTTTTGAAGACGGGATTGTCTATCTGCATATGCAGGGCGCGTGCGCAGGGTGCCCAAGTTCCACCGCCACCCTTAAGCACGGTATCGAAAACATGCTCCGTTATTATGTACCGGAGGTGCAGGAGGTACGGGCGGTCGAATAGTGGAGGCGACGGCAATAATCAATCCCCTGAAGCCAATGCCGGACTTGTTTTATTTGCTGCGCGGCATCATCGCACAGACGTTTATGAAAACGAATCAAACATCGAGATGAAATTTGGCGCATGATGTGTTTTACCAAGCGCCTAATATGATTGATCACAGGTTCCGATTTGTTCCTCACAGGAAAAATACGGATGTACTAAATCCCAGTAAGACAAATGGTTTTGGTAATGGGCAAGCGTTGACGGGAAACACGCTTGAGGTGAAGCGCCGGACGGAATAATGACAGGTAAATTTGAGCGCGGAATTCTGATCTTGGCAGGCGGTTTGGTTGTGGGTTTGTTGACCTTGGCGGTGATGCGTCCGCCCAGTTCCGCAATCACTCTCCCCGACGCGCAGTTGAAGGCGCCGACGCCCACCAAGGCGGAAGACATGGGTAATGTGGTGTCCACCCGAATCGTTCGTATCAAGGCCGTGGGGACGTCGGCGGAATCGCTGTCCGACGGACTGGTCACCCGGTCGCTGGAACCCGACCACAAGGCGACAACCCTGCACACCGCGGAGGCCCTATCCAAGACTTTTAAAAGGATCGGCTATGACCTGGACGGGATCAAGGCAGGCGGCATGGCCGTTCCGCGCCTGTTTCTGGCCAGCTTGCCGTCGGACATGTCGGCAATCCGTCAGGCAACTGAGCGCAAGGCGATTTTTTTTAAAACCGTATTGCCGTTGATCTTACAAGTGAACGATGAGATTCGGGCCGATCGACGGCGGTTGTTAGATCTTCACAACCTTGCCAGAAACGGCAAATACTTGCCGGCCGTGGACCGTCTCTGGCTGATAGTCCTGGCAGAACGCTACAAGGTGAACCGCGGCGACTTGAAGGGATTGTTGAAGCGAGTTGATATTATGCCTACGTCTATGGCGCTCGCCCAGGCGGCGGAAGAGAGCGGGTGGGGGACATCCCGATTTTCCCGCGAGGGAAACGCCATTTTTGGAGAATGGACCTTTTCGGGCTCCGAGGGTTTGGTGCCGTTAGAGCGCGAGGCTGGTAAGACCCACAAGGTTCGTGCCTTCCGAAACCTACTAGACTCGGTTCGTTCCTACGCCCGGAATTTGAATACCCATCGCGCCTATCGTAAGCTCCGAACACTGCGTCAGCGGATGCGCCGTGACGGCACGCCGATCCGTGGTCGTCGACTTATAGAAACCCTGACTAGTTACTCCGAGCGGGGCATGGATTACGTCAAGGACCTTCGCGCCATCATGAGCGTAAATAAGCTGGACGGGTTGGACGCGGCAAAGCTGAGCCAACCGGAAACGGCGGAACAACCGGTTATTTGACCTATCGCGGCCAAAGTTTTAGCCCATTCCTGTGAAGTCAGCGGAAAACTTAAGGGACATGAATTAATAAACTAATTATTCATGGAATAAAAAACTGACGACCGTACCAGCGCCAGCGACCGGCGGCGGCGGGCATGGTGCAGTTCAGACGGGTTCTGCCCCTCGAGAACTGCTTGGCCGTGCGCACCTCAATCCGCGGTTTCAGATAGATCACTTCGCTGCGGCCGGCGTGCGATAAGAAACACGACAACTGCTTCAAATCGCCCATGTTGCCGACCACGGTGAATCCCATGGCGGGCGGATTGTCGGTGATGATTTTATGATCCGGCGGAGTGACGTCTTTGACCTTTAAGGGGAGCGCGTTGATGGCGAGGCGCAGCCGCCCTAGGTCTCCATAGGTTTCATTCATGGCAAAACGCGGGAGGTAATACATGTCGCCCGTCGATCCGATGACCCCGGAGTGTTGTCCGAAGGCTGCTGAAAATCCCGCTGCCTTGATAGCGGCGACCACGGACAGACTAGCCTCCCCGTATGGATAGGCAAACAGCTTAGGCCGGAACCCCAATTCTGTTTTAAACCGACCGTGGGCATCAGCGATCTCCGCAGCGATACGCGGTGCGCTGGCTTTTGGCATATGGAGATGCGACACCGTGTGATGGCCGAAGTCGACCCCGGCATCGCGCATTTCTCGGATCTGGTCCCAGGACAGATGGCGCGACGAACGCTGATCGATATGGCTGGTCGCGACAAAAACGGTGAACGGCAGTCCGGCTGCTGCAAACCGCGGCCAAGCCAAAGAATGGATGGAACGGTAGCCATCGTCGATGGACAGCCCGACGGTCCGGTCCGGCAAAGCCTCGCCGCTATTCAATTTGGCGACGATATCGGACAGCGGCATTACGTTGTAGGAGCCCGACGTTAGTTCGGCGATGTGCTCGTCCAGTTGTTTGGAGGTCGTGTTCGTGGACGGGTATTCGGCTTCGCCGAAGCGGTGGTACATTAGCACCACAGCCGACGAGGTGGACTCGGCGGCGAAAGCCACAACCCCGTTCAGCATTATCAATACACCCCAAAAAAAGGCCTTTAATGTCATCCATCGGTCAAACATCCGATGATTATTTCGAAATTGGCAGAAAACACAAGTGGTTAGCCCTGTGCGACTGGGGCAATTCTATGGGGATGAATTAGAACAGGCGCAGCAGCTGAATACCGTCGTTTTGTTAATTTCCAAAATGAAATGCCGCATGGGCCGCACACCGGTTGCGACAATCCGTCCGTAACATGTAAAGAATCAATGTTTCACGTTCTGTGACATCGCTCACAGGCAACGTATCTTCTGCCGTCCCGGAGGAACCTTGTCCACCTACGCCCCCCCGACCGCGATTTTGTCACGTGCCATCTTTCTGACCTTGGTGGTTGCCGCGATTGGTTTTGTGGTGCTTGGATGGCAGCCCCTGCAATGGCTCGGCATGGTCGGCACCATCGTTTTTCTGGGGTTGGAGGTTCGCCGAATTCCGTTGTTCCAGGCCTGGATGGCCGCCTTTCTCGTGAGTGTGGGGATAATTGTCGGAGTCGTCTCGGGTGGAGCCGATCCGGTTGCCATCGTGCTCCGGGGGATCGGCAAGGCTCAAATTTTTTTGGTTCTTTTTTTCGCCATTCAGTGGCTGCAGACGCCCGCTAGCGTCAGTCCGGCCCTGCATGCAGTAAGGCGTACGGTGATTTCCCAGCCTCCGGGACGCCGCTTCCTCTATTTGGCCGCCAGTGGCCATATTCTGGGTTCCATTTTAAATGTGGCGGGGCTGGTTCTGCTTTCGACCATGGTGGAGCGCCAGAAGGACGAACTGCTGCAACGGCGGATGGCCTCGGCGCTGATGCAGAGTTACGTGGTTGCGTCTACTTGGTCGCCGTTCTTTATCGGCGTCGTGGTCATCTTAATTGCGCTTCCGGAACTTAGTTGGGTGGACGCAGTTACGGGCGGCTTGCCGATGGCGCTGATCGCGGTTGGCGTCTCTTGGCTTCACGACCGAATACGCTACCGGCCGCGGGCATCGGGCGCCGAGCGTTCCCCGTCTGTGCCTCTGGAACCGCCACACGGTCGGAACCTGGCCTGCGTTTTTGGGACATTGATTTTCTTGGTTATTGGCATGGTAGAATGGAGCGGTCTGAGCCTTCCCGTGGTGCTTGGTTTTGTTGGGCCGCCTTTCGGGATAATTTGGATGGCGTTGATCAAGGGGCCTAGAGTGCTGCCTCGGCGTAGTGCTTGGTTGGTGATCCGACGCGTTTGCGGACGCGTCGAGGGATTGCGCAGCGAAGCATTGGCCTTCACCGCCTCGAGCATCGTCGGTGTTGGGTTTGCCGCCGGATTCCCCATGGAGACCATCACTGCCTTTGCCGGTCAGGGCGGCTGGATCATTTTTGGGTTGATTTTCGCGATCCTTGGTCTTGGCTTCTTTGGCATCCATCCTCTAGTCTCCGTCATTGTTATCAGCGAGGCCGTTCCGCCGACGGTCCTGGGTATGCCCGTGCAGATCGTCGGTCTTTCGCTATTGGGGGTATGGGGATTAACCACTTTGGTCTCGCCGGTTTCCGGCACGACACTAATGATGGCGCGGTTCGTGCCGGCTTCCAGTTACACCATCGCCTGGCAATGGAACCCGCCGTACACGATCCTTGCTGCCATGGCCATCGGCTTGTTCGTTTACGCGGTTTGGCGTATGGGACTGTATTGATTGGACATAATTATTCGGGCATTTTGCCGCCATGACAGCCATCCTTGCCATTGACACGGCCACCAATGCCTGTTCCGCGGCTATTTGGGTTAATGGTGACGTGCGCGCCTCGCGATCTGAGCCCATGCTCCGCGGCCATGCTGAGCGTCTGATCCCCATGATCCAGGAGATCGCTAAAGCAGCAGACCGCACCATAAAATCGGTGGACCTGATCGCTGTGACCGTCGGCCCAGGTGCCTTCACGGGACTGCGCGTCGGCCTGGCGGCGGCTCGTGGTTTTGCGTTGAGCGCCGGGGTGCCGTGTTTGGGCCTGACCACGTTGGAGGTGATCTCCGCGGGTGTCGGATCGTTGGTAGATCCTTTGGTGGTTGGGCTCGACTCCAAACGAACTGATGTATACCTACAGGTCTTCGACCGGGACGGCCAACCTGTTAGTGAACCCGCCGCGATCCTGCCGGAAGCCATTCCCTGGGTTGTCGGCGCGTGCGTGACGGACGCCGCGCGGGTCTCGGTCGCTGGTGACGCAGCGTCTGTGTTGAAGGAATGCTTGAGCGGCGGCAAGGCGGCCGTGACGATCGTCAACGCGCCTTATCCCGACGCGGCGGTCCTGGCACGGTTGGCGGCGGAGCGGTGGGTCCCCGGTGAACCCATCGAGAGGCCCGTGCCCCTGTACCTGCGTAAACCCGATGCGGTCATTCCTCGCGAAGGAGGGCGATTGCGGCCCTAGATTTTGCGGATCAAAAGACGATGCACGCCGTCGGCAGCGGCATTATCGGATTCTGGAAGTAAGATTAGGATCTCGTGGCCATGCGCCTCTAGGGAACGTGGTACGTTCTCCAGGGGCTCAGCGCCCTTAAGACGAACTTCCGCAAGTTTACCGGTCGGCATGCTTTCGATCAGGAGCTTTGTCTTGACGAATGTCAGCGGACATACCTGATCTGTGATATCAATAAAGAAATCAGCTTCAGGTAATTCGTCCATTATATCTTCTTTTTCCATCTCTACTTGATTTATTCATAGTTTATTCTTATAGATTTTTTTGTCTAAAGCAATTATTACTATCCCGCTGAGCTCTCTGGTGATGATCGCGGGCTCGGCCAGGCAATCAAGGACGCTAAGGCATGACCGACAACCCGAATATTAGCGAACTTCTCGAATTTACAACGGAAATCGTTGCCGCGCATTCGGGCAACAATACGGTTGCGCCGGATGACCTGCCAAAGCTGATCCAGGACGTTTATATGACCTTGTCCGCGCTTGGGACGAGGGAGTTGCCGCCTGGGCGACCGAAGCCAGCTGTGGCTGTGAAAAAATCCGTCTTCCCCGACTACATTGTCTGCCTTGAAGATGGCAAAAAGCTGAAAATGCTGAAGCGCCATCTAAAAACGGCCTACAATATGAGCCCGGAAGAGTACCGCGAACGATGGGGATTGCCGTCTGACTATCCTATGGTGGCGCCTAACTACGCGAAACACCGCTCCAATCTGGCAAAGAAGATTGGCTTGGGCACGAAATCCCGTGGCAAGCGTAAATAACCTTGCCGTCGGCAAAAAAATCCGTGGCCTTTTCTAAAACCGGTGTAATATCCGGGCGACACCTCTGGATGATCCGTCCTTGCGGCGGTGCGAACGGATAGATCGAATGTTAGACACACGCATCGAGAAGTTATGTATCGAAAAAGGCATGAAGATGACCGAACAGCGACGCGTCATCGCCCGCGTTTTGTCTCTCGCCGAAGACCATCCAGATGTGGAAGAGGTGCATCGCCGCGCAGCTGAATTGGACCCGCGCATCTCCATCGCGACTGTCTATCGTACCGTGCGTCTTTGGGAAGAGGCAAACATACTGGAGCGCCACGATTTTGGGGATGGCCGGTCGCGTTACGAAGAGGTCACCGACGACCATCATGACCATTTGATTGACATGAAATCGGGCCGGGTAGTTGAGTTCCAGAACGAAGAGATCGAAGAACTCCAGGAAAAGATAGCTAAAGCCCATGGCATGAAACTGGTGGGCCATCGTTTGGAACTTTACTGCATCCCCCTCAAGGAGGGCGATTAAGTGAGGGTTTTCTTGACACCGCCCCTGTCAATGCTAGTGTCCATCCGTTGACATTGGGCACGAGTTTATTCGCGCAAGCCATTGGCTAAAAAACTTCACATCAAATCCTATGGTTGCCAGATGAACGTCTATGACGCAGAGCGCATGGCGGATATCCTTGCACCTGTGGGTTATGCGCCGACCGACACCCCCGATGACGCGGATTTGGTGATTCTAAACACGTGTCATATTCGCGAGAAGGCGGCGGAGAAGGTCTATTCGGATCTAGGGCGTATCCGCCGGGTAAAGAACGCCCGCGCTGAAACCGAACCTATGATGATCGCAGTGGCTGGTTGCGTCGCCCAAGCCGAGGGTGAGGAAATTTTGAAGCGCGCGCCATATGTGGATATGGTCTTTGGGCCTCAGACCTACCATCGGCTGCCAGAAATGGTCGCCCGCGCCCATCGTTGGACGGGCGCCGTCTTGGAGACGGATTTTCCGGCGGAATCGAAGTTTGACTTCCTGCCCGAGCCGTCCGCGAACGGCAGAACCAGTGCGTTCCTGACTGTCCAGGAGGGTTGTGACAAGTTCTGCACTTTCTGTGTCGTGCCCTACACCCGTGGTGCCGAATTTTCCCGTCCCGCCGATCAGGTTATCAAGGAGGCCCGAGGATTGGCGGCGGCTGGCGTGCGCGAGGTTACCTTGTTGGGTCAGAACGTTAACAACTACCACGGTGATGCGGGTGGCGGTGCGGAATGGTCGCTGGGTCGATTGATCGTCGAGCTGAGCGATATCGATGGCCTGGATCGCATCCGCTACACCACGTCCTATCCCGCCGACGTGGATAAGGAACTGATTGCCGCGCACCGAGACGTGCCGGCGTTGATGCCTTATTTGCACCTGCCTGTACAATCCGGTTCGAATCGTGTGCTGAAGGCCATGAACCGACGTCACACCGCCGACGACTTCCGGCGCTTGGTAGCCGCTCTCCGTGCGGCTCGGCCGGACCTAGCACTCTCTTCTGACTTCATTGTTGGATTTCCGGGAGAAAACGACCGTGATTTCCAGGACACTATGGATCTGGTGTTGGAAATTGGGTTTGTCGGCGCTTATTCGTTCAAATACAGTCCGCGCCCGGGCACGCCGGCGGCGATGATGGAATGGCAAGTGGACGAAGCGGTGAAGAAAAACCGCCTGGCCGCGTTGCAAGAACTTTTGTCTGTGCAGCAATCCCGTTTCAACGCGGCCTGCGTTGGTACGGATTTGGATGTGTTACTGGACGGCCATGGTCGTCATTCCGGCCAGTTGATTGGTCGCAGCCCCTACATGCAAGCTGTGCACGTGAGTGCGCCGGACAATCTCATTGGTTCGATTGCGACGCTGCGGATCGATCAGGCCCATCCTAACAGTTTGGCAGCCAGTGTATCCGAGAACGGGCAGACGGAAAGGGCCATCGCTTGAGCCGTATGGCGACGAGACGCAACGGCCGCGCCAAGGACGGCCAAACCTCCCTCAGGAATGGAAAAGGGAATCGCGTGGCGGGGCGGCAGGCTTCGGCCGAGAGGATTTTCGTGGACAACAGTCTGGCTATGGAGTTGTTCGGCTCGCACCACGCCAACCTGACCCGCATTGAACAGGTGCTGGGGGTACAGGCGTTGGCTCGTGGTAACGAGGTGACCGTGACAGGTCCCGCTGATGATGTGGAGATTGCCTGCGATGCTTTGGATGCCCTCTACACGCGCCTGGAGATGGGCCTCGCCGTGGCCATGCCGGAGGTTGACGCGGCGATCCGCATGAGCAAGTCACCAGGCGGCAAAGGTGCGGTACAGGACATGGTTGTACATACCCGCAAGCGGGTTATCTCACCCCGATCTGCGACCCAGGCCGTATATCTCAAGGCCATCGACGAGGCAGAACTGGTCTTTGGTCAAGGACCAGCGGGGACCGGCAAGACCTACCTAGCCGTAGCGAAGGCTGTGGAACGGCTGGTCAATGGCGATGTGGACCGCATTATTTTATCTCGCCCGGCCGTGGAAGCCGGCGAGCAGCTAGGCTTTTTGCCGGGAGACATGCGCGAGAAAGTCGACCCTTACCTGCGGCCGTTGTATGATGCGCTGTTCGACATGCTGCCAGAGCAGCAGGTGACGAGAGGCCTGGAAAGTGGAGAGATTGAGGTCGCACCGCTTGCCTTCATGCGGGGTCGTACCTTATCGAATGCCTTCGTCATCCTGGATGAAGCGCAGAATACCACAGCCGTTCAGATGAAGATGTTCCTCACCCGGCTGGGCGAACATTCACGAATGGTAATTACTGGTGATTTGACACAGGTTGATCTGCCGCGGGGGGTGCGATCTGGCCTGCGAGATGCCATCGATGTGCTTGGCCATGTGAAAGGCCTTCGGTTCATCAATTTCACGGAGACTGATGTGGTTCGCCATCCGTTGGTCACCAAAATCGTTCACGCCTACGGCAAGGTTGACGCCAAGCGCCAGACCGGTGCCCGTTATGAATTGGATGAGGCATTGAGCGGGCAGGAGAAGAAGGGAAAGCCCTGAGATGAACACTCCCGCGATTCTGGATTTGGAAGTGACCGTCGCCACGGACGCGTGGCGCGAGGCTGTGGCGGCACCCGAAGAGGTCGCAGCGCGCGCAGCGCGCGCTGCCTATTCGGCCGCGAAGCTGGATCTCGGCCGTTCCTCCGAGGCCGCCGTAGTGCTGACCGATGATGCCGGGGTGCGAGTTCTTAATCGGGATTACCGGAACAAAGACCGCGCCACAAATGTACTTTCCTTCCCAGCCTTCGACGCCGACGATATGGCTCGCCTGCCCGTCGATGCCCCGCTGTTTCTGGGAGACGTTGTTATCGCTCTGGAAACGGCCACGGCCGAGGCCCGGGCGGAGGCGAAGACAGCGACGGATCATCTCACCCATCTGGTGGTTCACGGGATGCTGCATCTTTTGGGCCACGACCACGAAACCGATGATGAGGCTACTATTATGGAACAGTTGGAGGTGAATGTCCTTGGTCAGCTCGGTGTTCCGGACCCTTATGTGTTGGCCGATGAAGCGGCGGCGCCATGAGTGATCTTGTTCCTGCTCCGGCAGCTAGCGAAGACACGCCGGTGCAACAGAAACCTGGCGGCATATTTCGCGAATGGTTGCGCATGCTGCGCCGCGGTCGCAACGGCGACGGCTCTATCCGCGATACACTTGAAGAATTGATCGAAGAGCGCGAAGAATCCGACCAGCCCATCAATGAGGATGAGCGGCTGTTGCTGGCTAATATCTTCGAATTGCGCGACCGCACGGTCCACGATGTAATGGTACCACGCGCTGATATAGTCGCCATCGAGTCGGAAACTGCCCTGTCAGATATCATCGACGTGATTACCGGCGAGGGTCATTCCCGGCTGCCGGTGTACGGGGAATCCCTGGATGACGCCATGGGCTTCGTCCACGCTAAGGACGTCTTGGCCTGGCGCGGTGCGGAAGCCGACTTCTCGCCATCGCGTATCCTGCGCCGGGTGTTATTCGTGGCGCCATCCATGCAGGTTCTGGAGTTGCTGTTGGAGATGCGCGTCAAGCGCTCCCACATGGCACTGGTGGTGGATGAATATGGCGGCGTGGACGGTCTTGTCACCATTGAGGACCTTGTCGAAGAAATCGTCGGTGAGATCGAGGACGAGCATGACCAGAACGATGAGCCGGCGTTGACGCCCGCAGCAGATGGCAGTCTGGTCGCCGATGCGAGGGTAACCATCGAGCACCTGGAGGAGGTCATCGGACCGGTTCTAAATGACGATGAAGAGCGCGAGGATATAGACACGCTCGGCGGCCTCGTGTTTTCCCTGGCAGGTCGGGTGCCGATTCGCGGTGAGCTGATCCGCCATTCTTCTGGTGTCGAGTTTGAGGTCTTGGAAGCGGATCCTAGGCGTATTCGCCGGCTCCGACTGCGCGGCCTACGGCAACAGCCGAGCGGAGATTAGGCCTTGTCGCGATCAGCCTGGCTGCGTAGGGCCCAGTTGGTTGGTTTGGGTGCGATAGGGGCGCTGGCCCTGCCGCCATTCCATTTGGTGTTCATGCTTTTGCCAGCCATTACCGGTCTGATTTGGATACTGGACCAGACCGATGATCGGCGCCGAGCCTTCCGAGTTGGTTGGATGTTTGGCCTCGGCCAGGGATTGTTTGGTTATTACTGGGTATACAGTGCTTTTCTGGTGGACGCCGCGGCACACGGCGTGCTGGCACCGTTTGCAGTTGTGGGTTTGGCTGGCGGCCTAGCGATCTTTCCCGCCGCTACGGCATCCATCGCCTGGTCCCTGTGGCGGTGGTGGAGCCCGTCGCCGCTCGCGCGGATCTTTACTTTTGCCGGGCTTTGGGCAGCCAGCGAATGGTTGCGCGCAAGCATACTGACTGGGTTCCCCTGGAATCTCGTGGCTACGGTCTGGACTTTTTCTCCGGAGGTCCTTCAGGCTGCAGCTCTTTTAGGGCCTTACGGGCTTGGAATGATCACCATCGCCATCGCCGGATTGCCAGCACTTTTCCTGTTTGGCGACAACCGCCGCGCCGCCATGATCGGTATGGGTGTCGGCCTGGTTGTTCTTGCCGATATATGGATCGTCGGTAATCTGCGCCTCGGCGCCGCGCTGCCGTCGGCTGTGGACGGGGTGCGGTTACGTTTGGTGCAACCCAACATTCCGCAGCATCTGAAATGGCGCCGCGAACTGCGGATCGACCACGTGCGCCAACAAATGCGCCTGAGCAATGGCCCGGGTGCCGCTGGCGGCCTCCCGACCCACGTTATCTGGGCGGAAACGGCCGTACCCTTCAACCTTTCCGACGACCATGCGCTCCGCCATATGATAGCATCCGCGGTGCCGGCTGACGGGCTTCTGATAACGGGCGCGCCGCGCACGGAGATTGCCGAAGGCGGTGAACAGCGCGCCTATAATAGCATCCATGCCCTCGACCCTAAGGGTCAAATTACGGCCACCTACGACAAGCGTCATTTGGTGCCCTTTGGCGAATACGTGCCGCTTCGCCGGCTGTTTGGCTTCTCGAAATTGACCGCCGGCCGTATTGATTTTCATCCGGGCACCATGCCCCAGATCCCTGACTTAGCGGGTCTGCCACCGGCCATCATGTTGATATGCTATGAGATTATCTTCCCCGCCGAGGTCGGGGCTGGCTATCGCCGGCCGGCGTGGATGCTGAACCTAACCAATGATGCGTGGTTCGGGATGTCCGCCGGCCCGCATCAGCATTTGGCAGCCGCGCAAATGCGGGCGGTCGAGCAGGGATTGCCCGTCGTGCGTGTCGCCAACACAGGTATTTCCGCGGTCATCGACGCGCACGGACGGATCGAGGCACGACTGGATCTGGGGCAGGAAGGACGGCTGGACTCCAGCTTGCCGAGAGCGCTCGATGGACTGCCACCCTACGGTCGATATGGGGATTGGCTGACATTGATTGTGATCGCGCTTGGACTGGCGGCTCTTTGGTTGCCGCGCTTGGCCCGGGGTCGGGACCCCGAATAACACCTGGGAGCGGACTTTCTATTGGATTGAGGAATTTGTGGCTAGTCAATACTTGGTTGATTTGAATAAAACTCTGGCCAAGATGGTCGGTTGACGCCCAGCTTACGCCATCGTAACGATCGCGCCCGGATCAACTAGCTGGCGATTGTTCTTGACGCTTTTAACAAAGACTGTAAAAAAACGGCCTTCGCCAAACGGCGATCGGGCGTGGACGGATTTCACCTGCTCGCCACCACGTAAAAAAAGGCACTAAGAGGCCCGGTTCCCGTTTAGCCTTGAATAAACATGCGGCGTGAAGCTGCAAACCCTAAGCGGAGGGAATCAGCCTTGAAAAACGGCAATTACCTATTTACTAGCGAATCCGTGTCCGAAGGACACCCCGACAAGATCTGCGACCGAATTTCGGATTCGGTGGTAGACACGTATCTTGACGTTGATCCCCACGCACGCTCCGGCGTCGAAACCTTGGTGACCACCAACCTCGTGGTCCTTGCCGGGGAGAGTAGGTGTGCCAGTGACGTTTCCAATGAACAGCTCGAGCAGGTCGCCCGTCAGGCGATCAAGGACATTGGCTATGATCAGGACAACTTCCACTGGGAGAAGTCCGAGGTACAGGTTCATGTACATATGCAGTCCGTGGACATCGCGCAGGGCGTTGACGCGGCCGGTAACAAAGATGAGGGTGCTGGCGATCAGGGGCTCATGTTTGGCTACGCCTGCCGCGAAACGAATGTGCTCATGCCGGCCGCCATCCACTTCTCCCACGATATCCTGCGCCGCATGGCGGCCGCCCGTCACGCGGGCAAAACCCCTGGTTTGGGTCCGGACTCGAAAAGCCAGGTGACCCTCAAGTATGTGGACGGTAAACCCGTCGAAGCCACGTCGGTGGTGGTGTCGTCTCAGCACACAGAGGACCTGTCTCAGGACGAAATCCGTGAGATTGTGCGGCCCTTCGTTTTGGACGTCCTGCCCGAGGGCTGGATGTGCTCGGAGGATGAATTTTATGTGAACCCAACCGGCCGTTTCGTTATCGGCGGCCCCGACGGCGACGCGGGCCTCACGGGCCGGAAAATCATTGTAGACACCTATGGCGGTGCGGCCCCGCATGGCGGCGGTGCTTTTTCTGGGAAGGACCCAACTAAGGTTGACCGTTCGGCCGCCTACGCTGCGCGCTACGTGGCGAAGAACGTGGTCGCCGCCGGCCTAGCGGATGAATGTACCATCCAGGTGGCCTATGCAATCGGCGTTTCGAAGCCCCTGTCCGTGCTCATAAACACCAATGGCACAGCCCAAGTGGACGAGTTGAAACTAGCCAATGTGCTTCAGGAGATGGTTGACCTCAGCCCGCGGGGCATCCGCGAGCACCTGCAATTAAGCCGACCAATCTATGCCCGTACGGCCGCGTACGGCCATTTCGGTCGTGAGCCCGATACCGACGGCGGCTTCTCCTGGGAGAAGACGGACTTGGTTGATGAGTTGAAGTCGGCTTTTGGCGCCAGTTGAACGTCGAGACCGACCACACCATTCAGCGTTGGTTCGGGCGGCGCACCGGTCGCAAGTTAACCGCCGCGCGCCAGCACCTCATGATGAAGCTGCTGCCCCGGTTGCGCCTGGATCCGAATTCTGATCTCGGCGACGTTGCAATCCTTTTCCCGGAATTGGTCGACGATCTTTGGATGGAAATTGGCTTCGGGGCTGGTGAGCATTTAGTTGCCCAGGCCGCACGCCATCCAAACATTGGGTTCATTGGTTGTGACCCCTATATCAATGGTGTCGCCGCGCTGCTGGCTGCGATCAATGACCAGGCATTAACCAACATTCGCGTTTACGACGATGATGTACGTCAGCTCATGCCGTTGATGCCAGCGGCCTGTCTCGGCCGTCTTTATGTCTTGTTTAGCGATCCGTGGCCCAAGGTCCGCCACCATCACCGGCGCATCACTGTCGAGGCCAACCTGGGCAGCTTCGCTCGTTTGCTGCGTCCCGGGGCTGAGTTCAGGTTCGCCTCGGATCAGACCGAGTTCGCTGCCTGGACTTTGGAGCGCTTGCTCCGCGATCGACGGTTCACTTGGGTCGCGCGTCGAGCCGACGATTGGCGTCTTACACCGGAAGGCTGGTTCGAAACGCGATACGAGAAAAAGGCCCTGGCTCGGGGTATCAAGCCGGTGTATCTGAACTTCATGCGGACCGACGCCGAAAGTCCTTGAAGCCTTCTGTATTCGCGCCCCAGCCCTTGCATTGGCCTGGTTGGAGGTATATACCAATCTCACATCAGTCGTTTGATGTCTCTCGTTAGCTCCGACGACTGGGATAGTGCCCTGAATGGAATTGATGAGGTGGGCCTCTGGCCCGCCTTTTTTGTTATCCACCTCCGGGTTCTTAAGAAGGTTCGGCGGTAGACAAAAGGGACATGGGCGCGTGCATTTGGAACAGCGCATAGAAAAGATCATCGAGCCGGCGGTTCAAGATTTAGGGTTTGAAGTCGTCCGAGTGCAATTGTCTGGGAACCACAATCCTCGCCTGCAAATTATGGCCGAGCCAATCGTCGGCGACAATATGACTATCGATCATTGCGCGACCATCTCACGGACAGTATCCGCAATCCTCGACGTGGATGACCCAATTCAGGGCGGATACACGTTAGAGGTTAGTTCACCGGGCCTGGACCGGCCCTTAGTGAAGCTTAGGGATTTTAAACGTTTCGCCGGATCCGACGTCCGAATCGAAACCAACGAGACCGTCGACGGACGAAAGCGGTTTCGCGGCCGTCTTAGCGGTGTCGAAGGCGAGACCATTACCATAGAGGTGGACGGCGAGGATATGTCCATCCCCTACTCGCTGGTGCATCGGGCCAAGCTGTTGGTCACGAACGACATGCTAGCGGGTCAGGACGTGACAAGATGAGCATAGGAAAGTTGAGATCATGAGCGAAGCTGCGATGGAAACGGAAGCCTTCAACTCCCGCCCCGAACTTTTGCAGGTGGCAGAAACAGTGGCACGCGACAAGGGAATTGAGCGTGATGAGGTTCTGGAAGCCATGGAACAAGCGATACAGAAAGCCGGTCGATCCAAGTACGGCCATGAACATGACATTCGCGCCCACATCGACCGCTCGTCCGGCGCCATTTCGTTGGCTCGCTATGTGGAAGTGATGGAGAGCGCGGAAGCGATCGAGAACGAGTTGACGCAGACCGATCTGGAATCCGCGCGGCGCAAGAATGAAGACGCTGCGCCGGGCGAGTTTCTGATCGACCCGCTGCCGCCCATCGATTTCGGCCGGATCGCCGCGCAGACCGCCAAGCAGGTCATCGTACAGAAAGTCCGCGAAGCAGAACGCACCCGTCAATTCGACGAATACAAAGATCGGATGGGTGAGATCGTTAACGGCCTAGTTAAGCGGATCGAATACGGCAATGTTATTGTCGACCTGGGTCGTGCCGAGGCCCTGTTGCGAAGGGACGAATGTATTCCGCGCGAACATTTTAACAACGGCGACCGGGTTCGTGCGTATATAGTCGACGTGCGCGAAGAGACCCGAGGCCCACAGATTTTCCTGTCACGCACCCATCCGCAGTTTATGGCCAACTTGTTCGGCCAGGAAGTGCCGGAAATTTACGACGGCGTCATAGAGATCAAATCCGTGGCCCGGGACCCGGGTTCGCGGGCGAAGATTGCTGTGCTTTCACACGATTCCAGCATTGATCCTGTTGGCCCGTGTATCGGCATGCGCGGCTCGCGCGTTCAGGCCGTGGTAGGCGAACTTCAGGGTGAGAAAATTGACATCATCCAGTGGTCGGAAGATCCGGCCACCTTCATCGTAAACGGTTTGGCCCCGGCGGAAGTCGCGAAGGTGGTATTGGACGAGGACAGGAACAAGATCGAAGTTGTAGTGCCCGACGATCAACTCAGTCTGGCCATCGGTCGGCGGGGACAGAATGTGCGCCTGGCGTCCCAGTTATCTGGGTGGGACATCGACATCCTGACGGAGGCGGAAGAGTCAGAGCGCCGCCAAAAGGAATTCACCGAACGCTCTCAGATGTTCGTTGAGGCCTTGGATGTGGATGATGTAATTGCTCACCTGCTGGTGACGGAGGGCTTTTCGTCGGCCGAGGAAGTGGCCTTCGTTCCCATCGACGACCTTTTGGTCATCGAAGGCTTTGATGAAGAGGTGGCCGAGGAACTGCGTGTCCGTGCGCGATCCTTCCTACAGGCCCGTGATGAGGAACTGAATAGGCGCCGTGTCGAATTAGGAGTCGAGGACGACCTGGCCGGCGTGGAGGGCGTTAGCGCCGCCATGGTGGTGAAGTTGGGTGAGAACGACATTAAAACCCGCGATGACCTTGCAGACCTGGCCGGCGATGAGTTGCTAGAAATTCTGGAAGGCGAGACCATGAGCTCGGATCAGGCCAATACCATTATCATGGCGGCCCGGGCACACTGGTTCGCAGACGATGATGCGGCGGATGACGCTGAGGTGAGCGCCGAAACCACTGCCGAAGGCGAAGCCGAGGACGCCGGCACGCCGGCCGGCGCCTAGGCAGATGGGAAACGGAGATCGCCTTGAATCGGAAAACGCCATCACACCAGAACGCGTCATGTGACGCCGACGGCCTCAGAACGTGCATCGTCAGTGGCTTACGAAGGCCGAAGGCCGAGATGCTTCGCTTTGTCGTAAGCCCCGACGATAGCCCCATTCCCGACTTGGACGAGAAGCTGCCGGGCCGGGGGTTATGGTTGAGCGCCGACCGTGATATGATACATACAGCATGCGCCCGGAACCTTTTTGCGAAACGCGCGCGGCGGCAGGTAACCGCCGATGAAGACCTCCCCCAGCGGGTTGAGGGACTTCTAGCAAAGAGATGCATTGAATTGCTTCAATTGGCGCGCCGGTCCGGTATTTTGACCGTCGGATCTGATGAGGTCGGCAGTAGTCTGAGTGGCGGGGCGAAGGGATTGTTGGTGGTAGCTGCCGATGGGGCACCTAAAAGCCGACGCAAGATTGCCGATTTGGCGCCGGACTTGGCTGTATGGGACGTCTTGAGCGGAGATGAATTGGGTGCAGTCATGGGCCGTGAACGGATCGTTCACACGCTGGTAGCGGAAGGCGGTCTGGCGGATCTTCTGGCTCGTGATCTGAGCCGGCTGGCCGGTTTCAGGCCGGCTTTGATAGCGGTATAAAAGACACAATTGTGCGATTAGGGAATTACTTTGGGCGAAGGATGGGAACGAGTTAGATGAGCGAAACCACGGAAAAGAACAAAGGCTCAAAATTAAGCCTCTCCCGACCCGGCAAGCTGGAGTTGAAGAAGACCGTTGAATCTGGCGCCGTGCGTCAGAACTTCTCACATGGCCGATCGAAGATGGTTCAGGTGGAGAGAAAAACGAAGAGGACTTTTGCGCTCGACTCCGGCGGCCATATGGCCGAGGTGAAGGTGCCGAGGACTTCGGAAACCTTCGAGGAGGTTGTCGAGGAGGTCGCCTTTGAGGCTCCCCCGCCGCCCACGCCATCCGCAGATGAGGGAAAGCCTGCGCGTATCTTGACTGAAGAAGAGAAGGCCGCCCGTCAGCGCGCTCTGGAGGAAGCCAAGAAATACGAAGAGGAACGCAAGGAAACGGCAGAACGCGACGCGGCCCGGCGTGAGGCTGTGAAGACCGCCGAAGAAGCCAAAGCCGTCGCTGAGGCCGAACCGAAGCCGACCGAGGATGACGAAGAAGCCGACCAGGACGAAGCGGTGGCGGATCCCGTCGCCGAAGCCCCGGCGCCGGTCAAGGAGACGTCGAAATCCCGGTCCCGCATCGGTCGCCAGGAAGAGGCTGAAGGAGAGGATGCCCGCGGGCGCGGCAAGAAGCAGGCTCGAGGTGAACGCCGGCCTACGACGCCGTCGCGCCGCGGTGAGCCGAAACGCCGCCCAGGTAAGCTGACGATTACCGAAGCCCTGGAGGAAAAAGAAGAGCGCCAACGTAGCGTCGCGCAATACAAACGCAAACTGGAACGCGAGCGTCAGAAGAGCCAGCAGACCCGCATTGAGGGGCAGACCATCGTTCGCGAGGTCGTCGTGCCCGAGGCAATCACGGTTCAGGAACTGGCGAACCGCATGGCGACGCGCGCCGCCGATGTCATCAAGACGCTGATGGGCATGGACGTCATGGTTACGGCGACGCAAGCCATTGATGCGGACACGGCCGAGCTCGTGGTCGCTGAATTCGGTCACAAATTGAAGCGGGTTTCCGAAGCGGACGTGGAAATCGGCGTCAAGGGTGCGGACGATAGCGAAGAGGCGAAGCAGGGTCGCGCGCCGGTCGTTACCGTGATGGGTCACGTCGACCACGGCAAAACCTCGCTGTTGGACGCTTTGCGTGAAACGGACGTGGCAGCGCACGAGGCTGGCGGTATCACCCAGCACATCGGCGCCTATCAGGTGAAAATCTCATCAGGCGATAAAATTACCTTTATCGACACTCCGGGCCACGCGGCGTTCACAGAAATGCGCTCGCGCGGTGCGCAGGTGACCGACATCGTGGTGCTTTGTGTAGCGGCCGATGACGGTATCATGCCGCAAACCATAGAAGCCATCCATCACGCTAAGGCGGCCGAAGTGCCGATGATCATCGCCATCAACAAGATAGACCGGCCCGACGCCGATCCCAACCGGGTCCGCACAGAGTTGCTGCAGCACGATGTGCAGGTAGAGGAAATGGGTGGAGAGGTTCAGTCCATCGAGGTATCTGCCCTCGAAAAGACCAATCTGGACAAGCTGGAAGAGGCTATAATTCTGCAGTCGGAACTGTTGGAATTGAGAGCTAACCCGGACCGCCCAGCGGAGGGGATTGTTGTCGAGTCGAAGATGGAACAAGGCCGCGGCTCTGTCTCCACCGTGCTGGTGCAGCGTGGCACTCTGAAGGTCGGCGATATTTTCGTGGCCGGTGCCGAATCGGGCCGCGTGCGAGCGATGATCGATTCCCACGGCCAAAACTTGAATAATGCCGGTCCGTCCATGCCCGTTGAGGTGTTGGGCTTGAACGGTACGCCGGAGGCTGGCGAGGAGGTCAACGTAGTCGAGAGCGAAGCCCGCGCCCGCGAGGTCAGCGAGTTCCGTCAGCGCCAGCAGAGGGAGGCGCAGGCCTCGGCGGCGTCGCGCGGCACGCTTGAGCAAATGTTCGAAAAGATAAAGGAAGGCGAGGCGGAATCGCTTCCCGTAGTAGTGAAATCGGACGTTCACGGATCCTTGGAAGCGATCTGCGGGGCGCTGGAAAAGATGTCCACGGACGAAGTGCGTGTCCAGGTCTTACACGCAGCTGTCGGCGGCATCAATGAATCGGATGTCACCCTGGCCCGCGCGTCGGACGCTTGGATTATCGCCTTTAATGTGCGTGCCAACACCCAGGCCCGTGATCTGGCGAAGCGTGACGGCGTCGATATCCGCTACTATTCGATCATCTATGACGTTACTGATGACATGAGGAAGGCGTTGTCGGGCATGCTGGCGCCGGAGATTCGGGAGGCCTTCCTGGGCTATGCGGAAATCCGCGAAGTCTTCAACGTCTCTAAGATTGGGAAAGTGGCCGGTTGCTTGGTGACAGAAGGAATGGTGAAACGCGGTGCCAAGGTGCGGCTGATCCGTGACGACGTGGTTATCCACGAAGGCGATCTGTCGCAGCTCAAGCGCTTTAAGGATGACGTCAACGAAGTCAAGGGCACCGAATGCGGCATGGCCTTTGCCAACTATCAGGACCTGAAGATAGGTGACCGAATTGAGTGCTTCGAGGTCGAGGAAGTGGCGCGCGAGCTTTAAGCCCGCGCCCTTGGGCGGAGTCCAGCCATGTCGAAAGGCAGAGCCAAAGCCCCATCGCAACGACAACTCCGGGTCGGAGAGGAACTGCGCCATATTCTGGCGCAAGTTCTCGACCGCGCGGACTTGCACGATCCAGCGGTCCATGACACGCCAATAACGGTCACTGAAGTCCGGGTCAGTCCTGATTTGAAGAACGCCACCGCCTTCGTGGTTCCTTTGGGCGGCGATGCGGCGGTCACGGACCGAGTGCTGGAGGGGCTGAATAGGGCGGCGTCGTACCTGCGCCGTATTTTAGCTGAGAAGGTGCGCCTGCGGCACATACCGCGTATCAAATTTCTTGCCGACATGTCCTTTGACGAAGCTAGGCATATCGAAGATTTGTTGCGTGAACCGACGGTGGCCCGTGACTTGGAATGGGAAGACGATGGGGCGTAGGCATAAAGGCCAGCTGGTACATGGCTGGCTGAACTTGGACAAACCTCTTGGCCTGTCGTCATCTCAGGCGGTTAGTCGTGTTCAGCGGGCCTTTGACGCCAAAAAGGCGGGCCACGGAGGGACCTTGGACCCTCTGGCCACGGGTATCTTGCCCATCGCATTTGGTGAGGCGACCAAGACGGCAGCTTTCGCCATGAATGGCATCAAGGCCTATCAATTTGGCGTTCGTTGGGGTGAAGCCCGGTCCACGGACGATCGCGAAGGTGATGTCATCGAGACCCATGATCATCGCCCCGCCGCACGACAAATTGATAGTGCCTTGGCGGCTTTTGTCGGCGCCATCGAACAGGTGCCGCCCCGGTATTCGGCAGTCAAAATCGATGGGCGCCGGGCATATGACCTTGCACGGCGCGATAAAGCCGTCGAATTAAAATCCCGAACGGTAGAAGTGCGGGAATTGTACCTGATCGATGTGCCGGATGAGGAGAGAGCGGTCCTCTCGGTGACTTGTGGGAAGGGCACCTACGTGCGCGCTCTGGCCCGCGATTTGGCCCATTATTTGGGCACTGTCGGACACGTAGATTGGCTGCGCCGCACGGCCGTTGGGCCTTTCACCGAAACTGATGCGATTTCGCTGGATAAAATTGAAGCGCTAGGGCATATTCCGCCCGATTCGAGTCTTCTGATGCCGATTGAAGCCGTGCTGGACGACATCCCGGCACTGGCCATTACGGTTCAGGAGGCCCAGAAGCTAAAGCACGGACAGTCTATTTCTGTTCTGTCCGTGGCACGTCAGTCCCTCTTCAAGGACATCGAACAAGGTGACACCGTGTGCGCCATGTCGGAAGGGCGACTTGTGGCTTTGGCGAGAATTACCGACGGAGGTATTCACCCCGTTCGGGTCATGAACTTGTAGACGTTATAAAATGGAGTTGACGATGTCGATTACGGCTGAACGCAAGGCGAAACTTATCAACGAGTATGCCCAGAAAGATGGGGACACTGGTTCTCCAGAAGTCCAGGTGGCGATCCTTTCGGAGCGCATCACCAACCTCACGGACCATCTAAAAATCCACAATAAAGATTTCCACTCCCGACGCGGCCTCCTGATGATGGTTGGTCAGCGCCGGCGGTTGCTTGACTACGTCAAACGCATGGACCAGTCGCGTTACGAAGATCTGATCAAGCGCCTCGGCCTGCGTCGCTAAGGAAAAAGCGAAGCCGGCGCCCAATGGCGCCGGTTCTGCCGACTCCGAAAATCCCCCGGCATTCGGCTGGGGGCCCCAAGGAGCGGCATGGGGCCGCATAGCTAGCTGCCCCTCGCCGTTTAGGCATAGGGCCGAACGGTGGTGTACGAGGACAGAATCGTACTCAGACGTACGCGAGATATGCACGTACGCACTAGAGGATATAACTATGTTCAAAGAATTTCGTAAAGAACTTGAATGGGGCGGCAAGCCGTTGATCGTAGAGACGGGTAAGATCGCCCGCCAAGCCGACGGCTGCGTTATCGTCACCTACGGGGAGTCAACCGTGCTTTGCGCTGTGGTCGGCGAAAAGCAGCCGAAACCCGGGCTCGATTTTTTCCCGCTCACGGTCCACTACGTGGAAAAAGCCTACGCCGCCGGTAAAATTCCAGGGGGCTTCTTCAAGCGTGAAGGCCGTCCGACGGAGAAGGAAACCCTCGTTTCGCGCCTCATCGATCGGCCCATCCGTCCACTGTTCGTAAAGGGCTTCAAGAACGAAACTCAGGTTATCGCTCAGGTCTTGTCCCACGATCAGGAGAACGAAACCGACGTGCCGGCTATGATCGCGGCGTCCGCCGCGTTGACTATCTCTGGCCTGCCGTTCATGGGCCCCATCGGCGCTTGCCGGGTCGGCTACAAAAATGGAGAGTACCTGCTCAATCCTACCCTTGAGGAAATGGCCGAAAGCGAGCTTGAATTGATGCTGGCTGGAACCTCTGAAGGGGTTTTGATGGTTGAATCGGAAGCCTCCGAGCTCTCCGAAGAGATTATGCTGGGCGCCGTCACCTTTGGTCACGAGGCCTTCCAGCCGGTGATCCAAGCAATCATCGAATTGGCCGAAGCCTGCGCCAAGGACCCGGTCGACCTGCCGGCTCCGCCGGAAGGCAAGGATGCATTGGCAGCGAAGGTCCGCGAGCTTGGCGAAGGTCCATTGCGCGACGCCTACAAGGAGACCATTAAGCAGGTCCGACAAGAGAAGATTTCGGCTGTCAAGGCCGACATCGTAGCCGCCCTGGAGGCTGATGAGAGCAAAGACCAGAATCTGATTGGTGCCGTCCTGGGCGACATCCTAAAGAGCTTGGAGTCGGACATTGTCCGGCGGGATATTTTGGATACGGGTATGCGCATTGATGGCCGTGATACTAAGACGGTGCGTCAGATCGCCGTTGAAGTGGGCGTTCTGCCTCGTGCTCATGGCTCGGCACTGTTTACCCGAGGCGAAACCCAGGCTCTGGTGGTCACGACGCTGGGCACCGGCCAAGACGAACAGATTATCGACGGTCTGGCCGATGACTATCGTCAGCACTTTATGCTGCACTACAACTTCCCGCCCTACTCCGTCGGCGAAGCCGGACGTTTCGGCTTCACTGGCCGGCGCGAGGTTGGCCATGGAAAGCTTGCTTGGCGGGCTGTCCATCCGTTGATGCCGGAGAAGGCCGGATTCCCTTACACGGTGCGGGTCGTTTCCGAAATCACCGAGTCTAACGGATCGTCCTCCATGGCAACAGTCTGCGGGGCTTCGCTGTCCATGATGGACGCGGGCGTGCCGCTTGCGAACCCAGTTGCCGGTATCGCCATGGGCCTCATCAAGGAAGACGACGGTTTTGCCGTGTTGTCAGATATCCTCGGCGACGAGGATCATCTGGGCGACATGGATTTTAAGGTGGCCGGCACCGAGAAGGGCATCACGTCCTTGCAGATGGACATCAAGATCACATCGATCACTAAAGAGATCATGGAAGTAGCTCTCGACCAGGCCCGTGACGGCCGGCTCCACATCCTTGACGAAATGACCAAGGGTTTGACCGCAGCGCGCGAAGGCGTGTCCCAACACGCGCCCCGAATCGAGACGATCGCAATAAACAAGGATAAGATCCGCGACGTCATCGGCCCTGGCGGCAAGATGATCCGCGAGATCTGCGAGACTACTGGCACTAAGGTTGACATCGACGACGACGGAACAGTTAAAGTTGCCGCCGTTGATGCGAGCGCCATGCAGCAGGCCATCGATTGGATCAAAGGCATCACCGCCGAGCCGGAAGTCGGCAAGATCTATGAAGGCAAGGTGGTGAAAGTCGTCGATTTCGGCGCCTTCGTGAACTACATGGGTAACAAAGATGGCCTAGTTCACATTTCGGAACTGGCGGACCATCGGGTCGGCAAGGTCACCGATATCATTCAGGAAGGTGACGCCGTGAAGGCCAAGCTGATCGGGATCGATGACCGGGGCAAGGTTAAACTATCCATGCGGATGGTTGATCAGGAAACCGGCGCGGACATCTCCGACCAAGTCAAGCCAAAGGGTGAGCGGGTGCGTAACTAGCTCAACCGCCTAAATTATTCTCCGCGGCGGCCCGGGATTTATTTCCTGGGCCGCCGTATTTTTTTGCAAAGATGGCATCGTCTTTTGGGAATGGGTGGGATATAAGAAACGTGAAGATTTCATGATTGTGGGAAACAGGGAAGGCGCGAGGCTTTTGACCCAACAGAACATTTTCACCTACGAAGAGCTTCTGGCTTGTGGGCGTGGGGAGCTATTCGGTCCCGGCAATGCGCAACTGCCGCTACCGCCTATGCTAATGTTCGATCGGATCACCTCGATCACCGCTGACGGTGGCGCCTACGGCAAGGGCGAAGTGATCGCCGAGTTGGATATCAAGCCCGATCTCTGGTTCTTTCCTTGCCATTTCCAAGATGATCCAGTGATGCCAGGGTGCTTGGGCCTTGATGCGCTTTGGCAGATGGTCGGTTTCTTTTTGGGTTGGACAGGGGCACCAGGCCATGGCCGCGCGCTTGGCGTCGGTGAAGTGAAATTCACAGAGCAGGTCCAGCCGAGCGCATCTTTGGTATCCTTCGTGGTGGATATAAAGCGCGTGATGACCCGCAAAATTACTTTGGGTATTGCCGACGGCAAGATGTTGGTGGATGGCACTGTCGCCTATGTGGCCGAGGGCATGAAAGTAACCCTATTCACCGAAGACGAAGATAACTAAGGGTGCGAATATGAGACGCGTCGTCGTGACTGGTATGGGGGTCGTGTCGCCCATCGGTAATAATGTTGCCGAGGTGACCGAGAGCCTACGGACCGGCAAATCTGGGATCATATTTTGCAAAGATTATGCCGAAATGGGGTTCCGCTCGCACGTACATGGAAAGCCGCAAATCGACATGGACGACATGATCGATCGTAAGCTTCGCCGGTTCATGGGCGATGGTTCGGCCTATAACTACGTGGCTATGCGCGAAGCCATCGAAGACGCGGGCCTTGCCGAAAGCGACGTTCAGCATGAGCGTACGGGCCTCGTCATGGGCTCTGGCGGGCCGTCCACATCGGCGCTGGTGAGCGCTGCCGACGTGACCCGCGGCCGCGGCCCGAAACGGATCGGCCCCTACGCGGTGCCGAAATCGATGTGCTCCACCAATTCCGCAAATATGTCGACGGCCTTCGGCATGCGCGGGCTCAGCTATTCCATTTCGTCCGCGTGCGCGACTAGCGCCCATTGTGTCGGCAACGGTGCCGAACTGATCCAATGGGGCAAGCAGGACGTGGTCTTTGCCGGTGGCGGCGAGGAGGTTGATTGGACCCTAAGCGCTCTGTTCGACGCCATGGGAGCTCTGTCTTCCAAATACAACGACACGCCGGAGAAATCGTCCCGACCTTTTGATGTGAATCGAGATGGGTTCGTCATCGCCGGTGGAGCCGGGGTGTTGGTGCTCGAGGAGCTTGAACGTGCCAAGGCGCGGGGCGCTAAGATCTATGCCGAGTTGGTCGGCTACGGCGCGACCTCCGATGGTGTTGACATGGTGGCCCCTTCCGGTGAGGGCGGGCAGCGCTGTATGCGCATGGCGACGGCAGGCCTTGGCAACACGACCGTGGACTACATCAACGCCCACGGCACATCGACGCCCGTGGGCGACATGATAGAGCTGAATTCTATCCAGGAAGTTTTTGGCGCCCACCGTCCGAAGATCTCGTCGACAAAGTCCCTGACTGGTCATTCCCAGGGGGCGACGGGTGTCCATGAAGCGATCTATTCTCTGATTATGCTTGACAACGATTTCATCTCCGCTTCCGCGAACGTCGAGGAGATGGACCCTGAGGCGGGTGATGCCAATGTGGTGACTGAACGGATTGACGATGCCGGGCTGAATTGTGTCTTGTCAAACAGCTTCGGCTTCGGCGGCACCAACGCTTCGTTGGCCTTCAGCCGCTACGATCAATAGGCGGCGGACGGAACGTCGATGCCTGATTCCTCAAAACCCGATACCGAAGTCTGGACCAGCACTGTCCCGGGTCCGCTGATGGCTGGCAAGCGCGGTCTCATAATGGGGGTTGCCAATCACAACTCCATTGCCTGGGGAATTGCCCAGGCGCTCCATCAACACGGAGCCGAAATAGCGTTCACCTGTCAGGGCCAAGCGCTAGAGCGCCGGGTTCGGCCTCTGGCTGAGCAAGTCGGTTCGGACATTGTGGAACTTTGCGACGTGGAGGACATGGAGGTTTTGGGTGGCGTCTTTGACCGGTTGTCGTCGCGCTGGGACCGGTTGGATTTTGTCGTCCACGCCATTGCCTATTCGGATAAGGAGGAGCTGAAGGGCTGCTATGTCGATACTAGTCAAGAAAACTTCCGACGCACCATGGATGTATCTTGTTACTCCTTTACCGCGGTCGCTCATCACGCAGCCAAGATGATGACAAACGGTGGCAGTCTCTTGAGCCTTAGTTTCTATGGCGCTGAAAAGGTAATGCCTAATTACAACGTCATGGGTGTGGCAAAAGCGGCCTTGGAGGCGTCCATCAAATATCTGGCGAATGACCTTGGCCCTCAAAGTATCCGAGTTAACGGAATTTCGGCCGGCCCTATGCGCACCCTGGCCGGCAGTGCTATCGGTGGCGCGCGGGATATCTTACGGCGTTCCCAGGAAGTTGCACCGTTGAGCCGGGCGCTTTGCCAGGAAGACATCGGGGGTGGCGCGCTGTATTTCCTGTCGGATTTATCGCAGAGCGTCACCGGCGAAATTCAGCATATCGACAGCGGTTATAACGCCATCGGCATGTCATTCGCAGAGACACGTCGCGAATAGGTGAGTTGGAGAAGCTCCAACTTAGCTATTGAAATTTCCCATAAGCGTTCGTATTTTTCGAAAAATTTCATGTGTTCAGGTTCAACCGCTTGTGGCGGGTATGATTAGCCTACAAAGCCGGTATGTAGGGACGACTGGTAAGAGTTCAAAAAGACCATTGAGAGACTAAAGTGGAAAGCGCCATGGATGCCAGACCCTACAGCCACGTAATTGAAACGCTTCGCGGGGCCAGCCTGCGTCCGACGCGTCAGCGCATCGCCCTGGCCAAACTGTTGTTCGAGGGTGGACATCGCCACGTGACCGCCGAAAGTCTCCATGCGGACACTCAGGAGGCGGCCATCCGAGTGTCCTTGGCCACGGTCTACAACACGTTGAATCAGTTTACCGAGGCCGGTCTGCTGCGCGAAATCGTTGTTGATTCGCAACGTTGCTACTTCGATACAAATACGGACAACCATCATCATTTTTTCTGTGAGGAGACCAATTCACTGGAGGATATCCCCGGCGAAGATGTGGTTTTGTCGAAGCTTCCGGCGCCCCCGGAAGGGAAGTCCATCAAGCGTGTCGATATCGTCATTCGCATATGATAATCATTATCAATCAATAATTTATACGATAGTTTAGAAACAATCGCATAATTCTTGACTCGACTATGCTTGCTGCCCATATTCCGGTCTGAACGTGCGGCCCTCAATCCTGCGCCGTTATTTTAACGTTTAAGGACTTATTTCTCGACACGGAGGTCAGCTATGAGCTTGCAAGGTACGAAAACCGAAGAAAATCTAAAAGCGGCGTTTGCCGGAGAATCCCAAGCGAACCGCCGTTATCTTTACTTTGCCCAAAAAGCCGACATTGAGGGCTATAATGATGTAGCTACCGTATTCCGCTCCACCGCAGAAGGGGAAACCGGTCACGCGCACGGCCACTTGGAGTTTCTTGAAGAAGTTGGAGACCCGGCCACTGGCCTCGCCATTGGGGGCACCACTGATAACCTAAAGGCTGCGATTGCCGGAGAAACCCATGAGTACACGGACATGTATCCCGGCATGGCTAAATCGGCCCGTGACGAAGGTTTCGATGAGATTGCAGATTGGTTCGAGACGCTCGCCAAGGCTGAGAAGTCTCACGCCGGGCGCTTCCAGAAGGCACTTGACGGCATGGAGTAAGGTTCACGGGCTTTCCATTTAAACGAATGACATTGGCGGGGGGCTTGTGAGAGCTCCCCGCTGTTGCTTCGGCCATCCGACCATTTGGTCTACGGAGAATTGATCATGAGTGAAGGCAGCCTTGAGGCGCCCGTTCGGCATACCATTCCATGGCAAGACCCAGCGTTCGTGGATGCTGAAAAGTTAGATGAGGAGTTGCGTCGCCAATTCGACATCTGTCATGGCTGCCGACGCTGCTTCAATCTGTGCGACAGTTTTCCGCGCCTGTTTGATTTGATTGACGAGTCCGAAACTGGAGAATTGGATTCGGTATCCAGTGCGGATTTCAAGCCGGTCATAGACGCTTGTACGCTTTGCGATATTTGTTTTCTGACCAAATGTCCCTACGTCCCACCGCATGAGTTCAACATTGATTTTCCACACCTGATGCTCCGCGCTCGCGCTGCCGAAGCGCAGAAGACGGATGTGCCCTTCGGCGTTAAGCAGCTGACCCAAACCGACCGCAACGGTAAGTTGGCCGGCGCAGTAGCGGGATTGGCTAACTGGGCAAGTGGCTGCGGCAACCATCTGACCCGGCCCGTCATGGAAGGGGTGTTGGACGTGCACCGCGACGCTGTGTTACCGAAGTTTCACAGTGATACGTTTACAGTCCGGGCAAAATCTGCGCCCGTCCCGGCTGCTGATGCGCCGGCTTCAGGTCGAAAGGCGATTATCTATGCGACCTGTTTCGCGAACTATAATAATCCCGAAATCGGTTCCGCAGCACAAGCCATTCTAGCTAAGAACGGGGTGGAGACGGAAGTTGTGTACCCCCGCTGTTGCGGCATGCCTCAGTTGGAACAGGGCGATATAGCCGCGGTCGCTAAGGCTGCAAAGTCTACGGCTACAGATCTGGTTCCTTGGATCGAGAAGGGCTATGACGTGATCGCCCTGGTACCGTCCTGCGCGCTCATGCTGAAGTTTGAATGGCCCCTGATCGTTCCCGACGACGACAACGTGAAGACTTTGAGTGGGGCTACATCCGACATCACTGAATACATCGTCGACATCGCCAAGAGCGAGGGGTTGGCCAAGGGACTTGGCGCCCTGGATGGTGGGGTCACCGTGCACATCGCGTGTCACTCGCGGGCCCAGAACATGGGCCAGAAAGGTGCTGAAATGTTGCGTTTGATCCCCGACACAGCAGTCACCGTCATCGAACGCTGTTCGGGACACGGCGGTTCTTGGGGCATTATGAAAGATACGTTTGAAGTAGGTTTGAAGGTTGGGAAACCTGTGGCCCGCCAAGCCGCGAAGGCCGCCAATCCGCATGTGGTGTCGGAGTGCCCTTTAGCGCGCGATCACATTCTGCAAGGGATTGAGCGTCTTGGCGATAAGGTGGACGGTGTCAGCTCCGCCCAGCATCCGGTTCAACTTTTGGCGAAGGCCTACGGGCTTTAAGAAGAGCAACATATCATGTTAACGGAAATCACTCGAGACAAAATCATGGACATGGCAGATTACGCCAAGGTCCGCAAGGAGCGCCGTCGCAACATCACCAAAATCAAACGCGACCGTCGGGTCGCGGTGGGTCCGGATGCGACCTTCTATTTTGAAAGCTACGATACTATGTGGCATCAAATTCATGAGATGCTCTACATTGAGCGTGGTGGTGAAGAGCAAATTATTGATGAATTGGCCGCTTACAATCCCTTAATTCCGAAGGGGCGGGAACTGATCGCGACCCTGATGTTCGAGATTGACGAACCGGAGCGGCGCGAGAGCTTCCTCGCTGACCTCGGCGGTGTCGAAGAGACGATATGCCTAAACTTGGGTGGAGAGATTATCCGCGCCGAAGCTGAAACGGACATCGACCGAACCAGCGTCGATGGCAAGGCCTCATCCGTGCAGTTCTTGCACTTTTTCTTTAGCGATGACGGTGTGACGTTGTTTCGCGATCCCTCGGTTAAGGCCATATTGGCTATTGAACATGACAAATATCCGCATATGACGATTTTGTCAGAAGCAGCACGGGTCGCCCTGCAAGGCGATTTTTCCTATGATTAATTCTGTTAGAATGTGTTTTCGTGGATGATATCACGATTGGCATGTTATTGCCTGAGGTGTATTGGCCGGGCACATAATCATCGCGGCTGACACGAGGGCTGGTATCGCGCTCAGATTGGGAAGAGTCTGAGACTGGCAATCACCAAATCCCTGATTGAGCTCTACGGCGGCTTCATGCCCATCAACAGCGAGGCTCGCATGGCGTAGCCGTCAACGTCTGCCTGTCCCGCAAAGACGACCGAAGGCGCGACCTATTCCAAGGTTTCGTGACGGTAAACGCCCCAGAACTCGACCCGACGTAGCCATCCATAACGGCCGTCCACCTCGACCCGGCACCAGGTAGAGTTGGCGGGGCAGAATTGAACCCGGCCAATGACACCCGGTTCCAGACCTGCCACGCCCTGGCTTTTTGTGCTGGGGGCGCGCCTAACGGTTCGTATCTTTTCGGTAACGATGAAGGTTCGCCGACCTGACAGCATGTTCTGATGAACCCAACCTTGTGCGCCTTGCCAATCGCGGACCTTCCGCCAAGTTCCATACTCGGCGATAATCTCAATGGGCAGGAACTGTCGCCGGTACTCCCATTCCACCGGGTATTGGAAGCCCGGCCCGGTGCGCATATTGACCTTCGTTGCGCGAAGGCTAACGTAGCGGGGTAGTGGCAGACCTGCAGCTTTAGTTTGAGCAAGTATCGGCGTGGCCCAAAGGCTAAACAAGGTGGCTATCAGGGAGAGGAAGATCGTTCGGCGCACGTTGTCTTGGTCCTGTCATGCATCCTGCCCAGAATGGAATCGCTAGGCGGTTCGAATCTATTATACTGTGCCCAACCGGTGCCGCCAACGGATGCTGGACAAGGGGTGAGGGTATTGCTAAGGCCTGCAGGCCGATCATCATGGAGGCGAAGGATGCCGCAAAGTAAACCGCGTGTCGTGGTTACCAGAAAACTACCGGACCCCATTGAAACGCGGATGATGGAGTTGTTCGACGTTCAGCTAAACCTCACCGACGAGGCCATGTCCAAGACGGATCTGATCGAGGCTGTGAAAACAGGCGATGTTCTTGTTCCCACGGTCACCGACCGAATTGACGCTGCGATCTTGTCCCAGGCGGGGGAAAACCTGCGGCTGGTCGCCAACTACGGTACGGGGATAGATCATATCGACCTGGCCACCGCCCGCCAACGCGGCATAACCCTGACCAACACGCCAGACGTCCTCACCGAGGACACGGCAGACATGACCATGGGGTTGATTCTCGCCGTGTCCCGGCGGCTGACGGAGGGCGAAAGACGGCTCCGAAGTGGAGATTGGCACGGTTGGGCACCGACCAGCATGCTGGGGCATCGCATCTACGGCAAACGGTTGGGCATTGTTGGCATGGGCCGAATTGGCCAGGCCCTGGCTCGCCGGGCCCGGGGGTTTGGCCTTTCCATCCATTATCACAATCGCCACAAGCTACATGAAGAAGTCGAGCAGGAACTGGAAGCCACCTACTGGGAAAGCCTGGACCAGATGCTGGTCCGTATGGACGTGATATCCGTGAATTGCCCTCATACGCCCGCCACCTACCATTTATTATCAGCGCGCCGCCTGAGGTTGCTTCAAGGGCATGCGGTTATCGTCAACACCTCGCGCGGCGAAGTAATTGACGAAAACGCCTTGACCCGCATGCTGGTCGGCGGTGAGATCGGCGGCGCCGGACTGGACGTGTTCGAGCATGAGCCTGCCGTTAATCCGAAGCTGGTTGCGCTCGATAACGTGGTGCTGTTGCCGCACATGGGTTCCGCCACCTTTGAAGGTCGTATCGACATGGGTGAAAAAGTCCTGATCAACATCAAGACGTTCATCGACGGTCACAACCCGCCGGACCGCGTTCTTGGAGAAGGTTTCTGAAAAGGTCGGTAATTTGAGTTAACTTCGCGTACCTAAAAAACGATTTTCCGGAGGCCGCATGCGTGATCTCAAAAAAATGCTGCAGGATCGCTACGGACTGGAGTCTAGCGATGAGGCTGAATATTTGAACGAAACGATCACTGGCCTACTAGGCCACCGGGTCTGCCGAGCCTTCGAAGATCGTGAGTTGGACGCCGGACTGTTGAATTTGCTTTTGGCCTGCGCCCAGTCGGCGCCAACGAAATCCAATCTGCAACAGTATTCCATCATCGTGGTAAGAGAGAAAGCGAAGCAGAAAGCCATTGCCGATCTGATCCCGTCCATGCCTTGGATTGCCGGTGCGCCTGTGTTTCTGGCATTCCTGGGCGACGTGAGGCGCATTCGCCGGCTTGCGGACCTGCGCGGACATGACTACGCCAACAACAACGCCGACACGTTCATGAACGCCGCTGTGGATGCGGCGCTAGCTATGCAGATGTTCATCATAGCGGCCGAAAGCGTGGGCCTGGGGTGTTGTCCCATCAGTTACGTGCGCAACCGGATCGAGGATTACGCGGCTATCCTGGAGCTGCCAAACGGTGTGTTCCCCATCGCCGGCTTGCCGGTAGGGTGGCCGGCGCGGGACGGCTATGTCTCCATGCGCCTGCCCCAAGAAATCATAGTGCATCATGAACGCTACGACGACGGCAGTCTGGATGCGGCCGTCACCGCTTACGATGACCGCAACCACGATCGCTTCCCGCTGCCCGCGGGCAAGCAGCGTCATGTTGATAAGTACGGCGTGATGGAGAAGTGCACCTGGTCGGAAAACGTAACGCGGCAGTTGTCGTTGCCGGAGCGGGACGGGTTTGCGGCTTGGCTTCACTCCCGGGGAATTGACCTTCGGTAGGCTCAGACGTGGGCGCTGAGATCTGTGATCGTCGGGTTGTCGCCGCAGACGGGACAACCCGGGTCACGCTTCACGGCAATCTTGCGGAAAGTTCCGCTGAGTCCATCCATGACCATAAGCGAACCGGCCATGCTCTCGCCGATGCCGAGGATTTCCTTGATTACTTCGGTCGCTTGGAGCGAGCCCACCATGCCGCACAGCGCGCCCATAACGCCGGCCTCGGCGCAACTGGGTATTTGGCCGTCCGGCGGGGCCTCACGGAAGATGCAGCGGTAGCATGGTCCCGCCTCCTCGCCGTTTTGGCCGGGGAACGCGCGATAGGTCGCCAACTGCGCATCAAACCGCAGGATTGCAGCTGATACCAAGGTCTTCTTTTGGAACACGCAAACATCGTTGACCAGAAACCGGGTGGAGAAATTATCACAGCCATCGGCCACCACGTCGTAGGCCTCGATTATATCCATGGCGTTGTCCGTGGTGATGCGCTCATTTTGCTGGACAATCTTCACGTCTGGATTGATAGCTGCAACCGATTCTGCGGCGCTGACCACTTTAAGCCGGTTGATATCGGCGGTGCCGTGAAGAACTTGGCGCTGCAGGTTGGAGAGGTCCACCACATCGTCATCAATCACGCCTATGGTGCCCACTCCGGCGGCGGCAAGATAGAGTATGTTGGGTGAACCGAGTCCTCCCGCCCCGATTACCAAGACTTTGGAATCCAGGAGTTTCTGCTGGCCCTCGCCGCCCACTTCTCTCAATAGGATGTGGCGGGCGTAGCGATTGATCTGCTCTTCGGAGAAATTCATTGGAGTCGGTTTCCGTTCAATTTAGGCCGTCAATTAACGCTCGGCAAAACTGGGTAGGCTGGTGACGATGGCTGCTGCCAACGCCGCGCCCGAGGAAATGCCCACTGCCAATACCCTCCAAACGTGCCACGCGACGGGCGATTCCGAAGGCCGATAGGTAGCACCTCGCTGATCAGGTCCGGGTTAAAAATTTTGGACACGAAGCCAACGCCGGTCCCCTGGATCCCGTTGTCCGGTTTGGTGGCTTCGATCATTGCCAGCCAGTCGCGATCCATGACCGAACTCAGAGGGTTGAAGAACTGGCATTTTCTAGGAACCTGCGCATTGGCGTCCTCATTCGCCTTAAGCCAGCCTAGACGCACCAAGGGCATTACGCCAATGGCATTGTATATCTTGCTGCGCAATTCATTTTTGGACTCATACTTCATGTTGGGACACCGGGCTTACATGGTGAAATCCAGGGCCTTCCGGCCGTCGCTGACGACGCCGGCCTTTTCGATCTCGCCGCGAAGATCCTCGATGGATAACTCATCGAGGCGGGCCATGACCATGTTCTGCATTTCGTTCCAAATTGGACGCACCACCTTTGTACCAAGTTTTGAGCCCTCCATGTCGTCCGGTTCGGAGGCTTCGTTGCCGGGCCCTTGAACCACGCGAACAATGTCGCCGATGGTGATGCGCTGGCGTTCCCGTGCCAGCCGATAGCCTCCGCGCGGTCCGCGCACGCCGACCAGAATGCCGTGCCGTACCAGCTGCTGCAGGGCTTGTTCCAGATAGCGCCGGGGAATCCCCTGACGGCGCGTGATCTCTTTGCTTTGCACTGGCCCCACCCCAGCGTAATAGGCGATATCCAGGACTGCTTCGATGGCGAACAGGGCCTTTTTAGGAAATCGGAACATCAAGCGGCGGTTTCTGTGCCGGTGGAACCGAAACCGCCTGCGCCGCGCTGGGTGTTATCTAAGTCGCCGACCTCCTGCCAAACAGCAACGGCAACGGGCGCGATGACCATTTGCGCAATCCTCATGCCGCGCTCTACGGAAAAAGTTTCGGCGCCATGATTGATCAGGATAACGCCCACCTCGCCTCGATAATCGGCGTCGATGGTGCCGGGGCTGTTTAGAACAGTGACGCCGTGCTTAGCAGCCAAGCCGGAGCGCGGGCGGACCTGCGCCTCGAAGCCCACCGGAAGCTGGATCGCGATGCCCGTCGGGATGATGGTCCGCGCACCGGGCTTAAGGGCAACAGGTTCTCCAACGGCTGCGATCAGATCGACCCCTGCGCTGAGCGCTGTCGCATATTCGGGCAGAGGAATGTTGGCGCCGTGTGGCAGGCGTTTCACGGGTACGCTCACATCAGCCATGCGATGCTTCCAGGGCATCCGCAATTCGGTCCGCCAATCGTTCGCCGACTTCCAATTTGGAAAGTCGCGGCCAATCCTCAACACCTTCGGCGGTCACAAGATGGACCGTGTTGGCGTCGCCCGCGAGGGTTCCCGTGCCCGGAGACACATCGTTAGCGACGATCCAATCGCAACCCTTCCGGGCAAGCTTAGCCTGGGCATTGGTGATCACATTCTCTGTTTCGGCGGCAAACCCGATTACGAGGTCCGGGCGCGTGTTTTTGGTGTTGCTAAGGGCCCGGAGGATGTCGGGGTTCTCGGTCATCACTAGGGGTGGTGGGTGGCCTCCGGTCTTTTTCTTTAATTTCTGACCAGCTTCGGTGTCGACGCGCCAATCGGCCACGGCGGCTGCGCAAACGGCGATGTCGGCGGGCAGTGCTGCTTCGCACGCTGTTAGCATTTGGCGGGCAGACTCCACATGGATAACCTGGACTCCTGGAGGGTCCGGCTGCTGGGTGGGGCCCGTGACCAGCGTTGTTTTCGTGCCGAGGCGTGTCAGTGCTCCCGCGATGGCATGGCCCTGCTTGCCCGACGACCGGTTGGCGATATAGCGGACCGGATCAATGGGCTCATATGTGGGGCCGCTGGTGACCAGGGCTCGGCGGCCGGCTAAACGTCCGTTTGCCGCAAAGAAATCGTCAAGCGCGGCGGCAATTTCAAGCGGTTCTGACATGCGGCCCATGCCGTATTCTCCGCAGGCCATGTCGCCTTCATTAGGCCCAATTAACTTGACGCCGCGGTTGGCCAGGGTACCAACGTTCGCCTCGGTGGCAGGGTGGTTCCACATGCGGACGTTCATGGCTGGCGCCGCCAAGACCGGCTTGTCAGTCGCTAGCAGAACTGTGGTCGCCAAGTCGTCGGCTAGGCCATGGGCCATCTTGGCCAGAAGGTTAGCGGTCGCCGGCGCCACCAAAAGGGCATCCGCCTGCCGGCTAAGGTTGATATGTCCCATCTCATATTCATCTGTGAGCGAAAACAAATCGTTGTATACCCTGTCCTCGCTGACGGCGCCCAGGGTCATGGATGTTACGAATTTCGCGCCGCAGTTCGTCAGAACGCAACGTACGGCTGCACCTCGCTCGCGCAGGCGGCGAACCAGATCCGGGGTCTTATAGGCGGCGATGCCACCCGCGACGATTAGTAGAATGCGTTTTCCAGCCAGCATAAGGGAAATCAGTAATTTCACGTATTTTGAGTGTGATTAAAGTAGAGTTGTCTATCGGAAATCGCAAGCGTCATCGACGGACACTCCTGGATGGCGAAGATCTTGATACGAGCTCAGGTGAAGCGGGAGATGATCACCATGACCAAGAGAAAAATAACCGCGAAACATAGTGATTTAGCGACATCACCGCCCCGGGAGCCACGCCGTAACTGTATTATGGTTTCCGGATGCAAACGCACCCGCCCGTTGGAGATCATATTGGCGGATTCCTCCAGCCTCTCGATGACGCTCGGCAGCTTATTGACAGTGTTGGCAATTCCTTCGACTGCGACACGCACTCGGGCTTCCGGGCTCAGGGTTTGCTCCATCCACTCTTTAATCAGGGGCCGGGCCAGCATCCACATGTTAGCGTCTGGGCTCAGTTTTCGCGCCGTTCCCTCAGCCACCAGCATTGTCTTTTGCAGCAGTAACAGTTGCGGCTGGATTTCCATCTGAAAGGTTTCCGTGATCTGAAACAACTGTCCCAGGAGACGGGCGATAGAAATCTCATTCTGAGGTTTGTCGAGGATAGGCTCGGCGATGGATCGACAGGCCTGAGTGAAAGCGTCGACGGATTGGTTTGCGGGGATCCAACCGGCCTCGAAGTGAATCTCCGCGGCACGCCGATATTCGCGCGTCAGGAACGCAAGCAGCATTTCGCCCAGTATCCGCCGTGTACGTATATCAATCCGACCCATGATCCCAAAGTCGACGGCCGCAATGACGCCATCGGAGGTGACGAATAGGTTGCCAGGATGCACGTCGGCGTGGAAAAAACCATCGCGAAAAACCTGTTTGAAGGTGGTCCGGGCCGCCTTCGTGGTAATGTCCAGTGGGTCGAAGCCGGCGGCTTCGATGCCACCGCGATCGTCCAGGGAAACGCCGGTAATACGCTCCGTGGTCATTACCCGTTGGCCCGTGCGGCTCCAGTCCACATTCGGGACCTTGAAGTCCGCGTCGCCTTCGAAGTTTTCCGCTATTTCCGAGGCGGCGGCCGCTTCAAAGCGAAGATCCATCTCCATTTCCACAGTCGCCGCTAAGGTTGCCACAACCTCGCGCGGTTTCAGCCGGCGCAGTTGAGGTCGCGTGCGCTCGATCAGGTCGGCAGCCCAATGCAGGAGATCCAGGTCGCGGGCGAAGGCTTCTTCTATATCTGGGCGCAGAACTTTTACCGCCACCTCCCGGCCATCGGCAGTGACGGCAAAGTGGACCTGGGCAATGGAAGCCGCGGCGACCGGGGTATCGTCGAACTCGGGAAACATATCGACGATGGGTTCGTCAAATTCGGTTTCAATGGCAGCTCGGGCCTCGGCCCCAGAAAACGGCGGTAGGCGGTCCTGAAGATCGGAGAGATCGGCTGCCAACTCCTCGCCCAAAAGGTCGGAGCGCGTCGCCAAAATCTGTCCAAGTTTGATGAAGCTCGGACCCGCCTCGTTCAGAGCCCTTGCCAGGCGTTGTCCAGGTCGGCCTTCCGCGTCACGCCGCGACATCCAGCGCGCGACGTAAACCAATGCTGGCGCCACATCTAGATATTCCAGTGGGAACAAGGCATCGTGTCGGGCTAGTAGGTAGGCCGTTGACCAGAGACGGCGAATATTTCGAGCAGTGCGAATCATGGGCACCGGCCTTTAAATGCGCCAGGCCGAATGGATCGCGGCGATTCCGCCGGTCAGGTTGTGGAAGTCCACCCGCGCTAGGCCTGCCGCTGTGATCATTTCGGCGAAACGCGCCTGGTTTGGGAATTTGCGGATGCTTTCCGCCAAATACTGATATGCGTCCCGGTCACTGGCGATCAGTTCGCCGAGCGCGGGCAGCACCCGAAAGGAATAGGTTTCGTATAGCTGGCGCAATGCCGGCGCTGTAATCTCTGAGAACTCCAGGCATAGGAATCTTCCACCCGGCTTCAACACGCGCTTCGCCTCGCCGAGCGCCTTGTCGATATGGGTGACGTTGCGGATGCAGAACGCCGTCGTGTAGGCATCTATGGACATATCGTCCAAGGGCAGGCTCTCCGCGTCCCCATGGATCCATTCGATGCCGGCCAGGATGCCCCGGTCGATGGCGCGGTCGCGGCCACAGGACATCATCTCGCGGTTGAGGTCGATCACCTGCACGTGCGATCCGCCGCGGGCCAGGAACTTAAATGCTATGTCCCCAGTCCCGCCGCCCACGTCGACAAGGCGCATGCCCGGGCGCGGACGCAGCCTATTGATCATCGCTTCCTTCCACAGCCGATGGATGCCCAAACTCATGAGGTCGTTCATCAGATCGTACTTGGGCGCGACGCTGTTAAAGACTTCGCGCACCATGGAAGCTTTGTCCTCCACAGGCACATCACAAAAACCGAAATGGGTCGTGCCGCCTGGCGCCGATCCGTGTGAGGGCGAAGGTTCCGACATGGGCGGACATTAGCGCAAGCCCTCCAATGATACCAGCCTGTGGACAGGCCGGGTCGGAGCGGTCATACCTGGATCTGATTTGTCAACCGAACGGTCCAGAGCCATGCCCGAATTACCCGAAGTGGAAACCGTTAAGCGCGGCCTTGCACCAGTCCTGGAAGGCCGCCAATTGTTGCGGGTCATCACCCGACGCACGGATCTCAGGTGGCCGTTGCCGGAAGGCTTTGGTCAGCGCCTTACCAATCGCCAAGTAATGGCAGTTGCCCGACGCGGCAAGTTTTTGACCATCCGTCTTGACGACGACGCGATCTGGATCGCGCACTTGGGCATGTCGGGCCGGTTCCGGATTTTTGACGGAGATCCGCCACCCGAGGAACCTCATGACCATGTTATTGTCGAAACCGATGGCGGCCTTACCATCCGTTACAACGACCCTCGCAGATTCGGTTTCATGGATCTGGTTGCTGGCGCCGATTTGGACGCGTATCCCATGCTGGCGTCAATGGGGCCGGAGCCCTTGGGGCTAGATTTCACGGCGGCAACACTAGCCAAACGCCTGAGGGGCCGGGCAACGCCCATCAAGGTGGCTCTTTTGGATCAGCGGACTGTCGCCGGGCTGGGTAATATCTATGTATGTGAGGCTCTCCATCAGGCAGGGATTTCCCCCAAACGTATGGCCCGGACTTTGCAAGGTGAACGGGCGGTGAAATTGCATGCGGCTATTGTCGATGTGTTGGCCCGTGCCATCGAGGCTGGAGGATCGTCTCTCCGGGATCACCGCCAGCCAGATGGGGCGCTGGGATACTTCCAACATAATTTTCTCACCTATGGCCGAGCCGGCGCAGATTGCCGGCGTTGCGGGCGCGGATATCCTATCCGGCAGATTGTGCAATCAGGCCGATCCACATTCTATTGCTCGAACTGTCAGCGATAGTATCATAGACAGGTCATGATACGCCTTGTCCTCGCATCAATCTTGTCCGTCGTTATCGTGGCGCCGGTTTCGGTAACGGCGCAGCAAGCGGTCCGGTTTCTAAGTGTCATGGAAGAAATGCCATTGATGCCAGGGCTTATGGAGGTGACGGATGAGGCGGTGACCTTTGACGGCCCGTCGGGCCGGATCATCCAAGCGTTTGCGGCCGGGAACCTTCAGGTGGACGAGGTTCGCGCTTTCTATGCGGCGGCGCTGCCCCAGTTGGGCTGGTCCCGCCAGGCTAATGGCGAATATCGCCGGGACGCGGAAATCCTGCGGCTCGAGGTGAGCTTGGCGTCGGACGGTGCGACGGGTGCCCACTACATGCTGCGTCCGGTGAAGGGCCAATAGGTGCGAGAAGTTAGGTCCACACAGGGCTTGACCTGACCCGTCCACACTTATATACAGCGCCCACTGAATTTCTGTTGTTGATTGAAGGAAGGGTTGTGTGCCGATGGCCCACTCTCTGCAAGCAAAGAAAAGAATTCGTCAGATAGATCGTCGCTCGACCGTTAATCAGGCGCGTCGTAGCGCTATACGTACGGAGCTCCGTAAAGTGGAAGAGGCCATTGCCAGTGGCGATCAGCTCTCCGCGCGATCCGCGTTCCGTCAGATGCAGCCGCAATTAATGGCTGGTGTCAGCAAGGGCATCATGGAGAAGAACACAGTGTCCCGCACGCTGTCCCGCCTGTCCAAACGGATCAAGGCAATGGCTGCCTAGACGCACCGCATGGCAGAATTTTTAAGCGCCGCGCTCCTTTATGGATTGCGGCGTTTTTTTGTCGGCGAGAACATGCGATCGACAGCCTTCGGATTCGAAGTGCGAAAAATTGTCAAGAAGATTATTTTACACGTTCCCCTTTCGATCGGCTTGAAAGCGGTATCGCGGAAACGTAATATTCGACCGTGGAATTTAGAAAATTAGAGTCGTTTTAAATAACACGCTTATAATATTTGTGCAGTTATTCTGTTGCCTAATTCGGGTTTTACTTAGGAACATTGTGTAAATTCATGACAAGCGTGGAAGTTGTTCAACAAAAAGTAGAGTAAAGACGTTCGACGCCTGGCGAGTAGTTTGAGCGAGTCCTGACGTCCACTGAGTGATGGTTTCCAAAAGTCTTTGAAACGGTGTTTTGAAGATTTGATAACGGTAAAGTTTAACCATAGGGAGGCGATGAGAATAAGTTTTAGATTTTAAATTTTCGGAATTGGACACGGTAAGTTTGGTGCGATAAGGCAAGCTCGGCGTTACGAATTCTAACCAATACATGATTTTTGCCGCATCGCCGTCCTATCCAAGATCGTAACTGGGTAGATCAAAAGAATAGCGATGCATATAGAGGGATCTATGAATTTGCGAACGCCTTTTCGTTTGCCTGCTCCCTGTTGTTGGATCCTGCCGCCGTAATTATGAGATAGCCCTATATACTGGGCTTGAGCAATATAGTTTGTCCTTTATTCGAATACCGTGAAATCTAAACTTCCGATCGCTGTTTCTCTAAGTCTTAAGACGCCGTGCCAAAGTCGCGACTCGAAGCGCGATCTGGCCTGGGAAAAACAAGCGCTGTTCCCGAAGGCGGCGCAAGAACACGGGGTGTGTAGCCGCTAATGGGTGAGAACGACGACCGTAGAGCAAATACAAACAGAAGACAGGTTAAGATTCGGGATGCGGCGGACCGGGAGGTCAGCAAAGAGGTCCAAACGGAATGGGAGGGGATTCTCAATCGTCTCCGCGCAGAGGTCGGTGAAACCGCATTTCAAAGTTGGCTTCGTCCAATGCGGGTGCACCGCGCTGATGTGGAGGGTGTTCAGATTTCTGTGCCCACCCGATTCATGCGAGATTGGGCGGCGGCGCATTACGAAGATCGCTTGACGGAGCTTTGGCGAGACGAGAACGCGGCGATTGCTGGTGTTGAAATCGTCGTGCATGCGGATGTAGCTAATGGCAAGAATGCGGCTGTCGCGAAGATGGAGTTTGAAGCGCCTAGTATCGCCACGGGCGTGCGTGAGCGGGACACTCTCTCCGCACCATTGGACGAGCGATTCACCTTTGATCAATTCGTGGTGGGCAAGTCGAATGAGTTTGCCTATGCCGCGGCTCGCCGCGTCGGAGAGGCCTCGACGGTGCCTTTTAATCCCTTGTTCCTCTATGGTGGTGTGGGCCTTGGCAAGACCCACCTCATGCATGCTATTGCCTGGCATGTGCGCGAGGCCACGCCCGAACGCTCGGTCCTATATTTGTCCGCTGAGAAATTCATGTACCGGTTCATCCGCGCGCTTCGTGAACAGAACACGGTCGACTTCAAGGAGCAGTTCCGCTCCGTCGACGTTTTGATGATCGACGACGTGCAGTTTATTGCCGGTAAAGATTCTACACAGGAAGAGTTTTTCCATACCTTCAATGCCTTGGTCGATCAAGGACGGCAGATCGTCATTTCCTCCGATAAGTCGCCGTCAGATCTGGAGGGTATGGAAGAGCGCCTGGTTTCCCGGCTGAATTGCGGGCTGGTCGCCGACATTCACGCCACCACCTACGAGCTGCGTTTGGGCATCCTGCAGTCCAAAGCACAGAAGTTGGGCGCTATGGTGCCGACCAAGGTCCTGGAGTTTTTGGCCCATAAGATCACGTCGAACGTTCGTGAGCTTGAAGGCGCCCTGAATCGCGTGGTTGCCCATTCGCAGTTGGTGGGGCGGGAGATCTCCCTGGAGACCAGCCAGGAAGTCTTGCATGATTTGTTGCGGGCCAACGATCGTAGAGTCACCATTGAGGAGATTCAAAAACAAGTGGCTTCGCATTTCAACATCCGAATCTCGGACATGCACTCCGCCCGTCGCGCACGCTCCGTAGCCCGCCCGCGGCAGGTCGCTATGTACTTGGCCAAGCAGCTGACGACGCGGTCTTTGCCGGAGATTGGACGGAAGTTCGGTGGCCGTGACCACACCACGGTTATGCATGCCGTGCGCAAGGTTGATGAGTTGCGTGAGCATGATTCCAGCTTCAAGGAAGACGTGGAATTGCTGCGGCGCATGCTAGAGGGCTAAGGTTTGCCGTGGCTTTGTCCAAAAGCCTCATTCACACTCTCAAAAGCCGGCGAAAGAGCTTTGGAAATCAAGGCGGTTTGCTATAATAGAATTCATATCGCGGAGGGCGTTTAGGGCCTTCTCCGGCGCCCTGGCCGGGGCCTGATATTTTCCGCAAAATTTGTCGAAATTGACCTCTTAAGGGTTTGATATAGAAAGATGAAACTGACCATTGAACGGACCGCTCTGTTGAAGTCTTTGGGGCATGTGCAGAGTGTTGTGGAGCGGCGCAATACCATACCGATTCTCTCAAACGTAAAACTTGAAGCTGGTGATGGCGCGATGCGCCTAAATGCCACCGATATGGATCTGGATATAGTCGAGCAAGCGGTCGCCGAAGTGGCTACGCCCGGCTCCACGACGGTGTCGGCGCACACGCTTTACGACATCGTTCGGAAGATGCCTGATGGCGCGCAGGTGAATATGGACGGAGGCGGCGACGGTCAAGTTATCCTGAGCGCTGGACGGTCCCGGTTCACCCTGGCGAGCCTGCCCATTGATGAATTTCCCGTGCTCTCCGGCGGCGATTTCCCGCATCAGTTCACAGTCACGGCGGCAGAATTGCGCGGCCTGATCGACCGCACCCGGTTTGCCATTTCCACTGAGGAAACGCGGTATTACCTGAACGGGATTTACCTGCATGGTGCGGACCACGATGGGGCCGCCCTATTGCGCGCTGTCGCCACGGATGGTCACCGCTTGGCCAGCGTGGAAATTGCTTTGCCTCCCGGCGCCGAGGGCATGCCCGGGGTCATCGTGCCCCGCAAGGCAGTGGCGGAGCTTCGCAAATTGATTGATGAATCTGGCGATGAGGTGACCGTTTCCCTGTCGGAGTCTAAGATCCGCTTCGCCTTCGACGCCGCGGTGCTGACCTCCAAGCTTATCGATGGGACCTTCCCCGACTATCAGCGGGTCATCCCGGAAGGCAACGACAAGATCATGGAGGTGGACTGTCGCGGGTTTGCCGAAGCCGTGGACCGAGTATCTGCCATTTCCAGCGATAAATCCCGCGTCATCAAGTTGAGCTTGGATGGCGGTACCTTGGTGCTGTCCGCCTCCAGTCCCGAACACGGCAGTGCCACCGAGGAATTGGAGGTCGTCTACGATGGCGATCCGTTGGAGATTGGTTTTAATTCTGGCTATCTCCTGGACGTGACCCGCCAGATCGAAGGCGAGTCGGCGCGGTTCACCATGGCTGATTCCGCCTCGCCGACTGTGATGCAGGAAACGGACGACGCTAGCGCGCTCTATGTTCTCATGCCCATGAGGGTCTGAGGTGCGGCCAGCGTAGCGAGGGGGACGCATATACTGTACGGAACGCAAGGATTGACGAGGAACGACGCGAACGGTCTTGAGATTGGACTGAAGCCGATAGGCCGACCGGACGCTTGCCGGTTCGCGATCCGGCGTCTAACCCTGACGGATTTTAGGTGTTATACACGGATGCGCATGGAAGTGGTGGCCGACGCCGTGGTCCTGACCGGTCCGAACGGCGCTGGCAAAACCAACGTCCTGGAGGCTTTGTCCCTGCTCATGCCGGGCCGTGGCCTGCGCCGTGCTAAGCTCTCGGAGATCAGCCGCGATGCGCCCGATGCCCAGCGCTCCGCGGAACCGCGTTCTTGGGCGGTGGCTGCGCGCGTCGCTGGCGTGGACGTGCCGGTGGATATCGGAACTGGTTTTCAAGCCTCCGGCGACAGCGGCGCGGAGCGCCGTATAATTAAGATCGATGGCGAAACGGGAAGCGCCCAAGCGGCATTGGCGGGCGTCATGAGTATGCATTGGCTGACCCCGCAGATGGATCGCCTGTTCCAGGACGGTGCGTCGAGCCGCCGGCGGTTCCTGGATCGGTTGGTATTCGGTTGGGATCCGGCGCATGCCGGAAGGGTGAATGCCTACGAACAAGCCATGCGCGAAAGACTGAAACTGCTGCGTGATCAGGCCAACCCGGATCCGGCCTGGTTGACGGCATTGGAAGATACCATGGCGGCTCGCGGCATCGCCGTGGCGGCGGCGCGCCATGATGTGGTTTCTCGGCTGGCGCCTGTGGCGGCAGAGAGCTGGGGGGCTTTCCCTGGGGCGGTGCTTGCGCTCTCGGGCGATGTGGACGGCTGGCTTTCGTTGGGACCGGCCCTGCAAGCGGAGGACCACTTCCGTGCCGCCCTAGCTGCGGACCGCGAGCGGGACGTCCGGTTTGGGCGCACTCACGCCGGGCCGCAGCGTACCGATCTTGTGGTGCATCACGCCTTTAAGGGGGAAGCCGCTGAGCGTTGTTCGACCGGCGAGCAGAAGGCATTACTTATAGCCCTTGTGTTAGCCAACGCTCGCATGCGCGCCGCCGAGGAAGGGGGTGCGCCGGTGCTGCTTCTGGATGAGGTAGCGGCGCATTTGGACCAGTACCGCCGAGACGCCCTGTTCGGGAGTCTTCTTGGGCTGGGAGGGCAGGTGTGGTTCACCGGCACGGACGCGGATACCTTCGCCGGCCTTCGCGGCCGAGCTCAATTTTTTACAGTTGCCAATGGCGAGGTCTCGGAGAGTGGTTGAGCGGAAACGAGACATGAAGACTACCTGGAACGAACGGAAAAAGCATGAGTGACGAACCCCCCACCGACGAGCGCGATGAAGAGATCATTGGTGACGAAGATTACGACGCAGGATCCATCAAGGTCCTGCGTGGCCTGGAGGCTGTGCGTAAACGTCCGGGTATGTACATCGGCGATACAGATGACGGCTCCGGCTTGCATCACATGGTCTACGAGGTCGTGGACAACGCTATCGATGAGGCCTTAGCAGGCTACTGTGACTTAGTGCGGGTAACTCTCAACGGGGACGGATCGGTGACCGTGTCGGACAATGGGCGCGGCATTCCTGTCGATATCCATGAGGAGGAAGGCGTTTCCGCAGCCGAGGTAATCATGACCCAGTTGCATGCCGGTGGAAAGTTCGACCAGAACTCCTACAAGGTGTCCGGTGGTCTTCACGGGGTGGGTGTTTCCGTGGTCAACGCGCTCTCTGATTGGTTGGAGCTGCGGATTTTCCGCGATGGTAAGGAACACCTAGTCCGCTTCGAGGGTGGTGAGACTGTGAAGCCGTTGAAGGTGGCCGGCGAAGCCCCTCTAGTGGATGGCGAGCCGTTTACCGGCACAGAATGCACCTTTTTCGCGTCCGCCGACATTTTTACAATGACTGAATATGATTGTGGAACGCTAGAACATCGCCTCCGAGAACTAGCATTCCTGAATTCAGGCGTTGCCATGAAGCTAGTTGACGCCCGCGACGTGGACCCGGTGGAGGTAGATCTCCACTATGAAGGCGGCTTGCAGGCCTTCATAGACTATCTGGACCGCTCCAAGTCGGCGCTGCACGAACAGACCATCGTCGTATGCAGCGAGAAAGACGACATCACGGTCGAGGTCGCCATGCAGTGGAACGACAGCTATCACGAAACTACGCTGTGCTTCACGAACAACATCCCGCAGCGCGACGGCGGGACTCACCTGGCTGGGTTTCGAGGTGCATTGACGCGAACCATCAATGCCTATGCGTCGTCGTCGGGTATTGCCTCGAAGGCTAAGGTCAGCATCACCGGAGATGATTCCCGCGAAGGCATGACGTGCGTGCTGTCCGTGAAGGTACCCGATCCAAAGTTCTCGTCCCAGACCAAGGATAAGCTAGTATCGTCCGAAGTTCGTCCCGTGGTCGAAAGCCTGATCGGTGAAGGTTTGGACCAGTGGTTCGAGGAACATCCCTCCGACGCTAAGAAGGTTATCTCCAAGATTGTCGAAGCTGCCGCCGCCCGCGAGGCGGCCCGTAAGGCGCGTGAGCTGACCCGACGCAAGGGTGCGCTGGACATCAGCTCACTCCCCGGCAAGCTGGCTGATTGCCAGGAACGGGACCCGGCCCTTTCCGAACTGTTCATCGTCGAGGGTGATTCCGCGGGCGGATCGGCCAAGCAAGGCCGCAATCGGTCGAATCAAGCGATCCTCCCTTTGCGCGGCAAGATCTTGAACGTGGAGCGTGCGCGCTTCGACAAGATGCTCTCGTCGTCAGAAATTGGGACGCTCATTGCGGCGCTTGGTACGGGAATCGGGCGCGAGGATTTTGACGCGGAGAAATGCCGCTACCATAAGATCATTATCATGACGGACGCCGACGTGGACGGCAGCCACATTCGCACTCTTTTGCTAACCTTCTTTTTCCGTCAGATGCCGGAAATCGTGGAGCGCGGTTATCTCTACATTGCACAGCCGCCGCTCTATCGTTCGAAGCGCGGCAATTCGGAGGTCTATTTGAAGGATGACCCGGCGCTAGAAGATTACCTATTTAACGCTGCTATCGACGACGGCGCTGTGTTTGAAGCCTACGACGGCACCCAGATGGCAGGCGCTGATCTCCGGGCCGCGCTGGATCAGGCGCGCGCAGCGAAGGCGGAAATTTCCCGTGTCGCACGGCATGTGCCCGCTGATGTGGTGGAGCAGTCGGCGATCTTGAGCGCCTTAGATCCGGGCCTGTTGTTGGAGCCGGCTCAGGCCACCCAAGTGGCCGATTTTATCGCTATGCGCCTGGACGCGCTTTCGGATGAAACAGAGCGCGGTTGGCAGGGCACCAGTTTGGATGATGGTGGTTTGGCCTTTTCCCGGACGTTACGGGGTGTCATGGAGCGCCATGTGATCGATTCGAAACTAATCCGCTCGCAGGATGCGCATCGCCTCAACGAACGCGCCGGCCAGCTACAAAAGCTCTATACCAAGCACGGTAAGCTGACGGTGAAGGAGAAGGAAGTGCCCATCACCGGCCCGATGGCGTTGGTCGACGGCATTATGAACTTCGGCCGCAAGGGTATCTCCATGCAACGCTACAAGGGGCTCGGTGAAATGAATCCGGATCAGCTCTGGGAGACGACGCTAGATCCGGACGTTCGTTCGCTTCTGCAGGTCCGCGTCAGCCATATGGATGATGCGGAGGATGTCTTTTCCACACTCATGGGCGACGTGGTGGAGCCCCGCCGTGACTTCATCCAGAAGAACGCCCTGAAGGTGGCGAATTTGGACGTGTAGGATGGCTTTTGGTCTAACGCGTTTTAATCGGGTGTGACCACCTACCTGTAGTCAGCGCAGCTCCAGTTTTTCATCTAGGCGCTGACGCTTCATTAGCCACCAGCCAGAGGTGGCGGTCATTGCTAGCGTTAAGCTCTAACGTGGCGTGCGGTGGCCAATCTAAATCATTCAGGAGTTCTCGGGCCAGGGAGAGCATGTCAGCATCCTAGATCGATACCAATTTCTCACAGAACAGGGCTTCGTAACGGAACGCGGAGGTCATGTTGGCCTGATAGCGGATTTCGCTAGAGAGTGGGATTTAGAAACTGTGATCTATATTCCCGGCTAACGAATTCAATGCACAAATACAACTTTAACAATACATCAATGTTAATCGAATTCTAATCAGCTCTGTCTTAGGGTTGTTGGATGACCGATTTGGGTGAAAAAGAAAGTGGATGGTTCTGGTGGCTTGTGAAGTTTGCAGCGACGGCGGGCGTGTGGATGGCGATCGTCGCGATCGGCGTGACCGCGTGGTACGCCACTGATCTGCCGGACATTGACGAGGCACTTCGGGCGACGCGCCGGCCAACGGTAACGCTACTTGCCGCAGATGGCACTCTTCTGGCGACCCGTGGCGACCTTTATGGTGTGCCGCTCCGGGTTGGTGATCTGCCCAAGGCTCTGCCCCAGGCGGTGCTGGCGACTGAGGATCGGCGGTTTTATGACCATTTCGGTTTGGATGTCATAGGTATCTTCCGCGCGGCCTATCACAACGTGCGTGCCGGACGCATCGTGCAGGGCGGTTCCACCCTTACGCAACAGGTGGCGAAAAACCTGTTCCTGACGCCGGAGCGTTCATACAAACGCAAAATCCAAGAGGTGTTACTGTCGCTCTGGTTGGAGAAAAAGTTCACCAAGGAGCAGATCTTCACTATATACCTTAATCGAGTTTACCTTGGCGCAGGCACTTATGGTGTGGACGCGGCGGCCAGGCAATATTTCGGCGTGCCGGCGAAACGGGTCATGGTCTATGAGGCGGCCATGATAGCTGGACTCTTGAAGGCGCCGAGCCGCTACAATCCGCGCGCTAATCCAGCGCTCGCGAAAAAGCGCACGGCCCAGGTCCTAAAAAACATGGTATCCGCCGGCTTTCTAACCGACTCTCAGGCCTCTCAGGCGGCGCCCCGTCGCTATAACCGTGGTTCCGGGTCGGGCCAGCTGGGACGTTACTTCATTGATTGGACGCTGGAGCAGGTGGCGGATTATTTGGCGCCCGGCGATCGCGACATTATTGTTTCGACGACTCTCAACCCGGTCTTGCAGGCGGCGGCAGAACGTCGGTTGGCTTCGGTCCTTGACGGTCCGGGAAAAAAGCTTCGGGCCACGCAGGCAGCATTGGTCGCTTTGTCTGGTGATGGCGCCGTACAAGCCCTAGTCGGCGGTCGACGCTATGCGACGAGCTCTTTCAACCGCGCTACACAGGCCCGTCGACAGCCGGGATCCGCGTTCAAACCTATTGTATTCTTAACCGCCTTGGAAACGGGCATGCTACCCACCGACATGGTGCAGGACGCGCCCATCACCATTGGCGATTGGGCGCCACGAAACTTTAATCGTAAATTTTTGGGCGATGTCACTATGGCCGAAGCCTTAGCCCAATCACTTAATACGGCGGCCGTTCGGATCGGGCAAAAGGCCGGGCTCCCACGCATCGCCAAGACTGCCAGCCGATTGGGAATACCAGGCGAGATTGACGCCACGCCCAGCCTTGTCTTAGGCACTCAAGACGTTAGCCTAATCGACCTCACGGCCGCCTATGCGCCCTTCGCCAACGGCGGAATGGCCGCTTGGCCGTATGCCGTTCGCGAAATCCGCGACGGCGATGGCAAGGTGTTATACATCCGGTCCGGTTCGGGGCCCGGTCGCGTCGTCGCTGCCAAACACGTCGCCCAGATGAATCGGATGATGGCTGGTGTTATCGCTAGCGGAACGGGAAAGACAGCGCGTCTAGACCGGCCCGCCGCTGGTAAGACGGGCACGAGCCAAAACCATCGTGACGCCTGGTTCATCGGTTATACGGCCAACTTAATTACCGGCGTGTGGATTGGTAACGATAACGGTAAGTCCATGAAACGTGTCACCGGGGGCAGCCTACCGGCTATCCTGTGGAAGCGGTTCATGACCGATGCCCACCAGGGCCAATTTAAGAGCGCTTTGTTTGGCGTCGACGGTCCGGTCAATCTTCTGTCGCGTCCGGCTACGGTCAAGGTGCTGGAGAAGAAAAGTGTGTGGGACCGCATTATCTCCGTTGTCAAAGGCGAAGACTGAGCCCGGTTAGCTTAACACTCGTTTAAATCAACATTGAAACCAGATATTCATCACCAAATGGCCATGACCTAAGGCGACAACGCAGTCCGCTAACAAATTAGATGCTTAGCTCTCGATATCGTCATTAGCTACGACCCGTCCCGTACCATAGACGATACAATGGTCCGCGTCATATTCGAACGCCTGGAACATGGCGTTGCGAGTGACGATTGCGGCAACGGGATCGCGTCGCCATGGGCCAAGCCTCAAAGCGCAAGGAATATTGGGCTGTAGAGCGGCTGGCGTACACAGGCGTGAAAACCGGAGAGGATTTTAGCCTTGAGCAAAGATTGTAATTGGTGGCTGGCCAGAAAGTTGTGCCAATCCCCAAAACTCAACCAACTCAGCATGTGAACCATATGTATCCAGAAGTGCGAAAGGTTGACGGGTTTGAGTGTCAGGAGGTGTCTCCATTTCCTTTCTCGGCCATCCGCGCGATCGTTGCCGTGGTGGAGAACCCATCCTTCATTTCGGCGAGGATGATTCGCCCGCCCCAGGATTGAACCTCCGACGCGCCAATCACCCGGTCAGCGGAGTAATCCGCGCCTTTGACCAAGACATCTGGTTTCAAGAGGGTAATCAGATCGAGTGGCGTGTCTGCGTCGAACAGCACACAGAGGTCCACATGGGCAAGGGACGCCAGGACGGTCGCACGGGCGACCTCGGTTTGGATTGGTCGTGACCCGCCCTTTAGGCGTTTCACCGACGCATCCGAGTTCAGCGCGACCACTAAGCGGTCGCAGGCATCGCGGGCTTGACGCAACAAGGATATATGTCCTGGGTGCAGAAGATCAAAGCATCCGTTGGTGAAGCCTATCTTAAGCTGCTGGTGGCGCCAAACCTCTACCTGGTCACGGGCCTGGTTGTGGTTCAGCAACTTTGCCTCGACCCGGGAAATGCCCTGGTCACGGAGCGTCGCCATCACCTCCCCTTTATAGGCAGCTGCCGTTCCCGCTTTGGCGACTACGATCCCAGCACAAATATTAGCCAGCCTGGCCGCATCTGAAAGGGATGCGCTCACCGCCAATGCACCCGCGATGGTGGCGACCACGGTGTCGCCGGCGCCCGAAACGTCAAAGACCTCGCGCGCTTCGGCGGACAGGTGATTGGCGTCGCCAGCTTCCGCTAGCAACATGCCGTCTTGGCTCAGCGTTACCAGAACGGCAGCTAAGTCGTGACGATCGGCAATCTCCTTGGCGGCGTCCGCGGCACCGTCGATCCCGGTGGCGGGCATGCCGCTGGCTTCGCGAATCTCTTTGCGGTTCGGTGTGATTACATCGGCGCCGGCGTAAATCCCGTAATCGGTACCCTTGGGATCGACGACGACGGGAATGCCAGCAGTTTTCGCCGCGCTTATCAGGCGCTGGGCGCGCCCGTGGCTCAGAACTCCCTTGCCGTAATCGGAAAGCACCAGAACGTGGTGGGTGGGCATTGCAGCCTCCGCCCTCGCGACGAGGGCGTCCCCGGTATCATCATCCAAGGGCCCAGAAACTTCCGCGTCGGCACGGAGGATCTGCTGCATTCCGGCGACGAAGCGGGTTTTAATTGTGGTTGGCCGAGTGTCGTGACGGACCAGGTTAGCGAACCCCGTCTCCAGGCCCGCCATTGCGGCGTCAATTTCATCGGCAGCCGCATCGTCGCCAGTGAGCGCTATAAGGGTAACGTGTCCACCTAATGCGGCGACGTTGCGGGCCACGTTGCCAGCACCGCCCAGCATGGCTGTTTCTCGATGGATGCGCAGGACTGGTACAGGCGCTTCGGGAGAAATCCGCGCTACTTCGCCGGTAACGAACTGATCAAGCATGACATCGCCCACGCAAAGTACGCGTGCCGACGCGATGTCAGAAACCAATTCAATGAGATCATTGCTCATGCCTTAACTAGCCCCAACTCCAATTCCAAGGCGCCGCAGAGCATTTGACCCAGCGTGATGTGCATCTCCTGGATGCGCGCGGTAGTGTCGGAGGGTACCACGAGGTAAGGGTTAGCAATGTTAGTTATGCGCCCGCCACCCTTACCGCCGAAGGCGGCGGCCACGCAATTCATGGCGCGGGCCTGGCGGAGGCCAAGAATGACATTCTCGCTCTCGCCTGAGGTCGAGATTCCAATGGCCACGTCACCCGGTTTGGCCAGGGCGGATATTTGACGTGCGAAAATCTGATCGAACCCCAAGTCGTTGCCGCCAGCGGTCAGTGTGGACGTGTCTGTCGTCAAGGCGATGGCGGCGATGGGGTCACGGTCGGTCTTGTAACGGATGGTCAATTCCGTAGCTAGGTGTTGGCAATCTGCGGCACTACCGCCATTTCCAAAAAACAGGATTTTGCCACCCGCCTCGATGCTACTCTTGGCGGCCCGCACCAAAGTGGCGAAGGGCTCTTGAAGGGCCAGGTGGGTGGCCGCCCCAACCTCGGCGTGTTCGTTGAACTCGGCGTTGAAAAAGGCGTTTAAGTCCACCGTATTCCCCCTAGAGATTAATGCGGTCGCCGGTCCGGAGACTATCAAGGACAGCGATTGTGGCGGCGCTGGTTTCAATCAACTCGGCTTCGTCAATAGGTGCGGGACCGCCGGCGGTAACCGCCGCGATGAACGCCGCGATCGCGCTCTTGAAACCCTTATCCTGGCGGCCTTTCCACGGCGTAATCCGGTTGTCGCCCATGACCTCGAGGCTCCGGAAGTCCTCAAGAATGTAAGATGCTCCGCCAGCGTGGGCTTCAATGCGCTCTTTGCTAGCGCCGGTATTACCGCGGGCCGTATATACGATGTTGGCGATGGAGCCGTCGGCGAAGCGGAGCGCAATTGTTGCATCATCGCTAGTGCCGTTGGTGACTTGGGCGGCCTCAGCGCTAACCGCGGCGATGGGTTCGGCGACCAAAAACCGTGCCAGATCAATAAAATGACAGGCCTCGCCCAGCAACCGCCCGCCGCCTTCGGTGGCGGAATGGACCCAATGTTCGGCATCGATGGCGCCGGCGTTGATCCGCATCTGAATGACTTTTGGCCCGGATTGACCGGCCAAACCGTCCCGCAGGCGTTTGGCCACCGGCGCAAAACGGCGGTTGAACCCGACCTGGAAAAAGACGCCAGGATTAGCTTCCCGTGACGCTACCACAGCGTTGAGGCCGTCCCAATCCAGCGCCAACGGCTTTTCCACTAGGACATGCTTGCCGGCAGCCAGCGCCTCGGCGGTAAATGCTGCGTGGGAGTCATGACGTGTCGAAATCATCACCGCGTTGACGTTCGGATTGCCGAAAATGGCAACGGGGTCCGTTTCGGCGTGATCGAAACCAAAGGTTTCCTGGCCGTATTTAGCACTTGCGCCATGCTGTGTGACGATGGTGTGGAGATGGGCATCCGGCGCAGCCTTCACCGTTGGTAAAAGCACCGCGCGGGCGAAATTCCCGGCCCCAATGGCGCCCAGTATGCAAGCCCTGGAAATCGCCGTACCAGCCATGAAATTTGGACTGACGACCGGGTCCGTGTCATTCTGATAGTCAAGGACCACGCCCAAGTGTGGCTCTCTCGCCTCAGTGACCATATCGTAGGCACGTTCCGCAGCGTCGATTGAGAACCGATGGGAGATCAGCGCCGCGACGTCCAGCCGCCCGGCCCGGCCCGGCGACATGAGCCGCAGGGCCTCCGCCAAGTTGTCACGCTCCGTCCAGCGGACCCAACCCTCCGGGTAATTGATCCCTCGGTTCTCGAATTCCGTGTCATACCGGCCGGGCCCGTAGGATCGCGACACGATGATGTTCAGTTCCTTCTTCATGAAGTCGGCATAGGGGAAGGCTGTGCCCGTTAGGCCCACCATGATAACGCGGGCCCGATCGCGGGCCAGGGCGGCGGCGGTCTCGAAGGGTTTGCTTGATTCCGTTGCTGCGGCAATGATGATGCCATCGCAACCTCGCCCGGCGGTGATTTCGCGGATTGTGGCCGCCAGGCTATCTTCGGCCAAGTTGCCGGCGAGCTCGGCCCCGAGCTCGCCGGCCAGTTTCAGACGATCCGGGTCATAGTCCAGGGCTACCACCCGCGCGCCAGAGAGAGTGAGTAACTGGGCCGTCAATTGCCCAACCAGTCCGCATCCCAAAACAGCCACCACATCGCCCAGCCCGGCACCAAGGTTGCGGACCGCGTGCATGGCGATAGCGCCCAGCGTGGCGAAGCTGGCGGCCTCGTCGGTTACGTCATCGGGAACGGCGGCCAGAAGGTTTTCTGGCACCGCGTTTACCTCTGCGTGGTTGGCGACGCCGGCACCGGCCATGGCTACCCGTTGTCCGACCGCATAGAAGCCTTCCAGCCCGACGCCTACGCTGATCACTTCGCCGGCCGCCGAATATCCCAAAGGCAGAGGCTCGTCCAACCTGGCCATGACGGTTTGGAAGGTCGCCTTGAGTCCGTCGCGCTTTGCCTTCTCGATGACCTTCTTGACAAGATCGGGACGCGCTTTCGCCTTGCCGGCCAGGCTCTTTTTGGCAAAGCCCACGACCATGCGTTCCGTGCCAGCGGAGATCAGGGAGGCCCGTGTGCGGACGAGTACGTGGCCCGGTTTCACCTGTGGCGCCGGTACGCGCTTCAGGGCCAGGCGACCAGTCCGCCGACTTTGAATGACCTGCTTCATGCGCTCTTTTACTCCACTTTTCACCATAGATGCAAAGACCTGATTCCATTGAAAAAATGAACAAAATGACTTTGTTCGCCGGCGATGGCGCGCTATGAAACCCGAATGTGCGGAATTGCGGCCATTTTTGCCTATGGTGCCAGTGCGCCCCGCGTGGTGGTGGATGAGCTGGTCAAGATCAATAAAGCAATGATCCGGCGTGGGCCGGATGGAGGCAGCCATTGGATATCCGACGACAGTCGTGTCGGATTGGCGCACCGGCGCCTTGCCATTATCGATCCTGACCCGCGCGCTAACCAACCTATGGTGATCGACCAGCGTTACTGGATCACGTTTAACGGCGAAATCTATAACTACCGAGCCTTGCGGACGGCGCTCATGGATGAGGGCGTTACCTTCGCGACGGAATCGGACACGGAAGTTTTGCTTCGTCTGTACGAACGCGACGGCGCAGATATGGTCCACAAACTCCGGGGTATGTTCGCCCTGGTGATCTGGGATTACGCTCAACGCCAATTGTTCCTGGCTCGGGACGGCTTTGGAATTAAGCCCCTGTACTTTTCTGACGATGGTTCGACGGTTCGGGTGGCGTCAACGGTCAAGGCCTTGCGCGCTGGCGGACATGCAGGGAACGGGGATCCCGACCCGGCTGGGCATGTTGGGTTTTTCCTTTTCGGCAGCGTGCCGGAGCCTCACACTCTCTACGCCGATATCGAGGCCTTGCCCGCTGGCCATACCCTGACCGTTGGTACCGATGGCGGGCGTCGGCTGGTCAGGTATTTTAGCCCCCGCGATATCCTGGCTGCACCTAGCAACGGCGTGGTGGAGGTGGATCTTCGCCATCACCTTTTGGATAGCGTACGCCACCATTTCGTTGCGGACGTGCCAGTAGGCGTATTCCTGTCGGCCGGAATCGATTCTGCGTCTATCACGGCGCTGGCGTCCGAGAGCCAGCAAGGCGATTTGCGAACCTTTACGCTTGGCTTCGAGGAATTTGCTAACTCAAAGCACGACGAGGTACCTTTGGCGCAACTCATAGCCAAGTTCTACAAGACAACTCCAAATATCGAGCGGGTCGCCCGGCGGCATTTTGACGAGGAGCTGCCCGACATCATTTCGAGTATGGATCAGCCGACCATCGACGGCGTGAATACTTACTTCGTTGCCAGGGCGGCGGCCCGTGGTGGGTTAAAGGTGGCCCTTTCGGGGCTTGGCGGCGATGAGATGTTTGCCGGCTACGACACCTTTCGCAGAGTGCCAAGTTTGTCCCGATGGCTTGGCTGGGTCCCCGGTCTATCGACCTTGGGCAAGGGAGCGCGCGTCGTCTCGGCGCCGCTAATGGGCCCAATGATAAACCCCAAGTACGTCAGCCTACTGGAATACGGCGGGTCGACCGCCGGAGCCTATCTACTGGGCCGGGGTCTGTTCTTGCCTTGGGAGTTGCCCGACCTCATGGACCCTGATTTTGCCGCCGAAGGCTGGCGCCAGCTGGAACCGCTGGTCAGGCTTGAAAATACCATTGCCGGGCTCAGCAACGCGGAAAACCGCGTTCGGATATTGGAAATGTGTATTTACATGCGCAACCAGCTGCTGCGCGACGCCGATTGGGCCGGGATGGCCCATTCCCTGGAGATACGGGTGCCGTTGGTGGATGTGGCTTTGTTTAAGGCCCTGGCGCCAATTCTGGGTACGGTTATCAGCCCGACCAAACAGGATCTGGCAGCCACGCCGCTGTCGGCCTTGCCACCCGAGGTCCGCCGTAAGCCAAAAACGGGATTTTTCGTGCCGGTCGAACAATGGCTGAACCAGGCCGGGGACGGAACCAACGACAACCGCGAATTTGGTCTACGAGGGTGGGCGAAGCGCGTTTACAAGGCGCAGATAGCGGCTTAAACCGCGACATGATCCCGAAAATAGGCGATCGTTTTTTTCAGGCCTTTGGCCAGAGGGACGGTGGGCGCCCAACTCAAGATCTCCCTCGCCAAAGTAATGTCCGGGCACCGCTGCAGGGGGTCGTCTTCGGGTAGGTCATGGAACGTGAGGTCTGACTTCGCGCCAGTCTCAGCGATCACCAATTCGGCCAATTCATTAATGGAGAATTCACCTGGATTACCCAGGTTTACTGGTCCGATGACACTTTCGTTGGCGTTCATCAGTAGGACGAGGCCGTCGACTAGGTCATCCACGTAGCAGAACGACCGGGTTTGTGATCCGTCACCATAGATTGTGATAGGCTCTCCCTTCAGGGCCTGGACGATGAAGTTCGATACGACCCGTCCGTCGTTTGGATGCATATTTGGGCCGTAAGTATTGAAGATCCGGGCCACCCGGATTTCCAAGCCGTGTTGGCGTTTGTAATCGAAGAACAGGGTTTCGGCGCAGCGTTTGCCCTCATCGTAACAAGAGCGGGGGCCAATGGGATTGACGTTGCCTGTGTAAGACTCGGGCTGCGGATGTATCTCTGGATCGCCATAAACTTCGCTGGTCGATGCCTGCAGGATACGCGCATTAGTGCGCTTCGCGAGGCCTAGCATGTTGATCGCGCCGTGGACGTTAGTTTTCGTCGTCTGAACGGGATCGGACTGGTAATGTACCGGCGAGGCGGGGCAGGCTAGGTTGTAGATCTGATCGACCTCTACGTAGAGCGGGAAGGTGACGTCGTGGCGCATAAGTTCGAAATGCGGGTCGTTCAGGAGATGCGCAATGTTGTCCTTGGTCCCTGTGAAGAAATTGTCCAGGCACAGCACATCATGGCCCTCCGCAACCAGGCGGGTACAGAGATGCCGGCCGATAAAACCGGCGCCGCCCGTGACGAGGATGCGTGTTCGCTCATGCATGGGATGGGTTTAGCATCCCGATTCCAACCGGGCAAATTGAAAGGAGCGGGGCGCTCGGGCCCGGGCCTGAAGGAAGACCCGCATCGAACGGAACTGGTCCACCGGAAACACCCTTCTCCATGGCTTTAAATTCCTCACGCCCGGCAATTGTCGCCGACGGCCTCGGCAAACGTTTCGGCGACGTGATTGCCGTGGACAGCATCAGTTTCCAAGTTTGTCCGGGTGAGACCGTTGCGCTGCTGGGCGGCAACGGAGCCGGCAAGACGACCACTATGGCCATGCTGTTGGGATTGTTGACACCGTCCGCGGGGCAGGTTTGCATCTTTGGTGCCGACATGGTCCATGACCGCTACAAAGTCCTAGCCCGCATGAACTTCTCTTCGCCTTACGTGGACCTGCCGCGACGGCTGACGCCGCGCGAGAACTTGACTGTTTACGGTCACCTATACGTTGTTCGGGGCGTTTCCGCGCGGCTCGAAACTCTTGTCCGGGACCTGGATATGGAAGGCTTCGTGGACCGGCCTATGGGCACCTTGTCGGCAGGTCAGGATACGCGCGTCGCCTTGGCCAAGGCCCTGATGAATTCGCCAGAGGTATTGTTGTTGGATGAGCCGACGGCATCCCTCGACCCGGAGACAGGCGATCGCATGCGCGGCTATCTGAAAGGTTACCGGGCCGAGACCCAGGCCGCCATTCTACTCGCATCCCACAACATGGCTGAAGTCGAACGCATATGTGATCGGGTATTGATGATGCGCCACGGCAAGATCGTCGACACCGGATCACCGTCAGCGCTCATCGGCAAGTACGGCCGGGAAAATTTGGAGGAGGTGTTCCTGCATATTGCCCGCGACGGAAAGGTGAGAGGCGTATGATGAGAACGCCAACCTTTCGACGCGTCGGGGCAATGATCCTGCGTCACGTCTATGTCCTGCGTCGTTCCTGGCCGCGCCTCCTGGAACTGGCCTATTGGCCGACCATGCAGCTGGTCCTTTGGGGTTTCGTGACAAAGTTTTTCATGGGCCATTCGTCCTGGGTAGCCGACGCGGCCGGCGTTCTGATCAGCGCCGTACTTCTTTGGGATATTCTGTTCCGGTCCAACTTGGGCGTTGCGCTGTCATTTATCGAGGAAATGTGGTCGCGGAATCTGGGGCAGCTTTTCGTCTCACCCTTGCGGCCTATGGAGCTGATCGGTGCACTGACATTCATGAGTTTTCTGCGCACCCTGATAGCGGCGACGCCGGCGGCCTTTCTAGCCTTACCGTTATTTGACGTCTGGGTGTTTTCGCTAGGTTTCCCGCTGGCGGCCTTCTTCTTCAACCTGTTAGTCATGGGGTGGTGTGTCGGGCTGGCTGTTTCGGCATTGGTCTTGCGGTTCGGATTGGCGGCGGAGAGCCTGTGTTGGTTGGGTATCTTCCTGGTGGCACCCATCAGTTGTATTTACTATCCGCTCGCGACCTTGCCCGACTGGCTTCAGATGATTGCTAACGCACTCCCAGCCGCGCCGGTTTTCGAGGGTATGCGTGAGGTTCTGTTCTCCGGTGTCTTCCGCTGGGATCTGTTCTGGCAGGCGGCCGTGTTGAACGCCCTCTATCTGACTTTGGCGAGCGCGTTGTTTCTGAAGATGTTCCAGATCGCCCGGGAGCGCGGGCTGCTCCTGCAACAGGGCGAGTAGGCTTATGCCTTGTCGCTGACGTTGGCCTCGGCGAACGTGGCCATGCCGTTGTGGCAGGCGGCTGCGGCCTTGACGATATTGACGGCCAGCGTCGCGCCCGACGCCTCGCCAAGCCGCATATTTAGGTTCAGCAACGGCGACATAGCCAAATTTTCTAAGAGAAGGCGATGACCCGGCTCGGCCGAGACATGTGCCGTGAGGCAATGGTCGATGGCATCCGCTGAAGTAGACTTTAGCGCCCCGGCTGAGGCCCCTGCCATGAATCCGTCCAGCAGTACGGGTACTCGGTTCAGTCGCGCCGCGATGATCGCACCTGCCATGGCGGCTAATTCGCGCCCGCCCAGGCACTGCAGCGCCTTTATACCGTCGATCAAATGCGGCCCGTGATGGCGGACGGCATCGCTTACCACCTTCAACTTGGTCTCAAACGCGTGGTCGGTGACGCCCGTACCGGGTCCGGTCCAGTCCTTGGCGTTGCCGCCGTAGAGTCCCATGCAAATAGCCGCGGCGCTGGTGGTGTTCCCGATCCCCATTTCACCGACACATAGGAGATCGGTATTCTCGGGCAAGGAGGCCATGCCACGGCCAAAGGCGTCTACGAATTCCTCCTCGTCCATGGCTGGTTGCATGGTGAAGTCGGCCGTGGGGGCATCAAGGTTCAGGGCAATGACCTGTAATTCAGCACCGGCCTGGGCGCAAAGCTGATTCACCGCGGCCCCCCCGGCCTCGAAGTTGCCGACCATTTGAGCGGTGACTTCGGCTGGATAAGCCGAAACTCCCCGCGCTACCACCCCATGATTTCCGGCGAACACGCGCACCGCGACTTTATCGGTTGCCGGCGGATGGCGGCCTTGCCAGGCGGCAAGCCATAGGGCGATCTCCTCCAAACGGCCTAGCGACCCCGGCGGCTTCGTGAGCTGGGGCTCGCGTTCCTTGGCTGCTTCGGCGGCGGTATCGTCCCGGCCCGGCAAGTTGCTCAACAGGGCGCGAAGCATGTCCATATCGGAAATTGTAACGGTATTCGTCATGGGTAATATTTCGCAGCCTTCCAGCGTCTTGTCCATCAGCAATGGTACGCGGCGCATCTCTTTCCTTTATGAGGCAATGCATTACCATCGGGCTATGATGATCCAACACCGCTTACAACGGGAGAGTTTAGTGGGCGGCTGGCTGCGAGATTTGGCCGTGGCCGGTGCGTTCCTTACCCGCCTACCGTTTCAACCGACGCCGCCCGTAGACATGGCCGATCTGGGACCGGCGGCGCGTGTATTCCCGCTAATTGGACTTGTGGTCGGGATCACTGGTGGCGGCGCCTTATGGTTGGCCTGGCAGGTAGACCTGCAACCCATGGCCTGCGCACTCATCGGCTTAGCGATTACCACCTGGATATCGGGCGCGCTGCATGAAGATGGATTAGCGGACTTTGCCGACGGCATCGGTGCCAGGGACCGGGCTCGGCGGCTCGCGATCATGCGGGATTCGCGAATAGGCGCCTTTGGCGTCTTGGCTTTAATATTTTCGGTCGGATTAAAGGTGGTGTTGTTGGCTGGAATTCCTGCGCCGGGATTGGCCGCCGCCACGTTGATCGGTGCTGCCGCTGCATCGCGTGGCGTGATGCCGCTGTTGATGTTTGCCTTGAGGCCGGCGCGTGTCGATGGGCTGGGCCGGGATGCGGGACGGCCCTCGAAGCCAGCGATGGGTGTGGCGACTGCCTTTACTATTATGATTTTGTTGAGTTTTTTCGACTGGCAGCCCGCCCTTTCGGCCCTGGTGTTGTTCCTGGTCACGACTGCCATGTTGGGCTGGCTTGCCCAGCGTCGCTTGGGCGGCTATACGGGCGATGTTCTTGGCGCTGCGCAGCAGGTTGCCGAGATTTGTGTTCTCATCGCTGCTGGAGCATATGCCACATGACTAAGGTGACCCGCTGGTGGTTCGTTCGCCATGCCCCTGTAGTTGGCGTGACCGGCAAGATCTATGGTTCCGACAATGTCCAGTGCGACACCTCTGATACAGCGGCGTTCGAGGTTCTGGCTGGGACGCTTCCTGGCGAGGCTATTTGGCTAACCTCCCATCTCTCGCGAGCTAAGCTGACGGCTCAGTCGATTGCCCTAGCCGGACTTGCCTACCCCGACCCTATTGTCGAGGAGCGCCTAGGCGAACAGAACTTTGGCGAATGGCAAGGTTTCAGTTGGAGTGACATGGAGGCTGCCGACCCGGACGCCTATTTCGAATTCTGGAGTGAACCGGCCCGCAACGCGCCTCCCGGTGGCGAGAGCTTCGCCGACCTAATCGCACGAACGGCGGAAATTATTGACCGCTACACGGTCGATCATGCCGGCGAAGACATTGTTGCTGTCTGTCACGGAGGCACCATCCGCGCTGCGGTCTCCCACGTCTTGAGCCTGACGCCCGAGCTCGGCATGTCTTTCACCATTGATACCCTATCGGTCACCCGTCTGGAACATGTCGAAGGCGGATTGCTTCGAGGTAAGGGAGGGGCTTGGCGCATCGGTGCTATCAACCAGCCTTCCAGTGGGCGCGACGATGGTGTCATTCGGTGAACGCATCGCTTCCGTTGGTGACGTTGGTGTTGGGCGGCGCGCGTTCGGGCAAGAGCCGTTACGCCGAACAGCTTGTCGAAGAGCAAGGAAAAGGCCTCTACCTCGCCACTGCCGAGCCCATGGATGATGAGATGCGAGCGCGAATCGCCAAACACCAGGCGCGCCGGGGTGACGTCTGGGAAACCATCGAGGAGCCGCGCGAGCTGGTTGCCGTGCTCACTCGCGAGTCGCGCCCAGATCGACCGATACTGGTTGACTGCCTCACGCTATGGCTCTCCTACGTCATGTTTCACGACATTTCGGCGGAGGGGGAGCTTCAGAAACTCATGAGCCTATTACAATCGGACGCTTTACGGGGCCCAGTGGTTTTCGTATCAAACGAGATTGGGCTGGGGGTAATTCCTGACAACGAAGTGTCCCGAATCTTTGTGGATGCCCAAGGCGAATTAAACCAACTGATGGCGAAGCTGGCGGATCGGGTCGTTCTGGTCTCTGCCGGACTGCCACAGGTCCTGAAGGATGAGAACTGATGAGTAAGATACCTGCCACTGTCATTACAGGTTTTCTAGGTGCGGGCAAAACCTCCGTGATCCGCCACATGCTGGAAAATGCCGGCGGCAAACGCATTGCGTTAGTGATCAACGAGTTTGGTGATCTTGGCATCGACCGCGAACTGGTCACCGGCTGTGGCATTGAGGGCTGCGAAGACGAAAACGTCATGGAACTAGCCAATGGCTGCATTTGCTGCACCGTGGCTGATGATTTTCTGCCGACTATGGAAGCGCTCCTGGACCGGCCCGAGCCGCCCGAACATATAGTTATCGAGACGTCCGGCCTAGCATTACCAAAACCCCTTGTGAAGGCGTTCAATTGGCCTGAGATCAAGTCGCGGGTCACCGTCGACGGCGTCGTCACCGTAGTTGATGCGCCGGCGGTCGCCGCTGGACAGTTTGCCGACGATCCTGACGCCGTTCAGGACACGCGCGAAGCGGACGAGATGCTTGACCACGAATCACCCCTGGAAGAAGTCTTCGAGGATCAACTTCTGTGCGCTGACATGGTACTTCTAAACAAGTCGGATCTTCTGGATGGTGACGCCCTGGACGGTGTGCGCGCCGAGGTCAAGAGGGGTGTTGCCACGCAGGTGAGGCTGGTGGATGCGGTGCATGGCGCCATCGACCCGAAGGTCCTGTTGGGTATCGGCGCCGGCGTCGAGGACGCCATCGATGACCGCTGGTCTCACCACGATGCCGACGACGATCACGATCACGATGATTTCGAGAGCTTCGTCCTGACTATGGGCGACATCGCCGATCCCGAAGAGCTAGAAAAACGCATCAAAGCCTGCGCTGTGGATCACGACATCCTCCGGGTGAAGGGGTTCGTTCACGTGCCTGGCAAGGACATGCGCCATGTGGTTCAAGCCGTCGGCGCCCGGGTCCAGCGCTATTACGACCGGCCCTGGGCGGACGGGGAAGTGCGTCGAACCGCACTGGTGATCATTGGCGAAGTAGGCCTGGATCAGGCTGCGATCGGGCGCGCCCTGGCCGGCAACTGACATGCACCTCTTGGCCGCCCAACCCGGTGGCGTCTCCGACGGCTCAGAAGCCGTCGATCTCGGTCAGACCCCCGGCGATATCGTCGTCATTTCCGCCGCCGATACGGAATTGACCCTGTTGGCCCAGGCCCGCGCCGAACGGCCGGCGGCTGGGTTCCCGAGCATGCGCCTAGCCAACATGATGCACCTGACGCACAACATGTCCGTAGACCTGTACGTCGAGGATATCATCGCTCACGCCAAATTGGTGGTGCTGCGCATCCTGGGCGGACGCGGGTATTGGCCCTATGGCTGCAACGAGATTGCGGCGGTCTGCGCGAGAAAGGGTATTTCCGTTGCGTTTCTGCCAGGCGACGATCAGCCAGATTCGGAATTGGCGGCTCTCTCGACCTTGGACGCCGACGCCCAACATCGGCTGTGGCAGTACTTGGTACACGGCGGGCCGGAGAACGCATTGCATTTTCTGGATTACGCTGCCGGGCTGATCGGGTTTGAGGCAAACTGGCAGGAGCCCCGGCCCTTGGTGCGCGCCGGTCTACACTGGCCGGGTGCGACAGATGTGGACTTGGCCCGGGTGCAATCTAACTGGATCGAGGGCCGGCCCGTAGCTGCGTTGGTTTTTTATCGAGCCCTGGTGCAGGCGGGCAACCTCTGGGCCGTCGAGGCGGTGATTGAGGGGCTGGCGGAAGCGGGCCTCAATCCGCTACCGATTTTCGTCGCCAGTTTGAAGGATCAGGTGGCAGCCGCGACGTTGGAGACTATCATGGCCGAGGCACCGCCGACGGTAATCCTGAATGCCACGGGGTTCGCCGTCTCGGCACCGGGCCAGGACCGTGCCGCCGGTCCATTCGATATCGATGGTGCACCGCCAGTTCTGCAAATGGTGTTTTCGGGTGGCAACGAAGAGACCTGGCGCGGTGGCACTCGGGGACTGAGTGCACGCGATATCGCCATGAGCGTGGCGCTGCCAGAAGTGGACGGGCGCGTGTTGACACGTGCGGTGTCCTTCAAGGGAAGCGTGCGCCACGACCCGCTGACAGAAACGGAAATGGTGCGCTACGAACCGGTAGCAGACCGAGTACGATATGTGTCCGAATTGGCGGCGGCTTGGACGTCGCTGCGGGAGACGGCGACGGAGGATCGGCGTATCGCTCTGGTGCTCGCCAACTATCCGAACCGGGACGGGCGCCTGGGCAACGGCGTGGGTTTGGATACGCCGGCGGGTGCGGTTGAGCTGTTGAGCGCGCTGAAAAAGGCGGGCTATGGCCTCAAGGATATCCCCGTCGGCGGCGACGCCCTCATCGACCGGGTCATGGCCGGACCGACGAATGCCTTCGAGAACCTGGACGATCGCGAGATCTCAGAAACCCTTGTGATGGGCAACTATCAGATTTTCTTCGACGGCTTGCCGAAGGCGGTACAGGTTGCCGTGACGGGCCGCTGGGGAGCGCCGGAGGCCGATCCATTCTTTCGGTCGGGCGGGGGCGATTGCGGGCATTTTGCCGTTCCCGCCTTCCGGTTAGGCAACGTCGCCGTCTGCCTGCAACCGGCCCGGGGCTACAACATCGATCCCAAGGAGACCTACCACGACCCGGACCTGGTGCCGCCGCACAACTACTTGGCCTTCTACGCCTGGCTGCGTAACGCATTTCGGGCCCATGCCGTTATCCACTTCGGCAAGCACGGCAATTTGGAATGGTTGCCTGGAAAGGCGTTGGCGCTGTCCGAGGATTGTTTTCCGGAGGCGGCCCTCGGCCCGTTGCCGAATATCTATCCCTTCATTGTCAACGATCCGGGCGAAGGCACGCAGGCGAAGCGCCGCACCAGTGCGGTCATCGTCGACCATCTGACCCCGCCCCTGACGCGGGCTGAGAGTTACGGCCCCCTGAAGGACCTCGAGCAGTTGGTGGACGAATACTATGAAGCCGCCGGCATCGATCCGCGGCGCCTCAAGGTTTTGACACGGGATATCCTGGAACTTTGTTATGCCACGGGTCTCGACGCGGACTGCGGTATCGCCGTAGACGACGATGACGATGCGGCCCTGGGGAAGCTCGACAATTATCTCTGTGAGCTTAAGGAGATGCAGATCCGCGACGGTCTGCACGTCTTCGGTCAGTCGCCGGAGGACCGATTGCTGACCGATCTCCTCGTGGCGCTGGTCCGCGTGCCGCGCGGCGCCGGCGAGGGGCCGGACGCATCCCTGCATCGTGCCTTAGCAACGGATCTGGGCCTAGATTTCGATCCTTTGAATTGCGATATGGCGGCGCCTTGGGCTGGCCCGAAACCGGCGACCATGAGCGGCGATGCGCCGTGGCGCAGCCATGGCGACACAGTTGAACGCCTGGAGGGATTGGCCACGCGCCTGGTTTGTGGTGATGCGACCTTAGACCCGGCGTGGACGGCCTCGCAAATCGTCCTCGATCATCTGAATGCGACCATACGGCCCGCCGTGGAAGGCTCGGGCAAAGCGGAAATCGCCGGCGCCTTGACGGCCCTGGACGGCCGGTTCTTGGAGCCAGGAGCGTCTGGCGCGCCGACCCGCGGACGGCCAGATGTTTTGCCCACGGGGCGCAATTTCTATTCCGTCGATACCCGCACCGTGCCGACGCCGGCGGCCTGGAAATTGGGCTGGAAGTCGGCAGGATTGCTGGTGGAACGTCATATGCAGGATCACGGTTCCTGGCCGCGGACCATGGCGTTGAGCGCTTGGGGGACATCGAATATGCGCACCGGTGGCGACGACATTGCCCAGGCACTGGCGCTCATGGGCGTACAGCCGACATGGGACACGGCGAGCCGCCGGGTCTCCGGGTTCGAGGTAATGCCCGCCAACGTGTTGGGCCGGCCCCGAGTTGACGTGACGCTTCGGATATCCGGGTTCTTTCGCGACGCCTTTCCGGGTCTGATTAATTTATTCGATTCCGCGGCCCGTGCCGTCGCGGCACTGGACGAGGCCGATGACGTAAACCCAGCGGCGGTGCGAGTACGTGACGAAACGGCTGCGTTGGTCGCGGATGGCATGGAGGAGGCAGCGGCCGCTACGCGGGCTGGCTTTCGTGTCTTTGGATCGAAGCCGGGTGCCTACGGGGCCGGTTTGCAGGCACTGATGGATGAGAAGGGCTGGGAGACCGATGCGGACCTGGCCCGCGCTTATGTCGCCTGGGGCGGTTACGCCTACGGGGCGGGGGCTGAGGGCGCGGCTGAGCACGGTCTGTTTGAAACGCGCCTGAAGACCGTCGAGGTGGTCATTCACAACCAGGACAATCGTGAGCACGATCTTCTAGACTCGGATGACTACTATCAGTTCGAAGGCGGCGTCACTGCAGCCGTCCGCCATTTGTCCGGCGCTCAGCCTAAGGCCTACCACATGGACCACGCCCGGCCTGAGACGCCGCGCGCGCGAACCCTGGACGAGGAGATCGCGAGGGTCGTCCGCGCTCGGGTGGTCAATCCGAAATGGATCGAGGGCGTCATGCGCCACGGCTACAAGGGCGCCTTTGAGATGGCTGCCACGGTGGATTATATGGTGTCGTTCCAGGCCACCGCGCGTTGCGTGAAGGATCACCACTTCGACGCCGTGTTCGAGGCCTATCTGGATGACGTGGCGGTGCGAGATTTTCTGGAGCAGAACAATCCTCAGGCACTTCAGGAGATGATTGACCGACTCATCGAGGCCCAGGAACGCGGCCTTTGGCGACCCCGGCGTAACGATACGCGCGCCCTCTTGGACGGATTGCGCGCCCGGGCGCCCAACGCATGACTTCGCCGGTCCTAGGCGCCGGCCTTTGGATGATGGGGGCGCTTGCGTCCTTCACCACCATGGCTATCTGTGGCCGGGAACTGTCCGCCGACCTGTCCACGTCGCAGATCATGTTTTGGCGCAGCATGGCCGCGTTTCTGCTGATCGTGTTAATTTTACAGGTTTCTGGTTGGGTGCAACTGAAGACTGGAATCTTCCGCATTCATGCCTTTCGTGCTATCGTCCACTTCGGGGCCCAGTTCTGTTGGTTCTATGCCATTCCCCTGATCGCGCTCGCGGAACTGTTCGCCATCGAATTCACCACGCCCATTTGGACCGCCATCCTGGCGGCATTGTTCCTGGGCGAGCGTATGACGTCGGTCCGCATTTTTGCTATTGCCCTTGGGTTCGCAGGCGTCATGGTAATCATTCGTCCCGGTATCACTGAGGTCGGAACCGGCGCAATTTTCGCACTCGTGGCCGCCATAGGACACGCCCTGGCAGCCATTACGGTGCGTGTGCTCGCGCAGCAAGATTCACCGCTGTGCATATTGTTCTACATGACTCTGGTTCAACTGCCCATAGGGTTCGGCCTGGCATTGGAAAACTGGGTATGGCCGGACCCGCAAACCAATGGGCCTTGGATCGTTCTGGTGGGCCTTACGGGTTGTTCCGCGCACTACTGTATGGCGAGCGCCATGCGCCTGGCCGAGGCAACAGTGGTCGTGACCATGGATTTCATGCGTTTACCGTTGATCGCACTGGTGGGCTATTTCGTGTATAATGAAGAGTTGGAGATCTCAGTCGCTATCGGGGCGGTGCTGGTCTGCACTGGTATTTATTTGATCGTCCGAGACGCCGACCGTCGCGAAGGAGATGTATGAGCGCACTGCCGCCAATCTGGGGCGCCGCGCTTTGGATGCTCGGTACAATCACGTCGTTCGCATTGATGTCCGTAAGTGGACGAGAGTTGTCCGCCGACCTGAGCACCATACAGATCCTGTTCTGGCGCAGCTTGGTAGGGTTCTGGATTATCCTGGTCCTGGTGCACCGGGCTGGGTGGTCGACGGTGAAGACGGACAACCTGAAGGTTCATGTAGGCCGCAATCTGGCGCACTTCGTGGCCCAGTTCTGCTGGTTCTATGCTATCGCGACCATTGCCCTGGCCGAAGTGACAGCGCTGGAATTCATGATGCCCATTTGGACGGCGTTGATGGCGGCGTTGTTCCTTGGCGAAAGTTTGAGCCGTTACCGAATGGTGGCGATCGCCTTTGGGCTCATTGGGACCTTGGTCATCGTACGGCCGGGCTTCACTACCGTGGAGTTGGGTACGCTGGCGGCCCTGGCGGCCTCCATCGGGTATGCCATTGGCATGACCACGGCGCGCTTCCTGGCGCTCCGAGAAACCGTCTTACCAATTCTATTCTACATGCTGGCCCTGCAGATGCCCCTAGCCTTTGTGATCACCTTGATCATGGATGACTGGGTATGGCCACCCGCCGATAAGATCTTCTGGGTTTTGTTGGTAGGCGTGTCCGGCATGACCGCGCATTTCTGTATCAATCGGGCCGTGAAATTGGCGGAAGCTGCAGCCGTCAGTATTCTTGGATTTCTGCGCTTGCCGGCCATGATTTTGGTGGGCTACATAGCCTACGGGGAAGAGCCAGGAGTGTGGTTGATCTTCGGCTCTGTTTTGATCGTCTTTGGTTTATATTTGAATATCCAGGATTCGAGAGCCCGGGAAGGATGACCATGTCGACGAATAGCAATAAGGTCTCGAAATGGGATGCGGTCTGGCGGGGATATCGGAAACGCTGCCCACACTGCGACAGCGCGCCACTGTTCCGCATTTATCTCAAGCCCGTGGAGAGATGCCCGAACTGTGGTGAGAACTACGGCCATATCTGCGCCGACGATCTGCCGCCCTACCTGACCATCTTGGTCGTTGGCCATATCATCGTACCATTTTTCATACTGACTGACCGTCTCTACAACCTATCGGGATGGGTCCATGGATTCATCTGGCCGCCGTTGGCGATGGTGCTTATGTTCTATTTGTTACCGCGCCTGAAGGGCGTGGCCGTGGCCTGGATGTGGCGGATCGGCCTCACCGGAAACGAAACCCAGGGGGCCAGGCCGGGGAATAGAAAAATTAACTTCTGACCCTCGCGATAACAGTTGCACTATTCTATCGGGAAATCATCGAGGTTGCCCGCATGTCTACCGCGTCAATGCGGTAACAGTTTGTGGAAACCGCCTGTGCCATGTCCTGCAAGGTTCAGGAAGCCGGCGCCACGGGCGATGTCCAATGTGTGAAGGTCGCGCCTCCCAGGTTAGCATTGACCGTATCGATCACACCCATAGGGCTTACGACATTACCAATGGTGGTCCGCCGGGGATATCCCATTGCCGCCAGCTGCCTTACTCGGTCTTTTTAGGCGGAAGGTCGTAATAAAGAGCCCCGCCGGGCTCGAAGGCCTTGAAGGCAAAAGCGAAGGCGACGTCGTGAACAACATCTTGCAAGGTATCCGTCGCCGCGTCATGGCGTCTCACCGTCACATTTCCCACGTCCCGCCCAAAGGTGATGACCTTAGTGTCATGGATCGAATTCTGGCCGCGCTGCCAGCGCAGCAATAATCCCTCGTCGGCGATGACGCCGCGCCTTTGTAGCATTTTTAAGGTCCAGGCGTTCCGGCCTACCGCCACCACCCGATCGTAGGGCCGCACGCCTTCGGGCAGTTCGAACATGTCTAATCCGCCGCCGGCGCTGGTGTCCATCCGGACGTAGGGTGTCGAGCCGTAAGGCCGCGCTTTGGGATCGTTTGGCACAAGAACTTGGCCGTCGGGGTGGCGGGCGCGAAACCGGCTAAAAGCCTCGACGCGGGACGGCAACGGTTTCAGGCGTGTTCCGGCCAGTTTGCCGATAATCGCTTCGCCGGTATATTGCTGCCACCAGGATTCTGTCAGGCGGTCATACATGATCATGTCAAAGTTGCGCAGTCTCCCTGTATTACCAAACAACAGAGCTTTCGCCCCTTGGGCCCGCGGCAACTGCCGTTCAAAGACCCCACTGGAGTTGCAAAGCGGACAATAGGTTACCACCAGTGGTGTGTTGTCGACTCGGTCGTTGACGATTTCATGCCAAAGCAGAATGCTGAGCGGGTAGGCGCGGGCTTTCTTGCCGATCCGAATGCTGATTACTGGCTCCAACGCGCCGAGGCTCTGTGCCTTTGCCGCGGGAATGAACGTGGGGCTCCAGATGGGCGGGATAGAGTCCCGCCTCGGGCCGTCGGAACGAATCTCCTTCAGATCGATGATACGCTTGGCGAAATCCGTGGCTGGAAACTCAACCCGCCAATAGGGAAGGCCGTCCTGAGCATGCGCGTTCACGGGTTGGATCATGCCAACCAGGAGCGTCGCAAGCCCGATCAGACCGGCGAAAGATTGGCTTATGCGTCTTGGGTCCCTTGCCTCTGCCATGGCGAGAATGCTACCCAACCCGGTAATGCCGGACAAATGAAGAGAGTGTGAAAATGACCTCAAAGTCCAAAACTGAAATGACGGAAAACGAGATAGATGCCCGCCACGCTGAGAAGATGGCTAAGAAAAAGGCTGCCCGCGACAAGATTGTCGCCACCAAGACCATCGAAAAGGGTCTTTTGATTATCCACACGGGCAAGGGCAAGGGCAAATCCACGGCCGCAATGGGTTTAGCTATCCGGGCGATAGGCAATGGCATGAAAGTGGGCATTGTGCAATTCGTGAAGGGTGTTTGGGAAACTGGCGAGCGCGTGGTTCTAGATAAATTCCCTAATCTTTGCGTCATAAAGGCCATGGGCGAGGGGTTTAGTTGGGAAACCCAAGACCGCCAACGCGATATCCAGGCCGCCGAAAATGCCTGGCAGATGGCCAAAGACATGATGGACGACGAGAGCTTTGGTCTGATTATTTTGGATGAACTCAACATTCCGCTTCGCTATGACAACCTCGACATCGACGATGTGGTTAAGACGCTTCAGGATAAACGCGAGATGCTACACGTGGTGGTGACCGGTCGCAACGCCAAGGAGCCTTTGCTGGAGGCTGCCGACTTGGTGACTGAGATGACTATGGTAAAGCATCCTTTCCGGGCCGGCGTGAAGGCCCAGAAGGGCATTGAATTCTAGGCCGCCGCGTTGACTTCCCGCCCCTTTAGCACCCTGATGCTGCAGGGTACCGGCTCGGACGTGGGCAAGTCCATGTTGGCCGCGGGACTCTGCCGGGTCTACGCAAATCGCGGCTTCAAAGTGCGGCCTTTTAAGCCGCAGAACATGTCAAATAATGCTGCCGTCACGGTAGAGGGCGGCGAGATTGGTCGCGCTCAGGCTCTCCAGGCGCGTGCCGCCAGAGTGCCCCTCAGCGTGCATATGAACCCCGTTCTCTTGAAGCCGCAATCTGAGATCGGTGCGCAGGTAGTGATTCAAGGCAACGTGGAAGGCAGCGCCAAGGCCCGAGACTATCATGCCCTGAAGCCCACCCTAATGCCCCGGGTTCTCGAGAGCTTTTCCGCCGTCGGGGCCGACGCCGATCTGGTCATCGTCGAGGGTGCCGGCAGCCCGGCTGAGATCAATCTACGCGTCGGCGACATCGCCAATATGGGGTTTGCTCAGGCCGCCGATGTTCCCGTGGTCCTGGTTGGCGATATCGACCGGGGCGGCGTAATTGCATCAATCTTTGGAACTTTCGAATTGCTTGAGGCCACCGAACGCGCGCGGACCCGGGGCTTTATCATCAATAAGTTCCGGGGCGATGTCAGTCTCTTCGATGACGGTGTGACGATCCTGGAAGATCGCACTGGCACCCGTTGCTTCGGCGTCGTTCCCTTTTTCCCGCATGCTAGGCGCCTGCCCCAGGAAGACGCCATGGCGCTCGAGTATCGAGAACGGGTTTCATCTAGCGGAACCATCAAAATAGCCGTGCCTCGTCTTGCGCGGATTGCCAATTTCGACGACTTGGATCCTTTGGCCGCCGAGCCGGACGTGGCCATCGTCATTATCGATCCGGGGACGGCGTTTCCAGGGGATGCAGATATCATTTTGCTGCCTGGCTCCAAGACGACTTTGGCGGATCTTCAACAGGTCCGGGATGAAGGCTGGGATACAGATATCCTCGCGCACCATCGACGCGGTGGCATGATTGTGGGTCTGTGCGGCGGCTATCAAATTCTTGGCCGGACCGTTGCCGACCCCGACGGGATCGAAGGCCCGCCTGGCGAAGCCCCGGGACTTGGCTTGCTGGATGTGATCACCGTGCTGGGTGGGGATAAATCTCTAGTGGAACGTTCTGGCACGGAGGTAGAGAGTGGGGAAACGATTCGCGGATATGAAATGCACATAGGTCGAACCTCGGGCCCAGACACGGCGCGCCCTTGGTTGATTTTGGCCGACGGTTGCGCCGAAGGCGCCATTTCCGCCGATGGCCAGGTCATGGCCAGCTACCTGCACGGTATTTTTGCAGCCGATGGGTTCCGACACCGGTTTCTCGAAAGGCTGGGGTCCCATACCACTGGCACGACCTATGAAGCCGCCGTGGAGCAGGCATTGGACGACCTTGCGGCGCATATGGAGACGCATTTGGATATCGATGCGTTATTGGATGTCGCTTATTGAGACAGCACTCTCGCTTTCTCAATTTCGCGCCAGATGCAGACCGACGTTAATGAGCACTCCGCCTGAGACATGGTAATAATAAAATCAATCTGAAATCCCGAATCGGTCGTAAACTGTATATGTCTAAAGTGGTCGCACCATACCCACCCCCCGAGCTCACCGTATTCTATGACGGATCGTGCCCCTTGTGCCGCAGGGAAATTGCGGTTTATAGCCGCCGGGATACTTCGACGCGTATCCGTTGGGCCGATGTCAGTGCCTGCTCACCAGAAATCCTACCCAAGGGTCTCACACGTCAGGATGCGCTGGCGCGGTTCCATGTGCAGCGCGCCGATGGTTCGGTGATCGCCGGCGCTGGCGCTTTCGCCGAGCTTTGGGCGCACACGCCTGGGTTCCAGTGGCTTGGAAAAATAGCGCGAGTACCCATCATTCAGCTGGTGCTGGATCAGGCATATGTGATCTTTCTACGCTGGCGGCCGGCATTGCAGCGGCTTCTGTCTTGATCCTGCCAATTTGTAAGGAAATTTTAAAACGCAACGGCGTCACCATCGTATTTTTTGGTTGGACCTGACCGCCCGCCTAGCTGATTATGGGGTGAAGCCATGTTGCAATCACAACTCTGTCTGCCGTCGGGAATTGCGTGTGCCCTTGTCCTCCACTACCAAAGGCGTTCTCTACTTCCTGTCCTCCATAGGCTTTATTGCCTTGGTAGATACGACTTGTAAGTCCTTCACGGACGAGCTCCACGCCGTGATTTTGGTCTGGGGGTACTTTGTAGGCATAACCGTTTTCGTCACTGTATACTTTGCCATCCGGGGTCAGTTGAGCCTGCTCAAGACTGAACGGCCGGTAGTTCAAATCGTTCGTCCAGGTTTTTTGGTACTCTCAATTTCAGGTTTGTTCGTGGGGCTGACCTACCTGCCCATGGCGGAGGCCACGGCCATCGGATTTACCGGACCGTTATTTATCGTTGCCCTGTCTGTGCCCATGCTAGGGGAGCGAGTTGGTTGGCACCGGTGGCTCGCGGTATTGTTAGGGCTCGCTGGCGTCTTGGTGATCGTAAGACCTGATGGGGCGGTTTGGCATTGGTCGGCGGTGACCACGCTTCTGGGTGCGATTTGTTTTGCCATTTTCCAAATTTTGACCCGTAAGCTGGCCGGCCAGGAGAAGCATCAAACCACTCTCATGTACACCAGTCTGGCTGGCACCTTCTGGGCGAGCCTTTTGGCACCGTTCTTCTGGACACCGCCGTCGGTTAATCACGCGATCATGTTTCTGATTATTGGAGCTATGGGGGCTGCCGCTCATTTCTGCATGATCCAGGCATTCGCCCATGTTCCGGCATCACTGCTGGCGCCGTTCAATTATTCAAAGCTGATCTGGATGATTATTCTAGGCTACCTAGTGTTTGGCGACGTGCCTGGCCTAAACACGCTTGTGGGTAGCGCCATCATAGTCAGCGCAGGCCTTTACGTCCTCTACCGCGAAGGACGGAAGGTGCCCGTCTAGGCCCCCGCATACGACAGGATGGCGCGCGCGTAGACAACTGGGTGCTTTCACTGATTTTCCTGCCAAACCCTCCTTTGCCGCTAGCGGCGTCCCGTGACCAGAAAGACGAGTGTAATGGTGCGGACATAGCTCTCATTAAACCGGCCCTATGCGGACAAGGACAAGGCCAATGATCACGCCAACCATAACCAGATTGGCGACAATATAGATTTTGAGGGCGCGGCGTATTTCCGTGGAGCTGACCCGCGCCGTGCCGTCTCCCATCCATGCGCCATCGATGATTTTGTCCGCGTACTTGCGCGGGCCCGCCAGGGCGATTTTGAGGGCGCCGGCCATGGGCGCTTCGGTCCAACCGGCAGTGGGCGAGCCGTGTTTTGACGCATCCCGCCACATTATACGCCACGCGGCGATCGGGTTGGCGCTGGGTGCGAAAAAGGCGGCTACCACGATGAACAGACCGGATATACGCGACGGCAGAATATTGAGCGCATCATCAAGCTTTGCCGCTGTGAAGCCGAAAGCGGCGTAGCGGGCATTCTTGTAGCCAATCATGGAGTCCATGGTGTTCACGGCCTTATATATGCATAGGCCTGGCAGACCGAACAAGATGTACCAGAAAACCGGTGCGACCGACCCGTCCGAGAAGTTTTCCGCCGCCGACTCGATGGCAGCACGGGCCACGCCATGATCGTCTAGGAACGACGGGTCGCGCCCGACAATATGGCGCACTGCCTCGCGGCCGGCCTCTGTGCTCTCGTCGAGCCCCAATGCCACGGCCTTCACGTGGTCAAACAGGCTGCGCCCGGCCAGCAGGGCAAAGATTAGCGCCAATTCGATGAACCAGCCCCAGGGATTGGTAAGGCTGGCCCAAGTGATAGCCATGCCGACGCCGCCGGCGACGGCAATCACAAAAATCACTACTAGGGCGCCCCGGATGGTGCGGTCCACGTCGCCGCGTTTTTGGCGATTGAGTTTGGCATCCAGAAACCCTATCAGCCGCCCGATCCATTCCACGGGATGGCCGGTCCATCGGAACAAGAACCGGGCTTCGCCCAGGTAGGCGTCGAGAACCAGAGCTAAAAGCAGCAAAATCAACGGGTCGAGCCCTGAGATGCTGTCCGTCATGCCAAAGGTAAACATGGTTCAAAATGCCGGGCCGGTCGCCGCGCCGTCAATACCCCTTCGATAAAAATTTATTTATAATCAGAGGCTTTATGGGTTAAGAAGTCACCATCAACAAGTAGTCTGGGAGGTTCGACTTAAATGTCGCCGCCGCACTCGGTAATCTGGCATTTTTGTATTACTCGGGCGGATACTATGAGCAAGAAAAATCCTATGACAATCGCGCCAATGTCCTGTCACCAGCGCGGCCCGATGCGGCCTTCTGGGCGCATACCCCCATCCCCGTCCTCTCTCCTTTTCCGAGCGCTTGAATCCTGTATAGTCGAGCGATCGTCCAACCCCGGAGGCTATGACCAGGGGCAGCTATGGTGCGGGCCCGTCAGCCCGTGCCTTCCGATAACGCTCGAAGGCAAGGACCAAGCGGATGACGGACAAAATCGCCGTAGAACTATGCGTCCAAGGTAGTCGCGGTGCTGCAGCTGTTGAAAAATTCAATTCACTTGCTGCCAAACTGAAACAATTTTTCCCGGATTACGATGAGGAAAGCGACTTTTTTGAGGCTGCCACGGCCAATGATTGTGCTGCCGCGTTCCCGAGCGTCGGGGTCCTCAAGGTCGGCCACGATTGACAGACGGTCAGGGATTAAGGACGCGCCCTATGTTTGAATATATCCGTGATCCACAGGAGATTTACCGCCGCTCGTTCGAGACCCTGCGTGCGGAGGCAGATCTTAGCGGGTTGGCCGATGGGGTCGACACGCTAGTCGAGCGGCTGATTCATGCCTGCGGCATGCCGGATGTGATTAATGACTTTGTCTACGGCGGCAATCCGGCCGCGGCCGGATACGATGCACTGGCGGCTGGCGCGCCCGTGATAACGGATGCGGAGATGGTGCGCGCCGGGGTTATTAAATCCCGTCTGCCTTGCGACAACGCGTTGATATGCACCACCCATTCGCCGGTGGCTATGGAAATGGCCCACGACCAGAAGACGACGCGATCCGCCGCGGCTGTCGAACAATGGGTGCCGTATCTGGACAGTGCCGTAGTGGTAATAGGCAATGCGCCGACGGCTTTATTCCGCCTTCTGGAATTGCTAGCCGAGGGGGCTCCTGCGCCGGCCGTGATTTTTGGGTTTCCCGTTGGCTTTATCGGCGCAGCCGAATCGAAAGAGGCTCTGATCGCTCATGCTGGCGATGTACCCTTCGCCACCGTGCGCGGCCGGCGTGGTGGCAGCGCCATGGCCTCGGGCGCGCTGAATGCTATCGCGGGGCTGGCATCATGAACCGCTGGATCACAATTGTTGGCATAGGTTCGGATGGAGCGGAAGGTCTAGGGACACGGGCGCGCGAAGTGATTACGGATGCCGAGATCTTGATCGGCGGCGAACGGCATTTGGCGCTTGTCCCCGAAGGCGCAGCGGCACGCTCCATTTGGGGAAAGGATTTCGAACAAGGCGTCGCCGCTATCCGCGCGCACGAAGGCAAACGTGTCGTCGTGCTTGCTTCGGGTGATCCGTTACATTTCGGTGTCGGCGTTACGCTGTTGCAACGCTTTGGGGTTGAGGCGGTGGAGATCATGCCTGCACCTGGCGCTTTCAGTTTGGCCGCCGCACGTCTGGGCTGGTCCATCCCTGACGTTACATGTCTGACCGTCCATGGTCGTGCCTTGGAGGTGGTGAACCTTCATCTCCGACCTGGTGGGCGCTTGTTAATCCTGAGCTGGGACGGCACGACGCCGGGAAAAATGGCCACCCAATTGCGGGCAAAGGGCTATGGGCCTAGTAAGCTTACGGTGCTTGAGAACATGGGTGGCGCACTGGAAAACCGGATCGACGGTTACGCCGAGACTTGGTCTGCCGATGAAACCGCGTCGCTGAATACCATCGCCGTCGAATTGAAAGCGAATGTGGCGACACCGGTTTGGTCAAGGGCCGCCGGCTTGCCGGAGGCTGCATTTCGTCATGATAGCATGATTACGAAGCGTGAGGTGCGCGCGTTGACCTTGGCCGCCTTGGCGCCATTGCCGGGGGAGACGCTTTGGGATGTGGGCGCCGGAAATGGCTCCATCGCAATTGAATGGCTGCGCCTTTCTCCATCCGCTACGGCTATCGCTATCGAGAAAACCCCCTCCCGGGCCGAGAACGCCCGTTTTAACGCCCGGGAGCTAGGCGTGCCAGGCTTGGAGGTTATCGAGGGGGAAGCGCCGGCGGCTTTCGCTGACTTGGCGGATGATCCGGACGCTATCTTCGCCGGTGGCGGTCTCACTGCGGCGCTATTGTCGGCCTGTTGGGTGCGGCTGAAAGGGGGCGGGCGTCTTGTTGCCAATGCGGTGACCGTGGAAGGCCAGGCGGCGCTTCTGGCGCAGCGCGACGCGCAAGGCGGCGAATTGATCAAGGTGGCGGTCAGCCGCGAAGGCCCTGTAGGACCGCGCGCCGCCATGAAACCGTTGATGGAGGTCTGGCAGTTGCAGGTGACGAAGCGATGAGTGGCACCCTTTATGGTTTGGGCGTAGGGCCGGGGGATCCGGATCTGATCACTCTCAAAGCATTGAAGATTTTGGAGCGCGCTCCGGTGATCGGTTACCCGGCGCCGGAGACGGGCGACAGCTTGGCACGGTCCATCGCGGCTCCTCACATTCCGGAAGGGCGCACCGAGATCGTGATTCGCACTCCCATGGTGCCCGGAAAATTTCCGGCCCACGACGTATACGACCGCTATGCAGCCGAGATTGAGGCGTGCCTAAACGCCGGCGAGGACGTCGCTGTTTTGTGCGAGGGTGATCCATTCCTTTACGGCTCGTTCATGTATCTGTTCTCGCGCTTATCTGCGAGCCACAGTGTTGAGGTGGTGCCCGGCGTCTCGTCACTGGGAGCCTGTGCGGCGGCGGTCGGCGCGCCACTGGTGTCACGCAATCAGGTGTTGACGGTATTGCCCGGTCCACTGGAGGAGGATGAACTGGAATTCCGAATCCGATCCTCGCCGGCGGTCGCCATTATGAAGGTTGGCCGGCATCTAGAGAAGATCTGCCGCGTGCTTGATCGCCTTGGTCTTATAGAGAATGCTCAGTATGTTGAGCGTGCCACCATGTCAGAACAGCGGGTTCTAAAGCTTCGCGACGTGCCCAGGGATGGCGCGCCCTATTTCTCCATGATTTTGGTTCGTCACGGCGAAACGGAGGCCGGCGTATGAGTGTCCCGGCTAACACGGTTTTCGTTGCGCTGACGGCCACCGGTGGCGATCTAGCGATGCGCTTGGCCGCCAATCTTCCGGGCGCCGAGGTTCACGGCCTGGTGGATCGGGTTTCTGCGCCGGACGTGGCCTTTGACGCCACGGCAGAACACCTGCGCGCCTTATTTGCCGCCGGCCGTCCGATCGTCGGGGTGTGCGCCGCGGGCATTCTGATCCGCACCCTGGCGCCGTTGCTGAACGAAAAGCACTCGGAACCGGCGGTCGTCGCCATGGCCGAGGATGGCAGCGTCGCCGTGCCCCTACTGGGTGGCCACCATGGCGCCAACACGTTGGCCCGTTCGCTGGCGGCAACCACCGGCGGTCACGCAGCACTCACCACCGCCGGGGATATCGGCCTTGGCATCGCTCTCGACAACCCACCCCCCGGCTGGCGGATCGCCAACGTTGTCCGCACCAAGGATGTGGCGGCGACGTTGCTGGCCGGTGATCCGGTATCGTTGCGTGTGGAGGTAGGCAATGCTGCGTGGCTGACGGCATCAGGCCTCTCTTTCCTGGACGGGACGGATGGCATTCGAATTACCGACCGTGCGATCTCACTGGAGGATCCGGCACTTGTGTTCCATCCGCCGGTGCTAGCCCTCGGTATCGGTTGTGAGCGCGGCGTCGATGCCACGGAGATAATTGATCTGGTGGAGAAGACGCTGGCTGACGCCGACCTTGCTCCTGGCGCCGTGGCCTGCGTGGTTTCCATTGATGTAAAGTCAGATGAAGCCGCGCTGCACGCGGTGGCGGCACATCTGGCTGTGCCTGCCCGGTTCTTTTCGCCGGCTCGCCTGGAGGCGGAGGCGCCGCGCCTGGCTAACCCGTCCGATATCGTCTTTGCCGAGGTTGGATGCCACGGGGTCGCCGAAGGTTCTGCCTTGGCCGCCGTCGGCCAGGACGGCGTGCTGGTTGTTGCAAAGCAAAAATCCAAGCGG